>Ga0180432_10000002_pt1 | contig 558298 bp, 425 predicted proteins | sample SS_ome_10_FD_132414 | JGI IMG/M metagenome (GOLD analysis project Ga0180432, IMG submission 132414) | Hypersaline lake sediment archaeal communities from the Salton Sea, California, USA - SS_1_MS_2 metaG | ecosystem: Environmental > Aquatic > Non-marine Saline and Alkaline > Hypersaline >... | reverse complement strand
GGAGGAAGGTGTGGAATCCATCCTGGCCCTGCGAGCGATGTGGCTCTCGCAAGATGACCGCTGGACTCGGTACTGGCAGACCCGGTCCGCCTATCCGAGGGCCGCCTAAAGTGTCACGCACCCCTCGACACGCAGTTCCGACCGGACGATGGCGGCATCAGCTTTCTGGGAATCGTCGCTTCAGATACGCCACGTAGTCTCGATAGAGCTTGTCCGTCGACGGGTGGCCGATGTCCACCGACTCGGTGTGGCGGTTCATGATGCCCTGGTATTGATAGCAGATCAGCTTCTCGACCAGCGGGGCCTGCAGCTCGATCTGCTGCGTAATCCGCTCGATGGGCCCCGGGACGCACACGCCGCGTCCGGAAGGATTCCCCCTTAGGTTGAATAACTCGCAATTCGACCACACGGCCACGCCCATGTCGCGCAGCGTCGGCCCCATTCGTTTCAGCGCCTCTGCGTTTCCGCGCACGAGCTTCAGCGCATCATCGATCTTCCACCGTCGGCCGCCGTAGTCTTGCGGTGCCAGAATACTGATGCCCATCCGCTCGAGCTGCTTCGGCAGCTGGTCGAGCTTGCGGTGATGCCCGAGACTGCCCGGTGACGCTAACAGCTTGACCTTCCCCACCGCCGGCCGGAGGTGCTTCTTGATGAGCTTCTCGTACAGATCGATCTGATGATCGCGGAAATCGATCTCGTAGGAGATGTACAGTCCGCCGAAGCACTTCCGCTTCCCGAACCGATCCATCAGCGCCTCGGCCAGCGCCGTGTTCCATCGGAACCAGACGTCCGGCCAGGGCGGCTCCATGCGGGTGTAGTCCCGCACCTGACTGACCCGTCCTCGGACCCCCACGCCAAAGAACATCTTCATGCCCAGGCGGTCCGCCTCGTCGACGCAGACGCCCAACGGATCGGGACAGCCGAACTTGATCGGGATCCCCACGGTCTTCTCGTAGCCGCCGAAGAGCGGCCGGCCCCAGAACGCCGTTGACACGCAGATGGCCGTGTCGATCCCGATCCCGTGCATGTCGCGGATCAGCGCCCGCCAGCTCTCGGCACCCCAGTGCAGACAGGTGTCGGTCCAGTAGGCTGCGTCGAACCAGTTGATGTGGATCAGGTCGAAGAAGCTGCCGGTGATCCGCGGCTCAGTCCCCAGGCCCTTGCCGGCCTCGGCAGCGCCCGAATCGGCAGCCTGTGCCGCGGGTTGGCGCACCCCCAACACCGCCGCCGCCGTCAGACCTTCGACGCCCTTGGTGATGAACTCCCGTCGCTTCATGTCGCGACTCCTCAGCCCAACAGATCGGGCAGGAACAGCGTAATCGATGGGATGAACGTGATCAGCAACAAGACCAGCACGAGGACCACGAAGAACGGCCAGAGGTCCTTGAGCATGTCTTGCATCTTGACGTTTGACACGCCCGTGATGACGTACAGCAGCATCCCTACGGGCGGGGTCAGCAGGCCGATCATGATGTTGAGCTGGAACACCACGCCGAAATGCACGCGATCGATCTCGTACCGTGCCAGGAGGGGCAACAGCAACGGCGTGAGGATGATCATGATGCTGCCGCCCTCCATGATGCAGCCCAGCACGATCACCACGCCATTAATGATGAGTAGGAACAGCCACGGCTTGTCGGTGATGGCGCCGAACCCCTGCATCAAGAACTCCGGCGCCCGCTCTCTCGTCAGGATCCAGCCGAAGGCCTGCGCGCAGGCGATCACGAACATGATGACGGCCGCCTGCTTGGCCGTCTTGGCCAGGACCCGCGGGATATCGCTCAGCTTGAGCTCTCGGTAGATGACCACGCCCACGAACAGGCCGTACAGGACGGCGATCACGCCGGCTTCGGTCGGGGTCACGATGCCCCCGAGGATGCCCCCGAGAATGATGACGGGCATCAGCAGCGCCCAGGCCGCCTGCTTGAGGGCCACGGCGAACTTCCTCAACGACGTTCGCTCGCCGCGTGGCAATCCCCTCCGCCGCGCGACGATGTAGCAGACGACCATCATGTAGACGCCCATGATGAAACCGGGGATCGCGCCGGCGATGAACAGCTTGCCCACCGAACAGCTCGCCAGCGAGGCGTAGATCAGGAACCCCACGCTGGGTGGGATGACGGGCCCGATCGTGGCGGCCGCGGCGTTGACGGCCGCGGCGAACCCCTTGCGGTAGCCGCCCTTGATCATGCTGGGGACCATGACCGATCCGACGGCGGCGGCGTCTGCGATGGCCGCCCCCGACACGCCGGCCATCACCATGTTCACCACCACGACGACGTAGGACAGCCCGCCGCGAACGCCGCCGATGGCGGCCTCGGCGAACGCGACCAGCCGCTTGGTCACACCTCCGGCGTTCATCAGCTCGCCGGCGAGCATGAAGAACGGTACGGCCAGCAGGATGTAGGAATTCGCGCCGCTCACGATCCGGTGGGCGATGACGGCGCTGGACACGTCCGGACAGTAGATCAGGATGTAGCAGGCCGAGCTGATCGCCAGGGCGAACGCGACCGGCACGCCGATGATCAGCAGCACGAGCATGGTGACAAGCAACAGGAGCATGTCCGGTCAGGCCTCTTCTGTCTCCTGCGGTGTTGCCTTCGTCTCGGTTCGAAGGGCCGATGTGATCTTCCTGACCGCGTAGCAGACCGCCAGCAGGAATGCCACGGGAAGCGAAGCGTAGTAGACGTAGTTCTCGGGGAGCGAGAGGGCGGTGCTGTAGGTGTTCGCCGTCTGCCGGACGAGGTCAATGCCGAGGATCACCATCATCACCAGAAACACGAGGATCAGGCAGCTGGTGAAGGCCCTCAGCCACTTGCCGATCCTGCGGGGCAGTCTCTCGACGAGCAGGTCGATGCGGATGTGGAGCCCGTCCCTGATGGCCAGGGCGGCGCCGAGGAAGATGATCCACGTGAACACGAAGCGGGCCAGCTCCTCCGGCCAGGTGAGCGAGCTGTTGAGGACGTACCGGAAGAAGACCTGCGCCGCCAGGATCAGGATCGCCGCGCCGAGGAGCGTCGCGAGGACGTAGTCGGTCGGGCCGAGTTTCTGTCGGTCCATTCTGTTCTTCCGTGGGGGAGGGTTCGCCGGATCACTTGATATCCTGGATCCGCTTGAAGAGCCCCGGCTGCCATCTCCCCTCGAACTGCGCGGGCAGCTGCCGGACGACGGGGTCCCTGAAGGCGTTCGTGTCGACCTTGACGAACGTCATGCCCTTCTTCTTCAGCTGGGCCGCGTAGTCTTTGTCGTACTTCTGCACCAACTTGAATTCGTACTCGCCGGCTTCGACGGCGGTGTCCTTGAGGGCCTGCTGCTGGTCTGGCGGGAGCTGTCGGTACCGGTCCTCGCCGACCATCATCATGTAGGTGCTCAGCAGGTGCTTGGTCTCGATGACGTACTTCTGCACCTCGTTGAGATGGCTGGTGTAGATGACCTCGAGCGGGTTCTCCTGGCCCTCGACGACGCCCTGCTTGAGCGCCATGAACATCTCGCTGTAGGTGATGGGCGTCGGATTGGCGCCGAGGATCTGCCAAGCGGCTCTGTAGGTGGGCAACTGCGGCACGCGGAGCTTCAGGCCCTTCAGGTCGGCGGGGGTGCGGATCTCCTTGTTGGTCGTCAGGTAGCGCGGCCCGCGGGCCCACCAGCCGAGGATCCTGATCTTCTTGACCTCGAGCAGGGCTTCGTTTACTTCCTGCCCGATCTCGCCGTTGACGACCCGGTCCAGATGGTCGTAGTCGCGATAGACGTAGGGAGCTTCCAGCACTTCGTATTGCGGGACGTACGAGGATATCGAGGCCAGCCCGCTGAGCACCAAGTCCACGCTGCCGAAGATCAGGCCCTCCGCCAGCTCCTTGTCCGTGCCGAGCGAAGCGTTCGGGTAGAGCTTGACCGTGATTTTGCCCCGGGTCTTGGCGTTGACCAGGCGGGCGAACTCCTGGGCTGCCTCGTGGGCGGCGCCCTGTGGGGCCATCACGTAGCCGAGCTTCAGCTCTCTCGCTTGGTTCGGGTCGGACTTACCGCCACGGCAGCCGCCCAGGGCGATTACGATCCCCAGCAGGCAGGGGGTCATCAGTCTCCCGGCCCGCAGCCTGCAACCGATTCGCGGACGTCCCTCCTTCATGTCGTCCCGTCCTTTCCGACCGGTGGTCGACACCACCGATCCACCCACTGTAGGGCGGCGACGCATTTATGCAAGACACCGTCCGGTCGACGCTGACGCTAGTTGTTGATGGCGTCGAGAAAGACGCGCGCCACGATCTTGTTGCCGCGGTCGCTGAGGTGATTGCAGTTGAAGTAGTTGGCGGGATCCGCCTGGAGCGTAGCGCCCTGGGCGGCCACGTCGACGAGCACCGCTCCTTCTTTGGCGGCGGCCTGCCGGATCCGCTCGTTCAGCATCGTCACATAGACGTTGGCGTTGTCGGCCTGGGCGGGGAGCAGGACGTCCAGCAGCAGCATGTCGCAGTTGATGCTGAATTCCTTGAGGGGGAAGTAGGTGGCCACGAAGACCTGCATCCCTGCATTCTTGCCGATGCGGATCGCGGCCTCGATGTTGGCCTGGGCGTCGTCCAGTACCTCTGTCAGTCGTTTCGAATACGGATACAGCGCGGTATCCGGTGAGAGAAGGAACAGCGGGTCGACCTCCTGTAGAAAATCGACGACGTCGTTGCCGCCTTCCCAGTAGAGCAAGACCTCGGCGTTGGGGAAGACCCGCCTGGATACCAGCGTTTGCAGCCGGTCCAGCCCGGCGCCGGACGTTTCGCCGCTCTTGCCCTCGTTGGCGAACTGTGCCTGGGGGACGCCGAGCGATTCCAGTAGGAAGTCGACGTAGTCCTTGTCGGACGGGCCGCTCGTCGCCGAATCCCCGAACGCCACGTAGCGGACTGCGGGTTCGGGCAGCCTGAACCCCACGCCGTTGTCACAGCCGCAGCCATTGCAGCAAAGAACCGCGCCGAGGGTGAGGACACATGCGAGGCGCCGGTGCGTCGAGGCCATCCCATCGCTCCGTCAGGGTCGCCCGGTGGTCGTGGGGTACTCCCGTCCGCGCCGGCTACGGTGATTATACCAGAACCGCTGTCCAGGCCCTACTGCCCGATCAGCGGGGATTCAGCAATCACATGTGATCGCCCCGCGCCGGCTCGTCCCCGGGCCGGTCCTGAATTGCACGGAAACCTCGACGAGGTGGACCGGCCTGGGAACAGGCCGGCTCAGGATGGATCATGAGGGTTCATGCGTTCGATGATGGCTCACAGGACGCCCTCGAGTTGGAGCATTTTGGTCTTGGTCGCCAGGCCGCCTTCGGCGCTGAATCCCCCGAGCCGTCCACCCACGGCGAGCACACGATGGCAGGGAACGATCAACGGAATGGGGTTGTGTGCCATCGCGCCGCCGACGGCGCGTGACGCGCCGGGGGATCCGACCTCGGCCGCCAGCTCACTGTATGTCCTGGTCACGCCGTACGCGATGCGCGCGCACGCCCGCAGCACCGCTTGCCGAAACTCGGTCAGGCCGTGGAGGTCCAGCGCAGCGTCGAAGCGGACCCGCTTGCCTGCGTAGTAGGCGACGATCTTGGCCTGGAGGTCCGGGAGCAACCCAGGCTGGTGCCCGGCTTCAGGCCACCGGCGACGTGCGAGCCGCTCCGCCTTGCGGCGGGAGCCGGTCGGCAGGATCGCACCGCACGGTCCGCGGTCCGTGGCGGCCAGACCGAAGTATCCCCACGGGGTGTCGAAACAGGTGTAGGCCAACACGAGATGGGATCTTACCACCGAACCAGGGGCGGTCAACGACGCCACTGCCCCTGGTCTTGCTGCAGCCGACTGACCACGCGCGCCAGTCGTGCGAGCAATGACGCCCCGTCGCTATTCACCTCCAGCCCGATGAACTGAAAGCCTAGCGACAGCCTGTCCCTGCCCAACGGCTGGGCGTGACGGAAGCAGGCCTCCAGGGCGATGCTCGACCGCCCCGTCTCCGGGCGGAACTCGGCCCCGACCAGGGCGTTGGTGCGGAAACAGGGATCGTCGGCCTGGGCGATGGCCACACACATGCCCCCCACCGACAGATCCAGCAACCGACCGGTGACCGCTTTCGACGTCGCCGGCGGATCCTGTGTCGGTGGTGAGAGCCCCCCCGACCAGATTCGCACGTCGATGGGCGATGCCGCGGGGATCGGGACCCGGTAGTAGACGCGGCGCTGGAGTTGCTCGATCTGTTCGGGCCAGCCCAGCAGCAGCGCCTTGGGGCCGGAGGACCGCGTCGCGTGCCGGCGAGGCTGCCGCCTGCCGACCACGCTGGTAGCAAACAGGCATTTCCGGCTGTGATGGCGGAATGCCACGCCCACTTGCTCGCCGCACGCGAGTTCGAACGTCTCTGCCTCGATCTCGTCCGGGTGTGCGACCACCAGGGCCCGCCTGGCGGGAGCCATGTCCAGCAGGCGGGACTTGTGCGTCTCCCACCCCTCAGACCCCTTGCAGGTGAGGACAAGCCGAGCCTTCTGGTGAACGGCGTCGGCGAGCAGCTCGTCTCGCTGGCGTCCGTGGAGGGCATCGAGTCCAATCACGAAGCGTCCTCCTGGGTAACCAATGCGTTGGATTGCGTGTAGAGGAAGTCACAGAGTCGCTCACGCTCGGCCTTCGCCCTTCGGCGATCCGGTCCGGCTCGAAACGCCAGTCCCAGGATGAAGTTGCCCTCGCTGCCCGCCTGAGACTTGTTGGTCAGGACGGCGTCGAACTCGAAGCCCGATTCGGCGTCTTGCGGGCAGAACGCTACGTGAAGGCGTTGGCCGACCGGCATGGATCCGGCAGCCTCTTCACCCAGCCTGCAGGCCATCCCATCTGGACTGAGGTTGAGCAGCTCCCCGGTGACCGGACCTCCGTTTCCGCCCGGGTCCGGATCCAGATGAACCCGGCACGTCGGCCGGAGCGCCTTGCGCTGGAACCGTCGACGCTGGACAACCTTCAGCGTTTTGGGGCGGTCCAGCAGGAGCACCGGCGTCCTCCTGTCGTAGTCGATGTCCGTGAGGTGGGAGTCGAAGAGGTAGAGCGTTTGCCCGAGTGTCATCTGAGCGTCGATGTGAACGCCAATCAATGATTCCAAAGGCAGGTCGTGTTCCGTGACGGTCTCAGCATGCAGGAGCCCTTCGGCGCTACCGGAAACGACCACCGGCAGGGCCTCGTGATCCGGCCAGGACCGCGGTTCGAGGGTGATCTCGGCTCGGCGGCGGATGGCCTGCTCGATGACACGACTGCTCTGACTGAAGCCCAGGTCGAACAGGAACGGCATGGCATCGCCTCCGTCGGAACCGGGTTCCGGCGTCAGGGCTTCAAGCGACGGTGCAGATCGACGAACGACCGGATCCGGCGGATGTCCCGTCGCCACGATTCGCTGTCGTCGCCGGGCATGAATTTCAGCCCGATCAGCCGACCGTGGCTGTGCGCCAGTCGCCGGATGTGCTGCACCTTGACGGCGAACGAGAAGGGGTCGTCACAGCTGGGCAGGAAGAAATCCATCATGTAGTGCTGCCCCGCGGCCAGGTAGGCCCGAACCGACGGGCTCACCAGGGCCGCTACCCCCCCGGCCGAGATGTTCTGCAACGTCGCGTGGAACGGTTCGGGCGGCGCGTCTTCGCCTGCGTCGCCAATACAGAGCGGCTCGAAGTGGGCGGTCACGGGATCGCCACTCCACAGGGGGACGCGGAATTCGGCCCGTCGCTGGAGTTCGCAGACGCGCTTGGGACGGTCCAGTTCCAGCGCATCGGCGCTCGTCTCTGAATCCAGTTGGAGTGTCTTGGGGCCTTGGACGGCGGTGTCTACGCCGAACCGTTGGCTGCCAGCGTTGAAAGTGATGTGGACCGCCTGTCCCGGGGGCGGCTCGATCGGCCCGTCCGGTCCGATGGGCCGCTCGATGTAGATCCGCTCCGCCTTGAGGGCCAAGAGGGCCGTCGAGAGGATCACAGGCGGACCATCGGCCGGGTCGAATCGTATCTCCGCGGTCTGGCGGGACTTACAAGCCTCCGCGACTACCGATTCGGCCTGATCGCGTTCCAATGTGATCGCGATGGGCATGACGTCCCTCTCGGAAGATGCGGGTTAGTTCCCAGCCGCACCCGCGCAATTCATCGACGGTTTCGAGAGGGGACTTAAGCTCAGGAATGATCTGTCCGGACGGTCGAAGGTCGTAATTCGTTGTCCGAAATGGGCTTGCTGTCTGACTCGTCGTCAGCGAAGTCCTTGGGGGGCAGTTCCCGGCCCGTCAGGAGGACCAGGACGCCGGGCATGGCCCACAACAAGTCAAGCAGACGGACGGCCAGCGCCAGGACCTGGGTCTGGGCCGCCGTGCCCAGCCCCCCCCCAACGAAGAAAAGCTCGTAGCACCCGTCCATGGGGCCAATCCCCTGAATACTAATCGGGATCGAGCGGATGACCATTCCTAGGGGGAAGTATACGAAGTACGGGACGGGCGAATCCAGGTTCATTCCCAAGGCTGCCGCCACGAACATGAGGGACACCATCGCGAACGATTGCAGCACGAGGGTTAGCCCAGCGGCGATGGCCACCTTGCGTTTCTGTCGGCGTAGGATGAAGACGGCCTGGTCGATTCGCTGAAGCTGGTGAGCAAGCGGGAGGCGCTTCAAGATCTCCTCGTATCGGATCAGCGCCCGGACGCGGTGCGAGAAGAACAAGCCGGCGCCAACGATCATGATCACCAGAAGGGCTCCGATGGCCCTGGCTGCCCACCCGATGTTGAGCTGCAGCCCCCAGCCGATCACCGACATGATTCCGCCGATGCATACCAAGGAGCTCAGTCCAATAACGCGATCGAGAAAGACGGCCATCACCGCCTCGGTCTTCCGGTCCGTGCAACGGGCGACACAGTAGGCCTTGTACACGTCTCCGCCCGTCGCACCGGGCATGGCGAAATTCAGGAACCCGCCTGCATACGTGATCTTGATGGCCTCCCAGGCCGATAGTCGAATCCCCTGAATGGCCATCAGGACCATCAGGCGGAGCCCGCAGAGCAGCAACACAGGTGCGAAGATCGCCAACGCCGCCAGCGTCAACCAGCCGTTCATCTGGCCGAGCAGACTGGGTATGTTCTCGCCTGCCAATTGCCTGGCGATGTACCAGATCCCGCCGACGCAGACAGCGATGCGGAGTCCGCTGAACAGGTAGCGCTTCGAACGTGGTGACATGGGCAAGGTACGGTATCCTGGACGCAGAAACCCACGCCATACATCGGCAGGTTCTTGCGCCAGCAACAGCCGTAATCAGCGATCTGGGTTGGACGCCTTTCCGCCCATAGCCTCACTATCAGCCGGGGCTGAGGTCGCGCCTCAACGCCGTCGCGGATGGCCGTACTTGACGCACACACAGTGTACTCATTTACTGTTGCAGTTACACGAGCGCACGAGGCTTCGACGCCGGGGCGGCGTGTGCGACCGCGGCGCGGCGGAGAGGCGTTTCGTGAAAACTCGGCCGCGGGTAACTGATTCATCGTGCGAGGTAACCAGACCATGACTGACGGGGCAAGCGGACGACGGTTCAAGAGGCTTCTGCTGCTTGGCATGGACGGGCTCGACCCAAACGTCCTCGACGAGCTGATGGGCCAGCATCAGCTGCCGAACTTCCGACGGCTGGCCGACCAGGGCAGCTACGCGCGGATGGCGACGAGCAATCCCTCGGAGAGCCCCGTCGCTTGGGCCAGCATCGCCACCGGTGCGAACGCGGGCCAGCACGGCATCTTCGATTTCATCGTCCGCCGGCCCGGGACGTATCTGCCCGATCTCAGCCTGATGCAGCCGAACCCCAAGAATGTGACCGGCGCACGGGAGAAGATGTATCTGCAGGTCCGGCAGGCAGAGGGCTTCTGGGCCCATACCTCCCGTGCCGGCATCCCCACCAGCGTCGTCCGCTGGCCTGGCGCGTTCCCGCCAGAGCCGGTCAGCGGCCACATGTTCTGCGGTCTTGGCGTGCCCGACCTGGGTGGCAGGATGGGTCGGTACAGCTTCTACACGACCGCGCCCGACCCGAACGACGAGGCCGCAGAAAAGACCACGCCCGTTCAATGGCAGGGCGATCGGGTCGTCACCGAGTTGCTCGGCCCTGCGATCAAGGGCGGCAGCGCGTCGGTGGCGTTGGAGGTCACGCGGCAGGGCGAGGGCGTCCGCGTCAGGTTGGGCAAAGGCACGGCCGTTGACCTGCGGCCACGGCAATGGTCTGACTGGGTGCCGGTGACGTTCAAGCTGGGGTTCCTCCGCAAGCAGACCGGGTTGGTCAAGTTCTATCTCGAGGCCGCCGAGCCGGCGCTGCGGCTGTTCGCCACCCCCGTCCAGGTGGATCCTGCCCGGCCGGCGTTTCCCATCACGCATCCGGACGACTTTGCCGCCGAGATGGCCGGGCAGTACGGTCCGTTCTACACCCAAGGCATGCCCGAAGACACCCACGCCGTCACGGACGGGCGGATCGGCGTTGACGCGTTTCTGGCCCAGTGTGCGGAGGTGGCGGCCGAGCGCGAGCGCATGTTCGACCACGAACTGGCCGGATTTGATGACGGCGTATTGGCATTCGTGTTCGACCACTCCGATCGCATCCAGCATCTGTTCTGGGTCACCCGCGATCCCGATCATCCTGCCTACAAGCCCGACTTCGCCGAGCAGTACGGTCACGTGCTCCCGGACATGTACCGCCAGATGGATAGGCTGTTGGGCAAGGCGCTATCGGCACTTGGGTCGGACGATGGCCTGATGGTCATGAGCGACCATGGTTTCGGGTCGTTCCGGCGATCGGTGCAGGTCAACACGTGGCTCGTGCAGAACGGGTACATGTCTCTGAAGGGCGGCAAGGAAGGGTCGGACACCCTGTTCCGCGACGTGGACTGGTCGGGCACGCGTGCGTTCGCGCTGGGCTTCGGCAGCCTCTACCTCAACGTCAAGGGGCGCGAACGGGATGGCATCGTCGCCCGACCCGACGAATGTGACGCGCTGGCGGCGGAGCTGATCGACAAGCTGCAGCAGTTGATTGACCCGGCCACGGGTCGTCCGGCCATCAAGGCGGTCTACCGCGCCAAGGATCTCTACAACGGCCCACAGACCGAGCGCGGGCCCGACCTGATCATCGGCTTCGCCCAGGGATACCGTGCGTCGTGGCAGATGGCCATCGGCGGGGCGCCAGCAGGAGACGTCTTCGTCGACAATGCAAAGCAGTGGTCGGGCGACCATCTGGTGGATCCGTCGTTCGTCCCCGCCATCTTCCTTTCCAACTTCAAAGTGAATCGCTCGGACGTTTGCGTGGAGGACATCGCGCCCACGACGTTGGCGGTGATGGGCGTCGACCGGCCCGACACGATGACCCACCAGCCTCTGCTGTGATCCGGCGCCGACGGACCACTCCCGGTACCGTGCTTAAGCAGGTTTCGTGACGATGCTACCGGCGCTCCGGGCAATTGCACTGGCGGCAAGCCGCCAGTGGCACCCTCGCCCAACCACCGGATCAGGGCGGGACTACTTCTTCTCGTCGGCCTCGAGATCGGCGAAGGGGTCGTCGTCGTCCTCGTCCCCGCCGCTCGCCAAGGCCTCCAGGGCCTGACTCAACGACTCCTCGTTGCCGTCATCCTCCTCGTCGTCCTCGTCCGCCGCCAATTCGACGTCGTCGTCCTCGACGTCGTCATCCTCGCTCACGTACAGGACGTCGTCGGCGGCGTCTTCGTCCTCTTCCTCGAGCAAGCTGGTCTTTCGGGTCTCGTCGTCCTCTTCGTCGCCCATTTCCAGGATGTCGTCGGTGATGTCCCCAGCGCCTGGCCGGCCGGCCTGATCCTCCAGCCGGACCTTGACGGGCTTGGGGTCCGCCGGGTTGTCGTCGATGACGACGGTGAAGACGGCCGGGCCGATCACGACGTGGTCGCCCGGCTTGAGTTGGGCTTCGGCGACCCGCTTGTTGTTGACGTAGGTCCCGTTGCTGCTGTCCAGGTCCCGGACGAACACGCCCTCCTCGGACACCGTGAACTCGCAGTGCTGCCGGCTGACCTGGTTGACCGGGATGCGGTAGTCGCAGTCCTCCTTCCGGCCGAAGACAACCTTGTCTTTCTCGAGCGGAAAGTCCTTCCGCTCACCGTCGTTCTTGAAGTAGACCAGCAGGACGTCCATTGGCTACGTGCCTCCAGCCCACAACCGGCGGGGCCTCTTCGGTTCGACGGGAGTCGCCTTATCTTGCGTTGAAGATAGCCGCTGGCCGCGCGGGCTTCAACCCGCCCAGCGCCGGTTTCTGCCGTTTCGATCCAACGGGCGTCGCCTGGGCGATGGGCGCGAATCAGGCAGTTGCCCGCCCGACGGCCGGCTTGAGCTGGTTGATGGCCCGGTAGACCATCGCGCTTCCCACGACCGCCCCCGCCAATCCCGTTAGCCCGCGGACCCACACCATCGCGTCGGCGGTCGACGTGATCAGCGTTCCGATCATGAACGAGATCAGCCAGACCACGATCACCACCGCCACCCAACCGAACGACGCCGCCCACACCTCGCCCGGGGGCACGTCATTCCGCCAGGTCGTCAGCTCGCCGAGGACCAGCACGACGACCAGCAGGCCCGCGCCTGCGGCGACGGCCGCCCCCTCCCACTGGCTGGCCGATGCGAGCATGACCGCGGACATGATCGCGCCTCCCAGCACGTAGTAGAAGATCCGCAACGCCGATGGGCTGACCAGCAGCGCCCCGGCAATGCCCATCGACGAGTACGTCCCGACGATCACCCCCACGATCAACGCATAGTTGAATCCGTGAATGCCGGGACCGCCGAAGATGTACATGACCGTCACCACGAACAGCGTGGTCAAGCTGGTCAGCAAAGTCCGGCTCAACGTCTGGTTGATGCTGTCGCTGACCATCTTGGGGTCGACGGTGGCGAGCTTGCCGCGATTCTCGCGGATGCGGTCGAACACGACGATCGTGTCATTCAGCGAGTAACCGATGATCGTCAGGAAGGCCGCGATCAAGGACAGGTCGATCCGGAAGTCCGTGATCAGCAGCGCCTTGCCGATGAAGGTGTCGTGGATGAAATGGCTTACGGCCACCAGCCCGACGCAGATCGACACGTCGTGGACCAGCGCGGCGATCGCGCACAGCCCGAACGTCATCGACCCGAACCGAAGCCAGATGTAGCCGACGATGACGGCCAGGGCCAACACGAGCGCCGTCAGCGCCCGCGTCTTGCTCTGTCGGGCGACCGAGGGGCTGAAGCGCGTCACCTTCTGGAGCGACTTGCCCGTTTCCAGAGAAGCGTTGGCCAGTCGGAGCTCGGGCTCTGCCAGGTTTTGTCGCCAGTCGCTGGCCCCCTCATCGTAGCGATAGTGCTCATCGGCCACGAAGATCGCCACGGCTGTGCACGGACTGGCGTGATTGGCCGGGTCCGTCTGGGCGAGCGGGATCACCTTGAAGTCCCGCCAGGCGTACGCCTCGAAATCCGGCTGCAGACGCATCTGCTGCAGCCGCTGCCCGATGGCGGCGGTCGAGATCGGCGGATTCAGCTGCTCGAGAATAAAAGCAACCCCGCCGTTGAACGCACTGACGTCCGTCGCTGCGGCCGGCTCGGCGATCTTGGCGTTCCGGAACACCTGGCCGAGGGTTTCCTGCTCGACCGGGAACATCCCTGAACCCGCCGGATCTCCTTGTTTCGCCTTCGCGTCCTTGTGCAACGTCAGTGATATCGCCGGCTGGATGACGAGGTCCTGCCCGATGGCGGCCACGATGGCCTCGCGGACGACGCGGTTGGACGTCTCGGTCGTCGTGATCTCGAAGACGGACCCGCTGGGGGCCTGGCCCGGAACGTCTTCGAGTTCGACCACCTGGACCCCCGCGTCTCGCAGTCGGCCGCCGGAGGTGAGGGCGTACTCGGCAGCCCGTTGGAGCGCGGCCTGCATGCCCGCCAGATCGATTCTGGATGACGGCTTGGTCCGAACGGTGAGCGTGTTGCCCGAGGGCGCCTGGCCCTCCTGACGTTCCATGTCGTCCTCGAAGACCGCGAGCAGGAAGCTCTCGATCTGGCGGCCCGACAGGTCCGGAGAGGTTACCACGAACTCGCCGAAGGTCGTGCCGGCAGCCACCTGAGCGGACCTCAGCCCCTCTGCCGCAAGGGCCATCCACCCCGCGGCGCAGTCGGGATTCGAACCCGTGATCCTGTTCCGAATGACCTCGTCCTCGTTGAGGCTGCCCTCGAACAGCTTCGAATCCGCCTTGATCTCGATCTGGGCGGCCGTTCCCCCCAGGAATTCGATGCTGTACAGATCGTCGCTGTGGTGGCGGTCCTGATAGATGAAGAACGTCAGCCCGCAGATGACCAAGACAGCCGAAACCGGCCAGAACACCGATCGCTTGGCCATCCAGTCGATGTTCGGCCGCCGGATGAGCCGGAGCATCGGCAGCGTCTGCGGATGCTTCGTCCCTCTGGCCCGCAGGGCGACGCGGCACAGCCACATCAGAGCCAGCAAGGCCACGCACGCGATCCCGCACACACCGAAGAATTGCCCCATCATCGCTGCCGCGGACTCCGGGCCACCCAGGACTTTCGACAGTCCGTACAACCCGCCGCCGAGGATGAGCAACACACCGGCCCCGTACAACGGGAATACGATGGCCTGACGATCCACGCGCTCCGGCAGCATCAGGTTGAAGAATTGGCGGGTCACGAACAGGGCCGTAAACATGCTCGTCGCGATGCCGAACCCCAGCGTGTACGCGAAGCCTTTTACCTCCTCGCTGCCCACGTACCCCAGGATCGCACAGGTAATGAGCGTCGTGATGTTGGCGTCAAGGATGGTTGACAGCGCCTTGTCGTATCCTGCCTTGACGGCGACGCGGAGACTGGCCCCACGCTTCGATTCCTCGCGAATCCGCTCGAAGATCAGAACGTTGGCGTCGACGGCCATGCCGACCGTCAGGATCAGCCCCGCGATGCCCGGAAGGGTGAAGGTGGCCTGGAGCATCGCCATGATGCCCAGCGTCAAGATCAGGTTCATCAAGACAGCCACGTCGGCCAGGAACCCGGCGTAGAGGTAGTAGATGAGCATGAAGATGGCCACGCAGACCAGACCGACGACGGCGGCCTTCAAGCCCCGGCTCCGGTTGGTCAGGCCCAGGCTCGGGCCGATCGACTTTTCCATGATCGGCGTGGGTTTCAGTCGGGCCGGCAGCGACCCGGCCTCCAGCGTGTTGACCAGGTAGATGACCTCGTCCATCGTGAAGTCGCCGGTGATCTGGCCACGCCGGCTGATGACGTCCTGGATCGTCGGGGCCGAGTAGGCCACGTCGTCCATCATGATGCAGAGCGGCTGCTTGAGGTTGTTTCGCGTGATCGCCGCCATCAGCGCGCCCCCGCGTTCATCCAGGTTGAACAGGACGCAGGGCAGGTTGGTATCGGGGGCGCGGGAGACCGTGGCGCTGGCCAGCTGCCATCGCGGCATGCCCTTCCGTCCACGCGGTGCGAGGATCGTCTTGTCTTGCTGTCGACAGGCCAGCACGTAGTATTTGTTGGCGTATCGCTCCACCACGAAGGGCAGATTGGCCTTGCGTTCCTCGAAGTGGTCTTCGAAATCCTTGGGGTCCTTCACGTGCAGGAATCCGATGGGGTTTTTGATCTCGAACCAAGCATACAGGTCCTGTTCGCGGGCGCGCGGGCCGCGCTTGGCCAGGTCTTGGATGGATTCCTCGTACTTGGTCGGTCGTTGCGGGTCAGGCAGCGGCAGGATCCGGAATTCGAGCACGCCTGCTCCCATCAGAAGGCGCTTCAGGTCGGCCGGGTCGTCCAGCGCCCCGCGCTGCTTGGCCCAGGGGTCGTACGCCTGCAAGAGCTCCTCGATGAGGGGCTTCAAGGAGGCGTGGTCCTGGTGGATCTTGGCCAGTTCCACGTCCCGGGCCTCGCTCTTGCCCAACGCCAAGGCATCTTCGACGCGCTCGACGTTGATGTTGGTCTTGAGCAGTTTCTCCTCGACCTGCCGGTAGGCCTCAAAGGCCTCTTCGCTCTGGTCGGTGTCGGGGGCCTTGGCCTGCTTGGCCTGCCAGGCGTCGTAGGCGTCGGCCAGCGGCTTGAGCAGTGCCTCCCGAGAGGTGTCCCCCCGGACAAGCGCTTGCAGGGCCTCATCGCGGTCCTTCCCCTTTCGCGTCAAGGCCATCCGAACCTGGTTCCGCGTCAGCTCGGTGTCGGCCAACTTGCTCCGGACGGCCTTGTAGGCCTCCCGAGCCCGCACCACCTCTTCCGGCGGCTTGGGGATCTGGATCTCCAGTCGGTTGCTGCCGATGGGACGCCAGATCAGATTCCGCTGGCCCTTCGGATCGACGCGTTCCTTGAGGATCTTCATGACCCGCTCGGCCAGGTCGCGGCTCCGCTCGGGCGGGATGTCGGCGTCGTCGATCTCGTAGAGGAGGCTGTGGCCGCCCGTCAGATCGATGCCCCCCTGCAACCGTTGGCGGGGCGGGTAGACCTGCGTGCAGGCCAGTCCCAGCAACACTGAAATAAGCAGTACCTTCCACCAGAAGTTCTTGTCCGTCATTGTGCAGGCTCCACGTCCGGGACCGGACCCCGGACCGGGCGTTATGGGAATAGGTCTTGAGATTCACAAGCCGCGTGCGCGCGACGTGCCGGTGCGCATTGCTACCCGAGGCGCGGCGGGCCGTGCGCCGATCGATCGCTGAAGTGCGTCTTGCGGATCGGCCTGAAGTCATTCGCGGGGGACTCGGTCCGCACCGTCTGGCGAACTGGCTGGGCCACCGATTGGCAGCGCGACAGGTCCGCTGGCGTTGCGTTGGTCCAGGGGCGTACCAACTCCTCCGTCGCTGCTCCCTGGCTGGCCCGGGCGAGCATGTCCGGGGCGAGCCACTCGAGGACCTGACGTTCCTTGGACTCGCCTTTCCGATCGTCCTTCGGTGGCTTGTGGGCTTGACGTTCCGCCTGCTGCCGTCGACGGGCCAGCTCCGCCTGTCGGTGCGCGGTCTCGGTCAGGTGGTAGCTAGCCGCCAGAAACGCCAGCCCCGCCACGGCACACCGTTCCATCTGTCCCAGAATGCCGGCAAGCATGGGACCCACATTATACCGGCTGGCCGCTCGAATCCAAGGGCGTTCACCCGCCGTGGACTTGGCGCGGCTTGCGGGGCGGTTTGGGCTTGGCGGTCAGGCGGTCGAGGGCGTCCAGGACCGCCGCGCCGATCTCGCCGGTCTTGACGTTGGTCTTCGCGTCGCGGGGGACGGCGATCGGCACCGGTACCCGCGCGCATCGGACAAGGGCCGATGGGTTGGTCTCCTCGGCGAGGCTTGGCGAGTCGGCGTCGTAGTCGTTGAGGACCACACCCGCGATGGAGAGGTCGCGGGCTCGGGCGGCCTCGACCGTCAACAGGATCTGATTTACCGCGCCCAGGTCGGCATGGGCCACGATTAGCAAGGGGTATCCGAACTCGACGGCGAGGTCGGCCATCAGCCGCTTCCGCTCGATCGGGACAAGCAGCCCGCCCACACCCTCGACGATGACCACGTTCGAGGCGCGACGGACCTGATCGAATGCACGCCAAAGGGCCTCGAAGTCGATGGGGGTCTTCGATTCCTCGGCGGCCACCATCGGCACGACGCGCCGTCGGTAGCGGATTGGGTTGACCACGTCGAGCGGCAGATCGGTCCCGGCGCAGTAGGCGAGGCACTCGGCGTCGTCGCTGACCAGACCCAGTCGTACGCGTCGCGCGCAGCCGACGGCGATGGGCTTGAAGACCCCCACGCGCTTCCCCTGCCGACGCCACAACGCCGCCAGCCCGCCGGCGACGACGGTCTTGCCCACGCCGAAGTCCGTGCCAATGACCAAGATGCCCGGGACGCGCGATGCCATCACACCAGATCCGCCGTAACGTGGTTCTGGGAGTCGTTCGAGGGTTCGGGGCGCATGACGGCTGCGTTCACTTGACGGCGACGGACATCCCCACGCCGGCCTTCAACTGTTCAGCGGCATTGCCGCCGTTGACGGCGATCTCGAGCAGCTCGACACTGCCGATCAAGGCCAGCGCTTCGCCCGACGATGCCCGGGCGTACGTCTGCCGAATCGCGCCGACGTCACGCTCGCCCAGCCAGACGTGGGCCTCCGGTCGCGCCGCACACGTCTGGGCCAGGTCGTCCCGCGTCAGGTTCGTCACGAGGTTCCCGAACGTGTCGACGTAGATGACCTCGCCCTCGAGGGAACGGTCCGGCATTCGCTCCGGCTTGGGTAGGTCGAGCATCTCCAGTCGCGAGGTCGGCGGCCCGATTTGGGCCAACCTCAGGCCGCGGCTCAAGTGACCGGCGACGGGAGCGATGATGTCCCGGCCGTGGAACGTGGTTGACGTCTGGCCCGGCGCGAAGAGCTGGCGATTGGTCACCTCTCGCAACACCTCGAGCTGCATGTCGCGCTGTAGCAGGGACACGATGCCGTTGTCCGGACAGATGACAGCCTGGCCGGCGTACTGGACGACGATAATGCGACGGGACGTTCCTACCCCTGGGTCGACCACGACCACGTGGATCGTACCGCGCGGGAAACTCGGCCAGACCTGCCGGATGACGAAGGCCGCCTGCAGCACGCTCTGCGGCTCGATCTTGTGGGTCACGTCGACCAGAACACTCTTCGGAGCGATCTGAAGCACCATCCCCTTCATGGCAGCCACATAGTGGTCCCGATCGCCGAAGTCAGTCGTGAACGTTACGATGGCCATCCCAGCACGTTGCTCCTGCACGACAATGACATGACGGCCCGCAGCCGCTCAGCCGGCGACCGTTCGCCAACGGGCAAGACGTTATCGCATGCGCCCCCTGTTCTGCAAGAGAGCGTTCTTTTTCGCCGGGCGGTCAGCTCGGGCCAGGGGTCGCACGGCCCGGCTGCATCGTGACGACTTCGCTCATGCGTGGCCAACCCGACGCGGTAGAGCGATGTCGGTTTCGGCCAGGCGGTGGTGAAGCTGCTCGATCAGCGCCCGCTTCAGATCGGCGTGTTCGGGACGATCCCACAGGTTGTGCAGCTCATGGACGTCGTCGGCCAGGTCGAACAGCTCGCCGTACGCCTCCGGCCCGCGGTGGTGCGTGTACGTCGTGATCTTGTGCGTGGGCGTGACGAGCGTACGCAGGCGCAGCCCGAGGTAATCCTCGTCGTTCTCGATGACGACCGAGTCCTGGACGGCGTCGGTCCGCCCGGTCAGCAGCGGTGCGAGCGATCGGCCCGGCCAGGCGGGCGGTTGCCGGGGGGCTTCGGGCGACGTCAGTCCCTCGGGGATAGGCACGCCGGCCAGATCCAGGATCGTCGGCGGCAGATCCAGCAGACTCGCCAGCGCAGGCGTGGTTGCAGGTTGGAACCGTCCCGGCCAGCGGACGATCAGCGGTACGCGAAGCAGGCCTTCGAAGTGGAACGGGCCCTTGTTTAGCAGTCCGTGGTCGCCCATCAGGTCGCCGTGGTCGGTCGTGAAGACGACCACGGTGTCGTTGGCCAGCCCGGCCTGGTTCAGCGCATCCAGTATCCGGCCGACGTGGTGGTCGATCAGCGAGACCATGCCATACGTATAGGCCAGGATCTCTCGGCGATGCGCGTCGGACATCTGCGTCGGCTGGCGGCGGCCGCTCAACAGGATCGACCGCTCGTAGATCTCGCGGAAGAACGGCGCCAGATCGTCCAGCTCGCCCGCACGACTTACCGGAGGGACGACGTCGTCCGGGGCGTACATCCGATCCCACGGCTCGGGCACGTGGTATGGGTGGTGCGGGTCAGGAAACGAGCATATCACGAAGAATGGTCGACTGGCGTCGTGATTGCGGAGATATGCGATCGTTCGGTCCGCGACGTAGGCCGTATGGTGGTAGCGGTCCGGCAGCGCATACGTTCCGCACGCTTCGGCCCCCAACGGCGATGGCTTGACCGACTCGCCTCGCAGCCGCGCCCACTGCTCGGGGTGGTCGCGCTGCAGCCACAGCGCGTAATCCCCGTGCACGCCAGACCCGTGGCCAAGCGTGATCTCGACGTGGTCCAGGCCGTAGTAGGGCGTGGGCACATGGTTCAGCCGGCCGGCGGTCCAGTGCTCCATCAGTTCGCAGAAGCGGTCGGGCGGCACCGATTCGATCGGGACCTCCGGATGCCGCCCGAAGGGGGTCAGATGAATCTTGCCGATCGACGCGGTGCGGTAGCCTGCCTGGGCGAGCGCGGCCGGCACGGTCGGAAATGCCGGGTCCAGCGGGATGCCGTTCGTACGGACGCCATGCCCGCGGGGCGTCAGGCCGGTGAACCACGTCGAACGGCTCGGCATGCACAGCGGGCAGTTGACGTAGGCGCGGCTCAGGGCCACCCCCTCGGACGCCAGCGCATCCAGCCGGGGCGTCTGAATCACCGGGTTGCCCGCGCAGCCCATGTGGTCGGCCCGCATCTGATCGGTGCAGATGAACAGGACGTTGGGTCGGTCGGTGCTGATGGCTGATCTCCCTAATCCGGCCCGACGGGGCGGGTCATGTAGCGAATGCGGTTGTAGCGATAGTCATACGGCTCGCCGCCGATCTGGCAGGCGTAGAACAGGACGATCCGCGGCGGTCGGCACGACGTATCGACGAACGGCGTGGGGACGTGCAGAGCGGGGGTATCCGGGTCGGGCTTGACGTGGCCCAGGACGGTCCAGCGGATCCCGTCGTCGCTGACGGCCTCGGCGATCTGGCGGGCCTTCCACGGGTGCGGCTCGGGTGGAATCGGCGGATCCCCGAACGCGTAGTACTTCTGACCAACCTTGACGACCTCGGGATTCGGCCAGTGGGGCAGCAGCGGTCGGTCGCCCGCGCGGACGATTCGCCATGCCGATGGATCGAGGAACTCCCCGCGGCATTCTGCGTACCCCATCGCGCAGCCGCCGTCCCGGGGACCCGCCCAGTAGTCGAACCACATCCGCCATCGCCCGTTGTCCCACAGCAGCGACGGTCGGTGGTACATGCCGTGCAGAAACTCGCTGCCCTTGCCGTGCGGGGCGCCGATCTCGGCCCGGTTCATCAGCAGCGGCTCGCGCGATCGGCGCCAGCGGATGCCGTCCTGCGACGTTGCGCCCATGACACACAGGATGTCGCCGTCCCGGTCGCCGGGCCGGGACTCACCGATCCCGTCCGCGTTGTGCCCCGTCGCCGAATAGGCCATGTGGAACACGCCGTTTCGGTACACCACCGTCGGGTCGCCGTTGTGCCACTGGTCGTAGATTTTGTCTCGGGCCGTCACGACCGGCCGCCACTTCTTAGGCGTCATCGTCGCGTCCCAGGCCCCATTCCCGCAGTAGACCTCCCAGTGGTCCAGATCCTTGCCGCGGGCGTGGTAGATCGCGTCACAGCCGGGGTAGCGGGGATTCCCGTCGGCAACGGCCCACCCGAAGAACCACATCCGCAACGGATAGGCCTTGTCCGGCGCCCGGACCACCTTGGCCGCATACAGGTTGCGGAAGCCCCACAGCACGTCCTTGCCCGATCGGGTCCAGAGCGAGGAACGATCGAATTGCAGCCCGGCGCGCTGTCTGACCGACGCTGATGGCGTGCTCGAGGGGACCTCGGCCGCCAACCGGCCCACGGGCAACACGGTTAGGACAGCCAACGACGCGATCCGGGCAGCGGCGCTCATGGGGCGCTCCCAGGACGCTGCAGCCGCCTGTTCGCCTCTTCCATCAACCGAACCACCTGGGGCGTCTGCACGGGGTCGACGTTCCGATCGCGCGACGGACTCATCCAGTTCCAGATCAAGGTCAACGGGATGTCGAGTCGCGCCACTTCGTCCAGGACTCGTCCCAGGAACGGCAGCCCGGGCTGCATCGGCACGTCCGTGCCCGTCTCTCCGATGTAGAACGGCTTGCCGATCCGCTCGCTGACGCGCTTGAAGACCTCGAGCGCCGCGACCGACCGCTTGTCGGTGTTCCCCAGCCGGAGATTGTCGTGGACGGGATAGAAGTGGATGCTGATCAGCTCGATCGGGTCGGGATGCGTGTCGCGGAGGTAGGTCTCCAGCTCCTGTTCGTTGTCGTGGGTCCAATCGCCCTTGCCGCTCGCCAGCCGCAGATGCTGGGCGGCCGGCCGCGGCGACGCGAACCCCGTGCTAATCAGATGATTGCCGTCTAGCGATCGAACGAACGTTGCCCACTCCTTCAGGAACGGGATCATCTGCTCGGTCGTGAAATGGTCCCGCCGGACGCGCATGTACGACGTGCCCTCGTGCACCGGGTTCAGCGCGCTGCGGCCATACGGCGACTGGAACGCCAGGTCCGCCCCGAGGTTCATCTCGTTGGTCAGCTCCCAGAACAAGACCGTCGGTTCGTCCTTGTACCGCGACACGATCTGGTGCGTGTACAGCCACAGGTACTGGCGCGACCGCGAATCGGGATCGAGCAGCATGTCCTGTACGCATTCGCCGGCCATGTCGGGGAACAGGTACGTGTTCCAGTGGATCACGGGGATCAGGCGGACGCTGCTGCGTTTGGCCTGTTGCACCAGTTGGTCGAACGCGCCCCAGTAGGCCTTCTCGTTTGGCCAACGGCGCATGTTCTTCGGGTAGAACCCGACGCCGGTGAAGCGCATGGCCGTGAAGCCCCGTCGGGCGGCCTCCTCGACGGCCTGGACCGCCTGGCGCCGACGCTCCCCGCCTTCCAGGAAGTTCAGGAACAGGTCGAACTTGTTGACCGCCACGAGCCGCAGGCGCTTTTCGCCCAGGTGCAGCGCCGTTCCGCGGCGCTGTAGGAACGCCGATCGGTCCGGCGGAGCTGCACGGGTTGACGTCAGAAGGACGCACGAAACCGCTACGACCACCGATGCCATTCTCATCGATGTTGGCCTCATGCCTTCTCTTGCCCTCCGGTCCACAAGAGCCACGTCTACGACTTCGAGGCGGACCGCGCTTTCAGCCGTCGACCGACCTCTCGCAGCGTCGCGTCGTCCTCGGGCGGGATCGACCCGTCTGGCATCGGACCGCTGTTGAGCAGCAGGTTGGCGTTTCGGGCCTCGGCGTCGGCCAGCATCGCCATCACCTCATCGGCCGTCCGATGCTTGCCATCGGCGGACTTGTCGTAGCCCCACCACTTGGGCTGGAGCGTGTTGCACACCTCGATCGGCTTGCCGCGGTTCTTCTCCCAGACCTTCTTGGCCAGTTCACCGCCGCGCTGATGGGCGCCGGCCTTGCGCTCCGGCGCGGCGAAATCCTCGTCGCCGTTCGCGCCCTGTTTGAACGAGATCAGACATCCTGGTTGGAGCGAGCGGATCAATGCGTACGTCTTGTCGATGCAGAACAGGTCGGGTCGTGCGTAGAAGCCCATGATCGGGTCGAGCCAGATCCCCGCCACCGGGCCGTACTGCGTCAGCAGCTCGCGAAGCTGTGCGTGGACGAAGTCGATGTAGTGCCTGATGTCCTCGTCTTTCCGCCACTTGTACGTGGGTTCGGGCGACTCGTAGGCCGGTCGCGCCGCGGGCCAGCCCGCCTCGCGGGCATAGAAGTACGGATGCCGCCAGTCAGCCGCATACGAGTAGTACAGAAACAGGCCCAATCCCCTCCGACGGCACGCCTCGGCCAGTTCGGCGATCAGATCGCGCTTGGCCGGAGAGTCCACGCTGTTGAAATCCGTCTGCTTCGTTCGGAACAAACAGAAGCTGTCATGGTGCCGCGACGTGATGTTGACGTAGCGCATCCCCGCGGCTAGCGCGAGATCGGCGATCTTGTCCGCGTCGAACTTGCTGGCCGTGAACGTGTCCTTTAGCTTGGCGTACTCGGCCACGGGGATCTTCTCCCGCAGCTGCACCCACTCGCCCCGCCCGAGCTGGCTGTACAGGCCATAGTGCAGAAACAGCCCGAACCGCGCCTGGCGGAACCACGCCACCGCGGCCTGACGCGGGTTCTGCTTGTATTGTGCCTCGTACCCTTTCAGGTAGGACGGCACCCGTTGCGACTGACCGTTCGCGGCATTCGTGTGAACCATGGCGATCGCCCCGCTGCCGAGCATCTCCAGAAACGTCCGACGTCGGATGGGAACCCGAAGATGGGCCATGACGTTGCCCTCCGCACTCACGTTTCGCGTAGCGTCCAACAGACTCCGACCAGGATTCTGCTCCCATCCCCGAGACCGTGTCAACCCGAGGGCCTGACGCATCAACGACGGCTCGTTACCGTCTCAACCCGCCGATCTCGTAGATCCGCACCTCCAGTGGCCTGAACTGGGCGACCACGTGGTTCTCGTCATCGACGGCGACGGGCTCGGGCTGGCCGTTGACGGCGATAGTCGTCGGCCTGCCCGGCAGCGTGAATCGGGCCGTGCCCGGCTCGCCGCCGTCGTTGACGGCGATGACGTACGTCTTGTCTCCGACTTGCCGGATCATCCAGTGCAGCCACGCCGGGACGTCAGGAACGCGAATCGTGGGAATGGATTGGACGGACAACAGGACGGGGATCATGTCCTTGATCTCCGCTGCCATCGTCTTGACCTTCGGCCAATGTGCGTCGAAGGGATAGGCCTTGTCCCGCCGGATGTCGAACCAGCTGTAGAAGACCAGCCCCTTCGCGCCTTCGGTGATGCACTGCCACGCCATCGACCGCATCTCGTCGAGCGTCGGCGGGCGGTGCCGTTTGTCGGCGGCGGCGCCCTTCTTGTAGCACGCCCAGTTGAACACCTGCGGCACCTGCCAGACGGGACGACCACAGCCGACGGCGCGGAACGTCTTGCGCGTCCATTCCCCCGCCATCGACGGCGGGCGGGTCGGGATCGGATAGGGGTCCGTGCCGATCACGTCGAACGTCTCGAGGTACCTCCGGACATGGTCCACCTGGTAGAGCACCACCCAGGTCGGGTGGTTCGGGTCTAGCTCTTCCAACCACTGCCGATGCGCGGACAGGCGCGGCAGCAGATCCAGCGGCAGCTCGTCGTTGATGTACCACGCCATCAGCGCGGGGTGGCCGGCGAACGTCTTGACCTTCTTTTCGATGAACGCCCGCTCGTCCGCCTCGCTCTTGATGTTCTTTGGCGCGTACTTGGTGCTGTGGTAGATATCCTTGACCGAGTAGATCACCTTCAGCCCGTGCCGGTGGGCCAGGTCCATCTGCTCGACCGTCGGCGAGCGGTAGGGCATCAGGCAGTTGAACGCGCTCTTGGCGTAGATCTCGATCTCGTCTTTGTTGATGGTGCTCCAGTACATCCCCAGCGGGAAGAACGGCTTGCCGTTGAGAATCAGCCGGTGGTGTTCGTCGATCGTGGCCGTCCGCGCCGGGCCGTCCGGACGTCGGACCCCCCAATGTGTCTTCTTGGCCAGCACCTTGCCCGTTCCCTTCCTGATGAGCTTGACCTCGATGCGATGCCGACCCATCGGCCAATCGCGAGCCGGGATCTTCAGCTGCGTTCGGTCTTGCATGAGGCGATCCATGACGCCGCGAGCGATCTCGGCCCCGTCCCGTTCGGCCACGATCGACCAGTCGATCGATACGTCGGCGCGCCGGAGATCGTAGTCGAGCAGGTTCAGCTCCAGCCAGATTCGGATAGCGGACTTCGGCCCGGAGCCAGCCAGTTCATGCCGGTAGTTGGGCATCGCCAACACGGTCGACAGCGGGTCCTCGCGGACCCGGCACACGCGGATGTCGTCCCACCAAGCCGTCCCGGTCATGCCCTTGCGGACGTAGCACGTGACCGAACACCGCTTGGCCTTTGCGGGGATCCGTCTGGTCAAGCCCTTGATCAGCGTCCAGTCGGTGTCGCCCTTCTTGCCGCGCGGATACACTCCGCCGAGGTACTTGCCGTCCTCGGCGGACCACTCCACGCAGATCGTCGCGCCGCTGTCGGACCCCTTCACGCCCTGCGTCCTGACCCACCCGCTGACCTCGTACATCTGTCCGGCCTCCAGCGGGATTCGCTGCGAGCAGAGCACGTAGTCCTGGTTCGGGTTGACGAACTTGAGCGACGCGCCGCCCGTCCGCGCCACCGTTGTGTCCCGGCTGTAGACGTCCGGCCGGCCACCCCAATTCGCGGGCAGCCCCTTCTCGCCTGCCGTCTCAAAGCCCGGGTTCTTCAGGGAGATCTCCTGGGCGCGAGCACTCCCAGCCACCAGGGCCGTCGTCCAGCCCATCAGAACCAAACCGATCAGCTTCATCTCGACGTTCCTCCTGTATGTTCGTGCATGGATCGGCGCCATCGTGGCACGGGCGTCTCGCCCGTGATGGTTCATGGACAGGATGTCCTTTCACGTCGTCCCTCCCAGCAACCGATCGAGCGCATCGGACGTGTGGTAGATCAGCGCTTCGGGGTAGTGCGCAAACGGGTGGAAGTACTCGAACGTCAGATAGCCCCGATAGCCGACCTTGTCAAACGCCTCCATGACGGCGGGCCAGTCGGTCGTGCCGTCGAGCAGCGGCCGGAAACTCTCGATTGAGAAATCCGTGCCCTTCTTGGTGTACTCCTTGAGGTGGACGTTGCGGATCCGCTTGCCGAGCTGGGGGATGTAGTCCTGCGGGAACTGGAAGAACATGATGTTGCCCGCCAGCTCGAGCGCCCGGGCGCGGACCTTCGGATCGTCGGCCGTGAACGGGTACGGCCAATACAGAAACGTACACATCCCGCTGATCTTGATGCCGATGTCCCGGGCCATCTTGCCGATGGCGCGGAGGTCCTCGTCGGACGCCTTGGGCGACAGGTCGTTCTCCAGATCGAAGTTGACCTCGATCCCGTCGAACCCCGCTCGCTTGGCCAGCTCGAAGCACTGTCGCAGGTTCATGCGATCGGGATACGGAAACGCCCACGGGTTGATCGACTTCTTCATGTCGCACGTCTTGCCCGACCGCGCAAGCGGCCCGCCGGCGTCGCGCCTGGCAGCTTCCCCCGCAGCCGCCGACACCGCCAGCAGATCTCGGCGGGACAACCTCCCGCACGATTCAGCGGGCACGCGCGTATCTTCGGATGACATGAAACACCTCCACGCCAGTCCATGTTCGTGGTCTGGCGACGATTTCAGGTCGCCCACAGAGGATCCGATGCCCCACGCAGGATGCGTCGTAACGTATCCTCTCGTGCACGACCTGCCAAGTCGCAGGTGAGCCGGGCGTCACTGTGCCTTCATCCCGCTCAGGCTGATCCCGCCGATCAGGTAGCGTTGGGCCAGCAGGAACATCGCGATGAGGGGCAGCGATCCCATCACCGAGGCGGCGAAGATCCGCGGCCAATCGGCGCCGCTCTCCTCGCGGAACAGGCTCAGGCCGACTGTCAGCGGGTAGTAGGCCTGGTCGCTCAGCACGACCAGCGGCCAGATGAAGCTGTTCCACCCGGCCATGAACGTGAACAGGCCCAGCGTGATCAGGGCGGGCTTGCTCAGCGGCAGGATGATGTGCCAGAAGATCCGCAGCGATCCGCAGCCGTCCAGCCGGGCGGCGTGCTCCAGCTCGCCGGGGATGTTCATGAAGAACTGCCTCAACAGGAAGACGCCGAACGCGCCCGCGAACCCGGGCAAGACGACGCCCCAGAACGAATCGACCAGCCCGAGCGCGTTGACCACGAGGAACTGAGGCACCAGCAGGACGGCCGCCGGCAGCATCATCGTCGCGAGCAACAGACTGAACAGCACGCCCTGGCCCCGGAACGTCATTCGAGCGAACGCATACGCCGCCAGCGCGTTGACGGTCAGCTGAATGACCGTCACGACGCCCGCGTAGATCAGGCTATTGAGTAGGAAGACGTCGACCTGCCCGTAGACGATGCCGTCGACGTAGTTCTTCAGGACCGGCCAGTCGGCGCCCTCCCACGCCAGCGCGCTGTCCTCGCCCCGCATGTGCTTCAGCCGCTCGCCAATCTGGAACCGCGGGGGGATGAGGCTGCGCTTGTCGGTGGCGAATTCCTTCCGGGTCTTCAGGCTGGCGCCGACCATGTAGGCGTAGGGGTAGACCATGACGACGGCGCCGAGCGACATGATGACGAACGCCCACAGGCCGACGAGGCGTTTCTGTCTGATCGGGTTGTCGGGCGTCTTCATTGCCGCTACTCGTCGTAGATCCGCCGCGAGCGGAACACCCGCATCTGGATCATGATGAACACGAACAACACCGCGAACAGCAGCCAGGCCATCGCCGAGGCGTAGCCCATCTGTCCCGCGTAGCTAAACGCGTTCTTGAAGACCTGGAAGGCCACCACCTCGGTGCTCCGCTCGGGTCCGCCGCGGGTCATGATGTAGGCCTGGGTGAAGACCTGGAATGCGCCGATGATCACCATCACCGTCACGAAGACGAGCGTGTTTCGCAGCAGCGGGATGGTGATGTGCCAGAACTCCTGCAGCCGGTTGGCGCCGTCGACGCGGGCGGCGTCGTAGAAGTCCTGCGGGATATCGCTCAGCCCGGCCAGGAAGAGCAGCATGTTGTAGCCGCTGGCCTGCCAGACGCCGACGATGGCGATCGCCAGCAGCGCCGTCTCCGGGCGGTCCAGCAGCCCGCCCCATTGCTGGAGCAGCCAGATCCAGACCAGCGCGATGACGACCATCGGCGTGATCGACGGCAGGAAGTAGAGCGTCCGGAACAAGGCCTGCCCGTACCGCGATCGACGGCACAACATCGCCAGCGGCAGCGAGGTGCACAGGACCCCGATCACGGCCATGACCACGTAGGTCGTCGTGTTCCGCAACGACAGCCAGAACACGCTGCTCGGCTCGGCGACGGCCCGGGCGTAGTTGGCCAGCCCGACGTACTCGCCCCGACCGCGCAGGGGATCCCAGTCGTGCAGGCTGACGTAGAAGCTCAGGCCCATCGAGACGAAGCTGAAGACCATGACGATGACGAACGCCGGCGCGATGTAGAGGTAGGCAATCGGTTGATTCCGATGGCGGCCCGCGCGCGTGGCCATGCCTAGTCCTCCTCCTGCACGACGCGCCGACCCAATTGCGCGTCCCAGCGTCGGACCAGGTGTCCGTACCGATCGTAGACCTCGTTGACGCGCTCGGCGGCCAGGTGCAGGGCGTCGGCCACGCTGCCGAAGCGACCGCGTCCGACCTCAATCTCGGGCCAGTTCAGCAGCACGTATTCGAAGATGGGCTCCACCTCGTCCTCGACAGCCTGGATCTGCGTGTGCTGCAGCGGATCGCCCACCGTGCAGATGCGCGGTACGTTCTGAAGATAGGGCCGCTCCTTGACGGCTGCGTCCCAGGCCTCGCTGCGATAGACGTCACGGCGGGGCGAGTTCTGCTCCAGGCGCTTCAGCTTCAGCAGCGAACCCTCCAAGCCACAGAGGAACCGGATGAATTCCCAGGCTGTCTCCACCTCGCGGCAGCCGGACGAGATCACCATCATGTTGGCCCACGTCATCGTCTTGTAGCCGGTGGCGTTTGGCCCAGGCGGGAGCGCCGTCAGCCCGAATCCCATCCAGCCTTGCGTGTTCCGCACCAGGTACTTGCCCGACCACGTGCCCGCCAGGACACACGCGACGCGTCCCTCCTGAAACTGGTCGTACGCCACCAGCTCGCGACGAAACGGCGGGCAGACGCGGTCCTTCCAGTACAAATCGATCAGGAACTGAAGCGTCTGGGCGGCCGCCGGCGTATCGAACAGCGCCTTCGTCCCGGCGCGGTCCTGGAAGCGGACGCCGTTCGTCGACGCCCACGGCATGAAGGGGCCGGCACCCATCCCGTAGGCGTTGACGGCGTAGCCGGCCTGGACCACATCGCCGCGGTCGTCCAGCAGCGGCTGGCCCGGGGCGGCGGGGTCGTATTTCGTCAACTGCTTGGCGATTCGGCGGAAGTGGGCCCAGTCGCGAACGGCATCGAAGCGGATCCGGCGGAAGTCCAACGCTCCGTCCGGGCCGCGCTCGAACACCCCGTGCAGGTTCGGGTCGGTCCGGAGCATGTCCAGGTTCCACAGCAGGCAGGACCCGTCCAGGATGTGCGGCACGCCGAAGACGTGCGTCCCCCGCCGCGTGTGGTGCAGCGCCGCCGGGACGAACTGATCGTCCTGAAGCTCGGGCGTGGTGGCGATCAGATCATTCAGCTGCCGCAGCATGCCCCGGTTGTAGAAGCCTTCCGCCCAGTAGACGCTGCACTGAAACACGTCAGGCGGATTGTCGCCGAGCAGCGCGGTGGCGAGCTTCTGCTCATAGTTGCCGAAGGGGACGGCCTGGAAGACGACGTCGACGTCGGGGTGGCGGGCCTCGAAGATGGACTCGATCTCGGCGAAGTACCGCGCGTAGTCCTCGGTCGTCGACGGGGACCACCAATCCCAGACGCGAAGCTGAATCCGCCGAGGTCCGGGCGGAGCGGTCGAACGACGAACCCAAGCCAGTACGCCCCGCGTCGGGCCGGCCCGCTCGAGCAGGTCAACCACGTATCGTCCGACGGCCGGCCACGTGCCCCCGCCACGTGCGAGATCGAACGCCAGCCACCCGAGGCAAACCGCAATCCCCAGTGCGGCCAGGCACAGACGGATCCGTCTGCCATGGTTTCGCAGTGAGCGCACGCTCACATTACAAGGTCTGTCGGGCCGACGGGTCAATGGATGACGCCCTTGCCACGAAGGACGCCGCAGGTTAGGGCTTCTGGATCTCGACGCGCGCTTGCGACTCGGGCATGACGACCCACTTGCCGTCGGGCGAGATGAGCGCGGGGGGAACCCGTTCCATGATCCCGACGGTGCGTCCGTTTGCGAGGCGGTAGCGTAAGATCCCGTGCACCTCGCGATTCGTGGCGTTGGGGGCAGGCGGCCCTGCAAAGGCCTCGGCCACGGTGAAGCGATGAGAGGCTTTCAGCGCCCGCGTCTCCGCGAAGATCCCTTGAAGCGCCTTGGCCGTCATGGGCGGGTACTGCGTCCGGAGATCCACCGTCTGCCCGTTTGCCAGCGAGAGGCGAATCACGAACCTCCCCAGACCGATGCGGTGCTTCTCCTGCGATATGGTCTGGCCGGCGCCGGCCCTGCGGAGTTGGATGATCTCGTCGCTTCGCATGTTGACTCGCTGCTTCGGGTAGAGGAAGTTGGTGCCCACCGGGCGGACCTCGCCATTGCCCAGTGTGTACTCGACCACGTACCCGAACATCCCCGGCGCTTCGGTCAGGCCGATCAGACGCCCACCGCCGGCGCGGGCGATTTCGTCTACCTCGTGCATGCCCTGCATGGCCGAGTCGGCTTCTTCGGTGCCCGGGGGCTCCTCGCCTTCTGTCGCAATCACCCCGAAGACGGCGTCAACGTACTGTCCGGTGCTGTTGGCATCGGGGGATTGTGCTGGAATCGACTTCGCATCCGCCGGCGTGGCGGACTGACCGGGACGCGTGGTCACGACAGGTTCGATCGGGCCCTGCCACCCCATGACGTACATGCGCTTCACCGGCGTGAAGACCGATCGGAGCAGCTTCCGCCCGGCCTGCGTCCCGGCGAGGCCGACGGCCGAGACGCCCACAACGACGAGACCCGCCACCACAACGGTGCGACGACCTCGGCGGCGACGCGGTCCCTGGGCGACCCGCATCATCCGGTCGTGAGCGGCCCGGACGCGATCCGGATCCGGCGCGAGCCGGATCGACGCGGATTCGAGCATGCACCTGAAATCGGCGTCCTCAGCGGACATGGCGTCTGAACTCCTCCGTCACACGCTCGGCGAGCGCGACGCGTCGTCGGCCCCCAGGCGTTTCCGCATCTCCTTGACCGCCCGGCTCAGTCGTGCCCGTGCGGCGTCGGGGCGACATCCCAGTACTCTCGCGATGTCGTCGAACGACATCTGCGAATAGAAGCGCAGCACCAGAACGGCCTGATGCCTCGACGGAAGCCCCTGCAGGACGGCCCGGACGTGGTCTTGGTCTGCGGTGTTGCCCGGTCCGGATGGCGAATCAGGCCCTGTCGCGGCCGGACCGGTCCTCACGAATGCGTCCAGAAGCCGCCGCCGCCAGCGGACCCGACGATGGTGCGTGTTGGCAACGTTGGTGGCCAGCCGCAACAGCCAGACCTGCATTTGGCCAACGTCCCCCTCGAAGCGATCCGCCGCCCCAGCAGCCCTACAGAACGTCTCGGCCGTCAGCTCCTCGGCGAGTTCCCGATCGAAGAACCGATGCGACAGGTAATGGAACACCCTGGCATAGTGATCATCGAACGCCCCGGAAAGCAGCCTCAGTGCGGCCCCTTGCGCGGTTTCCGCGTCGCTCGATTCCCCACCGATCTGACAGGATGTCGCCGTCGTTGGCACGGATTCGACGCTCCTAGGCAACGGCATTCGAATGCTCAGCACGGGCTGGCATATCTATCAACGCGCGCCGCGTTCGGCTGTGACAGACCAATCTTGACAGGTTCAGGGCCGTCGTCCCCATGCGGGCCCATCGGGAGCCCACCCGGGATCGTATCCCGGGTTCACGATATGTCTACGATAGCACGGTCGCGAGTCCAAGTACCACTGGACTGAGAACTTACGCCACATCCCGAGGGGCGGCAGAACCGGCTAGGTATCCTCGAGACCGGTTTGCTGTTACATGCAACGCGGCTGCGCGTCTGTATCATAGACGGGCGTCGAAGTGCCGGCTGATGACGATGGCTTGTCGAGGTCCCCGGCTTGAGGAAGACAACGGCGACGTGTGACCCGGTCGTCCCAGAGGCCTGTCCGAGCGAACCGTCGCAGGATGGGCCGATCGCCTTGCTGGCGGCGCAGTTCGAGCCGTTCTACCGGATCGTGTACGGCTATCTGCTCCACCGCCTCTTCGATCGCGAACTGGCCGAGGAGCTGACGGCCGAGACGTTCTATCGGGCCGCCGCACACCCTCATCGCATCCCGGGCGACGCCGATCCGCTGCGGTTCTGGCTCCTTCGAACGGCCACGAACCTGGCCCACACGTACGATCGCCGAAGACGCATCGGCAGACGGGTGTTCGCGCGGCTCGCCAACTCGAGAGGCGTTGGGACCGCGCCCCCCGCGGACGCCGATCCCCCTGACGCCCAGCGACTGGCCGAGGTACGCAAGGCCCTCAGGTCTCTGTCGCCGAAGGATCAGACGATCATCGTGCTGCGGCACTACACGAGTATGTCGTGCGCCGAGGTCGCCGGAGTTCTGGGGTGTCGTGAGAGCGCCGCCCGGGTGCGCCTGTCCCGGGCGACCCGGGCGCTGCGTGAGCGACTTGGCGTGCAGGGCGGCAAGCCGCCCCCGCCAGAACGGAGTTGATCTGCCATGTGTGACGAAGACGCTGAACTCAAAAGTCTGATCGAACCTGCGAGGATAGCGGTCGATCCGGATCCCGACCGGATGACGGCCGTTCGAGCACGGATGCTGGGCATCGCCGAGTCGTCTTTGGCCCACCGTCCGTGGGCGACGGCGGCTCGATGGGCGGCTGCGGCGGCAGTCGTGCTCGCCGTGGGGTACGGGACTGGGCGCGTCACGGCGCCGGGCCCGACCGATGTCGTGGCGCTTCAGTCCGCGCTCGAGGCGTCGCTGAGGTCCTCATTGGAGCCGGCCATCCGGGACGTCCTGCGACATGAACTGAACCGGGACTGGCTGATCGCACTGGCGGACAGCCAGGCGACGCTCAAGGACGAGGTCCGCGAGGAGTTCCGTGCCGATCTGGACACGACCGCGATAGCCGTCCTGGCCGCGTCCCGGGCGGCAACCGATGAGGTGCTGGCAGAGGTGGTCCTATCGATACTTGCGGCGCAGGCTCAGGATCGTCAGGCGATCACGTCCGTCCTGAGTCAGATGGAGGGTCAGCGACGCTGGGAGGACTCGGTGCTGCGGACCGGTCTGGCGAGCTTCGCCGTCTACACGGAAGACGAGCTGCTGCGGACCCGAAACGATATGGCCCAGCTGCGTCTGTGCCTGGGAAGGGCTGGCACCGCCGGCGACGACCTGACGCCTTCGAGCGTCCCGAGCGCCAACCAGACCATCGAAAGGAGACCGAAATGAACACGGCAATGAGGACAATCGTACTGATGCCGGCTGCTGCGGTTTTGGCGGCAGGTATGTTCGCTCCCGAGGCGGCTGGCGAGACCAAGAAGACCCCGGCCTCCCCCCTCAGAGCGGAGGCCGTCAAGGCCAGAGCAAAGGCGGTGAAGGAGAATGCTGCGCTCGCCCGGACCTTGGGGAGCGCATACGCATTGTCGCGCAAGGGCGCAGCGCCGGTGCTGGTCATCCCGTCCGCGGAACTTCCGGGCAACCAGATAGCGACCATCGTGGAAGACATGAAGGTCATGTCACGCATCCTCGAGAAGAAGATCGGAGCCGAGCGGCCGGCCAGGATCTTCCTCGATGCTCAGGGCGGCGGCCTTTCCCGTGCGTTCAGCATGCGTCTACCTGGACAGAAGCCCCAGACCGAGGCCATCTTCCTGCAGGGGCACGGCGCGCTGTTCCTGTTGGAGGTCGGGTTTCCGCTCCTGCCCCCCGAAGAGAAGGCGGCCAAGCCCACCAGCAAGCCCGCCGACCCGACCTGGGAGCAGACCAAGCGGGAGTTGTACGACCTCGTATCCGACAGAATCGTCTATATGCCTCCCTCGGCGGGGCCGGAGCAGTATGATGCGGAGCAGGTGCGAGAGTTCGAGAGGCAGCTGTTTGCGGCGCTCAAGCATGCGACCAACATCAGGCATCTACGACCAGCGGACTGGATCATCGTCGCTGTGACGGGCCGGGGCGGCCCGTCGGCCGGGAAGGCTGGCAGCGTCGCAGTCGCGACGGGCTTTGTCGAGGCCCTCAGGCAATCCGGCGCGGGCGCAGCGGCTGCGCCCCGCCTGCGTCTGCTGAAGCAGTCGGGTGCGAACGTGCTGACCATCCGCGTGAGGAAATCCGATGTGGACGCCTTCGCCAAGGGCGGGTTGGGATTCGAGGCGTTTCGCAAGAAAGCGGAGGTCTATGTATACTGAGCGATGCAGGTCCTTTTCCGGGTCTTCGTGAAAGACCGGATGAGGTCGCGGGGATCGAACAGAGGACATCCAAGTGAAGCATCGCAGAATCCTGCACGCCATGCTCCTTGGCGGGCTGGTCGGATGCTCGTCTCCTGCCCGACGCGCCGCCGACCCGCCCGTAACCGCCTCGGCGCCCGCGCCTGTCTCTGCACCCGCGCCGGCGACCAGCCAAATCGCGAGATCGCCTGTTCCCGTGTTCGCGGACGAACCGGCCGCCCGCGCGCTCTACAACAAGATGATTGAGGCCATGCGCCAGGCCGAGTCCCTTTCCTACCAGAGCGACTACCGGCGTCATAGGCCCGACAAGCGCTACATGAGAGATTGCACGTACACGGTCTGGATGAAGAAGCCCAACCAGTTCCGCGTGGAGACGCTGACCAGCAAGGGCAAGCGGGGCGGCGTCCTGATCGGCGACGGCGATCATCTGTGGATCCATTGGCCTGGTGGGCGGCCGTACTTCAGCGCAGACCCCTCCCGCGCCGACAATGAAACGAGACGAAAGAGTTACATGAAGGAGCGCACGCCGATCGGAAGGCACTCCATCGGCCACAAAACGGGCATCCTCGGGGCGGGGATGGGCATGCCCATCATCGACCCCAGTACGTTCCACGGATACACGGATTCGTTGCAGCGCTACATCGATGGGTTCAGGAGCCTGGGCACAGAGACCATCGACGGCGAGGAATGCGACGGTGTCGAGGTCAGCATCATGAAGGGCCAGCGGAGTTGGTACCTCTGGCTGTCCAAGCGCGATCATCTCCCACGCAGACTGAAGCAGATCGTCCGGGTCAGCTTCGACCTCATCATGCACGAGACCTGGTCGAAGGTGACCTTCAACGCCCAGATCCCCGACGAGAAGTTCGTCTGGGCGCCTCCCGAGGGCTGGAAGCAGTGGCGTCTGCCCGATCCGGCCGAGCGACTGCTCAAGCCGGGCCGCGCCGCGCCCGAGTTCGAGCTGGCCTCCGCCGATGGCGGCAAGATCAAGCTGTCCGACTTCCGCGGCAAGGTGGTCTGGCTCTACATCTGGCGGAGCGGGTGACCCACGTGTCGCGTGGAGATGCGGCATCTCCAAAGACTGCACGAGAAGTACTGCGACAAGGGCCTGGTGATCCTCGGCCTCAACCCCTCGGACGCTAGACAAATCGGCCTGGACATGCTTCGCCGAGACTCGGTGACGTTCCCGAACATCCTGGACGCGTCGGACGCCGCCACGAGGATCATGTTCAGAGGCTACGGGATGAGCGGCGTGCCGCTCAACTACGTCATCGATCGCGAAGGGAACGTCGCGGCCGCCTGGTACGCGAACTACGAGCGGGCCATCGACGAGATTGCGAAGCTGGGGATCAAGTAGGGGCGGACCGGATCATCCCTCGATGAGCTTGCCGGTTCCCTTGTCCCACGTTCGGGTGCGACGGCTGAGGCGGTGCTTGCCGTGGCAGTCGGTGCAGTGTTTCTCCCGCGCCCTGATCGCCGTCAGAACCGGCTGATGCGCCTGGATGGCGATCTTCTCCTCGGGGTGGCACATCATACAGAACGGATTGACCTTGGCCCGCGGAAACATGATCTCCGGTGGGGTGACGTTGTCCTCATCGCTGCAGTGGGCGTCTGAAGCGCCGTGGCACTGCTCGCAGCCGATACGGGCCCGTGCGTGGACGACGGCAAGCTTCTCATCCTCGTAGTTGATGTGACAGACGTGGCAGCGGCTGTTGTCCGCAGCGACCCCGCCTGGCGACGGGCGGCTGCTCCCACCATCCGCGGGGGAGGCCCAGCGAGTTTTGTCTCCGCAGGATGCCACCGCCACCACAACCGCCGACAGAACAAGCGTCCACAGACAGGGGCTCAGGTATCTCACATCACTCTCCCGCCACCTCGCGTTGCATGAGAAGACGCTGCGGCCCTGTCGGGCCATGATGGATCGGCCTTCGCTCGGGCGCCGCCTACACGTACTCCCAGTCTTTGAGCCACTGGTAGTTCTTGGGCAGTCGGTTCCAGGCCAACTCCATGGCCTGCTCGAGCTCTCGGGCCTCGGCCAGGTCGAGCTTGCGGCGTTCCTTGACGGCCCGGGCCATATTGTCCACCTGGTGGGTGTTGATCATGCCCGGGATCGGCGCCGTGACCGCCGGGTTGCACAGGATGTACCGGACGGCGCTCCGCGCCAGCTTGTCGTCCGCTTCCGCGTCCGGATTGCCCGGCGAGCTGTCGCCCTTGAACAACGAGTTGCCCGCGAACGGCTTGATGCCCAAACACCCGACGTCGTGCTTGGTGATCGCCTCGAAGACGCTGTCTTTCGGCAGGACCTTGCTCTTGGCCGTGTAGGGGATCACGACGACCTGGACGACCTCGGGGTACGTCTCGATCATCCACTTGACGTGCGGCCGGTCGTGCGAGGACAGCCCCGTGAAGCGGACCTTGCCCTGCTTCTTGGCCTTCGTGAGGGCCTCCATCATCTGGTCCACCTCGGCCTTCGTGTGACGGCTGCTGCGCTCGTCCATGACGATTCGCCACAGGTCGACGTACTCGAGCTTGGCCGCGCGCATCCCCTTGTCGAGGGTCCCAAGCAGTGCCTTGCTCGTGCGGAACTTGGGGTTCCGCATCTCCTCCTGGTACCACGAGAACCCGAAGTAGACGGCGTCACGCCTGCCCTTCAGAGCCTGAGCGTACGCCTGGACCTCCTCGCGCGTGCAGGCGTCGACGTAGTTGATGCCGCGTTCGATGCAGCGCGTCATGACGTCGCGGCGGTTCTTCTGGAATCCTGCGTTCTGCAGGTCGGCGCTCAGCCAGCCCCTACTCTTGAAGACGCCAGGCACCATCAGGTCGATCCGCTTCCAGTGCCCGCCGAAGCAGACAGCCGAGACCCACAAATCCGTCTTGCCGAGACGTCGGTACTCCATCCCCGGGTTGTAACTGCGGGTCTTCTTGATGGCGGCTTCGTCGGCGGCCTGGGCGGTCCGACCCCCTGCGGTACCGAGCGCAGCCAGACCCGCTGCCCCCATCGCGCTGTCCCGGATGAAGTCACGACGGGTCACGTCCTTGCCCACGTCTCCCGGCTTTTGCCTGTGGTCCATGACCTGCTCCTTTGTTCCTTGCTCGCCAGTCCGGCGTCAGATTCCGTCTCACGCACTGCGCATCGCCCTATCGTAACACGTCCGCAGGTAATCACGCGACTCGGCCAGGTCGCGCGACATCACGTCGGCCTTCGGGTGCCCGTGCATGAACGGATTGACGTACCCGCGGTACCCGATGTCCGCAAGAGCGCGGATCCAGGGCGTCATGTCCGTCGGGCCGATGCCCGGAAGCTGCTTGGGCCCCGGCGCGTTCTGCCAGGCGTAGAAGAACAGCAGCTGCTTGCCGCAGATGCGGATCGCCTCCGGCACCGAAGTCTTGGCCCTCTGGAGATGATACGGCGCCAGCGCGATGCCCAGCCTCGGCGACGTGTTGATGTCTACGAACGCCTTGAGCGAATCGAGCGAGTCTAACAGCGCCCGGCCATGGTTCTCGATGGCCAGGTACGAATCGCACCTCTCCGCCAGGTCGACGAGGGGCTTGAGGGCCTCGATGAAGCCGCGCATGCGGGCGGTCAGCTCCTTGGGATTACACGGGTCCGTGCTTCCCTGGATGGCCACGCCGCCGCCGACCTTGCCCAGCAGGTCCGCGTAGCGGGCGTACCCGCCGCGGTAGACCGAGAAGGCGAACAGCTTCAACCTATGCTCGGTCAGTAGGGCCTTCAGGCCATTCGGGCCCAGACGCTTGGCCACGTCGTCGAGGTGCGGACAGCCCTCGTGTGCCGACCAGATGTCAATGGCCTCGAAGTCCAGCTTGGCGATCCGCGCACACGCTTGTTCGATCGGCAGATGCATGTAATGGATCGACGACGTGGACAGCCGCATCCGCCACGTCTTGGGCGCTCGACCCCGTGCCCCCAACACCGGCCGATCCAGCCCCGCCAACCCCGCCGCCACACCAGCGCCTGCGGTCTTCAGGAACCCGCGTCGATCCACCTGTCCGTTCATTGCCGCGCCCTTGTCCGTTCCCCGTCGATCGCCACCTGAGGCCTGAAGCCTGAGGCCCAACGCCAACCAGTATTCCCCCAAGTGCCCACACAGTATATCATCCCGACAAGCCGAGCGTCACGCGAGCGGATGGGGAGTTGGATCGATGAGTGACCGAACGATGGCCTTTGGCAAGCTTCGTACCATGGCCCTGGTCGTCCTGTTGGCGGCGCCCGCTGCGGTCGCCGAGCAGCCGGGCGGGCAGGACGGCAAAAAGAAGATCGTGTTGGTGGCGGGCCGACCCAGCCACGGCTACGGTTCCCATGAGCACAATGCCGGGTGCCTGCTGTTGGCCGATTGCCTCAACCGCGGCATGCCCAACGTCCACGCGGTCGTGTGCCGAAACGGCTGGCCGTCCGACCCGTCGGTCTTCGAAGGCGCATCCGCCATCGTGATCTTCTGCGACGGCGGGGGCGGGCACGTGATCCGTCCGCACCTGACCGAAGTGGAGAAGCTCATCAAGAAAGGGGTCGGGCTCGCCTGCCTTCACTACGCGGTCCAAGTCCCCAAGGGCAAACCGGGCAAGTGTTTCCTCGATTGGATCGGTGGGTACTACGAGATGTGGTGGTCGGTCAACCCGCATTGGCTCGCGCGCTTCAAGACGCTGCCCCGTCATCCGATCACCCGCGGTGTCAAGCCCTTCGCCATCCATGATGAGTGGTACTACCACATGCGGTTTCGCGATGACATGGCCGGCGTCACGCCGATCCTCACCGCCGTGCCTCCGGACGCTACGCGCAAGCGCCCGGATGGGGCTCACAGCGGCAACAAGTACGTCCGCGCCCGCATGGGCATGCCCGAGCACCTCGCTTGGGCCTGCGAACGCCCGGGCGGCGGACGCGGGTTCGGCTTCACCGGGGGACACTGGCACTGGAACTGGGGGCACGACGACTTCCGCACGCTCGTCCTCAACGCGATCGTCTGGGTCGCCGGCCTCGAGGTACCGCCCAAGGGCGTGCCATCCAAGACGCCGACCCCCGAGGAGCTGGAGGCCCGTCAGGACTACCCCAAGCCCAAGAACCACAACCGTGAGCTTGTCCGCAAACGCCTGCAACAGTGGAACAAGCCCTCGGGCACGGGCAAGTGAGGATTCACTCGTAGAACCACCCGGCCGGTAGGATCTTGAGCATCAGGGAGAGTCCGCCCTTGTAGTTGAAGTAGGTCACCAAAGCGCGATCCCTGACCCAGGTGACGGCCGGATACGCCCACGCGTCATCTGGGACCTGCTCGATATTGCGGAAGTGCGTCCACGTCTTGCCCTCATCCTTCGAGATGGCAGCCGTGAAGGGGTTGCGCTTGTTCGACCCCGGGTTGTGGTTCCAGATCGCCAGCAGATCGCCCGTCGTCGGGACCCGGCTGATGGAGACGGGGGCGGGCGTGCCGGCCAGGGCGGTAGGCTTGGGTGTGCTCCAGCTTTCCCCGCCGTCCTTGGAGAGGCTCATGTACTGTCCGCCCAGGTGCGTCCGCATGAGCATCATCACGCGGCCGTCCTTCAACTCGATGCAGGCCGGCTCATAGCACGGGCCCTTCGCCGGCTTGATCCGTTGGCCATCGCGCCAAGTCTTGCCGTCGTCGTCGGAGATGCAGCAGTAGCTGTCGCCGCCCTCCCACGTTTCCAGAAGGATCCGTCCCGTCTTCAATCGGATGGACCGTCCGTTGGTCAGACCGGTGTACTTGCCGTCCGGGCTGAGCTGCTTGGCCGGTCCCCAGGTCTGGCCCTCGTCCTTCGACGTTCGCATCATCACGCGGCAATCGGTGCTCTGAGTGTTCTTCTGGCAGTGGAACAGCGCGATCTGGCCGCTCTTGAGACGGAGGAAGTTCACTTCCATTACGTTGCAGCCGCCGTCGTTCTCGACGAGTGTGTACTTCTTGCCCCACGTTCGGCCGCCGTCCTTCGAGATCCTGCCAGCGATCCGCGCCGGCCCGTGATCGGCCCCGCTGCCGGCGTAGAAGTCCGTCCAGCCCAGCAGGAGCGACCCGTCCTTTAACTGGATGATCGCGGCTTCGCTGTTGCGAGGGTTCTTCCCACCGGCCTTGGCGAGCGTCAGGCTGAAGGACCCTTTTGACGTCATTTCAGCGCCCGCTCCGATGGATGACATGACAAGCGCCACGAGGACTGTCGTCGGCACGACGCGCATGGTTGGATCTCCTATGGTTCATTGACCGGTATCCTGGACCAATGCCAGATCCATCCGTCCGCAAGGTATGGATCAGACACCACGCCGCCGGAATGGCAGCGTCGCGCATGTTACGGTATCCTGGCACCCCGATCGAGTACATCCATACGTAAGTGCGCGAGGTGAAGGACGCGATCTGGGCTCCAGGGCCTCAGGGAGGAACTGACGCATGCAGCCACTGCTAGCCAAGGTCGTCAAGAGACAGGATCTGTCTGCGGCAGAGGCCCGGGAGGCGTTCGAGCGGATCATGTCGGGCCAGGCCAGCGAAGGCCAGATCGCCGCGCTTCTGACCGCGCTGGCCTGCAAGGGCGAGTCCACGGACGAGTTGGTCGGGGCGGCCGAGGCGATGCGCGAGAAGGTCACGCCCGTCCGCTGCGATGACGCCGACGCCATCGACACGTGCGGGACGGGCGGGGACGGGATCAGCACGTTCAACGTGTCGACGGCCTCGGCCATCGTGGCTGCTGCCGCGGGCGTGACCGTGGCCAAGCACGGCAACCGGACCCACACGCGGGCCAGCGGATCGGCCGAGGCCCTCGACGCCCTGGGCGTGAACCTCGCCGCTGACGTCGCTACGGTCGAGGCCTGTCTCCGCCAAGCCAAAGTCGCTTTTTTGTTCGCCGTCAACCTCCACCCGGCCATGAAGTACGCCGTCCCCGTCCGCAAGATGCTGGGCATCCGGACGATCTTCAACTTGCTCGGCCCGTTGACCAACCCCGCTGGGGTCAAGCGACAGGTGCTTGGCGTAAACCGTCCCGAGCTGACCGAGAAGATCGCCAAGGTGTTGGCTCGGCTGGGCGCCGTGCGCGCGATGGTGGTCCACGGAATGGACGGCCTGTGCGACCTGACGATCACGGGGCCGAGTCGAATCAGTGAACTCCGCGCCGGCCGGGTTGAGACGCAGACGATCGAGCCCGAGGCGCTGGGCTTGAAGGCTGCATCGCTGGACGACCTGAGGGTCGACTCGCCCCAAGCGAGCGCGACGGCCATCGGCGAGATCCTGGCCGGCCAGACGGGTCCTCGCCGAGACATCGTCCTACTCAACGCCGCTGCAGCCTTAGTCGTCGCGGATCGGGTCAAGGATCTGACCGAGGGCATTGCGCGCGCCGCCGAGGTCATCGACTCCCAGGCCGCCGCCGAGACGTTGGCCAAGTTGGTCGAGCTCAGTCGAGGATCACCGTCGTCGGCCTAGGGCGGATTGTCCTGGTCGACATCCCTCGAGGATCGTCATCGTGCCCATCCGGTATGCCTGCGATCGCTGCGGCCGACAACTCGAGCCGGACGACCCCGGTCGCTTCGTCGTCAAGATCGAGGTCTTCGCCGCCGCCGACCATCTCACGATTACCGAGGAGGACCTGAAGCGCGACCACCGCGCCGAGATCGCCCGGCTCATCGATCAGCTCGACAAGATGGACCCCGACGAGGTCGAGGACAAGACGTACCGAGCCTTCCGGTTTGACCTGTGCGCCGATTGTCACAGGGAGTACCTGCGTAATCCCATCGCATCGTCGGGGCAATCGGACTGAACGCGTTGCCCGGATCCGCGCGAGGCGTCCGGGGCGAAGACGATCCGGCGCTGAGCTACGGCGGATATGGTACGGATTGGGATGCCGCCGTTCGCTTCCTCCAAATGACAACGGGGGGAACGTCGGTTTGTGTGCGGTAGAAGTGGCTGTCCGGGTCCTCCCGGTTCTCGAAACGGGTATCCGGATAGGAAAGTGCGATTCGCTCGTACTTCGACCCATCGACGTGGGCTCGAAGGAACGCGCTGACGTTGTGGTCCTTGGGGCAGACGATGTTCCTCCGGATGATGATCCAGTCCGCATCGAGGGCCGGCGTGAGGTCCTCGCCCGTCAGCCCGCCGTAGACGCGGAGCTTCGTGTAGAACTTCACGGGCAGGTCGCCATAGGTGATGGCCACCGTATCGCCTTCCTGGGCGTGCTCATTCAGGTATCGCACGATGCCTTCGATCGGGCCGTCGAAGTCATGGGTGACTTCGTAGAGGTAACTCCTGACAGGGCTGCGGGCGATCACGGCGCCGAGAATCACCAGGCCGATCACCCAGTGAATGCGCATGGCCCACCTCGCAAAGAGCGCAATGACCATGCAAGCAAGAGGGATCAGGGGGCCGAGATACCGGAAGTAGGGACCCGGCGCCGTGTAGGGCAGAGCCAACAGGTTGATGCCGACAAGCAGGACCGGCAGGGAGAGACGCGACAGGAAGCGGTCTTCCTTCCAGAAGGGAATGTCATACCTACGAAGCTTACTCCACAGCGCGACGCTCAGCGGGATCAGCAACAGCCAGACCGGAAACACGTGTGTGTTCAGCGGCCGGAGGAAGGCAAGCAGCCTGAAGGCATACGCCTTTACATCGAGCAACCCGGTCTGGCCCCAGTGAATGCTGGAGAACCAGATGATCCAGGGGGCCGTCAGCAGGACCACGCCAAGACTCCAACCGGCGACGCGCCTCCACTGATCGCGATGAAAGACGAGCGTGTGGAGCCCGACCGCAGCCAGCAGCACGATCAGATTGACGTAGTTCGCGTGGCAGAGGAGAACGGCGCAGATCAGATACAGATAGGGACCGGAGCGCCTTCGCTCGACCAGGGCGACGTAGCCGTACAGCCCTCCCAGCAAGAAGAAGGCCGCGAGGCTGTAGTACCGACACTGTCTGGCCAGGAGCAGAAACGGGACGGACACGAGCAGAACGCCGGCGCTGAGGGCGGCTATCTTGCCATCTTTCCAGAGGGCTCTCGACAACAGATACAAAAGAGGGACGCAGCCCAACCCGAAAAGGGCAAACGGGAGGCGGGCGGCAAACGTCGTCGTCCCGAGAAGCTCAAGAAAGGGCGCAACGACGTAGAAGGCCAGCCAGGGATGCCATCTCCATACGTCATTCTTGCCGACGTCGATGCCGAGTTCTTGGGAGAAGGAGTTCTTTTCGTCATGGCCCTTCGGCAGGCCATGCTGCAGCACGGTCTGGGCGATCAGTGCGGTCTGGGCTTCGTCTTGCCAGAGGTAGGCGTTTCCGAGGTTGGCCAAGAACAGTCCCGAGCCCACGACCGAGACTGCCAGGAGGAAGAGCACTTCCCATCGGCGTGAGATCATGTGCTTCAAGGCCGATGCCACCTTCTGATCACGCGACGCGCGTCGGGCGCGGGTTGGCCCGCCGACGGTTATGCGAACCGATTGGCCTCGGCAACGGCCAGCTCGTCACAACGTTCGTTCTCGGGATGACCCGAGTGCCCGGCGACCCATTCCGTGGACACGTCGTGCTTGTCGACGAGGTCGGCGATCCGCTTCCACAGATCGACGTTCTTGGGCGGGGCGGACTTGCCCTTCTTCTGACGCCAGCCCTGGGCCCGCCATTTGGGCATCCATTGCATGACGCCCTTGGCCACGTACTCGCTGTCGGTGACGAGGCAGACCTTGCACGGGCGCTTCAGGGCCTCCAAGCCCATGATGACGGCCATCATCTCCATGCGGTTGTTGGTGGTTTCCGGTTCGCCGCCGCTCAGCTCGCGCCGCTTGCCCGTCTCGACGTGATGCAGAATCACTCCCCAGCCGCCCGGGCCGGGGTTGCCCACACACGCGCCGTCGGTATACACGATCACTTCGGGTTCGTCGGCCATCACAGCATGCCCGTCTGTCGGGCGTACGCGAAGATCCCGCCGGCCTCGATGATGGGGGCCACGTCGCCCAACGGCTGCAGGTCGTGCTGGGTCGACCGCGTGACGTTGACCAGGCGATTCGTCGCAGGGCGCAGCTCGACCTCGTCACCGGTCTGGGTCGCGTCGATCAGGCGGTTGAGGGTTTCGTACGGGATCACGTAGCCGCCGTTGACGCTGTTCCGAAAGAAGATACGGGCGTAGCTCTGCGCGACGACGGCGCGAACCCCCGCCTGGGCGAGGGCCAACGGCGCGTGCTCGCGACTGCTGCCGCAGCCGAAATTCGCGCCGGCCACGACGACGACGTAGGCGCTTTGCGTGTTGGCCTCGTCGGTCATGTCCACAAACGGCGTGTCGCCGCCGGGCAGGCCGCGCTGGCCGGCCGGCAGACCGCTCATCGCGTACCGGCCGAATATCCGGCGCTCCTCCGGATCCGCGTCGTTGAGCACGAGATGCTTGGCCGGGATGATCTGATCCGTGTCTATGTCGTCCCCGACCACGTAGGCCAGGCCGCGAATGACGTCATCCATCGCGAGGTCTCCCTAGATTGAGCTACGCCAGCAGCTCCCGCGGATCGGTGATGTAGCCGGTCACCCCTGCCGCCGCGACCGTCATCGGCGAGGCGAGGAAGATCTCGGCATCGGGCGAGCCCATCCGACCCGGAAAGTTCCGGTTCGTCGCGCTGATCACGCGGATGCCCGAGTTGGCCCGGCCGAAGGTGTCCTCCGGCCCGCCCAGACAGGCCGCACAGCTCGCCGGGCCGATCTGGCAGCCCGCGTCCTCCAAGATCCCGCGCAACGACTTGCCGTTGTACGTCAAACGCGACAGCGCCGCGTCGACGCGCGTGTTCGCCGGCACGCAGAACGTGTCGATCTTCACCCGCCGTCCGGACAAGATCCGGGCGGCGGCTTCGAAATCGGTGATTTTCCCACCCGTGCACGATCCGATGTAGGCCCGGTCGAGCTTCGTGCCGGCCAGCTGCGCGGCCGACGCGACGCGATCCGGCGCGTGCGGCTGGGCTACGACGGGCTCGGCGCTCGACACGTCGTAACGATGCTCGGCCAGGTAGCTCGCGTCCGGATCGCTGCTGACGCACTCGAACGCGACGTCGGTTCGGGATCGCACGTAGTCGGCCGTCACCTCGTCGGCGGCCACCACCCCATTCTTGCCGCCGGCCTCGATCGCCATGTTGCACAGCGTCATCCGTTCGTCCAGGTTCATCCCCGCGATCCCGCTGCCGGCAAACTCCAACGCACGGTAGGCCGCACCCGCCACCCCCAAATCGCCGATGATCCGCAGGATCAGATCTTTGGCCATCACGTACGGCGGCATCGGACCGTCCAGCACGAGCCGGATCGTGGCTGGCACCTTCAGCCACAGCTTCCCCGTGCCCAGGACGAAACCGGCCTCGGTGTTGCCGATGCCCGTCGCGACCGCGCCGAACGCACCGGCCGTACACGTGTGCGAGTCCGTGCCCAGCACCACCTCGCCTGGTCGCGCATGGCCCAGCTCGGGCAGAACCGTGTGGCAGACGCCCTGATAGCTCGTGTCCGTCGGGTCGTCGTAGGGCTCGGGCATGCCCTCGCCTTGGACGAAACTCGGGTCGTAGTAGTGCCGTAATCCCTGCTGCGCGACGAACTGCCGCAGGATCTCGATGTTCCGATGGGCCTTGGCGTCGGCGGTGAAGATGTAGTGGTCGGGGATGATCACCACGCGGTCGGGATCCCACACCTTCGCCTCTGGTCCGAACTGCTCGGCGAATGCGCCGATCGTGCCCGGTCCGCAGACGTCGTGCGTCATCAGAACGTCGATATCCACCCAGACGTTCTCGCCCGGAACGACCTGATCGCGACCGGCGTGCTTGGCCAGGATCTTCTCTGTGATCGTCATACCCATCTCGAACCGTCCCCTATCCTGTGTAGACTGCTCACGCGCCCACACCGCGACCCGCCCGAGCGCTCAGCCCGGCGCCCTGGCAGGCTGCAGTATAACGCCAGAACCGACCATCGTCACCAGACGTGTTCCGCGAACGAGACGCCCTTGATTTGCCCGATGGGGTGGGATAGAGTCATCTTCACGCCCACGCGTGGCCACCGAGGGTTGCGCTGTCACTGACGTTTCAGAATGAACGGTTCGTTCGCGACCAAGCAAGGAAACGATGATGAAGTCGATGATGTCACAACACGGCGTCGGTTATGTGGTGAGTCTGTCTCTGCTAACCGGTGGTTTGCTCGGCTTGGCGTGCTGCAAGACGGAGGAATCCGAGCGCGAGCATGGCGCCATCCGGGGGACGATCCTCAGCGTCGATGAGGCCACCGGCAAGATCACCGTGCGGCACTACAGCGAGAAGAAGAAGAAACACCTGCCCAGGGAAATCACCGTCACGCCGAAGACGGAGATCTTCATCAACGGACGGATCGCCCAGCTCAACGAGATCAAGACCAGTGAGCAGGTCGTCGTCGCGGGCTATGCGGAGCGGGACGGCTCGCGGAAACGGATGGTGGCTCAGGAGATCAAGATCGAACGAGACGACTGGTCAAGCGCCCCGCGATCGGCCACGCAGCCGACGACCAAGCCGGCCAAGGCGCCCGCCGCCAAGCCCGCCAAACCATAGCGCCCACGGACCGCGTTCTGTCACCAACCAACCACCACGCCGGTCAGGCACGTCGTACCGGTGTGCGCGGACTTGGTCGAGTCCTGCAGCGCGTAAGATGTCCATCGCAACGGGAGATGGACGACGCCGTCGTTCGCCCCGCCCCAATGCCCCATCGGCCCCTCCAACGACATCTCCATCCATCGCCAGCCCGAGAAGTTCATCGTCCCGGCGTGTGGCTGGAAGGTCTGGCCCGTCGCGTCGACGATGCGGCAGCGGATCACGTCGCCCGAGCCGTCCCCGTGCACCCACAGCATGATCCGCCTGGGCTTGGCGGGGCAGATCTCAGACGACGTCCTCGGACCGAGTTGCCAGAAGCACCAGCCTGCGGCCATGTCGTAGTCGACCTTGACCGCCCGGGAGAACGGAGGATCGCTGCTCGGCGCGCGGACGACCTCGGCCTTCAGGTTGGCCCTTCGCGTCGCATCGCCCTCGTGCCACAACCGATACTGCTGCCCGGCATCCGTCCCGAGCGGCGCATCGACCGCATCGACGAGTTCGTAGGTCATCGGCTCGAGTTCTGCCAGCGCCCGGCCCGATCGGTCGACCAGACGCATGCCGACGTTCCGCGCGACCCCCGCCAGTCGGACGTCAGGCATGCGCAGCATCGCTGAGCGTTCCGGCGGCTCGATGACCACTGGGATTGCCTGCCGGGACACACCGTCGACCTTGGGAATCAGCACCCCTCGAATCGGCGCATCCCCGACGGTCTCCAGCATGACCAAGGCGCCGTCCTGGCGCCACGCCAGCCGCATGCTGAGGGGGTTAGAGATGGGCAACTCGACGACCCGACCCAGCTGGCAGGGCCCTTCGCCCGCCACATCGAGATCCCCCGTGACCCGGATTAAGAGCGTGTCGTGGTCCCGGCGATGCACGGTCCCCCACCACTCGGCCCGGCAGGATCCATGCGGCGGGATCGTCATCGGCTGGGGCGTTCGCCATGCGCCTTCGACGCCGTCCGTCCGAATCCGATGCAGCGTCAACCGAACCGTGCTGTCTGTCGGATTGTCCATCCGCACGGTGATGCACGCGTCATTGGCCTTGCCCGCCACGACGCCGCGAACCGGATCGACCTGCATCGATCCAATCCGCACCCACGCCGGCACCGGCCGGGATAGCGTCAAGTACCGAGGCCCATTGGTGACGGGCTGGCGCGACCCCGGCGGAACATCCACCGGCTTGCCCAGATGGTCGACCGCACCGGCCACCTTGATGCCCGGGCCGATGTCTATCTCCCGGTTTCGGCCCGTGGTCCAAATCGCGAGTTTGACATCACCGTTGCGTCGGAACGCCACGACGAAGCCCTCCTCGTCGCCCACGTCGATCCGCTCGACCGGGAGGTAGCCCCGGAGTTCGGCGATCAGCGTTTTCATCGCGACATAGGCTGGTTTGGGCTTGTAGTCCCACGTGACGGTCCCGAAGTTGTGCTCTCGTTCCTTGGGATTCCGGCCGTCGTCGTGCCAGTCGTACCAGATGCTGACGGGGACGTCGCAGGCCATGTTGGTCAGCCACTGCCTCGGCAGGTACTTGCCCTGAAGCGCCCGGGGCATCTCCGTCGTCGTGTAGCCCCACTCGCCGCTGAGAATCGGAATGGCCCGACCGGCGGGTTCATATCGCCGGATCAGGCTCGCCAGCCGTCTGTACTCCCGGAGGACCGTCTCCGGTCCGAACCGGGGCGAGCGGTATGGGTGCACGCTGACGCCGTCGACGAGGTCCAGTAGCCCGCGCTTGAAGCAGCCCTCCAGGAACGGCATCGGGATGGTCGACGTTGCCGGGGCAATGATGCATGCGGTTGGGTCCGCCTTACGGATCGCCGGCACGACCGCCTTGCACCAGGCCATGTAGTCGTCGACGTTGGGCTTCGGCTTCCAGAAGCCGATGTTCGGCTCGTTCCACAGTTCCCAGAGGATCTTCTTGCCCGCGTACCGCCGGGCCAGCGCGGCGCAGAACCGGGCGTAGGCCGCCCGACACGCCTCGCTGTGCGGAGCCAGCCCTTTGTCGTAGTGCCGGTTGCCGTAGTCGATGATGAACAGTAGCCGGATGCCGCGTTGCTCCAAGTCGCTGATCAGTTGGTCGTACTGGCTGAAATCGTACTGGCCGGGCGTCTTCTCGCACCCGCCCCAGCTCACGTCCATCCGCACGATCCCCACCCCCGCCTCGGCCAGCATGGACAGGTCGTTGGCGTTCCCCTTGTAGAAGTGGATATTCACGCCTAGGCCTACCGGCACGGGCATCACCCGAAGTGTCGGGTGGACGCCTTTCGCGCCTGCCGTGTCAGCCTGTACCGTGCTGGACGGACAGTTAGTTGCCCATAGCGTCGCGCCCACCACCATCAGCACCGTCATCGCCCATCGGTTCATGGATCCTCTCCCTCTTGCGGCCAGTCGCGCCGCCCCGATTTCGCCCCCAGCCTACCGCGACCCGTCCACCAGCGAAACCGTTCGCCCGTTTCCCATCCGCACCAAGCTTCCGACGTTTCGACATTTCGACATTTCGACATTTCGACGTTTTGACGTTTTGACGTTTCGACGTTTCGACGTTTCCCCCCCCCTTCCCCCGCCCAGGGAACGTATAATCCGCAGGGACGAACGGGGACCCGACGCGATGCTGTTTCGATTCAGCCTGTACGGCTTCCTGAAGAACCAGCAGTATTACGAACCGTTCCTCATCCTGGCGTTCCGGGAGAAGGGACTGTCCTTCTTCATGATCGGGGTGCTGATCGCCTACCGCGAGGTCCTCGTCAACGCCATGGAGATCCCGAGCGGGGCCGTTGCCGATCTCTACGGCCGGCGGCGGTGCATGATCCTGTCGATGCTGGCGTACATCGCGTCCTTCGGGCTGTTCGGATTCAGCGATCGTGTCTGGCACCTGTTCGTTGCCATGTCCCTGTTCGCTGTCGGCGAGGCCTTCCGCACCGGCACACACAAGGCCATCATTCTCGATTGGCTTGCTCGCGAGGATCGCCTCGACGAGAAGACGCGCTTCTATGGCACGACCCGCGCGTGGTCCAAGGCCGGCTCGGCCGTGTCGGTCCTCATCGCCGCCGGGTTGGTCTTCTGCACCGGCCGGTACAGCCACATCTTCTACCTGACCATGGCGCCCTACGTGCTTGGGATCATCAATCTTGTGGCCTACCCTTCTTATCTTGATGGCGATCGCTCGACGGGGGTGTCCCTTCGCGAGTTGGTCCGGCACCTGTGGCGGGCCTTGGGCCAGTCCGTTCGCGATCGGCAGCTCCGCCGCTTGATGGGCGAGACGATCGGTTTCGACGGCGTCTATACGGTTGTGAAGGATTACCTGCAGCCGATCCTCAAGCAAGCCGCCCTCGCGCTGCCCATCCTGGTCGTCTACGAGCAGCAGAAACGCGCCGCGCTGCTGGTGGGGGTGGTCTACTTCGTCCTGCATTTATCATCGGGGGCCGCATCGCTGCAATCGTATCGCGTGGTCCAGCGGTTCGGTGGGGAAGAGCGCGGCGCCCGAAACCTGTGGTGGCTGAACCTGCTGCTGTTCGCCTTTCTTTGCTTCGGGATCTGGCTGGGGTGGCATCCGGTGATGATTGTGGGATTCGTGGCCCTGGCCGTCGTCCAAAACCTATGGCGGCCGATCCAGATCGGCCGGATCGGCGACCGCACCGAATCGGCCAGCACCGCCACCATTCTGTCCATCGAGTCGCAGCTCAAGTCGGGCTTCGTCGCCCTTGCGGCGCCGCTGCTCGGCTTCCTCGTCGACAACGTGGCGGAGTGGTCGCCGCACGCTCCCGCATTGAGGTTCCTGCCCGTCGGGGTGTTGGGGGTGGCGGCTGCCCTCATCGTGCTTGGAGCCACACGCCCTGGCCCAAGGTCCCAACGATAGGGAGCCAGACCTGGCGCATACGCGCACCTGCGTTGCCGCATGGATGAGGGGGATGACGGTGCCGTCACGATCTCCGCAGGCTGCCGTCCAGGAATCCCTCCAGTTTGCGGGCGCGGACCGGGTGCTGGAGCTTGCGGATGGCCTTGGCCTCGACCTGGCGGACACGTTCGCGTGTGACCTTGAAGATCCGCCCCACCTCCTCCAGCGTGTAGGTGTACCCGTCCCCGATGCCGTAGCGGAGCTTGATGATCTCACGCTCCCGGTAGGTCAGCGTCTTGAGGACCTGTTCGATCCGGTCCTTGAGCATCTCCTGCGTGGCCGAGCTGACGGGGCTCTCGACCGTTTCGTCCTCGATGAAGTCCCCGAAGTACGAATCCTCGCTCTCGCCGACCGGACGATCCAGGCTGATCGGGTGCCGGCTGATCTTCAGCACCCGCCTCGCCTCACCGATGGGCATTCTCGCACGGCGGGCGATTTCGCCGATGTCGGGCTCGCGCCCGTATTCCTGCAGCAGCTGCTTGCTGATGTTCCGCAGCCGGCTCATCGTCTCGATCATGTGGACCGGGATGCGGATGGTCCGGGCGTGATCGGCGATGGCCCGTGTGATGGCCTGGCGTATCCACCACGTCGCGTACGTGCTGAATTTGTAGCCCCGACGGTACTCGTACTTGTCCACCGCCCGCATCAGGCCCGTGTTGCCCTCCTGAATGATGTCCAGGAAGCTCAGGCCCCGGTTCCGGTACTTCTTGGCGATCGACACCACCAGGCGCAGGTTCCCGCCCGACAACTTCCGCTTGGCGTCCTCGTATTCCCCAAAGACCCGGCGCGTGTTCTCCACCCGCTTGGCCAATTCCGCCGGGCGCTCCAGGACCAGCCCGCAGATTCCCTCTAGCTCGTCCTTCATGTCTTCGAGGTCTTCCTCGGAGATGGTGAGGCGCTTCTGCTGCGCGGCGATGTCGCGCTCTAACTCGGCCATCTTCCGAGAAATCGCCTCCAGCCGCCTGAACATCGGCTGGATGCGGGCCGTTCGGAGGCTTAGCTCCTCCAATAGCTTGGCCGTCTTGCGACGCCGTTGGTTGATCCGCTTCTTTGCGCCCTGTCGAATCTGGGCCGACACGCGCGATGCGCTCAGCTTCTCCCAGTCCGATTGATTCAGGCGCATCAGCTCCCGCGACGTGGCCAGGTTGCCGGGCAGACGTCTCGTGATGGTCTGCTTGGCCATGTTCTCGCTCGTGCTGATCTTCATCGTCCGGTCGAACGGCAGCTGGCCTTCCCCGACCTGATGCAGGATGTCCACCGCCTGGCCGATGCAGTAGTCACTCTCGAGCACCTTCCGTCGGAACGCCGTACGCGTCAGCTCGATCTTCTTGGCCAGCGCAATCTCCTGATCGCGCGTCAGCAGGGGGATCTCCCCCATCTGCGTCAGGTACATCCGAACCGGATCGTCAATCCGTCGGCTGGTCGCCTCGGCCAACTCTTCCTGGAGATTGACGTCTTCCAGCTCCTCGGCCTCCGCGTTTTCACGCCGGAGCTTGGTCCGGTCATCCTCGGCAAAGGCGACTTTGTCTGCCTCCGCCTCGTCGATCATCTCGATCCGGTTGTCTTCCAGTTGGGTCAGGACCCCCTCGAGTCGATCGGGCGAAATGGCCTCGTCCGGCAGCGTCTCGTTCAACTCTTCCCAGGTCAGCCATCCGCGGGCCTTGCCCCGTTCTATCAGCTCACGGACGACAACCTCCACCGGGTCCAAGGGGGGGACGGGTTCCGGCGGGGGGGCGGGAGTCACGACGGGCTTCTGTTTCCGTCGCGGCTTCGGCGCCTTCTTGCTGGCCGTCGTCTTGGCGGGACGTTCCGCCCGGACCTTCTTGTCCGTCCGCTTGCGGCTCTTCTTCGTGGACGTTCGTCGTTTCCCCATTGCGCTTGAATCACTCTCTGTCAAGACGGCACGTGTCACCAGTGCTATCCCATACGTGTTGATCTCCTCGGTGAGCCCATTCAGGAGCTTGCCGAGTCCGCGCTCCCTCCATGCCCGGCCATCATGCTCAACGGCAGCGGCCCCCTGCGTCCCTTCGCCCGCGAGGCCACCGCCGCCAACAACGAGCCCTGATCCTCCTCCGACATCTCGGCTGCGCCGCTGTACAGACGGTCAGCCGCTTCTCTCGACGCCCGCTCCAATTTCAGCTCCTCGAGTCGCGTCAGGTTCGACTCGATCGTCGCCCCGAAGTTCTGCCTGGCTTCCCCAGCCTGTTGCAGATCCGTGATAATCTGGGCGTATCTCGGCTCTTCCATCCGCATGATCAGCTCGCCGATGTCGAATTCGCCCAACGCCCGGACCATCGCCACGACTGCCCTGGCTACGGTTCGCAGGTCGGGGTCCGCAAAGTGGTCTGGCTCGAATCGATCGCCCAACCGATCGAAGTAACCCGGCTCGTTGACCAGGACCTCCAGGATCTCCAGCAGCGCCCGCTGCTCGGTATCCCCGGGCCTGCGCACGGCCCCCGTCGGCGCTTCGACGCCAGGATCGCTCCGCCCGGGACGCCTGGCCTGGGCGCTTGCCCGGCGCTTGAACCTGGCCAACTGACGGTGGAGCTCTGCAGGCTGGATCGCCAGGACCTTGCTCAGTTGATTCAGCACGAGTCCGCGCTGGATCGGATCGATCGCCCCGAAGACGGCCGACGTCGCCACCAGGGCCAGAAACTCCTCGATCGCTTCCCGACGGCCGGGCCCTGTGCTTGCCTCCCCGTAACGTCTACGTATCGACCGCCACTTGAATTCTAGCGCGCTCAACGCCCCATTCAACAGGGCTTCAAACGCTTCGGTCCCCTGGGCCAGCAGGAAGTCGCAGGGGTCCTTGCCCTCGGGCACCTGGACCAGCCTGACGTCCAACTGCTGGGTCAGGAACACCTCGAGCCCTCGGTCCGCCGCTCGGGAGCCTGCCTCATCGGAGTCAAAAACAAGATACGCATTGTCGGTATAACGCCGGAGCAGCCGGACGTGATCGGGCGTCAGGGCCGTTCCCAACGTGGCCACCGTCTCAGCAAACCCGAACTGGTGAGCCATCATGCAGTCGGTGTAGCCCTCCACGACGATGACCCGGCCACGTTGTCCGATCGCCTCTCGCGCCAGCCTCAACCCGTACAGGTTCCGTCCCTTGTCGAAGACGGGCGTTTCGGGCGTGTTGAGGTACTTGGCCCGATCGTCCCCCAGCGTTCGCCCGCCGAATCCGACGATCCGGCCGCTGGGCTCCAGGATCGGGAACATGAGGCGGTTGTAGAATGTGTCTCGGTTTCCCCCGCCATCGCCGCGAGGACGTACCAGCCCCGCCGTGACCAGGAGCTGAGGGCTCAAGCCGGCTGCTCTGCCGACTTGCTGCAAACCATCCCAGCTGGCAGGTGCGAAACCCAAGCCGAACACCTCGACCACCTCAGGAGCGAGTTGACGCCCCTGGACATAGTCCCGCGCGGCCTTGCCACGCTCTGGATCCTCAAACCACTTTCGAAACTGCCCTTGTGCCCATTCGTTGGCCTCAAACAGGGCAGCCTTGCCCGTTCCTCGCTGATCTGCCCTGCCAGAGCCAGATTCTACTTCGATGCCGGCGCGATTGGCCAGAATCCGCCTGGCCTCGAGAAACTCGACTTTTTCTCGCATCTGAACGAAGGTGAAGATGTCCCCTCCGACGCCGCAACCGAAGCACTTAAAAATCTGCCTTGAGGGATTGACATTGAAAGAGGGGGTCTTTTCCTGGTGGAACGGACACAATCCGACGTAGTTCCCACCACGCCGCTTGAGGGTGACGGATTCGCTTATATAGTCTAGAATATCTACAGACTCGCGAATCTGTCGGGTAATGCTCTCAGCGATAGGATTCGCCACGGCGCCTCCCAACGAGAAACCTTCCGCTTCGCCTCATCAGCTTCATTTGCCAGGGATGGGCACTTGCCCAGAGGCCCCCCGTGTTACCCATCGTGCCGCCTGACTTGGCTCGGAATTAGGCAAGTATACATCGGGTTATCGGCCCGGTCAAATGGCTCGTCCGATCTTCCTAAATATCACAACTGGAAAGCGATGTGTTGAGGAAATGCCCCTGCCTCTGTTGGGAATCGCCCCATGGGGCGACTAAGCCGCCTTGGTGGCAACGTCGCCAAGAAGCGGCGAGACCAGGACTAAACTATTATTAGGTCTATCTTATAATTTTTTTCGCAGGTCCGAGCCGATTCCTATTATCCCTCGCTCCGCAGCGAAACTGCGGTTGGCCGCTCTACTCGCCGCACGCCCAACCGAAGGACCGCCAACATCAACGCTGGTGGACCCAGACGATCTGCCCGTCGCGGATGACCCCGCGACACCGCAGACGACGTTCAGCCGTCCTCACATGCCCCAGCACGTCTCGCAGCTCGCTCGGCCGGTCCTCGATGTCCAGCAGCGTCACGTCCGCGCAGTGGCCAGGTGCGATGTGGCCAATCTCCTCGGCCAGGCCGATCACCGCCGCGGGCCGACTTGTCGTGGCCTGCAGCACCGCGTCAAGCCCCATCCCCAGCGTCAGCATCTTGTCCATGGTCGTCAGCGTGTCGTAGACGGGGCCGTCGATATTCATCGTGTACAGGTCGGTGCTGATCACGTCGGGAGGTAGCCCCTGGTCGAGGCAGCGTTCGGCCACCTCGAAGCTGAAGGCCCCCCGCCCATGCCCCAGATCGAAGGTCACGCCGAATTCCTTCATCTCCCGATAGACGTCCAAGAGCTTGCCGTAGCGGTCGAGCGGGCCACCGACCCAGGGATGGTAGATGTGCGTGAGGATGTCCCTGGCCCGCAGTTGGTTCAGAAGGTCCTGCGCCGGCATGCCGCTGCCCGGATGGTGGATCATCAGAGGCAGACCGGCTCGGTCGGCCACGTAGCGGGCGGCCCACAGTCCGGCCCGCTCCTTGTCCGCGCTGCGGGCCACGAACTCGCTCAGGCGAAGTTTGATCCCGACGATATGCTCCGGACGATCTTGCACGGTTCGGTAGGCCGCGTCCGGCCGGATGAATCGAAGCTCTTCCAGCTCGCCCATGTCGGCGGCCGATTCGTTGATGACGGCCAATCCCACGCAGCTGATGTGCAGGAAGGATTTGACCCGGCATCGGCTGCCGCCGACGATGAACTTCTCGAAGGCCGGATACGTGTTTGCGCCGGCCGTTCCTGCGTCGCAGACCGTCGTGACTCCCTTGGCCAAGAAGTAGTCATCGGGACTGATGCCGATCGTCACCCCGTCGAAGACGTGGGCGTGCATGTCGATCAGTCCGGGCACGACCATCCACCCCGTGGCGTCCACTGTCTCTGCACCGGGGCCAACCTGCTCGGGCGCCGCGAAGCGCCCCTCCAGGATACAGACGTCCGCGGTGCCCTCGAGGAACTCTCGTCCGTCAAACACCCGACCCCCCGTGATTCGCAGGCCGCTGCTCATGGTTCGTCGTCCTTGTCTGTTTGTGGAAACGCGTTTCTAAGGTGAGATTCTTGCAGGCCGGGAGGCCGGCGTCGAGGGGCTTGTGCCAGATCCGCGCAGCCAACCAGCATGGCCCTGCCTGAATACGGCGGTGGTACGATCGGCCGATGACGGGTATAGTGCTCGGCGCCGATTCCGTCAGCGGCAGCTGTGGGAGCTGCCGAGCGGGCGCGAGGATCAGATCAGCGTGAACATCGCAGGAGTTCGCCATGGGCAAGTTTGGCATCATCCACTACAACCTGCCGAAAGAGTGGTCGCTCGGCCAGTTCCTTCAGTACTGCCGCGACACGGGCTTTGAATACGTCGAGCTGTCGGTGGCCGACATCTGGGACGAATCCGATGCGTCGTCGAATCCAATGGACGGGGCGGTTCAGGTCGGCACGCTCGTACAATCGAACGGGCTGAAGGTCTCGGCCCTGTCGAGCGGCAACGACTTTGTCGTGCTGGACGAGATGCAGATCGGGTCAGAGGTCGACAGGATGCGTCGCATCTGCGAAGCGGCGCCCGTCCTGGGAACGAACATCATCCGCACCGAGGGCGGCCGGCCGAAGGAGGAGGTCCCCGAATCGCAGTACGTCGAGGCCATGGCGGCGTGCTTGACTCGGTGCCGGGAGTTCATCGAGCCGGCAGGAATCAAGCTGGCCGTCGACAACCACGGGCTGGTCACCAACAACGCCGATCTGCAGGTCGAGCTGTTCCAGCGGGTCGATAGCAAGAACGTGGGGGCGAACCTGGACACGATGAACTACCTCTGGGCCGGCAACGACCTGGCCGAGATCGATCGGTTCTACGAGATCATCGCGCCCTACACGTTTCACACGCACATGAAGGACGGCACGGGTAGCCTGGAGAACTACGTCGGCGCGGTTCTCGGCGAAGGGGACATCAATCTGTCCCGCGTGGTGGCGTGCCTGGGCAAGGTCGGCTACGACGGCGTGTATTGTGCGGAATACGAGGGCAAGGAGCCCACGCCGGAGGGCTACGGGAAGTGCCTTGACTGGATGAAGGCCAACCTCCAGTAGCGTCGCCGCTCCGGTCAAAAACGTGATCAAGCTTGCAGGACGGTGTCCATGCCGTCGGCGTCACCCGGTAGAGCGAACCTGGTTTCGATCGTCGTGCCCACCTACCAGGAGGTGGAAAACATCCCTTTGCTCGTCCCGCGGATCGACCAGGTGCTGCGCGAGGCCGATCTGGCGGGCGAGATCATCATCGTGGACGACGACAGCGGCGACGGCAGCGTCGAGGCGGTCGCGTCGCTGACCCGTCAGGGCCTGCCCGTTCGGATCATCGTGCGTCGCGGCGAGCGTGGGTTGAGCACGGCGGTCCTTCGCGGTTTCGATGCATCGGCGGGGGAGCACCTGGTCTGCATGGATGCCGACCTCAGCCATCCGCCCGAGGTCATCCCGGAAATGGTCGCGTTGCTGGACGGTGGCCGGGCCGAGTTCGTCCTGGGCAGCCGGTTCTGCACGGGGGGCAGCACCGACGCGGCGTGGGGCGTGCGTCGCTGGCTCAACTCGAGGACGGCCCAGATGTTGGCCTTGCCGTTGGTCCGGCTGTACGACCCGATGGCGGGGTTCTTCGCACTGCCCCGTCAGGTCTATCTGCGAGGACGAGGGCTCAACCCGATCGGCTACAAGATCGCCCTGGAGCTCATCATCAAGTGCCGATGCCGCCCGATTCGCGAGGTTCCCATTCACTTCACCGAACGCCGACTGGGCAAGAGCAAGCTGAGCATCACCGAGCAGCTGAACTACCTCCGCCATCTCTACCGGCTGTATCGCTTCCGCGTGTGTGGCGAGTAAGAACCGGGCAGGCGGAACGCTCCAACGCCACATCCCGGCCCGATGGGGCGAGGGGGTGTTTGCGAACGGCCTCTTCGACGATCTCGTCTATGGCGGCCTCTTGGTCGGACGTGAGGGGTGATTGGGTGGGTTGGGCCATCAGATGCTCGGCCTGGGCGCGGGCTTGTTCCTCCATGCCGACCAGGTCGCCGCCGTGGATCGTGTCCCAGGGCGCCCGCTCGAACAGGGGGTGGAGCAGGCTGGCGGTGCGACACCACGCCGCCGTCGAGGGATGGGTGAGGAACTCGCCGCCCGGACCCACCTGGTGGATCGTCTCGATGGCCAGCGTCTCGTCGTTCACATCGAAGCCCTGAATGGCCCGCCTGACGTAGGCAACGATGGCGTCGTCGATGACCAGCTGGACGGGCGAGAACGTGACGGCGTTCTCCAAGTGCCCGACCGTGCCGATCCCGACCGCGCCACACAGGACGGGCATGATCATGCTCGCCGCCTTCTCGACGCCGACCTGAACGCCGGGCACGCACGCGTCCGTCTTGCCCCCGTGAACGCCAGCGGGGCAGCCGTAGAACTCCTGCTGAAGCTGCAAGCGCGCCCCCAACAGGGGCCACCGTTCGGGGCCGGCGTATCGGAAGATCCCGCTGGACATGTCCATCATCGAAGGGATGATGTCCACGCCGACGACGGCGTCGGGGTCGACGGCGTAGGCGAGCACGACGGCGCTGAGCGTCTCCGCCATGCCCACGGCCAGACACGCAGCAGGCGTCATCGGTGCAGTGGCCCCGCCGTCGACCATCGTGTCGAGCGTCTGGGGCAGGCCGGCCTTGATGTAGGTGATGAAGATCTCCGCCATGTTGCGGTCGAGGCACAGCGGCGAGCGGGCCTCGCCGTATCCCACCAGCACCGGCTCGCGCCGGAGTTGCTCGGCGCTCCCAGCGACGACTTCGGCGATGCGGGTGATGTACGCCGCGTCGTGGGCGCAGAACGTCTCGATACCGCCCAGCTTGTGGGTGGTCTTGACGAGTTCCGCCGCCATCCGCACGGGTCGTTCGTGTTGGGGGACCTCTTGGGCCGACACGGGCAGCCCCGTCAGATCGATGTTGGGCAGGGCATCGGCCAGCCGAAGTGACGCGCGAACATCCTCGATTGTGGCCCGCCGACGCCGACCCTCCGAGTCGACCACGAAGCAGCAGAACCCCCCCGTCGAGACGGTGAAGTCCGGATGGATGCGGTAGGGTTCGGAGCGGAATCTCACGTGGCTGTAGCGGACGGCCATCCGCGCCGGCAGCCGATCCGGCTGGGCGTAGGCCTGTCGCATTCGCGCCACCGCGGCGTCGACGACGTCCGGCGGGAACGTGGCCCGACGGGCATCGTGGTCGACGCGGCATCCGGCTGTCTGTAGGTACTCCAAAGATGGATCGTGATCGATCCACATGCCGGTCTCGTCCAGGATGCGGAGCGCAGCCCGGTGGATCCGCGCCATGTCATCTGGATCGAGAAACCGCAGCGGCTCGCCCAGATAGGCCATGATCTGCTCCCTCTACAGTGTCGTCGCACCAGCTCCTGCGCTAGCCTAAACGGAAACTGAACGGATCGCCACGATCGATTGCAGTGCGAACGCACGCGTCGCGAGCTAGCCTCGGATGATCGACACCTGCAGGCCAGGACGGTCCCTGACCGCCGTAGGTTGTTCGACCGGGTCAGGGTTGACCGGCTCGGGCACCAGGTCATATAAGAGGCGCGAACCGGGCGCCGCGGACCCGGCAGTCGAGGAGACCGCATGCACGTTGTGATGGCAGCGGCGTTGCCGGCCGACCGAACGAAGCCGGCAGGAGGGCCAACTGTGACGGCGGCCTGCCTGATCCGGGAACTGGTCAGGCAGGGAACGCGCGTGACGGCCATCGAATGGGGCGCCAGGGGGCGTGGGGCACAGCACGACGAGCATCTGAACTGCGAGGTGATCCCCCTCCCCCGCCACAGATTCGCCATCTTGGGCAACGCGCTTTACAACGCCCGCGAGGTGCGGGACATCGTCGAGGACCTGCAGCCCGACGTCGTGCACGTCCAGGCGGTGGCCGAGTTGGGCCGCCTGGTCCGGCACCCAAGCGTCTTGACGATCAGGGGCATTCCGTATCGGGACGAATGGCTGCTCAAGGGACGGCGGGGGTACATCACCGCACCCATCATGGCCCTGACGTTTCATCAGTCCGTCAGGAAGTACGATCACCTGATTGCGATCAGCCCCTACACGCGGCAAGTCGTTCGCCTTCCGGGCTCGGTCCGCATCCATGACATCCCCAACCCCGCCGAGCAGCAGTTCTTCGATGTCAAGCGAGAGAACGTCCGGCCGACGGTCCTGACGGTTGGGGTCCTATCCGAATTGAAGAACACGCTGGGCGTCGTACAGACGGCGGCGAAGATCCGGCAGGCCGTCCCAGACGTCCAATTCCGGATCGTCGGTCCGTGGCGAGACACCAGCACCGACTATCGCCGACACGTCGAGGCATACTGGCAGCAGGAAGGGCTGCAGCAGACCGTTCACTTCCTGGGCCATCTGGGGCGTGAGGCGCTCATGGCGGAGATGGCGACCGCCTCGTGCCTGCTGCTGCCCTCGTTTCAGGAGAACTCGCCCGTGGTTATCGCCGAGGCGATGGCGGCGGGCGTTCCGGTGACGGCCTCGCGGATCTGTGGGATTCCGTTCCTGGTCGAGGAGGGCAAGACGGGGTTGCTCTTCGACCCGCGCGATCCAGACCAGATCGTGGACTGCGTGACCCGATTGCTAACCGATCAGGGCCTGCGCGAAGGCATGGGGTACGCCGCAAGGGAGGACGCCTGGCGTCGCTTCCGGATCGAGGCCGTGGCGCAGCAGCATCTCGAAGTCTATCAACAAGCCGCCGAGGAACGGTCAGGTTGAGGGCGCGGCGTCCCGGGCCGAGGTCGCCCTGGACAAGCCAAGAGAAGGCGCATCATGGCTGTAGTGCCCTGTCACGTTGGACTCGTCGTGGGGTGGTTGCTTGGTCTCGGCGGCATGGGGGCCCAGCCGACGTCCGCCCAAGTGGATCGAACGATCCGCGTCGCCGCCGTTCAGATGCGGCTGCGGATGTTCACAAGCGAAGAGGACTACGCGACCACCATCCATCGGTGGGTCGGGCGGGCGGTCGAGCGGAAGGTGGATCTTGTGGTCTTCCCCGAGGACGTCGGCCTGCCGCTGATGCTGCTCGACAAGAGCCGCATCGGGGAAGAGACGACCCGTCCGACCAGCAAGACCGCAACGACCGCCCCCGGGATCGCCACGGCCATGCGCGCCATCAACACGCTGCTCCGCGAGCATCGCCCAGAAATCCTCCCGATGGTCAAGCGGCATCGAATGCCCATCCTGGAGGCCCTGTCGGTCCGATTGGCGCGGCGAGCCGAGCCGATCTACCGCCGCGTGTTCGCCGACGCGGCACGTCGGGGCGAGGTCATCGTGGCGGCAGGGAGCTGTCCGGTCGTCAAGCTCGATGGGGCCAGACCGCGGGTCTACAACGCCGGGTACGTGTTTGACGCTGCAGGCCGACTGCTGGCCACGACGCTGAAGGTCAACCCGATCCCCCTGGAGCGGTCGCTCCTGAGCATCAGCCCCGCGACGCATCACGTTCCTCCCGTCTTCGACACGCCCGCCGGGCGGCTGGGCCTGGCCATCTGCTACGACTGCTACTTCCCCGACCTGATCGCCCAAATGGGGCGCAGGGGCATGCAGATCCTGGTCGATCCCCGGGCCGACCCCACCCGTTGGACCGAAGTCCAGGAGCGGATCTCCAAGGAGAAGGGCCTGTGGCAGCGGGTCCAGGAGAACGTCTGCTACGGCATCGAGTGTTTCGGCGTCGGCGGGCTTGTGGGCATCTCGTTCGAGGGCCGCACGCAGATCATCGCACCCACCGCACTAACCCGCGACGGGACCGGGATCCTTGCACGGGCACGCAGCGTTGACAGCGAAGAGTTGATCGTCGCTAATCTGGATTTGGCCGCATTGAATCGACTGCGACGTTCGCGCTCGGTCCGCCAGCCCGCCGCCGCCCCTTGACCGGTGCCGACGACTGTCTTGCCGCATCCAGTGCAGCCGGATAGGCTCACCCTCGCACCCGCTCGCCTGGGGCCGTTGAGGAGGATGCGTGTCATGCCCTACTTCGGTGAGTTGCAGACCGAGTTCGACCGGCTCCGCCTCTGGTTGGATCTCCGTCACGAGCAATCGTCGCGCGAGGCGGCGGCCGTTCGGCGCGAGATGTTGACGAACATGAAGCGGTGGCGCAGACGCTTGGCGAGGGCCAAGCCCGGGCGCGATTCCCAGCGCAACGAGCCGGATGGTCTGCGGGCCATCCGCGCGCTGCGCCCAAAGGGCCCGCGGAGGCTGGAGCTGGACCTGACGCCCGAGCGGCTCCGCGACAAGATCCTCGGCGCGTGGTTGGGTCGGGCGGCCGGGTGCATCCTGGGATGTCCGGTCGAGGGCCATGAATCGGCCGTCATGGAGGCCTACGCCAAGCGGATCGGCCAGAAGTGGCCGTTGGAGGACTACTGGAAGACGTGCTCCGATCCTGATCAGCCCCGCTATCGCAGCCGCCGGCGCGACTACACCAAGCCGCACCTCAAGCGGATCGAGAGCGACGACGACCTGACGTACACCGTTCTGGGCCTGCTGATCCTGGAAGACTACGGTCCGGACTTCACGACGCACGACGTCGGCCGGGCGTGGCTGAAATACCTGCCGATGGCGTGCACGGCCGAGCACGTGGCCTTGGAGAATCTCCGCGCCGGTCTGAAGCCACCGAGGACGGCTATCAAGGACAACCCCTTCAACGAGTGGATCGGCGCGGACATCCGCAGCGATCCGTGGGGCTACGCCGCGCCCGGTCTGCCCGAGTTGGCCGCCGAGTTCGCCCATCGCGACGCGCGGCTGAGCCACGTCAAGAACGGCATCTACGGCGAGATGTTCTTTTCGGCCATGATCGCCGCCGCGTTCGCCACCGACGATCTGGACGAGCTCGTACGCATTGGCCTGAGCGAGATCCCCAGACAGTGTCGTCTGGCCAGGGCCGTCAGGCTGGGCGTCAAGTGGATCAAGGCCGACGGCGATTGGCGCAAGACGCTGGCCCGCGTCGACAAGCACTTCGCCGGCATGCACCGCGTCCACACGATCAACAACGCGGTGCTGACGTTGGCGGGTCTCTACTACGGCGCGGGCGATTTCACCCGTACGATCGGCATCACCGTCTCGATGGGCTACGACAACGACTGCACCGGCGCGACGGCCGGCTCGATCTGCGGCGCGATCCTCGGCGCCAAGAAGCTGCCGGGCAAATGGACCCGTCCGCTGGGCGACGAGGTCGTGACCTACATCACCGGCCACGAGCGCCTGCGCTCGTCCGATCTGGCGGATCGGTTCTTGAAGATGGCGATGGCGTGCCGGGAGCGATCCGCGCGCTAGACCTGACCCGAAGCGCGAGGGAACCGAGAGCGTGCAATGGACTTCAGGCGGTTCGACAAGGCGATCGACTTTCAGGTTACTGCCGCAGCGCTGCTGGACCAGCGCCCGGCCGAGAACAGCCTGATGATCGGCATCGTCGCCAGGCTCGTCGAGGATGGCGACGCGGAAGCGGCCGATCCCGAGAAGCGTCCGCTTCTGTGCGTCGTGGAAGAGGCAGGGCGCGTTGCGGCTGCGGCGGTCAGAACGCCGCCCCACCCCCTCGTCGTTAGTCGAGCGCCTTCGCAGACGCTCGCGTTCATGGCCGAACGCTTGCATGCGGACGGTGTCTCGCTGCCGGGCGTGAACGGACCGAAGCCGGCTTCTGAGGCCTTCAGCGATGCTTGGGCGCGCTTGTCCGGGCAACAGGCACGCGTGGAGATGTCGCTGGGGGCCTATCGGTTGGATCGTGTCAGCGCCGTGCCGAAGGTTCCCGGGCGTCTCGTCCAGGCGGGTGTTGATGATACCGAACTGCTCGTCACGTGGGCCCGGGGCTTTCAGCAAGACGTGCACGGCGAACCGGCCGATGTCCGCCCGATGGTCCAGAAGCGCCTGGCGAACGGAGAGATCTTCCTGTGGGTCGACGGCCAAGCCGTCTCCATGGCTGCTTCAACGCGTCCCACGCCCGTTGGGATCGGCGTCAACCTGGTCTACACCCCACCGTCGTTGCGGCGGCGGGGATATGCCACTGCCACCGTGGCGGCCTTGAGTCAGCGGCTGCTGGATGCGGGCCACAGGCGTTGCTTCCTGTTCACCGACCTGGCCAACCCGACGTCGAACAGCATCTACCAGAGAATTGGCTACGAGCGCGTGTGCGATTTCCAGCACTATGATTTCGTCCCGGAGTGATCGGCAGTCTGTCTTGATCGCGGTGGAGGCCGCTGGCGTTGACCCCGGGCTGAAGCCCGGGTCTAAGAGCGGCGCCGGCTAGAAGCCGGCTGGCAGCTCGGCTGAGCGCGGTGCTTTGGCGGCTACCGATTGGGATCCACTCTTGCCCGGGCCTCTTCGCAGAGCACGGCCCCAGGAACCAGCTGGAACTCCAACGCATCCGGGACTACAATACCCGTTCGCTGATTTCGGACCGAGACGAATACCTATAGCGGGAGACCCCATCGATGTCCGTGAAGAAGATCATTGCGAGGCTGGAAGCGGCCGAGGTGCCGAAGGTCAGGAAGGTCGCGCTGGCGTATTCGGGTGGGCTGGATTCGTCGCTTTCCGTCGAGCTGCTGCGACGGATCTACAAGGCCGAGCAGATCGTGCCGATCACCATCGACGTGGGCCAGGGCAAGGAAGAGATCGCGGAGGGTAACGCCAAGGCCCGCGTCCTGAAGGTCAAGCCGATCCTCATCGACGCCAAGGACGAGTTCAGCAGCGCGTGGCTGACCAAGGCCATCCGCACCAACAGCGACTACAACGGGTATCCGGTCTCGACGAGCATGACGCGGCAGCTGGTCGCGCGGATCATCGCGCTCAAGGCCCGCAGCCTCGGGTGCGACGCCGTGCTCGAGGGCTCGACCGGCAAGGGCAACGACCAGTACCGCATGCACAACGTATTCAAGATGTTCGCGCCGGAGCTGGACGTCCTCGTGCCCGTCCGCGACTTCGATCTGCAGCGCGTCGAAGAGGAGCAGCTCTGCAAGGCCTGGGGGGTGCCCGTCAACGAGGTCATCCGCGGCGGCGACGACAAGACGATGTGGTGCCGCAGCATCGCCAGCGGCGCGATCGACCTGAACCAGGAACTGCCGGACCGCATCTGGATGTGGCTGACCCGCCCGGAGAAGGCGCCCGCCAAGGGCGAGACGATCGACGTCGCGTTCGAGCAGGGCCTGCCCACCAAGCTCAACGGCCGGAAGCTCCGGCTCGACACCTTGATCGAGAGACTGAACGTCATCGCCGGTCGAAACGGCGTCGGCAGGATCGATATGTTCGAGGACGGCATCATGGGCCTCAAGAGCCGCGAGATCTACGAAGCCCCCGCCGCCCACGTCATCCTCAAGCTGCACCGCGACCTTGAGGCCCAATGCCTGACCAAGGAGGAGATCCACTTCAAGAAGATCGTCGAGGACCAGTGGGCGACGATGGTCTACCACGGCGAGTGGTATCACCCGCTCAAGACGGCCCTCGACGCGTTCGTCGACGCGACGCAGCGGCCCGTGAACGGGCGGTTCAAGGTCAAGCTCTACAAGGGCAACATCGACATCGTCGAGCGGCATTCCGACACGTCGCTGTTCAGCCGAGAGATTCGCAGCATCAAGGCCACCGGCTTCGACCAGCGGACGTGCAGGGACGCTGCCAAGATCCGAGGCCTGCCGTTCGAGATCCTGGCGAAGCGCGCCGAGAAGCTGTAGGGACCGCCGGCGAGCCGCCCGCCCGTCAGTGATGGACGTGGGGTGCGTCTGGACGCACCCCTTCGTCTGCCAGACACGTCAGGAGAAGGTGCGTCAAGGCGCATCCTACGAAGCTGGTGTCGGATGGCGTAGCACGTCGTGGCTCGGCAAACCGTTGGAAGGGGCCGATCATGATGAGCGAGAATCTGGACGGACTGAGACTCCTGCTGGACCGAGAGAGAGCCGCCAAGGCCATCTGCTCACAGCTCAACAACTTCACCGACTTGAGGCCCGTGTTGCAGACGATCCTGCGCCACGTCAGGTGCCTGACGCGTTGTGAGGCGGTGGCGATCAGACTCCACGACGAGGGGGATTATCCCTATTACGTGTACGACGGGTTCGCCGAGTCATTCATCGAGATGGAGAACTGCTTGTGCCAGAAGGACGCTGACGGCAACAGGATCCCGTGTCCCGACGGCCAGGGGTACCTGCTAGAGTGCATGTGCGGGAACGTCATTCGCGGTCGTTTCGATCCGTCGCTGCCGTTCTTCACCGAGGGCGGGAGCTTCTGGTCGAACAACACCTCGGCGTTGCTGGCGTCGACGGGCGAGGAAGAGCGTCAGGGGCGAACGAGGAATACCTGCAATTCTTGCGGGTACGAGTCCGTCGCTTTGATTCCCATCAAGAGCGAGGGGGAGCGGGTCGGCTTGATCCAGCTCAACGACATGAAGCAGGGCATGTTCACGGAGGACTTGATCGAGTACACAGAGATGATCGCCGAGCAGATTGGCCTGGCCGTTCGGAATGCCCTGACCCACACGAGACTGAAGGAGACCTTGCAGGAGATTCGCGTCCTGCGAGGGTTGCTGCCCATATGCGCCAAGTGCAAGAAGATACGGGACGACCAAGGGGATTGGCATCAGTTGGAAGCGTACCTCCTCGAACACTCCGAGGCCCAGTTCACTCACGGATTCTGCCCGGATTGTGCTCGTGACATGCTTCCCGACGCGGGATTCGACGACGACACCGAGCAAGGGACATAGGCGACACACGCCCGATCTGCAACATCAAGACCACCGGCCTCGACACGCGCACGTGGTGGGACCAGACCAAGGTCCGAGGTCACCGTTCGAGATCCTGGCAGAGCACGCCGAGAAGCTGTAGAGTCCTTGTTAGGAATCATGCAGGGCGCGTCTTGACGCACCTGCTTCCGCTGGACACGCGACTGATCCGGAAGGTGCGTCAAGACGCGCCCTACGGGGCTGAGGTAATATGCCGCCCGCACGACGCAACGCGGGAGTCAATGCGATGCCGGCCGATGACGAATCGACGCCCTCGCCTGAGGCAACGACGCTGGCGCGCCGATCCCGGCGGCGAAGGAAGATCGCAGTGATCGTCGGGGGAGTTTTTCTTGGCGTCACGATCCTGGGGGCCCATGTGCTTCTGGAATACCGCTATCGCATGGCGATCGCGCATCAGATGCCATGTCTGGCAGGGGCTCTTCACTTCTACCATCAGCAATATGGTGTGTTGCCTCCAGACCTCCGTGCGATCCGGGATTCAGGGCTGTACGGCCTCGGCGCGACCCGACTTCCAGGGAGCAGGTGGGAGGGGTGGAATGAGCACACGGGGCCCGACGTTCTGTACCTTCCGGTAGTTGACTGGGACGGCAAGACAGAGTACGTGATGGCCCTACAACCGCCAACGCCAATCTCTGATTCGCTTCGGCTATATGTGCTTGCCAGTGGAGGGAGGTCGCACTGTGCGACGGAGGAGGAGCTGGCGAAGATACTCGCCCGCGACGATGAGCTCCGTGCCGCCACGAGTCAGCCCGGGCGATGGAGCGAGATGGCCTGGAGGTCCCCTCCGTCCGGAGCGCGTTAGAGAAGGACGAGGTAGGGCGGGTTCTACCCGCCGTTGATGGGGGCGACCGGGCGGCGGGTAGAACCCGCCCTACGTCTCGACCGCGGCCGAAGCAGTAGGACGCCGTAGCGAGAGGTGACAGATGCGACGATTGGACGTTCAGCTTGTGGTGCTGGTTTCGACGTTGGCGGTGGTTTGCGCCGTGCATGGGGTGCGCGGGGAAGCTGGCGATGGGAAGGGGGTGGGTCGGGTCGAGGGGATCGTGCGGGTCGGGGCCAAGCCGGGGGTCCACATGGAGGTGATCCTGGAGCGGAACGAGCCGATGCCCACGGGGCGCAAGCCACGCAGGCGGCCGAACACCAAGACCACCGACCGGAAGGGGCGGTTCGTCTTCGAGAACGTCGAGCCCGGCGAGTGGCGCGTGGGGCTGTTCAAGCAATACAGCCTCAGAAACACCGGGGGATACACCCGGATGTCCACCTCCAGCCACGCCGTGCGGTTCGGCTTGGATGCCGGCAAGACCGCCCGCGTGCAGATTGGCGGGACGGGTCGGCCCGTCGTCGGCCGGCTGGTGCCGCCCAAGGGGGAGGATGTCCAGGTGGCCTTCGAGGGCGGATCGGCGCGGCGGATCTGGCTCAAGACGCCCAGGCCGCCCTACCCCAAAGACCTGTCCGACGACGAGCGGCGCGCGTGGTACGAGAAATGGTGCCGCAGCGACGAGGGTAAGGCCCTGTGGCGACAGCGCCGCACCTACGTCGTGGACGTCGCGCCGGACGGGACGTTCCGGGCCGAGGACATCCCGCCGGGCGATTACGCGCTGCACATCGAGGTGGCGCGACGCGGCGAAGAGCTCGGGCGGGCCTCGGGCTACGCCGGCATGAACTTCACCGTGCCGCCGATCCCCGCCGGCCGGAGCGACAAGCCCCTCGATTTGGGAGAGGTGGCGGTGGTGTTCGAGAAGCGGTTGGAGGTGGGCCAGCCGGCCCCGGACTTCGAGGTCGTCACCGTCGACGGCAAGCCGGTCAAGCTCGCCGACTACAAGGGCAAATGGGTGCTGCTCGACTTCTGGGCCACGTGGTGCGGCCCATGCAAGGCCGAGACGCCGAATCTCAAGGCTGTCTGGGATCGGTTCGGCAAGGGCCCGCGCTTCGCCATGATCGGCCTGTCGATCGACAAGACGCCGGCGGAGCCACGAGACTACGCCAAGCAGAACGGCCTGGGCTGGGTACAGGGCTTCGTGAAGGGCGGCACCGGGAGCAAGATCGCCCAGGACTACTGCGTCCGCGGCATTCCGTCGATCCTCCTGATCGGGCCGGACGGCAAGATCCGGGCCACAAGGCTTCGTGGCAAGCGGATCGAGCCTGCAGTCGAGAGCGCTCTAAGCGGCACGACACAGACAGGACGGGATCAGAAGGCCAAGCCCTCGCCGAAGGCGAATCGCCCGAAGTGGTAGAGGAAAGATGGTTCGTCCCTCTGTTTGCTCAGGGGAAGGACTGTCACCGCTCATGTTGCCGGGAAGGAAGCGAAAGAAGCACCCGAAAAAGGGGGGAAGATTTGGGTTGACTTTCTCGCCATACCGCAACAGGATGCAACCCAACGAGGGAAGGTAGCAGGGGATTGGGAGAGATCCAGGGGAAGAGAGGCACTGCCTGTCTTCATTTCATCCACTGCTACGACATCTCATCGTGCATGAGTGTGGGCCCTGGTAGGGCCGAGGAAGGAGGAGGTCCTGTGCGAAGAGGAATCGTCTTGCTGGGTGGGTTGCTTTGCGTCCTGGCCACGCCGCTTGGGGTGATGGGACAAGTCTACTTGGACCCGGACGTCACGACGGGGTCCTTCATGGCGGACGGAGAGCAGATTGGCTTCCACAGAGCTGCGGGCATTCTGCCCGACACGGCCGACTACGATTGGTGGTATGGCTGCTCGCCCACGTCTGCGGGGATGATGATGGGCTACTACGATCGGAACGGCTACGATGGCGTGTCCTACGACAATCTGGTTCCGGGCGGGGTCGCGGAGTCTAGCAGCTACGGCGGTGGCGGCCTTGGGCTGTTGTGCAACCAGATCATCGCAAGTGCCGGTCACATCGCCGACTTCTGGGTCGGATATGGCCAGTCGGGCAACGACCCGCTGGGGGGTGCCCGGACCATTCCTGATGATTTCGACTCCCTCGCTGATTTCATGGGGACGAGCCAGGATAGCTGTGGCAACTTGGACGGCGGCACCACCTTCTACTTTTACGGCAGCGGCGCGGAGTTCCATGACTACAATGCGGTAACCCATGGCATCCAGGATCTCGACGGGATGTACGGGATCGGCGAGTACGTTGACTTCGCGACCTACGACACCGTCAACCTGTACACGCAACTGATCCCCCACGCGTTCGGCGACTACTACGGCAATACGGATGGCGCCACGCTCGACGATTTCAAGGCGGAGATCGACGCCGGCAGGCCGGTCCTCATCCATATCGAGGGCCATACCATGTGTGGCTACGGGTACAACGACGCAGACCCCAACACCCTCTACGTCTACGACACGTGGTATCCCGGCACTCACACGCTGACGTGGGGCGGCAGCTACGGTGGTTTGCCCCAGTGGGGCGTTACGTGTGTCGAGCTCGTTCCCGAGCCGACGTCGCTCGGGTTGCTGGCGATCGGCCTGTTGGCGGTGCTGCGACGGCGTGCCGCCTGAATCGAACCGATCAGACCCGTTCATCCAGGGCGAAGCCGCGGTCGGCTTCGCCCTTTGCATTGCGTCTGCCGACCTGAAGGCGCCGCCCGGGTCTTGCCCTGAGCTTCGCACGTTGCCTTCTGGACGTTTTGACGTTTCCGCCCCACCCGATTAGGCTACCCCACGCGCACGGACGAAGGACGGGCAAGGCGCGCTCGAGTCAGATGCCATGAAAGCGAAACGACTGTGGGATAAGGGCTACGACGTCGACGAGACGGTGCACAAGTTCACCGTCGGGGACGATCCCGTGCTCGACTTGGAGATGGTCGAGGCGGACTGTCTGGGGAGCGTTGCGCATGCGATGACGCTGGCCAGGGCCGGTGTGTTGTCCCAGCGCGACGTGCAGCGGCTGCGGAAGGAGCTGGCCGCCATTGCTTCGGAGGGGCGGGCGGGCAAGTTCAAGATCCCCGCGGCACAGGAAGACGTCCACACGGCGATCGAGAACCGCCTGACGACCAAGCTCGGCGCGCTGGGCAAGCGGATCCATACCGCGCGGAGCCGCAACGACCAGGTGATCGTCAACACGCGACTGTGGGCGCGGCAGCGGCTGATCGAGTTGGGCGAGGGCGTGCTGCAACTGGCGGGCACGCTGGCGACGTTCGCCAACCGTCACAAGAACGTGCCCATGGTCGGCCGGACGCACATGCAGCGGGCCATGCCGTCGTCGGTGGGGCTGTGGGCGGGGGCGTGGCTGGAGGCGATGCTGGATGATTTCGAGCTGATCGCGTCGACCTATGCGCTGAACGACCAGTGCCCGTTGGGCTCGGCGGCGAGCTACGGCGTGCCGGTGGCCATCGACCGGGCGTACACCGCCAAGTTGCTGGGTTTCGCGAAGGTCCAGAACAACGTCCTGTACGCCAACAACAGCCGCGGCAAGATCGAGTCGATCCTCCTGTCGGCGTGCGTGCAGACGGCGGCCGACCTGAGCCGTGTCAGCCAGGACCTGATCGTTTTTTCCATGCCGGAGTTCGGTTACTTTGCGATCCCCGACGCGCTGACGAGCGGCAGCAGCATCATGCCGCAGAAGAAGAACCCCTGCGGCCTGGAGCTGATCCGCGCGCGGACGCGGTCGATCATCGCCTGCCACGACGAGGTGATCGGCATCTACGCGTCGCTGCCCAGCGGGTACAACCGCGACAACCAACAGACCAAGGGCCCGACGCTCCGCGGCGTGAACCTGACGATCGACTGCGTCCGCGTGATGGACGTGACGTTTGGCACGCTTGGGGTCAACAAGGATCGGCTTCGGGCGGGGTTCGCGGGGGAGGTGTTCGCGGTCGACCGCGCGTTGGAGCTGGTGGCGGGGGGCATGCCTTTCCGCGACGCCTATCGCAAGGTCGCCGCCGAACTCGAGGAGCTCGAGACGGCCAGTCCCGACCAGGCCATCCGCGACCGCAAGGGCCAGGGCATGGCCGGCAACCTCCGCCTCGACTTGTCACGCAAACGGATCACATCAAACTGCGCCGCCGTCCGGCGGTGGCGGAGGCAGGCCGCTCGCGTCACAGAATCTCTCCTCGGGGTTGGGGCCCTACGCTGAATGAAGGGCTGGACAAAGAGGCATCGGCCTCAGTATTCCAACGGGAAGGTCGCTTGTCCCTGCTGGGCGTAGGAGAACTGGCCGAGCATGTCGAGGTATGCAGCGATGACCCTCCCCTGCAGGCCGAAGAAGTCGGGAATCGGTCGGCCCCCGGTGCCGAAGTCCGTCGTGGGGAACCAGTCTCGCACCAGATCGACGTGACCGTCGTACATCGCGACGCTGCCGCTCTTTCTGCCGGCCCACACCCACTCGCCGTTGTACAACACCCCATCCACGGGGACGCTGTGGTAGTCGCCGACGTACTGATCCACGAGATCCATGATCGGGTCGCAGCCGCACCAGCTGAAGTGCATCGTCCCATGGTACCCGATGTACCCCCGCCAGTCCTCGTCCAAGGCCATGGGGAGTTTGGAGGGAGAATAGGCCTGACTGGGCTTGACGATGGGGCCGTAGGTTCCAATGCCGTAAGGCGTGAGGCAGTTCGCGTTGGTGACCTGGTCGGGGTCGAGGTATCCCTTGCGGCCTAGCGAGGCGCGACTGTAGTTGAACTGATTCTGCAGGCACAGCGGGTCGCTGACGCGTTCGAAGTCCGGGCAGCGATAGAGGGCTTGGAAGCGCGTATAGGCGATGAGCAAGCCGGTCTGTTCCCAATCACCGGGCCAGTTCGCATCCTCTTGGCTGCCGTCCCACATGATGGCCAGCTCGTCAGGACCGGTCATCCAATTCTCGGTGTCGTAGGCGAAGTCCGGCGTGCTGATGGGGTTGGCCGCGAGCGGGTCGTTTGCATCGACCCCGCGACCGTAGGCGGTGAAGGGCGGCGTTTCGTCGTATCCATCGGCGTACATCAGGAACGCCTTGACGATCTGCGAGATCCGCGACGCGCATACCGTGGTCCTGGCCTGAGCGCGGGCCCTGCTCAGACTCGGCAGAAGGATCGAGATCAACAGGGCGATGATGGCGACGACCACCAGCAACTCGATCAGCGTGAATCCTCGACCTGCCCGCTGGGGGGGGTGGACTGCTGAAGACATATGACGCCTCCTGCTCGCAGAGCGCGACAGTCCCGGAATGTGATCCTCTTCTCCACTTCCCTCTGCTTTCATCTTATGTGCGCTGGCGACCCGCGACAAGCGCTAACGACCGCTAACTTATCCTCTCCCGGGAGGGGGCAAGGACAGCGATCGGCAGAGGATGTACACTGCGTCAAACGCGACTGAAACCGCATCAACCTGAATGGGAGCGACGGCGTGAAGTTCGTGATCATTGGCTGTGGGTCCATGGGGAAGCGCCGGGCCCGCTGTCTGCGGCAGCTCGGCTTCGATCAGATCTCGGCCGTCGACCCCAGAGAGGATCGGCGCGACGAGATCGCCGAGCAGTGGCAGGCCGTTGCCTACGCGACCTTCGATGAAGCGGTTGCGGCGGGGGGGGACTTCGCCCTGGTCTGCGTCCCGCCGCACCTGCATCACCCGTACCTGCTGGCGTGCGTGGACGCAGGGCTGCCGGCGTTCTGCGAAGGCCCCCTCACCATGACCCTCGACCAGGCCGATCATGTCATCGAAGCGGCCGAGGCCGCTGGCGTCTTCATCGCCCCGAGCTGCACGTATCTTCACAACCCGATTCACAAGACGGTCAAGGAGCTACTGGACCAAGGCGAGCTCGGCCGCCCGCTGGCTGCGCTGTCGCACGTCGGCGGACACGTGGCCGGCTGGCACCCGTACGAGGACTACCGCGGGTTCTACGCCTCCAAGCGCTCGGAGGGTGGCATGAACTTCGACATGCTCCCCCATGAGTTTCACCTGCTCACGTATCTGTTCGGCGACGTTCGGGCCCTGAGCTGCATGGCGCGACGGCGGAGCCCCGAGATCGAGGCCGACCCCGCCGCTTGTGACGTCTACGACGTTCTCTTGGATATGGAGGCCGGCGTCTCGGTCAGTCTTCACGAGGACATGTTCCAGCGCCCGTGCGGGAACGACCGCAAGGTCATGTGCGAACGTGGCGCGATCGAATGGAACTGGCAGTCGCTTCGGGTGTGTCGATGCCCGGACGCGCAACCCGCGCTTGCGTCCGTCGCGTGGCAGAACATTCCGCTCGGCGACTACGACATCGAGGACATGTACCCGGTCGAGATCGAGCATGCACTGCGCAGCCTCGATGGACGGTCGGCCTACCTCATGCCCCCGCGCAAGGACCGTCGGATCCTCGAGCTGGTGCTCGCCTGCGAAGAGAGTTCCAGGCTCGGCAGGCAGCTGACCTGGTGACTGCGCACCCACCTTCCACCGGAGGCGCAAGAGCGCGTCTCGCGGGTAGTGCCACGGGCACACCCTATGGAGTGCGTCCGTGGTTGACTTCGTTTAGCGGGGCCGCGTGCGGCCCCTCCCCCGCCGCACGCGGCGGGGCTAACCCAAGCACACCAAACACGCACCAGGCAGCGGGCGTTACTCCTTGGGTCCGAACGCCGCCTTGATCTGGTCCAACCCCACGCCCAGCGCCGCCCGGGCCACCGCATCCAGGTCTTGCTCCGATCCCTGCAGATGGAACGTTCGGTGAACGTGGGAGATCGATGCGTTCGGCGCGAGGGCGGCGGCCGGCGAGGACGACTCCAGTTCGTAGAAGGGGCCGAGCGGTTTCTTGCCCGGCTCTGGCGGGCCGTCGTTGTAGGAATTGACCACGTCGCCCGCGTACGGGTGCTTCTGGAGTTCCCACATGGAATTGACGTAGTCGGTCGCGCCCTTTGGCTTGGTGTACTGGACGAGCGTCAGAACCCCGTTGACGGCGTCGTAGCTGCCGAGGATGGGCTTGGCCCGTTTGGGCCCCACGCCGATCTTGCTGCGACATTGGCCATCGCCGCGGAAGAACAACACGTCGTCCTTGACGATCAGCCGGTCGGCGGGCACCTTGCCGAAGTAGGCGTCGTTGACCTTCGGCCCTAGCTTGTTTTCGGGACCGGGCTTGAAGGGCACGACGACCGTCGTCTCCGGAGACGGGTTGTAGATGCCCAGGATCCAGATCGACAGCAGGCCGGTCTCCTTCTTCCACGCCCGCGGTCCTTTGTTGGTCATCTTGTTGTCGGACTCGTAGACCACCATCTTCGTGGACTTCGGCAGTGAGACGCCCAATGCCCGGGCGGCCTGGTCCGGCGTGAGGAGCCGGATCGTCCGGTCGATCTGGAAGTCGAACTCGGTACCCGAGTAGTTGACCAGACGGGCCCGCCGGCGGAAGGCGGCGCGGTCCTGGCTCTTGGACACGACGTCCAACGCCTCGGTGTCGATGAGGGCCGGCGTCTGCCAGTGCTTCAGATCGAACGGCGTACCCTTCGCAAAGAAGATGGAGAACTGCCCTCCCTCCGGGCCGATCCAGAAGCGATCCTCGCCCCCGTACGAGTTGATGTGCGGCAGGATCTTGCCGGACGCGATCAGCTCGCGGTTGATCCAGCCGAAACTCACCCCGTTCGCGCCGTCCGCCGTGCTGGTCATGACCCGCGCCTGGTAGCAGGGCGCGATCGCCAGCTGGGCGCTGCCGGCCGCGTCGGACAGCACGATCACGTCGATGTGTTTCTGGAGGAACGCCAGGTCGTCGCCGAACAACGCCGGCTTCTGTGTCGTGGTGCAGGCCGTCATCAGCACTGCCAGTGGGACCATTGCCAGGATCGCCGTCACACGTCTCATCGCTCTGTCTCCTTCTCGATACGTCGCTGCAGCCCCCACGTCGCCATCTCAACAGATGGCGCGATGGCGCCAACGTATAGCGTGGCCGGTCGACGCTGACAAGCGCGCTCGGGCAGCCCCCGCTTGACCCAACGCCCGGTACCGCTTAAGGAGGGGCGGGCATCACGCCGACGCGGCGCGGACGGTGACTGATGCACACGCCGTTTGACGAGTGGTTGCCATGACGGACACGAAGTCCCGAAGCCTGTTGGGTCGGATCGGGCCGGCCTTCATCGTCGGCGCCTGCATCATCGGGCCGGGCAGCGTCACGCTGATGTCCAAGACCGGGTCGCTGTACGGGTACGCGATGCTCTGGCTGGCGCTGGCGTCGGGCGCGTTGATGGCCGGCTTCATCGCGCTGTTCATGCGGTTCGGCATCTACGCCGACGATACTTTCCTCGGCCTGACCGCCAAGCGGCTCGGACGATGGTATGCGGTGTTGTGCGGCGTCTCGCTCTTCTCGGTCGACGCGACGTTCCAGTTCGGCAACTGCCTGGGCGTGACGGCCGGGATGAACACGTTGTTTGGCGGCGTTCCCCAGATCGTCTGGCCGATCGGGTTCACCGCCGCCGCCATCGTGTTCCTGTTCGCCTTCAAGAGCATCTACCGCGCCATCGAGAAAGTCATGGTCTTCTTCCTGGTCTTCATGGCGACCGCGTTCCTGGTCAACCTGGTCTGGGTCGGCCCGGACCTCGGGGCCGCCCTGAAGGGGGTCTGCATCCCGTCGATCCCCCAGGGCGTCGACTGGGTCACGCTCGGTGGGCTGGTGGCCACGACGTTCGTCATCGTCGTCGCGTTCTTCCAATCCTACCTGGTCAAGGCGAAGGGATGGGGGCGCGAGGACCTGACCCGCGCGACCGCCGACACCGTGTTGGCGTCGATCATGTACACGCTGATCGGAATGGCCATCATGATGACGGCCGCCGCGGTGCTGTATCCCAGCAAGACGGTCGAGAGCGCCACGGCGATGGCGTCGCAGCTCGAAGGCGTCTTCGGGCCGTACGCGAAGATCGTCTTTAGCCTCGGCTTCTTCTCGGCGGCCTTCTCCAGCTTCATCACGAACTCGCTGATCGGCGGGGTCTTGCTCAACGACGGTTTGGGGTTCGGCGGTCGGCTGGATTCGCTGCCGACCAAGTGCTTTGCGACACTCGTCCTGCTGATCGGTATGACGACGGCCATCGCCATCACCCGCGTCAAACCTTCTCCCACGGCGTCCGCCGTCGGACCTCAGACGGGCGACGTCTCACAGGTCATCGCCGATAGGAAGGTCAAGGCCATCGCCGTCGGGCAGGCCTCGACCATGCTGGCCGTCCCGCTCGGGGTGATCGCCATGGTCGTCGTGCTGTTCGACAAGCGCGCAACGGGCGGGCGGGCGCTGCCGAGCTGGGCCAAGGGGTTCGTCCTGTTCGGCGCGATCGTGCTTCTTGGCATCGCCGTGATGATGTTCGTGAAGATCAGGCCGAGACTGGCCGAGCTCGTCGGGCTCGGGTGAGTCACCGACGCCGTTGAGGACGAATCAGGACATGAACGAAACGACCCACACAAGACGGGATGTGCTGAGATCAGTGGGCGCGGGCGCCGCAGCGCTCGCCATGCCGCAAGGAGCGGTCGCCCGATCGGCGGGGCGGGGCACCAAGCCCAACATCCTGCTCATCCTCGTCGACGATCTGGGGTACGGCGATCTGTCCTGCTATGGCGCGAAGGACTTGGAGACGCCAAATCTCGATCGTCTCGTTGCGTCAGGCATGCGGTTCGACCGTTTCTATGCCAACTGCCCCGTCTGCTCGCCGACGCGGGCGTCCGTGTTGACGGGGCGGTATCCGGATCTGGTCGGCGTGCCCGGCGTGATTCGTACGAAGCCGCATCAGAACTTCGGGCACCTGTCCTCTGGGGCGGTCTTGGTGCCGACGGTTCTCAAGCGTGCCGGGTACCACACCGCCATCGTCGGCAAGTGGCACCTGGGTCTGGAGACGCCCAACACGCCGAACGAGCGCGGCTTCGATCACTTCTGCGGCTTCCTCGGCGACATGATGGACGACTACTACACGCATCGCCGCCACGGCATCAACTACATGCGGCGCGACGACCGCGAGATCGACCCCAAGGGCCACGCCACCGACCTGTTCACGCAGTGGGCCGTCGACTACATGGGCCAGCGGGCCAAATCCAAGCAGCCATTCTTCCTGTACCTGGCCTACAACGCGCCGCACTCGCCGATCCAGCCGCCGAAGGCGTGGCTGGATCGCGTCAAGCAGCGCGAGCCGGGCCTCAGCGACAAGCGCGCCAAGCTGGTCGCGTTGGTCGAGCATCTGGACGATGGCATCGGCAAGGTCCTCGCCGCGCTGAAGGCGAACGGTCTGAGCGACAACACGCTGATCATCTTCACCTCCGACAACGGCGGGTCGCTCCCACACGGCGGCACCAACGGACCTCTGAACGGCGGCAAGCAGGACATGCTGGAGGGGGGCATCCGCGTACCGATGTGCGCGGTCTGGCCCGGTCGGATCCGGCCCGGTTCACGGAGCGACCGGGTTGCGATGACGATGGACCTGTTCCCCGCCGTTTGCCAGGCCGCCGGGGCCGGGTTCGATCACGAGATCGACGGGCTGAGTTGCCTGCCGACGCTCCTGGGCAGGCCTCAGCCCGATGAGAAGCGCTTCCTGTTCTGGGTCCGCCTCGAAGGGGGCAGGCGATACCAGCGCAAGCCGTACTACGCGGCGCGACAGGGCGACTGGAAACTGCTCCAGAACACCGCGTCCGAGCCGCTGCGTCTCTACAACCTGACGGACGATCCCGACGAGAAGCGTCCCCTGGGAGCCGAGCACAAGCAGTACCGCGTGCTCCACGAGGCCTTGATGAAGCACATCGGCAAGGCCCGCGTCGTTCCCTGGCAGCGTCCGAACGACGGTTAGTCTGTGTCGGCCGCTGGCCCACGGTTCGGCTTGACGATAGAATCGCCCAGCGACAAAGACGCGTGGAAGACCGTCACCGACCGGAGCAAGGATGGATGTCGAGACTCGAGCGATCGCGGCGTTCCCCGTGAACGTCACGACGGAGGCGATGTGAGATGAAGTACGCAACTGGTTGTGTTCTCGTGGCAGCGCTGGCCTGTCCGGCCTGGGCGGCTGACAACGAACTGACCGCAAAGGAGAAGAAGGACGGCTGGATCCTGCTGTTCGACGGCAAGACGTTGAACGGATGGATGACCAGCAGCAAGCGGAAGAGCAAGACGCCCGTCCAGGACGGAGCCATCAACCCGCACAAGTGCGGCGGGTACATGATGGTCCACGAGAAGCAATGGGGCGACTTCGTCCTCTCGCTGGATTTCAAGATCAGCAAGGGGTGCAACAGCGGCATTTTCGTGCGGACGTTCCCGCTCAAGCGCCGCGGGCGGTACAGCATCGGCTATAACGGGTTCGAGATCGGCATCGACGACACCAAGACCGCAGGCTTCCACGACACGGGTGCCATCTACGATCTGGTCAAGCCGACCAAGCAGATGGCCAAGCCCGTCGGCCAGTGGAATCACGTCGTCATCACGTGCAACAAGAACATCATCGAGGTCGAGCTGAACGGCGAGAAGGTCGCACGGATGGATCTCGACGAATGGACCAAGCCTCTCCGGCGACCCGACGGGTCGCGGCACAAGTTCCCGACCGCATGGAAGGATCACCCCCGCAAGGGCTACATCGGCCTGCAAGACCACGGTCATCCGTGCTGGTTCAAGAACATCAAGCTGCGCCCGCTTAAGTAGGTCGGTGGACCGCGGGATCGTGCGTAGTCGCGCCGGTTGTACTTGGAGTGTAGCCGCTTGACGCCGCTCACTGAAGCTTGGGGCCCTTGATCCGGCCGCCGCGTTGTTGGCGGGCCTGGTCGGCGGGGTCGAACGTGCCGTAGAACAGGGCGTTGGCGTCCATCCAGGTGACGAGGCGGTCCATCTCTTCGGCGTTGAGGGCGACCTTTTGGTGGCCCTCGAGCAGGAGCTTCATCAGGCTCGAACCCTTCGCGCCGAAGTGCCCGGGTGTGCTGATCGGCTCGCTGTTGATTTTGCGGAAGTCGCCCTTCCGGCCCCCCCACGCGGCATAAGACACTCGCGGGGCGAGCGCGTTGTAAGAGACGGTGTAGCGCCTCTGCGGTCCGCCGGTGAGGACCACGCCACCGTCCGGCTTGTCCTTGTTGTGGCATTTGACGCAGTGCCGGTCGAGCACGGGCTGGACGAGGATCGGATAGCTCAACGGCCTCGAGCCATCCGGCCCGGGCGTGATCGTCGAGGGCGGCCGGGACAGGGCCCGGGCGATGGTGCGCTGCGTCGGGGTAATGGTCCGCGGCTCGTGGCACCCGACGCACCCGGCGTTCTCCCCCGGTTGGAGGTACGTGAGGCTCCGCATGACCTGCACCGCCTGCCCGCGATCGTCCAGCGCCTGGAACGACAGCGGGATCCTCGCCGGGGCGCGGAAGTAGGCCGACCCGTCCGCGTCGACGGGCACCGTCCCCAGCACCTGCTTGCCCGGAGACGCGTTGGGCAGGCCGACGGTCGGGCGGTTCGCGCCCGGCGTGGACTTGGGCAGCACCTGCACGATCCGCAGCCGTTTGACCGTGCCGGCAGGCAAGGGCGGTTGGCTGTCGTACACGTTCTGGAGGAAGAACGTGCCGGTCTTTGGCGGGGTCGGTTTCGGATCCGACGCGATGACGGGCGGCCGTCGGCGCGGCCGGAGCGGCGCCGGCCAGAGACTGGCGATGTTCAGGTCGCGGTACAGCAGTTCCTTGTTGCCGAAGCGGTCGACCAGGTAGATGCCGAACATGTTGGCCGGATTCGCCGACGGCTCGCCGATGAGGGCGTCGAAGCTGTAGGCGGCCAGGAAGTACGTCTCTGACAACGGATGCGGCGTCCGGTAGCAGTGCCCGGGCCATCGCTTTGCCTCTGGAGGGACGGGCGGCGGCTTGACGATTCCTGCCGGCGCATACCAGCCCCTCGGGGCGACGCGGGACTCGCTCTCGGGGAAGGGCGCGTCCGGCGTGAGGCGCGTGATCGGTTCGCTGCCGTCAACGCCTCGGGCCACGTCCACCAGGATGATCGAGCCGGCCGTCATCGCATGATGGGCGCCCGCCGTCGCCATGACGCAGTCGGCCCCGGGCACTTGACGCGCCTCCCAGATCCCGACGGGGTTAAACGTGTTGTTGCCGTAGTAGGCGGCGGGCAGGCTGCCGTCGGGTCGGACGGCCCAGAGCTGCTCGTAGTAGACGGCGTGTCGGTCGACGTAGTCCCAGCGGGTATAGACGACGCGCCCGTCGTCGAGGACGGCCGGGTCCCACTCTTGCGTCTCGTGATAGGAGATGGGCCGCGGGTCGGACCCGTCACCGTTGGCGGTGGCGAGCGTGTAGTTCTCGCAGCCCGGAGTACCACACCGGTGCCAACCGAGACGACGCGTGGAGACGAAGACGATCCGGCCGTTCGGCAGATAGCGCGGGGCAAAGTCGTCGAAGGGACCATCGGTCAGCTGTCGAAGGTTCGAGCCGTCGGCGGCCATCTCGTACAGGTGGTAGTAGCGTCCGTGGTGTCCTTTTTTGGAGTCCTTCGGGGCGGTGTCGGCCTTGCAGAAGGCGAAGAGCATCCGATCGCCCTCGTAGGAGACGTCCAGGTGCTGGTAGCTTCCTGCGGCCAACGCACCGTCGGCGAGCTGCCGGCATCGCATCGACCGGCCCGGCTCGTCGAGAACGAACACACCGCCGCCTGGCCTGGCGTACCGGCCGTAGTACTGCGTGAGTTGATGGCTGAAGGCCCCGGGCACTTGCTTGATGAACCCAAGCGGCCCGACGTCGGCGAGTGGGTTGCCCAGGGCGATTCGCCGGCGGAGAGCGTGGACGCGTCGCCAGAGATCCTCCCATTGCGAGCGGGCGGTCGATTTGGCGGATGACAGCGTCTTCCACTCCCGGCGCAGCCCTTCCCATCGCGCGACCGCGTGCCCGAGCTGCACGCCCGTCGCGATGAGGTCGCGGATCAGATCGCCGCCGCGGTCGAGCGTGCGCTGGATGGCGTTCGGATAGGCGGTGGGGACGCCCACCGTGTCGATACCGTCCTGCATCCGCCAGTCCCACTCGATCAGCGCCTGCTCGATCGGCGGTCGCAGCGTCGGCAGGACGGGCGGTGGGCCCTTGCCGCGCTTGGCGGGGGCAGGCGCGATGCGGATATCGCACGAGCGTCCCGACGCGTTCAGACGGAGTTCCGACCACCGGACTGCCGCGTCGCCGAAGCTCGCGCGGACGTCCATGCGAACAGTCAGCCCCGTGCCGTCCGCCACACTGCTTAGCTCTAGTTGCGTCGTTCCTTCAAGGAGGACGGCTCGGGATTCCGTTTCACCGCTAACAGACAGCCCGACCTCGACGCCGTCGGGGCCCAGCGCCGCAGCCTTGGCGGTAATCGTGAACGGTCCGGTGAGTCCCTGAACCGGCACGGCGATGGCGATCACTTCGCCCTGACGTACGCTCGCCACGATCCCTCGCGGCGGGCCCATCAAGGCGACCTGTGGCCCCGAATCGCGGGCGATCAGCGTGAACCCGCACACTGACGCGCTGGGCGCCGGCGCCGCCTGGCCGCACAACGAGAGCTCCGCTGGGCCGAACGCCGGCGCCGCCGCACCGATCGCGGTCCGCGCCAGCCAAAGAAGCGACACCCCGGCGACGCCCCACCATGAGCGTCTGGCACACGTCCCCATTGCGGTGGCCTCCGTCCGGTGCATGATTCGCCCCCCAACACCCGGGGCCCGTCCTCGTCGCCCGGGCCCACCTTCAACTGTAGTTGCAGGCCCTTGTCGATGGCAACCCCCATCGCGCGCAACGGCGTCCTGACACGACGGCTTGGCGGCGTCCCTGTCACCGGCGTATAGTGGTCGACAGATTGCTGGGAAAATGACGAACGCAGCATCCGGACAAACCGTCTACCTCGAGACCTTCGGCTGCCAGATGAACGTCCTGGACAGCGAGTTGGTCTTGGGCGAGCTTCGGGCGGCCGGCTACACGCCGGTTGACGCCGCGGACGAAGCCGACCTCGTGCTGATCAACACGTGCTCGGTCCGACAGCGGGCTGAGGAGAAGGTCCATTCCCGCCTGGGCGAGCTGAATCGCTGCAAGCAACAGCGTCCGGACATGATGATCGGCGTGATCGGGTGTATGGCGGAGCGCGACGCCGAGGGGATCCGCCAGCGGGCGCCGCACGTCGACGTCCTGTGCGGACCGGGCGAGTTGGGCAGTCTGCTGGCCCTGATCGACCAGGCGCGGAGCGGCGACCGGCCCGCCGTGGCCGTGACCCGTGACTGGAGCCGACGCGAGCCGGCCGCCCGGCGAGCCCGCGACGACGGGCTCGAAGCCCTGGACCGCTCCCGCCGACCGGACCGGGCCGGATCGCCCGCGCAGGCCTACATCCGCGTTCAGCGCGGCTGCGACAAGTTCTGCAGCTACTGCGTCGTGCCGTTCGTTCGCGGCCCGGAGCGGTCGCGCCCGCCCGATCACGTCGTCGAGGAAGCCCGCAGGCTCGCGGACGCCGGTGTGGTCGAGATCACGTTGCTCGGTCAGTCCATCAACAGCTACGCCTACGAGATGGGCGACCGGGTCGTCCGGTTGCCCGACCTGCTCGTCCAGGTGCACGACGTGCCCGGCATCCGCAGGTTGCGTTTCGTGACCAGCTTCCCGGGCGATTTCGACGCCTCCATCCTGCGGGCAATGCGCGACCTGCCCAACGTCTGCGAGTACCTGCACCTGCCAGCCCAGAGCGGATCGGACCGCATCCTGTCGGCCATGCGGCGAGACCACACGGTCGACCACTACAACGCCTTGGTTGACCAGGCCCGCCGGATCGTGCCCGGCATCACGCTGGCCGGCGACTTCATCGTTGGGTTCAGCGGCGAGACCGAGGCCGATCACCAGGCCAGCTGTGAGCTCATCCGCCGGACGCGGTACAAGAACATCTTCGTGTTCAAGTATTCGCCCCGCCCCGGGACGGTGGCCGACCGCAACCTGCCCGACGACGTGCCCATGGACGTCAAGCGCCGCCGCAACCATGAGCTGCTGGCGATTCAGGCCGAGATCGCCGCCGCCCACAACCAGACCATGATCGGCCAGCGCGTCGAGGTCCTCGTCGAGGGCTACAGCAAGGCGGCCGTCAAGGCCCGGCAACCAGGCCGGCCTGCCTCGGATCGGTCCGACTGGCGGAGCGAGCATCAGTTCGTCGGCCGCACCGGCGGCGACCAGATCGTGGTCTTCGACGGCGACGCCGACCTGATTGGCCGGCTCGTGACCGTCGAGATCGCCTCTGCCACGGACCTGACGCTCCATGGCCGGGCATACGAGACGTCTTGACGCGATTTAATCCTAATATAATGTCCGGTAATGTCAGGAGTTGTATGATCGGACGGGTTCCCGCTTTTCGTGTGAACCCGTTGTCGCGCGGGGCGTATAAGTAACGGAAGCAACGCGTGAGCAACGTCGCCGACGCGTCGGCGGCTTTTCAAGATCTACTGCCCTCCTCCCCCCACCGATGGCGCAGGGCCCATCGCCGGGCGTCGCCTGGAGTATTCAGTCGACACTCGGCGGGACCTGCGTCGTCTTTTTTTTCCGGCTAGCACACGGCGCGACGAAAGGCGCGGAAGCACCCCAGGGAGGACTGAGGGGTCCGCCAACGAGGCGCGCCTTGCCCCATGGCATGATCGTGCGGGTGTCCTAGTTGAAGACGAACGTTGCGGTGTAGGTGAACCCGGCGTCGAACGTCTGCGTTCCCACGAACGGTGCTGATACACCTTCGTGCGCAGCGATGAACTGGTACTCTCCGGGCGTGAGCACGAGGGTCTCCGTCCCGCCCGCGGCGATCGTGGTGATGACAGACTGCGGGCCGGTGAAGGACAAGGTGAGCATCGTAGACACGCCGTTGGTGATCGTCAGTTCCGGGTCGGCTGACGGAACGCCGGGCGAGGACGCGAACAGGGCGGTCTGCTTCGAGAGTCCCAAGGTGGTGAGCAACTCGAAGGTAAGTCTCTCCAGACCGAACCCCTCGAGGTACCTGAGGCGCTCGCTCACCGAGAGCTCGACGAGCCGGTCACGATCGACGCCCAGATCGGAGGCCGTCCTGAACTCGATCGCGAATCCGCCGGGGGAGTTGGCGTCCTCCACGAAGTCGAAGATGAGGATGTCGTCGCTGCGGTAGTCCACGCCGAGGCTCACGACCATCGGCGGGGCGGTTCCCTCTGTGGCCACCCATCGCTGGGGATCGTCGAAGGGGGCCCCGCTGAAACCGATGCCCTCGTACAGCAGATCTCCCGTGGGCACAAACTGGAAGATGGTCGAGTTCAGCACGGCGCTGGGAAACGGCACGGGGAATCGATAGATGACGAAGAGTTCGTGGTGGAGATCGTTGTCCAGCACTAGATCGATCAATCGCCTCCCGCCGATGGAGAACGCGCGGGTGACGGGCATGGCCCAGACGCGGCCGGCACTGTTGGGTTCCAGCTCCAACTCCGCCGTGACCCCCAGCTGCCCGAGACCGACGAAGGTGTCCTGGTCCTGCGGATCATATCCGCCAAACGTCCCGATGGCCCGGTAGGGGGTCCTGTTGATGAATCCGATGCCGAGGTCGCCTCTTCCCGGAGTGGAGAAGCTGTACAACCCAGGAGAGTTCGGGTCGTAGAGGAAGCCGGTCCGAGCCACGCCGACACTGGGCAGGAGGGAATCTCCCAGCGGGCGGGTGGCGTTGATCCAGGCTTCTTCGGTGCAGCCCGGGGGGCTCAGGCTGACCGCGAGCGCCAGGCAGACGATCGGGACTGCGCCCGTAGGTCCGACGATTCGGCGGCGATTCCGACCCATAGCGTTTCCCTCGCTCCGATGCGGTGCGACCAGACGGACCACCCCCCAATGGCGTATAGGCGCACCCGACCCCGGGATCAACGTTCTGTTCAAGAATCGACCGGACGGCGGCGTTTGCTGCAGTTGATTTGGCCCTGCCTGGGCCTCTCGTTGCAGGGGGGATAGCCTTAAGTTTTTGTTTGTTATAGGTTTATAGATTCGACTGCTTGACATGCGTGCTCAGGGCAACCTAGGATTAGAGGGGCGAGGACGGGTCTGTCGAACCGATGATATGGACAGCGCAGGTCAGCGAGGGACCGGCAACCAACGAAATCGAGGACGGATTCAGATGGGGTCAGATGCGAAACGACGCGCCCGGACGACATGCCGTTGGGTCGGGCTGACGGTTCTGGCATGGTGGGGGTCGGGGTGCACCCCGATCCCGGCTCCCAATGATGCCTACATCTGGCCCGTGCCGACGTCCGCGGCGATCTGGGCCGTCTTCCCCGAGACCGCGCTGGTCCTCGGTCTGGACGGGAACCCCCTGATCATCCGCTGGAACGACGTCGAAGTGGCCGGCACGCAGCCGACGGTGTCTCTGCGCCTGATCCACGTCGATCCGAACTACCCCTCGGTCGATCTGGTTTCGGGGATTGATGCGGTGGCGGACGGCACGGCGGACGAGTGGGAATTCACCGGTCTGGACGCCAACAGCGCGCTGATCCGGGTGGGCTACTACACCGTGGAATACAAGACCGACGACGGGGCGGGCGACGTCGACACGGACACGTCGGTCGGGGCCGTCGTCGTGCCGATGCGGTTCACGACGCCGGCGGTCGATACGCAGATCGCTCAGTCGGCCGGTCTGCTCATCGAGTGGGAACAGGAGCTGCGGAACTTCGGTACGAACACCCGTCTGTTCATCGGTTTCGTGGTCGACCCGAACGACAACGACGACGTGGCCTGGATCGACCCGAACGGAGCGGTGTTCCCCGACCTCTTCGTGTCGGCTCCGGGTCTCGTAGACTCGCTCAACTTCAACGGGACGGTCTTCGATGACGGGGATCCCAACGGCCATCTTATCGAGCCGAACACCTACATCCTCGTGGGCAGGCTGACGACGCTCGGTCTGGACGGGACCGAGCCGTTCTTCCGGGCCCCCGGTCGTGTGGAGGTCGTGGCCGACCCCAATCCGTAGAGATCATCTTCCTAACCAGGCAGCCACCGTCCGCCCCTTGCCCGGCGCACTTCCTGGGGGTATACCTGAAGACGTAGCGCAGCGATGCGTTGCGGTACAGGCGCTCGAGCGACCCGGTATGGGGGTCCCCCATCCTCGCCCTCCGACAGCGATAGCTGTTCGCGGGGCGAGGGTGGGGGACTGACGCGTCCAGGCCGGGGGCGTGCCGCCGAGGAGTCTGTCCCCCGCCCTTCTCGAACGCCCGCGTTCCGCGGGCCTCCGAGAAGGACGGGGCCCGTGCAATCTGGTTTGTGGGCGGGCTGCAGGAGTTCCCGCGATGCCGACGTTCTTTGCCAGACGGTATGGCCGGTCAAGAGAGCAGGTCTCGAAGACTGAGAAGGCCATCGGTGCGGTGGTGCTGGTTGTATTGGCGGGACTGGGCGTCGCGTTTGGTCGGGCGCTGACGGTCCGGACGGAAGGGGTGGGCCAGATCGACGCGTCGACGGCCGCCGAGTCGCCGGCAGGCCGGTTGCCCGACACCGGGGGCGGCGCCAAGTCGGTGGCGTATCAGGCGTTCGACCTGCCCAAGCTCGCCAAGGATGGGTGGGCCGGGCCGGCTGATGTGCAGTCCTTCACGCCCGACAACGTGCACGAGAAGATCAATGGTCGGGCGTCGCTGTACATCGACTACGGCCTGGTCGGGATGACGTTCGGCACGTACCGGCACGGCAAAAACGAGGACCGATACGTCGACGTCTACGTGTACCACCAGGGCGAGACCCTCAACGCCTTCGGCTGCTACAAGGCCGAGTTCGCCGAGGGCATGCCGGCGATCAAGACCGGTCGCGGCGGCTACCGGGCGGAGCAGAGCCTGTTCTTCTGGAAAGGCGCTCAATACGTCCAGCTCATGACCGGCGACGCGGTGACCGACGCGGACGCGGACGTGCTGGCCGGCCTGGCGGAGCAGATCGCCGCCAGGATCTCCGACAACGGCGCGCCGCTGTGGGGCGACCAGATCCTGCCTGAGGCGGGGCGGAGTCCGAGCGGTTTGGGGTACGAGCGGGTCAACGGGTTCAGCCTGGATTTCCTACGGGAGATCTTCCGGTCCGACTACCGGGACGGCGATAAGGTCTACACCTTGTTCATCCACCGCGCCGCCAGCCCGGAGGCAGCCCGGGCGCTGCTCGAGAAGTACGCCGCGTACCTGACCAAGCACGGCAAGCTCATCTCGCGCCAGGACAGTCCGCAAGGCCAGACGATCACGGGCGAGGCGTTAGAGATGTTCGACGTGGTGTTCTGCAAGGGTCCCCTTGTGGGCGGCGTCAACGGCGCGGAGGACCTGAAGGTCGCCCAGAAGCACGCAGTAGCCTTCCGCGACGAGCTACAGTAGGGCTGGCCCGCAGACCCCATGTGAGGTACCGCAACCTTGGCGAGGCGAGGTGGCTGATGTCTACGGCGGACGGTGATGTTTCAAGCAAGGGCGTGGCCGACGCGGGCGGCCTGTCGCGGCGCGACGCGCTTCGTGTCGGTGCGACCGTCGGACTGGCCGGTGTTGGCGCGGTCGGCTACTGGCTGTTGTATGACAAGACGGGCGATCGGGGTCTGCCGCGTCATCAGGCGCATCGCTTGGAGAACTACCTGGCGGACGTATATGACCGTGCGGTGTCCGAATCGCTTCCTCGGCTGAGCATCGCCCGCGGCCAAGACGTCGCCAAGATGGTGTCGGCTGCGCTGCAACCCTACGGCGGGATGGCCGGATTCGTCCGATCGGGCGACGTCGTGCTGGTCAAGCCGAACGTCGGGTTCGCCAGTTCGCCATCGATCGGGGCGACGACGAGCCCCGCGGTGGTCGAGGCCGTCGTCCGCGAATGCATCGCCGCCGGCGCATCCCGCGTCATCGTGGCCGACAACCCCATCGCCACGCCGGCCACGGCGTTTCAGAAGTCCAAGATCCAGCAGGCCGCCCAGCGGGCCGGCGCCGAGGTGATGCTGCCCAGCCAGCCGGACTTCGTCAACGTCGAGGTCCGCCCAGGCAAACCCGACCCGCTCCGCGGCGAGTCGTTGGGGAAGTGGCCGATCTTCTGGAAGCCCATTGCCCAGGCCGACAAGGTCATCGGCCTGCCGACGGTCAAGGACCACAACCTGTGCTCCGCGTCGATCTCGATGAAGAACTGGTACGGCCTGCTGGGCGGCCGGCGCGATCAGTTCCATCAGGCCATCGACAACATCGTCAGCGACCTGGGGCTGGTGATTAGCCCGACGCTCATCATCGCGGATGGCACGCGGGTGTTGATGCGAAGCGGCCCGACGGGGGGCCGGCGGAGCGACCTGAAACCCGCCCACACGCTCGTCGCCGCCCTCGACCAGGTGGCCTGCGACGCCTGGTGCTACGAGAACCTGCTCGAGCGCGACCCGGCCCGGCTGAAGTACCTCGAGCTGGCCGAGGCCAAGTTCGGCCAGGACCCCGCCCTCAAGCGCTTCGGCCAGCGCGATTGGAAGGCCTACAAGACCCAAGGCCTGATCAAAGAAACGAACATCAGCTGATCCCTCCCGCTCCGCCTATCGCGCGGGCAGCCAGTCGTCCAGGACGTGGCGGCAGTTGATGACCTTCTCGACCAGGTCGAGGGGCACGTACCAGTAGTGGTTGGTCGCCTCGTAGCCGATCCGCGCGTCTTGGCGGGTCAGGTGGTAGTGCTGTTTGGCGAGCTCGAGCTCCTCGCGGGCGATCTTGGCGATGGCGGCCTTCGCCGCCGGTGCCTTGTCGGGGGACGGCTTGTCCACCAGGGCCCTTCGGGCCAGGACGAATCGCACCTGGTTGGCGACGCTCCTGGTGTGGCGGTAGATGGCCTCGGCCACGCGCAACTCGCTGTCGATGGTCGGGCGGTGGGCGTCGTCGGTCAGCTCGCGGGCCTTGCGGAGATGGACCAGCCCCTGGTCCTTCCAGATCGCCGCCAGCTTCTCGAACTGACCGGCCATGACCTCGGCCGGATAGACCGCACACCACCCCTTCACGTCGTCATAGGGGATGCCGACCATGGTGGCCCTGTACTTGGTCGGCTCGATGTAGAGCGGGTTGGCCGGTCCCCAGTGGTGCGGGGCGTTGTAGAGCAGCGCACCATGGTACGGATACTCCCGGAAGGCCGTGCTGAAGGCCTTCCAAGCCTTGACGGCCTCGTCGGCGGCGCGATCGCCGAATCGATTTCGGGCGACGCGGTGCATCGCCTCGTCGATCGACGGCGTTTCGGCTCCGTAGAATTGGCTGATCACCTCGAGATTCGGCGAGGGGTAGCCGCCCAGCGTCCAACCCAGCATCACCCCATCCAGACCCAGCTTCGTGAGGTTCCGACCGTGCTCGGCGTTCAGCTCGAGGACCGGCACGTACGGGGTGGCCGCCATCTCCCACGTGTTGCCGATCTGGAGCTTCGCGACCGTACGCAGGCCGTACTTCTTGGCGATCGCCCAATGGCGCTGGGCCCGCGGGCCCGGGCCGACTGCCGACAGGCTGTACTCGCCCACGACGGTCCTCACCCCGCCGCGCTCGATCGGCAGGCTCCATTCGCTGACGCTCATGAACCAGCAGTTCTTGGGCAAGGAGCTCAAGATGCCGTCGACCCAGTCGTCGCGCCACCCCCAGTCCCACGCGATGAACTTGGCGCTCGGGCTGCCCCGCCACACGCCTTCGGCCATGGCGCGGTTGGTGTCGGCGATGACCTCGTGCGGCTTGCGCTTCGAGCAGCGCGGGCATCGCTCCCCGTGGTGGTGTGACCAGCAGTTGGTCAGGTTCTCCGAGGCCGAGATGGTGAACGCGCCGGCCAGGTCGGGAACGTTCTTGAAGATGTGCTCGGTCGCATCGCCCAAGAACCGCTGGACCTTCGGCGTGGAGACGCACATGGCGATCTGGTCGCCCTCGGCCACGCCGCGGATGTCCTTGTGTCTCTTGAAGAACGCCCTGTCCATCGTTCGCGGTTCGTTGAAGTACAGGTAGATGCCGATGCCATGTCGCTTGGCCCGCTCGACGAGCTTCCGCAGGTTGGCCAGGCGCTTCTCCCATCCTTCGCCGAACTCAGGAAAGTCCTTCGACGGCGCGAGCTTGTTCAGGACCGCCTGCATCCACACGCCATTTACCCCCAGGGCGGACAGCTTCTGGAGGTAGCCCTCCGGATACGGGTCGATCTCCGGCTCGGCCAGCGGGTCGCCGTACAGCGCGAAGTAGGAGTAGAGGTACCTCACCTTGAGCCGCTCCTTACCCGCGGCGGGCTTCTTGCCTGACGGCCCGCGCGGGGGGGCGTCCGCAACCTGGCTGAGCTGCTTGACGAACGCGAACCGCTCCTCGCCGGTCGGCGCGATCGCCTCGCCGAAGGTCTCCGCTACGATGCCGGCGATGACCTTGGCGCGGGCGTTCTGCGCGTCGGTGGGAGGCTGGTAGCGGAGAAGGTCGGCCTTCGGCTTGAGCCGGCCGAGCTTGATGTACAGGAAATCGTCCTCCTTCAATGCATAGGCCAGCTCGGCGGCGTCCCAGCCGAGCAGTTCGAGCAACTGTTCATAGGGCAGCAGGTGCCAGTTCCGACGGATGATGGTGATGTAGCTTCGCCGCCACTGGTCGTCGGAAACGGGCGGCGGATCGACCAGCCCCATCGACCGGCCGACGGCGAGGACCTCGTCCGGCTTGCAGCCGAGGACCTTGGCCATCCGTTCGGGCGCCACCCACTCCCAGTTCCGCCAGATGAAGGTATGCATCCGACTGGGAAAGTGTGGCGCCGAGAGCGCCGGCGGCGTCGGTCCCGACGGCAGCTCCATCCCTGCGGCCCGCAACGTGGCCGCGGTCGTCAGAAGCAGACATCCCGTGAGCAACACCGTACCGGTTGGAAACCCAAGGTTCATGGCTCGCCCATCCTTGCCTTGCCCATGCAGACCCGTCTTGCGGCGACACGACCCGCCGTCGTGTCCGCCCATGGTCCTGCCGATGGGAAACTGGATTGTCCGCCGATCCTCGGCGGATGCAAGCAGGATTTCGGCTGCGATCGCGACGACCCGCCCGGGCGCCGCCCCGACCGACGTTGACTCTGTCAGGCAGTCAGGTAGGATTGGGACAAGGATGCGTCCTCGACAACTGCTAGGAGACCCCGATGCCTGACGAAGACGAACCCAAGATCATTGCAGACGACGACTGGAAGGCCGAGGCCCAGCGCGAGAAGGAGCGACTCGCCCAAGAGGCTGAGAAGGACCAGGCCGCCAAGGAGGCGGGCGAGGCTCGGGGGTCGCTGTTCCTCGATCTGCTCGACCTGTTGGCCCAGCAGGCCGTCGTCGCCCTGGGCGGTGCTCAGCTGCCTGATGGACGTACCATCCCGGGCAACCCGGCGGCGGCCAAGCTCTACGTCGACATGATCGCCGAGCTAGAGGTCAAGACGCACGGCAACCTGAGCAAGGAAGAGGCCGAGACCATCAAGTCGCTGGTCAGTCGGTTGCGGTGGGCCTTCACGATGGCCGCCCAACAAGCGCCGGCCGACGGTCCCGCGGCGCCAAGCGCGGGCCCCCAGGCCGCCCCGGAACCGCCGCCTTCCGGCGGGGATGCCCCGTCAAGCTGACCCTCGACGTCGCGCGTTCCAGATGGTCAACGGTTTGGGCCGGCCCGCCTTCGGCGGCCAGATCAGCGACGTGACGAGGCCCACGACCAGCAATACCCCCGCACCGGCCACGCCGATCAGCAGCTTGTTGAGGTTGCACTGCAGAAGCTGCCAGTCTTCAGGGAGATCCCGTGCGAGCGTCGCCCACGCGATGTAGATGACGCAGGCGATCACGCCGACGATGGCGCTGCGGTTGCCGACCCGCTGCAAGAACGCCCCGAGCAGAAACGGACCCAGCATGCCCGCCCCGAAGATCCCCGCGATGGTCCACCACAAGTCGAGGGCCGCCAGGTCGAGCACCGTCACGAGCTGATAGAACAACAGACCGCCGCCCGTGCCCAGCACCCCCCAGAAGACCGTCAGCTTGCGGAGCAGGGCCAGACACCGCGCGTCGTCGGCGTCGGGACGGACGTAGCGCCGGTAGACGTCCTCGAGGCAGATGGTGGCCACGCAGTTCAGGCTGCTGTCGACGCTGCTCATCGCCGCGGCGAATAGGGCGGCGATCACCAGGCCGGCCACGCCTACGGGCAGCTTCGTGACGATGAAATGCGGGAAGACCTTGTCGGCGGCGATGTCCGCGGAGGGCAACGCGTCGGGCTGGGCCTGGTAGTACGCATACAGGGCCGTCCCGATGAACAGGAACAGCGCCGAGACCGGGATGTACGTCAGCGCCCCGATCCAGACGCTGCGGGCGGCGTCGCGGTCCGTTTTGGCAGTGTTGTACCGCTGGATGTAGTTCTGATCGATGCCGAAGTTCTTGAGGTTCTCGTTGATGCCGTAGATGAAGACCACCAGCACGGTCGGCCCGGCCCAGTCGGTAACGTCCCAACTGCCGAAGCTGAACTTGCCCGCCGACCACGTGGCGGAGAACGTCTCCGTGACCCCGGCCTGGCCGCCGAACAGCAGGATGAGCGTGGCCACCACGGCCCCGCCCATCAGGACGATCACCTGGACGACATCGGTCCAGATCACGGCTTCGATGCCGCCGATCGTCGTGTACAACGTAACGATGATGCCGGTGACGACGATGATCGCCCACACGTCGAAGCCCGTGAGCGGATGGAGCACCAGCGCGACCAGGTACAGGATCGCTCCCATGCGTCCGACCTGGATCAGGATGAAGCTCAGCCCCGCATAGAGCCGCGCCCAGGGCCCGAACCGCTCCTCGAGATACTGGTAGGCCGAGATCAATCCCGTCCGGCGGTACAGCGGCAGGAAGAGCTTGATGGCGATCAGGGCCGCAAAGGGCAGCGTCAGGCTGAAGACGAACGCGTTCCAGTCTCCGCCGTAGGCCTTGCCCGGCAGGGCCAGAAACGAGATGCTGCTGAGGTACGTCCCCAGGATGCTCAGTCCGACGGCCCAGCCCGGCAGCGACCTTCGCGCGACCGTAAAGGCCTCGACGCTGCGGGTGCGCCGAACCATGTAGATGCCCAGCGCCACGATCCCGAGCACGTAGACGACCAGAACGCCCAGATCCACCGCCCTGAGTTGCGCCGCGCCTAGAAGCACCGATGCTCCCCGTTTACCTGTCGCGTCCCATCACCCCCGCAGGCGCCCCGTCATGTCGACGTGTCGACGTTTCGACTTTTTGACGTTTCAGTACTTGTCGATGTACTTGCCGAGAAACGCCTTGGCGTCCGCCGTGACGTCCCACGCGTCGGGCCAGAAGCACAGGTCGACCGTCCACCAATCGCCGACGTAGCCGGCTTCGTGAATGGCCGGAATGGCAGCATCGAAGTCGATCACGCCCTGGCCGAACGGCGCGTGCGTGCTGGTCTCGTCGCCATGGAGCGTGCCGTCCGAGTCGATCAGATGGAGGTGGCCGACCCGGCCCTTGAGCATCTCGACGAACTCGAGCAGCCCGCCCTTGAGCGTTTCGGTCTTGCCGGGCTGCCGTGCGCCGACCACGGCGCACATGTGACCGTGGCAGGTGTCGAGCATGATCGAGAAGTTCGGGTGGTCCACGTCTTCGTGCATCTGGACCACTTCGGAGGGCTTGTTCAAAAAGAAGCCCGGCTCGAATTCCCAAACCAGACGGACGCCGGCCTCTTCGGCGATCTGGGCGCACTCATGCCACAGCGAGGCGATTCGCTTTCGAGCCAGCTTGCCGTCGACGCCCTCCGGCCCGTCGGGTCCGTCCACGGTGTCGACGCGGATCGCCGGCGAGCCGAGATCGAGGCAGAGCTGTAGGTTCTTCTTGAAGAGCCGGATGTAGGCCTCGTCTTCTTGGGCAGCGTCGGTGCCGGGCCCCGGGGCCGACCAGAAGTCCGCCGCCAACCCGCTGACCTCCAGGCCGTTCGCCTTGATCAGCGCGCACAGCCGATCGCGGTCGGCCTTCATCGGGTAGTCGTCCGGGTGGACGTGCGGCTTGAACCCGCCGATCTCCACGCCGTCGAAGCCGAGCTTGCCAAGGCCGCGAACGACGGCATCAAACGGGATCGGGTTGTCCTGATAGGGCCCGAACGCATAGGCCCACGTGCCGATGGAGAGCTTCTTGGGCATCTTGGCCTCCTTGTGTTACCTGGTCTGACTGGGCTGTCCGCAAACTTGTAGATGCGTCTTGACGCACCTTCTTCTGTCGGACACGGAACTGATCTTTAGGGTGCGTCAAGACGCACCGATCCTTCTTGGCCCCACAGGGCCCGCGCGTCCCAGAGGGACGGCGTGATAATAGCCCAGGACTTCAGTCCTGGGAATGGGTGTTCCCCAAAGGGCGAAGTCCCGTAGGGACGATTGAACCGGGCTTTCGTGATTCAGTCGTCCCTACGGGACTGACGTTTCCGTGGCATCCAGCAATCCCAGGAGTGAACTCCTGGGCTACTCTCACCGGGTCCCTACGGGACAAGGTTGAAGGCGCGTCAAGACGCACCCTACGAGTATCTCCGCGCGCTCCCGGTTGATCTTTCGTCGCGACGCGCTAGAGGCGCGGCGGTCAATCCAGTTTGGGCGGATAGCAGCAGATGACTTCCAGGGGTCCGCTGCCGGTGTTGACGATCTCGTAGTCGCCCAGGTTCGCCGGGATGAACACGTGCTTGCTCCGGCGGACGGGCACCTCGCCGAACGCGCCCACCATCTTCCCCTCGCCATCGCCCACCGGGATCGCACAATAGAACCCGCGGTCGCCCGGCATGGTGATCTTGGTCCCGACGACGACCCGCTGGACGTTGAAGTACTGATGGGCCTCGGGCGGGACGAGGGCGTATTCGGTGCTCCCGTCCTCCTCGCGGGCCGCCTGCGGCGTCCGACGGACGTAGCCGTTGAGATAGTCGGGCGCCATGGCCGAGAAATCGGCGGCCTCGAGGGCGATGTCCCAGCCCAATCCGCACGTGCCGTCCTCACGACCGTAGGGGAACCCCTCCCACTCGGCCAGGAGGTTCCAGTCGGTCGGCTCCTGCGGCTCGAGGATGCACAGCCCGCTGCCGAGCGAGTGGACGAAGCTGTCGCGCAGGAAGATCACGTCGCCCACCTTCGGCGCGATCTCGTGCATGTGCGCGCGCATCGTCTCGACGTCTTGCGCGTCCATCCACTTGCGGAAGTCTTCGACCTTGACGTCCTCCTTCCAGCCGATCCACGCCTTCGCCCCCGGCCGCGTGCCGATCAGCACCCAGGCCTCGTTCTTGCCGTTGGGGCTGTTCAAGTGCTTGGTGGCGAATTCCGGCGACGGATGCCAGTGCACGGGGATGTGCGCGTCGTCGCCGACGTCGAAGATCTTGACCAGGATACCCAGATTGGGCCCGAATTTCTCGTAGTGCTTGGCCCCGAGCGTCTCGTTGGGGAACGCCTCGAGCAGCGCCTGCAGCAGGATGATCTCGCCGCTGGGTAGCTCGACTTTGCTGAACCCCTTGTCGGGCGGGTTGTCGCGCCCGGGCGTGATGGCCCGGTTGGTCGAGAAGATCCACTCCTCGCTGTTGAAATCGTCCTTGGGGTCGGGCTCACGCATGAATTCGGCCCGAAGCTTGCCCCCGTTGTAGAAGTGCAGGTAGGTGTTCGGCGCCAGGTAGATCGGCTTGCCGAGCACCTGTTTCATCTCCTCAGTACTGGCCATTGCGTTGCCTCCGTAAAGCCCGCTGTGATCAGGTTCGGCCATCCTACCGACCCAACCGGCCGGGTCAAGCGCCAAGGGGTAGCGGCGGCATTCACGCCGCACGTACCTCCGCTTGTTCGCAGGGATCTACACAGTGACGTCGATGAAGCGGCCGGCGGGAGGGGCTTGCAGTCGCCGGAAGGGGGCGTCCGGCCGGGCGACCTGGGCGGTCGGAGCGCCTGCGCGCGAGGTCTTGGTGACGACTTCGGTGACGCTCGACGCCTGCGCGGCGGGAATCTCCCATCCGGTCAGCGATTCGGCCGGTGCGGCCGCTGCTTCGGGCGACGTTAGGGGCGATGCGCCGACGTAGGCGTCGTCGGGATCGGCCTCGATCTGATCGGACTGCGAGGCCGAAGCGGACGAGGGGTTGCCGTTCTTGGCTTCCTCGGCCCGTTTCTGTGCAAGCTCGGCCCGGGCTTGTTGTTCGATCGCGGATGCCTTCGCGGCGACCTGCCGGTCCTTCGACGAGGGGTTCGCGGGCGCCAAGGCCGCCCGTCGGACCTGCTGCATCTTGCGGATCGTCGCCTGTGGATTGCCCGGGACCTCGGACAGGTCGATCGAGACCTCGCCTTCGACGGCGTATCGCTGACCGTCCGGACCTTGCTTGTAGCTGAACGACGGTCCGCCCGTGGCGTACGGGCCGGCCGCCGCCTTGTGAGCCTGCTCGTGCCGGCGGACCTCCGCGTCGCGCTGGCGGAGTTCCTGGACCTCGGCCTTCTCCTCCTCGGTCAGCTCGCTCTTGCCGACCGGCGCGGTTGGAGCGGCCTGAGCGACCTCCCCAACGGCCTGTTGCGATTGGCCGGCCGGGGCGCCTGAGGCCGCGACCGGCTGCGCACGCCCGAAGGCCGCGATGATGCGGTTCAGCGAGAGGCCCGTGTTGGCAACGTCCGATATCACGCTTGACCTGGCGCGCGGCGATAGCTCACGACAGATGTCACATTCATCGGTCCATTCGGCAAGCCGATTCAGCTACAGCGATACAAACCCCAGGAATCAGTGGGTGGGTCCTCCGGACCCGCCATTCTTGTCGTTCGGAAGGTGGGTCGAAACGACCCGCCCTACGTGCTGAGGCCCGAGGTCTGAGAACAGAGGTGGGTCGAAACGACCCGCCCTACGTGCTGAGAACAGAGGTGGGTCGAAACGGCCCACCCTACGTGCCAACCCCTCTCTTCGCCCCGGGGCAGGTACGATTGACGCACCGTCCATGCCCCAACGTCCGATAGGCTCGGCGTCCGAACTACGGTATCCTACGCGGGTCCAAGACCGATACGCACCGTGCCCGCCAGGCCACTCGGGGGAGACGGGAGGACGTCGTGTCGATGCTCTGGTACCTGGGCTTGCTGGCCGTCTTGGCCGTCCTGTACTTACTGATGCGGCGATGGGTCGAGCGGAGAGGGCCTCAGCCAGAGCAGGCAGAGCAGAGCGGGTCGTACAACATCCTCCTTGGTCAGGAGGTACGGGGAATGGAGTTCCTGGAGTGGCTGAGGTCCGACGACGACCAGCTCAGAGCCAAGGGCAGCATCGCGGCCATGACGATGCGGGCGAAGCCGAGCGACCTGCCTCGCATCCACCAGGCCCTTCGCGAGGTCTACACGTCCGACGACCTGTCCGAAAAGGCGGTCGTGGCGCACAAGGCGCTGTTCAAGGTCCTGTGGCGGACGCACGACAACAGCACGGTCGACTTCATCCGGGAGATCTTCCCTTCGCTGCCGCGCGATCCGGACACGCTCGTCGATGCGCTTCGCACGCTCGGACACATGAACACCAAACGATCGCTCGAGACGATGCTCGACCTGCTGGAGGCGCACCGGCCTGAGCTGGGCAGCCGCGCCGGGGGGATCTTCCACATGCAGCACGAAGTGCCCCTCGAGCGGAGCCAGGTGGCGGTCTTGTTTCCCCGACTGTTCGGCCTGACGGATATCGAGGACCTCAAGGCGCCGATCCACGATCTTGCCCAGGAGGCCCGCAAGCAGGGCCTGCTCTCCGAGAAGACTCTCAGCTCGCAGCGAGAGCAAATCATCCAAGACTGCCGGGATGCGATCCAGCGGCGCGCGACGCTCGAGCGCCATTCGCCCGAATACAAGGCGGCAGGCGACATGATATGTGCGTCCCTTTCAGCCATGGGGGCGCTGAAGCCCGACGATGAGATGATCCGCGTCCTCAAAGGGATCCTGGAAATGCCCGGCCGTCTCGCACGGTTGGACGAGCTGAAGTCCGACCTTCGGCTCAAGGCTACGCTGGTCCTGGTTCGGCTGGGTACGAAACTGCCCGGCAAGCTCCTCGAGCGCTTCGCGGCAGACCCGCGAACGCGTCTGGGGCTCTACTGCGAGCTCGAGGCCATGGGCCGGGGCGAGCTGTTTCCAGAGGCGCATCGGTCGCAGGAGAAGCTGGCGGAATCGGATATGGTGCGATGGCTGTGGTCGCCGTGGGACGAGCGGGAGGCGCCGGAGGCAATCGAGCGCCTGGACACGCGAGTCGACACGGTCGAGGGCGAGACGGGGCGGTACCACATTTTCAAGTTCTACTACGAGCAAGAGGGAGAGAGCTCGCGCGTGCTGAGGGGCTGGTTCGTGGGCATGAGCGGCCCGTGGCCCGCGGACGAGCGCGACCTGAGCATCCCGGGGTGCTTCTACACGCTCAGCGCCTTCGCCGAGCTTGGGGAGGCGGACGTGGACGAGCACTTCGCGGTGCTGCTCGAGTCGATGCCGCGTCGCGTGGACGTCCCGCGCCTGCGATCGCGGTACCGGGATGACGGGTAGGTCGAGCGTATGGGGTCGTTTGCGTCAATCGGCGGGCACGCAACGTCCCTCGGCCCATCGGCGCAGGGCCGCGACCCGCTCCGCCATGATGACGGACAACGGCGGCGATCGGTCCAGGGCATCTGCAACGTGCTGCGTGGTCAGTTCTGTCTTCTCCGCATACGCTTCGTGTAGGGCCGTCAGGATGGCCTGCTCGATCTCCGCGCCGCTGTATCCTTCCGATGCCTTCACCAATGCGTCCAGATCGAACGCCTCTGGATCCCGCTTGCGCTTCTGCAGGTGAATCGCGAGGATCTGTCTTCGCGTCTCCTCAGCCGGCAGATCGACGAAGAAGATCTCGTCGAAACGGCCCTTGCGCAGGAGCTCTGGCGGGAGGGCCTCAATGTCGTTCGCGGTCGCAACCAGGAACACCGGATCGCGGTGTTCCTGCATCCAGGTCAGCAGCGATCCGAACATCCGCTGCGACAATCCCCCGTCCGTGCTGCGACTGGCCGCGGACGCGAACGCCTTCTCGATCTCGTCGATCCACAGGATGATCGGCGCCATGGCGTCTGCCTGTCGCAGCGCGTCTCGAAGACGTCGCTCCGACTCGCCCACGTACCGATCGTACAGGGCGCCGACGTCCATTCGCAGGAGCGGGCGCTGCCATGCCGTCGCGATTGCCTTCGCGCACATGCTCTTGCCCGCTCCCTGGACGCCGAGCATCAGCACGCCGCGCGGCGCGGTGATCCCGGGCTCCGGGACGGTCCCCATCATCGCGTGCTCGCGCTGCGCGAGCCATTGCTTGAGTCGTCTCAGTCCTCCGATCTCGGCCAGATCCACGGGGGCCTCGACGTACTCCAGCAGGCCGTGGCTTCGAATCGCTTGGCGCTTGCGCGCCAGGATCAGGTTCAGATCCTCCGCGTCGAACCGCCGATCATCCGCCACCGCCTCGGCCAGGATCTGCTCCACCTCCCGACGGGTCAGCCCACGCAGGTTCCGAAGGATCACGCCCAACTCACGACGCCGGATGTGCACGTCGATGTGCTCTTCGCGATTGTGCCGCTGCAAGGTCCTGCGGAGGATCGCCTCCAGCTCCTTCTCTCCCGGCAGAGACAGCTCGAACTGCGTTGCGTGCGCTTGGATGACCGTGGGCACCGCCTCGGTGTGGTCGATCATCACCAGACAACGCTCGTCTTTCGAGAATCCCTGGATCAGACTTCGCAACACCCGGAGCGTGCGTGCGTCGCCCAGGTGATCCGCCAGGTCCAGCGTTACGCACATCCCCGCATCGTCCTGCCGCCACAGGTAGTACAGGCCGGCCGCCGGATTCTCCGTGTCCTTCACCGGCCCGGCGTCACTGAACAGCCCGTCCCGCACGCCTTCGGTGACCGACCACAACTTCAGATCACACCCGATAGCCAGGGCCGTGTCACGAACCAGGCCAAGCGCGTATTCCTCTTCATACGTCGTGATCGAAATGCAGGAATTCCATCCGCGAACGAGCTGCTCGAGCCTCTCGCCATCGTCAGACATCGCGTAGCACCCCCAATTGGCCAGGAGGCAGCCGCCCTCACTCGATCCAGGAGTCTACCTGCCTCCTTCTCGGTCAACAACCGGGGGACCATCTGGACGCCGCACTGAGTGAGTAGAAATGGCAGACGCCTGCGGAGGGCATCCGGGGAGGAATGAGAGGGAACGTCAGGCCTCCCACAATCCGATTCTCGAGTCATAGTAATGCCGTAGGAGCGCGTACTTCAGCGCCAGCTTGTGGTTCCCCTCGTCTGCGAAGCGCTTGTGCTCGCGGACCACGAACTCCCTGCCTTTCGTAGCCACCTGCCGAGTCAAGTCAAACAGGCCGGTGTGTGTCCTTGCCAGGTCATACATCCCCTTCCCCAAGAAATCGACGATCACCGCCCCGTCTTGATCATGACACATCAGATGGCGACACACCTCCGCCAGTTCCCTGTTGTGTTCGCTTTGCGCGTCCGTCTCAGACGTTACCTCCCAGGCGTCGAGATACCTGAGCACACCTTGCCCAATGACGATGCGAGGGTACCCAGCAACTAAGTGCTCAAGTTCGTAGGCCCTCAATACGGGATACCCATAGATGTCGTTCTCCTCGAGCTCCGTGCAGAGGCCCACCTCAATGCCCCCGCGAAGCACGAATTCACCGCTTCCCAGGCCCGTCACCATGACACTGCCTGCGGCCACAAGGATCGCGTAGACCCCGCGCATGGTAAGGTCGTCATAGGAGGTCCTCAGAGGCGAATACAGCAGTACAGTATCGCTGAATTGCTGCATGCGAAGCTTACAGTCGGTTAGTCGTGCCCAGGTTCCCCTCGCGTCCTCGCCCACCTTGGCGACGCGATCATCGAGCTCGCTCGGGCCTTGGAATGCCTTGAGGTACTCCTCCCGGAACTTCTTGCGCACTTTGAGGACTACGCCCACCGTCTTCTGCGCGTTCCTGGTAAACAGCGCCTTCTCTTCTGGAGACTCCGGGATAGAGGTCATCTTCTCCAGATACGTTCTCTGGCCCGACACATCGATCACTGCAACCACGTGGTGGGAGAAGTCTATCAGGTCCTCTTCGTCTGGCGTCTTCTGCATTCGTTCTGATCTCCTGGGACCCAATCCGGGGATGAGGAATCTCCTGCTGGGGCATGTTGCGTCTAGCGCGTGCGACAACCTGGGGTTGCCCCCATCAGTGAAGGATAGGCGATTCTCTACCGCACAGCCAGAAGGCTTTCGACGGAGATGTCTTCGTCGACGGATTCCCAGTGAATCCCGATACCCCCGCCGATCAGTCGCCATTCGTTTCTCTGGTCGGGCGTGGCCTTCTGCAATCGTGGGAACCAGGCGAGGGGGGCGGATACCTCGCGTCCGTCCATCAGGACCACGACGAGGGCGTCATCGGTACACTTCACGTCAACCGCCAGGGGCTCATACTTGACCGCTAAAGCGCTCATCCCATCTGTCCTTGAACAGCTGCCTGTTCTCCTCAATCGTTTTCAGAAGCTCGGACAGCTCCGCCCTCCTGAACCCACGTGAGCGCGCGAGTGCGATCGGATCCAGCCAGAACTTCGCGTACCTCTCTGCGTGCTCGACGTGTATATGCGGCGGCTCGCCTCCTTCCAGGCTGAAGAAGAAGAACCGATACCCCTTCACCTTCAACACCGTTGGCATGAATCAAGTATAAGAAGGCTTCGGACGGCATTCAATGGAGCTCTGGGGATTGCATCGAATCAGGCGCGTACCGGTGCCAGCTTGGCTGCCAGTGGCTTGTTGGTCGCCGAGGCCAGACATGGCGGGCAAGCCGCCCGTGCGACCCGGGATGAGACTTGACAGCCAGCTGGGCGTGCGAGAAGATCGACTTATCAAGCGGTCGGGGATGCCCTTGGCTGTGCATGAGGCGCTACGATGGATCCGAATGCCGTTACCGTGTTTGACCTGAGCGCGTCGGAGAAGCTCCAGTTGGTGGAGGATCTCTGGGACGACCTGGCGGCCCAGCCCTCCGAGATCCCCGTCCACGACTGGCAGAAGCAGGAACTTGCCCGGCGAAAGGCCAACCTGATGAGCAACCCGGCATCAGGGCTTTCGTGGGATGAGGTCAAGCGGAGGGTCCGCAGCCGCTATGGCCGCTGAGCTCGTCATCGCGCCAGAGGCTGAGCAAGACATTGACGAGGCCTATGGCTGGTACGAGGAGCGGCGCGTTGGGCTGGGGGAGGAGTTCCTCGGCTGCGTCGATGCCTGCATCCAGACCATTTGCCGCACGCCCGAGATGCACGCCACGGTCCACGAGGACTACCGTCGGGGGCTGGTGCGGCGCTTTCCGTATGCGGTCTTCTACGAATATGCAGGTGCGACGGTGACGGTCTACTGCGTCTTCCACACCTCGCGCGATCCGGAGAAATGGCGCCGGCGACTGTCCTGAGCTGTAAGGCAGCCCCGAGCGAATCGCTGCAGCCGACCGCGACCCCTTCAGTCGATTGCATGGGTCGAGGCTATGGAAGGCAACGCGAATCACCTTGCACTGCTCGTGCGAGCCGGAGCGCTGCCCGGCAGCCAGATCATCGAGGCAGTCCAGCACACCAGGTACACCGCGACCAGCATCCAGAAGGGGCGACTGAACGAGACAAGATCCGTCCAGCGCCACGACGCGGCCGAGTGCAGCGTCTGCCAGACCATCTGGACGATGACGGCGAACAGGTGATAGCCGACGAAGAGACGGAAGATGCACGCCGCTGCGTTTGCCTTTCCGGGACGCCGATAGAGCCAGATCCATATGGGAACGGCGCAGGCGAGGAGGCCGATGGCGAGCATGGGCCAGGCGTGGCTGAGGACCTCGAAGAAGCCCACGATCCGGCCGTCGTTGGTCGTCCATCCGGTGTCTTCGGGATAGGCCCGCAGGACTTCGGTGGCCGTGATCCAACTCGTGCCGAGCGGTACCTGGACGCCTACGACGACCCATGGCCACCATCGTCCGAACGCAAGCCCTGAGAGGGCCACGATCCCGGCTACGAACGGCAGAACCGCCAGAAAGCTCGTTACAGGCTCCCGGACGAAGTACCCCACAACCATCAAGACCCATGCCCCCATGCCGAGCCACTCGACAGCAAGAGGGGCTGACTTGGGGTCGGGTGTGTCCGACCGTAGTGCTTGCCGCGGCGTCGTGAGCGCGGCGAGCGCGATGAAGACGCCGCCGATGAAACCGAACGTCAGCTCCATCACCTTCCACCAGTCGATCCACGGCCGGAGCGCGAACTCCGGGTGCGCCCAGGAGAACGCCTGCAGCATCTGACCCACCGAGAAACCCAGGCCGCCGCCGAGAACACCGAACACGCCGAATCGAAACGTCACCCGGTCTCTCTTGATGAGTCCGGCGTAGACGAGCAGGACGATCAGCCCCGCCCACAGGCCAGCCCAATGCTCGGTGCGGGGGAGGTTGTCGGGGTTGGCCGGGTCGACGGGATCATACGAGAAGCACACAGGCGGGAGACTGTCCGACGGACCCCACGGACGGTTCAGGAGCCAGACACCCGCGACCGAGGCCGCCGTCATCGCCGCCATCAGCAGGGCGATCTCCCACCATCGGTACCGTCCCCGCATCAGACCGAGTCCGATGCAAGCCGCCCCGACCCCCTGCCATGCGGACCCCTTGACGGCCGTGCCCAGGATGCCCCACCAATAGTGCGATCCACCGGCCACGTTGACGTTCGTCAGGCCGAACATCTGGCCGTAGGTCATTTCGCCGCCAAACCAGAAACCGATCGCCCCGAACGCGGCGATCCGCGCCAGCCCCAGGCCGGGGAGGGATTCCCCCTGCCGATCGTCGCGCGCCACCCCCAAGATCCCCGCCACCGCCATGCCGATGAAGGCCCCCGGAATGGCCGCCCCCGGCGCGCTGCCGATCATGCCGTTGATGGCCCACCCCAAGGCCATCAGCAGCCCGCACGTCAAGAGCGTCAGCGCGGGATGTCGATCCCACCTCTGACAGCGAACGTGTTCTGCGGGTGTCTCGGCCAATCGTCTCACCCAGGCCGCGCGATCCTGCAACACTCATAGCGGATCGGTGGCCAACATGCCACGTCTGTCTACCGCTTCATGCATCTCCCACGGGGACCCTCCTTCGTCGGCTCTTCAGGAAACGAGAAGGCCCGGGTTACCTTGCGAGCCGACAGGCCTTGGCGTATAGATGCCCTCCGCTGATCGGCCCATCATACGGGCCAGAAGGTGTAGCCATGTCGGCGATCAGGGACCTGCAGGCGATTGACGTCCACGCCCATTTCGGCGTGAGCCGGAGCGAGGGCTCGGCGCTGAAGCGTCGGTTCATGAGCGCCGATCCGCGGACGGTTGCTGACCGCGCGGAGCGGGCCAACACGCGGCTGTCGTTCGTCTCCCCGCTACGCGCCCTGATGCCGAGATGCGGCGCGGACCCCGTCAGCGGGAATGAGGAGGCGGCGGAAGCGGTGGCCCAAGATGATCGTCTGCGGCAGTGGGTTGTCGTGGATCCCCTCAAACGAGAGACGTTGGAGCAGACTGCCGACATGCTTGCGCTGTCCCGGTGTGTGGGCATCAAGATCCACCCCGAGGAGCACGGCTACTCGATCGTCGAACAGGGCAGAACGCTCTTCGAGTTCGCGGCCGAACGTGACGCCATCGTCCTGGCCCACAGCGGCGATCAGAACAGCATGCCCGAGGACTTCGTGGGTTTCGCGGACGCGTTCCCCGAGATGACGCTCATCCTGAGCCATCTCGGATGCGGGTGGGACGATAACCCGACGCATCAGGTCCGCGCGATCCAGGCCTGCAAGAACGGCAACGTTCTGGTGGACACGTCCAGCGCGGCCAACCTGACGCCCAATCTGATCGAATGGGCCGTCGGTGAGATCGGCGCCGACAGGATGCTCTTCGGAACGGACTCGCCGCTCTACTCGGCGCCGATGCAACGGGCCCGAATCGATCACGCGGAGATCGACGACGACGACAAGCGGCGGATCCTCTTCGAGAACGCCGAAGAGCTGTTTGACCTCTAGGCCAGGGAGCACGTGATGGCAAGACTGACGGCGGACGACGTTCGGGGGATCTGGGCGGGCCTCACGCTGCCCTGGGACGAAGCCGACCGCTTCGACGAGACGACCTATGCCGCGAACATCGAGCGCATGATCGCGGCGGGCGTACACGGCATGTACACGACGGGCAGCTCGAGCGAGTTCTACGCCCTCGAGCTCGATGAGTTCCGCCGGATGGTCGACATCCAGGCCGAGCTGTGCGGGAAGGCGCAGATGCCCCTGCAGGTTGGCTGTTGTTCGGACGCGACGGCCAAAACCATCCGACTGCTGGAATACGCCGCGGGGAAGGACGCCGTCGGGGCCGTGCAGGTGAATGTCCCCTACTGGATGGAACTGACGGATCGGGAGCTGCTCGCATTCTTCAAGGACGTCCACACGGCCTGCCCGGACATGCCGCTGGTTCACTACAACATCCCGCGTTCCAAGCGGTTCCTGACCGGCTCGGACTATCTCAAGGTGCTCGAGGTCGCGCCCAACCTGATCGGGGTGAAGTTCACCTTCGCGGGGTCTCACTTCGCGGCGTTGCAGGAGAGCATCATGATGACGCCCGGGCTGTCCTACTTCGTCGGTGAGAACCTGCTCGTCTCCGGGATGCAGCTCGGGGCACGGGGGTGCTACAGCACGCTGGTGCTGACCGATCCTCGGTTCGCGCTGGAGATGTACGCCCAGGCCGACGCGGGCAAGTGGGACCAGGCCATGCGCATGCAGCGGCACGCGACTCTGTTTTACGGCGAGTTGGAGGCGCTCTTGGAAGAACGCAACGAGGGCGCGATCGACCCGGTCGTCGACAAGGGGCTGGCCGTCGCCGCCGGATGCATGCTGGGGCACCAGCGGTGTCGGGCTCCCTACATCGGTTGGTCGGACGAGACCGTGGTCGCGGTTCGGGCGTGGCTGCAGCAGCGCTACCCCGAATTCGTGTATCCTGATCAGTAGAACGGACACGCGTCCTGACGAGAACAGCATCGCCGGTGGCCCTGTCGTGAGGGACCTCGGATGGAATCGATTCGCGAGCTGATCCGCATTGGCGTGGGCCCATCGAGCAGCCACACGATGGCGCCCCGACGGGCGGCGGAGCGCTTCGGCGGGCAGTATCCTGATGCAGCGCGGTATCGCGTCACGCTCTTCGGAAGCCTCGCGGCCACGGGCAAGGGGCACCTGACCGACGTGGCGCTCCGCGATGCGTTTGCCCCCGCGCCCGTCGAGATCGTGTGGGAACCAGAGCAGGAGCTGCCTCTGCACCCCAACGCGATGCGCTTCGAAACCTTGGACGATGCGGGTGGGGTGCTGGCGTCGTGGCAGGTGTACAGCATCGGCGGCGGCGCGTTGCGGGAAGAGGGCCAGGATCTACAGGCTGCCGCCGTCTACGACCTGCACACGATGGCCGACATCTTGGCGCGGTGCGAGGAATCGGGCTGGACGCTCTGGGAGTACGTCGAGCAGCGTGAGGGCGCGGAGATCTGGACGTTTCTTCGCGAGGCGTGGCATGCGATGCGTGCGGCGATCGATCGGGGCATCCAGGCCGAGGGTGTGCTGCCGGGGGGGTTGGGGTTGGCGCGGAAGGCTTGGGCGTTTCACCGCAAGGCGCGGACCGCGGGCCCGCGGTTCAGGCGAACCGCGCTCCTGTCGGCGTATGCGCTTGCCTCGGCCGAGGAGAATGCCTCGGGCGGCGTGATCGTCAGCGCGCCGACGTGTGGCTCGTGCGGGGCCGTGCCGGCCGTCCTCCGCTATCTGCACGAGACCATCGACTGCGACGAGGACGCCGTTCTCCGCGGCCTGGCGACGGCGGGCCTGGTCGGGAACTTAGTCAAGCACAACGCGTCCGTCTCCGGCGCAGAGGTAGGCTGCCAGGGCGAGATCGGCACGGCCTGTGCGATGGCGGCCGGGGCGGCGGTGCAGCTCTTGGGGGGCACGGCCCGACAGGCGGAGTACGCAGCCGAGATGGCGCTCGAGCATCACATGGGGTTGACGTGTGACCCGGTGGCCGGGCTCGTCCAGATTCCCTGCATCGAGCGCAACGCCTTCGCCGCCGCTCGCGCGCTGACCTGCGCCGAGTACGCGCTGTTCTCCGACGGCGGTCACCGTATCCCGTTCGACGAGGTGGTGGCCGTCATGCGCCAGACCGGTCACGACCTACCGTCCCTCTATCGCGAGACCGCCTCCGGCGGCCTGGCGGCCGCCTACCGGCTTCGCGGCAAGGGGTAGGGGCTGGCGGCCTATCCGGTCTTCTGCTTGGGCTTGCGCCGCGGCTTAGGCTTTCCTCGATGCCACGCCGGCCACTTCGGGCCTTCCGCCTTGATCTCATCGTGCAGGGCGACCAGGCGTCTGGCCATGGCCTTGACGCGCTCGGGGTCGCGCCCGGCCCGGTCGGTCGTCTCGCGAAGATCACCTTTTAGGTTGTACAGCTCGAACGTCTCGAGATTCGCGTGGGCCAGCAGCTTCCAGTCCCCCTGTCGCATCGCGATCTTGGGGTCGCCCAGGGCCCGGTCGTATTGCCAATAAAGCGGCACGGGGCGCTCGATGGGCTTGCCGTTGAAGATCGGCGTGAAGGCGGCTCCGTCGATGGGGCGGTCGTTCGGCACGTCGACGCCGGCGATCTGGCACAGCGTCGGCAGGACGTCGGTGCCGTTGACGGGCTCGGCGCAGACCTGGCCCGGTCGGGTCTTGCCGGGCCAGCGTAGGATGCCGGGCACGCGAATCCCGCCCTCGTACATGTGCAGCTTCATGCCCCGAAGGGGGCCCGGCGAGCCGTAGGATCGCGACGATCCGCGATAGCGGTTCAGCGTCTCCGGGCCGTTGTCGCTCGTGAACATGACGAACGTGTTGTCGCGAAGTCTCAACTCGTCGAGCGTCCGCATCAGCCGGCCGACCTCGTGATCCATCTGCGTGACGTTGCCGTAATAGATCGCCCGCTCGGGCGTGTCGGCGTTCGGGTACATCCGCGTGAATCGTTCGCCCGTCGCGACCGGCTCGTGGGGCGAGTGGAACCAAACGGACAGGCAGAACGGTTGGCCCGACTTTCGGTCCTTCAGCCATCGAATGGCCTCATCGACGATCAATGTGCTCGAGTATCCCTTCAGCGGGCCGACCGGCTTGCCGTTGCGGACGAAGTTGCGCGGGTTGTGATGGTTCGGGATCGCGTTGTTCTGCGTGCTGAACCAGTGATCGAATCCGTGGTCGCCGGGCTGGGGTTGCTCGGGTCTGTTGAATTGGCCGTTGCAGTGCCACTTGCCGCTGTGACACGTCGCGTAGCCGGCCGACTTGAGCAGCTTGGCCACGGTGACTTCGCTGGGCTTGAGGTGCATCGGCGAGCCGGCGGGGATCCAGTCGTAGATCCCGCTGCGATAGGGCGTTCGTCCGGTCAGCATGCCGGCCCGCGAGGGTGAGCAGACCGGTGCGGCCGCGTAGCAGTCCGTCAGCTTCATGCCCTCCGTCGCCAGCGCGTCCAGACAGGGCGTCTTGATCGCGGGATGTCCATAGCAGGTCAGATCGCCGTAGCCCAGATCGTCGCACAGCATCACCACGAAGTTGGGCCGCCCGCCGGATCCCGTCGCGCCAAGTGCCGACAGCGGCAAGACAGCCGCCGACGCACCGCCGCCCACGCGTGCCAGGAAATCCCGTCTGCTCAGATGGTTCATCGTTTGCTCCTGATTCACACTCAATAGACCAATCCGCGAAAGCCGTTGATCGTGTGGAACGAGATGAAGTTTCCGTCGTGGGCGCTCTTCGCCCTCTCGTCGCCGGATCGGCTCAGGACGTGCAGATCCTCCCCGTCGATGACCATGCTCGCATAGTGCCGGCCCTGCTTGGCCGATCCGCCGACGGCCACCAGGCACGCGAAGCACCAGTCGATACAGTTCTTCGAGAAGTGTAGTTGCAGCCGGTGCCGCTCGTTGTTGGGCAGGTTGTAGCGGTTGGCGGGCAGCTTCTCGGCCCGCGTCATGCTGTCGGTCGCCTGCGAGCTGAGCAGCCAGTACAGCTTGGTCACCTCGTCATACAGGATGTGGAACTTCATCTGCCCGCCCGGACAGGGCACCCACACCACGCGCTTGCCCGACGGAACGGTCTCGATCGTTGTCGTCATGCTGCCGTCGTCCTTCTCGACGACCTTGGCGATCGCCGCGAGCCCCGTCCCGCCCGTGTGCGCCCGCATCCAGAGGTGGAACGTCTTGCCCTTCGGGTCGTACCAGGTGTGGTCGGGGTCCACGATCTGGACGACGTTCGTTTCCAGCCAACCCATCGGTGCGCAACCGCGTCGGGGCGCGATCGTGCGGCCTTTCACCGGGTCGACCTTGTAGAACGGCACGCCGAACCAGTCGATGTCGTCTGCCTTGACGACGTCGCGGAAGACCAGTTCCGACGCGAACGTCCAATTCTCGCGCTGGGTCAGGTCCGTCCCGATCTTGCCCCGCATCAGGACCGGCGCGAGCTCACCCACGGGCCAGGTGCGGATCACCTTGGTGGGCCGCCGTTCCATGACGAGGTAGACGCAGCCATTGGCGTAGTGGACGTTGCAGGGCGCCTGATGCCAGGATTGGCCCGTGGTCAGGGCCTTCGCCTCCGTCCACGTCTCGCCGGCGTCGTCGGAGCGGATCACGCGCAGGTCGCCCATGTGGCCGAGGACGTAGACCGAATCGCCCGCGACAAACGGCCGGGCGTGCATGAAGGGAAAGTCAACGCGATGGACCCATGTCTTGCCATGGTCGTCGGAGGAAAAGACCTTGCCTCGCCACAGCCAGCGCCCGTGCTTCCGCTTGATGCCGGGCAGCTTGCCCACGCCCGGGCCGCCCAGATCCATCGTCGCGATCAGCCGGCCGGTCGGGCACCGCGCGATGCCCGGGCTGTAGCAGTAGACCTCCTTCGGATTAGGTGACTCGTAGATCTTCACGAACTTGTCCGCCAGCGGTCGGACCCTTCCCATGGCCGCTTCCTTCTTGCAGTCAGACGGATTGGCAACGCCGGCCGCGTACACGACCCCGGCGGACGCCACGACCCCCACACATGCTACGCGGTTCATACCTCAAGCACCTCCAACATGAACGCAGCAACCACCTCGTCAAATGAATCCCCAAGCCACATAGCCTACTCGTCATCGCTCACAAGTGCCATCACCGATGTGCACTTGCGCTTGACCGGATTCTCCGTCCCGCCATACTAGTCGTCGCAACGGCACAGGAGCCCCGCAATTACCGACCTATCCGATGAGATCTCCGCAGAGGCGTCGCCGCCATCGCCCCGGCGCCGCGCGCTTCGCGTCGTGCAGTCACTGATGTTGCTAGTCGTTCCGCTGGTCATTTACTGGTTGTTGTTCCGAAAGACCGGCCTCGACCGAACGCTCGAGCAGATCCGACAAGCGGAGCGCTGGCCGCTGGCGGTGGCGGTCGCGGCGTCGCTGGTGGCGGCCGTGCTGATGAACTCCTTCGTGTGGCAGCGGATCCTGGCCGCGATGGGATGTCGATTGACCTTCGTCCGGGCGGTCTTCGCCGAGAATGCCTCTCTGCCGCTTCGAATGCTCCTGCCGGCCAAGTCGGGCGAGATCTTCAAGGCGATGTACGTCAAGAGCGTGGGCCTGACCGGCTTGAGCCAGGGGTTGGGGTCGGTGATGTTCCACAAGGTCATCAACGTCATCGCCCTGATGCTCTTGTCGCTGCCCACGGTGATGACCTCGGCGGGGTCGACCCCCCGGAAGCTGCTAATCGTCCTGGCGTTGGCGCTGTGGCTCTACTTCCGGCCGGGGATGTTTCAGTCGCTGGCCGAACGAACCAGCCGCCCTCTGCCCGAGCGGTTCCGCAACGCCCTGCGCAGGGTCGTCGGGGCGTTGGGCGACACGCCGATCGGCAAGAAGCTCGGGTTACTCGCGATGGCGGTGCTGTTCCAGTCGGCGCATCTGATCTCGGTCGCGATGATCTTCCGCAGCCTCGGCCACCAGGTGCCTCTGTCGGCGTTGTGTGCCTACGTCCCGGTTGCCGTCCTGGTGGGCATCGTCCCGATCGCGCTGTACGGGCTGGGCACGCGCGAAGCGGCCTTCATCTTCTTCTTCAGCGGACACGTGGGTGAGCCGACGGCCATGGCCGCGGCGCTGCTGTTCACGGGGATCCAGTTCCTGCTGCCGGTCCTGGTCGGCTCGACGTTGACCTGGCCCTTCCTATCGCGGGTGTTGGGCGGACGGACGACCGCCGACGCTGCAGAGACCATCGGCGAGGCGACCTGATCCCTCGGTCCGCCCAGCATCACATTCCCGGTGCGGTTGTTGCCCGCGGGTTTCGGATCAAAGAGAATGCCCCAAGACCCCCAACCGGAGTCCTGGACCATGGCCTCGTCAGACACCCCCCATGTCGTGGTGATCGGCAGCATCAACATGGATCTGGTGGCCCGCACGGACCACGTCCCGGCGCCTGGCGAGACGGTTCTGGGCCAGGACTTCCAGACGATCCCCGGCGGCAAGGGCGCGAACCAGGCCGTCGCCGTCGCCCGGCTCGGCGCGAGGTGCACCATGGTCGGTCGGGTCGGTGACGACGCGTTCGGCAAGCGCCTCGTGGCGGGATTGGCCGCGGATGGCGTCGAGACCGGCCACATCCTCACCACGCCCCAGACGCCCAGCGGGGTGGCGTTAATCGTCGTGGCGGCGTCGGGCGAGAACGCCATCTGCGTGGCCAGCGGTGCGAACTTCGCGGTCACGCCGGCCGACATCGCTGCGGCTGAGGAGGCCATCGCCGACGCCGACGCCTGTCTGCTGCAGTTGGAACTGCCGGTCAAGACCGTCATCCACGCCATTCGGGTCTGTCATCGACACGGCGTGGAGGCGATCCTGGACCCTGCGCCGGCCCTCGCCGACCCGCCGGACGATCTGTTCGGGGCGGACGTCCTCTCGCCGAACGAGACGGAGGCCGCCTTGCTTCTGGGCGGATCGGAGCCGTCGGGAGAGCCCCACGAGATCGCCCAGGCCCTCGCGGCCCGCGGTGCACGCGAGGTCGTCCTGAAGCTGGGCGCGCAGGGCGCCGGGGTGCTGAGCGATGGCAGATTCGAGTTGGTCCCCGGCCACAAGGTCGACGTCGTGGATACCACGGCGGCCGGGGACGCCTTCACCGCCGGTCTTGCGGTCGCCTGCGCGAGGGGCCGATCGCTCTGCCAGGCCGTCCGCTACGCCAATGCCGCCGGCGCGCTGGCCTGTACCCAGTTCGGTGCCCAGCCGTCCATGCCGACCGCTGCCGACGTCGAGGCGATGGTTTGAGCGATCGCTTCGGCGGACATCAATTACGCCGTGGAGAACGACGCCGCCGCCGTCCCGTCCCGATCAGTAGCATCTCGGTGCTGCGGGTGTTCGTCGACAGGACGTACTGGTAGCGTCGGTCCAGCTCGTGGAGGCGGACGCGGGGCTTGACGCGCTTCATCGCGCTGACGAGCTCGTCGGGGGTGGGGATCCCGTCGCTCCGATAGGACGTCACCAGCGTGCTGTCGGCGAAACGCTCGAAGAGCTTGTCCAGGGCGGCGTGGACTTCGTCCGGCGCGGTCCAAGGTGATCTGACGCGACGCAAGCGGCGGTGCTTTGAGCCGTAGTCGACACGTTCGGGCCAGCACGCGTAATCGCTCAACCCTTCTAGGAAGTGATAGTACCCCAAGTAGTCGACGCCGACGCGACGGTTGCTGATGTACGGCGGGTCGATGTAGACCAGGTCGTACGCGCCGTCGACGTCGAGGGCGTCGCAGTTGATGGCACGGCATGGGACCCCGCTGTCGAAGACGGCGGCGTTCGCCTCGGCCGCGAACGCACAGAAGTGCTCGGCGAACGGACGGTCCCACGTGGTTTTGTTGCCGAAGCTCCGCTCGACGTCGGCGGTCCGCATGTACAGGTTCCGCCGGTGGAACAGGTTGTAGGGACGCTTGGCGATGGCCGACTGGAACAGGGCGTGATGCGCCAGGGCGGCCGAGAAGCGGTTCCGCATGGCCGCGATGTTCTGACAAACGACGTCCAACCAGCGGTTTTCGGCGTCCAGGAAGTAGATGTCGCGGAACGTGCGCTGGATGAAGTCGGCGTACCGTCGACGCGGGTGTCGACGGAGCAGTCGATCGATGGTCGCCGGACCCAAGTGCCTGCCATCGTTCTCGACGAGCGCCAGGGCGGACAGATAGCTGCTGCGGAGCAGGTCGTTGCACGTCACCTGCTTGCCGCGGCGCTTGAGCATGTGCGCCACGCACGCGCTGCCGCCAAAGACGTCGAGTGCCGTGTGGAATTCCAGTCTGCACACGTGCGACCAGATCCACTCGAGCAGTTTGAACTTGCTGCCGTAATAGCGCGTCGACGGCGTGCTTGGGGAATCGGGCGCGGCACTCTGGCTTGTCGAACGTCGTGCGGTCACCATTCCATCCACCGGAAGTCCGGTGCGATTGTAGCCGTCCGGCCAGACCCGCCCAAGAGCGATCTTGCCTCGGGTCAGCCCGCTCGACTTGGCCGTCAACTGTTGCCATTTCGCGCAACCCGGATTACAAAGCTCATGTGGGGCAGGGGGGCGAGAGCGGGGCACGCAGGACATACGCGGGCCCAGACCCGTGCCCAACAGGGACGCCGACCGGAGGCCGGCCCTCGTCGGGTCGGAACACCGGGCGTCGCCGACGTCACACGCGAGCTACTGGCATGGGGACCTGTCCCACCCAAGACGGCTCTGGTCGCATGGGTAGGTCGCTGCTGTGGCCGGCTCTGGGGGGCGTCTGCGTGGCCCTGTCGGGCTGCGCGGACGGGGACACGGGCGCCGACGCGGTCACGGGGATGTTTGGCGAGACCGGTCTGGGGCATGGGGAGTTCAGCTACCCGCGGGCCATCGCCATCAGCCCCGACGGATTGGTCTTCGTGGTGGACAAGACGGGTCGCATCCAGCGGTTCGACCCCGAGGGTCAGTGGCAGATCCAGTGGCGGATGCCAGCGTTCAAGGCTGGCAAGCCGACTGGGATGGTCGTGGACAAGACGGGAAGGCTGTTCGTCGCCGATACCCATTATAACCGCGTGATGATCTTCGACCGCGACGGCAAGGTCATCGGGCAGTTCGGTTCCCGAGGCGAGGGGGACGGGCAGTTCGAGCTGCCCACCGACGTGGCCGTCGACGCGGACGGGTTTGTCTACGTCAGCGAATACGGGGGCAACGATCGGGTCAGCAAGTTCACGCCTGATTGGCGGTTCGTGACGAGCTTCGGGGGCCCCGGCTCGGGGCCGCAGGAGCTGTCGCGACCGTCGGCGCTGGCGTTCGACCAGAAGGGACGGTTGTGGGTGGCGGACGCGTGCAACCACCGCATCTGCTGGTTCGATCGATCCGGCGCGTTCCTCGGCGCATTCGGGACGTTCGGCGAGGCGCCGGGGCAGCTCAAGTACCCCTACGACGTCGGTTTTCTGCATGACGGGACGGCGCTGGTCTGCGAGTATGGCAACAACCGGCTGCAGCGGTTCGACCTGTCGGGCCGGTCTTTGGGGACGTGGGGGGCCGCCGGACGAAAAGTGGGGCAACTGGCCTACCCGTGGGGTGCGGCGGTGGGCCCGGACGGGAAGGTCTACGTGGTCGATTCGGGCAACAACCGGGTCCAGGTCGTCAGGATATCAACCGGCTGAGGCGGGAGGAACGTTGTCTGCGTGTGAGGAACGTCTTTCGTGCTTGCGGTGATGCCGCTGTCATTCGAGCAGCCTGATTGGCTGTGGCTGCTGCTGCTCGTGCCGGTCGTGGTTGGCGCGCCGTTGATGGTTCGGACGTTGACGGCGTTGCCGATCGGCCGACGGTGTTTCGTGTTGGCGGTCCGGACGGCGCTGCTGGCCGCGCTGATCCTGGCCATGGCGGGTGCGCAGCACGTCCGCGAGAGCCGGGACCTCGCCGTCATCTTCCTGCTCGATCGATCCCACAGTATCCCCGACGCCATGAAGCAGGCGCAGGAGCAGTTCATCCAGAAGGCCGGTACCAGGCCCAAGCGTCCCGACGACGACAAGGCCGCCGTCATCAGTTTCGACGGCGAGAGCAACATCGAGCAGCTTCCGATGCGGGGGGTGTTCATCGAGCGGGTCACGCCGCCGGTTGCGCCTGATCGGACCGATCTGTCTCAGGCGATCCGCATGGCGCTGGCGATGTTCCCGGAGGGGATGGCCAAGCGGATCGTCCTGCTGAGCGACGGCAACCAGAACGCCGGCAACGTCCTGGCCGAGGCCGCCGAGGCGGCCTCGAGCGGGGTGGGCATCGACGTCATCCCGCTGACCTACGAACACAAGAACGAGGTGATGTTCGATCGCCTCGTGACGCCCGTGCGGGCCAATCTCGACGACCGGGTCCCGATCCGCCTGATCCTGCGGTCGAAGCGCCCCACCAGCGGCAAGCTGGTTTTGTACCACAATGACGAGCGCCTCAGCGCCGAACGCGTCGAACTGAAGGCCGGTGTCAACCCGTGGATCCACGAGGTGCCGCTGACCAGCGGAGGGGTGCACCGCTACGAGGCCCGGTTCGAGCCGGACGACCCGAACACCGACGAAATCGCCCAGAACAACGTCGCCCGCGGGTTCACGTTCGTGCAGGGGGAGGGCACGGTGTTGCTGCTGACGAACGATCGGGCCTGCGACAGCGCGATGGTGTCGGCGTTGGAGAAGGAGAACGTCAAGGTCAAGATGGTCTCGATGACGGACGCGCCCGAAAACATGCTGCAGATGCTCGACTACGACGCCATCGTCCTGTCGAACACGCCGGCCGACCTCTTTACCGAAGATCAGAAGAAGCAGATGGCGGCTTACGTCCGGAACATGGGCGGCGGATTGGTGATGACGGGCGGCAACGAGGGGTTCGGCGCGGGGGGATGGCTCGGCTCGCCGGTCGAGGCCGTCATGCCGGTGAAATTCGACGTCAAACAGCGCAAGCAGCTCCTGCGAGGGGCCCTGGTGCTGATCATGCACACGTGCGAGATGGCCCGCGGAAACTACTGGGCGGAGCAGGTGGCGACGGCGTCGGTCAAGACGATCAGCAGTCTGGACTACATCGGGCTGATCGCCTACGGCGGCACGACAGGGGGCACGTCGTGGGAGATCCCCTTCAAACCGGCTATGTCCAAGGAGCGGATCATCAGCCAGATCCGGAAGGTCAGCGGCATGATCGGCGACATGCCCGACTTCCAGAGTGGCATGGAGCTGGCGTACCAGGCGCTCCGGTCGGCAACGGACGCAGCCCAGAAACACATGATCATCATCAGCGACGGCGATGCCAGCGCGCCGCCGCGGACGCTGCTGGCCAAGCTGAAGAACAACAAGATCACGTGCAGCACGGTGGTGGTGGGGTACGGCAGTCACGTAAACGAACGGCGGATGGTGGACATCGCCAAGAAGACGGGCGGGACGTGCTACAAGGTGAAAAACCCCAGGAAGCTGCCTCAGATCTTCATCAAGGAGGCCAAGATCGTCCGCCGCCCGCTCCTCCGCGAGACGCCCGACGGCTTCAAGCCCCGGTTGCGGACGCCCATGGCGGAGATCACCACGGGGGTCAGCGATGGAGAGCTGCCGCCCTTGTACGGGCACGTGCTGACGACGCCGCGATCGGCGGTGGGGGAGTTCAGCCGCGTCTTGATGACCAGCGACAAGGAGGATCCTGTTCTGGCTGTCCGGCAGTGCGAGCTGGGCAAGACGATGGCGTTTACCAGCGGGTGGTGGTCTCGGTGGGGACGGGACTGGGTGAGCTGGGCGAAGTTCGGCAAGCTGTGGGCGCAGGCGGTTCGCTGGTCGATGCGGCAGACGGGGGCGTCGGATTTCGAGGTCTCTACGCGTCTGATCGGGCACGAGGGCCGCATTGTCGTCGAGGCGTTGGACACCGAAGCGTCGTTCCTCAACGGGCTGAGCATCGCCGGCAAGGTGGTCGCGCCGGACATGAAGGAGCATCCGGTCCAGCTCCACCAGACCGGGCCCGGCCGATATGAGGGGACGTTCCCCGCGTCGGCGAACGGTCACTATGTCTCTGCGTTGTCCTACGTCACGCCGGACGGCAAGGAGGGCAACATCCAGACCGGTCTGTCCGTCTCGTATTCGCCGGAGTACCGCGAGTTGAGCGCAAACGAGGCGGTGCTCCGCCAGATTGCCGAACAGACGGGAGGCAAGGTTCTCGACCTGGACCCAGCCAAGGCGGAGGAGGCGTTTCGCAGGCCGGTCCAGCCGTCGATCGCCCGCCGGCCGATCTGGCATCTGATCCTGGCGTGGATCGTAATCCCGTTGCTGCTGCTGGACGTCGCCGGTCGGCGGCTGGCCTCGACGGTGGCGATCTCGGTCTGCGTGGAGATCGTGGTCTTTATCTGGCTGTTGGTCCCCGCCGGGTTGTACCGCACGGGGTGGGGCTGGCTGTTGGCGATCCTGCTGGCCGAGCTCGTGGGGTGGGCGATCCGATGGCGGAGCATCGGGCGGGTCATTGAGGTGGTCGCTTCGGAGCTCCGTGGTCTCCGGTCGGCGGAGTCGGCGGCCGAATCCGTGTCGCGTCTGAGGGGCGTCCGTGAACGGATTCGCGAGGAGATGGCCGACCGGGCCGAGAAGATGCCCGAGTCCTCGGTGCCCGAGGATCTCCAGGTCGATGCATCCAGGCGGTTCGATCTGGGCGAGGTCGGCGATCGCGTCGTGGGAGATCTGGACGAGGCCGTCGGAGGAGCGCGGACGCAGCCGCCACCGACCGAACCCGGTCGGCGGGACGTCGACGCGGCCGACGACGAAAAGGAAGGGGAGTCGACTACGTCGCGACTCCTCGATGCCAGGCGCCGCGCGAAGGAGCAGCGCGGAAAGGAAGACACGTAGTCGGTGACGGCGAAGGGCAGGCTGCCCCCGGTCAAGGGGCATCTGGCCCCACACCGGGAAGTGGAGGTAACGATGGCGTCCATCGATCCGAGAGTGAGGAAGGCGACCGACGAGTTCCGGTACAAGTACGGCCAGGTCCGCGAAGAGATCGGCAAGGTCATCGTCGGACAGGAGGGCATTGTCGACGGCGTGCTGACCTGCCTGTTCGTCGGCGGGCACGCGCTGCTGGAGGGCGTGCCAGGCTTGGGCAAGACGCTGCTGATCCGCACGCTGAGCGAGTCGCTGTCACTGGACTTCTCGCGGATCCAGTTTACGCCTGACCTGATGCCGGCCGACATCATCGGCACGAACGTGATCATGGAAGACCAGGCGACGGGTCGGCGGGAGTTTCAGTTCCAGCAGGGCCCGCTGTTTGCCCAAATGATCCTGGCCGACGAGATCAACCGCGCCACGCCCAAGACGCAGTCGGCCCTGTTGGAGGCGATGCAGGAACACGCCGTCACCGTGGCCCGGGAGCGGTACGTGCTCCGTGAGCCCTTCTTCGTGATGGCGACGCAGAACCCCATCGAGCAGGAGGGCACGTATCCGCTGCCCGAGGCGCAGGTGGATCGGTTCTTCTTCAAGCTGCTGGTGACGTACTCGAGTCGCGAGGAGCTGCACGAGGTCCTCAACCGCACGACGGCGGGCGGGGTGCCGACGGCCAAACAGGTCATGACGGGCGAGGAGATCATCGGGGCCCAGAAGCTGGTTCGTCGGGTCGTGATGGCCCCGCCGGTGCAGGATTACGCGATCCGGTTGAGCCTGGCGACGCATCCGGACGGTCCGTTCGCCACCGACGCGGTCAACCAGTACGTCCGATGGGGCAGCAGCCCGCGGGGCGCACAGGCGATCACGTTGGCCGCCAAGGTCAGGGCCCTGCTCGACGGGCGGTACAACACGGCGTTTCAGGACGTTCAGCAGGTGTTCGCGCCGGCGATGCGGCATCGCATCCTGCTGAACTTCGAGGGGGAGGCCGAGGGCGTCGATCCCGACGACGTCCTCGCCGACGTCGTGGCCAAGACGCCCACGAACGTCGAAGCGGCGGCGTAGGAGACATCTGCGATCGTAGGTTATCGGTGACCCATGGCGCGAGCGGCTGAACAACAGGAACTGCTGGACCCGGCCTTCATGAACCGGCTGGAGCAGCTCGAGATCGTCTCGCGGAAGATCCTCGCGGGCAAGATGAAGGGCGACCGGCTGAGCAAGCGCAAGGGCGAGTCGGTCGAGTTCGCCGACTATCGCAACTACGTCGTGGGCGACGATCTGCGCTTCCTCGACTGGAACATCTACGCGCGGCTCGACCGGCTGTTCCTCAAGCTGTTCTTGGAGGAGGAGGATCTGCCGGTCTGGATCCTGCTCGACATGAGCAAGAGCATGGACTGGGGCGAGCCGAGCAAGGCGCTGTACGCCAAGCGGGTGGCGGCGGCGTTGGCCTACGTCGGGCTGGTCAACTACGACCGCGTCAGCGTCTGTGCGTTTAGCGATCGCGTCGTCGGCGACCTGTCAGGCGTACGCAGCCGCCGGCTGATGCACCAGATCATCGGGTTCCTGACCGACCTGACGCCGGGCGGGCCGAGCAACATGGCCGCGGCGTTTCGGCAGTTCGTGATCCGACACAAACCGAGAGGCGTCCTGGTCGTCCTGAGCGACTTCCTCGACAAGGGCGGGTTCGAGACGGGTCTGCGGTATCTGGTGCGACGGGAGCTGGACGTCCACGCCCTGCAGGTGCTGTCACCGGAGGAGATCGACCCGACGCTGATTGGGGATCTGCGGCTGGTCGACGTAGAGGACGCCGACGTCGCCGAGGTGACGATCTCGCGTCCGCTGATCAGCCGCTACAAGGCCAATCTTCAGGCTTACTGCGAGTCGCTCAAGAGCTTCTGCACGCGACGGGACGTGTCGTATCTGTTCGCCAGCACGGAGGTGGTATTCGATCATCTGGTGTTGACGTACCTGAGGCGTCGCGGCCTCCTTCGCTGACGCCGGGACGGAAGGCACGGGAAGTGACAAGGGCTGAGTTCATGACGTTAGATGCATATGGCGGAAAGGGGTGGGGTTGGGCTTGTGCGGTCGGTGTTGCGCTGGGCGCGGTCCTGGCCGCATCTGGCGGACCTGCGCGGGCGTCGGGGGCCAAGAACGCTGCTGAAGCGAAGCGCTCCGCCGACGGCAAGACGTACCTGATCGTCACCCGTCAGCTCTTCGCCGACGCAGTGGGTCGTCTGGCGGCGTATCGGCGGGACAGCGGGTATGACGTGGTGGTGGGCGTGTGGGAACGGATCGCGGCGAACCGAGAGGCTCCGCCGCGTGCAGAGGACATCAAGACCTGGATCGACGAGACAGCTCGATCACGGGGTGCCCGTCCGTCGGTTATCGTGCTGTGCGGCGACGAGACCCGTTCGCCCGACGCCAAGGCGCCGTGGCGGATGCCGTCGTTCCGAAAGCCGCTCTACCGCTGGCGCAAGAAGCAGCGGACGACGTTCACGTCAGACGCGGCTTACGGGGACATGGACGGGGACGATCTGCCGGACGTTGCGGTCGGCCGGCTGTCTGTGCGGACCGGTGAGCAGGTACTTGCCTACATCGACAAGCTCCGCCGGTACGAGACGCGTCAAGACGGTCCGGACTGGCTTCGGACGGTAGTCTGGATGGGCATCCCCGGCTACGACCCCCGTTCGGACGCGATGATGACGCCCATCGGCATGCAGGCCGTCCGCCGCTACCTGCCCGATGTGCTCACGTGCTGGTGGTTGAGCGGCGATCCGCAATGGCCCTGCTGGCTGCCGCCCGACGAGCAGGCCAGGCGCTTCCTGTCCGAGATGGCGGGCGGCAGCGTGGTGAACCTGTTTGGCGGGCATGGTTCGGCGAGCAAAGCCCTGGCCAACGTGTCCAAGGCGGCACGGACCGCCATGACCATCGACGACCTGTGCCATCTGCCCGCGGATCGCCCGATCGGGCCGCTGGTGTTCTTGGCCTGCACGATCGGGCGGTTCGAGTGGGACAAGGGTCCCTGCCTGGGCGAGGCGATGTGGCACCATCCGGGTGGGCCGATCGTGGTCGTGGCCGCCTCCACGGAGTCGCATCCGCTGACCAACTACTACAGCGCGATCGCGCTGGCCAAGATGCTCGGCCGGCGGCCCGGGACGGTGGGCGAGTGGTGGGTCCAGGCCCAGCGCATCGGGTTCCGCGAACGGGCGCCTCTCATCGAAGCGATGCTCAAGGACGCCGAGGGCAAGCTGGAACCTCAGATCAACGTCCCCAAGCTGCGGCGAGACCAGCCGCTGATGTACGGCTTGCTGGGCGATCCCGCCTGTCGATTCCGGTTGCCGAGGCCGCTGGATCCACAGGTTCATCGTCGGGGGGATCAGCTGACCGTCCGGGCGGCGCTGCCGGCGGGCGTGCGTCGCGTGGCCGTCGACGTCCTGCTGCCTCACCCACGGCGAAACGCGTTCGCCCTGGACGTTCCCACGACGCAGCGTGCGTTGTCCGACGCGGAGCGGGCCGCTCGGCGGGATAAGCTGGAACGGTTCAACGCCCGTTGCATCCCGGTTTGTGCGATGTCGGCCTCGCATGGTCCGTTTGAGGTCACCCGTCCGCTGCCGAGCGAGTTGAAGCAGGCTGAAGGGTCGGCCCGTGTGCGTCTGGCCGCCTTCGGCGATCGCGGGCAGACCTGGGCAGGCGTGGCGGAGATCCCGGCCGGGCAGGAGGACGCCGGACGATGAATTTTCTGGCGCCGCTATGGATTCCGCTGACCGCCGCGGCCGTGGCCGTGCCGAGCCTGTTGCTGTTCTACTTCCTCAAGCTGCGGCGAAAGGAGGTGGCGGTTCCCTCGACGCTGCTCTGGAAGCAGGCCGTCCAGGACCTCCAGGTCAACGCGCCGTTCCAGCGGTTGCGGAGCAGCTTGTTGTTGTGGCTGCAGCTAGCGGCGTTGCTGATCGCGGTCTTCTGTCTGTGGCAGCCGATCATGCGGATGATCAAGACCGAGGAGAAGACGGCCATCCTTCTGATCGATCAATCCGCGTCGATGGCCACCGAGGAGTCCGGGGGCAAGACGCGTCTCGATCAGGCCAAGGAGATGGCCAAGACCTACATTGACAACCTCGACGACCGCAGCAAGGCGATGATCATCCGCTTCAGCGACACCGCGCGGGTCGCCGCCCCGTTTTCCATGGACAAGCAGGCCCTCCGCCAGCAGATCGACAACATCGGGCAGACGCACTGCGCCAGCCGGCTGGCCGAGGCGGTTAAGCTGGCCGAGGCCCACAGCACCCGACAGATCATCAGCAGCGGCGGGACGGACATCACGCCCGAATCCCCCACCGAGCCTGCCGAGATCGTCCTGTTTAGCGACGGGCGCATCGAGGACGCCAGCCACGTGGTCCTCCAGCGCGGCGGGATGCAGATCGCCCGCGTCGGCGCCGCCACCGACAACGTCGGCATCGTTAGCCTCGACGCCAAGCGGAACTACGAGAGGCCCGAAGAACTCAGCGTCTTCGTGACGGTCGGCAACTACGGCGCCCAGCCGGTCAAGACCGACGTGGAGTTGAGGATCGACGGGCGCCGGCGGGCCATCTGTCCGCTTACGCTTGGTCCGGCGCCGACGGAGCAGCCCTCCGAGGGGACGACGCAGCCAGCCCAACCCGACGCGGGCGCCCGAGCCCCCGGCCGCGCCAACGTCGGGGCGGCTCCGTTCAAGTTGATCCACAACGAGGGCGGCGTCTTGGAGGTCGCCCTGGTCCGCCCCGATGCCCTGCTTGCCGACAACCGCGGCTGGCTGGTGGTCGAACCTCCTCGCCGCCTGACGGTCTGGCTTGTGACATCGGGGAACTACTTCTTGACCAAAGCGTTGAACTGCCTGCCCCTCCGGCAGGTCGTGACCAAGGACCCCGACGCCTTTGAGGCCGAAGTCGGGAAACTCGGCACCGACGCGAGGCTGGACTGCGACGTGGCCATTCTCGATCGCTGCTCTCCCGCCAACCTGCCTGCGGGCAACTACCTGTTCTTCGGGGCCGTTCCCAAGATCGACGAGGTCAAGGACACGGGCCTGGTGACCAATGAGTACGTCTATGATTGGGACGACCAGCATCCCGTGCTCCGCCACGTCGTGCTCAACTACCTGATGGTGGCCGAGTGGCGGCGGATCGAGTTGCCCAAGCGTGCCGTTCGACTGGTCGAGGGCGAGACTACCCCCGTGATGGCGGCGATGTCCGCCGCCGGCAGCCGCTACCTGATCGTGGCCTTCGACGTCTACAAATCCAATTGGCCCCTCCGCGTGAGCTGGCCCGTCTTCGTCTACAACGCCATCCGCTATCTGTCGAGCAGTGCCACCGTCGCGCCCTCCCAGTCGGTCAGCCCAGGAGCGGCTGTGCAGATTCCGGTTCCGTCCGGGGAGGACACGCTGACCGTCATGGCCCCCGAAGGACCACCAGAGGACCTCACCGTCGGCGATCTGCAGGCCGTCCACTACGGAAACACCCAGCGGCTCGGCGTCTATCGTGTCGATCCCAGCGTGCAGGGGTACGAGGCCTTCGCCGTGAACCTCCTCAACCCGACCGAGAGCAACATCCGCCCGAACGTGCAGTTCAGCATCGGCACCGAACAGGTCACCTCCAGCCAGTCGATTCGTCGCCAGAACCGCCCGCTTTGGCCGTGGCTGATGCTGGGTGCGCTGGCCGTGCTGGTACTCGAGTGGATCATCTACAACCGGCGCATGCGCGTCTGACGATCGCCATCGGCACGTCTATCGGGCGTCGCATCGAGAAGGCCTGGGACCAGACGCCTCAAGATCGCGCCATCGCGGCGAAGAACCCGCCGTCGCGCCAGTCCGTCAGTCGCCGGCCTACCTGAGGCAACGTCAGGCGGGAATCGACCAGCCGCCAACCGGTCACACGGGTCAGAAAGGATGCGACGACCTGCTCGTTCTCCTCGGGCTCGATGCTGCAGGTGGCGTAGACGATCCTGCCCCCGGGCCTCACGAAACCCGCCGCCTGATCCAAGAGGCCACGTTGGGCGGCCGCCAGCTCCTTCAGCCGGCTCGGTGTGATCCGGTATCGGGCTGCGGGTCGACGCGCCAGCACCCCGCTGTTGCTGCAAGGCACGTCCACGAGAGCCAGGTCGAACGGTCCGTGTCGGACGGCTGCGTTCTCCAACCTATCGGCCAGCACAGTCTGGACACACGAGACTCCCATCCTACGACAGGCCTCTTCGATCCATTTGACCTTCTCGGCGGATCGGTCGCTCGCCAGAACGAGGCCTCGATCGTCCATGTGCTCAGCCAACTGGGTCGTCTTGGTGCCCAGCCCGGCGCATAGGTCGAGGACCTTGTGTCCGGGCGCCGGCGGCGAGGCGACGACAGGGGCTTGGGCCGTGAGATCCTGGGGTTGGCACAGGCCTTCGGCCACGGCGGTCATCTGCCGGGCCGGCGGGCCCTCCGCGACGAAGACCGAATCCCCCGAGGGTGCGGCTACGGCCACCGTTCCTTCAGACGACAGACGTTCGAGAAGGGTTTGCACGTCAATCCGCCGTCGGTTCCCACGGAGGACGAGGGGTGGGCGCTGGCCCCCTGCCAGGCAGATCTGTTCGGTTCGCGAGCGGCCGAAATGGGCCAGCCACCGCCGAACCAGAACTGCGGGATGGGACGTGGACGCCGAAAGGTAGCCGACGGGGTCCGCCTCCGGGTCGCCAAACAGGTCGGTGTCGAACGCCCGCCACCTGGCCACACCGATCCTGACGCATCGCCTGGGCTGGTCGGGCGGCTCAGACAGGACCTCGTCCAGGCGATGACGCAGGAGTCTCCGGAGCACTGCGTTGACCAAGCCGCCAGCCCGGCGACCGGCGACCTGCTTGCCCTGCTCGACGGCGGAATCGACCGCAGCGAAGGCGGGAATCCGATCCAGCCATACGATCTGGTACGCCCCCACCCGCAAGACGGCCAGCAGTCCTGAATCGAGACGATTGACCCGTCCGTGAAGGAACCGCGAGATCAGGTGGTCAAGCGTCAGACGGTGCCGAACCCCGCCCAGGGTCAGTTCGGTGGCCAGGGCGGCGTCGGCCGCCGAAGGCCGACGATCGGCGATCAAGCGACCCAGCCGATCCTGGGCAAATCGGCCCTGTTCCCGACCCCCGCGGAGGGCCTCGACGGCAATATCTCGGGCACCCGAAGTGTCCAGTCCGCGAGTCTCTCTGCGATCACGGCTCAAGGCTACGGCTCCATAACCTTTTTGCAACTGGTTGCTTATACGCTCCGCCCCGCCCGGGAGCAAGTCGATTCAGGTGCGTCGTCGACCCGGGGCGGCGCGCTGGTGGAGGAATTCTCATTCACTCCTTGACTCTGGCGAAAGACGCTGGCTAGTATGCTTCGAGCACGGGGAGGACCCTCAGAAGGGGCGGGGGCTCAGATCTCGACACAATTCAGTTCGAGTGAAGAGGACCGTTGTGTGGTCAGGTTATGACTGTGCGCTTCGCACGCACGGAGTTCTTTGTTGGGGGCTCGATTCGGGTCCCGAGCTGAAAGGAGGAGTGACGATGAGACTGGCAGGTATGTTGGGAGTGTTGTGCTTTGCCGTAGCTCCGGCGTTCGGGGGTGCGGTCGACTACACCTTCGAGGTGGTTAGCGGAACACTCACCCTCGACGTGAGCCCGGATGGCGTTGCCTCGCCCGATCCGGTGGTCGTCGACGTCGAGGGGACGTTCGGCATGACGATCTACCAGCAGGGCGATATGCACATCGCTTCGAGCGACACGTTCACGGTGGGTGTGGCGGACATCACCAACACCGGGGAACTCGAGCTGAACCTGATGGGCCTCGCCACGGCCCGGATCGGCATCGGAAGCGCCCGCTTCGCGCAGTTCGCGCCGGCGACTCCGGGCCATATTCCCCCGGGCGGTCAGGGAAGCATCGACACGGACGTGTTCGTCGAGGTCGTGGCCATCGTGACGGGTCTGCTGAACACGACCTTGGACACCAAGACCTGGGCCGAGGAGGTGTTAACGTTCCCCCTCTCGATCACCACGTCCGTTCAGGGGAGCGGAATTGCCACCGTCTCGCTGGGTGGGTCGTTCGGGTACGAGATCGGGGTGTCGGCCATCACGCAAACCCTGACGCTCGACCTGATCATCAACATCGTGGGGACGGCGCACGTGGTGCCCGATCCCGCCCTGGGCGGCCTGGCGGCCCTCGGGCTGGGTGGCGCCGGTGCCTGGATCCGTCGTCGCAGCGGCTAGATGTGAAAGGGAGGCAGGATCCGCGTAGGGTCCAAGCCACCACTCCCAACCAGAGTCTCAAGCCAGTACTGCCACAAGGCGGCTGCTCTTGCCGAGCAGCCGCCTTGTCTCTTCTCACGGGCGCCGTGTTCGGCGCAACTGTGCCACCGACACGCGCCCGCCACGCTTGCCACCTGGGTCCACTCAAGTGAGGCGAGGGTTCAAGAGACCTCCCCACGGAATGCAGGCGTCTCCCACATGATGTCTCGGGCGTCAAACACGGGACCATCCGTGCAGCACAGCCTGTAGACGTGACCCGGCGGAGCGCGATCGTCGCGAACAGGCACCACACAGGACTGGCACGTTCCGACACCGCACGCCATCATCCGTTCCATGCACACCTGGCAACGGACGTTCTGTTCCAAACACCAACCGGCCACCGCCGCCATCATGGGTTCCGGACCACACGTGTAGACCATCAACCCATCGGTCGGACACGGATGCGCCGCGTGATAGGCCATCATCGCTGAACTTACCAGACCTCGCACGCCGAGACTGCCGTCATCGGTCGTCAGCACCGTCGCCGCGCCAAGGCGGGAGAACTCCTGAGCCGCCATCGACGACGCCGTCGGGTCCGTCGGCGGCGTTCCCTCCACCGTTAGGGCCATCAAGCGCGCCGTTCTCGCGCCGTAAAACGCAACGACTTCATGGCCGGCTGTCCTTAGGTGCTCAGCCAGCCACACGATCGGCGGCAGACCGACCCCGCCGCCCACCACGTATACGGTCGTCCGATCCTCCGGCAGACCGAAGCCATTGCCCAGTGGTCCGAGCGCGCGGATCCGTTCGCCCGTCCGGAGACCCGTCATCCAAGTCGTGCCCGGACCCACGACCCGGTAGATCACGTCCATCTCGGTGCGCCCGTCGAGGACGCGCAGGCCGCCGATGCTGAAAGGACGCGGAAGCAGAACGGAACCTTCATGATCGTAACCAGACAGCCGCTTACAGCAGAGCTGAATAAACTGTCCAGGCTGGGCGCAAACCCGGTCCGCAGCAGCCAGCCGAAGACGGTAATGTTCGTCGCACAATTGCACGTTCTCGCTTACCGTCAACGCCAGGACGCGCCGGATGCGGTCAGGCAATGTGTCAGGTAGATGGGGTCGCATGAATCTCAACCATCATAACGCAGGTCGACCGCAACGTGCGTGGCGCCGCAGCGCCGCGCGCAAAAAAACTTCCGGACTGACAAACGCCAATCCGGAAGTGCGCCACGGCTAGAACAGCCAAACCTGTGAAGCGCGACTGCGCTTTGAATCGCGATTTCGGCCGGCTTGGATTCCCAAGCCACCCGGACCACTCGGGACTATATCAGATGATTCGGCGAGTGTCAACGAGGAGGCCAGCAAATCGACTGCGATTTTACAATTGTCGTAAAGTGCTTTAAAAAAAAAGCTTGCATAGGTTTTTTTTCAGCCGTCGGCCAATTCTCACAACCCCTGAAAGCTGCGTAGCTTGCATTTGCGTACAAAAAGTTCTTAGGTATTCATACGCTACGATGATGAAGTTGTTTGGTCATCTCTAGCCCAGTCCCAGACTACCCCAGCACGTGCCGGCTGCTGCAGTATGCTACAACTCGTTTGCAGGAAGGGCGTAACGTTGCAGATCCAGAGATGATCCGACGCCTTAATCGTCCTGTCAGGCCCGGCATCTCGTTGGCCCGACTTCCGACGCGCTGGGTGGGGCAGGCTACTCGTAGACTTCCAGCTCGGCGATCGACATCTGAGCTCCGGGCTGGTTCGGGCCGTTCGGTTTGACGGCCTGGACGCGGATGAATTGTGTCTCGAGCGGGTCGAACGCATGTTCCCGTTTCCCGCCGCTGCATCCAGTAACGTGGGCGACGGTCTTCCAGGTCGTGCCGTCCGGCGACAGGTGGAGCTTGTACTCCGTGGCGTAGACGTTGCCGAAGTTGATGACGACGCGGCGGACGGCATGGGTGTCTTCCAGGTCCACGTGATACGTCCACGCCCACTCGTGCGCGCCCTGTGCGACCGAGGTCGGGTCGCCGTCGACCCCATACCGCGCGAAGTGGAACGCGCTGGCCATCAGTGTCCGCTGGCCGTCGGTGCTCAACAGACGCGAGGGTCTGTGCGTCGCCAGGTTGTCCGACGGAATGGGCTTCTGCGGGCGCCCCAGCCCCTTCGTGTCGACCAGAGGATGGGGGCCGGCCAGTACGATCTTGAAGATCGTGTCGATGGTGTCGGCGATCACGCCCTCGAGCTGGATCGTCAGGCGGTGCTCGTCCTGGGTGAAAGGCAGTTCGATGTTCCGGTTCATCCAGCAGACGCGTTTGACCTTCTGTCGGATCGGCCCGATGGCAAGCCTATCAGAGCTCGGCAGGCCCGTCTTGCCTCGGGGATTGACGAGCATGTGGAGGTAGACCGCGTCGCGGCTCAGGTTGATCGTGCTGTAGCCCCATTGGGCTTCGGGAAGCGGACCTGGGTTGACGTTCGTGTAGGATTCAGTCAGCGCGGGCCGCCCCAGCGGATTGGCCCACACCGTCATCTGGCGGTGGCACTGCCAGACATGAGAGTTGTCCAGACACGCCAGCCGGCCGCCCGGCCAGGCACGTGTTCCGACCTGCCCGACCGGCGCCTCGCCCATCCGGATGGTCGGGCTGTGGTCGATGTTGGCGATGAACCCTTCGCCGATGAGGGAGATCTGCAGCCGCAGGTAGTCCCGCCAGTCGGACCACACGCCGGGTGAGGCTTCAAACTCCGGATCGGCCACCAATCGCCAGGTCTCGACGGCGTGTCGCTTGGGCCAGTCGATGTGGAACGGCCAGAGGTCCCAGTGACGTCTGCCCCACGCCCCCCATCCCTCCAGCACGATGACGTCCCAATCGCCGTTGCAGATCGTCGGTACGCCGTTGAGGACGATCACCGTCTGAGGGCTGTAGCTACGGATCATGCTGTAGATGGCGTCGAGCGACTCGCCATGCCAACCGGCCCAGTCGAACCAGAAGGCGGTGGGGCGGTATCGCCGCATTGCGTCTTCCACCAGCAGAATCGATCCGTTCGCTCCGCCATGATTGGCGCCGTTCAGGTTGCCGACGTACATCCCGAACTTCACGCCGGCCGATTCCAGCGCCGACTTGTACTTGCCGACCAGGTCGCCCACCGGGCAGGCCGGCTGGTAGATTGACGGCCAGCGGTATCGGTGCCGACCGTTGTTGTAGCTGATGATCATGCCCACGCCGTATCCCTGTCGCTTCATCAAGGCAGCGAACTCGGTGAACTGAGCCTCGGGCATGGCCTCGGGATGATGAATCAGCGCCGTCAGCCGCGCCTGCTCGTACCACAGATTCGGGCGCTCCTGGACCGTCATTTCCAGCGTCTTGTCCGCGACCTTGCCGACTCCGTCAGTGGCCCTGACTCTGAATCGATGGACGCCGAGCTTGGCTGCCGCTGTGATCGTTCCCGTGATTGACCCGTCTCGACGTAGCGACAGGCCCGAGGGCAACTGTCCGTCCGCCAGCGACCATCGATACGGCGGTTGGCCGCCCGCCGCCATCAGAGCGAAGTCAGACGCCTTCATCGCCAGCCTTGGTTGCTTCAGCAGATACGGAGCGATGTCGTGGTTGGGGCCCAGATGGCGAATCGCGTCGGCGCCCACGTAGGGCCACTCCCGGTACGCGGTCGGCATGGAGGACGTGTTTGCGTCACCCATGGGGCCGGTGGACACCGCCAGTGCGTCTCCGGCGCCGTTCACCGAGTAGGTCAGGCCCGCCAGGCGCTGCCCTTGCTTGTCCGACAGGCGTGCGTAGAACCCGAACCGTCCGTTCTGTTGGTTGGCGATCTTGAGCAGGATGCGGTTCCATCCCGCCCGGAGCGATACGTCGATCTTGACGGCGTCGCGGTGGGGATGGCCCTTCGTGCTGGCGGCGACTTGGACGCCGTTGACCCAGGCTTTGAACTCGTTGTCGGCTCCGAGACGCAGCTGTCCCGCTTGGGGACGCGGACTGTGGATGTAGACGTGCGCGTAGGCGACCTTGGCCGCCACCGACTCGCCGCGCTTGATCTTGAAGTAGCTAAACAGATCCTGGTAGTCGTCGTAGTTGCGCGAAAACAGCCGGTCATCGAAGTACCGCCACGTCCTGCCGGCCGATATCCTACCCTCCTTTGGCGCTGCGGCCGCCTCGCCGATCCAGTCGCGGTCGTATCCGGCGTTCTTGCGGTCGTTGTCGAACGTGCCAGCCACCAGCCAGGTGTTGATGTACGGCGCATCGGCCACTGTTCCTTCGCCGGACCGGGGTTCATCTCGTACTTCGCCCGAGGCGCACGTCCACAACAGGCAGACGAGCCAGCCGACGTTCACGGGTCCCTGCCACACGCTCACGGTTCAGTCCTCCCTGCAGTGACGCATCTCAGTGATCCCGGCGCAATCTGCGAGCCCCTATCCCCGTGCGTCGGCCAGGCGGTTGGCATCTTCCTGCGCGATCTCGGTTCACCGCGTGAACCGCCACGGCTCGTTTTGGCAGGTATGGGCTGCATGAACGAGCACTACCGCGCCTGGGCCTGATCCTCGCGTTCCTTCAGGAAGCGCTGGACCTGTCGGAGCGTCGGCAGCGGCGCCCGCGGGCTCAATGCGGTGCACGACATGGCCCCGACGGCCGCCGCGAACCGCATCGCCTTGGGAAACGCCCAGCCGCGGAGGGCTGCGAATGCCATGCTTCCGTGAAAGGCATCGCCGGCGCCGACGGTGTCTACCGCGTTGACGTTGAAGGCGGGCTGACGGATCATCTGGTCGCCGGCCACGCCGATCGCGCCATACTCACCCAGCGTGACGCCCGCCCATCGGGGACCCATCTTGTATAGCTCCCAAGCGGCTCGCTCGAAATGGCGGTGTCCGAAGAAGGCCTCGACGAACTCGACAGGGGCGAACACGACGTCGCAGCCCCGAACCAGGGCCTCGGCGTGCTTGTCGGCATGGGTGATGTCCAGCGAGGTGATGACGTTGGCCCGCCTCGCCCGCGCCAGGGCCGGCATCGCCAACTCGGGGAAGAAGCCGTCGACGTGCAGCAACCGACTATGTTCCAAGGCCGACCAGAAGCCCCGGGCCACCTGCCCGGGCCGCAGGGCCAACCGGCGGGTCCCGAGGGCCAGTAGTGTCTTTTCATCCGTTCCCCTGACCGAGATGTTCAGACTGACCTGCGTTCGTCCGCCGCGAGCCATGCGAACGAATCTCGCGTCCACGCCCTCCCGCTCCAAGTCCTCTTTGAGGAATCGCCCGGGATCGTCCTGCCCGACGCAGGTGGCCAGCGCACACCGCGCCCCCAATCGCTGCATCGTGACGATGGCGTTGGAGCACATCCCGCCGCCGGCGGGCGTGTATTCGAGCAACCGGCCCCGGTCGCCCTCGGGCCAGCGTTCGATGACGGCCGCCAGATCGTAGCAGGTCAGCCCAACGCCGATAGCGTCGAACGCAACGGCTTGGCCGGTCTTGTCCCTCTTGGACGCCATGGTCGGGTTTCCCTCGAGACGGCCCCGCGTGTAGATCAGCCAGAAACGAGGGGCCCCAAGCGTCAGGCAGGGCCGTCGCGCCTTGCGACGTCGTCTGCGCGTCTACACCGGGGGAGGAACGTCGGTCTCTTCCTCCGATGGTTCCTGGGCGTCGGATACTCTGGCCTTCGGCAACTGACGAATGGTCTCGTCGGTCATTCGTCCGACAGGACCCATCCGATGCAGTCGGAAGCTGACGGTCACCAGACCCATGATCGCGCCGGCGAACACGACCAGAATGGCTCCGTAGCGGACGCGCACCTGGACCATCAAGAGCGCCGTGATGGCAAAGAACGAGGCCAGCACGTAGAGGAGCGCCACCGCCTGCCGGACCGTGAGGCCCTGACGGATGAGCTGATGGTGAAGGTGGTGGGCGTCCGGAGACATGGGGCTTTGGCCTGCCCGGATCCGCCGGTAGATGGCCAGCCCGGTGTCCATAGCGGGCAGTCCGAAGACCAACAGCCCTGCGTAGAACCAACGGATGTTGGGGGCGTTTTCTCCCAGCAGGAGAAACAGCGCAGCCGCCGTGAACCCGAGCAACATGCTGCCCGCGTCCCCCATGAAGATGCTGGCGGGATTGAAGTTGTACGGCAGAAACCCCAGGATCGCTCCCAGGATCGCCAGACTGACGATCATCCGCGTGGGGTCGTAGATCTCGTAGCATCCGTGGCGGGCGAGCCCGATGGCAAGCACCGTGAGGGCGGACACCATGATCACGATCACGCCGGAGCAGAGCCCGTCCAGCCCATCGAGCAGGTTGACGGAATTGCAGACCGCCAGGACGACCAGCACGCTGAACGCGGCCGACACCGCCAGGCCTACCTGGGGCGACGGTTGGATGTGGAGCGGGTCGAACAGGACCTTGCCGATCTTCAACCCCACGCCGGAGAAGATCAGGACGTAGGCGGACAAGAGCTGCCCGAAAATCTTGATGTAGGGCTTGATGTCCATCAGATCGTCCAGCAACCCGACGGCCGTGGCAATGGTGGCCCCGATGACGATCCCGATGATCGGCCCCTTCTGCCCCGGATCGTCAAGAAAGACCAAGCTGCCAAGCACGACGCCGGCCAGCCACGCCGCCAGGATGGCCAGCCCCCCCAGGTAGGGCGTCGCTTCCCTGTGCAGCTTCCGTCCGGCGGGTCGGTCGACGATCCCCAAGGACTTGGCCACACGCGCGAAGAGTGGGGTCGTCGCCAGCGAGATTGCCATGGCCGCCAGAAACACCCAGAGGTAATCGGTCAGGACTTGCGGGACGCTCTGGGGGGACAGAAGTGGGCCCCCGTCGCTTCGAATGGCCATCAATGGCAGGCTCGGCCCAAGGCTCATCTAGGTGTGCGTCTCCTGGAGGATCCCTCGTCGGTCCTACAATACAACACACCCTACGCGACAAGCCGGCAGGATTCAACATCCCCGCAGCCGAGAGGTCCCCCAGCGGGCTATGTTCCCGAAGGCGGTGCTACGGCCGGCGGGCCGATACCAGCCCGTCCATCCATGTCCCTTGCTGGACGAGCGTCACGTCGACGAAGCCGGACGCCTTCAGGTCGTTCCGGATCTCCGAGAAGCTGTAGCACCCGCCTCCCTCCGTGTTGACGAGCATGTTGATCGCGAAGAGCGCGCCGCGATGCGGTTTCGTGTGTGAATCCTCCATGATGATGTCCCGGATGACGATCGTGCCGCCGGGGTCGAGTGTGTCCAGACACTTCGCATACAGCGCGCGATTCTGCTCAGAGCTGTTCTGGTGGATGATGGCCGACAGCAGCGCCAAGTCATGCCCGCCAGGCAACGGGTCTTTGTAGAAGTCGCCGGTGACCAGGTCAACCCGATCGAGCAGGCCTTCGGCGTCGAGTCGTTCCCGGGCCATTTCGACGACGGGCGGCAGGTCGAACAGCGTCGCCCGCATCTCGGGGGCCGCTCGCAGCAGGGCGATCGTGTACGTCCCCGATGCCCCGCCCACGTCCAGCGCCCGACGAAACCGCGTCGGCTCGAGAACGGCCACGACTTGGTCGGCCATCCCCCGTCCGATGACGTGCATCGCCTGGATGAACGCCCGTTGCTCCGATCCGTTGCGCAGCATCGCGCCGACCGTAGCGGGCGGCCGACCGGTCCGGACCACCTCGGCCAGCTTGTCCCACCGGTGGGCACAGGCAGCTTGGTGGCGGATCATCGGCAGGACGGTCGTATCCGGCGCCGTCGACAGCAACGGGATGAGACTGGCGGGAATGGCGAATGCGTCGGCCGACTTGTCCAGCAAGCCAGCGGCAGCCAACGCGTTGAGCAGCGCCTCGGTCGCACGCCGGTCCGTACCGAGGATCCCAGCCAACTCCTCAGCCGTCTTGGCCTCCCCGCCGAGGGTTTCGAAGACTCCCAACTCGACGGCGGCAATCAGGGGTTGGCTTCCCAGGGCACGCCACACGATCCCCATGATGGACTCTGCCGTCCACGTTTCGGCCATGGCGGTGTCTCCCTTGTCTGCTTGTACGGTTCCTGTCCCTCATTGGTTTCCAATGTCTTGTCCCATCGCGTCACATCCTGCAGGACTTGCGTCCGCGACCTCTGGACGCGACGCCGCCTTACGTTCCCTCCCCGCTGCTGGCCAGGTACAGCCTCTGCTCGGCGGTCAGTTTGTCGATCTTGATCCCCATCGACTTGAGCTTGAGTCTGGCCACCCACTCCTCGACGCGAATAGGGACGTCGTGCACCCGGACATCGAGCTTGCTGCCCTCCTTGCGGGCGAATTCACCGGCCAGCGCCTGGGTCGCGAAGCTCATGTCCATCACGCTGGCGGGATGGCCTTCGGCTGCTGACAGGTTGACCAGCCGTCCCTCGGCCAGCAGGAAGATCCGCCGACCCTCCGACAGGACGTACTCGTCGACGTGGTTCCGGACATCGCGATTGACTTTCCTGGACAGCTTCTCGAGGGCCGGAATGTCCAGCTCGACGTCGAAGTGCCCGCTGTTGCAGACGATGGCCCCGTCCTTCATCTTGGCGAAATGCTCGCCGCGGATGACGTGCTTGTCGCCCGTGAGCGTGACGAAGACGTCGCCGTAGCGGACGGCTTCGGCCATGGGGGCCACGTTGAACCCATCCATCACCGCCTGCAGCGCCCGCAGGGGATCCACCTCGGTGACCGTCACGTGTGCTCCCATACCCCGGGCACGCTCCGACACGCCGCGCCCGCACCACCCGTAGCCCGATACGATCACCTTCTTGCCCGCCAGCAGGACGTCCGTCGCACGGATGATGCCGTCCAACGTGCTCTGGCCCGTGCCGTAGCGGTTGTCGAACAGGTGCTTGGTGGCTGCGTCGTTCACGGCGATGACCGGGAACATCAGCGTCCCGTTCTTCTCCATCGCCCGGAGCCGGATCACGCCCGTGGTCGTCTCTTCCATCGAGGCGACCACGTTGCCCGCCTCGGTCTTGCGCTTCGTGTGCAGTTGGTTGACCAGGTCCGCGCCATCATCCATGGTCACGTTGGGTCTGTGGTCGATCGTGGCGTCCACGTGTTTGTAAAACGTCTTGACGCTCTCACCCCGTCGGGCGTGGACGCTGATGCCGAAGTCCTTGACCAGGCTGGCGGCCACGTCGTCCTGGGTGCTCAGTGGATTGGACGCGCACAGCACCACCGAGGCCCCGCCGGCCTTCAGCGTTCGCACCAGGTTGGCTGTCTCGGCGGTCACATGGAGGCAGCAGCCCATTCGCATCCCCCGCAACGGGCGATCCTTGGCGAATCGCTCGCGCACCAGCCGAAGGACCGGCATGTCGTTGTCGGCCCACAGGATTCGTTTCTTGCCCATCGGCGCTAGCTTCATGTCGCTGACGTCACAGTTTACCTTCGCCATCGTCTCATCTCCTTCCATCTCGGTTCGCGTTTATCTTCCCTACCGGGCGGGTCGGCCCGACATCTTCTTCCCTCCCCATGACCATTGCAAACAGCGATCGTTCTCCCCGAGCTTCTGCCTTGTCCCCGTGCGTACCGCCAAGCGTCATGACACGCACCGTTCCCATACCCGCTTCTTGCGACATAATCGACAACCGCGCCGGGGAGAACCCCATCCACAGATCCCCCATGGCTTGGCGGAGCTCTTCATCCTGATGTTCCGCGAGCTCGACGATCAGCAGTCTCCCGCCAGGACGCAGCACCCGAGCGATCTCGGCCAGGGCGTGTGCTGGGTCACTAACGTGGTGAAGCACCAACACCGCAACGGCCAGGTCGATCTGGCCGGCTTCGATCGGCAGCGCCTCCAACTCCCCCCATCGCACGTCGACGTTCCCCAGTCCCTGGTCGGTGACTCGCTGCCGGGCCCGGTCGAGCATCGAGGCGTTGTTGTCCACGGCGATGACCCGGCGAAACGCCCGGCCCAACGCCGGCAACAGATAGCCCGTGCCCGTCCCCAGATCCGCCGCAACCCACTCGCTGGGCAACAGGCCCAGCAACGCCTCCAGCGGAAACTCCTGGCCGAAGCATCCACGCCGCAACTCATCCCACTTCTCGCCGCGCTCATCGAAGAAGGCACGGCTTCGCTGCCGACGTCGGGCCAAAGCCGTCTCGATCCTCGCAGCGACCTCCGTCGGCAAGGCTTCGTCCTGAAGCCCCCGGCAGATCGAGCCGGCGATCGGGTCTTCCCTGCCCGCTTCGGGATGGGCCCGACAGTAGACCGTGACCCCCTCGCGGCGATCCCCAATCAACCCTGCTTGGCGCAGCACCCGCAGGTGTCGCGACACCGTGGATTGAGGCACTCCCAGGACCTCAACAAGCTCGTTGACCGCAAGTTCTTGATGAGAAAGAACTTGCATAATAAGATGGCGGGTGCCATCTCCGAGGGCCTTGAACAGGACCACGCGGGCTGATGCTGCTTTTATCATATAATCCGAATATATAGATGGAAGACTGGGCTGTCAAGCCCCACTTCAGGGAATCGGCAGATTCTGGGCGGACAGGCATGACGTTTGTGGTCGTCTGGCCGAGCTCGCTTGGCCGTCTGATCGGCCAGGCGTGAGGATAGCCGGGTCATCGATGGCGCCTCAGGTCTTGATCCTGTCGAGAAGGATGACGGCGACGGGCCCGAAGAGGATCAGCGGGATCCAGGCGGGCAAGGCGGGATTCATCTTGACGGTCACTAGGTTCTGAGCCACGAAGTTGATCACAAAACAGGTGCTGCAGACGGCCAGCGACATGGCCGCACTGATCAGGACGTTCCTGGGTTCTCGGCTGAGGAAGAACGGCATGCCGATCAGCAGCAGGATCATGTTGGCGAATGGCGTGGTGAATCTGGCATGCTTGACCTGGGCGATCAGCCATTGTCGCGACACATCGCGCTTTTCGAGGGCGTTGAGTTGTCGGATGCTCATGAAGTTGATCCACTGGCCAGCCTGGCGGAGCATGAGCTCCTTGGGGGTCAAGTCGCTTCTGTATTCTGGGACCAGGTTCTTGCCCAGCCCGTCATCCCGCCCGAAGCCATCGTCTTGATGGCCCCCGGTCCCGATGTGATTGCCGCGGCTCAGCACCCAGAGCTGTCGCGCTTCGTCCCAACGCGCCCCGTCCGCCGTGATCGTGCCGGTGACGGCGTTGCCCGCGTTGCGCTGCAAGATGACCACGCCCTTCATCCGCTTGCTTTTCGGGTAGAACTCCACGGCCGACACCAGGGCATTGTACCGGTCGTTGAGGAACCAGATGCCGTAGGTGTCGGTTCCCTCGACGTCGTCGTGTGGGCGGGCCAGTCGGTGCCCGATCTGTGGGATGATGAGCTCCTGGTCGATGATCCATAAGGTGTTCATCAACAGGCCGAGCCCCACGACGGGGGCCGCGATCCGATAGAGGCTCGTGCCGCTGGCGAGGATGGCGGTCAGTTCGTTGCTTCGTTGCATTCGGGCGAGCGTAAACGAGGCGGCCACCAGCGTGATGACGCCCGAGAGCTGTGAGAAGTAGAGAAACAGGTTGTAGCCGTAGTAGTCGCAGATATTGGCCAGGACGACGGCGGCGGACTGGTCCCGCTCGGTGAATTCATCGAGGTTTACGAACAGATCCACAATGATGTACAGGCCGATCAGCACCGTGAGGCTGACCAGGTAGTTGGTGATGAAGGATCGAATCACATACCTGTCTAGGATCGTCAGCATGGTCGCGACCGAGTCCTCTTCTATCGCCGAAGCCACTTGAACAACACCAGCACGTCCGCTAGCAACACCAACCCGATGCCGGCCCACAGAATGACCAGTCCGACCGTCTCGGTTCCCTCGTTCTGGGCGAGCTGGCGGCCCATGATGATGGTCACGATGACGAGGGCGAACGGGATGCAGCTCAGCCCGAATGAGACGAGCGCCTGGCCGCCCCGAAAGACGATGCCCAGCCCGGCGCCCAGGATGATCAGCACGACGCAGCTTGCGCCGAAGCCTGCGCGGGCATGGATGATCCCGACGATCACGCGGACCTGCTGGCCCAGCTCGCGCCTGAGGCGTTCCTGGGCTTCCTCGATCCGCGGGCCGAGGGAGAGCGGCCTGTCTGGTGCCTCGGCCAACTGATCGGCCTGCCGATCTGCGATTCGGATGCAGCGATCGGGTACAGGGACGTACCTCAACGCTTGCCTGAGTTTGTTGTCGTCGGCTTCGCCTTCCTTCTGGATGGTCACACCATCAGACAGGATGATGCTCACCAGGGGCACGGGCACGCCGTACCGGATCGTTGTCTCGGCCAGTCCGAGGCCGGCCCGAAAAGTCCGCAGGCCCCCCCGTGTGTCCTCGATAACGGTCACCCCTTTTAGCTCTGGCTGGCGGTTCTCTCCTCTTCGCCGGAACTGGTCTGCAGGCTTGAGGGTGTACGTCACCTTCTCGTTGCCGAACCGCCAGTCCTTACGCGCTTCCTGCGCGCGGATGATCTCGTCATAGCAGACGCGCACCCGGATCTGCCTGCGGATCTGCTCCAGTTCGGCGGCGATCTCGGGCAGCTGGGCCGGGGCGTCCCGGTAGCGGTACAGATCGGGCAGGTTCAGCCACTTCAGCTTCACTTGGACCGGGAAGTCCACGTCCATTGGCCCGAAGGGCTGTTCATCCCATCGGGCGTATCGCAGACGGACCCGATCGAAGATGCTGACGTCGAGCAGCTGTGCGCGGACGCGGGGCAGGCGCTCCGACTTGTCGAACTCGATGATCGCCTGCGGTGCCGTGCCGAAGCGGATCGCGTCGCCCCCCTCCAGCTCGATGAAGGCGGCGCCGTTGATCCGAAGGTAGTCCTTGTCTCCCGGTTTCTCTGCCCGGACGTGTTGGACGTTGTCGGCGTGGAAGACGTAGCCGGGCGCCCGGATGAACTTGTCCATCGCCAGCTTGCGGTTGACGTATTGGTCGATGCTCGCACGCGCCTTCGATTCGATCTGTCGAACGAAGCCGGGGATTACGTAGTTCGAGAAGTAGAAGGTGAACGAGCCCACGCCAACGGCGACGGCTACGGCCGAGAAGAGCAGTCGATGGATGTTGATCCCGACGGCGCGGCAAGCGACGAACTCGTTGTCGGCGGCTAGCCGGCCGTAGACGTTCGTCGTGCTCAACAGGGCCGCCACCGGCAAGGTCAGCGTCGTCGCCACCGGCAGCATGAACCCCAGCAGCTGCAGCAGCTCAAAGGAGTCGATGGACGCGCCCTTGACCATATTGGCCACGCCGCCGCCCAGGGTGAAGACCAGCGTCAGGCCGATGCTGGTCAGCACCATCGCCTTGAGCATCTCACGAAGGATGTACCACTGCAGAATCCACATTACGCGGTCGACCTCGTCCGAACCGGCGATGCGGTGCCGATCCGTTTGACCTCGGCGTGTACCGCGGTGGCGAGCCGACGGACCCCTTCACGAATGTCGTCGAGGCTCGGCAGTCCGTAGCACAGCCGCAACGTGTTCGTCGGACCGGCTTGGCCGGGCCTTGCCGTGAAGCAGTACGCGCCCGGCACGTAAAGCACCCCGCGGTCCAAACACTCGGCGAAGAGTCTACCGTCCCGACCCGTGTCGAGCGAACCCGGCAGCGTCAGCCACACGTACAACCCGCCAGCGGGCTCGGTCCAGCGGACGTCCGGCAGACGGCCCAGTTCCTCTTGCAGACCCGTCAACATGGTATCACGCTTCTGGCGGTACCGCTCCTGCAGCCGTTTGACGTGGGCGGCGTACGCGCCCGCTTGCAGGAACTCGGCCAGCGCGTGCTGCAGCACGTTGGGCGACCCGAAGTCGTGATTGCCCTTCTGCAAGACGACCGGCTCGACCAGATCTGGAGGCAGCAGCAGACACCCCGTCTTCATCCCCGGACACAGCGACTTGCTGAACGTGACTGCCATCGCGACGGTCTCGTTGTCTGGGTCGAACGACTTGATCGACGGCGTCTCCGGCCCATCGTAGCGGAGTTCGCGGTAGGCCGCGTCCTCCAGAACCAGGATCCGATGCGACCGGCTGAACTGTCTGGCCAGCTTGACGACCGCCTCGCGACGGTCGACGGCCAGGCTGACCCCGGTCGGGTTCTGGTAGTACGTTACGACGTAGATCATCTTGACCCGGTCGATCTGCCCGCTGGTGGCCAGGTCCGACAGCGATCGCTCCAGCTGGTCGATCCGCATTCCGCCGTCGTCCATCGGCACGGCATGGACGTCGGCACCGAACGATGTCAACGCGGCCGTGTAGACAAAGTAGGACGGGGCGGAGGTGATCACGATGTCGCCCGGGTCGATCAGGACGTCGGCCAGGATGTACAGCCCCTGCTGGGATCCGGTCGTGATGACGGCGTGTTCGGCAGACAGGTTCAAGCTGTCGGGCGACCGTCCCTCGAGTCCGGCCACGTGGGCTACCAGGCGTTGCCGGAGTTCCGGGAGTCCCCGGGTCGTGCCGTACTGCAACGCCGAACGACCCGCGGTCGGATCGCTCAACAGCTTGTCGAAGGCCTGGCGCGCAGCATCCGTGGGCAGCGTCTCGTCGTCCACGAAGCCCACTGCGAGGCTGATCAGGTCGTCGCGACCCAACGCGGAAGCCAGCAGCGACGTCACCGGTTGGGGCTGCGTCCGCTGAGCCTTCCGACTGTAGGCAAACCATGTCTTGGACATACCGCGTCCGACGTTCCCAACGCTCCGGCAAACCCTTTACTGTAGGGGAATCACGGCACGTGTCAAACCCCGTGATCGGGTCAGATTCGTCCGGGTCCGTGCCTCGCGGTTGACCCGCGCGGCGGGGACGGTAGGATGAGGTCTTGGGGAGGCTTGCGGCGTAGGCGGGGAGCGGGCATATTGTTGTTAGTGGGCACTTACATGTGGTCGGCGTAGTCCGTGGAGCAGATCGGGTACTGTCATGCCTACCGAACCGGTCGTCCAGCTCGCCCTGGATTTCCTCAACATCGAGCAGGCCCTGCGCGTCGCCCGGGAGGCCGTGGCGGGTGGGGTGGATTGGCTCGAGGCGGGCACGCCGCTGATCAAGGCTGAGGGCCTCGACGCGGTCCGAAAGCTCCGCGCGGCGTTTCCGGGCAAGACGATTGTCGCCGACATGAAGGTCATGGACGCCGGCAGGACCGAGGTCGAGGCCGCCGCCAAGGCGGGCGCGAACATCGTCGACGTGCTCGGACAGGCGACCGACGAGACGATTGCCGAGTGCATCGATGCGGGTGCGAACTACGGCGCGCGCATCGCCGTTGACCTGATCGCCGTGCCCAATCCGGTCGAGCGCGCGCAGCGGATCGCCGAGTTGGGTCCGCACGTCATCGCGGTGCACACGGGCATCGACGAACAGATGCACGGCAAGGTGAGCTTCGACGCCCTGGCCGCGATCGCCAAGCGCGTCGACGTTCCGCTGGCGATCGCGGGTGGGATCAACTCGCAGACGTGCGTGGACGCCGTCGCGAACGGGGCCAGCATCATCATCGTGGGCGGTGCGATCATCAAGTCCCCGGACGCGCGCCGGGCTACCGAGGAGATCAAGCAGGCCATCGTCACCGGCAAACCGGTTGTGGGCGAGCTGTTCCGCCGGGTGGGCGCGGATGCGGTCCGGGAGGTGTTCCGGCGGGTCAGTACGGCCGACATTTCTTTCGCCATGCACAACGCCCGCGAGATCGAGGGTGTCCGGCCGATCAAGGACGGACTCAAGCTGGCCGGCCCGGCGTTTACGGTCCGCACGGCGGCGGGCGATTGGGCCAAGCCGGTCGAGGCCATTGACCACGCTAAACCGGGCGACGTCATTGTTATCGACGCGGGCGCCAAGCCGCCTGCCATCTGGGGCGAGTTGGCCACCCACAGCTGCCAGACCAAGCAGATTGCCGGGGTGGTGATTGACGGCGCGATTCGTGATACGGTCGAGATCAAGCGGATGGGCTTCCCGGCCTTTGCCCGATGTATCGCCCCGGCGGCTGGCGATCCGAAGGGTTTGGGCGAGATGGATGCTCCGATCGTGGTCGGCGGATGCCACGTTCGTCCGGGCGATTGGGTCGTCGGTGACGACGATGGCGTCATCGTCATCCCGAAACACGAAGCCGTCGAGATCGCCAACCGCGCTCAGGACGTGCTCGAGCGCGAGAACCGGATTCGTGCCGAGATCGACGCCGGCAGCACGCTGGCGGCCGTCGTCGAGCTGGGCAAGTGGGAGAAGAAGGCCTGACCGGACGGGCCGGGCAGCCCCCGTCGTGCGCCATGGGTCATCGCAGGCGAGTCATCTCGAAGACCGCGACGACCACGCTGTCGCTCTTTGTCGCCCTCGTCATCGGCGAGGTGTTTCTTCGATACTACTTCAACGTAGTTACCTACGAGCGAACCGCCGCAGTCGATCGCATTCAGCGCCACCTCAGGCCAAAGCCCGACATCGGGTTCGCATGGGAACCCAACGTCAGCTACGACGAACGGATCGTGTTGGCCTGGGCGGATCAGGACAAGGAGTTGGCCATCCTCTGCACGGATTCGTGGGGGTTTCGCAACCATCCCAAGGCCAGTGCAGACCGACGGGCCGGGCGACCGGTGGATGTGGTTGGCGTGGGGGATTCGTTCGTCGAGATGGCCGCCCGACCGTTCTACGAGTACTTCGCCCAGCGGTCGTTGCGTTACCACAGCTTCGCGATGCACCGCCAATGCACGCCCCAGTACAACATCATCCTGTCGCGGTATGCCCTACCGCTCAAGCCCCGCTTCGTGCTCTATGGCGTGTTCGAGAACGATTTCTTCGAGTTGGCAGACTATGAGGCCTGGCGAGCGTCGGGCATGGACTGGTTCACCTATCACAGCGGGTACTGGTGCGGTCCGGCGTACACGGAGAGCCGGTTCTGGCGGCCGAAGGGATACCTTGCTCTGTATCAGGGCATCCTGCCGGCGAGGTATCGCAAGCGGCGCGTCCAGTACATCGTCGACTATGCCCTGCAGCACACTTGCGACGATATCGCCAAGGCTCAAAAGATGTGCGCCGCTGCCGAGGCCCGTCTACTGGTCCTGCTGATCCCCGGTAGGAGAACCCTCTTCCATGGTCTGGAGTACACCGTCAAGTGCTACGACCACATTGCGACGGAGATGAGAAGACGAGACGTGGCCGTGATGGACCTCCGGCCGGTGATTCTGTCGCACCCCGAACCGCGGAGCCTTTACTATCGCAAGGATGGCCACTGGAACCTAAGAGGGATGCGCTTGGTCGCATCGGCCGTTTATCGCCGGCTGATGTACATGAAGCCCAGTGCCCGACCCACGACGAGGCAAACTGGGAGTGGTACCAGTCGGCCGGGACCGACGACACGTCGGCCCCGACCCCTGCCCAGCCAGATGCCTACTGGTTGACGGTCGTGATGTTGGTCTTCTGCTGAATGACCTCTCCGCCCTGACCGGCTTCACCGCCCGGCGGGTTGCCGACCATGCCCCGTTTGGGGTCGATCCACTGCTTGGCGATGACCTTGGCTTCGGCGTTGTACCACACGTGGGCGGTAATGCTCCGCTCGCTGTCGTTCCACGTCCACTGGTCGGACATCTTGACCAGCGGCTCGCCCAGCGTCTTCTCCACCGCCAGTTGGGTCTGTCCTTCGTGGATGGTCTGGAACCGTTCGTAGGTCAGCAGCTGCTTGCAGCCGGCCCCAGCCATCATAGCCACCGCAATCAATCCCACGGACGCCAGCGTGACAGTACGATTCATGAGCAGACTCCTTGTTTGATTCGGTTGGGAAGAACGTTTCCCATCAAGCTCACCGTTCCTGCCGCCATGGCCACTCCGGCCTCGACGGCGAACGGTGTCTGCACTTCTCCCCAGTAAGACACATCTCGGGCGGCGGCGTTGGTCCGGACGGGGCTGACGGCCGCTACGGCTCAGGCGTTTCGGGCGATCCCAGGGACTTTCGCAGCCCCTCCCGATCCAAGTCAAACCGCAGCTCGATCTCGTCCGATAACCGCTCCCCATTCGGCGATAGATAGGTCGCCGACAGGACGTATTTCTCGCCCGGGGGCGGGGCGTAGTCCCACCCTAACGGGAACTGATACATTCGCGCGACGCGGTCCCAGTACTGTTGCTGCTCGTCGGCCCCGGCGATCCGCACCTGCCAGAACTCGATCTGCTCGCCCTTCCGATCGCCCGAGGCGGGTTTGTAGCTGTAGAGCTCGAAATACAGCTCGCCGACGACCTTGACCACGTCGCCGAAGCGGTCGAGCGGCTCGAGCCAGACCTCCACGCCGTTGGGCAGACGGCTGCCGAACAGCGGCTTGATCTTGGTGAAGCTATGGAGCTTGATCTTGGTGGGCAGGAGCAGGGCCAGGGCGTCCACCTCGACGGGCTCCCCGCCGCCACCGCCCCAGCGCGCGCCGTCCTGGCAGCCGAGCACGCACGAGACCAGCAGCAAGGCCAGGGCCCGCGACCTATAGTGGGATATGTGGCCTGTTCTCACGGTTCAGACCCGGACAACGCGTTGCGAGAATCGAAGACGACCGGATTATAATTGCCCGCGCGCGAAAGTGTCAACGCAGGCTTGATGCTCGCTGACCCGCTGCCACGTCCGGTTGACATCCCCCAGGCCGATTCATCATGATCAGAGGGGATGACGTCCCTGGAGAACATCACGATCGCGCCGCCCGGCATCGGCGAGGTGCTGGATGTCATCGGGCTGTTCGACCGGGACGGCCCGATTGAGATGGAGATCGGCTGTGGGAAGGGGGGCTTCCTGCTCCGCCAGGCTCAGGCTCACCCCGAGCGGGACTATCTCGGCCTGGAATGGGCCAACAAGTACTACACCTACGCTGCCGACCGCTTCGGTCGATGGGGGCTGACGAACGTGCGCATCCTCCGCGCCGACGCCCGGCATCTGATGATCCACCAGTTTCCGGCCGATGTTCTGTCGGCCTTGCACGTCTACCACCCCGATCCCTGGCCCAAGAAGCGCCACCACAAGCGGCGGCTGTTTACGGCCGAATTCGTCGACGCGGCCGTCCGGGCCTTACGCCCCGCGGCCCGATGGGCCGTACAAAGCGACCACGCCGAGTACTTCGCTGTGATCCGCCAACGTCTGCTTGACCATCCGCAGTTGGAGCCGACCGAGTTTGTCGACCCCGACTACGGCACGATCGATGAGCGCACGGAGACCAACTTCGAGGTGAAGTACCTCCGCGAGGGGCGAGACATCCATCGGCTGGCCGTGCGGAAGATGGGCTGAGACCTCCGGTGGTAGTCTTGCATTCGAGTCAGAAACGCCTTTAAGATGACGTTGTGAGTGAGCCTGGTGATGGCATCCGTCCCCACAACCCGCTTGATTCTTGCCTCAGCCTCGCCCCGGCGGGCCAGGTTGCTGGCGGACAGCGGCTATCGGTTCGAGGTGGTCGCGCCCCGTCTTGACGAACCCGAGGAGGCTGGTCCGAACGTTCCCCCGACACAGTGCGCCGAGGCCTTGAGCTACTACAAGGCCCGTTGCGTGGCCAACGAACACGACGCGATCGACGCCATCGTCCTCGCCGCCGACACGGTGGTCGCGTATGGCGGCCGCATCTACGGCAAGCCCGCCGACGTCGACGACGCCCGGTTCATCTTGTCCACGTTGGCCGGTACGACGCATCGCGTCATCACCGGCGTGACCATGCTCCGCCCGGCTGCCGATCAGCGGCTGATCCGTCATGCGGTGACCCGGGTGACCATGCGACCGATGGCGGATGACGTACTTGATGCCTACATTGGCTCGGGGGCCTGGGAGGGAAAGGCGGGGGCGTACGGCATCCAGGATCACGGCGGCGCCTACATCGATCAGATCGACGGCAGCTTCACCAATGTGGTCGGCCTGCCCATGCGGTTGGTCGCCAGAATGCTCCAAGAGGTGGGGTACGCTGCCCCGCCCGTCAATCACGCGACCGAACCCACCGGCTGATCGGTTCGGTCCCGTCCCCGCCGTGGGCCAGAGGCGCATGCGCACCGATCCAGGGGCGCGGGATCCGGTCAGCGGACGAAGCCGTCCTGCTCCTCTTCGTCCGGCTCGTTGTCCTCGACGTCCTCGTCGTCCAGACCGATCTTCCAACTCTCGGACTCATCATAGTCGTCGATTTCGCGTTCCATGTGGCGGAACATCTTCTCTTGCAGCGGCGCGAGGCGCTCGTACATCTGGACCGTGGCCTCGTAGGCCTTGACCATCCGCTCCATCTGGCGCGCGGTCTCGCTGCTCTTGATCAGCTGCCACTTGATCAGGCATTCGGGTTCCTTGATGGTCGCGAACGGGTCGCACCGGAAACCCACCTGCCCGTTCTTGCCCCGGACGAAGTACTCACATTCACTGCACTGGAGCATCGGACCGCCTCCTCATCCCGTTTCGTCCTGGTCCGCCCGCGGTGGCTCCGGACCCGCGCGGGAGCGCGGGCCGCCAGGCCGATCACAACCCCATTCTCGTCACGTTCTCGATGACCTCACGTGCCAGTCTAACAGATCGCTCGTCGTTGAAGCAGTCAACCGTCCCCACCAGATACCGGCCGCTGCATGCGATGAACAGGCGCCCGGTCGTTTTGCCCGTGCCGACTATGGCCGACCGGCCGACGCCTTTCACCCGACGTACGATCTTGCCGTTCTTGCTCACGTAGTCCGCCAGCTTCTCGTAGCGGTCTAAGGCCTGGGCGGCGTCCATGCAAGGGATCACGAACAGGTCGTGCGTGACCCCCCGGTAGCGATAGGTGGCCTGCCAACCGGCGCCGAGGAATCGGTGGCCGAGCATATTGGCGGCCTGATAGACTTCGCTATGTCGGACGCGGTCCTCCTCGGGCAGCGCCGCGATCATCTCCGGCAGGGAGCCCGGCAACTTCGTTTGCTTGTCGATGTACTCCGCGATGAGCATCGCGGAGAGCATCTCGCGCGGCCCGCCGCCGGGCGGCTGGATGGACACGTAGATCCGGTCCTTCACGAAGCACAGCAGGCCGTCCGACCAGAAGCCCGTTGCCCCGAGCCGAACGTCGTCCGCCTTCTCGGGCCTTTGGATCGAATAGATGCCGTAGGCGGCCAGCGGCGACGCCATCTCGTACACGTCCACGATCATTTCGTCTTCCGGCGAGGTTCTGCGCACATAGACTGCGTGGATCAGCTGCGTCATGCCGTATTCGAGATAAGGTCTGGCCGCGCCATTGATGTAGTCTTCCAGCGTGGAGGCGTCGTAGATCTTCGATTCACCGACCTCGACCCAGGGATGAGAGTGAACCGGCTTGGGCAGGAGGACCTCGCGGTCGAAGCGGAATGGCCTTTCCTTCGCGCATCCCACCAGGGGCGCCAGGAGGGCGACGTAGATCAACGGGAACAGCTTTCGGCCGCTATGCATAGCGATCGGTTCCCGTCTCCAGCCTGAGCAGCTGATGGGCCTCGACCAGCTGCGGCTGTACGCGGACGCCGTTCGGGCACGCGGCCATGCAGTCGCCCCGGCACTGGGCGCACAGCCAGGCCTGCTTGCGTGCGGGAAGGGCCTCATACTCCTGCATGGCCGCCTTCTCCGCACCGTAGTACTTGAAGTACATCGCGAAACGCATCACGTCGTCGACCTGCACACCATAGGGACAGGCCGAGACGCATTGGCCGCAGAACCGACAGTACTCGTGCTGGAATCGCTTCACGTAGGCGTCCAGATACTCGCGTTCGGCCCGACTGAACGGCGCTCGAGCTGCCTGGCAGGCCTCGCGGATCCCCTCGATGCTGCGCTCCCCGCTGACGACGGACGTCACGTGCCTGTTCTGGAGCGCCCACTTGATCTTGGCCTGCTCGCCGGAGATCTTCATCTTCTCTTGGAGCCGGGCCATCTCGTTCGACGCCTTGTCGCGCGCGCCAGCGCGGATCTTGAAGACGATCACGCCCATGCCGGCCTTGGCGGCCTTGGTGAACGGCTCGTAGTCCTTGGGGAACTCCATGAAGTTGTACCGGGTCATCAGGAACTCGAACCGCTTGGACTTGATGGCGGCCTCGACCACGTCGCCCTTGGCTGGCGACTCGTGCGTGGAAAGGCCTAGGTGACCCACCTTGCCGGCCTTCTTGGCCTTATCGAAGGCCTCGTAGATTGCCTCGTTCTGGAGCACCTTCGCGTCTTTCACGTAGTGCACTCGCCACATCTCGACGTGATCCGTCTGCAGGCGCTTCAGGCTGCGGTCGATCTCAGTCAGCAAGTCGCTGGTCTTCGTTTGTGTCGTGCACTCCTTGCCGGTGCCCAACACGACCTTCTTGCGCTGACGGGCTATCACTTCGCCGATGGTCCGTTCGGCCGTGCCGTTCTGGTAATCATTGGATGTGACCACCAGCGTCATTCCTTCTGAGATCGCGGCGTCCAGCAGTCGCGGGTTCGACAGGTTGTAGCTTCCGTAGCTGATGACGCTGACGCGCAGGCCCGTCTTGCCCACGACCCGGGTCGGCAGCTTCGTTTCCGGCCCCTTGCCCGGGGCCGGTTTCTTGGCTTCGTCTTGTGACGCCCCGTGTGCCGACTGGGCCAGCGCCACCGCGCCCGACGCCCCGGCGGCCCGGACGAACTGTCGGCGCGTCAATCCACTCGGCGAATCGTGATCCGGAGTTGACATGATCGTGACCTCCTTGGGTCCGACTTGGGGTTTGGCAACGTCAGGTCGTCATCGTATCACCCAGACGCCGCGGCTCCACCCCAGCCCGGCGCCGTCGCGTCATCAGTAAAACATGTCGATGGCGGTTCGTCGGGCGTGGTCGGGCTTGCCTGCAAGCCTCCGGTCGATCTCCGCCTGGTACAGGGGCGCGCGCCGATTCCACCGCTGTTGCTTCTCGGAGATCCATGCCGCCAGTTCGCGCCGGTTCTGGCGCGTCCTTGCGGCATCCTCGTTCCAGAGCCTCGTGGCCTCACGGAGCCCGGCGTTCACCTTGGCCGATGCCGCACGTTCCCGCGCAGCGGCATGTCCCAGACAGTACTGGATCTTCCTTTGCCGATGTGCCGTCTGCTTGCGCGCAGCAGGATCATTGCACCCGACCTGGCAAGCCAAGCCGATGGACATCACCACAAGCAACCAGCGACACCTCATCGCAACACGCCTTCGACAGACCCTCATACGGTACGATATGATCTTGGCCTTGGCAACAGCCGGTGCGTGCCACTTGCGGTGGACCGACATCGGCGCTAGCGTCTTCGACGCGCGCGCGGTCGGCGGCGGCGCTTCCGGGATCGGCCTGAACCGGCGGGGGGCGTCCGCTCCGGCGGCGGGGGCATGTGCTGGCCGGATAGCCAATCGGCCGCGACCTTCTCGATCTCCGGACGGGCGTGGTCGAGGAAGAGCTGATAGCCTCGACAGAGGTAGTTCGGCTCGTCGTCCGGTAGTCTCCCGCCGAAGCGGTCCCGTGGGCAGCCCCCATTGCACAGTGCGACGTGACGGCATGCCTGGCACGCCGGCGGCAGTTGCGACTTGAGCTTGCGGAACGCCAGCCAGCGCGGATGGCGGTAGATCTCAGCCAGGCTGTCGGTCGTCAGGTTGCCCATTCGCCATTCCGGCTGGACCATGAAATCGCACGGAAACACGTCGCCGTTGTGCTCGACCAGGAGGCAGCCGGCGCACGCCCGCCGAAAGACGCAGTACTCCGGCTCGTGACCGGCGGCCGCCAGCACGAGGTTGTTGAACATCCGGACGTAGAGCCGGGTCGGCCCGACGGACAGCCATTCGTCGAAGACCTCACACAGGAACTGTCCGTAGGCCAGCGGGTCTACGGCGTCGTGGCTGGGCATCGACCGGTCCAGGCCCGTCACCACGCAGGGGATGAACTGCAGGTAGTCCTCGCCCAGGTCCCGAATGAACCGGACGACCTCCTTGGGGTGATGGACGTTGTCGCCGTGCACCAGCACCAGGACGTTGTGCTCGACCTGGTGTTCCTGGAGCACGCGCAGCCCCCGCAGCACGTCCTCCTGGCTGCCCGCGCCGTTCGGGTAAATGCGGTTCTTGTCGTGGATCTCGGGCGGGCCGTCGATGCTGATGCCGACCAGCATGTCCCACCGCTTGAGGAATCGGCCCCAGGCGTCGTCGATCAGCGTGCCGTTGGTCTGGAAGGCGTTGACGACCTGCTGGCCTTCGCGACGGTAGGCCTGCTGGTACGCGACGGCCTTTTGGAAGAAGTCCAACCCCGCCAGCATCGGCTCGCCCCCTTGCCAGGAGAAGTGGGGGCAGGGGTGGGGGCTCTGGCAGAAGGTCCGAACGATGTTCCGGATGGCCTCGTCGGTCATCCGGCTTGGCCGGTCGTCGAAGTGGTCGGCGGTCTGACGATAGTAGCAATACGTGCACACCAGGTTGCACGCCCCGCAGACCGGCTTGATCATCGGTGAGGCGAGGACCTCGGCATGGTTTGGTTCGCTGGACATGGCCTGCCCGAAACGCATCCTCATCGCAGGCCCGCCGCGGCCCGTCCAGACGGTTCTGCGCGCCAGCCTGCTCAACATGCATCATAGGGTCCGCGTGCGGTTCAGGGAAGTATCACACGGGTAGGGGACTGCAGCATGATCGTCCGCGACCGGATGACCACCCGCTCTGCCGGCGGCATCGTCGAGGGACGCATGACGCCGTCAAAACGGACGTTTGCTGTCGGACACCGAGGGCTCGATCGGTCGACCCACCGGGTCCCGATGAAGCCCACGACCAAGCCCAGCAGAACCAGGCTCGTCAGCCACGCCGCCAGGCCGGTGGCCACCATCCTGATCGCGCGGACCGGTCGACCTCGCGAGGGCGGCCGGGCATGGGGGAGGGGCGTGGTCTTGCCTGCCGCCGATGTGCCGGGTCGGACGTCGTGCGGTCTGCCCAGCGGTCGTCCGCAGATCCCGCAGAACCTGGCGTGATCTCGGTTGTTGGCGTTGCAGAAGGAGCAGTGCATCAGTCGAGTCCTGTCACGTGTCCTATCAGGATAGACACGCGAAGGGCGGTCGTGGATGGGCAACGTTGCAGGTTTTTTTGGGACGTGCGGAGGCGGACGACGATCACGTCGGTCCGGCCGGGTGCTCGGCCTGGCCGATCGCCTCGGCGACCATGTCCAGCGCCTCGTCGAGCTGATCCTGCTGGATCGTCAACGGGGGGCAGAGCGTCAGGACGTTGCCGTCGGACACCTTGAAGCTCAGCCCCCGCGACAGGCAGGCGTACATGATCTGCTCCGCCTCGTGGGTGGCCTTGTGACCGTCGCGGCGGAGCTCGACGCCCAACAGCAGCCCGAGCCCGCGGACGTCCGCGATGAGAGGATGGTCAGCCTGCATCGCACCCAGCCGCTCGAGCGCGTGCGATCCGAGCCGCCGCGCATTTTCGAGCAGCCCGTCCTCCTCGATGCAGCGGATCGTCGCCAGTCCGGCCGCAGCACCCAACGGGCTCTTCTCGTGCGTGTAGTGCCCCAGCGCCCTGTCCGGCGCGACGTCGAGATCCTCCCGTGCGATGACGGCCGCCATGGGAAACACGCCGCCTCCGAGCCCCTTCCCGATCACGAGCATGTCCGGGACGATATCATCATGTTCGCAGCAGAACATGTGGCCCGTTCGCCCCAGCGCGATGGGGATCTCGTCGAGGATCAACAGGGCGCCGTGTCTGTCGCAGATCTCGCGGACTGCCCGCCAGTAGCCCGGCGGCGGCGGGACGACCGTCGTGCACCGCATCGTCTCGGCGACGACGGCTGCGACGTCGCCCTCTCGGGTCAGGACGTAGTCGATGTACTCGGCACACTTTAGTGTGCACGTGCCTTCGCAGCCGAACGGGCAGTTGCCGGGCGTCGGCGGGGGCACGTGTTCGGTGCCGGGCAGGAGCGGGCCGACGTCCTTGCGGAACAGTGACTCCCCTCCGATGGAAATCGCGTCCAGCGACGCGCCGTGAAACGAATCCCACATCGAGACCGTCTTGAACCGCCTCGTTGCGTGCCGGGCCAGCTTCAGGGCGATGCCTATCGCCCCTGTCCCGCTCGGTGCGAACAGCACCTTGTTCAGTCGGCCCGGTGCGAGTTGTGACAACTTGCTGGCCAGCTCGATGGCGGGCTCGTTCGTGTACCGGCGAGGGCAGAAGGCCAACCGGTCGAGCTGCGTCTTGACCGCCTCGATGACCCGCGGGTTGGCGTGGCCGACCTGATGGACGCTGTTGCCGTGGAAGTCCATGATCCGCCGGCCCTGCTGGTCGATCAGGTAGATCGCCTCGCAGCCTGACAGGACGTTCAGACAGGGGGTGGAGAGGGACTGATGGAGGAACCATCGCGCGTCGTCAGCCAGGATGCGGGCGGTGTTTTCGTCGACGTGGGCGTCCGTCCATTGCCTGCGCTGCTGCGAGAGGTTGATGTCGCCTTCGGCACGGTCGGTCGGCGTCGGGCCTGGTGGGTCCATTGGCACATCTTCCCGCTGCGTGTTGACCTCGGGATGGGGCGAAGGTGCGACCTCACCCATCCGTCCATGGCATGCTATGGGTCCGTGTCTGCCCTGGCAAGCGGGATCGGACCGCGCCTTGACCTCGTTTGGCGCGGGGAGTTACCTTGTGCATCCCCTACTCGGCGGGTGTCTGGAGGTGTCGTGCCCGAGCGGGTCGTCTGCCCTTGCGGGCATCACAGAGAAGGAGATCCCATGGATTTCGTGTTCAAGCGAAGCTATCGCGGCGAGATCAAGCTGGCCATCTATGACTGGGCCGGCACGACGTTGGACTACGGATGCTATGCACCGGCGGTGGTCTTCATCGAGGTCTACAAGCTTCGGGGGGTGGAGATCACGATGGAGCAGGCCCGCGCGCCGATGGGTCTGATGAAGAAGGACCACATCCGCGCGATCTCGAAGATCGACGAGGTCGCCGCCCTGTGGGAGAAGGTTCACGGTCGCAGGTGCACGGAGGAAGACGTGGCCGACATGTTCGAGAAGGACTTCAAGCGGCTGCAGGTCGCGTGCATTGCCGACTATTCCCAGCTGATCCCCGGCACGCTGGAGACCATGGGCGAGATGAAGCGACGGGGGATCAAGACCGGCTCGACGTCGGGGTACTTCACCGAGGCGATGGAGATCAACCACCGCGAGGCCAAGAAGCAGGGCTACTGTCCGGACGCGAACTTCTGCGCGAGCGACGTGCCCGCCGGGCGGCCCGAGCCGTGGATGGTCCTGGGCAACATGCAGGCGACCCGGACGTTCCCGCCCGAGGCCGTGGTCAAGATCGACGACACGCAGCCCGGCATCGGCGAGGGCCTCAACGCCGGGGTCTGGACCATTGGCCTGAGCAAGACGGGCAACGAGGTCGGCCTGACCGCGGCCGAGATCGACGCGCTGCGGCCCGACGTCCGCGAGCGGAAACTGGCCCGGGCCGACATGAACCTGCGACAGGCCGGCGCTCACTTCGTGGTCGAGAGCATCGCGTTGGTGCCGCCCGTCATCGATGAGATCAACGAACGGATGAAAGCGGGCGAGCGGCCCTAGCTCGGCAGGACGGTGCGATCATGTCGATCGGGAAGCTGAAGAACTACGTCAACGGCCAATGGGTCGATCCGCCCAATAGTGGCTACCTCGACGTCGAGAACCCCAGCACGGGCGATATCATCACCCAGGTTCCGTTGTCGACGGCCGAGGCGGTCGATCAAGCCATCGACGCGGCGCGTGACGCCTTCGTCGGATGGTCCCGGACGCCCGTCGCGCGGCGGTGCGATCGCCTCTTTGCGCTCGTCAACCTGCTGCAGGAGCACTTCGAGGAGATCTCCCGTGGTCTGACCGAGGAGATGGGCAAGTCTCTGCCGGACGCGCGGGCCGAGCTGAAGCGGGCGTTGGAGAACGTCGAGGTCGCCTGCGGCATGCCCACCCTGTTGCAGGGCGACAAGCTGATCGGCGGAGCCGTCGACATCGACGGCGAGGTGCTCCGCGTGCCGGCGGGCGTGTTCGGCATGATCTCGCCGTTCAACTTCCCCGCGATGGTGCCGTTCTGGTTCATGCCCTACGCGCTGGCGTCGGGCAACACCTACGTCCTGAAGCCGTCCGAGCTCGTGCCCTGCAGCTTGCAGCGGGTCGTCGGGTTGATGGATCAGGCGGGGTTCCCGCCGGGCGTGATCAACATGGTCAACGGCGACAAGGTCGTCGGCGAGGCCCTGATCGCCAACCCGAAGGTGACGGGCGTCTCGTCGGTTGGCTCGACGGCGACGGCGCGGATCATCGCCGAGCAGTGCGCCAAGCGGGGCAAGCGGTGCCAGGCCCTCGGCGGCGCGAAGAACTACCTGGTCGTCATGCCCGACGCCAAGATCGAGCAGGTCATCCGCAACATGCTGACCAGCTGCTACGGGTGCGCGGGCCAGCGGTGCATGGCCGCCTCGGCCATCGCGTGCGTCGGCGACGAGACGTACCGGGCGGTCGTCGAGGCGTTCGTGGCGGCGTCGAAGGAGGTCATCGTTGCCGACCCGTTGGACCCGGCCGTCGCCGACGAGGCCATGGTGATGGGCCCCGTGATCAGCGCCGCGTCCAAGCAGCGGATCTGCGGCCTGATCGAGACCGGCATCCAGGAGGGCGCGACGCTCGCTTTGGATGGCCGGGACATCACCGTACCCGGTCGCCAGGTCGGCCACTTCCTCGGCCCGACGGTCTTCGCCGACGTCCAGCCGGGCATGACGATCGAGCAGACGGAGATCTTCGGCCCGGTCGTGGTCATGCTGAAGTGCGACTCGTTGGACGAGGCGATCTCGGTCATCAACAACCATCAATACGGCAACGGCGCGTCGATCTACACGCAGAACGGCTACTACGCCCGGCGGTTCAAGCTGGAGGTGGACTGCGGCATGATCGGCGTGAACATCGGCATCCCCGCCCCGGTCGCCTGTCTGCCATTCGGCGGCATGAAGGCGTCGCGCTTCAGCGACATCAAGGCCCAGGCCACCGAGGTCATCAACTTCTTCACCGAAAAGAAGATCCTCACCGAACGTTATTGGCCGGAGGACGCGTAGCGGTCTGGGTTTCTCGCGCTACTCAAGGCCCACCGGTGTCGGCCTGTGTCCCGGGGACCGCGAAGTACCTGTCGAACAAGAGACCGGCGCAGCGTCTGACTTGGGGACTTTTCCCGATGACTTCCATGCTGTGGTGCGAGTGGTGGAAGAAGATGACTGGGTGGTCTGGAAATGCCCAGGCGATCGCGGACTCTTGGCTCTTCCTCTCAGCAACCCAGCTGGGGTCCAGGGCCTGTTCGGCCTCCTTGCGACTGCCGCAACTGACCAACGCATATCCCTCCGCAGTCTCAGCGGTGATGATGCGCGCGGCGCTATCCAGGTCAGCGACATGATCGTTCGCCGCGAATGCGCGAAACACAAGGACCCTCACCGTTGACTCGTCCTCGAGAAGGACAGGCGCGAGGTCGATCAATTCCTCGATGGGGACGTCTTCGTCTGGCTGGAACCACAGGTACGCGGAGGTCGGGGGGAACCCTCTCTCGGTTGCGTCTCTGCAAGGGTCCTGAAGGTCCAGTAGCATCTGTTTGCTCTTCAGCCAGGGCGTTGAGTCGAGGCAAGATCGCAAAAACGGATCCCTTGCAGCATAGGACGTGTGTTGTGTCCCGGCAAGGTCGCTCATGAGTCCGGCAGCGTGCATTGGTATGCGCGCTGGGGTGGCGTCGGACAGGAGATGCTGCAGGTGCTGACGTATGAGATGGTGTCCCTTCGACCTGACGGGCCTCGAGCTGCTGCAGAGCGATGCGGCTGGCTTCTGCCGGCTTCCAGCCGGCTCCCCCGTTAGGCACGGGCTTCAGCCCGTGCGCAGGCGGTCCCGGCGCTTCCTCCCCCCTCCCCCCAAGCCGGCTTAAGCCGGCTTGGGGGGAGGGGGGAGGAACGAAGCGGGCGCAGACACCCACGGACTGAAGTCCGTGTCTAACGGTTGCGCCGGCTCGAAGCCGGCTGGCAAGCCGCGCGAATACGCCGCCTCGGCGCTTCCGCGTGCTATCCGTTCCCTGCGCGAGACTGCGCCGCCAAGAACGCCCCTAGCGAAGGAAATGCTTGTAGTTCCCCTTGTCCACGATGATCACGCCGGTGTCGATGGTCTTGGGGACGCCGGGGACGCCGGCGGCGACGTTGTCGGTGGAGATGGCCACGTCGAGGTGGTTGAGCTGGTAGAGGATCATGACGGCGTAGACGGGCATGAGGGCGGTCTGCTGGGCGACGGCGGCCTGGATCACGTCGTCGGCGATGTAGCGGAGGACGGCGTTGTCGCGGTCCATCGCGACGATCTTGACCTGGCCGACCTTGCCGGCTTCTTTGACGGCCGTGGCCGCCCCGGCGCCGCCGGCCGCCTCGACGCAGGCGATCCCCGCCAGGTCAGCGTGACGCTGCAGCAGCAGCGAGGCCACCTGCGTGGCCTTGGCCGGATCGCTCTCGGTGTTCTCGACGCCGACGATGGTGATGTCGGGCGACTCGGTCAGGGCGGCCCGGTAGCCCCGGATCCGCTCGTTGAGGTTCGACTGGCCCGTCTTGGTCAACAACGCGACCTTGCCCTTGCCACCGACCAAGTCGGCCAGCTTCAGGCCGCCCTGATAGCCCGCGTTGTAGTTGCCCGTGCCGACGAAGGCAATGCGCTTGGACTTCGGCAGGTCGGCGTCGACGGTCACGACGGGGATGCCCTCCCGGACGGCCTTGTCGATCACCGGGGTGAGTGCGTCGTCGAAGCCCACCACGACGATGCCGCCCGGCCTGCGGGCGATCGCCAGTTCGAGCGAAGCGACCATGGCCGGGATGTCCCGATCGGCCGGGCCGGTGTACTCGGTCTGGACGCCGAGCAACTCGCCGGCCTTCTTCATCCCGAGCTTGTGGTCGTAGAAGTACTCGAGGCTGCCCAGCGCCGAGACCTGGATGTACACGTCAGGCCGCTTGGCGGACGTCTTGCCGGGAACAGCCTCCTCTTGCCGACACGCCGGCAGCATGATCACACCCACCGCTGTGACGATCAGACCCACGCATCTTCGCATCGCACCACCTCCCCATACCGGTCGTCACTTGGACGGGACCTCGGCGTACTCGGCCAAGCGGATGTTGCGGAATGACAGGTTGCTGTGGCGGTCGTGGGACTGGAGCATGATCTTCCCCGCGTCAGTCCGGCAGCCGCGTCGGGGGTTCGCGTGCATGCGACGAGTGTCGGTCCAGTCGGTGACCTGGTTTCCGTTGACCCAGGTGGCCATGTGCTTGCCATGCGCCACGAGCGTCATCGAGAACCACTCGCCGTTCTCGGGGTAGACCCAACGGACGGCCTGACGCTTGTAGATCGCGCCCGTGCCCCAGTCTACGGGCTTGGTCCGATCGCCGTTGCGACACTTGTTGAAGATCTGGACTTCATAGCCCTGAAGGAACTGCTCGGGGATCGACCGGAAGAACACGCCGCTGTTCTGATAGCCCTCCTTCGCCGTCTTCCCGTCCAACTGCAGCACGAAGTCTTTGTACTCGCCCGGTGCCCAGATCGACCCGAGCCCGCCCACCGCGTGCAGCACCCCGCCGGGCTCGACGGTGAACTTGCCCGGTCGACCGGGATGTGGGGTCCAGCCGGTCAGGTCCTTGCCGTTGAAGAGGGGCTTGGTGCCGAGCGGCTTGAGTTTGATGTTGCGGTATTCGATCTTCATGCCCGGGTTGTGGTATTGCACGCCGACGTGGCCGCGCGTGAACTTCCCGGGTCGGCCGCCGGGGCCGGGACGCTTGTCGCAGTCGTCGACGACCTTCGTTCCGTTGAGGATCACCCGAAAACGATTCCCGTCGACGCGGATCTCGACGTCCTGCCATTTCTCGACGGCTGTGACGCACTTCGCGCCGGGCCGCTTCGTCGAGATCACGCCGTAGACGCTGCCGGTCGGATTCCGCGGATGGTCGTCGCAGACCTGTATCTCGTAGCCATCGATATGGGGCCGGTTCGTGTCTCGCTTCGCCCGGACGAAGATGCCGCTGTTGCCCGTCTTGCTGATGCGGTATTGGCACTTCAGGATGCAGTCGGCGAATTCGGTGGTCGTGCCCAGCCAGCCTCCTGCGCCCTCTTCGCAGACGAGCGTACCGTCCACGACCTTCCACTTGCCGTCGCCATGGTTCTCCCAGCCGAACAGCGTCTTGCCGTCAAACAGCAGCAGCCACCCGTCCGCCACCTCTTGCTTGGTCAGCGTGTTTTGCGCCTGCTCGGCCAAGGCAGGACCCGGTGCGCCCGGGAAGCCTACCAAGGATGCCAGAACCACCAGCACGGTTGCGCGTCCCATGTCTTGCTCCTCTCGATCTGTTGCCGTCATCCGCACGACACCGGCAGGGCGTATCATGCCGATCGACGCCGGGCTCCGCAAGGGAGGAGCGTGCGTACAGACGGTCGAGGAGCGTGAATGATGGGGCACCCCTCCGATGGCCCGCCCAATCTGTCACGCACCCGGCGGTGCGTTGCCCGCGCGGATCCGCGGTGCACCTGATACACTACGCCCGAAGATGTGAACAGGAGTCTGCCAAGGAGACGAGTATGACCCACGTTGATCTGCTGGGCCTGCTGCCGATGTCGGCCGCAGCGGCCTTTCCGGTCGGCGGCGCCACCTTCCGCACCGCCAAGCCGATCTGGCCACAGGGCAGGGAACAAGAGCGCAACCTCTTCGTCGGGTTCCGGGCCGTGGTCGACGTTCCCGAGGGGCGGCGCGTCCTGCTTCGTGTGACCGCCTCCACGGTCTACCGTGCGTTCGTCAACGGTCGATTCTGCGGCTACGGCCCGGCGCGCGGGCCGCACGGGTACTACCGGGTCGACCAGTGGGATCTGACCGGCAGCGTCGGTGCGGGCAAGAACGTCATCGCGGTGGAGGTCGCCGGCTACAACGTCAACAGCTACTACCTGCTGGATCAGCCTTCCTTCCTGCAGGCGGAGGTCATGGTGGGCGGGAAGGTGTTGGCCGCCACCGCGGGGGACGGCGTCTCGTTCGAGGCGACCGTCTTGACCGAGCGCGTGCAGAAGGTCCAGCGCTACAGCTTCCAACGGCCGTTCACGGAAGTGTACCGGCTGGTCACCGATGACGGCCAATGGCGGCGCGATGCCGACACGAAGGTCTCGACCGTGCCCTGCGCGACGCTGCCGCCGAAGCGTCTGATCCCTCGCGGCGTGCCGAATCCGACGTTCTCGACCAGGCCCGCGGTGTGGCACGTTTCGCAAGGCGACATCGAGACCGGCCTGGATGTCAAAAAGCCGTGGAAAGACCGATCGCTGACCGGCATCGGCCCCGAGCTCGGTGGGTATCCGGAAGCCGAGCTAGCGACCGTGCCCACCATCGAGTTGCAGAAGATCGCCACCCGGCCGGGCGACACGCTCGACCGGCCGTTCTCGTGGGCAGACAGGCTGACGCTTACCAAGAACTCGTACCACATCCTGGACTTCGGTGTGAACTGCACGGGCTTTGTGGGCGCGAAGATCACGTGCCGGCAACCCACGCGGCTCTTCCTGACGTTCGACGAGATCCTGACCGACGGCGACGTCAACTTCAGACGGATGGGTTGCGCGAACGTCGTCACCTACGACCTGCCGGAGGGCGTCTTCGAGATCGAGTCGTTCGAGCCGTACACGCTCCGCTACTTGAAGCTCATCGCGCTTGACGGCCAGAGCGACGTCCAGCACGTCTACATCCGCGAGTACGCATACCCGGATGTGTGGCATGCACACTTCTCGTCCAGCGACGAGCGACTGAACCGGCTCTTCGACGCAGGCCGGGAAACCCTCGCCCAGAACGCCCTGGACGTCTTCATGGACTGTCCCTCCCGCGAGCGGGCCGGCTGGCTGTGCGACAGCTTCTTCACGGCCCGCGTCGCGTGCGACCTGTGCAGCAACACGGCGCTCGAGCGGAACTTCTTCGAGAACTACCTCCTGCCCGAGCGGTTCGAGCACCTGCCGGACGGGATGCTGCCCATGTGCTACCCGGCGGATCATCCCAACGGGACGTTCATTCCCAACTGGGCGCTGTGGTTTGTGGTCCAGCTCGAGGAGTACCTGGCCCGGAGCGGCGACTTCCAGACCGTCAAGGCTTTGGAGCCGAAGCTGTTGCGGCTGTTCGACTACTTCAAGCCGTTTCTGAACGACGATGGGCTGTTGGAGAAGCTCGAAAGCTGGGTCTTCGTCGAGTGGTCCAAAGCCAACGCCTTCGTGCAGGACGTCAACTACCCCACGAACATGCTCTACGCCGCCGCCCTCGCCTCGGCCGCTCGGATGTACGACCGGTCTGAGCTGGCCGCGCAGACCGAACGGATCCGCGACGTCGTTCGCCGACAGTCCTTCGACGGCGAGTTCTTCGTCGACAACGCGGTCAGGAAGAACGGCAAGCTCGAGGTCACCCGGAACCGCAGCGAGGTCTGCCAGTACTTCGCCTTTTTCTTCGACGTCGCCACGCCGGAGACGCACTCCGAGTTGTGGCGGACGTTGTGTGAACAGTTCGGCCCGAAGCGCGCCGAGGCGAAGGCGTTTCCCGAGGTGCACGCGGCCAATTCGTTCGTGGGCAACACGTTGCGGATCGAGCTGCTGAGCCGCTACGGCCGCTGCCAGCAGGTCCTTGATGAATCTGTCGAGTACCTGTGCTACATGGCCGAGCGGACGGGCACGCTATGGGAGAACGTCACGCCGACCGCGAGCTGCAACCACGGGTTCGCTTCGCACGTCGTGCATACGCTCTACCGCGACGTGTTGGGCGTCTGCGGCGTCGATCCGGTGGACCGGGCGGTGCGCCTCCGTTTCTGCGACGTCGGCTTGGCGTGGTGCGAGGGACGGATCCCGACGGTCGCCGGCCCGGTTTCGGTGCGGTGGCGGCGGCAGGGCCCGAAGCTCTTCTACCGCGTCGGGGTCCCCGCCGGGCACACGGTGAACGTCGAGGCTGCCGAGGGCATCGAACTTATTAGACAGCCGTGAGAGCCTCGCTCTGCGCAGAGCCGTTGTCCCAGCCGCCCGTTGGGGTTTCTCGGAGGGCGAGCTCAGGGTATAGGTGGACGGCATGGAATTCCGCATGGCCAGGCCCGATCCGTCGGATGCCGAGGCCGTCTGGCGCGTGGGTCCGGGCGACCGCGTGACGATCCACGTCCGCAACATTCTCGTGGGACTCTATCTCCTCGTGCCGGTGGGATTGTCGGCGACGCTGGGATCGATCACGCTTTCGTCTCCCGACGGCAGCGCGATCACGAGCTTCTGGCCGGCGGCGGCGTTCCAGGTCGTCTTTCCCATCTGGTTTGGCATCTTCGGGGCGGTGCCCTGCGTCGTGGGGCCGATGCTCGGCAACTCACTCGTCGGGGCCTCCCCGTTTGCCTTCGTGGCCAGCAACACCGTCCAGTCGTGTCTTGCGGGCTGGTGGTTCAGGCGTCGTCGACTCGATCCGCGGCTTCGCGAGAGGCGGGACTGGATCGGTCTGGCCGTCGTCGGGTGCCTTCTCGCGACTGCCCTGGGGGCTGCGGTGGGGGTGGGCGAGACCTACCTTCGGGCCGGTCCCGACGAGGTCGCCGATCTCGAGCATTACTTGGGCCAATTCCTGCGGTGGTTCTGGGGCAACTCGCTGCCGTGCTGGTTGCTGGCGCCGCTGCTTCTCAAGGCGGCGTCCCCGCTGGTCGTGCGAGGCCCCTTCTTCTGTCAGCGTTTCTGGGGCGCGGTGGATCGCGGCCCGGAAGAGCATATGCGTCCGGGCGCTTGGGTCGATCTGCCGATGGCCGCCAAGCTGATGGTGCTGGTGCTCCTGGTCGGTCTGCTACCGCTCTACGCAGTCGGCGGCCTGACGGTATACGGGACGTTGACGAGGGCTGAGTCTCTGGCGGCCTACGTCAACCAGCGTCTTGCCTACGACGCCCGCAACGAGATCGAGCGGCACTTGGAGCTGCTCAGCGCCTGGGCCAGCGAATACGATCGCCCCGACTTCGACGAGGAGATGCGCAGGAAGAAACTCGCCGAATGGGGCTCCAGAAAGGACGCCTTCACCTCCCTGGAGGTCACTGACTCCGCCTTGATCGAGCCGATGATGCTCGAGCCGGTGCTGCAGGTCTACCAACGGAACAGAGACCAGCGCGTGTTTCTCTTCGTCGTGGAGGTGGGGGGCAAGACAAGGCTTCGGGGGATCGCCCGACTCGCGTCGTTCCCCGACCAGGTGTTGACGGGGTTGGTGGCGTGGCGCCAGGACCCGTCGCCGATCGGACGGTCCCCGATCCGGCACCTCGTGGCCACCGAGGGATATCTGCTGCTCGACCCGGAAGACCATGTGCTGTACCGCCGGGGCCCAAAGGAGCTCACAGGCCTGAGCCCGCCCGACGAGCCCTTCGAGGGTCGCCCTCGGATTGTCGAGCACGGCGGGCAGGCGTGGCACATCGCCGAGGCCCGCACCGCGCGCCCGGGGCTGCGGATCATCACGATCACGTCGGCTCGTGCCGGACAAGCGGCCGTGTTGTCGAACATGCCGAATGCGCTTGCGGTGCTGATCAATCTGGCGATCTTCCTTTGCCTGATCGTGGGGACGGCCATGGCCCATCAGCTCGGCGGACGGGTGCTCGAGATCGCCGAGCACGTCCGCGAGGCCGGAGGCACGCCGGGCGACTTGGCCGTCCCGGTCCGAGGTCGCGACGAGCTGGGCTATCTGGCCGGCACGCTCAACCGAATGAGCGGGGAGTTGGCCGAGTACGTCCGCGAGCTGCAGGCCACGACTGCCGAGAAGGAGCGCCTCGCCCGAGAGATGGAGCTGGCCCGGGAGGTCCAGCAGAGCGTTTTACCGAAGTGTCCTCCGGGCGTGTCGGGCTACGACCTCGCGGGTCTCTGCCTGCCCACGTTCGAAGTCGGCGGCGATTTCTTCGACATGTTCTTGACCCGAGACGGACGCACGACGTTGATGATCGGAGACGCGGTCGGCAAGGGCCTGCGTGCGGCGATGTTGACGATGGAGACGCACGGCGTCGCCCGCGCGGCGGCGCTGGATGGGCTGGCGCCCGACCGGGTCCTCGCGGTCACGAATCACGCGATCATCTCGAGGAAGCAGACCGTGGGGGATTTCGTGACGATGTTCTGCGCTCAGCTGGACCCGAATGGGCACTGCCTCCACTACGCCAACGCCGGACACAACCCACCCATTCTGGTCCGGGACGGGCAGCCGTCCCCGTTGGAGGTCGGCGGGTTGCCGCTGGCCGTCCGCGAAGAAGGTGGCTATGAGCTCCGCCGGGCCGACCTTGGCCCCGGCGACTGTCTTGTGATGTATACCGATGGCGTGACGGAGGCCACCAATCCTACACGTGACATGTTCCTATCTGAACGTCTGGACGCCGTCATCAAAGCGCACGCGTCGGCTTCCGCCCGGCACCTCACCGAAGCGATTGTGGACGAGGTCCGCCGGTTTACCTCCGCCGCGCCCCAGTCTGATGACCTGACGCTCCTCGTCATCCGTCGCCAAGCCGCGGATTGTTGACCTGATCCGCCGGGCATACAATGGCCGGTGACGGGGCCTCCGGAATCGGATCCGGCTCCCTCATCGGGCTTCAGTCCGAGACGCGTGCGATGGCTTTCGATCTGTTTTACTTCTGGCGATGGATTCTCGTGGCCGTCTGCACGATTTACACGATCGTTCGCCTGGGCCAGTCGTTGTGGGGCTGGTACGGGTTCCTCTGGTCAGAAGGCCGATCGATGGTCCTGATGCGGCATTACGCGTTCGTGCAGGTCCTCCGATTGCGTGTGCATCGGTTCACGCTCGAGTTGGCACAGATCGCCGTGCTGGCGGGGTTGCTCGCGGCCATCAGTTGGATCCATCGTTACGTGTGAGCGCATGGCCAAGGACGACCAGACATCAGAGAAGGGCCTGGCCGCCCTGTCTACCGATGCGCTTAAGACCTACGCAACCGAGTTGGGTTTGGATCCGCCCAAACGCATCGCACGGGCGGACTTGCTCCGCCGGGTCCGGGACCGGCGGGAGCTCCTACTCGGGCTCGACCGCCAGGCCATGCTCGATATCGTCGTCTGGGCACGGATGCCAGTGCGGCGGTCGGCCAGCAAGGAGCACCTGGCCAAGCTGATCGCTAGCATCGACCAGATGCGCTTCGATGGGTTGAGCCACCCGGGCCTCGTCGCGCTCGCCCGGTTGCGCGACATCGACGTGGCTGACGACCACCCCGACGCCGACATCATCGCGAAGCTCAAGAAGCGCGCGGGCGTCTGGGGGGCGCTGCGGCGTGGGCGCCGTCGGGCGATGGGTTGGGCCATCGAGCGGGCGATCGAGGGCAGATCGCCGGACCAAGAGGAGTATCAATTCCTGCCTGAAGACCCCACGTCCCGCGAACCGAGACTGCGAGAGGAAGTGGAGAGCCACGGCGTGGTCCGTGGGTTGGCGGGCCGGCTCCGGAATGTCGCCGACGACTACATCGCCGAAAAGCTCGACGAGATCGAGCGTCGCATCGACCAGAAGATGGATCAGATCGACGATCGCCTGGCCGAGTGGCGCGATCGCGAGGTGGCCAACCGGCTGCGGATCATCAAGATCACGCTGGTGGCCTCGGTGGTTGTGGCGTTGTTGAGTTTGGGTTATAAGTACATCAGCTCACGGGTGGGGCCGGAGACGCCGACAAGTCAGCCCGCCCAGGGACAGTCATCCAGTGCTGATCATGCCCCTGGAATCGCGGAAGCCGCCGCCCATCCGTGGCCGCCGGCATGTCGAGAAGGGTTAGCGAAACGGACGGACCATGCATCCAAAACTCTCAAAGCGCTGCGAGAAAGTGATCCGGTTGGCCAACCGGATCGCCCACGAGTATGAGCAGGAGTACGTGGGCACCGAGCACCTACTGATGGCGATCGCCCGCGAGGGAACGGGGCCGGCGTCTGACTTCCTCGACGCGCATGGCATCGATGAGGTCAAGCTCAAGGAGGTCATCGATCGGCTGATCAAGGAGTCGCTGGAGGACACGTGGGTGTTTGGGCGCCTGCCCGGCACGCCGCACTTCCGCAACGTCATGTCGGGGGCCATTACCGAGGCCGCCAAGCTCGGCAGTAAGGAGATCCAGGTCGTGCACCTGTTCCTCGGCCTGCTCACCGAGAAAGGGAGCGTGGCCGAGACGGCGCTGTCCGATCTGGGGATTACCTTGAGCCTTGCCCAGAAGGAGATCGGCAAGCGGGTCAAGAAGAAGTCCCGTTGAGCCTGTCCAGTCGACCGGTGGACGACCTCCCGCTGCCCTCGAGTCAATCGGCGCTTATCGACCGCTGTGCCGCACGGGCCAGGTCACCGGGGGCTGACCGAACCGGGTTCCTTCCGCCGAGATCTCGGAGGACGCGGGTCTCCGGGGGGGTTCCGAGGCAGGCCTTGTCGGGGGCTCGATGCCCTGTTCCTTGAGCGTCCGGCGGATGTACTCCACGGCGTGATCCGGGTCGTCGGTCAGCTCGAACATCTCCATGTCCTCCGGGGAGATGTTCCCGTAGTCGTCCAGCAAGACCTTCTTCATCCAGTCAATCAGCGGGTTCCAGAACCGCGACCCCATCAGCACGACGGGGAAGCGTCCCGTCTTTTCGGTCTGCATCAGCGTCATGGACTCGAAGAACTCGTCCATCGTCCCGAACCCGCCCGGAAAACAGACGACCGCCAGCGAGTATTTGACGAACATGACCTTGCGGCAGAAGAAGTAGTGGAAGTTGAGCGCGTGGGTGACGTAAGGATTGATCTCCTGCTCCATCGGCAGCGAGATGTTCAGCCCGACGCTCATGCCGTTGGCCTCGAGCGCGCCCTTGTTGGCGGCCTCCATGATCCCGGGGCCGGCGCCGGTCATGACCGCGAAGCCCCCCCGCACCAAGGCCGCCCCCATCCGCTCTGCCAGCTTGTAGTGCTCCTGGTTGGGTTTGGTCCTGGCCGACCCGAAGACCGACGCCGCCGGGCCGACCTCAGCCATCTCCTCAAACCCCTCGACGAACTCCGCCATGATCCGGAAGACCCGCCAGGTCTCCTCGGCCGCACTGCGGAAGATCGGTTCACTCTGCGCCATGATGGGCCTCCCATACGCCGGCATGAACCGGCGAGGTGTCGCAAGCGAACGCGTCATACAGTGACGGGCGGGCGGGCCACATCTGCCATCCCCATCCCTTGTGACGCGCGGGCGTGATCCGCCGAGGCAGGACCCCCGCGTGGTGATTCCGCTCGCTGGGATCTGTGGAGGGGGGCATGGTCAACCGTGCTTCTTGCTGCGACGGGCCCGCTCCGATCTCCACTCGCGCCCTTACCAGCGGGACATCCATACCACGCCGGCCCCCGGGCGTCCAGCGGAAGTCCAGGGGATAGCGGTCCCGGTTCCCCGGCCGCCATGGTTGCGAGAGAAGGGCCTATTCCTCCTGCGCGTCCTGTGCGGCCTGGAGGCGTGCCTGGTAGTTCTCGTTGCCGGGGTACAGGTCGACGGCCAGCTGATACTGGGCCTCGGCTTCCTCGTAATCGCCGGCGTCGAAGTGCTCGGTTCCCCTTGCGTCGTAGGCCTGCGCCAGGTTCATCCGGTAGGTGAGATTGGTTGGGTCGAGGTTGTAGGACCGCTTGAAGCAGCTGATGGCCCAGTCGAGCTCGCCGGCATGGCGATACTGGCTGCCCAGCAGGTGGAAGGCTTGTGAAAGGTCCTTGGTGAGGTCCTCGTCGGTTGACGGAAGGAGTTGCTTTGCCGTGTTCAGTTCGATGAAGGCCTTGTTGTCCAGCCCACGCGACTGCCACCACTTCGACATCTCCATGTGGGACCGCGACAGACCGGACTTCAGCGTGTCGGCCGACCCGTCGAGCTCGACGGCCTCCTCGTAGTAGCGGATCGCGTCTGAGGCACGTCCCTCCTCAAGCGCCTCATTGCCCATGTCGCCGAGCAGCCAGCCGACGGCCTGTTTGTGGGACTCGTTGGTGGGCGCGATTTGGGCCGCCCATCTCAGCTCGGTCAGCGCCTCGGCGAAACGGTCTTGCTTCTGCAGGCCCTGACCCAACAGGGAGTGCGTCACGGCGGCATCGGGGACCTGCTCGGCCAGATCACCGAACCGCCCCACCAGGAGGTCCAGATCTGACCCCTCGGCGGCGAGCAGCGCGTTTCGGTACGAGGACACGGCTTGCGCTGCCCAGCCCTGGTCCATCAGCGCATCTCCAAGCATCATGTGGGCGCGTGCGTTGTTCGGACTACGATCGGACAGGTGCGCCAACAGGCGGATGCCGTCAGACTGCCGCTCGGGATCCCCGATGAGGCGGGCCGCCGCTTCCAGTACTTCGTCGTCCGACCCCTTGAGCAGCTTGACGTTGTCGAGGTCGCTCGCGAAGCGATTGCTGCTGGGTGCCAACGTGGCGGCTCGGGCGAAGTACTTCTCGGCCTGGTCGTAGTCCTCTTCGGCCAGGTAGGTGCGTCCGAGGATGTGAGCGGCCGAGGCGTTCTGACCGTCCTCCCCGAGCAGGTCCTGGGCGATCTGACGGGCCTCGGCCGTGTTGCCGGCGTCCAGCGCGTCGACGGCCAAACCGAGGGCCTCGGTGTCTGCGTCCGCTTGCCGCTGGGAGGCGAAGGCCAACGCCACGCTCGTGGTGGTCTGGGTGAGGCTCACGCTGCCTGTCTGGAGCACCAGCAGGCTGGACGCCATAGATGCCAGGTGGTTGTAGCTGTTCGCCGTGTAGCTGTTGCCGGATGAGGAGGAGGAGGGTTGATAGACGCCAGCCGAGGTGTCTGTCAAGGCAGAGCCGCTCGATGTCCCGGTAGACCATGTGCCTGTGAGGGTCCCGAGCGAAGACTGGACAGATGAAACGTTCATCGCAGATTGCCATCCGGCACGGCCTGCGCAGCGCCTGCGCACTACGGGCACGCTGCCAGATGGAACCTACGATTTGGCTGGCGGGTCCGTCAAGTTAGTGTATTGTCTTTCCGCCGCTTTCGTCCGGGTCGGGGTTATCGGACCCCGTCACGGTCGCCTCGCCTGGGGCGTTATCGGGCTGAGGTCCGCCTTGTTGCACGAGCATCTCCCGCGCCGAGGGGGTTAGCCGCTTCCGGGGATCCAACTCCAGCACGCCGTACATCGACTCGTACCGCTCCACCGCGCGGCGCAGCGCGAGCATGAGCTGCTTGGCCGAGTAGTAGTTCAGCACGACGCGGTCGTTGACCTTGATGGATCCCCGTTGACGCTCCGGGGGGCCCGTCATCAGCACGAAGTCCAGGATGACCTCGAGGGGCATGGGCGTCACGGCGCACATGTTGGCGTAGCTGGCCTCCGTGCCCGAGGGGTCGAGTTCCAGTCGGATCGCCGTCGGCTGGCCCGTTCCGGCCTGGGCTGGCCCCTGACTCGATGGCGTTTCGGGTGGGTTGTCGGTCATCATGTCGTCCTCCTTGTTTCGTCTGTCATCCAGGTACGGAGTTCCATCCCGCCTCCGCCGCGGGTCGCGCTGGGACCCGCCGGGCACGGCCGTCGGCAGCGCCGACGCACCGCACGCCTCGAATCGCATCGTCGCAGTATCCCCGACTGCCTGCAAGCCCTATTCCGCCCAAAGGGCGCGCCGGCGCCCGCTTCGGTCCGGGCGCGGTTTGTCATTCGAGGAACACGGACTGATCATATCGAAGCATGTAGACCCCGTCGCGGTACCCGTCCAGGACGATGCGGCACCGTCGGCCGAGGAGACCCCCCATCAGCCAGCGGGGAAAGTCCGCGCCGGCGTGAATGGCCAGCGGCACGCCCCCCCCGAACCGGGGGTTGATCTCGATCACGCGAATCCGCCCTTGCGGCGTGCGGATGCACTGTACCGTGATGACGCCGATGCATCCGTCGATCGACGCCACGACGCGCTTGCCGGTCTCGATGAGTCGCGGGTCCTTGACGACGCGGGCCTTCTGGACCTCGCCGCTGCGGACCTCCAGCCGCTGTCGCGGGACGACGCATTGCACGCGACCGTCCAGGCCGGCGTAGACGTCGAGCGTGAACTCGTCGCCCGGGACGAACTCCTGTACCACGGCGTCGGGCACGCGCTTCGCCCAGAACCGCAGGGCCTCCAGGTCGTCCACGCGGTAGTTGCCCAACCCCGCCGAGCCGTGACGAGGCTTGACCTGATAGGGGAACCGATGTCGCCTCCGCCTCAGGGCCTCCGCGGCGGGCCAGGTCGTGGGCGTGTCGATGTCGGCCGAACGGAGCGCCTCGAAGGTCTGCAGCTTGTCACGTCCGATGGCGATCACGTCCGTCGACGAGATCAGCACAGTGCACCCGTACCGCTTGAATCGGTCTCGCGCAGCGGCCAGCTTCGGCAGCTCCGTGTCGATCGTCGGCACGAGCAGATCGATTTGCGACTGCTCGACGAGCTCGAGCAGGTCGGCGATGTAGCGGCGACGGGAGATGGGGACGACCTGGTGGGGCAGGTCGACGCAGTGAATGCCCGGCGCCGTTGGACTGACGTCGGTTCCGTGCAGCTCCAGGCCGATCGCCAGTCGCCTGGCTGCGGTGCGGAACGTCTGGGCCAACTCAACGCGCCGTCCGATGCAGCTCAGCAGCACGCGGAGTACGGGCCGGGCCCTGGTTGTGGCCGTCGTCCGAGCCATGGTCTCCTGTTCCGGCGCCATGCGTCGCCGATCTCCATCCGATCGAGCGGGGCGCGCGACGGCATCTCGAAGTAGACGTCCGGTGGTATGTTGCCCCGTGGCGCTGGAAAGTCAATAGGAGTTGACAGAGGCCGGTCAGTCCGTAGGCTTTGCGATTCGGGCCTCGTGTCAGGGAGAACTCATGAAGCTATCTGTCGTCATACCCGTCTATGACGAGAAGGCCACGCTCGAGGAGATCGTGCGGCGGGTGGTGGCCGTCGACGTCGGCATGGACAAAGAGATCGTCATGGTCGACGACGGCTCGACCGACGGCACGCGCGATCTGTACGACAAGATCCGCGCCGACCACCCCGACGATGCGATTCACGTGCACCTGCACGAGAAGAACATGGGCAAGGGCGCGGCGCTGCGGACGGGCTTCGCGCACGCGACCGGCGACATCGTACTGGTGCAGGACGCCGATCTCGAATACGACCCGAAGGACTACGACCGGCTGCTGAAGCCCATCCTCGACGGCCGGGCCGACGTGGTCTACGGCTCCAGGTTCGTCGGCAGCGAGGAACACCGTGTCCTGTTCTTCTGGCACATGATCGGCAACCGAATGCTGACGCTCATGAGCAACGCCCTGACGAACCTCAACCTGACCGACATGGAGACGTGCTACAAGGTCTTTCGAGGCGAGGTGCTCAAGCGGATCACCATCAAGAGCAATCGGTTCGACTTCGAGCCGGAGATCACCGCCAAGGTGGCCAAAGGCAAGTGGCGGATCTACGAGGTCGGCATCAGCTACTCGGGGCGGGACTACTCCGAGGGCAAGAAGATCGGATTCAAGGACGCCGTCCAGGCCGTTTGGACGATCCTGCGATTCAAGTTCTTCGACTGAGCGTCCGGGACGGGTCGGTTCCCCTGACGTCGTTGCCCTGGTTCGCCGTGTGCCGGTGCCATCACGCCATGGCAGATGACGCGACGATTGCCGCCGCACGTCCTGTGGGGAAACACCGGGGCCTGCTGGCCATCCTTGTTGGGTGGGTTCTGCTTGTCAGGCTGGGGGCCTTGCTGTTTGTCCACTCCGAAGCCCCGTCTCGCTGCTTGATGCCCGATTCAGCCAGCTACACGTCCCCTGCCCGCTCCCTGTTGGAGACCGGTCGCCTGGCGGCCGGGCCGGACACGCCGGACGTCCCGATGATCGTCCGCACGCCCGGGTATCCCGCCTTCATTGCGCTGGTCTACCTCGTGTTCGGGGAGGCCCACGTCGCGGTGATCGCCGTGCAGGTAATCTTCAGCGCGTTGTCCATCGTGGTGTTGTACCACGTGTCCTACGCGCTGTGGGGATCTTCCGCTGCCTTCCTGTCGGCGCTGCTTCTGTCGGTCGACCCGGCCACGTTCCTGAGTTCGCAGCTGGTCCTGACCGAGACGCTCTTTGCGTTGCTACTGGTGACCTCGGCCGGCGCGGGTGCGTTTGTGGCCCTTCGCCAGCCGAACCAGCGCCGATGGGCCTTCGTGTCCGGGCTGTTCCTTGCGCTGGCCACCCTCGTTCGCCCGATCACCTACTACCTCGTCGTTCCCGTTGTCGTTGGGTGGCTCTTGCACGGATGGTCCGCACGTTGGGGGCGCAGGCGGGTTCTTTCGATCGTTGCGCTGACGGCGCTGCCTTCTCTCGTCCTGGTCGGGGGATGGCAGATCCGAAACCACCGCGTCTCCGGAAGTGCCGGATACAGCCAGATCGGGAACTACAACGCCCTGTGCTACCGGGCTGCCGGCATCGTGGCTCACCTGGAGGGGATCTCATTCAGGCAGGCGCAGGGGAAGCTGATGAAGCGGCATCCTTTGGACGATCCCTATACGGCGCCGGCTTCGGCGTTTGAGGCCTGCGGGGACGAGGGATGGGGGATCGTCAGGGAGCATCCTGTCCTGTTCGCGAAGGACGTTGGACGGGGCATGGCGTGGGTCCTGTTTCATCCGGCGTCACGGGGGGTTCTGGCATACCTGGGCGTCGAGGCGACCGGCCCGGACCGGAGTGGGGACCTCCACGCGGCCGCGGGGGTCGACACGGTTCTGGGGAGGCTCCGAACGCTCCTGGCCGATCCGGCGTATGCCGCGACCTTCGGGTTCGAAGCGACGGGGCTGTTCCTGTCGTATGCCGGGGGGGTGTACTGTCTGTGGTGGATCGCGCGACGGAGAAGGGGCAATCTCGCACCGCACGTGCTGATGGTGGGCATGGCCCTGTACCTGCTGGTATTATCATCGGGGCCCGAGAGCAATGCTCGATTTCGGGTGCCTCTGGCGCCCTTCATCGCGCTGTACGGTGGTGCTGGGGTGTCCCTGCTTCTCGAGTGGTTCAGGTCTCGCAGAGCAAGCCGGGCGACAGGGAAGGGCCGGGGCGGCTGAGAGCTTGGGAACTGACCATGCGCGTTGTCGTCACGGGAGCGGCGGGGTTGGTGGGGTCGCATCTGACGGCGCGGCTGTTGACCGACGGCCACGACGTCATCGCCGTGGACAGCATGAGCACCGGCCAGCGCCGCAACGCCGAATGGCTTACCGGCAAGCCAAACGTCACCTGGATCGAACACGACATCGTCGAGCCGCTGACCGTCGACGGACCCATCGAGGCGATCTTCAACATGGCCTGTCCGGCGTCGCCGGTGGATTTCCGCGACAAGGCGCTGGAGATCATGCGGACGTGCAGCGAGGGCGTGCGCCAGTTGCTGGCGTTGGCGCAGCGACACGACGCCATCTTCCTCCAGGCCAGCACCAGCGAGTGCTACGGCGATCCGGAGGTCAACCCCCAGTCCGAGACCTATCGCGGCAACGTCAGCACGACCGGCGTTCGCAGCGTCTACGACGAGGGAAAACGCTTCGGCGAGGCGCTGACCATGGCCTATCATCGCGAGTTCGGGGTTCGCACGCGGATCGCGCGGATCTTCAACACCTATGGCCCGCGGATGCGGATCGACGACGGACGCGTGCTGCCGAACTTCATCTGCCAGGCGCTTCGGGGCGAGCCGCTGACCGTTTACGGTCAGGGGCAGCAGACGCGGAGCTTCTGCTACATCGATGACCTCATCGAAGGGCTCGTGCGGTTGGCGCTGGCGAGCGACTACGTCGAACCCGTCAACCTGGGCAACGCCGACGAGGTGACCATCCTTCAGATCGCCGAGGAGATCATCGACCTGACGCAGAGCCGATCGCAAATTGCCTACCGGCCCTTGCCCCCGGACGATCCCAAGGTCCGCCGGCCTGACATCACCCGCGCGCGGGAGGTGCTCGGCTGGCAGCCCACCGTTGACCGCCGAACCGGGTTCTCTCGCACGGTCGAGGATTTCCGCCAGATACTGGCGGCCGGCGGGGCGAATATGTGACAATGCGCCTGTTGAGCGATCCTTCGCGAGTGCACGCAGCGATGACCGAGCCCTCGACGACTGCTGCCTCCAGAGACCGCCTGACCGGCGGACCGGCCCCGCGATGGCTTGCCCTGGGGATCGTGTGCGTGCTGGGCGCTTCGGCGCATCTACAGCCCGCCCACGCCGCCAAGCGAACAAGGACCAAAATCACACGCGACTTCCACGAAATCGTCGTTCAGGACTTCGAGGCTCCGCTGGGGAACGACGTCGCCCTCGACGACGACCGCGCGGCACGGGACAAGGAAAACGCCAACGCGACCCGAGGTCAGGGGTGCTTGACCATCAACCTGACCGCGGAGGGCCCGGTGGCGTTCGGCTTCCTCCTGCCGGCGGCGGACGTCGGCGATCACGATTGGTTGGAGTACGACGTGGTGGGCGCTCCACCGGGAGGCGTGCTGATCGAAACGACGCTCTCGGTGGACGAGACGAAGCAGGAGTTCGCCCGCACCGCTGCCGTTATCGAGGGATCGCCCTGGATGGGCCAACTCCTGCTCAGCCAATTGGCCGCGGGGCAACGTGATCGGGATCTCCGTGTGGCGTTCCAGCTGACGGCACTCGGCCCAAAGACGTCCGTGCAGTTTGACGCGCTGCGGCTTGTTCGCGACAACCCGCCGAAGCTGGCGCCGGGATCGGGTGGGGTCTTCAGCTTCGGACAGCAGCGCTCGCCGCGTTGGCCTGGCTTCGAGTCGATCGATGTCTCCATGCTCCGCGGGGGAGACGACCGCTGGATGTGGGACGGCCTGCGCCCGCCGCGGATCATCGATCTGGGCTGGCCCGATCCGCTCGGGCGGGAGTTGCTCTGCGCCGGTTCGCCCGACGCGCAGGACATGACGTTCACGTTGTCGCTGCGTTGCCGTCCCGGTCAGTACGAAGGGATGATCCTGTCGGCCCCGATCATGCAGGAGGGCCTGAAGCGTGCGGCGTTCGGTCTGAGGTGCAACGGCTGGGAGCTGACCGCCCGCCGCTGGCGGCCCGAACGCATGTTCAGCGAGGACGGGATCTTCGCGGGGCGCACCATGCGCGAGTTCGGGGCCGAAGCCGTCCATCGTCTGTGGGTCGACCAGACGTTTCGGCAGCTGCGGTTCTCGGGGCCGAAACAGGGCGGCCGGATCACCATCGATTCGTTGGGCACGCTCGTGGGTGGCCTGGTCGTCTACCCGCGAAGTCATCGTAGGGCCTTTCAGCCTTACCTGGAGAGCCTGATCGCCCGACGAAAGGCCTACTTCACCCAGCAGGTCTATAGCTGCATCCACCCGACCTTGCCCGAGCCGCTCAAGACACCGACAGAAGCCGAGCAGAAGTGCGGCATGCAGCTGCTCGAGGCGAATCCGCTCGAGCTTCCCACGGCCGAGTTCGAGCTGACGGAAGACCGTTTGGTGCGCGAGCGGATGGAGCTGTTCGGTCTGGCCGGACAGACGGTCACCACCGCCATCGGCGTGTTGGCCCTCAACGACCTGGAGGGCTTGGACGTCCGCGTGGGGCGGTCCAAGCGGGGGAGCGGTCGTGTGGCCGAGATCCGTGAGTTCCCCGTCATGTGGCGCCCGCCGTTGCGGCGGGCCCTGCCCTTGTGGGTAGCCGAGACGTCACCGCAGCCGCTGAAGCGGGGCCGGATCGCCTGGTATCTCCTGGAGGTGGATGTCCCAAAGGCCGTCAAGGGGAAAGACCTGTCCGTCGAGGTGCGTGCGGCCGCGGCCAGGGAGGCCGCCATGACGGTGGACGTCCGCGTCAAGGTGGCCACGGGGCGGTGGTCACCGGACGAGATCTGCCGCGGCGTCATCTACCCGCACGGCTTCGAGAGCGGGTATTTCCTGAATCTCATCAGCGCGTCCACGACGACCGACGTCGAGGCCCTCCTGCTGGGCGACTACCGTGTGTTGAGCAACCATGGCGTGGTCGCGACGCTGCTTCGCGGGATCTACCTCAGCGATTCCGAGGGCGGGCCCAGGATCTTCACCACGCAGGCGCTCAGACGCGCCCGGACCGCATCGCGCGCCGGGCTGTGTGCCGACGTCCCGGGATGGGTGGACTTCGGCGACCTGGTGCACGATCGCGACTGGCAAGACGGCCAAGACGGTCCCATCAGGCGGGTTGCCCTGCATGCATCCAGGCAGCTCAACGCCGACCTGAGCCGCATGGATGTGCGATGCTCGGCCTTGCTGACAAGCCAACTGGGGGCCCGTGGTCGGCCGGAGGCGTCTGCGCTGCAGGATGTCCTCGCCATGGCCCGCGTGTGTCGCCAGAGCGGATGGCGGAGTGTGGGCGTGATGTTGGATCCGCGGCTTGCGGACCTGGCTGCGGGTGTGGATCCGGACGCGATCGGCGCCGCGGTTGCGCAGGACGATCTGACCAAGCTACTCGGCCAGCTGGATCGCCTTGTCGCTCCCGCGCCGCTGGCCGAAGCGCTCCGCAAGCAGCTGCCCAAGGCCTCCGTCGAGTTGTTCGACCCGTGGGCGGGCCGGTTCTCGTCGGGCTTTCGGCTGTGGCTGGGCGGGTTCGACGGCGTGTGGACGGCGAACGTCCACCGGGCCACCATTCCCTACCTGCCGATCCACTCCGTCCGTCCGACGGAGCAGCCCCTGCTGATGCCCTTTCCCCGACAGCCCGCCCCGACGCTGCGTCTGCTGGGCATCCGCGAAGGGGCGATCGACCTCGAGTACACGCGGATGCTGGCGTCCCTGCTGAAGCGCCGCTCCCCCAAGAGGCAAGCTCTCGAGGAGGCCAAGCAGGCCCTCGATGCCCTCCGTCGGCAAATCTCGGACGACTGGAAAGAAGCCGTCGAGGCCGCCAAAAACCGCAATCTCGCCGGTGGGACCCAGGGACGCGACTTCGCGACCACGCCGTCGCACGAGTTGATGGACACGTACCGCCGGACGCTGTTCGACCTGATCGTCAAGCTCACTCGCCGCCGCTGAGCGTGTTCTCAGGACCCCAGCACGCGTCCGGCGGGGGTGTCGGGCGGCGGGGGCATCGGCTCGAGCGGGACTTTGGTCGGTTCCGAGACGCCGGGGGACGCGCGGACGTAATGCCGCTCAGTGTCAGGTCGATGCGTCGTGGCGCCGAAGTGCTCGCCGGCAGCATCCATGGCGATCAGGTTGACGGTCCCGGGAATGGGCAGCGCGACGTGCTGCAGATCGTGCATGGCCTCGGCGACGGCCTGTCGGACGGTCATGCCCATCTTCAGATAGAGCACCACGCTGCGGGCCGTGCCGGTCGAGAGCGTCCATTCGCCGAACCCGGTGCAGGCCGCCGCTCCGTGGCGGGTGTCGGCGTAGCAGCCGGCGCCGATGATGGGCGAGTCGCCGAGCCGGCCCGGGTACTTCCATGCAAACCCGCTGGTGCTCACGCCGGCGGCCAGTCGCCCCTTGGCGTCGCGGGCGATGCAGGTGACCGTCCCGCCGACCTGCTCCGGGTCGACGGCCCATTGCCCCAGCCGGGACAGATCGGCCGCCGTCCGGATCGATTCGGGATCGGTCAGGCCCAGCCGCTCACGGAGCCGATCGGCCCAGACTTGCCGCGCCTCGGGCGAGAGCATGTCCCGCGGCTCGCAGCCCATCTCCTCGGCGAACCGCCCCGCGCCCTCCCCGACGAGCAGGACGTGGGCCAACCGCTCCATCACGTGCCGGGCGACGCTGATGGGGTGACGATACCCGCGCAGCGCGCCGACCGCCCCATTCCGCAACGTGCAGCCGTCCATGATGGCTGCGTCGCACTCCACCTCCCCGAGGATGTTCGGCCAGCCGGAATAGCCGACCGTGTGGTCGTCGGGACTATCCTCAGTCTGCAAGATAGCCCGCTCAACCGCGTCGACGGAGGAGACGGCGCGATCCATGTCCGCGGCGGCGTCGACCGCGCCGATGCAGTTGCGTGAACCGATCACGAGGATGCCAGGTTGTGTCATCTCGCCTCACCCGCTATTGGCAGGCCAACGATGATAGGCTCTCTGTGCGACGATCGGAAGCCCCCCAACGGTTCGAGGATTGCCGGAGACATGGGGTTTGTGCCATGATGTTGCGTCCCGCCATGCGGACCGGATGCGTCGCCGTTGCTGCAACAGGAGGCCGCCAGATGCTACTCCGCCGTGCTGTCGTCAGTGGGTTGATGCTGTTCGCGCTGGCCACTCAGGCCGACGCCAAGACGGGCCCGAAGCTCCACACCCCCGAACAGGTCCAGCGGATCCGCAAGCAGGCCAAGGAAGATCCGGCCTATCGTCAGCGGCTCGACAACGCCCGGCAGGCGGCGGCGTACTACATGGCAATGTCGGACGAGGAGATCTGGCAGTTCGTCCCGTCGCACGATCTGCCGCGGGCGCTGAACGTGCGATTCGGGCACGGGTGCCCGTTCTGCGGGGTCAAGATCTTCCGCGTCGGCGGCCACTACCCGTGGATCTTGCGGCGAGACAGGCCGTTCAAGGTCCAATGCCCGATCTGCAAGCGGGTGTTCCCCACGAACGATTTCGCGGCCTATCTGAAGTCGGGTCGCAAGGCCAAGCTCGACACGACGGCGGAGTTCGTCGACGACGGGTTCGGCTGGCGGGACAAGGCCGGCAATCGGTACTGGTTCGTTGGCGTCTACGTGTTCTGGCGGCTGTGGACGGACATCATCGACGGCCCGTCCAACCTGGCGGAGGCGTACCTGTGGACGGGCGACCGCAAGTACGCGCACAAGGCGGCGGTGCTGCTGGCCCGGATCGGCCAGGAGTATCCCAAGATGGCCTACGCCAAGCAGGCCTATCACAACGGCAAATGGCCGGCGGGCATTAACGGTCGGATCCGGGACTACATCTGGGAGACGGGCGTGATGCGGAAGTTCGCCACCGCCTACGACGTCATCTACGACGCCCTGGACGATGAGCCGCTCAAGGCGTTCCTGGCCGGCAAGGGCATCGGCGACGTCAAACGCCACATCGAGCAGCACATCATCCAGGAGCAGGTCCGCGACGTCCTGGCCGGGCGGATTCGCGGCAACATGGGCATGCACCAGAGCGCGCTGGCCACCGTGGCGGCCGTGTGGGACGACAACGATCCCAAGAACGGCGTGACCAGCAAGCAGATGATCGACTGGATCCTCGATGGCGGCGGCGCGATGAACGACCTGCTGTACAACGGGGTGCATCGCGACGGCATGGCCACCGAGAGCGTCGGGTACTCGGCCGGATGGGCGGGGTCTTTCTTCCGCGTCGCCGAGGAGCTGAAGCGGTCGGGCGTGAATCTGTACAGCAATCTCAAGCTCAAGAAGATGGCCGACTTCTACCTGGACCTGACGGTGGCTGGCGAGTGGACCCCGTGCGTGGGCGATACGGGCGGCGGGCCGCTGGGTTCGCGCCGCGGCGGGTGGAGCCGGTACGTCATGGAGCAGGCGTTCCGGGCGTATGTGGACCAGAAGCATGTCGATACGACACGGTTCGCCCAAGCGCTGACACAGCTCGGCGGGCCCGAGAAGGACCCACTGGCCGATCCCATCGACGACAAGGTCAACGCGATCGTGGCCAAGCATGGCAAGACGTTTGAGCTCGGCACGCGTGGGCTGGGTGGGACGGGGTTCGCGATTCTGGAGGCCGGTCGGGCGCCGCATCGCCGCGGTCTGAGCCTGTACTACGGCTATTCGACCGGCGGTCACGGCCACCGCGATACGCTGAACATCGAGCTGTTCGCCCACGGCAAGGTCATGCTGCCCGAGATGGGCTATCCGGCGCACTGGAACGACAAGTGCGCTTACTGGACGACCAACAACATCAGCCACTACACCGTGCTGATCGACCAGCGCCGGTACGCCAGCCTCGATGGCGGCACGCTGAACCTGCTCGCCGAGATGCCTGGCGCGCGGATCGCCGACGCGTCCGCCGAGCGCGTCTACCCGGGCCTGGCCCAGGTCTACCGCCGCAGCACGATGATGATCGACGCGTCGGAAAAGGACAGCTACGTCGTCGACGTGTTTCGTGTCAGAGGGGGCAAGCAGCATGACTGGAGTTTCCACGGTCCGGGGTTCGACGAGATGGAATTCGTCGTCGACGGCGTCGAGTTGAGCCCGAACCAGATGACCGGAACGCTGGCGGGCGAGGGCGTGCCATGGGGGGGCGGGTGGAAGCACGGCGGCAGCGGGTTCCAGTATCTCAAGAACGTCAAGCGGGGATCGCCCCGCGATGGCTGGTCGGCGACGTGGCACTCGACCAAGGAGGGTCTGGGGTTGCGGTTGACCGTGCCCAAGGGCGTGACGAGGGAGATCGTGATCGCCGACGGCGAGCCGGAGTTCAAACCCGGCTTCCCGAACGTCATCAAGTACGTGCTGGGGCGGAACCGGGCCGACAAGGCGCCGCTGGCCAGCACATACGTTGCCATCGTCGAGCCATATCAGGCTAGGCCGTACATTGCCGACGTCGAGCGGGTCGAGCTGACCGGCAACCGCGCCGCGAAGGATGAGGGGGCAGACCCCGTGGCCGTCCGCGTGCGGTACGGCAGCTGTGAGGACATCGTCTACAACTCGACGGGGTCCGACAGCGTGCGCCGCACGCCGGACGGACAAGTCCTGTCAGGGCATCTCGCGGTAGTTCGGCTGCGAGGTGGGCAGCTTCGGGAGATCGGCGTGGTTAACGGCAAGCTCGTCAGCTCAGGCGGATTCAGCCTGAGCGGCGTCGTGCCGGCTTGTACCACCGTCGATCGGCCGGCCATCAACGACGGCGGCGTGATCCTCGATGCGGCGTGGCCCAACAACGGTGCGTTCATCGGGCGGACGGTTCTGATCGACGGTGGCGGGCGGCGAACGAACTACACGATCGAGCGGATGGCCTTTGCGGGCATGAACACGTTCCTCACGTTTTCGGATGGCTTCCCCCTCATCGCGCGCGGGCGTGTCGACAAGGCCGTCGAAGCGGAGGGGCTGGTCACGTCGAAGACGGCGTTCACCGGATACGGTCACGTCTACAACGGTCAGTTCCAGGGCATGTGGATGGTCAACGAACGGGCCGAGAGCCCCGCCCGGATCAAGCAGGTCAAGCACGCCAAGGGGTTGGCCTCGTTCACGCTGGCCGACGGTGCCGAGTTGATCCGGTCCCTGAAGGATCTGAACGGCGACGGGCAGACGTTCTTCTACGTGTTGGACTACGATGCGGGCGATCGCCTGACGGTTCCGGGCACGGCGGCGTTGCGGCGTCGCTCAACGCACGTATTCGAACTGGCTTCCACGACACTCACGCCTATCACTGTGGGGGTTCCCAAGGAACTCGCCGCGGGCGACTGCCGGATCCGGATGAACGACGGAAAGTGGGCCGCGCTGACGTTCAAGTCCGGTCCGTCCGACAAGCAGCGGAGCTTCGCGTTCGAGCCCTGCAAGTTCCTAGAGGGCCGGGCCCTGTTCGTGTTGAACAGGCCGGCGACGATGGACCTCGACGACGACGAGGCCCCAGTCGCATCGGTCACGATCGAGGGCAAGGCGGTCACACCGAAAGACGGTCAGGTCTCGCTGGGGATCATCCGGAAATCGCCGAAGGTGGTGCGCGTGCGGTTCCGGGATGACCGGTCAGGGATCGATCCCGCCGCAGCGTCCGTGCGACTCAACGGGGCGGGGATCCGCGACGAGATCGGCAAGGTTCGTGTGGACCTCGCCAAGCAAGATCCCAAGCAGCTCGACGTCGAGGTCCGTCTGGGAGAACTGGCCGATGGGACGTACGAGCTCGACATCAGCGTGCCCGACCAGGCGCCCTCGGTCAATCGAGGCCAAGTCGTGATCGCCTTCGAGCGGATCGACCCGAGCAACGTGGCGCTGCACCAGAACGGGACGACATCCAAGGCCGACAGCCATTTCAGGACGTATGACGAGACCCGGCCCGTTCACGACGGCAACACCGACGCGGGTGGCGCGCACTGCTTGAACGACGTGAGCTGGGCCTCGGCCGAGACGCCCACGCCGCACTGGTTCGAGCTGACGTTCGCCGGGCCGCGAACCGTCCGCAAGGTCAGCGTCTGGTGGGCGTTCTTCAACGGCAAGCACCATACGTCGCGAGACTGTCAGGTCCAGGCGTGGGTCGATGGCGGCTGGAAGACCGTTGCGACGCTGAAGCGAGACAAGCCCGAGGCGGCGAGCGTCGCGACGTTCAAACCCGTCCGGACCACGAAGCTGCGACTATACCAACCCAAGGGCGGAGGCAGTGCGGCGCGCCCCGACTTGATGTGGCTGGCGGAGATTAAGGTAGGCAGCGTGCTGGGCGATTGACGCTGACGCGGCACCCCACTGAACGCCAGAGTTTCAGGAGCGCGTGCGGCTACGATGCGTCAACTGCGTTCAGCATCGCGCGCTGGACGGCCCGTCGCCACTTCGGCAAGTCTGACCGGCTGCAGAGCAGCAGCAAGCTGTAGACCTGCTGGTCTTCCACGTCGACGACGATCCTGCCGCGGGTCGTGCGCGCTGGGCGTTGCTCGAACCTGCACCAGCGTCCGTGGCGGATCTCGCCGACCTCGGTGGCGACGTCCTGCCAGTTGCCGCGCGTGGCGAGCCGGACCTGGCCGGCCTGCAATGGCATGAGGAGGATCGCCGTCGAATCTCCCAAGTCTCGGCCGTCCAAGGCGAGCACGATGCCGTCGGTCGTATCATCCAGGCAAGGCCGATCGCCACGCCGCAGTTCGCCCTGGACCTCGGCCGCCCGCAGGCGATTGGCCCCGTCGTACCACAACAGGGCGGACCGGCGCTGACGGATCGTCAGACGTGCGGGGGTATTCCCCTCGAGGCAGACAATCGTCCGTTGTGGTGCGGCTTCGTCGGCGTTGAAGAACACTTGCACGCGGCCACCGTCCTGCAAGGGCACCCGCATCACGTGGATGTGCGGGTTGTTGGGCTCGATGGCGGCCGGCGAGACCCCGGCGGCGGCCAACACATACCGGTACAGCGTGACATGTCGGTCGATGTTTGCCCGATCGGTTCGCAGCTCGATCGGATCGGCTGAGAAGACGACCTGGCCGCGACCCACCGCGTTCTTGACGACGACGGGCCGTCCCTCGGCGGATCGCCAGATGGCGGTCGCGTGCGTCGGCTCGACGTCGACGCACGGCTTGGCCGCGGGAATGGCGGGCCAGTTGGGGTCCACTGGCTGGAGCGTCACGGACGCCGACTTGCCGGCGTCGATGCCGGCGTACCGCTCTTTGACGAAACGTACCCCGCATAGGTCGATCAATCGTGGCAGGTGCGTTCGTCGACGTTGGGGATCGAACGACACGTCTCCCGACACGTACAGCGTCCCGCCGTTGCGGACGAACGCCATCAGCTGCGAATAGGCTGCGTCGGTCAGGCAGAACGGAATGGGCAGGAAGATCACCTTCGCGCCGGCGGGGATGTTCAGTGCGTGTTCGTTGAGCAGGCCCAGGTTGTCGACGTGGCAGGCCAGCGCCAATTGGATGCCATTCAGGACGCCCTCGATGACGGCCCGCTTCTGACCGCCGAGCCGGTGTGTGTCCGGCGTCATCACGTAGACGGTCGGCTGTTCGTAGACGGGTCGGAAGTGACGGAAGAGCAGGCTCAGGTTGCGGTGCACGTAGGCCGTGTCCTTCTCCACCTCGTCGCAGGCGTGGATCATCCCCCACGGGAAGACCGCGTGGCTGCTGTCTTTCCAGCACCAGTTGTGGATCCGCGAAGCGCCGAGGCCAAACGCATAGTGGGCCACCGCGCTGAAAAGCTGGATCGCTTGCGGACGGGTTCGGGCCTTGTGATAGCCGTAGGCGGCCGGATCGGCCCAGGCGGGATGCGTCTTGACGCCGTACTCCCCCGGACCGAACGACTTGCCCCGGCTACGGAGGTCGCTGTACTTGAGCACGCGCGGGAAACGTCGGATGTCCTGGAGGGGTCCGTCGAAGTAGCCGATGTTGGCAAGATCCAGACGCCCGATGCCGGCCGGCACGTCGACTCCCGCGTAGGGCAGCTGGTAGAACTCCGACGTCGTCGGGTGCGTGGCGTCGTGCTGTCGGATGGCGTCGATCAGGGCGTCGTGCCAACGACGGATCAGCCCGGCGCGGAAGAGGTTCATGTCATAGGCCCGCACGTCTGACCAGGCGGCGCTCGTCTCGGGATACTCCTCGGCCTTCAGCTCGTCGAGCCGGGGCGTCGCGTCACCCCATGCGGCTCGCAAGACGTCGTCATCCCGGTAACGGCTGCGGAGGAACGTCCTGAGTTGTGGCTGCACCGCGTCAGTGATCCGGCAGCGGAGGTCGCCGTTGAGGTAGTAGATCAACCCCGGGACGTTCGAGAATCGCTCCGCGTACGCCCCGGCGTAGTCGGCGTGCTTGCGAAGCGTCGCGTCGTCGACGGCGATGTTGTAGCCACACAGCAGGCAAGGGAAGTAGACCTGCCGGAACTGCTGGGTCAGCTGGATGAGCCCCTGGACCTTGTTGAAGAACGTGTCCTTCGCCGCTGGCGAAGCAGGCAGGCCAACTTGCAGGTTTTCGTAGAGGGTTAGGCCGAAGTCTCGGCGCTTCTCCATGTCCCGCCGCCATTGCAGCGGGGTCTCCCGGGCCGTGTTGAAGACGTAGCTCCAGTCGTCGGTTCCGAACATGAACAGGGGGCGGCCGTCGACGTGCAGATAGTTGTCGCGATAGGTGAGCTTCGGCCCGGCAGTGATGATGCTGTCATCGCGGACGATGAATCCGCCCTCGACGACATCGATGCGATCCTGCGGCGCCGAGGCCAATCGGAGTTCGGCACAGAGACGGTAGAAGTCGTGGTCGAAACGGGCGGGCCTCCAATCGACGTTCACCAGCCCGCTCTTACCCGGCGCGACGACGATGGTCTCGGTGTGCTGATGCGCAGCTGTGGTCTGGCCCTGGCCCAAGATGCAGGTGCGGACGATCAGCCTGGCCGGCTCTCGGCCGCCGTTGTAGACGGTCGATGTCACGCGCACCTTGTCGCCTGATCCATAGCAGGCCTTATCGGCCAGGACGGAGACGAGATAGACGTCGCGAATCAGATGACGCGCCAACTGGACCAGTGCCGCGTCGCCGCCGGGCCGACCTGGGGCAAACACGTCATGGCTGGTCAGACCGAAAAACGCCCAGGATGACCCCTTCCAGGTTCCCCCGTAGTGATGCACCAGCGCGCCACCCGCGCCCCGCAGCCGGCCGTATCGGTCGTGGGCGTTGATGAGGGGTCGCCAACGGGACGCGTTGTATCCCAGCACACCGCTGGCGGCGCAACCGCGGATCGGTCCGCCGGTCGGCGACGGATCGATCGACCAGGGCTCGTCGAAGATGTGCTGATCCGGCGCGGGCTTGACCGTCCGCGCACGGCGGATGCGGTAGTCAGGATCGAACACGCCGATTTGCGTCGGCTCGACCTTCAGACCGTCCAGCGGGCTACCGTGTCGCGTGTTTACACGGATCTCGTCCCGGGCGTACTTGAGTTGGGCGGCGAGGCTGGCAGATCCGCCGTGACGTACGGTGATGTCGACTGAACAGAGCGACTTGTCAGGCCGGTACCAGTGCATGGGCCGATGTGTGTCGACCTCCGCGCCGGGCTTGATGGTCGCATCGACGACGACCTGACCGGCCGCGTCGGTCAGCTTGATCTGATCGAACCAGGCCCGGCCGCGGCAGCCCCACAAGCCCGCGTACAACGTCACACGGGCGGCCTGATGGTTCACCCAAAACGCATGCGTGTACCGCCGCCACGGCGTCGTGCCCGTCACCTGGCAGACATCCTTGAATTCGAGGAGTTTGCCCGCTTTGTCGAACTGGTAGACGGCCATGAAGGCGAAGTGCTGGCCGATGACACGATCGGTTCGCATCCATCCGCCAAACGTGCACTTGCCGCGTTTTCGAATCACCTCGGCGGGCACGTCGAAGCGCCATCGAACGTCACTCGGGCCGCTGGGGGGGGCGGGCCTGTGGGCCTGCCACCCCGTGTTCGTTTCTATCAGCAGGTGGTCGAAGGCGTATCCGCCGACGCTGATGAACTTCCCCCCCTCGCGGAGGAACCGCCGCAGGTTGTCCGCCGCGGCGACGGGAAAGCTGGGGCCGTACGGGAAGATCGCCAGGTCGAAGGCGTCGCGGTTCAGGACCGAGCGGCTGGCGAGCTCGTTGGCGTCAATCAAGACGACGTCCAGATCGGCCTTACGGAGCACGGCAGCCAGGTGGTTTGGCGCAGAAGCGATGCCCTCGGCCAGCCCGTCTCCGCCGACGGGCAGGTCCTCGGCCAGAATGGCGATCCGTCCTGATCCGGTTCGGCCTTTGCGACGGGTGCTGTGGCCATCCGGCCGGGCTGATGCGACGGCGTCAAGTGGGCTCATGCCGCATGCCGCCAGCGAAACGATCACCCAAGCAAACCACGATGTCCCATGACTTGAGAGGACGCGAGCCATGGTGCACAATCCTCCTGCAAGATCGTGTTCGGCGAATCCACCCAGAGGTCGGGCAATGCCGGCGACCGAGTGGTATCGTACCCGACCGGTGGATTGTCAAGGTGGGGACGTCTACAATCGCTATCCAGGCGGCTCCGGTCAGATGAGGTCATCGTGATGATCCGACGGCGGCTTGCGATACTCCTGTGTTGCGAATGCCTCATTCTGATCGGGGGGTGCTCCGACCGGCTGGGCTGGCGGTCGGACTGGAAGGTGGCGATGGCGGAGGCCAGCCACGACCGGGTGCACACGCTGGTGATGTTCGCCAGTGCCATGTGCTCGCGATGCTGGCACATGGACAGGAAGGTCTTCACCGACCCGGCCCTGCGCGATCTCCTGAACGACTACAAACTCATCCGGTTGGACATCTTCCTGCACCGCGAGATGGCGCGGGAATACGGGTTCACGGGCACACCGTCGTTCGTCGTTTACAATTCGCGAGGCCGCGTCATCGGTACCCGCGCAGGGGCGATGGACGCCCCTACGATGATCCGCTTCCTGAAACAATCGAGAATGACCCCCTGAGCGGCACGTGGGCAGCGTGCCGCGATCGGTACGGACCGCCTACTCGTTGGGTGACTCGGGCGGCGTCGGATCGCCCCGGTAGCCGCGGTCAGCGGCGCGGAGGATCTCGTCGAGGCGATCCGGAATCCGTGTGGGATAGTCGATGAAGTCCTCCGCGCGGATGCTGAAGAGGTGATCGCGATTGTCGAACCCCGACACGCTGCCGTCGCAGAACAGGATGTTGACCCGTTTGCCATCGTGATTGACGTGCCAGCCGGTCCCGGTACCGAAGCTGTTGATGTCCATCGCCAGGGCGCAGACGGGCAGCTCCTCGCCGTTGACGCCGGGCGCGTCCAGCAACGGGCGCGTCAGGTCGTCGCGATTTCGGTACAGGTACGAGCCATAAGCGTCCTGGTCGGTACCGATCTTGGGCATCTCATTGTGTTCGTTGCTGTTACGGTCGGCGGGGCAGAACAGGATGCGCGTGAACGGCAGGAATCGCGGCGGCATGATCGCCAGGCCGCAACGATTCTGGGCGGCCGCCGACCAGATTTGGTTGCTGGCGAAGTCGTCGGGCACGTACGGGGAGGGGACGGCCGCACCGCGCGGGAGGTGCCCCTCGTGGTCGTCCGCGTAGGCCCGCAAGGCCAATCCCACTTGCCTCAAGTTGCTCATGCAGGCCGAGTGCTTCGCCCGGGCCCGAGCCGCCGACATCGCCGGCAGCAACAGCGACGCCAGCAGCGCAATGATCGCCACGACGATCAGCAATTCGATCAGCGTGAATCCTCGCGTCCTCATCTTGCGTGTCCGCCAACCCGTCACGGGGGCATCATGAACAGGTGAGCGCCGCAGCCCCGACGGCAGTCGCTGGCGCCGAATCCGTGGATGACGGGACGACCGCCCTGACGGGCGGTCTGGTCGGCCCATCGGCACTCCGCTCCCTCGCGCCACGGCCGGATTTCGACGCGTCGCACCTGCGCGCCGGGCAAGGCGAGCAGGTAGTCGACATGCCATCGCAGCGTCTTGCGCGATCGTCGGTGTCGGGCGAGCCGTGCCGCAAGGTGGCGCCGCGCGCTGCCTACGTACACGTACGTCCCCTTCTTCAGATGGTACCTGCCCAGCCGCCCTACGTTCAAGCGAGCGTCTCGGCGCAGATCGATCCACAGCCGATAGACGCCTGAATCTGCGCTCGATGGGGTATTGGTTTCGTTTCGAACGGGACGGCAGTCGCCAAGCGCGCCGTCGAGGCCGCTGGCGCTGGCCTCGATCCGAACCTCTCGGCCGCGGCGGGTCATCTGCAGGGGGCGGTGCAGCGGCAGCGGGGCGGCCGGCCAGACGTGGCCGAAGTTGCACCGACCGATCACTGGGATGGCTCGGGTGGGCAGATGAAACCGGAGCAGCGCAACGACGGCGTCGTGCAGGTCCTCCTTGCCGCGATGGAAATCGCCGAGCAGCACCCCCTCGAGCCGGTCGAGCGCGCCGGCCATCCGAAGCTGGGCCAGCATCCGGTCGATGCGTTCGGGTTTCTCGTTGACGTCTTCCAGGGCCAGCCATCGCCCGCGGCCGCTGACGGCCCGCGCGAACGGGCCGCCCATCATCGCCGCCACCAACGTCAGGTTGCCGCCCGCCACCTGGATCGTCGTCCGTCCCGGAAGCCTGCCCGACAGGAGCGTTCCGGTCAGATCCCTCAAGGAAGCGCTGCCAGATGTCATCCGATCCACATCGGCCCAGTAAGTGTCGAACGCGCTTTCGGCACGGCGCTTCGGACGAACGGTGTCGAGCAGAAACATGGGCATGACGTCATGAACGCCGATAGCCTGTCGATAGCGACCGGCGATGTTGATCAGAGGAGTCATCTCACTGGACCCGAAGAGATGCAGGGGGGTCGTTCTGCGTTGAAGGACGCTGAAATCGATTCGTCGCAGCACGCGCGCGAACCACGCACCCCCCGCGAGCGCCACGATGGCCGCGACGCGACCATTGCCTAGCGCGCGTTGGAGGTCGCGGGCGCGTCTGACGTCATCGGTCCGGCCGCCGCGCCGGTCGTCTTCGTCGGCGAGCAGGCATGCTCGGTTGGCCGTCACCCGGAACCGGCCCCCCAGCGCCTGGGCCACGCGCGCGCGAAGCCCGTCGACGTCGTGCAGACCATGCTTGGCAAGGCGAGAAGCGATCGAGCTGCCGACGGCAATGAGATGCACACGAGGGCGGGTCACGTCGCGGCCTCACAAACGCGTGCGGACAAGGGGGGTGCGAGCACGAGCGCCATCCGGTCCGTCAATCATAGGAGGGGCCGGCGCAGCCAGCAAGGAACGTGCGTCCAGATCTGATCGGGCAAACCCCGTTCGGACGTGAGGACGATGCCACGGTCTGTTGGGCGTGCGCTTCCCGCTTTCAAAGATCCGATGTTGCGTCGGCTCGGGTCGGAGGTAACAATGACGAGCACGCGTCATCTTGCCGGAACGAGCGATGGCGCCCGGATCCTTCCTCATCGGGTCGGTGGGAGGGCTCAGGGATGGACACCTCTCAAGAACACGTGGGCAGTGGCGTCCCCTCGGACGCCGGCGTGCTGCTGGACGAGCGGGAGAACCTGGCCAACGTCTTCGGCGAGCTTTGTGCCGTCGCACGCCAAGGCCTGGCGCTCGATGGCTGTGCGGTTTCCTTGATCGAGGACGACGGCGCCGTCCTGCGGACACTTGCCGCCAGCGACGGCCTGCAGGGATCCCTTTGGGGCCAAGTGGGCGCCACCTGCCCGCTTGGCGACTTGCCGATGGCCGTCGAGGCCGCTCGCCGACAGACGACGTGGCCCTGCGACGATCTGAGCTCGGAGCACATGAGCCCGGAGGGGGCGGCGCATTTCTCGAAGGGTCCCCGGATTCGTTCGGTGTGTCTGGTGCCGATAGTGGTCGATGATCGAACCGTCGGGTTCGTATGGGGGTTCCAGTTCGGCCCGGGCCGAGCATACGACGAGGACACGCGGGGCGCGCTCGAGGCCATCGGGTGGTTGGCCGGAATGGTCTTGAAGCACGTTCGAATCAGCCAGGGCCTCGCCCTGTTGGGGCAGCGCTACCGCGAACTCGTCGAGATGTCCGGCGACATCGTGTTCACGTGGCGCCACAACGGCGAGATCCTCTACGCCTCGCCGGCCGCCTGCCGCCTCTGCGATGCCGAGGACGGCATGGTCGGGAGGGATTTCGTCGATTGGGTCCATCCCGACGATCGGCAGCGGACGCGAGAGGCGTGGGAGCGCTGGACGGCATCGACCGAACCACTGGGGTTCAGGAACCGTTTGGTGACGCGCGCCGGTAAGGAGCACCGGATTCAGTGGCGGATTCACCCGGTTCGCGATCCGTCGGGCCGGTTGACGCACATCCAGGGCATCGGTAGGGATCTGACGGCAAGGTACGAACTGGAAGAGAAGCTCCGCGCCGCGCAGTTCTCTGAGAGTGTCGTGAGGTTGTCTCGCGGGTTGGCGCACAAGTTCAACAACATGCTGGTCAGCGTGCTGGGGAACGCCAGCGTGTTGGCCAATCAGTTGGAGAAGGGGCATCCGTGGCGGGCCATGGTCGATGACATCGTTCAGGGCGCCGAGCGGGCCGCCAGATTGACCCGCCAGTTGCTGACCTATGCCCGCAGCACCTCGCATCTTCCCCAACGCCGGCGGCTGCGCGATCTGCTGTCGGAGAACTTCGAGCTCGGCCAGACCGCGTTGCCGTCGAAGGTATCCCTCCAGATCCACGCGGACACCGAAGACGACTGGATCGAGACCGATCCCAAGCAGTTCCAGCAGGTCGCCCTCAACCTCGTTCTCAACGCAGCCGAGGCCATGCCCGACGGCGGGCGAATCACGATGCGGACCGACCGGGTGGCTTGCGCGCTGGAAAGCGGATCGCCCGAGACGGAATGCGTCACCTTGATCGTCGAAGACACAGGCGTGGGGATCCCGCCGGAGGACCAGGAGCTGATGTTCGACCCGTTCTTCTCGACGAAGGATCTGGGCAGAGGGCTGGGCCTGGCGGCCGTGCAAGGAATCGTTCAGGCCCATCGCGGGAAGATCGAGGTCGAGAGCACGCCGGGCGAAGGCACGATCGTTCGCGTCCTGTTCCCGATGTCCAGTCCGAGGGAATGACGCCTGGCGCCAGCAAGGCCGCGCCGCGCGCCGTCCAATTGAAAATACCGGTTCTGCTCCTACAATGCCCGGTAGTGCTCGGCCGCCCCGGGCCGGGTTTACGGTTCGTCCCGAAAGGGCTTCTCGATGGTCAAGGTGTTGGTGGCGGACAAGCTGGCGGAGGAAGGACTCCAGCGGCTGCGCGAGGCCGAAGGCGTCGAAGTGGACGTTCGGACCGGCTTGGCCGAAGACGAGCTTGCCACGGCCGTCGGCGGCTATGACGGCATGATCATCCGCTCGGGGGCCAGGGTCACGGCGAAGGTGCTCGCGGCGCCGGGTCGGCTTCGGGCCATCGCGCGGGCGGGCGTCGGCGTGGACAACGTCGACCTCGAGGCCGCCACCCGCGCCGGCATCCTGGTCATGAACACGCCCGACGCCAATACCATCGCTACGGCCGAGCATACCGTCGCGATGATGCTCGCTCTGGCCCGGAAGATCCCCGCCGCCTGCCGGCACGTCAAGGAGGGGCAGTGGCAGCGATCGGCGTTCATGGGCACGCAACTGGCCGACAAGACGCTCGGCGTGGTCGGGCTGGGTCGTGTCGGACGCGCGGTGGCCACGCGGGCGCTGGGATTCGGCATGAACGTGGTGGCCTACGACCCGTTCTACCGCGGGCAGACCGCCTTGGAGGGCAGCGTCAAGCTGCTCGAGACCCTCGAGGAGCTCCTGGCCGTCAGCGACTACCTTACGCTCCACGCGGTGCTGTCCGACGAGACACAGGGCATGATCAACGCCGCCGCGCTCGACCGTGCCAAGCCGGGCATTCGCATCATCAACTGCGCCCGCGGTGGCCTGATCGACGAGGCCGACCTGGCCGACGCCATCGCCGCTGGCAAGGTGGCCGGGGCTGCCCTCGACGTCTATGGCGCCGAGCCGCCCGCCGAAAATCCGCTGGTCGGCCTGGATCAGGTGGTTTGCACACCGCACCTGGGCGCCAGCACCCGCGAGGCGCAATTGGCCGTGACGGTCGAGGCCGTCGACCTCCTGCTCGACTACTTGCTGAACGAGAGCATCCGCACCGCCGTCAACGTCACGGGGTTCCGTACGCCGATGAGCGAGCGCGACGCCGTCTTCGTCGACCTCGCGCGGCGGATGGGCGCGATCGTTTCGACGCTGTGCACGGCCGGCATCGGGGACGTGAACATCACCACGAACGGCGCGTCGCTCGAGCCGCTCGGCGGCACGCTGAGTCGCTATGTGCTGACCGAGCTGTTCCGGCCCCATCTCGGCGAGACCGTCAATCTGATCAACGCCGACTCGATTGCCGCCGACCGCGGCATCCAGGTCCGCGTCACCAACGTCAAGCAGCGCGAGGACTTCGCCGAGAACCTCCTCGTCGCCGTGCAATCCGGGGACCGGCCGATCAGCATCGAAGGTACGGTCTTCAGCGACAATCTCCCGCGGGTGATCGCCATCGACGGCTACCGCATGGACATGGTCCCCGAGGGCCCGATGATCATCATACGCAACGACGATCAGCCAGGGGTGATCGGCCTGGTCGGCACGCTGATGGGCGATCGGCAGGTCAACATCGCCGACATGACCGTCTCGCGCCGCGACAAGACGGCCCTGATCGTCCTGAAGATCGACGCCGACCCCCCCCAAGCCGTCCTCGACGAGCTCCTCGCCCGCCGCCCCCCCATCCAACGCGTCCGAACCGTCTCGCTCCCGCCGCTCGAGCGGCGTTAGACGTGATACGAGCCGTCGACATTCGTTTCTGCAAGATGTAACCTGTAAGGTGTCGCCGGACAGCCATTGGTCTGCCGGAAACGTGGGCGGGTCATCTCATGATAGATCAAGCCACGATCGATCGGGCGGTCAAGCTGCTGTTGGAGGCTGCGCCGCCCGGGTCCAAGGTCATCCTGTTCGGCTCCCACGCCCGCGGCGACGCCGGGCCCGACAGCGACCTCGACTTCCTCGTGGTCGAACCGGAGGTCAAGGCCAGGCACGCCGAGATGGTTCGACTCCAGGACGCGCTTCGCCCACTCCGCATTGCGGCGGACGTGCTGGTCGCGAGCGAGGAGACCTTCCAACACTGGGCCGATACGCCAAACACCGTGATGTACGAAGCCGCGCACGAAGGAAAGGCCTTCCATGGGGTCTCATGAACACGCGCAGCTGCTCCTCCGCAAAGCCGCCCAAGACGAATTCGTCTTCGATAAGCGGAGAAGAGCGTCCTCCAGCAGCTGGCAACAGCGGCTACAGGATGCAGCGCACAGTGAACGGGCGATGTGTCCAGTACGCCCCATTCCCAGCGTTGGGCGCAGGAGAAGCGAGGGATTGAGATCGTGGACAGCCATTCTGCTGGGGCTGAGGGATTCGAACCTTTGAGGGCAAGGTTGGAGTCGTTGATCGACAGCAATCCAACCCAAGCAGTGGAGGAAGCGCGCTCGCTCCCTCCAAACGCCGTCGTCGACGGAGTGCCTCTTGCTGGGCTCAAAGCAGCCATCTTGGTTGACGCCGGCTCATGCGCCGGGGACACGGATAGCGTCGCTGAAGGGGTTGAGCTCTTCAGGGACCTGTTGAAAGCAGACCCAGGGAACCCGCACCTACACTACAACATCGCCAATGGTCTCGTTGCCCTTGCGGATCAAGAACCCTACATGGGGTTTGACTGGTACCTAAGAACGGGCGAGATGCGGCGCGAGGCCAGAGAGCATTTCCAGACGGCGGCATGTCTGGAGAAGGGAGAGGGGGTTGCGTCTGTCGCATTCACGAATATGGGCAATTCCCTTTGGAAGGCTGCTCGTTGGGCTGAGGCATATGACGCGTACAGCAGAGCGCTTCAGCATGACCGAACCAACGCTGTGGCTGCAACGGGCGCGGCTAGGGTTCTTTTGCGCTGCATGGCCCGCGGCATGGGGGAGCGCAAGGTCGTGCTTTCGGTTGCAGCACGACACCTCAAGAACGCGAAACAGAATGCGAGCAGAATAGAGGAGCTCGCGGGGACGCGAGCATACGAGGAGCTATCCAAACTCCTTGAGAAGCATGTGGAGGGCGGTCAACAGCCGGACCTCAGTCGCGCCACCGAATACGAGAGGTTCGTTGCTTCAAACAGACTATCGCTGTGCCCTACCGTCGAGGGCCTCGACCCTTCGCTGAAGCGCTGGGATTCCCTCCTGATCCAGTCGATTGCAGAGCCCCTCGAACGGGAGTTCGGTGTTCCTCCCCTCTTCGCTCTGTTCAACGTGCTCAAGTCGGATTTCCTTGTTGCGAGGTTCTTAGCCTACCAAGCCCTTTCGGGTGCAGTCCCAGAGAGTGGCTCCTACTTGGACACACTCGACTATGCAGTCTACGGCGTTACACCTGGTGCCCTCAGTCTCGCACAGCGGGCATGCATCGACGTGCTTGACAAGATCGCTGTTGCTACCACCGAGTACTTTGGGGCTACGTCCTCGAGCAGGCGAATCTACTTCACCAACCGCTGGTTCGCCAAAGCGAAGGGACGGGGGGGGCTTGAATGGGACCCCGAGATGGGCGAGCACATCCAGCGCGGCAACACTGCGATAATTGCCCTGGCCGAGTTATCGCTCGATTTGCAGAAAGGCGGGTCTCTTCGCCAGAAGAAGTCCTACCGGAACTCCTCTACGCATCGGTTTACCGTACTGCACGATCTTGGGTGCGACCCGAGCCGGAAGTCCGCGCATGTCGACCATTGCAGGACCGATGAGTTCGAATCCCACGTCCTTGAGAGCCTGCAATTGGCCCGCGCGGCAATCCTGTATTTCGTCGAGTTGGTGTCGATTGGCGAGGAACACAAGAAGGCTCGCGGTCACAGGACGGCACGCATAACCGTTCCCAGTCACCACTGGATTCGCGGAGAGGATGAAGATGCTCCACGAGGACCCTAGGCAGGGCATGGACGGTGACTTCCGAAGCCCCTCGCGCTTGTCTTGCGTGCCGCACGGGAGCTGTGCAGCGGGAAGGTTCGGGCGAGATCTGCGGAGAAGAGGGCTAGTGCGTGTTTCGGCGGGCCTTCATGCCCTGAGAGTAGAATCAGACGAGATGGTGCATCGAAGGACACTATACAGTTCTGCGCCACTGCAAGCGGACGGCACTAATAGGGTGAGGCGCGGGCGGTTGAGCAGAGACGCCCTTCAAGCGACAATGGACCACATGCACGCAACGGGAGGCCGGGCGTGATCGACGAGGCCACGATCGAGAAGGCGGCGGGGCTGTTGCTTCAGGCGGCGCCTGCGGGGTCCAAGGTGATCCTGTTCGGTTCCCACGCCCGCGGCGACGCCGGGCCGGTCAGTGCTCCGTCAGCAATCATTCTGCGGGCGCACCTGACCACGCCGAGCCGGCCCGTCCCCGGGCCGGTCGTGAACCGCAGGGAAACCTCAATCGGGTTGACCGGCCTGGGGACAGGCCGGCTCGGGGCGGTCCCTATCTTCGACGCTGACACACAGAAGGGCGTCTGAGCACACACCATGTGACCGCGCGGGGATCCGCGCCAGCGTGGCACGGGCGTCTCGCCCGTGATGATCATGGGCAAGATGCCCATGCTACGTGCGCGCCGAAGCCCCGGTGCCTGATCTTGCAGGGTCGCTTAGTCCCGGCGCTTCGTTCGTCGGCCCAGGCTCGTCGACAGGAAGCCAAACGCCAGGAACATGAAGATCACGATGCCGAAACCGGCCGGGCCACAGCAGGAGATGCCTTCCATCGTTAGACCTCCTCAAGGTGAGCTTGCGTTTCACCAGTTGGCCGTGGGGGCAATCGACTTGTACGAGAAGACCCAACTCGGGACGCAAATCCGCCGAGCGACGCACTCAGCGCGCTCATCGCCCCCGGGTGAGTCAGGCCGTCAGGTTTGACCGCGATGATCGATTAGTCTGGGCGCTTCGTTCGACGGCCCAGGCTCGTCGACAGGAAGCTGAACGCCAGGAACATGAAGATCACGATGCCCAAGCCGGCCGGTCCACAACAGGAAATGCCATCCATCGGTAGACCTCCTTCACCTGAGACGCGAAACATGTCTTTGGCGACGTCGGACAGCGCGTCGCCGCCCCTTCGGGGACCCCGCATCGCACGGACAAGCGAGGCCGTCCACTCCAGACGTGTTGGGCGATAGTCTAACAGGCCGACCGGGCCATGTCCATCGCTGCGGGGCTTTCTTGTGTCCTCAACAGGCGGTGCTATGGGTCAGCGCCGGCCTTGCCCTGCTGGGTCTCGCCCTTCTTGGGGGGTGGCTGTCGGTTTCCGGGCTTGGGACCGGGAGCGCGGGTCTTGGGTCCCGCGGCCGGATCGACGCGATCGACGAAACAACTCGCGCCGCAGGGGATCGCGCGTCCGCCCGCCCCGCGACACGACACGTGCGCCCGGACGCAGAGCCGCTTCTCCGGGAGCTTGCAGTCGGCCGGGAGGCGGAGCCGCATCGGCAGCTTCAGACACTCGCCCGGGCGAAGGGGTTTCCCGACGCGGCTCGTCGGCGGGGCGACATCCCATCCCAACGGCAGACGAAGCCGGGCTTCGTCCACGTGACAGACTGTGTCTCCGTAGTTCGTCAAGGTGAGCGCGATCTCGCCATCCTGACCGCAGCGGAGCGCCGGACGATCAGGCGAGAACGAGGCCGCCAAGCCGCTGATCAACGCCGCCGCTTGACAGGCGTGGTCATCGGCCTGATTCAAGCGGCACACGACGTCCTCGCAAGAGAAGCGCGGTGACGGGTCCAGCGCGTGGATCTTGGCGAGCAGGCCTGCCACCTTACCGTCGTCTCTTGCCCGTTTGTTGCGATTCGCGTCGCCGACGAGGTCGGTCAGTGACGCCGCAAGGGCGTCCGCCTGCTTCGCGACACCTCGCCAGTGCTGCACACCCAGCGGGCCGAGCCGCCTCAAGTCTTCGTCAGTTGCCCCTTTCAGTCGCTCGGCAGCTTCCGCAAGCGTCGTGGCGCACTCGACGAGATGGTTGTCAAGCGCGGCGGAAAGATCGACGACGACGCGCCCCGATTCCGGACTGACGCAGACCTGCGCCTCCCGGCCTCTCGTCGGCAGTCGTCGGCCGGTGTAGAGCTCGACGGGAACGCGAACGGCTTCGGGCAGCGGAAGCCAGGCGTCCGCCGGGCGCTTCTGTTCGGGGTTCACCACGACGAGCCCCTTGTCGTAGTGGCGGTACCACAGGCCGTCCTTGTTGTGCACGCCGCTCGAAGGCCTGATCAGGCGGGCGCGGTAGAGCAGCCGCACGATGTCGGTTCTGGGCGAGTCGGCCGTCCACTTGAACGCGGAGAGCTGGGCGCACGCATAGGCGTAGAAGCAATCGTCCTTGTCCGGGTGGCGCGTCGAGCCGAGATAGCTCAGGGCCGTCACGATCCGCCCCTGCTTGGGTTCATCTGCGTAGACGCGGGCCCACTCGAGGATCGTCGGCCACTTGTGGCGACGGTCCCGCGCACCGGGCGACGCGACGTAGCTCTCGATCATCGAGCCGTCGCGGATCGGTCTGTAGACATGCTGCGTGCCGCCGTTGAGCAGGACGATCTTGTCGCGACCGTAGCGCTTGACCGTCTGGTAGATCCGTTCAGTGAGCTCGAAATACGTCTTGTCGGTGTTTCGCTTCGGGTTGCGGTGCTTGTGCTTGCCGAACTTCAGCGCGTGGCAAGGCTTGAGCCGGCCGGTGTAGGTGTTGTCGACGAAGACGCCGTCGAAGCCCATGTCCATCACCGCGCGGACGCCGCGCTCGACGGCGTCGATGTAGCCCTCGGCGCTGGAGCACATATACCACGACCACGGATTGACGTTCTTGAGGTCCTGGTAGGTCTCGCCGTGGGCGTGCCAGACGCCCCATTTCAGTTCCCACGCGCCCGACGGCGTCTTGACGTACGAGCCGTATCGCGGCGCGGGTCGCCCCAACTCATCGATCAGTATCCACTCGGGGTGTGAACTCGGGTCGACGGCCTGGTAGTACGGGATCGATCCGCCCGAGTTCCGTCGGTTGAATCGCTTGAGACGAGCCGGCGTGTCGAGGTACCAGGCCTTTTCCGGCGAGACGTAGGGCAGCACCTTGATGCCCCGCGCGTGGGCTTCCTGCAGATAGCGTTTCATCTGCCCCATGTCCGGCGTCCAGTCGATGTGGCTCAGCAACGTGACGCCACAGGCCTGCAGCGTCTCGAGGTCCATCCCGCACGGCGTGCAGGCGTACTGGAACTCGGTCATCGAGACCCGGGCTTCGTCGCCAACGGCACGGAAGGGCACGCCAAGGGCAAGGGTCAACAGGATCGGGCTGACGAAGTGCCTGCCCAGAACGCCGGTCTGAGTGCGCACGATTGCACCTCCTGCGACAAGGACGGATCGGGCCCTTTCGGCCTACAGCTCGGACGGCGAGCCAATCCGCGACGTCGGAAGGGGATTCTACGGCTGCGACTCCTGCGGTGGAACCGGACCGCCCGCTCGTGCCCGACGGGCCGAGCTTTACCTGCACTTTCGGTGGGCGTATACTACGATCGAGCTTAGCAGGACTTGCTGAGCAAGGCGCTGTAAGGCAGCCCTGCGCGACCCGTCGTGAACGGGGGCGCCGAAGTGGCGGAATTGGCAGACGCGCGGGATTCAAAATCCCGTGGCCTTTACGGGCCGTGTGGGTTCGATTCCCACCTTCGGCAGTGTCACGAAAGCCGCATCCGTCCGTTTCTGGAAGATCTCTACAGTGTGGGCCACCGTTTTGTGAAGCCTACTGGCTTGCGCGACGGCGTCGGCCCAGCATGACCCACAGCAGACCGACGAACGGCAGGGACAGGACGCCCTGCATCGCCCAGCAACCCAGCCCGTCGCTCCCGTCCTCGACGAAGACGGCCGTGATCGTCTTGTCGGCGTTCATCCTCAGCCGCGCCGGGTTGGCCGGACCGGGCATGTCGCCCTGCCATTCCACAAACCGCCAGCCTCGAGCGGGCGTGGCCGTCAGGATGAGCTCCGTGCCCTCGTCGTACGTCCCGCCGTTCGGATCGACGCTGCCCTCGCCCTGGACGATGAGGGTCAGGGCACACTGGCCCGGCGGGTTCTCCTGGAAGACGGCGGTGACGGTCTTGTCGGCGTCCATCGTGAGCGGGCCGGGATTCGCCGAGCCCGTCAGGTCCCCCAGCCACTGGACGAAGTGCCAGCCGTCGGCGGGCGTGGCCGTCAGCGTCAATCCCGAGCCCTCCTCATACGTCCCGCCGTTCGGGTCGACGCTGCCCTGGCCCTGGACGGCGGTGGAGAGCGTGTATTGGATCGGTGGGTCCTGCTCGAAGACGGCGGTGATCGTCTTGTCGGCGTCCATGGCCACCGACGCCGGATTCGCCGACCCGGTCAGATCGCCGAGCCATTCGACGAAGTGCCAGCCGTCGGCGGCTGTGGCCGTCAGCGTCAGCTCCGTGCCCTCGTCATAGGTTCCGCTGTTGGGATCGACGCTGCCCTGGCCCTCGACGATGAGGGTTAGGGCGTACTGCCCCGGTGGGTTCTCCTGAAAGACGGCGGTGATCGTCTTGTCGGCGTCCATTGTGAGCGGGCCGGGATTGGCCGAGCCCGTCAGGTCGCCCAGCCACTGGACGAAGTGCCATCCGTCGGCGGGCGTGGCCGTCAGCGTCAATTGTGAGCCCTCCTCATACGCTCCGCCGTTCGGGTCCACGCTGCCCTGGCCCTGGACGGCGGTGGAGAGCGTGTATTGGATCGGTGGGTCCTGCTCGAAGACGGCGGTGATGGTCTTATCACCGTCCATCGCCACGGACGCCGGATTCGCCGAGCCGGTCAGATCGCCGAGCCATTCGACGAAATGCCAGCCCTCCGCAGGCGTGGCCGCTAGAGGGATCCTCGTCCCTTCGTCATAGGTTCCGCCGTTGGGATCGACGCTGCCCTGGCCCTGGACCACGACGGTCAGCGCATACTGCTCGGATGGGTCCTCCTCGAACACGGCGGTGATGTTCTTATCACCGTCCATCGCCACGGACGCCGGATTCGCCGAGCCGGTCAGGTCGCCCGACCATTCGACGAAATGCCAGCCGTCGGCGGGCGTGGCCGTCAGCGTCAGCTCCGTGCCCTCGTCATAGGTTCCGCCGTTGGGATCGACGCTGCCCTGGCCCTGGACCACGACGGTCAGCGCATACTGACCGGGTGGGTTCTCCTGAAACACGGCGGTGACCGTCTTGTCCGCGTTCATGAATAGGGTGGCTGGATTGTAGGAGCCGGCCAAATCGTCGAGCCATTCGACGAAATGCCAGCCGTCGGCGGGTGTGGCCGTCAAGGCCAGCTGCGTGCCCTCGTCATAGGTTCCGCTGTTGGGATCGACGGTGCCCTGCCCCTGGACGGCGGTGGAGAGCGTGTATTGGATCGGTGGGTCCTGCTCGAAGACGGCGGTGATGTTCTTATCGGCGTCCATCGCCACCGACGCCGGATTCTCCGAGCCCATCAGGTCGCCGAGCCATTCGACGAAGTGCCAGCCGTCGGCGGCTGTGGCCGTCAGCGTCAGCTCCGAGCCCTCGTCATAGGTTCCGCTGTTGGGGTCGACGCTGCCCTGGCCTTGGACGATGACGGTCAGCGCATGCTGACCGGGTGGGTTCTCCTCGAACACGGCGGTGACGGTCTTGTCCGTGTTCATGGATAGGGTCGCTGGGTTGTCGGAGCCGGTCAGATCGCCGAGCCACTCGACGAAATGCCAGCCGTCGGCGGGTGTGGCGGTTAGTGTGACCTCGGTCCAGCGGTCGTACGTGCCCCCGTTGGGGTCGACGTCGCCCTGGCCGATTGCCTGCACCGTGAGGGTGACCGGTGTGTCGGGGACCTGCTCGAGAATACGGACCGAACTGCCCTGCACCACGGCCAACTCGATGCGCCCATCGCCGTTGGTATCGCCAATGGCGAACACGTTTTCGATGTCGTCCGAAACATCTTGAAGCAGCTCGTCACTCATGTATCGCGGCGCGATGGTCTGGCCTGTGCGAGCGCCAAGCCACAAGACGTTGGACACACCCGAACCCCCATCCGTTGCGCGCCAGAACTCGGCACGCCCATCGTTGTCAGCGTCGACGAGATGATCGGGGCTATAGCCATCGGCCGGTGCGTTGTACACCTCCACGAACTGATTCTGGCTGCCGGTACTCTCGAGGATTATCGTCCTGCCAGTGGATGTGTCGTAGCCAAGCATCTCTCCCAAACCGTTGCCATCCGTGTCACCGAGGGACTCGCAAGATCGCTGGGTCTGTTGGAATACTTGCTTGCCGCCTTCATACACATGAAGGGTCCAAATCCCCTCCCTCCCCCGCCCGTCATCGTGGAACACTGTCTCCGGCGCCCCGTCACCGTCCAAGTCCCAGGTCCCGGCGACGTGAGAATTACCGAAACTGCCAAGCATATGACCCCTATTTACGTAGGCACCGTCAACAGCTTCCAGAATCACGACCCTTGTGGGAAACCCCTCAAGCGCAAACAGGAATTCTCTTTGTCCATCCCCATCAGAGTCGCCGGCGGCAGTGTTTTCCATGGCCCACCCCCCCCCGATATCCTCCGTATGCACCAGGGCGTACTGGTTGTCTCCTGAGGCCTCCCACATCGACATCAGACCGGGCCGCTCGCCCCAGAGCATCTCCGGAAATCCATCGTCATCAACATCAGCCACGATGGTGCCTCTTAGCCGGAACCCCTCGTCCACAGTGAAGCGGGTGACGAAGAGGGCCCCTTCACGTTCAAGGATCCACAGCCTTCCCTCGTAGCCATCGTACATCACGATGTCTAGCATCCCGTCTCCGTCCATGTCTCTCACCGCCAGAACACGCCCATCGGCGGAAACCGGGATGGTCTCTCGAAGCGCGTAGTTCAGGGGCGTCGCGTCTGCAAGGGCCTGAGCCCCTGCGCCGCCCGCGAGAAGCACGGCCGCTGTTGTCAGCAGCGGCGAACAGAACGGCGCCGCCGGACTCGAGAGCGCCAACAGCGTCAAAGCCAGACGTAGCGAACTCATGTCATGACTCCTTGAAAACCCGTTTGAGCTATCGCCCATTCATGCATTGGCCGGTTCCGACGCGCCCGCTTGTTTGCTGAGCGACCGTTTTCGTAGCTCGTTGGAGGCTAAAACCCGCATGCCCTCCAGAGGACCCACGCATGGCTGCGGCGGCGTTTCGCGCGGGCCACGCCGTCGCGGGTAGGTGCAGCATCCCCCCCCATCCCCGAGACCTCGGCCCTTCACGCCTCGGGCTTCGACGGCACCGATGCCTCGAACCGCGCCACCTACGGACCGTTGGGGTCGCGACGGCGTCGGCCCAGCATGACCCACAACAGACCGACGAACGGCAGGGCCAAGACGCCCTGCATCGCCCAGCAACCCAGCCCATCGCTCCCATCCTCCACGAAGACGGCCGTGATCGTCTTGTCGGCGTTCATCCTCAGCCGCGCCGGGTTGGCCGGGCCGGGCATGTCCCCCTGCCATTCCACGAACCGCCAGCCTCGAGCGGGCGTGGCCGTCAGGATAAGCTCCGTGCCCTCGTCGTAGGTCCCGCCGTTCGGATCGACGCTGCCCTCGCCCTGGACGATGAGGGTCAGGGCACGTTGGCCCGGTGGGTTCTCCTGGAAGACGGCGGTCACGGTCTTGTCGGCGTCCATCGTGAGCGCGCCGGGATTCGCCGAGCCCGTCAGGTCACCCAGCCACTCGACGAAGTGCCAGCCGTCGGCCGGCGTGGCCGTCAGCGTCAGTCCCGAGCCCTCCTCATAGGTCCCGCCGTTCGGGTCCACGCTGCCCTGGCCCTGGATGGCGGTGGAGAGCATGTATTGGATCGGCGGGTCCTGCTCGAAGACGGCGGTGATTGTCTTGTCGGCGTCTATCGTGACGGGGGCCGGGTTGGCCGAGCCCGTCAGATCCCCCGCCCAGTTGACGAAATGCCAGCCATCGGCGGCGGCGGCCGTCAGGGACAGTTCCGTGCCGTCGTCGTACGTCCCGCCGTTCGGATCGACGCTCCCCTGGCCCTGGACGGTGACGGTCAGGGCGTACTGCCCCGGTGGGTTCTGCTGGAAGATGGCGGTCACGTTCTTGTCGGCGTCCATCGTGAGCGAGCCGGGATTCGCCGAGCCCGTCAGGTCGCCCAGCCACTGGACGAAGTGCCATCCGTCGGCCGGCGTGGCCGTCAGCGTCAGTCCTGAACCCTCCTCATACGTCCCGCCGTTCGGGTCGACGCTGCCCTGGCCCTGGACGGCGGTGGAGAGCGTGTATTGGATCGGTGGGTCCTGCTCGAAGACGGCGGTGATGGTCTTGTCGGCGTCTAGGGTGACGGGAACGGGGTTCGCCGAGCCGGTCAAGTCGCCGAGCCATTCGACGAAGTGCCACCCATCGGCGGCCGTGGCCGTCAGCGTCAGCTCGGTGCCCTCGTCATAGGTTCCACTGTTGGGATCGACGCTGCCCTGGCCCTGGAGGGCGACGGTCAGGGCATGCTGACCGGGTGGGTTTTCCTGGAACACGGCGGTGACGGTCTTGTCGGCGTCCATCGTGACGGGAGCGGGGTTCGCCGACCCGGTCAGGTCTCCGAGCCATTCGACGAAATGCCAGCCGTCGGCGGGGGTGGCCGTCAGCGTCAGCTCCGTGCCCTCGTCATAGGTTCCGCCGTTGGGATCGACGCTGCCCTGGCCTTGGACAGCGACGGTCAGCAGGACGGGCGGGTTCTCTTCGAAGACGGCGGTGACGGTCTTGGCAACGTCCATCGTGATCGGGGCCGGGTTGATCGAACCCGTCAGGTCTCCCTGCCATTCGACGAAGTGCCAACCGTCGGCGGCCGTCGCCGTCAGAACGACCTCGTCACCCGCATCATAGACACCGCCGTTTGGATCCACGGCGCCGTCCCCTTGGACGTTCACCGTCAAGATGGCGTAATTCGGGTCCACCTCGAAGACGGCGGTGACCGCGAGATCCCCGTTCAATCCGAGGGTGAGGGGGTTGTCCGTCTGGTCGTCGACCGGCTCGTCCCCCTCCCAGTGTGAGAACCCGGCCCCGCCGCCGGGTTGGGCCGTCAGCGTAACGTGGTTCTCCCGACCGTAGGCGATTGCCACACTCCCCATGCCCGGGGGAGAGGCATCAGCCGTGACCTGCCATCGGGGAAAGTGAAGGATGGTCTCGTCCTCCCCCACAACGTAAACGTCGTTCGGCCCGCTGCCCCAAACGCCCGTGAGGTCGATGCGGGTCCCCACCACGCCGCTGTTCATCTTGGACCAGGCCGAACCGTTGTAGTGCAGGATCGTCCCTCTATACCCCACGGCGTAGACGTCATTCGGACCTGAGCCCCAGACGTCATTGAGGGCCCGGTCCGTGTCACTGTCCATGGCCGACCAGCTTGCCCCGTCGTAGTGGAGGATGCTGCCCCCGTTCCCCACGGCAAAGACGTCGCTTGGACCACTGCCCCAGACGGCGTTGAGGTAGTGGTGCAGGTCGTAGGGCATGACCGACCAGGACGAACCGTTGTAGTGGCGGATAATTTCCACCGGAGGTACATACTCATACTCGTCATAGATCCACTGGTAGTTTCCGCCGACGGCGAAGACGTCGTTCGGCCCGCTGCCCCAGACACCGAAGAGGGTCGTTGAGCCGCTGAGCATCGTTGTCCACGTCGAGCCATCGTAGTGCAGAATCCTCCCGGGATAGCCCACGACGAACAGGTCGTTGGGTTCGCTCCCCCAGACATCCCTATGCCAATCCCAACTTCCCCGGGGCATCGGCGTCCAGGTCGAGCCGTCGTAGCGGCCGATCGCGCCCGCGTACCCCACAATGAAGGCGTCGTTGGGACTATGCACCCAAATGGCCTGAATGCCGAGCATGGTGTGCGTGAGTTCCGACGGGATTGTCAGGAGTGTCCAACTTGATCCGTCAAAATGCAGCGTGGCCTCCGTCCCCAGGGCTATGACGTTGTTGGGCCCGCTGCCTCCGACGTCACGGAGCTCCCCGTATTGCCCGCTGAAGCCCGGCGCCAACGCTTCCCATTCAAGGTCCGGGGGTGGGCTCTGGAACAGGGCGGTGATCGTGCGGTCTTGATCCATCACCACCGTCAGCGGGTTGTCCGTCTCGGTGCCGGGGGGCACGTCGCCCTGCCACTCGACGAACCACCACCCTTCGACCGTGCTTGCCGTAAGCACCACTTCCGTTCCTTCCTGGAGGATCGTGGTCCCCGTGTTGGGGTCGGTGCTTCCTTTGCCGATCGTGTCTAGCGTGAAGTAGTACTCCCCATAGGGCAATTCGTCGAAGACGGCGGTGATCGTCCGATCCTGGTCCATGACGACGACCAGCGGATCGTCCGTCTCGTGGCCCGCCGGCACGTCGCCTTCCCAATGCGAGAACTCCCCACCCGGCTTGCGCTCCGGCGTGAGGGTCGCCTGACGCTGAGCTGCGACGATCGCGTACTGGACGTCTACGCTGCCCAGATCAGGCCTTGGAATGTCGAGTTGAAGCCGGAAGTATCCATAGTGCAGGATCGTGCCGTTGTCGCCGACCGCGAAGACATCGCTGGGACCGCTGCCCCAGACGGCGGTCAGATTCTCGGTCGTCCCGCTGGTCATCGGCGACCAGTCGACCCCGTCGTAGTGGAGGATCACGCCGCCGTCGCCGACGGCGAAGACGTCGTTCGGGCCGCTGCACCAGACGCCGTTCAGATTCTCGGTCGTCCCGCTGGTCATCGGCGAGCAGTCGGTCCCGTCGTAGTGGAGCGCCGTGCCGGCGTCGCCGACGATGTAGACGTCGTTCGGCGAGCTGCCCCAGACCGATTGCAGGTCCTCTTCGGTCCCGCCGTCGATCGCCGGCCAGGGCGACCCACCCTCCTGCAGGAGGGTTCCGTTGTCGCCCACCGCGAAGACGGTCACGCCGTAAACGCCCCACACACCGTTCAGGTGGTCACCACCCGAACCAAAGATCGGCCACCAACAACCCGAGTAGTCGGTCTTGTAGATGGTCTCATGTTCGGTCACAGCGTACACACGCTGCCCCTGCCAACCTCCCCGAAAATCCGTCGAATACCAGGTTTCCCAACTGGGCAGCTCAAACTCCTCAGACCACGAACCGTCTCCGTCGTACTTGAGGATCATGCCACTTTCGGGATATCCGTTCGGGCCATAGATGCCCGATACGTAGACACTGTTCGGACCCCGGCCCCAGACGGCCAACATCTTCCATTCACCGAGCCCTCCGATCTCGGACCACCCCGAGCCATCGTAGTGCAAGGCTTTGCCCAGGCCGCCCACGGCATACACATCGGTCGGCCCGCTCCCCCAAACGCCGCGGAGATCGCTCCCCGGAACAGATCCGTCCAGCGGTTCCCAATCCGCCCCGTTCGCCACGCCGGGGCAGGCCAAACCGATCACCGACAGAACCGTGCAGGCGAACGTCGCGTAGCCCGAGCGGGCAGGGGATATCGCCGAGACGTACTCATCGCGCATCATGACAGATCTCCTTGTCAGGCCATCTGTGCCATGGGCCATGCATGCATTGGCCGGGTCCGACCCGCCCGCTTGTTTAGAATTTGGTAGACTGGATCTAATGAATTGTAGCCCGTCGATTCCTAAAGGCAAATTCCAGTATGGCGCACGGGAGTATCGGCGCTTGTTTGTCCTAGCTAGCACGCCGCATGCCACTGGGAGACCGCTTTCGTAACTCCTTGGAGGCTAAAGTCGCATAGGCTCCAGAGGCCTTGCGCGCTCTTACGGAGGATTTTCACGCGTGCAACGCCATTGCAGATTAGTGCAACGTCCCGTCCCATCCCCGAGACTTCGGCCCTTCACGCCTCGGGCTTCGACGGCGGCGCTCAAGGGCGTGCACAGTCGGCGGCCTTTTGCCTTGCGTTCGCCAGCGGGAGTCATCAGACTCGCCACCCGTGTCCGGTTCTTGTGGCCGGGGTTCTTGTGATCCGCAGCGTCGCAACTGCAGAGACCCGAGCGAGGTCTCCCCATGCACGTTGACACCGTGATCTTCGATCTGGAGGGGATCGTCCTGAATACCGAGCCGCTCTGGGACCGGGAGTTCCACCGGTTCCTCGAGCGGCGCGGTATTGACTGCAGACGAGACCAACTCAAGCGCGCCCTGGCGGGCAGATCTCTGGAGGAAGGGGCGCCGGTCCTGATCGAGCGGCTCGGCCTAGCGGAGAACCCGCTCGACGTCGCACAGGAGCGTCGAACCACGATGAAGGCGATCCTTGCCGAGGGGGTGGCGTTTGTCGACGGATTCGGCGCCTATTTCGAACGGATACGAGACAGGCACAAGCTGTGCGTGGCCACGTCCATGGATGGCGAGCTGCTTCGCTGCGTGGCCGTTCACTGTGATCTATCTCAGTTGTTCAAGGGCAAGGTCTTGTCGAGCGCCGAGATCGGCTGTCCCGCAAAGCCGGATCCTTCGATCTTCCTGCATGCTGCCAGAACGCTGGGCTCAGATCCCGCTTCCTGTCTTGTCTTTGAGGACTCGCCGAACGGGATACGCTCGGCCAAGAACGCCGGCATGGCGTGCGTCGCACTGACGACGACCTTTGACAGGAACGTCCTGCAAGAGGCCGACCTGGTCTTCGAGGGGTACCGGGGCCTCGAAGAACCAGGCGCCCTTGCAGTACGCATTGAGTCAGCAAGGAGTGGGCGCTGACGCGCCCACTGCAGCTGCGCTACCTTCGTACCCGGGAAGACGGCTTTGCCTGTGCCGACGCATCCTCAGGGCTGGTAGGTGATCTCGTAGGTCTCGTCGCGGGTGCCTTCCATGCTGATCCAGATCGTGACCACGGCCCGGAATCGGTCGCCCGGAACGACGTCTTCGACGACCCACGTGACCTCGACCGTCCTGACGGCGCTGCAGCCCTTCGGCTCGCCGCCTGGCCAGGACCAGTCGCTCGCATCGGGCGACGCGGGGACGCGCGATCCCCAGTTGCCCGTGTTCGGGTCCCATCGCTGCAGCGCGTAGGCGATGTCGTACCCCCAGCTACCGGAATGGGGGCACGCCACGCCGGCGGTCACGTCCTCGGTGGCCTCGAGCGTGACGGCCATCGTGTCCCCGGACACCGGCTCGATCCCCAGCGCCACGTCGTAGACCTGGGCGTAGTAGGGCGCGCAGCCCCCGATGCACCAGTTCGGCCCCGGCCAGTCGTCGCAGAAATCCGCCGAACCCATGATCAACGGGACGACCAGCGCCAGCATCTTGACGGTTCTTCCGCGCATCTCCGGTTTCACCCCTTTCTGCGGTCGCCCGTACACACGGCGACCTTCGTTGTGGTTGGTCGGACCCAGCCGCGGCGCTCTCCATGACCGTGCATGAATCCGCGCCACCGTGGCACGGGCGTCTCGCCCGTGATGACCCATGGGCGAAATGCCCATACTACGTGCCCGCCGTCCGACGCGTCTCCTTCCTATCTCGCCGCGGCCACGCTACGGCGTGACCTCGGGGCTCGTCGCGTAGACCTTGTCGAAGCCCTCTCCCTCGTTGGATTGGACGTGGACGTAGTAGCTATCGCCCGCCTCATACGGCACGTCCTCGAAGACGATCGTGAAGGGCGCGAAATCCCGCTTGACGAACCCGCCCAGACCGCACGAGGCGGACGGCTGGTAGGTCCAACCGGGATCGGCCTGCGTCATGTTGGGGTACCCGATGTCCTGCCCGTTGTGAATGCGATGGACGGCCGCGTACAGCTCGTAGGAGTGGTAGGGCGGGAAGTTCGTGCACCAGCCCTCCTCGCCGTCCACGGTGATCGTTACCACGCTCCCGTTGACTTGTGCGGTCGGCTGGTCCAGCTCGATCATCGGATCGGTCTCGCAGGGGGCGCAGACCCCAGCGACCATGGCCACCATGACGACCAGTCCCGCACTCTTGAGAGCCGTCTTCGACATCGCTTCGCTGCTCCTTTCTGACGACTGTCTCGATAGGACTAGACCGTCTCGTCGTTCTCGTTCCAGATTGGCGGCCCCTCGGCCAACCAATCCGCAGCCGTGATCGCTCGTTACGGCTCCTTGTAGTAGTTCAGCGTAGCCGTCTCCTCGTACAGGACTTGCTCGGGATGAACGAACCACGATATCTCTGCGGTGAACTCGTTCCATCCGGGTTCCAGCGTCACCGGCTCGAAGATGATTCGGAACCGCCCACGGTACGTGCACGTCCCCGTCTGTTCGTACCCCAGGTCCTCGAAGTCCGCAGGCTCTGCAACTGTGAGATTGCCCTTGACGACCCTGGGCGTGTACCAGTCGAACCTGGCAGCCGCAGCCCCCTCCTCGGTGACGTCGATCCAGATCTCAACCGTGTCCGCGTTCGGATCGACCTCCGCCGGCCCGCTCGCATCCAGCGTGAAGCTGATGTGTGCGGGCGCAAACTGCGTGTAACAGCATCCCGGGAAGCTCGTACCTGTCGCCCCCGTGCCGAAGAACACCAGTGTGACCAACGCCAGACTCTTGACTGCTCTGCCAGACATGCTGTCCTCACTCCCTTCTCGGTTCGCTTGTATCCGAGCCAAGTTGTCCCGTCCTCTGTCGTCCACCTGCATCCGCTTCCTGTTCAGTAGGAACGAACACCTCTGACACGACGCCCTCTACGTCAGTGCGTTACCTCGGGGCTGTAGCGGGCGTGTCGACCTTCGTCCCGCGGGCATAGACCGTCACGGTTCCGCCCACATCGTCAATCACCGTCTCCGTCAGCTCGATCTCGAGCATCTTCGGCCCACACGGACCGCAAACGGCCGTCCCGGTCCCACCGGCCACCAGCAAGAGAAGGCCCGTCACCCCCAGGCCCTTCACCGGCCCCGTCCTCATTCTCGCTCGCCTCCCTTTCTTGATCAGCCAGTCCCCTCGCTGCGCCCCGACCACGAATCGTCCCCGGGCTACGGGATTTCGATCTCCGGGCACTTCAGGTGGACATCGTCCGGCAACGGGTGCCACGGCGTCACGCTCTGGTCCATCACCGTGTTGATGACCACGTAGTACACCTCGCCGGACTGACACGGGACCGGGTCGAACGTGAACACCGGCTCGCACTCCCGCCGGCAGTCCCCCGTCCCGGGCCAGTTGGGGTACGCCGTGTCCGTGAAATCGATCGTCGCAAGCTTGTCCAGGCCGGGCGATCCCGCTATCCGCCTGTAGAGCTCCGCGTTCCGGTACTCGTAGATGCTCCCCAGGACCCAGTCGTAAGTAATGCCCTGCGTGATGGCGACCGTGCCGCCGTCGATCACGTACGTCGGATCGTCGGGAACGACCTCATCTATCTTCGGAACGCACTGACAGTTCGACCCGGGCAACGTCAGGAGCCCACCCAACAGCACGCCGATCTTCACCGCTCGAATCACCATGTCACCTGGTCGCTCCCGTCCTCGGCTCGAGCAGGACCCGCAGCGATTGTCCACCAGATTACTCCGTCCGCGTGTAGGTGAACGGTTCCTCGTCGAGCAAGGCCTTGTCTTCCGAATCGTTCCACGTCACGTGCGTGCGGACGCGGAACGTGTTCGTTCCCAGATACAAGTCGACGTCCTCGAACGTTAGCGTGTTGGTCTGGATCTCGCTGCAGCCCGGCACGCCGACGCTCCACCCGCTCATCACGCGCGACGCGGGGCTGCCCGCGTACGACCACGAACCGCCCGGGTTCTCCCGCTCCAGCCAAAACGTCAGGCTGTAGTTGACCGAGAGGTGCTTCTCCTCGCTTCCCGTCACGACGATGTCGGTGGTCGCGCTGGCGATGCTGCTGCCGTCCGGCGGTTCGATGTCGGTCCAGACGACGATCAGCTTCGGATCGCACGCCCCGCAGACCCCCGCGCCGGCGACCGTCAACACCACACCGACCAGGACCAACGTCTTGGCTAGGTTTCTGCGCATGGTCTCTCGCTCCTTGTGTGTCCGGTTCTGCCCCAGGCCTTCGCGTCACTCTCGGTGGTAGGTGAACGGCTCGCCCTCATCGTGGTAGTCGATGAACGAGTCGGAGCCATCCATCCACCAGTCGATCTTGAACGTGAACTCGTTCTCGTCGAGCGGCAGCGGGACGTTCGGCCAGATCAGCGTGACCTCTCTGCGCCGGTGGCACTCGTCGATTGCGTACGCCTCCCCGTCGATGCGGATGAGCTCGCCCTGATAGGGGCTGAAGACGACCTGCCACTCACCGTTCGGGTCCAGCTTTCTGAGATAGATCGAGTGCATCTCCGGTCCACTGACGTTGACGGCGTATTCCCAGTTGCCGGTGATGGTAAGCCGGAGGCTCTCGCCCGTGACCGCCGAACCGTCCGGCGGGTCGATGCCCGTGATGTAGAACTCGTTGGTGTCCTGACACAGAAAGCAGATCGGCGAGATTTGACTAGGGCCGACGGTCCCCATCAACAGGGGCAGGGCCAACAGCATCAGTTTTGCATGTTTTGCGGACATGACTGACTGACCTCCTGTTTCGATGTCGCCCGCTGCGCGGCGGCCTCAACGGGCATCGGGACTACCGGTAGTAGGTCACCTCGGGGTACAGCCACTGAGGCTCCATCATGCCTCCGCTGATCTCGATGGAGATCCGGAACCTGTTCTCCCCGGGGGACACGTCGATGTCCTCGAAGGGGATCTCGATCTCCCTCGTCTCGCAGCGCTGGCCGACGGGCTCCCATACGCCCGTCCACGGCAGCGAGTAGCAGAGCATCGGCCCCCAGCCGTTCGCATCCTCATCCCATTTCTGGATGATGGCGTATCGGCTGTATTCGAAGCCGGCGGGGGCCCTGAACTCCGTTGCGTTCACGGTGATGTCGACCGTGTTGCCGGGCACGGTGCTTCCGTCCGGCGGATCGAACGGGTCTGGCTGGTGAAGCGTCACGCTGGCCGTCGTCCCACAAGGCGGACAGAACGCCCCGAGCGTCAGGATCATTGCCGTCAACCCAAGCGCCTTGGCTAGCTTCGCGGTCATGTCGCTATGTCTCCTGTTCGTTTCTACAAGCCTGGCGCGATCGGGCCATCACCCGCGGCACCGGGATCTGCCAGGGGCACCTCACTCGCCCGGAAGCGGATACTCATAGGTCAGACACCAAGGGCCGCCGATCAAGAAATCGGCGGAGTGCGTCGGCTCGATGTCGATGAGGACGGCGAACTGATCGCCCTCGCTCGGCACAGGCAGGTGCTCGAAGGTGACCTTGTACAGCTTCCCCCACCACATGCAGGGCGCGTCCGAGCGCTGGCAGGGATCCTGGATCACCTCCCAGTCCTCATAGTCGACGCGGCCGAGCTCCGGACCCGGAATGATGCAGTTCCCGTCCCGGACCCAGGCGGAGTACACACAATAGTCCTCACCGGGAACGAGCCCGTCGGTGTAGTACTCTGAGACGTAGACCACCAGGTTCGCCTCGCTCGGACCGACCTGGAACGCCGCGTCCTCTTGCTCCAGGGAGACAGACGCCCGTTCATCCTGGCAGGGCCCGCAGATGTCGGCGCCGACCACCAGCATGAGGGTCGCCGCCAACGCCGTCATCTTGACCGCCTTCGATCGCATGTCTCGAGACCTCCTTGCGGGTCGCTTCCGACCCGCGGTGTGTCAGGGCTGATACGTGTAGACCGCCTCGTCGCTGTAAACCCAGAAGTCGTCGCCATCACTCCAAGAGACGTACAACTCGCATCGAAACCGGTTTTCTCCTTCCGTCAGCGGCACGTTCGGGAACGTCGCTTCCACGTCTCGGATCTCGCTGCAGGTGCCGCTCTGCTCCCACGGCCCCGATTCCGACGGCCACCAGTCGAGGCCATCGACCCACGTCCAGTGGGCACCGTCCCACTTGGCGAGCTGGCCGAATACCTGGTAGTTGTGGGTCTGGACGTAGACGGTGACCTCCTCGGTCCCGCTGAACGTGATGGTGACTTCATCTTCGCTGACCACCGTGCCGCTCGGCGGGTCCGCATCGGGCAAGTTGATGCGCGCGTACTCGGGACCACACGGGCCGAAGCACATATCCGGCCAGGTCGCGCCCGTCCCTGCAATGAGTATGGCTGCCAGCCCCAACATCTTCAGATGCGTCGCTCTCATGGTTACGTTTCTCCTTTGCGTACGTCGTCGCGCCGACGGGCGCTCGATCCGGTCTGCCGTCAGGGCGCGTAGGTGTAGACGACCTCGTCGCCGTCGTACCAACCCTCATAGAACACCATGTCGCTGCCGTTGATGTGGACCCCGGCGCGGAACCTGTTCTCACCCGGTGTCCAAGGCAGACTGTCGGACTCGATCGAGATGGGATACTTGTCCCCGCAGGTGTGATCTCCTTCCTCACGCGGACCCCAGTCCCAGTAGTGGATCGTCTGCACCTCGACCCATCTCTCGCCGTCCCACTTCTCGATATGGGCATAGTCGGCGTGGATGTTGTGGGAGTACGCCATCACGGCCGTCCATTCCAGCGAGCCGCTGAAGGTCACCAACTGCCCCGAATCCGTGACGGTCGAGCCACTCGGCGGATCGAACTGATCCAGCGTAAGCCATACGCCTTCCGGGGCGCACGGCCCGATGCAGTAGTCGCCGCCGGCCAGTTCCCCCGTAGCGCCGGGAACCACCACCATCAACACGACCAGTCCGACGATCTTCATGGTTCTCTTGAGCATGATTCGTGATCCTCCTTCGGTGTTGGTGCCTTACGGTGCCTCCCGTGTCACGGCGTGTACGTGTACGTCAACTCGTCGGAGTAAAACCAGAACTCCTGGTACTCCAACTCCTCGAAGACCGGCGGGATGTGGATGCAGATGCGAAACCGGTTCTCACCCTCGTCCAGGTTGACCGGATCGAACTGAAGCGTGAAGGTTCGCTCCTCGTTGCAGTCACCGACCGGTCCCCAGGGCCCCGCCTGATACGCCGTGTCCTGTACTTGCTGCCAGGCCTGACCTTGCTGTTTCTCGAGCCAGGCCTCCGGCGTGTACGAGATCCCGATCTTGTGCTCCTCGGTTCCCACGGCGCTGATCGACACCGTGGGGTTCGACGTCGCACCGCTCGGCGGCGTGATCTCGTCGTAGGTGAACTCGACCGTCACAGGCACGCACGAACACGGCAGCGACGCGCCGACGCTCGTGACCAACACCCCCACCAAGCCCAGAAACTTGAGAAGTCTTAGGGACACTGATCTGCCCTCCTCTGACTCGGCCTTGCGGCCCTGCGGCAACCCACCCTCAAGACAAGCCGGCCTCGGCGCGCTCAGCCGAGGCGGCCGTCTAGCGCGTGTAGGTCACCTCGTGGTAGATCCACTCGTCCTCGTATCCGTCGCATCCATCAATCAGGATCACAACCTGGAACCGGTTTTCGCCCGGTGCCAACGGCACGTCCTCGAAGGTGACATCGACGTCGCGGATGCTGCTGCACTCTCCCGTCGGCGTCGGCTCGCCAAACGCCCACGACGACGGATGTGCCTCGAATTGCCAGTAGCCCGCCTGCTCATTCCACCGATCCAGCCAGATCATCAGGTCGTGGCAGACGGCGACGGTCTTTTCCTCCGTCGCGCTGACGGCGATGGTCACGCTGTCCTCGGCGATCGGGCCGCTTGGCGGGGCGACGTCGACCACGATGACTTCCACCCAAACGGGCACGCATGGACCCACACACGCGCCAGACACAGCGGTTGCCAAGACCACCAGCGCGATGCCCTTCATGATCGTCCGCGTCATCTTGCCTCTCCCCTACGTTGATCCTGGTGATTCTGAAGAGCGAGCCTGCCGAGACAGCCCTCCTCGGTGTCTGTCTTGACATTCCCTCTGACAGCTGCCCCCCGTGTTCCGATGCTCTGACGTGGCGGATTCAACCCCCACCACGTCTTGCCCGGTTTCTCGCGGCGTTGGGGGTCTAGCGAGTTACGCCCCCGCTGGAAAACGTCCAGCCGCACCGGAGTAGCCTAATTATAACAGCCACTAACTTATGGACAAGCGAAATTTCTCGCTCAGGAGGCAGCCACGGGGCATGCGAACCGCGGATGCGTCGACACCCAGAGGCCGTAAGGTATTGAGCACCAAATGGAAAGGTGGGCGTTCTGCCCGAGGAGAACCGCCGAAAACGCCACATCGGCTGCAAGATCTTACAAGATCGCACAAGACTCGAAACCCGCCGGCCGTCAGAAACGCGGGTTCCGCGCCCCGGCGCAACCGCGGTTGTGCTAGTCCCCATCTTCCATCACCGAAGTGACGTGACGGACGTGGCCTTCATTGAATGTGCCCGAGGGCGTCGGGTTAGGGCGAGCCGCGGAACCCGGGATAGCGATCGGTGTCGTCGTGGTGGGTCAGGTTGGTCTGGTTGGCCCCCGTGTCGTCCATGATAGATCTCGTCTTGGTTGTCGCGGTCGGTGCGGAACGCGATCCGGTTGCCGTTGGGCGAAAACGCGGGATGGTCGTCGTCGGCCGCGTGCTTGGTCAGGTTGGTCTGGTTGGCCCCCGTGTGATCCATGATGTAGACCTCGTCGTTGCCATCGCGATCGGAATCGAACGCGATCCGCGAGCCGTCCGGCGAGAACGAAGGGTGACTCTCGTTCGAGCTGGGCGCGTTGGTCAGGTTGGTCTGATTCTTGCCGTTGGCGTCCATGATGTAGATCTCGTTGTCGCCGTTGGGATCGGTGACGAAGGCGATCTGTGTGCCGTCCGGGCTGAAGGCCGGCGACCAGTTGCCCACCGGCGCGCTGGTCTGGGTCAGCTGCGTCACGCCTGAGCCGTCGCGGTTCATCACGTAGATCTCGTAGTTGCCGTCCCGGTTCGAGGAGAAGGCGATCTTCTTGGCGTCGTGACTGAAGGCGGGATGCCTGTCCTCGGCCGTGCTCAGGTTCGTCAGGTTCGTCTGGTTCGCGCCGTTGGAGTACATCAGGTAGATCTCTTCGTTGAGGTTCCGCGTCGAGACGAAGGCGATCCACAGTCCGTCGGCGGACAGCGTGGGCATGAACTCATCGGAGGGGGCCGCCGTGGACGTCAGTTGCTGCTGCTTCGACCCATCGGGATTCATGATGAAGATCTCTTCATTGCCGTCCCGGTCGGACGTAAAGCCGATCTTCACGCCCGGATCGATGGGCCCGAACCAGCAGCCCACCCCGATCAGACCGCAACAGAGAATGGCAAGCGTGACGGACTGTCTCATGGCATTCTCCTTTTGCTCTTGTCCACTTATCGGGTGGTGGGCAGCGGCAGCTTGACCGGCGCACGTCGGCCGGGACAACGATCCGGCCCCTCGTGCGTTCCGGCCTGGTAGCCTAACTGCCGTCCCATCCGGCCAGGCGGGCCATCATCCACCAGAAGGCCTGGCCCTTGAGGTAGCAGTTGAAGCATGCCGAGTGGTCGCACTCGCCGCAGGTCGGACAGGTATGTGATGCGCACCAGGTGTCGCACCAGCCGCACGAATCGTCGGCCCAGGGGTAGTAGGTCCCGTCCGGGTCGTAGCTCTCGATGTCGGCGAAGTCGAACAGGATCTTGTTGTTCGTCTGACAGTAGTTCCTGATCTGATTGTTCCGGCGATACAGGTCGCCGTTCGGGCCCGTGCCGTCGAGGTGGCCGGTCATGTACACGAACGCGATGTTCGGATAGTCCTGCTCCAGCTGGTTCATGGCGTTGAGGTAGGTGTTGATGTCCGCGGCACTGCTCACACTGGCGCCCCCACACCAGGACCACATGACCATGTTGATGTTGCTGCCGGCCCGGTTGAGCACGTTTCTCGTCGTGTCGACCCAGCTCGTGTCGCCATATTCGCCCAGGTCCTGCGACTCCTCCTCGACGTCGAGCGTCCCGGTGCCCGTTCCGACCATGTCCATGCCGACCATGACCTGATTGCCGTGCGAGGTGTGGCCGTAGAAGACGTGGAACGAGGCCTTGGCCTGGGCGATCCACGCCAGGGGAACGTCACCGAAGGCGGCGGCCGCCAGGTGGTCGGCGACGACGCCGTCCGCCCAGTTGTTGGGATCGACCTGCGTCGGGTTGGGGGTATTCGGCAAGCTGTCGCACGCGTCGCCCACGCCGTCGTTGTCGTCATCCTCCTGATTGGGATTGTAGGTATACGGGCAGTTGTCCTGGTCGTCGGGAATCCCGTCGCCGTCGCTGTCCCATTCCCATTCCCCGCCGTTAGAGCAGCAACCGGCGACCGGCACCAGCACGAGACCGACGACCGCCAACCACACCAACAGCGTGCACAGCTCCCCAAGCCACTTCATTAGCGCGCCTCCTTGACCCGATGTTTCCCCGACGAGTGAATGGTGCCCGCGCCCCCGACGCGAACCGAATAGGCTCGCGCTACAGCTACCCCGCTACCATGAGGATGACACATCTGTCGAATAAAGCAAGCGGCGTTTCGCGTAGGCGCTTGCGTCAACGGGCGCCGCGTCCCTACCGACGGGCGACCTGACGGACGCGGAGCTGCGGCAGAAGGTTGACACCATCGATCGGCGGATAGTCGGCGAGACGATCCGAGACCTGCAGGACGTCCAGAATGGTCGGCATGACGTCGCAGGTCCGGGCCCGCTCGACCTTCCCCTTCACGGCGATGCCCGGACCGGCCCAGACCATCGGGACGAACATGTCGTCAGCAGTGATGGACCCGTGTCCGGCGTTCTCCCAATAAGAGAACCCCCATCCGCGGGACGCGAACAGCATGATCTCGCCCGCGCGGATCGAGTCGAACATGTCGCAGATCTGCCCGGGGATGTCCGGGGCGTCCGTGCCGAGCGTAGCCTCAAACCAGTCGTCAGCAGAGTGGTACCCGCCGTCCATCAGTCCTTTGCTGGCCCCGTGGGTGTGATACCCGAGCGGATCGGCGCCCTCGCGGAGGGCGTATTGATACGTCGCCGCCGTGCCCCAGCCCTTTCGGGTCACCGTCGCCACGCCGGCCGCGCCGTGGAGCGCCACTTTGTTGGGAGCGACTGGGACGGCGGCGATGAGGACGGCCGGCTGTCTGGCCAGCCACCGGGCCATGGCCTCCACCGTCGGTCCGGTCGGGTCTTGCCCCGCTTCCGCGGCGGTGAGGCTGTACGTCGTGGCGGCCTCGACGTTGACGGGGCGTTCCGGCCATCGCTCGGCGAAACGGAGGTAGACGGCGCACTTCCGCCCCGCGCCAGCCGTCGTCAACGTATCGAACTGATCCAGGTAACGCCGCCGCTCCTCGTAGTCGGTCGAAAGCTCCAGCCACGACCACCTGGGTGATCGCCTGCCGAACTGTCTGGTGAGTTCCTTGCCCACGTAGAACCGCCTGTCGCGGGCAATGGGCGTCATGCCGTGGTCGCTTACGAACACCAGCGTCGTCGTTTCCAAGAGGCCGGCGCGCTCCAGCCCGCCGCAGATCCGACCCACCTGCTGGTCGGCGTTCTGAACGGCGTACTTGTACCCCCAGTGACCGGGACCGTATCGGTGCCCGTACTCGTCGACGGCCGGGAGGTAGGCGTGAACGAAGCTGGGCCAGCAGCCCTGCGGATCGGCGCTCACCTCCTGCGCGACCTCCTCGAATCGCAACGGAATCAGCCGGTCCGTCCAATCGAGCAGACCCAGCCACCAGGTGATCGACGCCGTAATGTCGTTGTAGTACGTCCGCTTCACACCCCGCGTGAACGGCGACTGGATGCTCACCGTGTAGCGATCGGGCAGCAGCTCGTAGATCGTCGGACCGGTGGCGTCGTCATTGATGCGGCGGTACGACTCCCCGTATCGATAGTCCTGGTAGAACATCCGCTTGCGGTCGAACCACTTGTTGGCAATCACGCCGTGGTGTCCCGGGCGCCGCCCGGTCAGAAACGTGGCGGTGTTGGCATAGGTGATCGACGGCAGGCAGGAGACGGCGTTTTGGACCTCCGTGCCCCGATCGACGATGTACCGCTTGATATTGGGCAGCGAACCTTCAGCCACCCACTGGCGGAACAACGTCCGGTCCAGACCGTCGACGAAGAACAGGACGACCCGCGGGTTCGACCTGGCGACGTGATCCTGCACGCGCAGGTAGATCGGCCCGTTGCATCCGCAACAGGCAGCAATCACCAGGATGACCATCGCCCGTAGCAGTCTTGTCCCGTTGCTTACGTCAGCCAACTGATTCCCTCCCCGCCTGGCATGTCCGGCGGTGACTGGGCCCGCAGATCGTGCTGGTCGGGAATGACGAACGTCGATCACCGGGGGATGGTCCCAAGGTCATCCAGCAATGCTGGACCCAAGTCTCGGATTATAGGCGCGGCCTCGAACAAGGTGAAGGGCCCTGCAGCGAACGGGAGGATGTCCCCAACCCACCGAGACGTGACCTGACAGACCCCTTGACAGGTTGGTAATACAATGTAATACTAGGGCCGTTGCGGGGAGATAGGCAACGGTTTCGTGCTCAAGGGGCTGAAACGTGGCCAACAACAACCCGGCTACCATTACGTTCAAGGCAGAGGCGTCGCTGGTGGAGGCCTTGCAGGCGATGCCCAATCGATCGGCCTTCATTCGGTCGGCCATTCTGACGGCGCTGAACAACACATGTCCCGTCTGTCAGGGGACCGGGATTCTGACGCCGCATCAGAAGGTGCACTGGGACGAGTTCGCCCAGAACCACGCACTGACCGAATGCGGCAAGTGCCGCGAATGGCATCTGGTCTGCCGGCTCGGGTCACAGAGCGGGCTCCACGAGCGGTAGGGCGTCGACGGCGTGCCGATGAAGGGGCAGCGACGATGGACGCGAGGTGCCGAACGTGGACAGCCTGGGCCAGCCTGGTCCCGTTGACGGTTGTCAGTCTGTGCTCCTGTCGCCAGACAACGCCTTCGACCCAGCCGGCCCGGGGGAGCCTGCCCGTCACCGTCAGCATCCCGCCCCAGAGGTATTTCGTTGGGCGGGTGGGGGGCAAGCACGTCGACGTGTCGGTCCTGCTGGCACCGGGCCAGTCGCCGGCCACCTACGAGCCGACTCCGAAGGAGATGGTCAAGCTCGCAAGGTCAGGGGTCTACTTCCGAATCGGCGTGCCCTTCGAGAGGCAAGTGGTCGAGAAGATCGGCAGTGCGCTCGAGGACCTGCGGATCGTTGACACGCGCAAGGGGATCGAGCTTCGCGCAAGCGATCCTCATGACCATCGTGCGGGCGGCGGACACGCTCACCACCATCACCATGAACAGGACCCGCACGTGTGGATGAATCCGCGTCTGGTGAAGGTTCAGGCCGACATCGTCTGCCGGACGCTGTGCCAGATCGATCCGGCGCATCGGACCGAGTACGAGGGCAACTGCCGCGCCTTCAAGGCCGATCTGGACCGTACAGACGCGAAGATCGCTGCGTCGCTGGGATCGCTGCGTGGCGGGACGTTCTATGTGTTTCACCCGTCGCTTGGCTACTTTGCGGACGCCTACGGCCTGGAGCAGGTGGCAATCGAGAGCGGTGGCAAGCAGCCGACCGCCAAGCAGCTGGCTGCGCTGATCGATCGGGCCAAGCGGGACGGCGTACGGTTGATCTTCGTCCAGCCACAGTTCGACAAACGGAATGCCGAGACGGTGGCTGCCGAGATCGGTGGCGCGGTCGTGCCGTTGGACCCGCTTGCGGAGGACTACATCGAAAACCTCCTGCACGTCGCCGCCGAGATCAGAAGGGCCTTGGCGACCGCCCCCGATGGATCGTGACGCGCCGCTCGGGCGGGCGAATCGGCGGTAGGTGTGGCAAGGAACACTTCGTTGGCGCCTGAATCAGTCATTACATTGCGCGATGTGTCTTTCTCCTATGACGGGCCGCTCGTGTTGGAGGGGGTCGACCTTGCCATTTCCGAGCGTGATCTCGTTTGCGTGATCGGTCCGAACGGCGGGGGCAAGACGACGCTGCTGAAGCTCATCCTCGGCCTGATCGAACCGGCGAGGGGAACCGTTCGGGTCCTGGGCCAGGCGCCTGCGCGGGCCCGGTTTCGGGTGGGCTACATGCCGCAGGTCGTCCAGTTGGACTCGCAGTTTCCGGTCAACGTCATGGATGTCGTGCTGATGGGACGACTGGGCAAGGGCCTGGGTGTCGGTCCGTACAGCCGGTCGGATAAGGACGTCGCGCTGCGGTCGCTCGAAGAGGTCGGGCTGGGGAACGCTTGCAGGCGCCCGTTCGCATCGTTGTCGGGCGGGCAGCGTCAGCGGGTGCTCATCGCCCGTGCCCTGTGCTGCGAGCCGGAGCTGCTTCTGCTCGATGAGCCGACGGCCAACCTGGATCCCGCGGTACAGGACGATCTGTACGCACTGCTCGTGGACCTGAGCCAGCGCCTGACGGTGGTGATGGTGTCGCACGACATTGGCTTCGTCTCGGTCTTCTTCAGGACCGTCGTTTGCGTCAACCGCACCGTCCACATGCACGCGACCGACGAGCTGACGGAGAAGGGTGTGGCCGAAATGTACGGCCGGGAGGTCCGTGTCGTTCATCCCTCCGGTCAAACAGAGGTTGGGGGGGCATCGTGATGGAGTTCCTGGACGCCCTGTCGAGCAGCGCCCTTCTGCAACGCGCGTTGCTGGCGGGGGTCATTGCCAGCGTCGCCTGCGGCGTCGTGGGCAGCTACGTGGTCGCCCGTCGGATCAGCTACATCGCCGGCGGCGTGGCCCACTGCACGCTGGGGGGAATGGGCGCGGCTCGCTATCTGCAGGAGGTCCACGGATGGTCATGGCTCAACCCGTTCGACGGGGCGATCGTCGCCGCCCTCGTCGCGGCGATCATCATCGGGTGGGTGAGCCTGCGAGCCCGGCAGCGCGAGGATACGGTCATCAGCGCGCTGTGGGCGATCGGTATGGCTGTTGGCATCCTCTTCATCGCCCGCACCCCGGGGTATTACGAAGACCTCATGAGCTACCTGTTCGGGAACGTCCTGCTGGTCTCCCATGGGGATCTGGTGATGATCGCCGTGCTGGATGTCGTGGTGGTGGGATGTGGCGTGTTGCTGTACAGGAGTTTCCTGGCTGTCTGCTTCGACGATGAGTTCGCGCGATTGCGTGGCGTACCCGTCGAGCGCTATTACCTGTTGCTCCTGTGTCTGACGGCGCTGACGGTCGTGGTCTTGGTGACGGTGGTGGGGTTGGTGATGGTCATCGCCCTGTTGACGCTGCCCGTTGCGGTCGCGGGGAGTTTCGTCAATCGTCTGTGGCAGGTGATGGTCGTCTCGACGCTGATCAGCATCGCCCTGACCACGGGTGGGCTGGCGATCAGCTACGCCCCGGAGCTGCCGCCGGGGGCCACGACCATCGCTCTGGCAGGCGGGCTGTACGTCCTCGTCCTGGCCGGCAAGCGACTTCTGAAGCCGGCGCGTTCCTGAGACCGGATGCAGGGAAAGAGAGCTTGCACAGTGCGATTGGCTAGCGTCGTCTCCGCGCAGACCGCCTCGTTCCCGATCTGGCTGGGGACGCTCTTCGCAAGCGTAGTCCTACCGCGTCATGCCGCCGGGGCACAGGCCGGCTGGCAGGAGATGATGCTGGGCTCGCGCGCGGCCGGTGCGGAACTGGAAGCTCGGGTCGAGAAGGCATTCCCCGTTCAATGGGACTGGCTCCTGCAGGACCAGGGGACCGAGCTGTACCGCCAACGCGACCCCTGCGGTCGGGCCGACATCGAGCGGAAGATCATCGAGCGCGTGCTGAAGGAACTCGGTCCTGACGGCAGGGCGTTCCAGGCCGAGCGCAGACGGCTTTGCGAGATCGACGCGCCGTTGGGGGATCGTTGCTGGCTCGACCTGTACGCTCGTGCGTGCGAGCGCCGTCGCGAGATTCGTCTGCGTTCGCTTCTGGCCAAGTGGCCGAAGATCGTCTTTACCAAGCACTTCAACCTGGGCGGCTCTCACTACGCGTACACCGAAGGTCAGTCCGATGCTCAGCGGGAGCGGCACTTCGTGCCAGCGTCCGCCCTATGCCTGCTCGAGTTCGATGGCGTCTGGGGCAGGATCCGCACGCTCATCGATGACCCCAACGGCGTCATCCGCGACCCGGATGTGTCCTACGACGGGAAACGAATCCTCCTGGCGTGGAAGAAGTCAGACCGTCAGGACGACTACCACCTCTACGAGCTGGACGTGGCTACGTGCAAGTTACGTCAGCTCACGTTCGGCTTGGGCTTCGCGGACTATGAGGGGGCGTACCTTCCCTCCGGAGACCTCATCTTCAACTCCACCCGATGCGTGCAGACGGTTGACTGCTGGTGGACCGAGGTCAGTAACCTCTATACCTGCGATAGGAACGGTAAGCATCTACGCAGGCTCTCCGTCGATCAGGTGCACACCAACTTCCCGACGGTCCTGGACAACGGTCGCGTTGTCTACACGCGTTGGGAGTACAGCGATCGAGGACAGATCTTCCCCCAGCCCCTCTTCCAGATGAACCCGGACGGCACGGGACAGACGGAGTTCTACGGCAACAACGCCTGGTTCCCCACCACGCTCCTGCACGCCCGAGGCATTCCGGGCACGCGGAAGGTGGTGGCCGTCGTCTCGGGCCATCACACCCGACAGACGGGCAAGCTCACCGTCATCGATCCGGGGAAGGGGCGGCAGGAGAACGCCGGCCTCCAACTCGTCGCCCCGGTCCGGGAGACGAAGGCCGTTCGCGTGGATCGGTACGGGCAGAAGGGCGATCTGTTCCAGTATCCCTATCCGCTGAGCGAGACCGAATTCCTGGTCACCTACGCCCCGTTCGGGTGGCAGCGAAGGCCCGTTCGGTTCAAGGTCTACTTCATGACCGCCGACGACCGGCGCGAGCTGCTGGCGGCCGACCCGAGGATCTCCTGCAACCAACCCGTGCCCCTCGCCCCGCGCCCCAGGCCGCACGTCCGACCGGACCTGGTCGACCACGGCGAGAAGACGGGAACCTACTTCCTGCAAGACGTCTACGCCGGTCCGGGCCTGGCGGGGGTCGCGCGCGGCACCATCAAGCGACTCCGCGTCGTCGCGTTGGAGTACCGGGCGGCGGGCATCCGGTCGAATCGGAACCGGGGCCCGGGCGGGGCGGCGTTGATCAGCACGCCGATCGCCATCGACAACGGATCCTGGGACGTCAAGGTCGTCCTGGGCGACGCCAAGGTCTGGGCCGATGGGTCGGCGTGCTTCGTCGTACCGGCTCGAACGCCCGTCTACTTCCAGGCCCTGGACGCCAACGGCCACGCGGTCCAGACCATGCGGAGTTGGTCGACGCTGCAGCCGGGCGAGTGCTTCTCCTGCGTGGGCTGCCATGAGACCAAGAGCGACGTGCCGCGCGGGGGCAGACCCGCCGCAATGGCCGTCAAGGCGGGGCCGCAGCGACTCGCGCCTTTCTACGGGCCCCCGCGGGGCTTCAGCTTCGTGCGGGAGATCCAGCCCATCCTCGACCGGCACTGCGTTTGCTGCCACAAGGATCGCAGCCGGCCCGCGCCTGGGGGGCTTCCCCCCAGTCAACCCGCATCACGACCGACCGTCGCCTTCAGCTTGCTGGGGACCCAGATCCCCGACCAGCAGTCCGGGCGGAAGTGGAGCGATGCGTACCTGGCCCTGACGCAGCGTGGTCGGCCGAACCGGCTCGTCCATTGGATCAGTGCTCAGTCCGCTCCTCCCATGCTGCCGCCCTACCACGCGGGGGCCGCAGCCAGCAAGCTCGTTGCCATGCTCGAGAAGGGACATAACGGCGTGGCCCTCTCCCGCGAGGAGATGGACAAGATCGCCTGCTGGGTCGATCTGCTCGTCCCCTACTGCGGCGACTACACCGAGGCTAACGCGTGGTCCGAAGCGGAAGCGAATACCTACGACTACTTCCTTCAAAAGCGCCGACGAATGGCCCACATCGAACGCAGGAATATCGAAGCGCTGATCGCCGCGCGGAATTCCCCCTGAGCGCTTAACCTGTGACCCCAATGCGGGGCAAATCGCAAAGGCAGCGGGCCGCTGCCGTGGACGTGCTTCCAGTATAAATACTTATAAAACAAGAACTTAAACAACTTCCTGTTGACTCCCGGGCCACTGGAAGCCTACCAGTATTGAGTGAGTGTGCTGGGAGACCCGGCGGCCCGCGGGCGGCGCCGATGGGATCTCCAGCGTGGTATCGAGCAGGTTGCCGACTCTCACAGGAGCAAGCCATGTCGCATAAGCTGGCGATTATTGGTCCGATATCCCCCCCAATCGGCGGCATATCCGTTCATCTTGACCGCCTGCTGCCGTATCTGGACCGCGCCAACGTAGACTACTACGTCTACAACACCGCCGGGCCGACCGAGGTGCCAGGCCGCGTGAGGTCGGTGGCCGCACACCGCAAATGGTGGTTCCTCCGCTACGTGTTGTTCGGCAGGGAGAAGGTCATTTACATGCCGACCAACAACCTGCTGGCCTGGATCCTGAGCTGGTTCCTCTCCAAGATTCGGGGCAAGAAGGTCGTCATCAACCTTCAGGGCGAAACGCTTCGTTGGACGTGGGAGTCGAAGGGCACACTCGGCCGAAAGCTGATCGCCGCCGGCTTCGGAGCGACCACCAAGGTGATCGCCTGCAACACGCATATATACGAGTTCCTCAAGAACATCGGGGATTTCACGAAGAAGACCATCGTCGCACCGGGTTACATCCCTCCCATCTATCGAGAGGAGGACGACGCGGCCGTGCCGCAGGAGGTCAAGGATTTCTGTGCGACCCACAGCCCCGTGATCTTGGCCACCGGCGCATCGGTGCTCCGCGAGGGCGGCACGGACCTGTATGGCATCGACATGACGATCGAGTTGGTGGACCGACTCCGGAAGGTCTATCCGAACATCGGGGTGATGTGGTTCATGCTCAACGTCCTCCACAGCGTTCCGGAGCACGAGAAGAAGATGCGCGAGGAGGTCGAACGCCGACAGCTGGGCGACTACTTCAAGTTCTGCTCGCCGCTGCAGACCTTCTACCCCGTCTACAAGTACGCGGACATCTTCGTCCGCCCGACGCTCTCGGACGGCGACGCGCTGAGCGTTCGTGAGGCCCTGTCGGCTGGTGTGCCGACGGTCGCCAGCGACGCCGCGCCCCGGCCCGATCTGGTGAACCTGTTCCGCAAGCGAGATGTCGACGACTATGAGAAGGCCGTTCGGCAGACGCTCGAGACGCTCGAGCTGCAGCGCAAGCTCTTGGAGGATCGTCAGGACGACTCCAGCGTCAACGACCAGGTGGCCCTCCTCCAGGAGGTCATCGCCCGAGCGGCCTGAGTCGTCTTTGCGGAATCGGTGTCGCTTCTGGGAAGTCTACCAAGGCGGGTCATTCGACCCGCCTTTCTTCTTCCTCACGTTGGTTAGCCCTCTTCCCACGCGAACGTTTCGAGGTGCTCGCGCAGGCGGCCCGCCGTTGGGAACTTCTTGGAGATGAGGTCGCGGCGCAGGCCGCAGCAGATCGCCTTGATCTCGCGCGGGTGCTTGTTGTACCACGTCGCACCGCCGATCGCCTCGTGTAGCAAGCCGACGAGTTGAATGACGTCCTCGCGGACTTTGGCCGGGCGCGGCGCGCCCCAATGGAAGAAGTCGACGAGCTTCACGCGGAATCGGATGCCCTGACGCCTCACCAGCACGTTGTCCGAGTGAACGTCGCCGTGGTACTCGCCGACGTTGTGGATCATTTCGAGGCCCGCCGCGATCGCGTGGAGCAGATGCAACGCTTCGAATGGCTGGAGTCGCTTGCCCCGCTGTCTCGCCGTGTAGTCGGTGAGCAGCTCACCGTTCACCAGCTCGCTGATCAGACAAGTGAGCGGTAGGCCGCGATAACGGATCGTCTCGGAGCTGTGGTACTGAATCGTGATGGGACAGTCGCGCAGGCGATCGAGCTTGCGGGCGTACATCTTGAACGTGCGATCGCGGGGGTTTCTCTCCGGGAAGAAGATCTTCGCCGCCCGCGGGATCCCGGTCTTGAGCTCGGTGACCCGGTAGACCTCTCCCTCCCAGCCCGTGCCGAGCAGCGAGTCGAACACGTACTTGCTGGCCAGCAAGCGCCCGGGCTTGAACTCGAACGACCTGATCTTGATGCTACGCTTCGCCATCGTGAATACTTCGCTCTCCGACAGCCTGCTATGCGAGATCCGCCCAGATCGGCGCCAGGACGCCGACCACGGTATTGTACCGTCCGTACTTCGCCGCGTACGTCTCTTTCAGGGCCGGGTTGGGATCCTGCACCCGCGCGGTGTCCGTCATCGCCGCGACGGCATCGGCGTAGCTGGCGTGGTCGCCGGAGGCGACAGCCGCGCAAATGGCAGCGCCCAGGGCACCCAGCTCCGTACCGGCCGGAATGGCCACGGGGATCTGGAAGCAGTCGGCGAAGATCTGCACCCACACGCGGCTCCGGGCCGCGCCGCCGGTGAACTGGATCGTCTCGGGCGGCGGGCGGAACTGCAGCAGGCGATCCAGGTGGGCGCGGTGGGCGAAGACGACACCCTCGTAGATCGCACGCAGGACGCTCGCGCGGGTGTGTCTGCCCTCCAGGCCGATGAAGCAGGCCTTGGCGTTGGGTTGGGCGTTCGAACCGAACAGGAACGGCAGAAAGACGATACCCGTCTCGGCCGGCTTCGTCTGAGCGACCAGGTCGTTGCACACGTCGTAGACCGATCTGTCGTCCGCCTCGGCGGTGGCGCGCTCCGCCTCGAGGAAGTGCGTGACGAACCACTCGAGGTTGCTGGCCGACGTGGGGCTGCCCTCCAGCATCAGGTAGTGGTCGGGGATGGCGTAGCGGGAGGTCATGAACAGATCCCGGTCGACCAGGGGCGTCCTGGAAACGTACTGGTTGTTGCCCCAGGTGCCGGCGACGAGCGACATCTTGCGCTCGTCCACCAGGCCGGAAGACAGGGCGCACGCGTCGATGTCGAACAGCCCGCCCGCTACGGGCGTGTCCTGCTTTAGGCCCGTTTCGGCGGTAGCTTCGGCCGTCACCGTTCCACAGATCGCCTCCGACCGCACGATCGGCGGCAACAGGGACCGCAGGTCCGTCAGACCGAAGGTCTCGAGCACTTCCTCGTCGTAATCGCCGTCGCGGATGCTCATCAGGCTCGTGCCGGACATGTCGGTCAACTCGGCATGGATCTGGCCGGTGAGGCGGAAGCGGGTGTAATCCTTGGCCATCAGCACCCACCTGGCCTGCCTCATCACGTCCGGCTCGTGGTCCCGCAACCAGGCGAGCAGGGCGTTCGGCTGGCCGGGCCAGAGGCACTGCATCGTCTTGGGCAGGACGGCCGCGTCCACGCCCTGTTCCTCCCAGCGTGCGATGATGTCCTTCGCGCGGGTATCCGTCGAGATGATCGCGTTTCGAAGCGGCTGCCCGTCCTTGTCGACCAGGTACAGGCCGTTGCCGTGCCCCGTAGCCGCCACGCAGGCGATGTCGCCCGGTGTCACGCTCGGCGCGGACAGGACCTCGCGAATCGACTCGGTCGTCGCCGTCCACATCTTGAGCATGTCCCGCTCGAAGTGACCCGGATGCGGCGAGACCAGCTCGGTCTTTCGGGAGGCCACGGCGATCTCTCTGCCCGCCAGGTCGAAGACCGCAGCCTTGGAGAGCGTACAGCCGTTGTCGATTCCCAGGAGGTATCTTGGCATGGCGATGCCTTCTGTCGGCGTGGGTGCCTCCAACAACCAAGACCACGGAGCATGCAGCCGAGCGACCGGAACGACAAGCGATCAAGCCTTGCCGGTCCGTCATCCCAAGACGATCCTCTGCCGCTCTTCCATCGTTCGGGCGGCCAACTCCCAGCCCAGTCTAATAGAAGCCCGGGGGCGTTCGCCAGCCGGCCGAAGCGGCGGCGGCGACGAAACAGCAGGCACGAACGCTCATGGCTTCGTCTCGGTCGCCGCCGTGGTAGCTGGCCTCTGCAGGTACCTGCTCAGGGGAATCATATGCAGTTCGAACGGGGATGCCTCGTCGTTCGGGTCCGTGATGACGTCGAGGAGGACGAAGGGCCTATGGTTCGGGTATTGTCTGGCGAGAAGGACGTTGCTCGGCCCGCGGTTCACCGCGTAGATGACGGGCTGATCGCAGGGTGGAGAGACATTGAATAGCCCGGCCGAGAATTCACTGTAGTCTCGCAGGACCGGGATCGACTCGCCTTGTACGCCATGATCTGGTGACGTGAACACGAGTAACGGACCGGCCCTTTCGCGCGTCTGCTCAATGACGGCGTGAATACGGTGCACACGAGGAACAGGTTCAGCAAGAATGGGCCACGACGCAGCGGCTCCCAACAAGGCCGTCGAACCGAAGGTGACCCACGCAAACACGCGGAAGAACGGGCTTCGGGTCGCCAGGTAGAGCGTGCCGCGAGCGATCAACGCGGCGAGAAAGGGATAGGTTTCGAAGTAGTTGATGGGCCTGGCGGCCCAATACGCTGTGTGCCCGACCACCAGCACGAGCACGGTCAAGATCAGCGAGAAGTCCCATCGCGTCATCCTGGGCGCTTCAGAGCGGCTGCGGCTGAGGATCCGGTCAAACCACCATGCAAGGATCGGCACCAGCCACACCCAGGGCACGAAGAACAGCCTGGCCACCGTGTGCAGGTTGAACGCAAGCCTACCAAGGGCGGCCCTCGGCGTGTGCATCGCGACGAAATCCCCGACCCCTCGGGGCCCAAACCCCACCCGGTCGCTTGGGTCATACAGCGAGAATGCCAGTGGCCACCAGTCGCCCGTGACGAGTCGGTTGTGGATCAGGAAGATGAGGACGCCTGGTATGACCCCGGTAGCGAATGCAAGGGCTTGGAGGACCAGGCCTCGATGACGCCTGAAGAGCAGCAGCCGCACACTGGCCATCGCGACGGCGGCAAGAACGGCGGTGAACGGTCGGGCAGTGAATTGCAGGCCGACAAACAGCCCGCAGAACAGCGCCAGCTGTCTGCTCGGCCGCTTCAGATACATGGCGAACAAGAGCATCGCCACCGCCAGGAACAAGCTGCTCGGGCTATACGACAGCACCGAGGCTGCGAGCATGAGGTGCATGAACGTACAGGCGCAGAGGCCAACGGCAAGAAACGCCGTGAGCCGGTCGTAGGCCCGGCGGATCCACAGGAAGCTGAAAGTCAAGGCCAGGGCCGATACCACCGGCGGCGCCCATCGCACGTCCTTTGTCGCCAGCATGATCAGCGCAAACAACGCGGAGGCGCCGGGCGGTTGCTTCGAGAACTCCCGACCGTCGAGCTGAATCATGCTGTTTGTTCTGAAGAAAGGGGCGAGCGTTTCAGGGGGCGCCGAACGGGTAAGCTGGCCTTGACTGAACGTATGTGCCTGTAGAATGTACGGCGCGCAGTCGGCGTAGACGAGGTAGGCCGGCCAGACATACCAGGTCAACGCCAGCATGCCGCCGAGTCCGACCAACCCCAATGCGCCGGCGAGCGTCCAATCGAGCCTGCCGCCGGACTTGTCTTTCAGAAGGGCGTCATCCTGCAAGGGGTCCGCTCCGAACCTAAGGGCTCTGACAAGCAGAGCCCGGAAAACGAGGAACAAAGAGGGCTGGGGCGATCAGCGGGGCAATTGGTGATGCACGCGACCGAGAGAACGGTCATGACGTTGCCCCAAACCTGGATCGCCGGGAATCGTGGTCCATACCGACCTCGGCGGCTGGCGTTGAGAATGCAGCGCCCCCACGTCAGCTCTTGACAATCGTCCCCGCGTGGACCGATCCATCCACCTTTCCGTTCCTCTTGACCTGTTCGCCGTTGATGAAGACGGCCTCGACGCCCGTGGGGGGGGTGTCGTAGTCGGTCAGCGTCGTGTTGTCCTTGACGGTCTTGTAGTCGAAGACGGTGACGTCGGCCGCAAGCCCCTTTCTCAGGAAGCCGCGGTCCTTGATCCGGAAGCGTTCGGCCGTCGCGCCCGTCATCTTGCGAACGGCCTGCTCCAGGGAGATCAGCTTCCGATCCCGCGCATACTGCAAGAACAGCGGAAACGAGCCGGTGCCCGCCGGGTTCCTCAGCCACTTGGCGGGCACGGCGTCGGTCATGAAGAGGGCCGCCGGATGCTTCATCAGGGCCTCGATGATCTCCATGTTGCTGTACTTGTGGAGCAGCACCCACGCGCCGCCCTTCTGGCAGAACTCCATCGCCATCTCGAACGGGGCCTTGCCGCGTTTCTGAGCGATGTCGGCCAGGAACGCCCCGTTGTACTGTCGAAGCTCCGGATCCTCGGCGTAGGTGATCTGGATGTCCCCGTAGCCCAGCCCGACGAGGTTCGACAGCGCGGCGATCTCGGTCCGGAGTCGCTTGAGCGCCTCCGGATCGCGGTAGCTGCCCGGCAGGCCCTCGCGGAACCACTTCGGCAGGACCACGGTGATGCCCGTGTTGCCGCAGTGGTAGGGGTACGTGTCGAACATGATGTCGATCCCGTCGGCGATGGCCTGATCGATCATCTTGAGGCATATGCCGTAGGTCTTGTGGGATATCGTCCCGGCGAAGATCAGGTGCGAGTACTGCACCCGCACGCCCGTCTCGCGCGCCAAATCGATCATCTCCTTGAGCGCGAGCGCGTTGTGGGGCGTGCCGAAGGGCTTGAGCTCATAGCCCGGCGCCACGGCCGAGTAGGCCCGGGCGTGGACGGTCAGGATCTTGTCCTTCTTGGCGACCAGTCGCGCGACCTGCTTGAGCTCCTCGGGCGTGGCGAAGATGCCGGGCGAGTACTGCAGCCCGAGCGATACGCCCCACGCGCCCTGGTCCATGGCCTCCTCGAGGAGGGTTAGATGTTCCTTCAGCTCGGCCGGGTTGAGGGGGCTCGGGTCTTCGCCACGTATCGACCGCCGCGTCGATCCCTGGCCGACCATCGTGACCAGGTTGTGGCTCATGCCGACCTTGCGGAGATGGGCGAAGTAGCCGGCCATCGAGTCCCAGGCGATTTTGAACTCGGGGAACAGATCGGGACGGGACTCGCGCTTGTGCCTGCTGTTCTTGCGATAGCCCGCGACCGCCCAGCCGCAGTTGCCGGCGACGAACGTCGTGCAGCCCTGTGCGGTGAAGGGCGACTTGAGGTCTGGCCGGCCCGGGATGGGCAGCAGCCAGTCCATGTGCGAATGGGCGTCGATGAAGCCGGGCGCAATGACCTTGCCCGTGCAGTCGACGGTCGTACAGTCGATCTTGATCGGGCTGTGCGACACCGCTTCGATCTTCGCGCCCTTGATCAGCACGTCGCCGACCGCGCCCTTCTTGCCCGTGCCGTCGACGATGAGGCCGTTCTTGAGCAGCGTGCAGGGCGCGCCCGTCGGTGCGGCCTTGGCGATCGATCTCAGCAGCGGCTGGGCCAACAGCGCCCCTGACGCCGTCGTGCCAGCCTTCAGAAAGGCCCTGCGCGAGCCCCGCTTCTCGCTCGGATCACGAGCTTCTTGCCGGGTTGTCATGACACGCCTCCGTTCCCCCGCTATTGCTTGGATGGCGACAGCGCCTCGATACGGACGTTCCGGAACCTCACCACCGCGCGTTCGTCATGGTTCTGTAGGCCGATGTATCCGCGCATCGACCGGTGCTGCCGGGTATCCATCACGCGCTCACCGTTCATCTCGATGGTAATCCTCGGGCCCCGCGCGACGATGGTCACCGTGTTCCACTGACCGGCGGGGCGAACGCGGTTCAGTGTCGGGGCCACGACGTCGTAAATCGCGCCGGGTCCGCCCTTCGACGGTTTCTGGCCTGGGGCATCGTAGATCTGCATTTCGTAGCCCGTAAAGGCCGGGTTCTTCTCCGCCGCCGACCGGAAGAACACCCCGCTGTTGCCCTTCTTGCTGATCATATACTGCAGTTCAAGCCGAAAGTCACCGTACTGCTTCTCGCTTCGAAGCCAGGACCCGGTCTTCTCCGGGTTCGTTGACCAGTTCTGACCGTTGCGTCCCACGAGGACCCCGTTCTCCACGCGCCAATCTCCGCCTTCGACCCGGACCCAGCCGTCGAGGTCGCGACCGTTGAAGACGGGCCTGCAACGCTTCTGCTGTTCCCGGATCCGCTTCAGCAGGTCGCGGGTCTTTCGGATCGCGTCGGCCTCGCCTTCCTGCTTGGGGCTTCCCGATTCCACCCCCACGTCGCCCGTGTAGCCCGCGTCGCGAACGATCCGCATCATGCGAAAGAAGTCCGTCTCCCGTACCAGCCCATCGGGCGTGAACGCCGTCGCCTTGGCGCTGACGGCCTTGGCGTAGGGCATCAGCATCTCGACGGCGTCGTAGCGGTTCACCTCCGCCGGGAAGTTGCCGAAGTCGGGCAGCGTGCCGAAGTTGGGTCTGTCCACTTGCTTCATCACCGACAGGAGCCACTCGGGGTTCGAAGACGGCCCGCCGTGGTTTTCGATCACGACGTTGAGCTTCCGCTCCGCTGCGTAGTCGGCAAGCCGACCGCAGCTCTCGACGATCCGACCGAGAAGTTCATACCGATTGCCGTCCCCCCGAGCGTTCACCCGAACACTATGACAACCGAGGAACCGCGCGGCGTCGATCCACGCGAGCGTCTTGCCGACGGCCTGGTCCCGAGCCGCCTTGTCGCGAGCGCCGAGCCGGCCGGTCGTGTCGATCATGATCAGGCCCATCCGCACCCCCTCGCCGTCGGCCTGGGCCTTCAGCTCCCTGAGATAGGCCGTGTCCTTCGCCTTGTCCCTGAAGAATTGATCAACGAACTCGATGCAATCGATGCCGAAGTCCCGCCTGGCCACGCGGGGGAAATCGAGCTGGGTCATCTTGCCGGCACGAAGCGTCTTGACGAGCGACCATTCGGCCAGCGATATCTTGAACGGCTCGTGGTTCTGTCGGGCCGAAGCCGCAGGTAGCTGCCGCATCCGAAGCGACACGCCGCCTACAGCGCCCACCCCCAGCGCCAGGAACGTCCTTCGTCTCATGGTCTCCTCCAACTAGCCGGCATCTCCCGGTATCTGTTGTCTGTTGCCCGACTCGGGTTGTGCCCTCGGCTTGGGCAACGACAAGATGCACAATACCACGAGCGTCGCCAGACTGATCGCAATCCCGGCGGACAGCGACCTCGGCCAATAGGTCATCCTCACCGCGCTCGTACCGGCCTCGACCCGAATGCCACGGAACGCAGCGTTCACCTTGTGGATCGGGGCCTGCTTGCCATTCACCGTCGCATACCAGCCGGGGAAGTGTGCGTCGCTCACGACCAGCATGCCCGCCGACGCGCTCTCGACGTCGATCTCCAGGCGATTCGGACCATACTCGACGCGCTTGACGGTGTGCCTGATTCGGCCCGGTCGGAGATCTGAGAACGTGTCCCTGCTTGTGTCGGTCTGATCCATTAGGGCTTCTGACAAGGGATCGAACGCTGGAGACAGAAGGCCGCGGAACGTGGCCTCCTGTCCGTCCATGAGCCGAATCCCGCCCACGACATAGGCCCGTGGCAGCGGTTCGTCGAGGAGGACGAGGCGGGTCGCGCCCTGTCTGCCGGTTTCGAAGCGCTTCATGGGATCTGGGGGAAGGACAATCCTGTCGCAGTTGAGCATGGCCAGGAGACGCGTCTTGGTGATCCCCGGCAGTTTCGTCCAAAGGAGGGTGCTGTAGATCCTGACAACGTCGTTCGAGACGAAGTTGTGGGTCGAATGCACGTTGAAGGTCTTGTCCACGATCGGCCAGGACTTGTAGGACAGGTCGCGCAACAGACTGTCCAGCCTCCCCTCATCGCCTTCGTCGTCGTCCGCCGCCCTCGAGTCAGCCAGCACCTCGGTCTTTCCCGTCGTGGGCAGCGACGCGGCCATGCGGTGCACTTCCTCCCGAGTCACGTGTCCCATGCCAAAGAAACGGATCATCTTCCCTTCGGGTTTGAGCTTCTCGAGAAGGGGGCTTGGGTGCTCCAGCGCGGACGCCGGACCCGGCTCGAGGATGTGGGCGTTCGTGAGCCACAAGTCGCCGAAGGACAGGCCAATCATCAGCCACGCCGCCACCACCCCGCCACGCAAGCGGAAAGCGTATCGCTGCAGGAGCAGCACTCCTGCGAAACCCACGATCGGCAGTCTGACGGCGTCTCGGATGAGCGTCCCCCAGGGGATGTTGTGGGCGAATCGCGGTTCGACAGACCCGAGGTTGAAGAACCGTACGAGGACGGCCTTGCCCAACTGTCCCCCATTCAGCAGGCACGCTACGATGAACACACCCACCGCAACGAAGACACAGGGCGCGCCCCATCGCAGCAACACGCTGCGCCATCCGCGCCCCGTCTCCGTTTCCCCCGCGCCGGTGCGGGCAACGTAATCCACGCCGATCCCCGCGAGGCAGCTGAGGGACAAGACCACACACAGCAGGCATTTCGGGGGAGAGACGAAACGCTGCAGGAGCGGAACAAGATCGCGCAAGAAGCCGCAGACGGGCGTGTAGTGCCCAAGCGCGTAGAGGTAGAAGCACACGAACAGGGCAAGCAGGTAAGGAACGCGGACACGCGCGGCGTTGTCAGGCCCCGCCGTTTCGTTGCGGCGTGCCATCGGTCGCAGCAACCTGCAGACGGCCGCAGCTGCGAAGACGGCGATCGGAACGACGCCGACGTAGAACGCGCCGATCGCCTGGTCTCCGCAAGACGGTGCCCAGAAGTTGCCCGGCGAACCGCCCACGCCATAGACCGAAGGCACCAGCAGCGTGAAGACGGCCAGCGGGTGCAGGGAATACTCGTAGAGGCGCGGGGCGACCTCCTCGGACCTCGGGGAGAGGTGCATGGCCTCCCACGCGGGCAGGAACTGAACCGCCGAGAGCAGAACGGCCAGAACGCCGGCGGCGCCCAGCCCGAGGACGGGCACGAGAAGGGCCCTGTAAGTCCGTCGCATCCGCCAGTCGTAGATGCCGACGAACGCCGCATAGAGCAGCAGAGCGCCAACGGTGAAAGTGACCACCTCCGGAAAACCCGCCAGAAACTGAAGGCACAGCGCCCCGGACATCAGAAACAGCCGCCGTCGGCTCGGGCGTTTGACCCACAGCGCAAACGTTGCCATCACCGCGGGGAACCACGCGGCGCTGTCCACTTCGGACGCGAAGCCGACCTTCGAAATCGTGTAGCTGTTGAAGGCGTAGAGGACCCCCGCCAGGAGCGACCCCGTTCGGGAGACGCCCCACACACGCGACAGGGCGTAGGTCCCCGCGCCGGCCAGCAGGATATGGAGCGCGGGCAACAGCACGATTCCCACGCTCGTCGGGATGAACAGGTAGATCAGGTGGGGCGGGTAGAACACGCCCCGCTCCACATCGGCCATAAACGGCTCGCCACAGCCCGTGTGCGGATTCCAGAGCGGCAGTTCGCCCTGCAGGACGTGCTCACGGAAGTACACGTAGCCCGGGTAGAACAGATACAGCAGGTCGTCCAGCGGCAGAATCCGGCCCGTCAACAGAGCAGGTCCGAAGAAGACCAGGACCATCGGAACCAACGCCAGGAGGCAGAGTCCCTCCCTTGTGCGACCTGTGGAAGCATCCGGGATTTCGCACCGCGGGGGCGTCATCAGTGGGCCTGTTCGGTCGCGCTCGCACGGGTCCGCGCCGCAACTGCAGCGGTCGTTGGGAGGTGCCGCGAATCAGATGATATCTGCGTCGAGGAACCCCCGCAAGTCGGCCATGGGCGGCGCAGACCGCCTCTCATGCGCGTCTCGCTACGCACGGGGATCAATCGCCATCGCTGCGACGGAAAGCACCCGCCCCGGGCCTTGGCACCAGCAGGACGAGTACGACCAGGAGTGTCGTCAGACTGATTGCAGCGCCGATCAGAACGGACCAGGGCCGATACGTCATCCTGACCGCACAGTCCCCCGCCGGGATCCTGATCCCGCGGAACGCGCCGTTGACCTTGTAGATCGGTGTCGATTGGCCGTTGACCGTCGCCGACCACCCCGGGTAGTACGTATCGCTGACAACCAGCATCCCGGTCGAATCGCTTGCCACGTCGATTTCGAGACCGTTCGGGACGTATTCCAGCCGCCTGACCTCATGCCCGACCCTCGCGGGCCGCAGATCGGTGAGGGCGTCGTCCCTCGCGCTGGCCCGATCGATCAGGGCGGTCTGCCAGGGATCGAAGGGATGGTATCCCAGCGCCGCCAGGACCTCGTTCTTGTCTTCGAGGATCTCAACGCCGCCCACGACGTAGGCGCGGGGCATCGGCTTGTCCAGAATAGCCAGGCGTGGCGGGTCCGGGACGCGGCCCGTAGGGGTTCCGGACTCCTCGGTCGGCAGGAGCAGCCTGTCGCAGTTGAGCATCGACAAGAGGCGCGCCCGCTTCGCGTTTGGGGGGCCGCCGTAGATGAGCTGCGAGACTCGGGATACGTCCGCTGGGGCGAAGACGCTCTTGGACAGGACGCAGAATGCCCGGTCTGCCACGGGCCAGAGGATGCACAACATGTCGCGCTGCAGACGGAAGATGCCCTCACCGACGTCGGCGTCGGGACCGCCCATTCTTGGCGAGCTCAACTGCTCGACGGTGGCCCCCTTCGGCACGAGCGCGGAGACATCGCGCGTCTGGTTGAGCGTCAGGTTTCTGGTCCCAAGAAACCGAATCGTCTTTCCGGGCGGACACAGCTTGTCGAGATAGGCCGACTGACCATCGAGGGCAGCCGGCGAGCCGAGCTCGAGAAGAGGAATGTTCGATACCGACAGATCAGCGAATGCTACCACCACCATGAGCCACGCAACGACACTGCGTGAACGAGCACGAAACGTGTATGCTTGCAGAAGAAGCGCAGACGTCAGCGCCACGATCGGGAGCTTGACGCAGTCTGCAAGCAGCGCGTCCCACGGCACGTGCTGCGAGTAACAGGCCGGCACGGAATCGAGATTGAACCAGCGGCGCAGGACGACTTCGCCCAGTTGACCGCCATTCAGCAGGCACGCCACGACGAATGCGGTCATGGCCGCGAAGACCGCAAACGGCCCCCAACGCAGAAGCCGCGCACGCCACGGTCGCCTGCCCTCGGGGCGATCGAGCGGGTCGAGCGCGAGGGCGTCCAGGCCGATCCCCGCCAGACAGCTCAACGACAGCGCGACGCAGACCAGACACTTCGACGGCCAGACGAAGTGTTGCAGAATGGGCACCACCCGCCAGCAGATGTCGAAGAAGGGCGAGTACCTCCCCATCGAATAGAGGAAGGCGAGGACCAGCACGGTGATGAAAAACGGGGTGCGAATCCGCGCGACGTTCCCGCGCGGCGGCGCGCGATCACGCGGGACGCGCCCGCCCGACAGCCTTCCGATCGCGACCGCCACGAATACGACCATCGGCAAGACGCCGACGTAGAACGTCCCCTGAGTATAGTGGACGATGGCGGGCGCCCAGTACGTCAGTTCCCCCCCACCTCGCCCGTACACGCTCGGCACGAGCAGCGAGAACACGGCCATCGGGTGCACCGACCCCTGGTCCAGTTGTGGGTCCTGCGTCTTGGCCCGTCCAGAAAGGCCGATCGCCTCCCAGGTGGGCAGGAGCTGAGCCATCGACAGCGGCAACGCCAGGACTCCTGCGCCCGCGAGTCCGAGAAAGGGCACGACGAGAGATGTCGGCTTCCCTCGCGCCCGCCACTGGTGGAAGCCGGCGAACAGGGCACACAATCCCATACATGCCACGGTGAAGGCCACCACCTCGGGATACCCGGCCAGGAACTGAAGACAGAGCGCGACGGCGGTTAGGACCAGCCAAAGGCGGCTCGGTCGCCTCAACCAACAGGCAAACACGGTCAAGACCACCGGAAGCCAGGCAGCGCTGTCCAACTGGGAGGGGAAGGCCAGTTTCGTCATCGTGTAACTGCTGAACGCGTACAGGACTCCCCCCAGAAGCGACCCCATCGGTGAGACCCGCCATACGCGCAGCAAGGCGAACGTTCCGGTGCCGGCCAGCAAGACGTGGAGACACGTTAGGACAACGACGGCCGTGCTCGTGGACATCAGCAGATGCATCAGGTTCGGCGGATAGAAGACGCCGCGCTGAAGGTGGGCGAGGAACGGCTCACCACACCCCAGATAGGGGTTCCAGAGGGGCAGCGCCCCCTGTGCCGCCGTCTCGCGGAAGAAGACGTAACCGGGGTAGAACAGGAAGCAGAGGTCGCCCTCGTAGAAGATGCGCCCGGTCAGCAGCACCGGCGCGAAGAAGACCAGGACCATCACCGCCAGTGCCAGCGGCGCAACGGATGCTCTGCCCGCTCGTTGGACGAGGCTTGGCATCAGGCACCTAGGATCTGCCCCGCAGCCCTGCGATCCAGGCCACCGTGCCCGCGATTCGGCTGGCGGCCGTCCGCGGCGTCAGATAGAAACGCCAGAAGCGGCGGAGGTGCCACAGGATGTACCCCGCACGGAGGTAGTACCGCCGGTAGAATACCGCCTGGTGATTCAACAGCTCCTCCGCTGGGAGCTTGCTTGGGGTCCACGTTGGCTTGTCGTAGTGGTATTGGCTGCCGGACTGGACCATCGCGCTCCGCTCGGCGTCGAGACCCACGTAGTAGGGACTGTCCGGATAGGCACAGTACACCTGCACCTGGATGTAGTCCGACCGGAGCCGGATCGCCAACGCGATGGACTTGGCCACGTCCTCGGCCGCCTCCCCCGGGCTGCCCACCAGGAACAGCGCCACCGCTCCCACGTTGTGACGGTGCAGGTTCTCGAACGCCGTTTCGATGTGACCGATCCACGCCTCTCCCGAACGTGCCTTGCCCAACGACTCGATCACGCGCGGCGATCCCGACTCCACGCCCACCTTGAACAGAACAGCTCCCGCCGCGGCCGCAGCCGCCACCCGCTCGGCGTCCAACTCGTCCGGACGGGCGTGTGCGATCCACGGGAAACGCAGCCCCCGACGGACGATCTCCTCGCAGATCCCCAGGAAGTTCTCCCGGTCGCATAACAGCGTGTCGTCCTCGAAGACGATCGCTTCGGCGCCCGTCTCGAGCAGCGACGCGATCTCGTCCACCAGCGGGACCGGATCGCGCGTCCGCAGCATGGACCCGTATGTCTTGCGGACGACGCCCGAGCAGTGCGTGCATCGGTGCGGACACCCCCACGCACTGAGCAGATAGGCCCAGATCCGCGGACGGCGGCCGGGGATCGGAAACGGGAAGGGGTAACACGCCAGCTCGTCTCGGGTGAACCGCGGGCGGGGAAGCGTGTTGGGATCCTTGACCAGGAACGGCTCGCGCTGTTCGAGGGCGCCGTGATAGAGCTTCGCGAGCTCCGATACCGGCTCCCCGGTCCGAAGGCGCCGGATCAGCGCCGGCACGGAGGCTTCCGGATCGCCCAACACCGGGATGTCGAACGCCTCGAACCACCCCGGGCAGGACTGGTAGGCGACGTGGTTGACCTGTTGACCGATGGCGACGGTGATGACGCCCTCCCGGCGCAGGGCCGTCCCGACGGCGACGGCCTCGTCGATGCAGGGCGTCATCGCCTTGATGACGGCAATCGCAGGCTTCCGGGCCAGGATTTCAGCCGACAGCTGCGCCGGCGACCAGGTCTGCAGCCACCCGTCGAGAAGCTCGACGGTCTTGCCAGACTCGCCCTCGAGGGCGGCCTGGATGTACTTGAGGTCCAGGGCGGGATGGATGTGTCGCGGGTGGCCGGTGAGTTCCTCAGGGGCGCGCTCGATCCGCGAGAGAATGACCACCCATTCGCCCGGCATCAGGCCTCCTCTCCTGCCACGGACTTCTTCACGCCCCCTGCCGGCTACCAGGACCCCTGATGCGACGACGCCCTACGACAGGCCGATTCCCGATCAGCGTACGTCCGTCAGACTACCAGATCTGCCCCCCTGTCCCAGCAGTCATGAGCATAGGATACCGTTTCGCCGCCCCGACGAAAACCATGCACGCAACATGCCCAGACGCAACCTGGTCTGCCCGGCAGTTGGCGGGGTCCGTTGGTCGCCGGATGACCGGCCCGAATCCGTGAAAGGGTCAGGCAGGCTGGATCGCCCGGGCCCCGGCAGCGATCTGTGCCGATGTGACGTCCGACACGGTCACCACCTGCCCGATCGCGGTGGGAAGAACGAATCGGATCCTGCCGGCCTTGACCTTTTTGTCCTTCTGCATGAAGGCCGTCAGCACGTCGAGGTCCACGGGACGTGGCAGTCGCGTCGGCAGGCCCAGCACCTCCAGCAGTCGACCGATTCGAACGGCTTGGTCCGGCGAAATCATGCTCCGCACGACGGCGATCTCGGCCGCGGCCACCATCCCGATCGCCACGCACTCACCATGCCGCAGCGCATACTGCTGGTCCGATTCGATGGCGTGTCCGATCGTGTGGCCGAAGTTCAGGATCGCACGGAGTCCGGCCTCACGCTCGTCGGACGAGACGACCTCGGCCTTGATTCGGCAGTTCCGCTCGATCAGAGCGCCGAGCAGATCTCCCTCGCGCTCCAGAAGATCCCCGGCGTGCTGTTCATGCCAGGCGAAGAACTCGGCGTCACGGATTACCCCGTGCTTGACGCTCTCGGCCAGACCGGCACGGAAGTCGCGCGCCTCCAACGTGTCCAGCGTTTGCGTGTCGATCAGGACCATCCTTGGTTGATGGAACGCCCCGATCAGGTTCTTGCCGGCCGGGTGGTTGACGGCGGTCTTGCCGCCCACAGCGGCGTCGACGTCGGCCACCAGCGTCGTCGGCGCCTGCACGAACGGCACGCCACGGAGCCACGTCGCCGCGACAAAGCCCGTTAGATCGCCGACCATTCCGCCGCCAAGCGAGACCAGCGGCGATGACCGCTCGATGCCGGCTTCGGCCAGTTTGCCGTAGAGGTCTGCAGCCGTCGCCAGCGATTTACTCTGTTCGCCGGCTTCAACCACGAGCACCTCCGTGTGGAACCCCGCCTCGATCATCGACGTCCGCGCAACGTCCGCGTAATGCGGCGCGACGCGGTCGTCGCTGATGACGGCGGCCGTCGGCGCGGGACACATCTCTGCCAATAGACGGCCCAGGGATGGCAACACCCCCGGACCGATGTAGATCGGGTACGTCCGGTCGCCGAGGGGGACCTCCACCGTTCTCATCGGCCTCTCGCTCTCAGTTCATGTTCCCTTGGTGGCCCGTTCCTCAGTCCAGAACGCCACCGCACTGATCGCAGAACCGCGCCGCCGGTCGGTGAGGAGCGCCGCACTTCGGACACGACCCCGGTCCCGAGGCGGGCGCGGCCGAGCGATCGTCTCCCGCTGTATCCTCGCTCCGTTCGATCGCCTCCAGATCGATGGGGCGGTTCTCCGGAGCGCTCGGGTCCGACGGCGCTGCCCATCGTTCCCGACGCCCAAGCTTGTCCCGCCGTTCTCGCTCCTGCCGACTGAGACGCGTCCGAAGCCCGAACCACAGCGCCGCCAACAGGACCACGCCTCCGACCAACGCCACCCATCTGAAGTCCGCGGGGTCGCCCTGCCGCGCCGCCTGCCGATCGATCACGAGCGCTCTGCCGACCAGGACCGGCACGGCCAGCTCGGTCTGCCCGGTCTTGGGGTCGGGCTCGCGGCGCTCGTCGCGACGAAGCTTGAAGAAGTAGCCGACCAGAACCACCGACGCTCGTTGACCGACGGCGCCCGGATCCTCCACCGTGACGATCGACACGGGTTCCAGGCTATCACGTTCCCACGCCAGTGTCGAATAGGCCAAGCCATCGTGGCGGCGGCGGTTGGCCGGCCGAAACGATTGCGACTCGGCGTAGTGGGCGGTGATCTTGACCAGCCGGCCGCGATATGCGTCGGGTTGCTCCAGCAGGTCATCTCGCCGAACGGCCACCGCGGCGCGAACGAGCCCATTCGCCGACAGTCGCTTCGCCTGATCGAGTAAAACATACAGCCCCGCTTCATCAATCAGTGGGGTGTGATCGCGAACGCCCGCCAACTGATCGGCTTGGCGCGGGGTGAGTCGCGTCCCTGCGAGCGGACTGGGCCTCGTCCCGCGGGTCCGGTAAGTCGCAGGGGAACGCTTCGGCCCCGGGCGAACGGGGCGTCCGTGCGGCTCTGCACAAAAGGCGGCGCAAGGCGTCAAGCAGCAAGCTACTGCAAAAACGAAGCTTAGATCTGTTCTGCTGGCCATGCCCGAAAGAGCCTCTGCCAGGGGTTGCCTGGCTTCTGACAAGAACCTACAAAGCCGCGTGGGAGGCCTCGGTTCATCCGAACGCGAGGCGACGTGTGTCATAAGGCCTTGTAAAATATGATGTTGTCGAATCCTGGCTCGGGCTTGGCGCCTGTGAAAACCAGCACCTGGACCGGTGCAAGTTCTTGACTAGTCGACGCTAAGCCGTTACAATGCTGCCCATGGCACGGTTGAAGGCTCCCCGCAAGAAAGGCCCTGTGAGGAGGAAGAACGGCCCGTCTCGCAAGAACGGCGTCATTCGTACGTATCGTTCGGCGCTGAGCTTCCTGAATTCAGTAACGGACTACGAAAAGCAGACCCGGGTTGGCTACAACCACACCAACTTCAGCCTCTCACGTATGAATCGCCTGCTCAAGGGGCTCGGGGACCCGCACAAGAAGCTTCGCGCGGTCCACATCGCCGGCACCAAGGGCAAGGGCTCCACGGCAACCATGCTCGCACACATGCTGCGTGGCTGTGGCTACACGGTCGGGCTGTATACGTCGCCACACCTGGTGGACATCCGCGAGCGGATCACCGTCAACGGGCGAATGATCGCCGAGCCCGAGGTGACACGGATTATTGCCAAGATCGCCCCGGTGGTCAAACGTCTCCGCAAGGATCCGCCCACTTTCTTCGAGATCATGACGGCGTCTGCCTGGTTGCACTTCGTTGACAAGAAGGCCGACATCGCCGTGGTCGAAACGGGGCTGGGCGGTCGGCTGGACTCGACCAACGTGATCAAGCCGGACGTCTGTGGGATCACCAGCATCAGCTACGACCACACATCGCAGCTGGGCTCGACGCTCGGGAAGATCGCGGAGGAGAAGGCCGGCATCTTCAAGTCGGGGGTTCCGGTGGTTTCGGCGCCGCAGCCGGCGGAGGTCAAGCGCGTCCTGCGCCGCGTCGCCAACAAGAACGGCGCGCCGCTTCGTTTTGCCGGCGAGGACATCGAGTTCAGCTACCGGTTCGAGAGCTCCCGCGCCGTCGGGCCGCACACCCGCGTATGCCTCACGACTGAGTCGAGCCGCTTCGAGCACCTGCACGTGCCGCTGTTGGGCGAGCACCAGGCCATCAACTGCGGGGTGGCGTTGGGGCTGGTCGACGCGCTCAAGGAACGGGGCTTCAAGATCGACGACCAGAAGGCCATCGAGGGCCTCGCCGCGGTTCAATTGCCCGGAAGGATGGAGCTGATCCACGAAGACCCCCGCATCCTGGTGGACGGTGCCCACAACGCCGCCAGCATGTCGGCGCTGATCCGCGCGATCGGGCAGAACATCCCGTACGACAGCATGGTCGTCATCTTCGGCTGCCAGGCGGACAAGGACATCACCGGGATGCTCAAGGAGATCCAGTTCGGTGCGGACAAGGTGATCTTCGCGCCGACCGCGTCGCCTCGGTCTGCATCCGCCGACCTGCTTGCGTCCAGTTTTACCGAGCTGAGCGGCAAGATGGTCCAGGTGGCCGGGGACGTCTCAGAGGCCCTGACCATCGCCAGCAACGCCGTAGACCGAGATGACCTCATCTGCGCCACTGGCTCGTTCTACCTCGTTGGTGAGGTGAAGCGCGAGTTGTCTAGACAGGGCGGCACCCTTCACTAGAGACACCTGTTGACAGACTGACCAGCCATCTTTCCCTATGGAACGATTCCTGGCATGTCATGAATGTCGGACGCTATAATGCTCGTCCGGCCGAGGCCGTGCGGTCGTTCGTTGCGGGCGCGCGATCCTGACAGGGATAGATCTCCTGCTTGATTGCCCGCTCCAGATGGGACGAGAACCATGCCTGCGAAGATAGATGAAGCCCAGGTCCGCCATATCGCGACGCTCAGCCGGCTGGAGCTGAGCGACGAGGAAGTGGCCGAGTTCAGCGAGCAGCTGTCGGCCATTCTGGCGTACGTCGAGCAGCTCAACCAGGTCGACACCGAGGGCGTCGAGCCGACGGCGCATCCACTGCCGCTGCGCAACGTCTTCGGCAAGGACGAACCGGTCGAGCCGCTGGACGTGGAAGCGGCCCTGGCCAACGCCCCGCGACGAGCGGAAGGGTTCTACAAGACCCCCAAGGTGATCGATCAGGACAGCGCGTAACCGGAAGGTGAAGCGTGAAGGGCGAAGAGGGAAGGGGAAGAAGCCGAGTGGCTTGAGCTGGTGGACCGGAACGGAAGCCGTCATCGAACGAGGGAACTTACTGCCATGGAGCATTCGACCGCCCTGCAACTCCGCGATGCGCTGGCGGCCAGACAGATCAGCAGCCGCGAGGCGGTCGAGGCCTGCCTGGAGCGGATCGAGCAATCCGACCCGCGTATCCAGGCCTTCATCAGTGTGGATGGTGAGCGCGCACTCGACCGAGCCCAGCAGATTGACGAACGGTTGGCATCGGGCCACGAAGTCGGCCCGCTGGCGGGTGTGCCGGTGGCGATCAAGGACAACATGTGCACACGGTTCGGCCGGACGACGTGTGCGTCGAGAATCCTGAGCGACTTCGCCAGCCCCTATGACGCACATGTGGTCGAGCGGCTCGATGCGGCCGGCGCCGTCATCGTCGGCAAGACGAACATGGACGAATTCGCGATGGGCTCGAGCAACGAGAACAGCGCGATGCATCTCACCCGGAACCCCTGGAACGTGGCGTGCGTTCCGGGTGGGTCGAGCGGAGGATCCGCTTCGGCCTTGGCGGCGCGAATGGTCCCCATCGCACTGGGCTCCGATACGGGCGGGTCGATCCGTCTGCCAGCGGGGTTCTGCGGCGTGACGGGGCTGAAGACGACCTACGGCCGGGTGTCGCGGTTCGGGTTGGTCGCCTACGGCTCGAGCTTGGATCAGATCGGCCCCCTCGCCGTCGACGCCCGCGACGCAGCGCTGATGCTGGGCGTGATCGCCGGGCACGACCGACGCGATTCGACCAGCGCCCCGCAAGATGTCCCCGACTACCTGGCGGGATTGAATGGTCTGCCGAAAGGCCTGAGGATTGGCGTTGCCAAGGAGTTTTTCGCCGAGGGACTCGCCCCCGAGGTCAAACAGGCGGTGGAGACCGCAGTGAGCCGCTTGGCGGAACTGGGCGCCGAGATCGTCGAAATCTCCCTACCGACCGCCCCGTATTGGCTGGCGGCGTATACGATCGTGGCCTTCGCCGAGGCGTCCAGCAACCTGAGCCGCTATGACGGCGTTCACTACGGACACCGCTCAGACCGAGAGGGAGACATCATCGACCTGTACTGCCGCAGCCGTGCGGAAGGGTTCGGCGCAGAGGTCAAGCGGCGGATCATGCTGGGTACGTACACGTTGTCCAGCGGCTATTACGACGCGTACTACCTCAAGGCCTTGAAGGTCCGCACGCTGATCATCCGAGACTTCCAGACAGCCTTTCGGGCGTGCGACGTCATTGCCGGGCCGGTTTCACCGACGCCCGCGTTCAGGATCGGCGAGAAGACGGACGACCCGCTGACGATGTATCTGTCGGACATCTACACCATTAGCGCCAACCTCGCGGGGGTGCCAGGGATCAGTGTGCCGTGTGGATTCAGCAGCGACGGGCTGCCGATTGGCCTGCAGCTGTTGGGCAAGCACTTCGACGAAGCGACGCTGCTGGCGGCGGCCGACGCCTATCAGCAGGTGACGGACTGGCACGTGCGCACGCCTCCAGATGCTTAGCCCTGCGGCGCGCTTCTGGGCAACGGTTTGAGTAACAAACAGCGATGAAGTCCCCAGACGCGACGGGAATGCGCGACGTCGAAGCACCCGTCAAGCAGTGACCTGAGGGCGGCGGGCCCGAAGGCGTGAAGGTGCCAGGCGCTGAATCCCGGCTCGATGCCGGGCAACAGGTGGTTCAGTAGCCGCATCTGACGAAGGATGGCTTTGACAATGAGCTTGGGGCCCTCGATGGGCACGGTCAGGATGACCCATCCGTCTTGCGAACAGACCCGCCACAATTCCGCAATCAGTTTGGCGGGTTCGGGGACGTGCTCTAGGACCTCGCTGCACACGACCAGATTGAAGCTGTGGCTGCAGAACGGCAGGCCCCCAGCGCCGTCCGCCTGAACGACCCGGCTGTTGGCGTGGAGACGTTGACTGGCGCGCAGCGAATCGCCGCTCAAATCTACGCCGAGAATCTGGGCATCCCTGCCCAATATGCCGAACAGCACCCCTTCACCACACCCGACGTCAAGAACGCTTGCCGGCGCAGCCTGCCGGGCCCAACGAACGATTTGACGCAGCCGGGCGTGTTCGACCTTGCCCGCCAGCCCTCGGTACGGCGTAGGAGTCAGGCGGTACATCCGGTCGTTCCACGCTGCACTGCCAACAGGCGGAGAGTCTGAAGTAGAATGCTCTGCCGGCCTTGCTGTCCCCGGCGCCTCTGCGATGGTGACTGGCATGGCCAGGTCGCTCATACCAAGTTCATCGACCGGGACTGGGGGCCTCGTGAGGCGGCAAGCGTGGGGATCTCTTGTCTGGCGACGTGGGCCGATAAGAACGCGTAGCCCCTGCCCGAACGCATCGGGCGCAGGGGCTACGCACTGAGAAATCTGTCGACGTGCCGTGCCTCGTCGGTTTGCAGCGGCGGATCGCCCCAGAGCAGGTAGCTCGAGCGCCCGACCGAATGGCGGACGAAGCGACCGTCGACGAGGTTCAGACCGGGGACGTCTCTACCGGCCTACGAAGCGGCCTGAACCGGCGTCTTGCAGTACTCATCGACGAACTTGCCGACGGTCATGTCGCCAAGGACCTCGCGGATCCTGTCGGTGGCCGCGCCGAAGACGTCCGATAGCCCGGCCTGGATGTCATCGGGGGCTCCGCTCTGCTCGGCGTCCTGCCGGCCGTCGATGATGCCATTCACCGCCTCGATGACCTCGAGCATGGTGATCTCTTTGGCATCGCGAACCAACTGGAACCCACCGCGCGGGCCTCGGTCGGACCGGAGGATCCGCGATCGCGCCAGCTGGCTCATCACTTTTGCCGCGTAGGCCGTCGGCAGGCCGTAGCATTCGGCGATCTCGCCGGCCTGAATGCCCGTCATCAGGCCCGCGTTGCGCCGCTTGGCGATCTCGAGGACGGCGAGGACTGCATAGGTAGATGCTTTGTTGCGAAACATGCCAACTCCTGTCTTCCCCCCAACAAACCACAGTGCTTGCGGGCCTCAACGGCCGGGGCCCGATTCGGCGACTTCACGCTTCCCCCCCTATTGCTGCCAGATTCCCTATTCGAACAACGCTCGACCCAGGTTCCTCTTAGATGAACCCTTACCGTGGCGATTCCCCTGGGTCCAGGGAGTCTCTAGGCAACCAGTGTGCCAGTGACGACCGATTCTGAGATTGTTGAAGTCCGCGTAGGCCCAATACTTTATGGCCCTCATCATCTGCTTAGGTTTACGAAATCGTATGCATGCATTGCCATGATGCACAACCATGTGCACATATGTGCATCGTTTTTGCGCCGCCACGACTCATCACCGTCTCGGAACACTCCCGTTCGTCTCACGCGGAAACGAGCCAAATCCTTCAGGGTAGGAGAGGCAATATGATGTCCGTCTTGATGTTAGCGCCAGACGCTCCGCCTGCCTTGCCGGTATTATACTGCTTTCGCAGCAGGTTTGAATACCCAATCCTGAATTTTTGACGGATTTCTGAGCGTTGCCTACCTCTCCGTGGACTGATCCGCCGCGACGGGATCGAACGCCATCGTGCCCCGGGATATCCCGGGTCCACAGGGGGCCGCCGGACCTCCCGTCCGGCGCCTGTTTGGACCCGGACCCGCTGGTCTGTCTCGTGTTGCCTGTCGATGCAGTGGATCGTCTCGGCCGACGACGCCCCTTGCTCTGCCGATCCCGCCTGACGTGGCAGCCTGCTACAATGGCAACCATGGACATCAGCGACGTACTGGCACAGCTCGCCTCGCTCTACGCCAGGATGGATCGGGCCTATGCAGGATACGCCGACGCCATCGGCCTGAACTGCGAGGGATGTCCCGATAACTGCTGCCGAACCCATTTCCGTCATCGCACCATCGTCGAACGACTGTACCTGCGGAGGGGACTGGACTCGCTGCCATCGCAGATCCGTTCGATGCTCCTTGACCGGGCTCGACGTTACCGGGCCAGCGCGAGCCAGGGCCAGCCTGGCGAGGACGTGATCCCGCAAGACTGCCCGTTGCTCGAGGCCGGACGATGTCTGCTCTACGAGTTCCGCCCGATGATCTGCCGACTCCACGGCGTCCCGTGGGTGTTGCGTCGGGGCCGCCTGGCCGGTCAGGTCCAGCGAGGATGCGACCGGGCCAACCAGCTCCTCCAGAACCGAGAAACGCCCCCCGTGTTGGACCGGACGGCGCTCTACCATGAGTTGGCTCTGCTCGAGCAGACGGCGCGCCGGCTGACGGGATGGAGCGAGCGGCTGGCGACCACCGTGGCCGACATGATCGTGGGGGACTTCCCGCACGAAGCGTCAGCAGGTGGGCCGCAGGGGCACGTAGCCGACACGGATGGCGGCGGATACAATGGCGGTGGACCTCGCGTATGACAAACCCACCCTCTCTGGACAGCCCGGCTCGGCCTTCGGACCGCGGGGCCACGCAGCGCCGCCGGAGTTGGCGACTCACCGTCGGCGTTCCGGTGATCACTCTGGTGATTGTGACGATCGTTCTGTGCGTCGACCGCTGGGTCCTCAACCGCCGACTCAGCCCGGCTGAGATGGCGCAGCACAAGGGGGCGCTGGCGGGTTGGAACGTCCTGCTGATCAGCGTCGACACGCTCCGGGCCGACCACCTCGCCTGCTACGGCTATCGCAGGATCAAGACGCCGGTCATCGACCGTCTCGCGGACGAAGGTGTTCGTTTCGTGCACGCCGTCTCGCCGGTGCCGCTGACGCTGCCCAGCCACGCCACGATGCTGACGGGCCTGAATCCTGTCGACCACCGCGTTCGGAACAACGGGACGTTCAAGCTGGACGCGGAGTTTGCGACGCTGGCCGAGCTGCTGGCTGCTGAGGGGTACACGACCGCTGCGGCGGTCTCCGCGTTCGTCCTAGACAAGCGTTTCGGATTGGCTCAGGGCTTCGAGCACTACGACGACGACTTGACGGTGGGGGACCAGCCGGCGCAGGGTGGCTTCCGCGAACGCCGCGCCGAGCTGACCAACCAGGCCGCCACACGCTGGCTCCGCGAGCAGGCAGCCGAGCCGTTCTTTGTGTTCGTGCACTACTTCGATCCTCATTGGCCCTACGCGCCGCCGTCGCCGTACCGAGAGGAGTACGCCAAGGCCCCTTACGACGGGGAAATCGCCTACGTCGACGAGCAGATCGGCAGCCTGCTGGCCGTGCTCGATGAGACCGGGGCCCGCAAACGGACGCTTGTCGTTCTCACCAGCGACCATGGAGAATCGCTCGGCGAGCATGGCGAGATGTCTCACGGGATCTTCGTCTACGACGCCACACAGCTGGTGCCCCTGATTGTGAATGGCCCGTCGCCGCTGTCCCAGGGGGAGGTCATCGAGCGCCAGGTCGGGCTGGTGGACATCGTACCGACGGTGCTCGACTTGCTGGGGCTCGACCGTCCGCCCCAGCTCGTGGGGACGAACATCTTCGCCGATCGTCCCGATGACCGGGCGATCTACGTCGAGTCCCTCGGGGCGAAGCTGATGCACGGCTGCGCGCCGCTACTGGGCGTCCGACGAGACGACGCCAAGTTCATCTTTGCGCCGAAGCCGGAGCTGTACGACCTTCGCAATGATCCCCGCGAGGCCGTCAATCTCTACGACAGCCATCGCGAATGGGCGGATCGACTCGGCGCGTCCCTCAGGGGATTCGTCGGGGACGACCTGGCGTTGGCGACCGCCGCCCAATCGAATCTGTCCCTTTCCGAGGAGGCCGCGGCCAGGCTCAGGGATCTGGGGTACGTGATCGCGTCCAGTCGTCCAGCCGCCACGGCGCCGGTCGAGACCCGCCCTGTCGAACGCAGTTTGCCAGATCCCAAGGATATGATCGTTCATCTCCGGCGCAGCCAGCGGGCCCAACAGCTGATCACGCGCGGGCGGTTCGAGGAGGGGTTCGGCATGCTCGAGGAGCACGCCAGGCTCTGCCCGAGCGACGTGCTGAGCATGCACCGTCTGGCCGAAGGGTACCGGACCGTCGGACGATTGACGGACGCCCTGGCCACGTATGAACGAATCCTTACCCAGTCTGGGGAGGACCTCGACGCGATGGCGGGCGCCGGATCGGTGCTGCTCAAGCTCGACCGATTCGACGAGGCCGAACGGCGATTCCGTAGCGTCCTGTCCCGAGACCGCGAATCGACATCGGCGCTCATCGGTCTGGGTGCGATTCAGCTCGCGCGGAAGCGCTATCAAGAGGCGTTGGCGATCTTCCGTCAGGTCGCGGAGCGTTCGGGCGGGTCCAAGACGGCGACAGCCTACAGCAACATCGGGTCGGTGTACGTGGAGATGGGCAAGACGGAGTTGGCGCGTCAGGTCCTCCAGAAGGCGTTGGAGATCGACCCCGGGCACGTCCATGCGGCCAAGCTCCTTGCCCAGATCGACCAATCCGAGGGCAGTGCCGAGGAGAGTATCGAGAAGCTCCGCGCATCGCTTCGTCGTAGGAAGGACCCTGACGGATTCTTGACGCTGGGTCGGTTGCTTTGCCAAGCGGACAAGCTGGACGAGGCCGAGGATGTCTTGCGGAAGGCGATGGAACAACGTCCCGGTCACGCCGAGACCCACTACCAACTCGGCACGGTTCTGCTCAGTCGGAGCACACCGCGGGCCGCCGAGGAGCGGTTCCGTCGCTGTATCGAGCTGGACAGCAAGCACGCGGGGGCCCGCATGCAGCTGGGCGTCATTCTGGGTCAGCGTGGACAGCTCGAGCAGGCCGTCCGATGGCTGTCGGAGGCCATCAAGCTGGATCCGGCGCATGCCAGGGCCCACTACAACCTCGGCGTCGCCCTGCGGCATCTCGGTCAGGTCGATCGGGCCATGGGGTCGTTGAGGCGGTCGCTCGAGCTGGATCCCGAGTTCGCCAAGACCCACTTCAATCTGGGTCAACTGCTGGTCGACCAGGGCAAGTCGGCTCAGGCCGCCGAGCACTTCCGGAAGGCGTTGGCCCTCCAACCGGACTACCCCGAGGCCAAGGCCGCCCTCGACCGGTTGTCGGGAGGGGGGCGGTAGCGCCGGCAGGCTTCAGACGGCCCACGCCGCAGGTAAGCAGCGGAGCACGATGCGCTATCCCTTGTCGGTAAGGTCCACGATGATGCCGTCGTCGGCCGCCTTCTGTGCAGCGAAGACGACCTGGTGGATACGCTTGCAGGCGGCGAGGTCGGCCAGGACGGGTTCGCCTTCCGTGATGGCGTGAACGAAGCCGGCCAGGCATTCGCGCATGCCCGCGAAGGCCACGATCGGTTCGGCGGCCGGCACGTGCTCGACCTGCCACGCAGTCGAATCGATCGTCCGCCAGGAAACGTCGCTTCTGCACAGATCTGCGCGCGCTTCCCCGCGGCTGCCGACCACGTCGACGGTGATGTCCTGGCCCTCGACGGCCAGCAGGTTGAACTCGAATCGACCGACGACGTCGTCCTCGTAGTCGAGCGATACCCACCCGTGGTCCATCAGGGGCCCGTTCATCGCCCGAACGCCAGTGGCCGCCACACGTCGGGGCAGCCGGCCCAGGAGCACGTCCAGCAACTGAAGGTACCAGGGCCCGCACCACACGAAGAAGCCGATGCGGGCGGATTCGTCCGACCCGGCCTGTCCGCCCAACCCCCAGTCGCACCACAGTCGCACGGAGACGGAGATCGGCTCGCCCAGGTCACCGTCGCTTAGCATCCGGCGAAGGCGGTGTAGGACGGGGATGTACCCCAGCTCCAAATCGGCCTGGAAGACCAAACCGGAGCGTTCGGCAGCGATGATCTTCTCGGCCTGGTCGATCAGCGCGGTTGCCTGCTCGGCCGTCTCGCCGAAGGGGGGTTCGACGAAGACGTGCTTGCCCGCCCGCATTGCCCAATCGGCCACCTCCCCGTGCAGGCTGTGTGGCGTGGCCACCATGATCGCATCGACACGGTCGTCGGCGAGCAGGTCGTGGTAGTTGTGGCAGACGGTCAAGTCGGTCGAGAACGCCTCCCGCGCGGCTGCCAGCGTTTGATCGGACCGGGCAGCGACGCCCACCACCTCGACCTCGTCGGAGTCGCGGAGGATCGGTGCGTACGCCTGCCGCGGCCACTTGCCGAAGCCGACGATCCCAATGCCTACCTTCCTGGCCACGATAGGTCTCCTGGGTCGGCCGACCGCGGTCACCGTCGTGGAGATCGGAGGCCGGGAGACGCGGTCGGCGGCTGGCTGGCGAGCATGACGAGGGCCTGGCGGACCTTGACGATCTGCTCTGGGGTGACGGTGACGTACCGGTCCTTGCCGTCCGCGGCCGGTGTGTATCTGGAGTGGCCGTCTTCGCCCACGCGGATCCTGCCCGGTGCCGACAGGCCGAAGTACCCCCGGTCTGGTCGCACGGCGTACAAGACGCTGGTCAGGTCCCACGTAGGTCGGTCGTAGGGCATCTTGAGATAGAGTGCGTAGGCCTCGCGGAGCGGGTGGTGTCGGACGTAGTTGAAATCGCGCTGGATGCTTGTCGCCGGGTACAGGATCGACTTGCCGATCTCGTAGCCGCTCACGACGATGGGCGTGGGCCAGCGGGCGAAGACCTTCCGGGCGGCGGGGATGTCCTTGATGACGTTGTATTCCTTGTGCTTGGCGGGCGTGGGGAATGCCCCGGCCATGATGGACAGCAGTCGGCATTTCTTCTTGACGAGGTCCAGGCCTGAAAGCGGCGAGTGGCCATCCGGCGCCGAGTCGAGCAGGCGGGCGATGTTGGTCGAGAACCCGACCACCACGAAGACGACGCTGCGATCGGGCTGGGCGGCGAGGACCTTGCGGTGCAGGTCGGCCGCTTCGGGCGCGTTCCTGCCGCTTCGCAGATCATGGGGGTACCGCAGGGCGCCGTTGTCGGTGGCCTGGGCGGGCGGCTGGATGTAGCGCCCGGGCTTGGGCGTCTTGCCGTTCCGGACCGCGCCCACGGGGATATCGCCGCGCCCGTAGAACGTATTGACCAGGTCGATGAACGGAGCGCTGAACTCGTTGTCCTTCGAGCTGGTGACCGCCAGTAGCTCGCATTCGCCCCGGGACTGCAACGCGTGGATGACGCCCAGGGCGAGCGCGTCGTCGATGTCGTTGCCCATGTCCGTGTCGTAGATCAGACGGACGGGCCCGGTTGGCTGAGCCGATTCCAGGACTGGTTCGGTCCAGGGACGAGCCAGCGTGGCGAAGAACATGATGGCGCACAGCGATGCGGGTCTCATTACCGTGTCCCTCCCATCGCACGTAGAGCAGAGGATCAGATTGTAGGCTCGCGTCTGCGTCGCATCAACCAAGCACAACCGGTCCAGGGGCGCGCGGATTCCGTCTCCTTAGGGAACGAGCCCGCCGTCACATCGGTTCGTCACTGATGATGACTTTGACCCATGTTGTGAATGAGGCACCCACGCGCGCCATCGTGTGTGTTTCGGGTGAACCGGGACCGCCAGCTAGATCGATCTCTGGGGCATTACAAGAGGGTTCTTCCTTTTTTAAAGTCTTTTTAGGGTTGTTTCAGACCCCGGATGCGACGCACCTGGCAGAAGCGATTTTCCGCCGAATTTCCGGGATATCCCTTGTGTCCCCGCGCGGGCGCACCTCCGATCAAGCCATGGGCGCCCAATATGATGCGGTCAGGCTCCCCGCCAATTCGCGCCCGGTCTGACTCAGGGATCTCCCGCAAGCCGGTGGGTCACCGGCTGAGGAGCATATTGGACTTCCTTGGCGCGTCGGTCGACAGGATCAAGCCGACACGTCCTGATAAATCGGGCTGCGCGTCACTTGGATTGGAGACATGGACTCAAGTGGAGGTTGGACGATGAGTGCAACAGCAGCGACTCAGCCAAAGGATCCGGCGGCACGGCTGCGGCAGCTTGTCCTCCAGACGATTGAGAAGTCCCCGCCACCTGCCGTATTCACCAAGATCGTTGAGGTGGCCAACGACCCCCGTGCGAGTGTGGCGGACCTGAAGCGCGTCGTCCAGTACGACCCCGTGCTGACTAGCCGGGTCATCAGGACGATCAACTCTGCCTACTACGGCCTAAGCAAGCCGACCAGTGACCTGCAATACGCCATCGCCTTGCTGGGATTCACGACCATCCGCAACCTGGCGCTTACTGCACTGGTGGGCAACATGTTCAAGCGAGAATCGACGATAGATGTTTACAGCTCTCTGGGGCTGTGGCAACACATCATTTCCGTCGCGCTGACGTCCCGGCTCATCGTCCGTCGTACGATGGATTCGGTCCTGGCTGAGGACGCCTACCTGGGTGGACTGCTCCACGACGTCGGGATCCTGTTGTTCGACCAGCACGACCGCAGGATCTTTCGTCAGATCGTCGCGAGGATTCGCCCTGATCGGGAGCTGCACCTCTGTGAGCGGGAGGTCGTCGGGTTCGATCACGCAGAGTTCGGGGCGGCCGTCGCAGCCGAATGGCGGTTCCCCGGGCGCTTGGTGGAGTGCTTCCGGTGGCACCACGCAGCACACCGATCGAGCCAGGAGGCGCGTCCGATCGTCTCGGCGGTGGAGCTGGCGAACTTCCTGTGCAACCACAAGGGCATCAACTCCGTCGACGTCAAGTATGCACTCCGGCTCAGATCCGCTCTGTTGGCCGATCTCGGGCTTACGCCACAGGATCTCCGTGGCGTGTGGCAGGAGATGCACAAGGAGCTCGCTGCGGCCAGGGACCTCTTCGACCTGTAGGTTGAGAGGGCAGATGGCGAGCGGCGACGGCGCGCTTCGGCGGGCCTCCAGAACGGAGCTTGCCCGGGGGAGGGAAAGCGGCGTCAAGCCGCCGCACTTCAAAGTGGCTATTCCACGTGCTGGCCGGACAGTCGGCGAAGGGCCTTCTCCATCCAGTCGTCGTGTGTCATCAAATCGCGGCGGATGGTCAGGTGCAGGCGCTCGAGGCGGCGCTGGGTGCGATCGAACATGTGTACCCAGTGCCCGCCGACGAGGGGATCGGCCTGCGGAGCGCCGGCGGCGCGGCGGGCCCAGCGGGGGCCGTGGAGTTGGACAAGCTCGTCCCCGAGAGATAAGAGAAACTGCCCGCTTCCGGGATCGCCCTGTCGGCCGGCCCGACCGATCAGTTGCAGGTCGATCCGGCGAGCGTCGTGTCGCTCCGTTCCGACGACGTGGAGCCCTCCCGCTTCGGCCACCCCCTTGCCCAGGAGGATGTCGGTTCCCCGACCGGCCATGTTCGTGGCGATGGTGATTCGTCCGGCCTGTCCGGCCTGAGCGACAATCTGGGCCTCGCGCTCGTGCTCCTTGGCGTTCAACACAGCGTGGTCCAGGCCCAGCGCGGTGAGGCGCTGGGAGATCAGCTCGCTGACGGCGACGTTGCGCGTGCCGACCAGCACGGGTCGGCCCTGTCGGTGCATGTCGAGGATGACGGCCTGGACGGCGTTGAGTTTGTCCTCGACGGTGGTGTAGACCTTGTCGGGCAGGCGGTCGCGTCGCAACGGGCGGTTCGTTGGGATCGGCACGACGGGCAGGTCGTAGATGGCCCAGAACTCACGCGCGCTCGTCGCCGCCGTGCCGGTCATGCCGCACAGGTGATCGTACATGCGGAAGTACCGCTGGAAGGTGACCTGGGCGAGCGTCTGGTGCTCGGCGCGGACCTCGAGCCTTTCGCGAGCCTCGATCGCCTGGTGGAGCCCGTCGCTCCAAGTTCGGTCGGGCTGTTGCCGTCCGGTGAATTCGTCCACGATGACCAACTCGTCGTCGATGATGATGTAGTCGCGGTCGCGCTTCCAGAAATGCCGCGCGCGCAGCGCCTGCTCGACGCACTGCGACCAGGGTCGCTCGCTCGCCCATGACTTGGCGCCGGGCGGCAGCAGCTCGTAGATCCGCTGTCGCCCTCGATTCGTCAATTCGGCGTTGCGTTTCTTGACCTGAAGCTTGAAGTCGCGGCCCTCGTCCAGCTGACTCGCCACGTCATCGGCGCACTGGTAGACGGCGGCCTCCTTCGACTCGCTGGGCATGTCGGCGATGATCAACGGCACGCGGGCCTCGTCGATCAATACGCTGTCCACCTCGTCGACGATGGCGAAGGCGTGTCCTCGCTGGACGACGCGGCGCTCACTCGGCGCTTCCACGCCGAGCAGCGAATCCCGCACCTGCGCGCCCAGCTGCGATCGCCGAGACAGACGCCCGAGCTGATCGCGGAGGTAGTCGAAGCCGAACTCCTTGTTGGTTCCGTACGTGACGTCGCACGCGTAGGCCTGCTGACGTTCCGGGGGGGGCATGTTCCCCAACACCACGCCCACGGTCAGCCCGAGGTTCTCGTAGATTGGCGCCATCCAATCTCGATCGCGCTCGGCCAGGTAATCGTTGGTGGTGACGATGTGCACGCCGCGGCCGGCCAGGCTGGCCAGAAACGCCCAGGACGTCGCCACCAGCGTCTTGCCTTCCCCGGTCGCCATCTCGGCGATGCCGCCGCGCGACAGGACCACGCCGCCCATCAGCTGTACGTCGAAGTGCCGCAAGCCCACGTGCCGGCGGGCGGATTCCCGCACCATGGCATAGGCTTGCGGCATCGCATCACCCAGGTCTCGTCCCTTGCGCACCTCTTCGCGGAGGTCCTCAGCCCGTTGGCGAAGCTTTGCGTCGGGCAGGTCGGCCAGATCGGACTCGAGCGCGTTGATCCGGCTGAGGGCGGCGCTCGCATCGTGCCTCGCCCGCCAGGCGCGGAACCTGCCGGTGCCGAAGTGCTTCCTGTTCTTGCCGTCGTCACTCATTCGCCGATCCGCAAAGTCCTGGTGAAAGCGTCAAGCCCGTTCTACGGTGCAGCGTCGGTCCTATGATAGCGGGCCGATGCATACTATAACATCGTGTGGTGTCGGCGCGGGGATGAGAGGAGATGCTTGTGATGGGAAAGCTGGACTACGACCGGCTGTGCGGGATCTGGGCGGGCTTGCCGGTGGCCTGGGGCGCGTCCATGGAGCTCGACGAGGCGGCGGCGGCAGCCGACGTCGAGGCCTGCTGCCGAGCGGGCGTGCACGGCGTCTACACCGGGGGAACGACCGGGGAGTTCTACGCCCAGGACGAGGATACGTTCCGTCGGCTGATCCGACTGACGGTTGCGGCTGCGCGCCCCACGGGCACGCTGATGCAGGCCGGCTGCACGTCGCTGAGCACCCGCCTGGTTCGCCGAAGGATCGAGATCGCCGGGGAGGCGGGCGCCGACGGCATCCAGCTCGCCCTGCCATTCTGGCTGCCGCTGAGCGACGAGGAGGCCGTCGCGTTTTTCCGCGACGTCGCCGTTTCAGCAAGCAGCCTTCCCTTGATCCTGTATGACACGGAGCGTAGCAAGCGTCGCGTCTCGCTGGAGCTGTTCTGCCGGCTGTGCGAGGTGGCGCCGACGCTCATCGGGTGCAAGTACACCGGCGACGACATGGCCCTTCTGAGGGACTGCATCCAAGGTCTGCCAGGCGTCAGCTTCTTCGTGTCCGAGCACCTCCTCCCCGACGGCATGAAGATCGGTGCACGGGGCAATTACAGCAGCCAGGTCTATCTGCATCCTCCTTTCATGCTGAGGTACTACCAGCTCTGCGTCGAAGGCCGCTGGGACGAAGTGGCCCCCATGCAGGCGGCCCTCAAGCGGTTCTACACTGAGGGCATCCGCCCGTTGCGGGCCAAGGGAATGGTGGACTCGGCCATCGATCGGGTCTTCGGAACGGCGTTGGGGTTCCTGCGCTGCGGGTTGAGATGCCAGCCCCCCTACGTGCACGCGACGCAGGCCGACGTCGACGCGCTGGTCGCCTGGATGCGCGAGCACACGCCGGTCTTGTTGGGATAGGGTTCAGGGCTCAGGGGTCAGGGTTCAGGGCACCGAGTCCGGAATCGATTCGGCTGCGCGAGAACACGTGTCTGCGTTGCATGGCACAGTGTCGCAAGGCGGTTATGTCCCAGACCCTGAGCCCTGACCCCTGGACCCTGAACCCTGAGCCCTATCTCCCGACCATACTCACCGCGACCATGCCGATGCTGAGGTAGATGGCGACGCTGATGATGTCGTTGGTGGTGGTGATCAGCGGGCCGGACGCGATGGCCGGATCGATGCCGATTCTCCTGAACAGGAAGGGCAGGAACGTCCCCAGGGCGACGGCCACACAAATGGCCAGCAGCATGGCAAGGGAGACGGCCAGGCCAACAGCCAGGGGACTGAGACCCGTGCTGGTTCCGCCGACGGCCTTCAGCCCCCAGACGACGCCGACGGACACCACGCCCGCGACGACGCCACAGCCTACACCGACCGTCGCGGCGATGGTGGCCTCCCGGCGCAACGCCAGGGCCATGCTCTGGCCGGCCAGCTCCTGCGTCGCCAGGCCCCGGATGATCACGGTGGACGCCTGCACGCCGCTGTTGCCTCCCATCGCCGCGATCATCGGCACGAACAGCACGAGCAGCAGGAACTCCTGCGCCTCGATCTGGGCCTTGAATCCCGCCATGACGACCCCGGTGAACATGGTCCCGATCAAGCAGGGCAGGAGCCATGTCATCCGGACGCGGGCGGCCCGCAGTGAGGAGGCCCGCTCCAGCTCGGCCGCATCCGTGCCGGCCATTCGCAGCATATCCTCGTCAGCCTCCTCGACGATGACGTCGGCCGCGTCGTCGTGCGTGATGTGGCCGACCAGCCGGCCGCCCGATTCGAGCACGGGCACGGCGGGAAGGTCGTGGCGTCGCAGGACGTTTACCGCGCTCTCCTGGTCCTCGTCGACCGACACCGTCACCAGATCGGTGGTCATGATGGCCGACACGGGCGTATGTGCAGGCGCGGTGATCAGTCTGCGAAGCGGCACCAGTCCGCGGAGGCGATCTGCCGGATCGACGACGTAGATGAAGAACGGTTCTTCGCTGTCCAGCTCCAGTTGGCGGAGCTCGTCCACGACGTGGGACACCGTTGCGTCCTGGGCGACCGAGACGAACTCGGGCGTCATGAGTCCGCCGGCGGTGTCCTCGTCGTACTTCAAGAGCGAGGCCACTTCGGCGGCCTGTTCGGCGGGCAGGTGGTCCAGGACCTCCTCGGATTGCTCCTCGGGCAGCTCGCCGAGCAGGTCGGCCGCGTCGTCGGGCGCCATCGTCGCGACCACCCCGGTCAGCGTCCGGTCGGTCATGTCCTCGACCAGCTCGCCGCGCGTGGCCTCGTCGACCATGCTGAGGACCTCGCCGGCCTCGTCGGCGTCCAGGGCGGCCATGAACATCTGCTGATCATCGTCGTCGAGCATCTCGACGATTTCCGCCAGATCGGCGGCGTCCGATTCCTCGAGACGGGTGCGTAGGGTCTGGGCGTCGTTCCGTTCCAACAGGAGCCGGATCTCGTCGAACAGCTGCTCTGGTTCGATCTTCTTCATGCTCGACCTCGACGCTGCCCGCCATTATCGCCGCCAACGTGTGGGACGCAACGGCTCCCTGGGTCGGGCCGTCAGGTTCTGTGCACGGTGTCCAGCGTTGAGTGGTCCGGGCGTCAGGCCTCCCTGTATAATGTCTGCGCGATGCCTGCGAACTTGACACCCGAGTACAAACGGGCCGAACGACGGTACCGGGAGGCCGAGACTGCTTCGGCGCGGTTGGAGGCGCTCGAGGAGATGTTCCGCACCATCCCCAAGCACAAGGGGACGGACAAGATGCAGGCCGATCTGAAGCGGAAGATCGCCCAGGCCCGCAGGGAGGTAACCTCGCCGAGCAAGAAGAGCGGCGCTTCGCGCCGTGACATCTTCCACGTGCCCAAACAGGGCGCGGGACAGGTCGTGCTGCTCGGCGCGCCGAACGTCGGGAAGAGCGCGCTGGTTCGGGCATCCAGCAACGCCGACTGCAAGGTGGCCGACTACCCCTTCACGACCCAGGCCCCCCAGCCGGGCATGGCCCACCACGAGGACGTGCCCATTCAGCTGGTCGACATGCCCCCCTTCACCCGCGACCACGTCCCGCCGGGGATGATGGGGCGCGTCCGGGCGGCGGACATTCTGCTCGTCGTCGTCAGCCTCGCCAGCGAGAGCTTGCTGGATGATTTGGAGACCTGCCTGGGGCTGATGGCGGATCGTCAGATCGTGCCCACCAACCAGCCCGTCCCGGAGTACCCCGATGACCCCGATGCCCCCGAGCCGATGCGGACGCTGGTGGCGTGCACGCACGGCGACGTCGACGGGGCCGTCGAGGAGTTCGAGACGCTCGTCGACCTGTACGGGGATCGCCTCGAGTTTCGTCGGGTCTCAGCGGTGACCGAGGAGGGCATAGGCGAGCTGCTGGCCAGGCTTTTCGAGTTTCTGCACGTGGTCCGCGTCTACGCCAAGCCCCCGGGCAAGCCCGTCGACTACGATGCCCCGTTCGTCTTGCCGAAGGACAGCACCGCACAGGACCTGGCCGTCGCGATCCACCGCGAGCGAGGCAGGCATCTCAAATCCACCCGCGTCTGGGGCCAAGCCGTCCACGACGGGCAGAACGTCCACCATGACTACGTCCTGCATGACAAGGACGCCGTCGAGCTACACATGTAGATCCTGTGCCGTTATTCTCTCGCCTCGATCTTCACCGGTGCGCCGTCCGGGACGTCGGACAAGACGGTCGCGTCGCCGTTGACCTGCCCGATGGGGTTGACGTCGGAGGCGGCAACGGGCGTGTCGGCGCTACTGGCCGGTGTCGGCCCCCAAAAGATGCAGAAGGCCTGCCCCGGCGGCCAGTAGGCAAGCTCGCCGATTCCCATCTCTGCGCGGGCGTCGTCGGCGAGGTCCTCGGCGACGGGGATCCGGAAGTAGATCTCGTTCCCCCAGCGATTGGCCTGGCCCGTGATCGGCAGGGCCCCCGCCACGCTCGCGGCGGGGGTCGAGTCGTTCAGCGTCGCATCGACCGATACCTCGCCGGCCGTGATCTTGATCTTCGTCGGCATCGTCTGGGCTCCCGTTCGGCCGAGAAGCCGGCTGGTGACGCGCTCCCAGCCGATTCCCGGGGGCAAGATTGCAGAGACGCACCTCCCGCGTCGTTGTCACGGGCGTAGCCTACCCACGTCCGTCGCACGACGCCACACCCCGTTCGATGGCCACCTGAGGCACACCTCGGCGGGGGCGACAGAAGCGCCAGGCTGGTCAGTCCCCACCGCGGCGCGTTAGCATACAGGCAAGGCGGGGCCGGACCAGGAACATCACGGATGATCATGATATCACTTCAGAGCGGCAGCAACGGCAACTGTAGCTATCTCGAGGCCGGCGGCGTCAAGCTTCTGTTCGACGCGGGCATCAGCGGCAAGCAGGCCATCCGGCGTCTGAAGATGCGCGGCCGGGACATCCGCCAGTGCGACGCGCTCATCATCAGCCACGACCACGCCGACCACAGCCGCTCGGCCGGAGTCTTCCACCGGATGTTCGACCTGCCCGTCTACATGACCGCGTCGGCCCACGCGCGTCTAGACGGCAGGCTCGGGCGGTTGACCAACGTCCACCACTTCGATCCGGGCGACCGCCTACGGTTCGGTGACGTCGACGTGGAAACCGTGCCCACGCCGCACGACGTCCTCGATGCGGTGGCCTTTGTCGTTCACGAAGGCCCGAAACGCTTGGGCATCCTGACGGATCTGGGACATCCGTTCGACGGGCTGGGTTCGCTGCTTTCCAGACTCGACGGGGTGTGCCTGGAGAGCAACTACGACCCGGAGATGCTGCGGACCGGTCCGTATCCGCCGGCGTTGAAGGCCCGCATCCGCGGCCCGGGCGGTCACCTGTCCAACGTCGAGGCCGCCAAACTCCTGGCCGAGCACGCCAGCGATCGGCTGCGGTGGGTCGCGCTGGCCCATCTGAGCGAGCACAACAACACCCCGCAGCTCGCCCTGGCCACGCATCGGCGGTTCGTCGGGAACGATCTGTCCATCCGAACGCTCAGCAGGTATGAGGCCGGACCGATCCTCGAGGTGTAGACCTGCGTGGGCACGCCGGCGTGGCGGGTCCGTCAACGCACTCGATCGACGATCTTGGGCTCAATGACCACCCGTCCCCATCCGCCGCAGTCCAGGCCGACGTCCTCGCAATGGGCGCGATAGAAGAAGGGCTTCGGATCGAGCCCCTCGTAGATCCGCTCCTGAATGATCCACATCAAGCGGGCCATGGCCGGCATGAGATAGGGGCAGACGTGCTTGGGGCCCTTGTGCGCCAGCATGAATCCCTCCGCGGCGAAGGGGAACTGATCCCCCACCTTGTGCTCGATGTTGCAGCCGTGGGACTCGACAACCTCGAAGATGACCGTCTTGCTCAGCAGGGCCTCCGCCCGCTCGAGTACCTTCTGGTTGCGCGGGTTGTTGATGAATCGCTCGAGCTCCTCGTCCGAGTAGCCCAGACGGCGCTGCATGCGTTTCCAGATCCCTTCGCCGGATGATCCGTTGTCTGCCATGGGTGGCCTCCCGTCTTCGCAAGGGTTCAGGGCCCTACCGGCTCTTCGTCTTGTGACAGGGCTTGCATGGCTTGTAGCCGCGGGCCTCGGCCTCGGCGGCTGAGGAGAAGACCCGAAGGTTCTCCGGTTTGACGACATAGCGGCCTGACGACCCGGCCTGCACGTAACGGCAAGTTGGCTCGTGGTACTTGTCGGATTTCATGCTGGCGAGGACGGGATGTTCAGCCGGCTTGCCGATATGCCGATTCACGAAGTCCAACACCGTCTTCTCGATGCCGGGCACCTTGCCGAACATGAACGTGCCGTGCTGGTCGCTGTCTTCGATGATCTTGACGGTTGCGGTCTGGGCCGATCGGCCGAGCGTCTCGCTCCTGTCACGCTCTTTGGCGGGCGAGACCAGCAGGACCGGGCGGTCGGCGCATCGCTTGATGTCGCGTTTGGAGTCCACTTCGAAGTAGTTCGTGCCGGGGGACAGGCACACGACGACGTCGACGCTCCGGTCGCGTGCGGCGTAGTCGAGGGCCACGCTCGACCCGATGCTCGCGCCGATCAGGGCGAACCGCGAGAGGTCTACCTCCTTGCGATGTCGCACCCATTCGTACGCGCCGAGCACGTCCTGGTAGGCAGCGCGATAGTGCTGGGGGCTCTGGTCTTCTCTTCCCTTCTCGAGATTCATCTCTTTGGGCTTGGTGCTTTCGCCGTGGCCTCGGAGATCGGGGGTCAGCACGGCGTAGCCGGCCTGGTGGAACAGGGGCACGATCGGCTTCCAGCTCGACCGCGTCGAGGGGTACTGGTGCAGCAGGATCACGACCGGGGCCTGTTGGCCGGCCTGGGTCTTGGGCAGGTAGTAGTCGGCGACGATCCGAACGCCATCAGGGGTCGTGTAGGTGACGGGACTGGCCTCGGGCATCGATGCCTCGTCCGAGGCCGATAGAAACGACGTCACCAGGAACACTGCCAAGGACGTCATGTTTCACCTCGTGGGTTTGTGGGTGCTCCTACTTGCCGCAGTAGTCGATGATCCGCGCGATCTCGGTGCGGAGGTTTTTGCGGGGAACGACGCGGTCGACGAAGCCGTGCTTGAGCATGAACTCGGACCGCTGGAACCCCTCGGGCAGTTCGGTGCGGATGGCGTTCCAGATGACCCGGGGGCCCGCGAACCCGATCAGCGCACCGGGTTCGGCCAGGATGAAGTCGCCCAAGAACGCGAAGCTGGCCGCCACGCCGGCCGTTGTCGGGTCGGTCATGACGACGATGTACAGGCCGCCGGCGTCATCGAAGCGGGCCAGCGCCGCCGCTGTTCGCGCCATCTGCGCCAGCGAGACCATGCCCTCGTGCATGCGGGCACCGCCGCTCGCCGTGCAGATGACCAGTGGCAGGTCGTCTGCCATCGCCCGCTCGATCGCCAAGACGACCTTCTCGCCGACGACGGATCCCATCGAGCCCATGATGAAGTACGGGTCCATTGCCCCGAGGATCACGGAGCGCCCGCGGATGAAGCCCTTTCCGACGACGATGGCTTCCTTGCTGCCCGTCTCTGCCGTCATCTTCTTGAGCCGCTGCTTGTAGGTCGTCTTGCCGTTGCCGGGGTCCCAGCTGAACCGCAGCGGGTCCGTGCTGGTCATGTCGGCGGCGATCTCCTCAAACGTCCCCGGATCCGTGAGTTGCTTGATCCGGTCGACCGCCCCGACCCGATGGTGAAACGAGCACTGCGGGCAGACGAAGAGCTGCTCCTCCACATCCTTCTGATAGACGGTCTGCTCGCAGTTGGGGCACCGCTGCCACAGACCCTCCGGGACGTCAATCTTCTTGGCCATGGCCGGTATTGTACAGAAACGCCCTGATTTGGCCAGCCCGCGTCCGGCCGCCGGAATCCCGGGGGGCCAAGGAAACGCATCTCTAGGGCGAGATGATGACGTGGCCCTCGCCGAGTCGGTAGTACTTGCTGGTCACGACGTGGCAGAGGATGCTCTCGCCGTCCGGTCCCCGATTGGGGTACCAGTTCCGCGACGGCACGGGGAGGTGCGAACCGTCAGTCATCTGACTTTCCTGGAACGACAACCAGCCCACCGGCCCGCCCGGGCCGCAGCTCCAGAGCGCATAGGCCACCGGGCTGTGTGCATCGACGATCCAGCGCTCATTCGGCGGGGCGTCGGGATCGGGATTTCGTTTGTACGTGGGATAGCAGGTGTCGTCGTTGGGGTCGTCTGAGGGCTCGCCGGCCGGTTCGGGGTACTCGGTTGGCGCCCAGATGCGGTATTTGGTCAACTCGCGGTTGTTCCCCCAGGCCACGCCCGGCTTGATGTACTTATAGCTGTGTCGATTCGGGTCGAAGGGGTCCTGGAACTGGTGGTACTCATGCCAGCTATCCGCCTGGATCCGCCCGGTCAGGTAGCCGCCGGCGAACAGCTCGGTCGGCAGTTCGAAGTACTGCGCCATACTTTGGGCCTGGCCGGCGCAGTAGGAGCTTGCCAGTGGGTAGTCGTTGTACTCGTTGAAGTAGGCGCTCAGAGCGGTGCCGATGTTGCGCAGCTCGGCGTGGACCTTGGTGATTTTGGCCTGGCGCCTTGCCCGGGCCAGGCTCGGCAGGAGGATAGCCAGCAGCAAGGCAATCATTGCCACGACCACGAGCAACTCGACCAGCGTGAATCCACACGGACGCTTTGTCGTTGATCGGCCCACGTCGTTCTCCGTCGGCGTATCGCGCGCGACTGCTATCCCTTGCGTCTTGTCAGCGCGGCCAACCCCATCAGGACCAGCGCCATTGGTAGGAACGGCGCCACGCCGCTGCCGCATTTGAAGACGGCCGTCACTTCCTGGTTGGCCTCCATCACAATGGTAATCGGATTGTTTGCGTCGGTCACCATGTAGTTTGCATCGCCTGGGTGGTTCGGGTCGTAGATCCGCCACTCGTTGAAGGTTCCTTGCCCAACGCCCTCAGCGGTCAGCGTGACCTCGGTTCCACCGGGGTACTTCGGCGCGTTCGGGTCGTCGGGGTCGAGCGGCGGGAGGTTCGCATCGTCCGGCTCGGGGCTGATCTGCACCTGGCCCCACTGGGGGTTGACGTAGTCCAACGTCAGTCCGAACCGAACGCCCTCGAATCCCTTTACCCATACGCGGTAGTCGCCGGTCGTGGGCGCAGTGGGGTCCTCCTGATCAAAGATGGCTCGGACGTTGAACGTCCCGGCCGGCATCGGGTAATCGCCGAAGTCGCCCGGCCCGGACAGAAGCATGGCGATCTCGTGCCCGCTGGCGTCGCTAATCGTTAGGGTCTCGCCGGGCGCCCAGGTCCCCGAGACGATCGACACGTCGTTGAGCTGACACCATTGGGCTTGATAGCGCTCCCCGCCGCCGGCGCGAGTCTGGTCGAAGTAGTCGCACGCGGAGATGTCAGGGATCAGCTGGGCCGCTGGCATGCCGACCCCGGCCTCCAGGACCGTCACATCGAACTGCATGCTCGGGTCGCTCGAGTGACGGCTGTTGATGTTCACCTTGCCGTTGTGGTCGGCCACGAGGGCTTCGATCCGGATTCGGTCTCCCGGCTGAACGTCGGGAAACGGCGGCCAGGGCCAACCCGGCGGGTTGAACCAGACGCCGTGCCAGGCGGCGATGCCGCCGGCGTCCGGCGCCTCTCCCTGCACGTAGACCTGCCACATGGTATCCGCGAGCATCTCGCTGCTGGCGTTCAGTGCGATGCCCTCCACCGTGACCCAGTTGTTGAGGTCGTTCGGGTCGCCGCCCGCACGCGGGTCGGTCGCCACGCCGTTAGCGTCCACGGCTTCCAGATCCCAGATACTGTCGGCGGCCTGGGCGACCCCACCCGACGACAGTGCCATGATGACCAATGGTAGGACCATCGTGCCCGCTGCTTTCATCTCACGCACTCCTTGGTACAACGCCTCCGTCGCGTCGCGGCGAGTTCCGCCGCGCTTCTTCGCCTCTTTCGACATGTTCCTAGGAATCGTACTACTGACCGTTCCCTGAAGCGGCATCTATGTCAGGCCCGTCATTTCTCCTATCTATTTGCCCAGCCGGTTTCCGGCGGCTGGTCGTAGCATGATTTTCAAAAAGATAGCACGACCCGGGTGGGTTGTCAAGGTGAAATCCCTTGTTTGGCTCGCACCGACGAAGGGGTTGCCCGAGGCGGGGCATTGGGGTACAAGGAAAAGCTCTTCTCACGCGGCGTGCCGGGGCCGTCTTTTGGGGCGTTGTGGATAGGAGGTCCCCCATGCGACTCGCCTGCTGTGCCTACAGCTACCGTGAACTGCTGAGCAAGGACCAGATGACGATGACGCAGTTCCTCGACGCCTGCGTCGAGATGGATCTGGACGGGGTGGAGCTGACGAGCTACTACTTTCCGCGGACGGACGTCGGCTACCTCAATGACCTCAAGCGAGCGTGCGCCAGCCGCGGCCTGCACATCAGCGCCGGCGCCGTCGGGACCAACTTCTGCCAGGCCGATGCCGACGCCCGCGCCGCCGACGTCGCCAAGACCAAGGAGTGGATCGACTACTACGAGATCCTCGGCGCGCCCTACATCCGCGTCTTCGCCGGTGGCGTGCCCGAAGGCGACACAGAAGACCAGGCTTTCGAGCGCTGCGTTGCCTGCCTCAAGGACGTGATTTCCTACGGAGCCGAGCGCGGCGTGATGATCGCGTTGGAGAACCACGGGGGGATCACGAGTACGGCCGACCAGGTCGATCGGCTCGTCGCCGCCGTCAGGCACGACTGGTTCGGCATCAACTTCGATCTGGGCAACTACCGCGACCCGCCCGCCGAATTCCCCCGGACGGCCCCGCACACGGTGACGACGCACGCCAAGGTGACGCATCGCGACGCATCCGGCGAGCGGCACAAGGTCGACTACGTCTTTGCGCTGGGTGAGCTGAAGAAGGCCGGTTACCGCGGCTACATCAACATCGAGTACGAAGAAAGCGTCGACCCCCACACCGGCGTGCCCGCCTTCGCCGAGTCATTGCGAGACGCCATGGCTCAGGTGGGATAGGGGAGTCTCCTGGGTTTACCTCTTCGGGGTCAGGACGAGGAGACCCCAGGGATCCAGTCCCGGAATCCGCACGATAGCGAAATCGTCTTTCGGTGCGGTCTGGACGGGTGCGGCCTTGGACAGCGCCGCGTACTCGCGGGTTTGGTCGGCCTTCTCGTGGGCTGTCCTGTCGTATCCCGGGGGGATGAGCAGCGTCGCCGTGATGGGATGTTCCCCGAAGAAGGCATCGGTCCGAAGCTTGAGCGTGAAGGGCCTCGATTCCGCGCCCCACTCGACCAGGTGGATCACGACGGGCGCGTCGCGTCGGCCCGGTCGGGCCCGGACGAAAGCCCATACCTCGCCCGTGCCTCCCTCGATCATCAGCGGCGGTCTGTTTCCATAACGAGGGTCCTTCATGCCCTTCCCGGCGACGGCGGCGTCTTCATAACCCTCCAGGTGCTTGGCGTTGGCGCGGACGAAGCCGAAGAGGTCGGCGTACTGGGCGGGCGTTCCGAAGTAGCGCGGCGCGTCGCGGGGCATGTAGACGTCCCAGGGCACCATGCAAAGACCGCCGCAAGCATAGGCCGTCGCGATTGTCTGGCGCGTGCGGCGCTCCCACGCCGCTAGGTCCTTCCTATCGCCCTTCTTGGGCATCGTGATGACCTGGAACCGATCGTGGCCGGCGGCCGTCCGCATCGCGTGGTAGAGCGTATCAGGCCGGGCGCGTCCATACGACAGCTCCCCGAACGCCCAGTCGAACGTCAATTGGATCGGACCCCACCGATGGACCCCGTTGTTGCAGGAAACCGGCACGCGCCGGCCGGCGTGTGCGTCCAGCGCCTTGCGGGTCCGTTCGTGGAAGGCGATCGTCGCCTCGGTCTGGAACGCCACGAACAGCTCCTTCAACTCACCGCCTTTCCACTTCGCGAAGCCGTCGCCGACCGGGGCGTTCTGCTTGATGAGATACTTGCCATAGTCGAAGGTCTCGAGGTCGGCGATGCCGAGTTGGCGGCGCTTCTCCGGCGTGGTGTTCCTGGCCAGGTACGCACGGAACGCCTTCATGCAGTGCGGACAGAAACACCCGCCCCAGCGCGTGGCCAGGGCGTTCGCGCCGGGTTCATCCCGCTGCATCACGTCTGCACCGGCGTCGATGTACCGCTCGAGGTATTCGACGTAACCCCGCTCGAGCTCGGGGTTGTTGATGCAGCCCCACAGCGTGCGCTTCCAGGTCCGCTTCCACGGCGCAATGATGGGCTCGCTCTTGGCGTTGACGACGACGACCTTCTCGAACCACCGGGGGTCCTTGCCTTGCGGTCGATAGGAGGGCGCGGAGGCCGCCCCGCCGAACACGCAACCGGAGGCCTTGACCTTCTCGATGAAGGCCTTGTTGTCGATGTAGGCCCAGGACAGCCGCGTGACATGGAAGTCCCTCAAGGCCTGTAGGGTGTCGTGGGGGTCCTTCTTGTTGGCGGGACGGAGCCGGAGGCTCCGCATGATGACGTCGCCGGCCTTCGGCCCACGGGGAGGATACTTGCGAGGTTGCGCTACGTCATAGACCCGTGGGCCTGCCTCGCCGCCAGCCGCCGTCTTCCCGCAGGCAGAGAGCGCCACTGCCACGCACAGTCCGATCGCCCAGCATCGGTTCACTCGCACGTTCAACTCCTCCACTCACCACAGCTCTGACGTCGTCTGATCCGTTCCGCACAGCCAAGGGGCGGTCGGCTCGCCCAACCGCGGGACCGAGCCGCTTCCACGCGCGGCAGTATACAGCACGAGCTACTCGGGTGTCGCGGGGTCTGCGCAATGCGATCCTGTCGCCTCAGCTTCGCATTGCGTACTACCCCGGAGCGAAGAAGTGGGACGCTGGATTCGGCACGCGCGGGTCTCCGCGTGCCTTGTGAGCTGGCAACTGTCGCGTTGTCCGTCGAGAACTCAACTGGCTGTGGCTTCGAGGGGAGTGCAGGTCCGATCGCCGCCGCGTGGCTGGGCGTCGTCGGAGAGCTCAGCCGCCAGCGCGGCGAATTCGTCTTCGTGACTGAGAAAGGCCTCAACGACGGCGGGGTCGAACTGGGTTCCGGATGCCTCCCGGATGGTCGCGACGGCTGCTGCGTGCGGCATGGCTTCCTTGTAGATCCGCTTGGTGGTCAGCGCATCGTAGACGTCCGCCAAGGCTGCGATCCGCGCCGCCAGTGGGATGTCGTTCCCCACCAGTCCCTCCGGGTATCCGGCGCCGTCGTACCATTCGTGGTGGGAGCGAGCGATCTGCTCGGCGATCTCCAGGAACTGGACTTTGGGGGCACGCTCCAGGACTGACCGAATCGACTCGGCGCCCCGCTGGGCGTGTGCCCTCATGATCACCATCTCTTCGGCGGTGAGTCTACCGGCCTTCATGAGAATCGAATCGGGCGTGGCTACCTTGCCGATGTCGTGCAGCGGAACGGCCCGACGGAGGTCTTCCAGGAACGGCTCGTCAATCTGCCCGCGGAATTGCTCCGTGCCACGCAGGTCCTCGGCCAGGATGAGGGTGAACGCCGTGACGCGTTGCAGGTGCTTGCCCGTGTCGCTGTCCCGATACTCGGCCAGCGTTCCGAGGGCCACCACAATGGAATCGTACGCGTCATCTCGCGCCTGTCGGCTCGCCACGTTGGTGATGGCCGAGGCCGCGATGTTGCAGACCAACTCGAGGTACCCCAGCACGTGCGCCGCGAAGGACTTCTTCTCCTGGCCCTCCGTCACGTTCAGGACCCCGACGACACGGTCAGACGTGCCCATTCCCTTCGAGACCAGTGGTGTGCTGATGAAATGCGCCGACTCATAGGCGGTGCCATGATCCCCATGGACTTTCTTGGCATTGGCGATGATCTGCTCGCCCGTCAGGAACACCTTCCCGGCCACGCCGGTTCCCACCGGGGTTCGGACGTCCGTCGTGTCCCCGTTCATCCCCATTGACTTGGCGATGGTCAGGTAGTTGCCCCCGGCGTCCGGCAGCATGATCGAGACGCGGCGGCAGCAGGTCAGCTCCGCCACGACGTCCACGGTCAGCTGGAGCACCGTGTCGAGGTCCTCCGCAGCCGCGATGTTCTGCGAGAATTCCAGCAACAGGATCGTCGCTCTGGCCTGTTCCCCCCGCATCTCGTTGCTGCGCGACAGTTCGAGCTCAATCCGGCGCAGACGTACCATGGTCCGGACACGCGAGATGACTGCCAGCGGGTTGAGGGGCTTGCACAGGTACTCGTCCACACCCTCATGCAGGACGGGGGGGCGGTCTTTGCGGTCGGGTCGGGCCCCAGTCAGGATGATGGGGACGTCCCGGGTTCCAGAGACAGCCCTGGCCTGGCGCATGTGGTCGAGGACATCCATGCCTGCTTGGCTGGCGGCCAGGAGGATCACATCGGGAGGATCCTCTCTCATCTTCGCCACCGCTTCTTCGGCATCGGCGGCTTCGACCACCCGGTTCCCGGACCATTCCAGGACTCGTCGGCAGAGCGCGCGATCGCCGTCGTCCTCGTCGGTGACGAGAACGACAGCGTGCAACCTCGTTGGCGCCTCGGCAATTGGAGCCGTCGTCATTGCCATCCTATCAGCGCCTTGCGTAGCTCGCCCGAGGGGCGAGCGGACCTTCCAGGGCCTCCCTGTCCTCCGTGGATACCGAGGGCTTCTTCCTTCTGCCTGAGCACACGGGACGTAGCTACCCCGTACGTTGGGCCTCCCAATGAGGTATTCGGTATTCTGAGCTCCTCGGTTTAGTGCAGGTGGCTGTGAAACCCTTACTATTAAAGGCCTTACAGTGAATTCTGCTCGTGAATCTGGCAAGGCAGTTCTGTGATAGGCCTTGCGGAGGTCACCCCGACCGGCTCGCGTCGTGGCGGCTCGCGAGAAGGCCGGGGGGCCGATGCACGACGGAATACGCGTCCCAACCGACCGCCTGTAGGGGGATAGAGGCGACGGCGTCGGCCCGACACGCTCCGCCCTGGACACGAGCTGGGTTTCCTGTTAGCAGAAGGCTGCTTGCGAGGGGGCGGCGCTGGGGCAAGACGCTCGTGAGGCAGGAGATTCCCATGTATCAAACGCCCGTCCGATACGTCGTGGCATTTGCACTGTTGCCGTGTGCGATCGCTCTTGCAGCCGACTACACCGTCGCATCCAATGGGTTCGACGCGAACCCGGGGACCGAACAGCGCCCGTTCCGCACGATTCAGAAGGCGGCGGACGTGATGAAGCCGGGGGACACCTGCCATGTCCGCGGGGGCGTCTATCGTCAAACCGTTCGGCCAAGGCGCTCGGGCGAGCCGAGCAGGCCGATCCGGTTCGTCGCGTGTCCCGGGCAGAAGGTGATCCTGAGGGGGACCGAGCCGGTCAACGGGCCGTGGGAGGTGTACCAGGGGAAGGTTTACCGGACGCGGGTCAAACGAGACATCGTCCAGCTCTTCGTCGACGACCGGATGATGGTGGAGGCACGCTGGCCGAACATGCGGTTCCCGGAGCAGCTGTGGGAGCGATCAACGTGGGCCCGCGCGGGCAAGGGAAGCCGATACGGCAAGATCGTCGACGCCGCCCTGGCTGAAACGGGCGTCGACTGGACGGGCGCCCGTGCGACGCTCAACGTCGCCCACCAGTTCTTCACCTGGACCCGGACCGTCGAGGCCCATACGGCCGGCGAGAAGACCTTCACCTACGCCCGTGACCTACAAGGCATCACGCATCACGCCAACAAGACCAGGCCCTGGGAGGATGACCGCTACTACCTGTCCGGCAAGCTGGCGGCGCTCGACGCGCCCGGGGAGTGGTTCTACGACGCCGAGTCCTGCACGCTCTACCTCTGGTGCCCCGACGGTAGGGACCCCGGGGCGCATCGGGTGGCGACCAAGGCACGCGCCTACGCCTTCGCCATTCAGGCCCTCGATTACATCGAGCTTTCCGGCTTCCGGTTCTTCGGCGCGACGTTTCTGCTGCGCGACTGCAACCACTGCGTGGTCGACAACTGCCATTTGGTTCACCCGACCTACGCCCGGCGGATCTGGGACCCCGCCTCGCGCGAGCCCTGGACTGACCAGACCCTCGTGTCCGGGTCACACAACACGGTCCGGCGATGCAGCCTGGCCTACAGCCCTACGTCCGGGCTGATCGTGACGGGCACCGACAACGTGGTCGAGGACACCCTCATCCACGATATCTGTTGGTACGGCTCGCTACGCCACGTGCCCCTGCGCATGGGGGGCAACAAGGATGCCGGCCCGTCCAGCCGCGGCCTGATCCGCCGCAACACGGTCTACAACTTCGGCAACGCGGGCATCTGTTTCGGCAACCAGGCGTGCATCGTCGAGCACAACCACGTGTACAACGGAGGATTGTGCTGTCTGGACGTCGCCCTGATCTACACGCAGCTTCCCACGTGTGCGGGCGGTGTCATTCGCTACAACTGGGTCCACGGGTGCTGGACGGAACGGAAGCGCGGCCTGGGGATTCGTGGCGACGACCAGACGCGCCGCCTGACGGTCCATCACAACGTCGTGTGGGACTGCGGTCGCGACGGCATTATCGTCAAGGGCGACCACAACAAGGTGTACAACAACACCGTGCTGGACATCGGGAGGGCCGACAAGCCCGGCAACTACATCAGCCTGCACACCCGACCCGAGCCGAAAAAGCCCTGGCGAAAACAGTACCCCCTGCTGAAACAGCAGAACGCCAACAGCGAGGTCTTCAACAATGCCGCGCTGACCATCACGGGGCACTGGAAGGGTACGCCGCTGCCGACCGGGAAGAACGTAGCGAACAACTTCCGAGGGAAGGGTCTCCAGCTCGTGGATCCAAAGGGCCTGGACTTCCGCCCGAAGTCCGGGTCGCCCTTGATAGACGCCGGTCGGGAGATCCCCGGTGTCACGAACGGCTTCAAGGGCAAGGCCCCCGACATCGGTGCCTACGAGTTCGGCGGCGAGCGCTGGCGGGCGGGCATCACCTGGACCCCGGAGACCGAGTGATCGGTCTGTCGCACCGAGCTCGGAGACGTGCTCCTATACGCCGAGTCGATCGAAGGAAGGAGTCAGGCCAACATGAATCTCCTGGCCCGAGCACTGGCTGTGGCTCTGCTGGGTGCGGCGTGTCAGGCCCAGACCGTCGAGTGGACCCATGACCTGACGACGGGCGGCTCGGCGCCCACGCTGTTTCCGACCGCGGCGAAGCCCTCCGGCGTCGTCGTCACCGATGGCGAAAAGGTGCTGCTGTTCAACGGTGATGGCTCGGTCGCGCGAACGTTCACGCTGCCCGGCCCGGTGGCGGGCAGTCCTGTCACCGTGGCGGACCTGGATGGCGACGGGACCTTTGAACTGCTGGTAACGCTCCGCGACGGCGGCCTCTGCTGCCTTGACCAGAAGGGCGGTCGCAAGTGGTCTCGTGCGTACAACACCGAAGTGGGCGGCTTCAAGAGCGTCGTCGCCGCCGACGTCCATCCGTCGAACGGCCTCGAGGTCGTGTTCGGCTTCAACGATGGATGGCTCCGCTGCCTCTCATCGACGGGCAAGACGCTTTGGCGGTTCTTCGGTGATCGGTTTCGGGTCGGCGGCATCTCAACCGGCGACATCGATGGCGACGGCGCACCGGAGATCGTCTACGGCACGGACAACGGCCACCTCTACTGTCTGAACGGTTGGGGCGAGGTCGCGTGGCGCTACAACGAACTCGCCCCCTACGGCCGATCGGGGACAAACCTGGCCGATCTCGACAACGACGGCGTCTGTGAGGTGCTCGTCACCCGCAGCAACGTCAACAACAACACCTGCCTGATCGCCGTCAACGGGCGCACGGGCACGCTCGTGTGGCGGACCCGAGACGTCATGCAGGGCTACGTCTCGAACGCCACGGTCGACCTGGACGGTGACGGCACGATCGAAGTCCTCCACGCCGACAAGGGCAATCACCTGTACGCCGAGAACGCCGACGGTTCGCGACGATGGTTGGTTCGCCTCAACGCCAGGGGGATCTTCTGGGCGCCCGCGGTGGCCGACGTCGACGGGGACGGGCGGCTCGAGATCATCGTGCCCGTGCGGGGCAAGTCGCCCGAGACCGGCGCAAGCTCCTTCGTCGTCGGCGCCGACGGCAAGGTCGAGGCGGAGCTGAAGCTGGGCGGCGGCACCAATGCCGGTCCGGCGGTGGGAGACATCGACGGCGACGGCAAACTCGAGGTCATCGTCGCTTCCCAGAACCCCAACCAGATCCGCTGTCTGACGTGGAATGCCGCGGGGCGCGTCGGCTGGCCGTCGTTGCGGGGAAACTCGCGGATGACGGCGAAAGCGCCCAACGTCCCGAGCGGGGTCCCCGCTGCGCCGGTGCCACCCAAGGCGGTGGGCAGGCTGGCCATCGGCACCGGCGACGCGGTGTGGGGAGATAACGTCTGGACGCTGTCGTGGGACACGCCGGCCGCGGAGGGCGCCTTCGTCGAACTAACCGTCATCGCCCAGGACGGTACGCGTCGGGGAACGGTCGTCGACCTCAAGGCCGGTGCGAAGACGGCAGGCGTGGCCTGGGCATTGACGCAGGCCCAGAAGGCCACGGTTTGCGCGCGTCTGTGGACGCCCGGCGCCCGCAAACCGGGTCTCGTTGCCATGCGCCAGGTCGCTGCTCGCGAGCCGGCCTTCTGCCAGTTCGATAAGGTCGAAGCCGCCTGCAAGGACGCCATTCGTGCCGCCAAGACCGTCGGCGCCGACAGCAGCGGGATCGAATACAAGCTCACAACGCTGACCCATGCTCGAGATGAGGCTTCTACCTTGCCCAGGACCGGTGCGTCAGCGGACACCATCGCCCAGAAGGCGACCGCCCTTCGCGCGCGGGCGCGAGCGCTGCGCCGCATGGCCGAGACGCTCGGGGGCTTCTGGTCGGCCGGGGGGAGCGGCGTGTTCGTGTGTTGGGAGGATCCGAACCCCTGGGACCGTTTCGACCCTACGGACATCCCCACCAAGCTCGACATGACGTCGCCGATCACGTTTACGGCCTATGGCAACGAATTCGAAGACAAGGCCCTGACGATCTACAACACCACGTCGTCGCCCATCGACGTCCGTTGTGTGTTCGGCAAACCCCAGTTGGGCCAGAAGTGGTACAAGCCCGAGCCGCCGCTGACGAGCCACGTCACGCTGCGTCGGCACGTGCCCGTTCCGGCGCAGTGGGCCGACCGCGTGTTCGATGTGCTGCCCGAGCTGGATCGAAGCCGCACCATCACGATCCCGGCTGGCGAAGGCCGGCAGCTCTGGCTGGTCCTCCAGACGCACGGGCTGAAGCCCGGCGCACACGAGCTGACGCTGCATCTCGGGTCGCTCGGCAAGCGGCCGACGTTCCGCGAGGTGCCCATCCAGATCAAGGTCTGGCCCATCGCCCTGCCCACCGACGTCTACGCCAAGATGAACTGGACGCGGATCGATCGCCGGACCGCATCGGACCAGACGATCCGGGACATGGTGGCCCATGGTATGAGCGTGAGTTACGGGCCGTCGTTGCCGGCCGTGCCCGTCGACGCGAAGGGCCATCTCGCCGGCACGATCGACTGGACCGATTTCGACGCCGTCATTGCCCGTGTCCCCAGGCCGTGGACGTTTCTGTGGGGCGGACCGCCTGCACGCCGATGGCCGAAGGGCGTCAAGCCTGCAGACGACAGCGTCGAGGACTTCAACGGCTTCAAGACCGCCATCCACGAGCTGGCCACGCACCTGCAGGCGAAGGGCATCGACTACCATCACTGGGCGTTTTATCCCATCGACGAGCCGTGGAACACGGGGTTCACCCACATCCCGCATCTGAAGCATTTTGCCGAAAGGGTCAAGCGGGCCGACCCGAAGGCTCAGGTCTACACGGACCCCGCGGGGTTGGTCCGCGTCGAGTACCTGGAGGAATTCAAGGACCTGATCGACATCTGGCAGCCGGAGATCAACACGCTCAAGCGAGACCCCCGTCTGGTCGAGTGGTTCCGGAAGCACGCCAAGCGCTTCTGGTACTACGAAGCCCCCGGGCCGGCCAAGGACCTGCTTCCGCTCGGCCACTACCGCGCCCACGGCTGGTACGCATGGCACTTCGGCACGGAGGGGAGTGGCTACTGGATCTACAAGGCGCTGGACGTGTGGTGGCCCACGCAAGGCGGCAACTGGTCCGTCGTCTACCAGACGAACACCGACGTCGTTCCGTCACGCCGCTGGGAGGCCGACCGTGACGGCGTCGAGGACTACCGCGCGCTCTACGTGCTCGACCAGGAGATCCAACGCGCCCGGGCCGCAGGACGCAACGCTCAGGCCGACCGCGCCCAGGCCCTCATCGACGAAGCCGTCGATGCTATTGTCGGCTGGAACCTGCGGAACATCGACGAGATCACGCGCGTCACGCGGGACTACGAGATCGACTTCGCGCTGTTCGTGACGTACCGCGCCCGAATCGCCCAGGCGATCATGCGACTGCGGTCGCGCTGATCGCCGGGGCCCCCGTGTCTCTTGGGTCACCGTCAGTCCAGCTTGATCACCGATATCGTGTACGGCTTGTCGTGCGTGGTGTTGGTCAGTCCGGGGAACGGGAAGTCCATGTTGATGATGATCAGCTCGTCGCCGCGGACGATCACCTCGCAGACCTGGTCGATGCTGCCGTCGGCGCCGTCGGTGTCGCCGTTGCGGGCCAGCGTCGTGACCTTGCCCTTGAGATCAACCATCTGAACCGCGTTGAAGGCCGAGTCGGCCACGAAGACCACCTTCCGCTTCGAGTCGTAGAACAGCCCGTCACAGGACGCCATCTTGGGCGACTTGGCGAACTCCGTGTTCGAGATGACCTTGCCGTCCTTGTCGAAGGCGATCTTGTGGGTGATGCCGTCTCCGTAGTTGCCGCAGTACAGGTTCCCGTCGTCGTCGAAGGTCAGCCCGTCGGCGCCGAAGGCCAGCTGCCGGTTCTTGGTGTAGACCTTGGCGATGCAGTGCGGGTCCTTGCCGGCCGGTAGGAGCTTGAGCGTCTGGTCGGCGAACTCCTTGATGTTGATGCGGTAGATGCAGCTGGGGAAGTGGCTTTCCGAAACGGGGAAAGTCTTGTTCTGCACCGAGTCGCTGACGTAGACGTAGTCGCCCCGCCAGATCACGGCGTTGGCGACCTTGAACCCGTCGATGGCCACTTCGCAGCCGACCGGCTTGCCGTCCTTCATGCGAATCCGCAGCAGCCGCGACTTGCAGCCGTCCGTGTTGAAGCACTGGTTGTCGGCCACGTACAAGTGCCCGTCGGGGCCGAAGTCGAGGCCCATCGGCCCGACCTTGCCGGTCTCCGGATGCATCGGCAGCTTATAGAACAGCGACAGCGTGTTCTGCGGATCGATCTTCATCAGGATGCCCGGGAACTTGTCGTTGTTGTAGTTTGGGCAGGACAGGATGATGTTGCCCTTGTCGTCCAGGGTCGTCCCATCCGGGGTGTTGCACGTATCTGGTAGCGTCAGCAGCAGCGCAGGCTTCTTGAGACTCTGCGCGCAGGCCGGCAACGTCAGGACGGCAACCAGCGCGAGCACGCGCTTGCCCATGGATCCGTCGAACATCGATGAATTCGTCAGACGCATGATTCTCTCCTTGTCGCTCCCCACGCATGTCCTCGCACCATCGACAACCGATCAGGAATTCTAGACGCCCGCCGACGCGACGTCAAAAGCTCACGCAGCTTCGCGCTCCGGAGAGGCATGTGACAATCTGGGCGGCGGGTGCCCCATCCTATTCGAGTGACCGCGGGACGCGGGCCCTCGAAGAGGGTGGGGGACGGAATGGACCGTGAAGGGTCCTTTGCAGTGCGATTCCGTCCCCCACTCTTCGTTGTCCTTCGCGTTCCGCGAAGGACAACGAAGAGTGGGGCACCCCTCTCGTATCGATCCGGAAGATGGCGGCGTTGTCTTCGGGTACGAACGTGTCTGCCGGAGCGTACTACCCCGTGCTTCTGAGCATCAGTCGCTTCATCAGCAGGACGGTCAACGCCCAGAGGTTGTCCTTGTCGGGCAGGTCGCGCAGGACGCGGTAGGCGCGGCGGGGGTTGAGGAAGAACGCCCGGACGGTGCGGCGGCGAATCCGGTTCAGCTCGGCGTCGGGGACCTCGGTGAGGTTCACGAACTCCTTGCTGAAGTAGTTTCGCTCGAATTGGCTGAGGACGGGCTTGCCGATCTCCCGCGCCCAGTCGGCCAGGCCCGTGCCTTCGAACGGGTTGACCACGAAGATGTTGGCCGTGTGCAGGTCGGACTTGATGGCGAAGTCGGACGTGGCCAGCAGCTCCTCACGGGTCTCGGTGGGAAACCCCAGCATGAAGAACCCGTGGCAGAAGATGCCGTACTTGAGCGCCAAAGAGATGTTCGCCCGGATCTTCTCCAGGTTGATATTCTTCCTAAGCTTGCGCTGCAGCCGCGGTGAGGCCGTCTCAACCGCAAAGGCCATGAACACCACCCCCGCCTGGCGAGCCTTGACGAAGAACTCCTCGTCCATGTGGTCGCCGCGGACGCCGTTCGGGAACGTCAGCCGGATCTTCATATCCGACGCGATGATCATGTCGAAGATCCGCTTGGCCCGCGGCAGATCGAGGTTGAAGATGTCGTCGATGATCTCGAAGTGGCGGATGCCGTACTGGTCGTGCAACGTGCGAATCTCGGCCAGGACGTTCTCCGGGCTCCGCGTCCGGTAGCCCTTGCCGAAGACCTGGTGGCAGTACAGGCATTGGTAGGGGCATGAACGCGTGGTGAAGATCACCATGTAATCGTTCATGCCGCACCGCGACATCCGGATGAACTTCTTGTAGACCTTCAGTGGGATCAGGTCCCACGCGGGGAACGGCAGGGCGTCGAGGTCTTCGACGTACCGCGTCCGCGGATTGATGTGGAGTGAGCCGTTCCTCCGATATGCCAGCCCGTCGATGTCACCTACGTCAGGCTCGACGCCCCGGCCCCCACGCTGCAGCGCCCGCACCAGGTCGTCCAGTGTCAGCTCACCCTCACCGACGACGGCGTAGTCGATGTGTGGGTTGGCCATCACGCGTTCGGTGTAGGCCGACGCATGCGGCCCGCCAACGACGACCGGGAGATCGGCACGAACCGACTTGCTGATCGCCGCAACGCGGTCCATCCCGTTCGATTCGTACGTCAGCGCGCTGACGCCCACCAGATCGGGCTGATAGTCCCCGATCCGCTCCCCCAGTCGCCCGTAGGACAGGTGTTCAGCCGTCATGTCGATGATACAGACGTCGACGTCGCCGTTCCGGCGCAGGTAGCTGGCCAGGTACATGCAGCCCAGAGGCGGCATGAGTGTCGGCGTCTCCTCGTTACGCCGAGGCTTAATCAGCAAAACCCGGTACGCATCGCTCATAGCATTCGCTGGCCCGTGTCGACGTGTCGACTTGTCGACGTTTTGACGTTTCGCCCTTTCCTCGTTACACCTTTAGAAGCAGCCGCTTGATCAGAATCGTCACCAGATACGGCAGCTGCGACTTGCACGGGTAATCGCGGATGATCGCCCAGACCCGCGACGGCTTGAGCCAGAACCGCAGCAGCCCCCGCCGCCGGATCCGGTTCAGCTCCTTGTCGGGCAGGTCTGTCAGGTTCGTGAAGCCCTTGCTCAGGTAGTTGTCGTCGAACTTGCTGAAGACGGGCTTGCCCATCTCCTCCGCCAGCCGCGCCAGCTCCGTGCCCTCGTAGGCGTTGACGATGAACAGGTGTGCGGCGTGCAGCTTTGACCGGACGGCAAAGTCCACGGTGGCCTGCAGCTCCTTGCGGGTCTCGCTGGGGAACCCCAGCATGAAGAACCCCAGACAGAAGATGCCCTGCTTCCGGGCCAGCGCGATGTTGTGCTCGATCTTGTCCAGCTTGATGTTCTTGCGGAGCATCTTTTGCAGTCGCGGCGTGGCCGTCTCGACCGCGAAGGCCATGAACGCCACCCCCGCCTGCCGTCCCTTGGCCAGGAACTCCTCGTCCAGATGGTCGCCGCGGACCCCGTTAGGGAACGTCAGCCGGAGCTTCATGCCTGACGCCGTAATCATGTCGAAGATCTGCTTGGCCCGCGGCAGGTCACAGTTGAAGATGTCGTCGATGATTTCGAGTTCGGCCACGCCGTAGTCGTCGTGTAGCGTTCGGATCTCGGCCAGGACGTTCTCGGGCGAGCGCTTGCGGAACCCCTTGCCGAACATCTTGTGGCAGTAGAGGCACTTGAACGGGCACGCGCGCGTCGTGAAGACCACCATGTAGTCCTTCACGCCGCTCCGGCTCATGCGGTCAAACGTCTTGTAGGCCGGGATGTCGATCAGGTCCCAGGCGGGAAACGGCAGGGCGTCTAGGTCTTCGACGTACCGCTCGCGCGGATTGACGCGGACCGACCCGTCTTGCCGCCAGGCCAGCCCGTCGATCTTCTCGACCGCGCCGCCCGTCCGTAACGCCTGGCTGAGGTCATCGGTCGTCAGCTCGCCCTCGCCGATGACGGCGTAGTCGATGTTGGTGTCGACCATCACATCGTCGGTGTAGGCCGAGGGGTGCGGCCCGCCCACGACCACCGGCAGGTTCGGTTGTGTCTTCTTGGCGATCGCAGCGACGCTGTGCATGCCGTCAGACTCGAACGTCAGCGCACTGATACCCAACCAGTCGGGACGATACGCCTGGATCTCACCGGCCAGATCCTCGTAGCCCAGCTTGGTCGGCGCCATGTCGATGATGCGAACGTCGACGTCCCCCCGTTGGCGGAGGTAGGCCGCCACGTACATCATTCCCAACGGCGGCATGAGAGACATCGTGGGATGGTTGCGGTAGGGCCTGACCAGCAGCACCCGTTGTCGGTCACTCATGAGATTCCACTCGGCCCGTCACGCCTACGCCTTGACGAACATCCGCTTGGCCAGGGTCATGGCCAGTTCAGGAAACGTCTCCTTGTCCGGCAGGTCGCGGATCAGCGACCAGATCCTGCCCGGCTTGAGCCAGAATCGTCGCAGGCCCCGGCGCCGGATGCCGTCCAACTCCTTGTCGCTCAGATCGGTGAGGTTCGTGAACCCCTCACTCATGTAAGTCGCTTCCCACTTCGTGTGGACGGGCTTGCCCATCGCGATGGCCATGTCCGCCAGGGCCGTCCCCTCGAACGGGTTCACCATGAACAGCTGGGCCGCGTGCAGGTCCGAATCCACCGCGAAGTCCACCGTTGCCTGAAGCTCCTCCCGCGTCTCGGTCGGGAAACCCAGCATGAAGAACCCCTGGCAGATGATCCCCGCCGTGCGGGACAGGCTGATGTTCTTTCGTATCTTCTCAAGGTTGATGTTCTTTCGAAGCATCTTCTGCAGTCGCGGCGTGGCCGTCTCGACGGCGAAGGCCATGAAGATCGTTCCGGCCCGGGCGAGTTTCGTGATCAGCTCCTGGTCCATGCGGTCGCCTCGGATGCCGTTCGGGAACGTCATCCGGATCTTCATGCCCGACTGGATGATCAGGTCGCAGATCCGCTTGGCGCGGTCCAGGTCCAGGTTGAAGATGTCGTCGATGATCTCGAACTCGCGAATGCCGTACCGCGTGTAGAGCTGCCGGAATTCCTCGAAGACCTTCTCAGGCGATCGCTTGCGGAACCCCTTGCCGAACATGTTGTGGCAGTACAGACAGCTGAAGGGGCACCCCCGCGAGGTGAACACCGCCATGTAGTCCCGCGTGCCCGTGTGCGACATCCGGGTGTAGTGCTTGTATTTCCGGATGGCGATCAGGTCCCAGGCCGGGTACGGCAGGGCGTCCAGATCCTGGATGTACCGCACGCGTGGGTTCTCTTTGATTTGGCCGTTCCGGCGATATACCAGCCCGTCGATGCCGTCGACGTTCTGTCCGCGCCGGATCGCGTCCACCAGGTCGTGAAACGTCAGCTCGCCCTCGCCCAGCACGACGTAGTCGAAGTGACCATCGCCCATCACCCTCTCAGCGTAGGCCGATGGGTGAGGCCCGCCCGCCACGACGATCGTCTCGGGCCGGATCTGCTTGGCCACCGCCGCCGTGCGATGCAGGGCTTTGGTCTCAGCCGACAACGCCGACAGGCCCACCATGTCCGGCCGCCAAGTTCGTATCATCTCGGCGATGTCTCGGAACGGGACCTTCTCGATCGTTTGGTCAACGATGCGGCATTCGACGTCCTCCATCTGCTCGCGGAGGTAGCTGGCGAGGTACATGACGCCCAGCGGGGGGAGCATGGAATAGGGTCTGATGTTCTGTCGCGGCTTGACGAACAGAACACGATACGGTCTGGACATCACCAAACGCTCCACAATCCGGCGCCGCCGGTCATCATCGCATCCCTGCTCCCGCGCGCTCCGCTTCGTTCACGAGGCCGGGGTGGAATCCAGCTCGTCCTTTGGGGCGCGAAGCGGGGCGACGCTCGTTTCGAACTGTCGACAGCGCAGACATCGTGCGGGCGGATCGCCCCGCACCATGCTCGCCAGCATCTCCCGCATCCGCGGGCCGTTCACGATGGCCGGCAGGTCCGTCTCCATGACGTTCCCCACCGACAGTTCGCCGTTGATGTCGAAGCAGCACAACGACACGTCGCCATTGGTCAGCAGGTCGAGATTGCCGCGCCACAGCTCCAGACACATGGTCGGCGATTCGTCACCGAACTCGTAGAAGCACGGCGCGAACTTGAACTGGGAGATCAGCCCATCCCAATACGCGCGGATCTCGCCGATCCGATCGACGTTGTTGGGCGTGACGACGCACGAAGCCTTGACCTCCAGCTCCGGACGCTTGATCCGGTGCAGTTCGCGGACGTTTTCCCGAATTTCGTCCAGATCGATGCCGCGGTTTTCCCGTGCGGTCTCGGGGTCGGGCTCGATGCTGACGTTTACGACGCTCAATTTCGACCGGGCCACCATCTGCAACCGCTCGCCGGTCAGCTTCGTCCCGTTCGTGAACAGGATCACGCGGCGTCCCTTGCGGTGGACGTACTCGATCATGTCACCGAGTTCGGGATGCAACAGGGGCTCGCCGAGCAGCGAGAAGATCACGCTCTCGACCGTGTCCGGCAGGTGATCGACGGCCCGGTGGAAGATCTCCTGGCTCAACAGGTGCGGCCGCTTCGATTGGATCGCCCCGCTGCCCCAACAGTACTTGCATCGCAGGTTGCAGCCGAAGACCGGCTCGATCTGCATGCTGATGGCTCCCCAGATTCGGGGGATCCTCAGCTTGAAGTAGACGACGTTCATGGCTGCGGCCAGGATGGTCTTGGGTCGGCGAACTCGCTCGAAGATCCACTCCCCCTGGTCGCCGTTGTTGAACACGACCCTGGCGCCCAGGCGGTAAGCCTTCTTCAACACACGCTCGTAGCCACGCTGCATCATGGCATCTCTGCCCGTCCGCATCGTCCCGCGTCGCGGGTATGGGACCAAGCGCCGTCCGCCGTCGGGTCGAAAAGCTGGCGATGCGCCGGGATTCGCGCCCGCCGGATGGGGCCGTGCCGTACTACCCAACATCGTCTGCTGGCCGCCGTCGGTTCAGCGTCTCTTGTGAACCGCGGCCGGTCTGCAAGACATGCGCAAGACGCGCCACGTATACTATTCTAGCCCTACCGAGGGTCCGGGTCACGTCGGCCGGCCGGATCCGTGCCGGACCTCGCCGGCGCCCATGCAGTTTCGACCCGTCAGCCCTGACATTATGGGGCATGCCCTTCGACGATGGGGCCCCCTCAGGCCATAGTCGCCAGTCGCTCGCGCGTGATCTCGTTGACCATCGGCTGGCCCCGCACGAAGCGGAGGATCTCGTCGACGGCGTACTGGCCCTGGCGAAACCGTCCGTTCGTCGCGTGCCCGGCGATGTGGTTCGTCACGATCACGTTCGGCAGCGAGAAAAACGGGTGATCCTCCGGCGGCGGTTCAGGATCGGTGACGTCGATCAGGGCGAACAGCCGGCCCTTCCCGAGTTCGGCGGCCAACGCGGCCTCATCGACGTTCTGTCCGCGGGACGTGTTGATGAAGATCGCGCGGTCCTTCATCATCGCAAACTGCGCCGCCCCCATCATGTGCTTGGTGGCCGGCAGCGCCGGTGCACACAGGCTGACCATGTCGCCCCGGCGGAGCAGCTCGTCCAGCTCGACCTTCTCGGCGCCGAGCGCCGCTGCCTCCTCGGCGGTGATGTACGGGTCGTACACGAGTGGGTTCACCTCGAAGTGCCGCAGCAGCTTGATGAGCTCGCGCCCGACCAGGCTGGCCGAGATGACGCCCACGTCGATATCGAACATCTCGATGATCCGCTCGCCCCGTTCGGACCCCAGCGCCTCGCTGCGCCGGGACCAGTGTCCCGTTCGGGTCAGGGCCGGTATCGCCCATCCCCGCTTGCCCGCCACGATCAGGAACCCGAGGATCATCTGCGCAACCCCGACCGCCAGCGCATGGTTACAGCTGGACAGACGAACGCCGCGATCAAACAGGGCGTCGTCGACCAGGTGACGGACCGAACCGGCCGTGTGCATGACGAACTTGAGACGCCGGGCGGCCGCCAGGAGATCCCCCTTCACGGCCGGCGAGCCCCAGCAGGTCACGATGATGTCGGCCCGGGCCAGCACGTCGTCAGGCGGGACATCGTCCGTGTCGGCCATCGGGCCGCCGACGGGCTCGACCGCCGCCTCGAGTCGCTCGATGTCCTTGGGTCGGTAGCACGAGGTGAACATCTCCTGGGTCAGCAAGTAGAGAAGGGTCGGCTTGTCTGGCACGTCATGGTCTCCACCCGAGAAGCATAGGCGATCCGTCCGCAGACCGCCCGGGATCAGGTCAGGGGAAGATTATAGATCCCTTGACCAACCGGTCCAACTCGCCGGCAGTGCCCCGACGGCGGCATCGGGCCCGGTCGATCGTTTGACATCGCCCGCGCCGCCGGATACCACTGCCGACGAGATTCGAAGGAGAGATCCTGATGGCCGGCGATGAGTCCACGGATGTCACCAGAGCGCTGAAGCAAGACCTCCAGACGGACGCGCTTTTGGGCGCGAAGGGCGTGCCCGTTTCGTCCGCTCGCATCGCCGAGCTGCAGGCCGCCGGGGAACAGGCGTCGGAGCCCGGGGAGGCCCGTGCCCAGGCTCAGCGCGGCCCTGGTAGCGAGGAGAAGGTCGAACAGCTTCGCGCGCTCCAAGAAGAACACGTTCGAGACTGCACGGTCTGCCACCTCTCCGAGACGCGAACGCAGACGGTCTTCGGCCAAGGCGACCCCGACGCCCGCATCGTCTTCGTCGGCGAGGCACCGGGATTCGAAGAGGACCGACAGGGCATCGCCTTCGTCGGGCGCGCCGGGCAACTTCTGACGGCGATGATCGAGCGCGGCATGGGCTTGAAACGCGAGGACGTCTTCATCTGCAACGTGCTGAAGTGCCGCCCCCCCAACAACCGTACGCCCTCCACCGACGAGATCGCCGCCTGCTCACCCTATCTGTTCCAGCAGCTCCAGATCATCCAGCCGGAGGTCATCATCGCGCTGGGCGCCCCCGCCGCCCAGACGCTGCTCAACACGCGCGACTCGATCGGCCGGCTCCGCGGGCGGTTTCATGACTTCTATCTCTCGGGCGCGGCGCTGATGGGGCCGATCGTTCCGCTCATGCCGACCTATCACCCGGCCTACCTGCTGCGCTCGCCCGGCGAGAAGCGCAAGGCGTGGGAGGATCTCAAGATGGTCATGGAACGTCTGGGCCTGCCCATCCCCGAGCAGTTCCGCTGATCGGCGGCGCCCGGTCGCCGCGGAGAGTCACAGGTAGATGCCCATCATTGACGCACACCATCACTGGGTCAACGAGCCGGACTACCTCGACCGACTGTTGACCGAGATGGACCGACTCGACATCGAGAAGGTCGGCCTGATCGCCCTGGGCGTACCGTTCCAACGGCTCTTCTTGGAACAGGCCGAACCGACCGGGTGTGCCGACAACGAAGCGCTGGCCCGCGTGCTCGCCGAGCAGCCTGATCGCTTCTTCGGGTACGGGTTCTTCCGACTCGGGTCCGACCCGGTCGAGCGCGTGGACTGGTTCGTCGAGAGTGGCTTCGTCGGCGTCAAGTTCCACCTGCCGGCCTGGGACTACGACGACGATCGGTGCTTCGACGTCTACGCGCGTGCCGCGGAACACGGCCTGCCGTGTCTGTTCCACACCGGCGTCTTCTGTTTGCCCGAGCCGCTGCCGGGCCAGCGGGTCAGCTCCGCCCGTTGTCGTCCCGTCATGCTCGACGCGGTCGCCAACGAGTTTCCGGAGCTGAAGATCATCATCGGCCACATGGGCGTCTGCTGGGGAGAGGAGGCCGCCGCCCTCTGCCGGATCTATCCGAACATCTACACGGACCTGTCCGGCAGCCTCGGCGGCTGGCGGGACGCCAAGCCCATCGACTGGTTCGCCGAGATGCTGTACTGGCCCGACGCCCATCGCAAGGTCCTGTTCGGTAGCGACGTTCACTGTGCCGAGTTGGAAGCCACGCTTCAGGCCCAGACGAGTATCTTCAAGCAGATGGGTTGGTCCCAGGATAGGATCGAACGTGTCCTGTACGACAACGCGCGCGAGGTCTTCGGTCTCGCGTGTCCCTGCGAGGAGTGAGTAGGCAAGAGCAGGGCAGAGGACGGCCGCTGCGAAGCTACAGCAACTCGCGGAATTGCTCGACGCTCAAGTTGGCGTCGCGCAGAATCGCTTTCAGCGTTCCGGGCTTCAGTGTATGGTGATCGGGTACCGTCACCGGCCGACGGGTTGTGTCTGTGGGGTGTCGCATACGAACGTGACTGCCACGCTGGCGGACAGCCAGGTACCCGAGCTGTGACAGCGCCGCGATCACCTGACGGCCTGAAACCACCGGGAGTCGCGTCATCGACTTACCGAAACCTCGGTGACCAGTGGGGGGGAACTTGGGGGTACCGGCTCGCCCGTTTCCTCGAGATCTTCCAGAACCAGAAGGATGGCCTCGCGGATGTTGGCCAGCGCCGCTTCACGTGTATCGCCCTGGCTGTAGCATCCCGGCAGCGAAGGACATTCGACGAAGAACCCGCCATCGGGCTGCGGCACGAGGACAACGTGGAACGATTGGTTCATGCTGGGTATTGTATCCACGGACGATGGCGAATACAACCGTCGCGTAATCCGGCGGCGCGTGCGCAATCGCGTCGACATGTTTCAAGAAGCGAGGGATGATGCGACCATGCCTTATCAACTGTACATCAACGGGCAGTGGACCGACGCTGCGGGCGGCGGGACGCTGGACGTCCTGAACCCCGCGACCGGTGATCCAGTCGCGTCGTGTGCGTATGGCGACGTTGCCGACGCGACGGCGGCGATCGGGGCGGCTGCGGCTGCCTTTGCCGATTGGCGGGCGATGACGGCGTACGAACGGGCCGGGTTCCTCCACAAGGCCGCGGAGCTGGTCCGGCAGCGCGTGCCCGACATCGCGCGAGCGCTGACGCTCGAGAACGGCAAGCCGCTGGCCGAAGCGACGGGGGAGGCCCGCGGGTGTGCCGGGTGGCTGGATTGGTTCGCCGAGGAGGGCAAGCGCGTCTACGGGCGGATGATCCCCAGTCAGTTCGGGCACAAGCGCCACTGGGTCCTCCGCCAGCCGGTCGGCGTCGTCGTTGCGGTCAACGCGTGGAATTTCCCGATCAACCTGATGAGCCGCAAGCTGGGCGCTGCCCTGGCGGCCGGGTGCTCCCTGGTCTGCCGTCCCGCGACTCAGGCCCCGCTCAGTGCGATGCTGATCTACGAGTGCCTGCACGACGCGGGCTTCCCGCCGGGCAGCGTCGGCCTGGTGACCGGCCCGGCCGACAAGATCGTCCCCGCCATGCTCGCGCACCGGGCCTGCCGAAAGCTTGCCTTCACCGGCAGCACCGAGGTCGGCAGGGAGCTGATGGTCCAAGCGGGCCAACGGATCACGAAGCTGTCGCTCGAACTCGGCGGCCATGCCCCGCTGATCGTCTTTCCCGACGTACACATCCCCGACGCGGTCGAGCAGACCGTCATCGGCAAGTTCCGAAACGCCGGCCAGAGCTGCATCGCCGCCACGCGCGTCTACGTCCACCAAGACGTCTTCGACGCGTTCAGGACGGCCCTGCTCGAACGGACCGAGAAGATCGTCGTCGGCAACGGCCTGGACGACGGCGTGGAGATGGGGCCGCTCTTCGACGCCCAGCAACTCACCCGTGCGGAGGCCTTCGTCGCCGACGCCGTGGCCAAGGGCGCCGAGGTCCTCACCGGCGGGCGCCGGTTGACCGGCGGGGCCTACGACGCCGGGTCGTTCTTCGCTCCGACCGTCCTGACGAAGATCACGGCCGACATGCGACTCGCCCGGGAAGAGATCTTCGCCCCCGTCTTGCCGCTGATCCCCTTCGAGCGCGAGGACGACGTGATCGCCGCCGCGAACGACACCGAGTACGGCCTGGCCGGCTACGTGTTGGTGCGAGACTTCGCCACGGCCATCCGCGTCTGCGAGTCGCTGGACTGCGGCGTGGTCGGGCTGAACGACACCGTCCCGACGGTGCCGCAAGCCCCGTTCGGCGGGTGGAAGGAGAGCGGCATCGGCCGGGAGGGGGGGTACGAAGGCATCGATGCGTACATGGAGACCAAGTACATCAGCGTCGGACTGTAGATGCAGGACGACGCGCAGAGCCTAGTGGAAACCTCCGCGAGGATGATGACGACCATGAACCAGAACGCCAAGACGAGTTCCACACTGACCGAGCTGGAATGCGCCGCATGCGGTGAGACGTATGCGCCCGATCGACTGCTGAATCTCTGCCCGGCCTGCAGCAAGCCGTTGCTGGCCCGGTACGACTTGTCGGCCGCGGCCAAGACGCTCACCCGAAACGCGCTGAACGGGCGACGCGCCGATCTGTGGCGCTACGAGGAGGTCCTCCCCGTGCAGGACCCCGCCGCCATCGCCAGCCTGGGCGAGGGGTGGACGCCGCTGTTGCCCGCCGCCCGCCTGGGCGAGCAGATCGGCTGCGCGAACACCTACGTCAAGGACGAATCGTGGAACCCCACCGGGAGCTTCAAGGCCCGCGGCCTGAGCGTGGCCGTCTTCCGCGCCTACGAGTTGGGTGCCACGGCGCTGGCCATTCCGAGCGCCGGCAACGCCGCCGGCGCGATGGCCGCCTACGCCGCCGCCGTCGGATTGCCCGCACACGTCTACATGCCCAGCGACGTCCCGCCGACGTTCCGGGTCGAGTGTGCGGAACTCGGCGCGGAGGTGACGCTTATCGACGGCCTGATCACCGACTGCGGCAAGATCGCCCGCCAGCGCGCAGACGAAGAAGGCTGGTTCGATGTCAGCACACTGAAGGAGCCTTATCGCATCGAGGGCAAGAAGACCATGGGCTACGAGTTGGCCGAGCAGCTCGGCTGGTCGCTTCCCGACGTGGTGATCTACCCCACCGGCGGGGGGACCGGCCTGGTGGGCATGTGGAAGGCGTTCGACGAAATGGAACGGCTCGGCCTGATCGGTCCTGAGCGGCCGAGGATGGTTACGGTGCAGAGCGATGGCTGCGCCCCGATGGTCAAGGCCTTTCACGAGGGCAAGGACGCCGCCGAGCTCTGGCCAGACGCCAAGACCGTCGCCGATGGCCTGCGCGTCCCCGCTGCGGTGGGGGATTTCCTGATCCTCCGCGCGCTGCGTGAGAGCGGCGGCACGGCCGTTGCTATTCCTGACCAGGAGATGCTTGACGCCGCCCGCACGATGGGATCGACCACCGGCATCTTTCCGGCCCCCGAGGGGGCGGCTTCTCTGGCCGCCCAGGTCCGGCTATTGAAGGACGGTTGGATCCGACCGGATGAATCGGTGCTCCTGTTCAATACGGGGACCGGGCTGAAGTACGCCCACTTGTGGGCGTAGGACTGTCAACTCAATCGGTCGTCCAGGCCCGCGTCGGCCGCCGCTTGGCGAATGCGTCGGTTGAGCTGGTCGACGTAGTCGGCCCGGCAAGTGGTGTCGAAAAGCACACAGCGATAGACCTCGAGCAGATCGGTCCATCCGTCGCGAAGGAAGGCTTGCACGCTCGGCCAGACGCGCGGCCGCGGATTCAGCGTGTCGGTCCAGATCCGGTCCACGTCGGCCTCAGCCGCCAGCGCGAACAGCCGCGCCAGCGCCTCCGGCGTGTCGCTGATATTGGGCAGCAGGGGACCGAACATCACGGCCGTTTCCAGCCCCGACGCTTTCGCCTCGCGGAGCACTCGCAGCCTGGCCGACACCGGCGACGCCCGCGGCTCCCACAGCCGCGCCGCATCCTCGTCCGGGGTGGTGATCGTGACGCCGACGCGAGCCTCCCGGCCTGCCAAGACGTCCAGATCCCGCAAGACCAGGTCGCTCTTGGTCAAGATGTTCAGGCGAAACCCTGCCCCCAGAAGCATCTGGCAGCACCGACGCGTCAATCGATAGTGCGCCTCGACCTCCTGCCAACCGTCGCAGGCGCTGCACGTGAAGACCGATCCCGGACGGAGCCTGCGGAGCTGCCGCGTCAGGACCTCGGCCGCGTTGATCTTGACGTCGACGAACGCGCCCCATGGCTCATCGTGCGGATGGAAGCGTTGCATGAAGCGGGCGTAGCAGTAGACGCAGCCGTGCCCGCACCCCGTGTAACAGTTAAACGAGTAGTCGGCGATCCCGGAGCGGTTGAGCAGGCTCTTGCAGCGGACCTCGCGGACGACCACGCCCTCGGCCGTCACGGACGCGACCGGCGAGGACGGCTCGGCCGGGTCGAACAGACTTCCCTGTTGATGCTTGGGCACGCTTCTGATCCAGCTTGCCGGATCCCGCGGACGACGAGACCCTTACCGGAAGCTACCCAAACAGGATGACATCGGCAAGGCAGCGTCCCCATACTCAACCGGGTGCCCAGGATTGCGGTGCCATCCGTTGACCCGGTGGGGCGACGCGGGTTCGTTGTTCAGGTATCATGTCCGGCCGCTTGGGCCGAGACCCGAGTCATGTGAGTGTGCTGGCCCTGTCTGCGGAGGAGCAAGAGATGTCAAGCAAGACCATGTTGAGCGTTGTGATCTGCACTGTCTTAGGCGGAGCGGTGGGATGCGCTTCTGCGGAGCGGGAGCGGCGCGGCCCGCGCCGAGACGCCCCAAGGCGTCCGCGCCGCCCGGGCCGCGTGTCGATTCCGGAAACCAAGCCATTGCCGAAGGACGAGGCGGAGAAGCGGATCCTGGCCGTGCTGGACGACATGCACGAGAACCAGCGGCGCGGGATGATGAACGTGCCGCCGGAAGACGGCCGGGTGCTGCGGTTGCTTACGGAGGTCGCCGGTGCCAAGCACGTCGTCGAGATCGGTACGTCCAACGGGTACTCGGGCATCTGGATGTGCTTGGCCTTGCGGAAGACGGGCGGCAAGCTGACGACCTTCGAGATCAACGAGCCCCGTGCCGCGCTGGCCCGGGAGAACTTCAAGCGGGCCGGCGTCGAGAAGATGGTCACGATCGTCATGGGCGACGCCCACGAGACGGTCACGAAACTCAAAGAGCCGATCGACGTCCTGTTTATCGACGCCGACAAGGCGGGTTATGGCGACTACCTCAAGAAGCTCCTGCCGCTGGTGCGTCCGGGCGGGGTGATCTTGGCGCACAACGCCGTTTCATTGGCAGGACAGATGAAGGACTATCTCGACGCCGTCACCACGGACCCGAAACTGGACACCCTCTTCTTGCACAAGCACGCGACAGGCATCGCCGTGACGCTCAAGAAGCGTTGACGGTCCGCCAACGAAACGGCACTTGAGGTCCCCGTGCCAGAGACACCGAAGAAAGAACTGTCGCTGTTTGATTCGACCTGCCTGATCGTGGGGATCATCATCGGGGCAGGGATCTACCGGATGGCGCCGGACATTGCCAAGGGGGCCTTTTGTTGGTGGGGCCTCCTGGCGATCTGGGTTGTGGGGGGGCTGCTGTCTCTGTGCGGCGCGCTGGGATACGCGGAGCTCGCCACGGCGTATCCCCGCGAGGGCGGCGACTACGTCTACCTGAGCCGCGCCTACGGCCGATGGGCGGGGTTCCTGTTTGGCTGGATCCAGCTCGCCGTCGTCCGGCCCGGTGACATCGCGGTGATGGCGTTCGTCTTCGCGGCGTATGCCCGGGCGATCTGGGACCCGCTGGCGAACACCGCGTTTCCCTACGCCCAACAGGTCTACGCTGTTCTCGCCGTCGTGCTGCTGACCGCGGTCAACATCGCCGGCGTGCGGGAGGGCAAGTGGACGCAGAACCTTCTGACGACCGTCAAGGCGTTGGGTCTGCTGGCCATTGTCGGCGTGGCGCTGGCGGCCCCACGGCATTCCGGAACCGCACCATCCTTCGATCCGCTGCCGCCAAGCCTGGCGTTGATCTTCGTTCTGTTCACGTTCGGGGGCTGGAACGAGATGGCCTACGTTGCCGCCGAGGTGAAGAACCCTCGCCGCAACATCGTCCGCGCATTGGTGCTCGGCACGGTCGCCGTCACGGTCCTGTACCTGATGGTCAACGGGGCGTTCCTCTATACGTTAGGCTATGCGGGGACGGCTACTTCCGAAGCGGTTGCGGCGGACGCGGTCTCGACGCTCTTCCCGGACGTCGGCGGCCGACTGATCAGCGCCCTGGTCTGCATCTCCGCCCTGGGGGCCGCTAACGGGTTGATCTTCGCCGGTGCGCGGATCTCCTACGCCGTCGGCGCCGAACACCGGGTCTTCAGCGTCCTGGGCAAATGGCACGCGCGAACGGGAACCCCCCTCTGGGCACTGTTCGTACAGGGCGCGATTGCGATGGGACTGATCCTGCTGCTCGGCAGACTCGTAGACACGATCCTCTACACCTCCCCGGCCGTTTACACTTTCTACCTGGCCACCAGCCTCGCCGTCGTCGTCCTGCGCTACAAGGAGCCCGGCGTCGAGCGTCCCTACCGCGTCACGGGCTATCCGGTCACGACGATTCTCTTCTGTGCCGTCTGCGCATTCCTGATCTACAGCGCCGTGATCTACAAGCCATGGATCGCCGCCGCCTCACTCTTCATCCTAGGGCTGGGCCTGCCCATTTACTGGCTGAGCAGACGTTTCAAGCCTGTCGGGAACACGTAGCGGGCCTCAGCGCCCTTGTCTGAAGGCGAATCAGTATTCTTCCCGCTCCCGGGCGACGACGTCGGTGTAGGGGCTCAGTCCGAACCAGCGTCGGGATTTCTGGGCCGTTGCGGTGACAGTCAGTTCGACCGGTTGTCCCGGGCGGATCTGCGACCTGGGCACGGTTAGGAAGAACAGGCCCAGGCTGTCCACACCGACGCGGCGTCGGACCATGTACTGCAGTCGGACCGCCCCGTCCTTGCTCTTCCAGCTCGTCGTGGTTTGTGCGAACGGGAAATCGAGGACGTGTCGGCCGTTGAGGGCCAGGCTGAAGTGACCGCCGCCGGGCTCGGACCGCCAGCCGATGCCACCAGCCCAAACAAACGTGACGGCCCGACCGGACCCATCCGCCGGAACGACCGCGGTGGCCCAGCGGAGCTTCTGCCGGCCGTCGGTCTGGCGGACGACGTAGTTGGACGCCTTGTCCTCGCGGTAGCTATACCAGATGCTCAGCGGCTCGGTGCGTTCGAGGACCTTGCCAAGTCCCTCGACCCACGTGGCCGGATCGGGCCGGCCGACGCGGGCCACACGCTTGCGTAGCCAGTTCATCGGCAGATCGACCTTCGGGCGGAACGCGTCGCTCCGGACGTAGGCGAGCAGTCGACGATACAGCCAATCCGCGGCGGGATCGGCCTGGCGCTGAGGCCGCGACAGGTTCATCGCGCTGACCAGCAGTCTGCCTCTGCCCACCTTGGCCTCGAACAGATAGGCCTTGCGACGCATCTCCCACGGGACGTCGAGACACCAAACGATGGGGTCGATCCGGACGGGCAGGGCTTCCGTCACCACCACGGCGCGTTCGTCGACCAGACCGGCCATCTGCAGATCCCCATAGCCGTCGTGCGGGAACCCCTGCATCGCCGGATGCGGCTGGATCATGTTGCCGTAGCTGGCGTCGGCCGTGGTGCTTCCCTTCCACCAGGCCGGCTTGAACCGCCCGCGTAACGTTGGGAAGACGGCGTCTTCGTCCATCACGCAGACGACGCCGCCCGACGCCAGCCGGTCGAGCGCCGCGTCGGTCAGCCATCGCGTGCGCAGGACGTCCGTGCCGCTGGCGGGCGCTTGCTGCTCGTCGGTCGAGCGGGGGAAGATCCATATCGCCCACTGGTTCTTTATGGGTCCGGCGGTCGCCTTGACGACGAGCTTCTTCGGCGCGTTGACGGCCGGCGCGGCGATCTTGCCCGTCCAAGGACCGATCAGCCCGCGCCCGCCGACGCCCTTCGGTGGTTGCAGCGTGGCGGGCCGATCGCCGACGGTGATGCTCACCTGATCAAGACGCGGCTTGGCAGCCTTCGGTCGGAAATCCGACACGAACACCCGCAACGGAATCGACTGGCCCGCCCAGTAGTTGACGCAGTCGTGATCCCACAGCACGACGGCCTGTCCGAAGAACTGCCGCCCCGTCTCGGGCGTCAGCGCGCGGACCTCGTCGAACTGGCTCACAACGCCCGTGCTCTGCGTCCAGTAGTCGCGGAACAGCCATTGGTGATGGCCGTCGACCTCGGGGCCGAGCCGTGCAGCCTCGATGTTCAGCTTGATCAGGTTGGCCTGCAGCCGACGCGACGCCGACAGCATCGCGGGTAGGTGTCCGGTGAGTCCGCGCCGGCGGACCTGCTCGGCCATCTGCTCCAGCCAGAACGGCCTGACTACGCCGTCGTACTTCGGGATGTCGGCTGGGTCGGGCAGCACGGAGATGTTGCTGGTCTCATGGCTGATAACGGGGCGCTTCGGCGGATCCTTCATCTGGAATTTCCCCCGCCGCTGGCCCCACGGAATGTTACGGATGTCGAACATGATCGTAAGGTAGTCGAGCGTGGGCCGGTTCAGGTCGCCGCCCACGCCATCGGCGTCGATCACGGGCCGGGTGGGGTCGAGCCGCTTGGCCATCTTGTACAGCTCGGGCGCCAGCTCGAACCCGCTCCACATCTCGTTGTTCATGCACCACGAGAACACGGACGGATGGTTCCGCATCTGTCGGATGTACGTCTGCCAGACGTACCGGTAGAGGTCATGACCGCGCTTCGTGGCGGCCTTGAAGAAATGCCCGTACGCGATCGGTAGCTCGGGTTGGACCAGGATGCCTACTTCGTCGGCGGCCGCCAGGTACGACTCGGGTGGCATCATCGAGTGATGGCGAACGCCGTTCAGCCCGAACGCCTTTCGACGCAGCAGATACTGCCGCCAGAAGGCCACATCCGGCGGCGGCGAGAACGTCCTTGGATGCGTGAAGTCGTCGCCGTACCCCCGGAAGAAGAACCGCTCGCCATTCAGGTAGAAGTCGTTGCCGCGGATCTCCAGCCGGCGCTGGCCGAAACGGACCGAACGCTCGTCCAGCGTCTGATCGCCGCGGGACAGAACGAGGCGCAGCGTGAGCAGATGCGGCGTCTCTGGCGTCCACAGCGGCGCAGCGCGGAGGTCCAGATCCCACGCCAATGGGGTCTTGCCGTCTACAGAGTGTTTGCCTGTCCCCAGCGCCGGACCGGCCGGCCCATCCGCCTGCCACCGCGTCACGCCAAAGTCGACCGACAATCCATTGAGCTTGGCACCCTCCGTCCGCCCAAGCTCGACCTGGACCCGCGCACGACCCGAGGCGGGGTCCGGCTGGACGAACACGTCTGCCATATGGATGTCGTCGGTGGCCTCGAGGGTGATCGGCTCGAAGATGCCACCCCAGTCGACGTCCATGAAATCCAGGATGTCGAACGTGCCCGTCAGCGGATCGCGATCGCGATGCCGACGGCTATCGACGGCGATCACCATGACGTGCTGTCGACCTGGCGCGGCGAGCCGCGTGACGTCAAACCTGAAGGACACGGGATAACCCCAGTGCTCGCCGACCCGTTGTCCGTCGATCCAGACCGTGGCCGACCGATGCGCCCCGCCGACGCGAAGCCACACCCGCCGATGCGCCCAGTCGGCCGGCACGGAGAACGTCCGCCGGTACCAGCCGACACCCACTGCGTTGTGGCGGGTCTTCTGGGTCGGCTCCCCGATGCCCTGGGCATCCCAGCAGCCCGGAACGCGGAGCTTCTCGGGATATGCCACTCCCGTCCGAAACCACCCCTCGCGTTCGCCTCGGTCATCCGGCGCGAATCGGAACGCCCAGACGCCGTCCAGCGACACGGTCGGCCGGGCCGCCGCCGAAGCCGCCATCGTTGCCAGCAACACCAGTCCTCGCACAGCAGCAGATCGCGTCATCGTGTGTGCCTCCCAGCTCGGAATGTCCTTTCGCCGGCCTGAGTGCTTCGTTCGGCGTTCGTAGGGTCCGTATTGTACGGCCCTGTTTGGGGAAATGACCCCCCGTCTGAGAGGGAATCTGCCCGAAATCGCCGCGGTCCGGCATGCCGCTGGCGGGCCCGTGAAAAACCTCGAATTTCACCCTTGACGAGTGAGAAGGGGGCGGCTAAGTTAGTTAGTGCTTACTAGGCTCCGCCGTCGAGCGGGACGATCGAGTCGCCAACCGCTTCGACGTTTGCGACTAGGGCTGTTGAGAATCCCGTCGCCGAGCCATGGGCGCGGCGACGTATCTGAGAACCAATTACAGGCCTCTTCCCCACTCCTTACGGGGCCGTCCGCTGCATGCTGGGCGGCCCTTGCCTTTTTTGGGTCCTGTCGCGCGTGGCGGAGAGATTCCCACCGCGTTTTCTTGTTCGCATCCCTAACCACCTGCCCGCGCGCACTGTCCATCATCGTGAAGCGACCAGATGGCATCGGACAGGCCGGGCCAAACGGGTCGCCCGACAAGACAAACTGATCGGGAACATCGATCCCAGTGAGGTATGGAGAGCCAAAATGAACACCGCCAAGATGACGTTCGGAGGGTTGTTGGCTGCGGCTGTCGTGGGGGCGTTGGCTGTTGCACCGGCCGATGCGGGTACCTTCGTTTGGGTCAGCGACGGCCCCAGTGACTTCTACTACGCGTCGTCCCCAAGCTACTCGTCGTATTCCTACGCGACCTACAGCCCGAGCTACTCGTCCAGCTACAGCCGGGTCTCGTATCGAAGCACCTACACCACCACGCACGTACCAAGCTACTACAGCGTCTCTTACACCAGCACGAGCCCGAGTTACTACAGCCGCAGCTACAGCTACCGGAGCTACACCGTCAGCCCTTCGTTCGGCAGCGGAGACTACACGGAGATCGTACATACTGGCCCTGACGTGACCATCATCAACATCGACGACTGACCCACCCTCGCGACCGTCGGCAAACGGCGGACAACTTGCCAGACACTCGGATCGGTTCCTCGCAGGCCCGCAGCCCCCAGCTGCGGGCCTGGTTGTTTGTTGGGCGTCCGCGCGGCCGGCGGCTACGTGTACCGGCCCGGGTGATAGCGGTTCAGCCGAGCTTTCAGTTGCGGGATCATGTCCGCCCGGCCGGTTCGCTCGAACCGTTCGAACATCTGTTCCGGCGTGTAGTACAGGAACGGGCCCACCGGCACCATCTGCTCCATCGGATCGGGCCCGCCCCCCTTGTTGATCTGCTCTTGACGCCAAATCTCCATCAGCGCGGTCAACTCGCCGACCTTGTCGGGGCGTTCGGCGGCCAGGTTGACGGCCTGGTGTGGGTCCGAACGCATGTCGTGCAACATGATCGGATCGTCGTACGGATACAGGCCCGGATGCAGCACACGGATCATCAGCCAGTCTGGCGTACGAACGGCCCGCGTCAGCGTGTAGATGCCGTGATCCCATACCTGGTACGCCCAACCCTCGAACGCCTGACCGCGGAGGGCGGGTGCGAAGGATCGGCCGTCCCACCGCGATGGCGTGGGCAGGCCCAACAGCTCACACACCGTCGGGCCGAGGTCCATGCCGTAGATCATCGCGTCGCATCGTCCGGGTTGCGTCGTCACGCCCGGCCAGCGGACGACCATCGGGACGTGGTGCACCGCCTCGTTGGCGATGCCGTGGTCCATGTACTGCCCGTGCTCGCCGAACGAGTCGCCGTGATCGCCGCTGACGATGATGGCCGTCTCGTCCAGGAGGCCCTGTTCGTCGAGCACGCTCAGTACCTGGCCGATGTGATCGTCGGTGTAGGCGATCGATGCGTCGTAGCCGTCGATCAGCATCCTGAAGTCGTCGGTCGTACGGATCGCGTCGGGCATGTACGGCACCGGCCGGGAGTACCCGCCGCCCATCCCGGGGCGGTCCTCGTAGCCCGTGTACATGTCGACGGCTGCTCGGGGGCCGTAGAACGACTGATGGGCGTCGATCGTGGCCTGGTCCGGCCAGTCGGGCGCGGGCTGATCGCAGAACCGCGCGGGCCAGTCTTCGGGCGTGCGGTAGTGGCTGTGGATGTCCCAGTAGTGCAGGTGAATGAACCAGTTGTCCTCGCTGGCGTGCTGGCGAAACCAGGGGAGGAAGGCGGCATTGACCTCGTCGGCTCGCTCCTGGCCGCGCTTCCGTGTGAAGGTGTGGATCTCCTCCCAGCCGCTGGCGAACCACCAGGCGTTGTGGCGATCGTGGAAGCAGCTGAACGTCACCGTCTTCATCCCCTGTTGCCACAACTGCATCGGCAGCATCGGGCGGTCCATGTCCCGCCAGTGGCCGCGGTACAGGTCGGTGTATCGAAACGCCTCGCCCACGTCGTGGTGACCGACCACGCCGTTGTTGAACCCGAACCGTCCCGAAAACAACGCCGCCCGCGACGGGATGCAGGGCGAGTTGGAGCCGTAGCAATGGGTGAACGTCACGCCCTCTTGTGCGATGCGGTCGATGTTCGGGCTGGTGTTGCGGGGATACCCGTTGCAGCCCAGATGGTCGGAACGGCAGCAGTCCAGATCGATATACAAGACGCGCACGGGCCCTCCTCCTTGCGATAAGCGGTCACAGGTTACATCACGTGTTACAGGGCAGTATAGCGTCTCGGCCAGCCCGCCAATAGGTGCAGCCAACATAGGGTACAGGAAGCAGACTGGCGGGGCACGCCCCTAGGGAAGGACGACATCGTCGCCGCATTGCCATTCTTCGTAGAAGCCGCTGTCGTCGTGGACGACGCTGCGCGAGGGGAAGTAGTAGTCGGGCCTGCGCGACTCGGACTCCTTGAGCGGCTCGGCGTGGCCGTCAAAGAAGACGGCGTTGATGGTGTCCTTGTTGCCGTGTCGGTAGGAGAGCTTACCTGCGTCTTCTTCGCCGTACTCCCGGGACGCGACGTCGCACGGCGGCTGGGCCGATTGATTGCCCGCAAAGGCCTTCTGGAGAATGCAGTAGTCCATCGTCGCGGGGGGATCGTAGTAGCGAAAGCCATCGGCCAGCAGCACCTTCAACGATTCGGTGCCCACCCGCTCGAACCGCGGGACGTAGTGCTCGGGCATTTGCACGTTGTAGTTGTCTGGCCACGCGACTTTCCACACTTCGTCGGTCGAGATCCCCGTGGGCGGTTCGAGGCGGTACTCCTGATAGAACCCGGGGCCGGCTCGCATGAAGGTGTTCATGGTTAGATAGCTAACGGCTTGAATCACCGGATAGTCCTGGTCCTGCGGGTAGGGCCCGTAGGTCTCCTGATTGCACGGGCAGCCGAAGACGCCCTCCGTCAGGCCGCCGATCAGATCCTTGCGCTCTTTCCCGACGATGCTCGTGTTCAACTTCGGCGCAACGGCGCCCGCGAAGTCGTACCAATCACACACGGCGTCGCCCGGCTTCCACACGTCGGTGCCGGGCGTCAACGTGAAGTGCATGCCGCTGGTCAGCGGGCTGCCCGGGATGGCGTCGTCGTAGTCCAGGGCGTAGTCGGTGGCGGCTTGGGCGAGCGTTCTGAGCTGAGCGGAGCAGGCGATTCGCTTGGCCAAATTCCGCGCCGAAGAGAGGGATGGGAGCAAGATGCTCATCAGCAAGGCCAAGACCGCTACCACGGTGAGCAATTCGAGGAGTGTGAACGCGCGCTGCCGACCGGGATTAGTGAGCACGGGATACCTCCGCCCCGCAATGAGGGCAGTACGTAGGCTCATCAACGCCGCGCTGCCGGTTCAGCACCACGGCCGTGCCGCAATTCCCGCACGGATGCGTCCCGTAGACCGAGCGTTTCCCACAGCGCGGGCATCGAAGGGGCAAGACCTCGCCCACCTGTAGTCGCCGCTGCGCCTTGTAACCGCAATCGGGCGTGACACACATCAGACTCGGCTGGCCGCTCTCAGCGTGCCCCCACAAGAACCGATAGCCTATGGCGCCGATCACCAGGAGCGCAACAATGATGAGGACCGACATGCGTCGGCGATCCGCCCATTGCCGCCCCAAACGCCCCCCAAGCCCGACAAGGGTATCGGTAAAAATAGTTCGTGCTATCCTGTAATCAGATCTCATCGATACGCCGGATGGTACTGGCAAGAAAGAAGGGCGTCAATACGGGATCGGCCCCCGCCGCGGTCCCTCCGGGTGGGTTGGGGTTATCGCCCCCGCAGGCCACCGAGTTGATGGAGGAGGGCTCTGGCCTTGGGGTCGTCGGGATTGGCGGCGAGGACGCGGGCGAGAAGGCGCCTCGCCTCGTCCTTCTGATCGACTCGGACCAGGCAGGTCGCCAGGCTGACCATGACCGTCGGATCGGTGCGGAGTCCGAGGCTGCGCCGGAACAGCTCAATCGCCCGCTCGTATTGGCGGTTGCCCGCGTAGGCCTGGGCCAGCAGGCAGAGCACGCCGGGGTTGTTGGGTTCCAGCGCGTCAGCCTGTTGCAGCTCGGCGATGGCCTTCGCCCACTGTTTCTGTCTGATGAAGCACTTGCCGATCAGACCGCGACACTCGACGTCGCGCCGGTTATGCTCCAGCAATGCCCGCGCGTGCTCGACGGCCTCGGCGTAGCGTCCGAGGTGGTAGTGGGCCTTGGCCAGTTCGCGATGGGGCGCGAAGTTGTGCGGGTCGAGCTCGAGCGCCATCTCCAGGGCCTTGATGGCCTGTCGAAAGCGACGTTGGTCCAGCTCGATCCGCCCGAGCGCCAGGTAGGCCTCGGAACGGTCGTCGCCGGGGATGGTCGGCTCGAGCTGCGGACGGAGCATCTCCTGGGCGCGGTCGGGCTGTCCGGCGCGGGCGAGCATGGACGCAAGATTCCGTCGACCGAACCGTTCTGAGGAGGGAAGCGGAGGGCCCACGGGCCAGGCCATCAGGACCGTCAGGAGCGCCGCCACCAGACCAGCGGCCACGGTTCCTCGGCGATGCCCCTGCCGCCACCACAAGAGGGCCCGCTCGACGCCCCAACCGCCCAGAACGGCCATCAGGGGTACCATCGGCATGCGAAACCGCGACGATGTGTAGAACACCATGCACGTGATGAACCCAACCGCCAGTAGGATGAAGATCGGCCGGGCCTCGGCCCGACGAAGGGACAGCGCGACGCCCACGAGTCCCAGCGCGCCGACTACGCCAAACGGCACGATCAGAAACCGCAGGATTGAGATCACGGATCGTTCGACGCGGAAGGAATAGACGTTGGCCACCTCTTCGTTGTTGAAGAACAGCCGGAACTTCCGCCACATGATCCATGCCCACCAACGTGGGTACTTGCTGATGAACCGCAGCCCGCGTTTGTACCAGAACTTCGACGCTTCGCCGCTGGTGAGCTTCCGGCCGAGGACGGTCTCAGCCCGCGCGAGCTGTTCGCGATGCTGCGTGCCCACCCCGCCTGTGATCACGCCGGCGAAGCTCAGCGTGCCGGCAGCCGTGGGGTTGTTGCCCAGAAAGAAGGTGATACCACCCGCCGACGAGATGGGGATGAACTCGCCCTCGGCCTGCATGTTATGCCAGGTAAACGGCGCGATGGCGGCCCCGGCCGTCGCACAGACCGCCGCGCCCGCCAGGATGGCCGACCTCCCCAACCGCCTGTGGCGATACCACACCCATGAACCGGCAAGTGGAACGACCAAGAGGAAACTGGGTCGAAGCCCGCTGGCGGCGCCGAGCGAAAGCCCCGCGATCACCACCCACGCCCATCGCGTTCTGTCGAGTTGCCTGATGAGTCCGTAGACGGCCAGCAAGGACAGGAACGTCGCCATCGACTCGGTGAGCAGCTTGCCTTCGTTGGCGAGCAGCGGGCCGTAGCCTAAGCAGAGCAGCGCAGCCGTCACGGCCGACAGCCGATATCCGGCGCGGCGTGTGATCAGATAGACCAGCGACACGCTTGCGCAGCCCAGAGCCATCTGGACGCTCAACATCACGCGATGGCCGTCCGTGACGGCCAGCACGCCGGCCAGAAGGTAGGGATAGAGCGGCCCCTGCGAGTGAGCCATCTTCGGCGACGGCCAGTACCCCCCCAAAACGCCCCGCGCCCGATCCAGGTACAGGGCTGCGTCAGAGACCGGGCAGTCGAAGTAGGGCCAATCGCCCGACTGGATGACGTAGATAGTCCGGACCAAAACGGCCAGCCCGACCATCCCGCCCAAGACGATCCAGTCCGCTCCGCCAAGCCGCGTCGAAGCCGATGTCTGCCCTGGCGGACGTCCAGCGGGTGCGCTCGCGCCGTTTCCCTCAGCCGCTGTGGGGCTGTCGGGCAGTGTCGCGTGTTCGTCGGATGATCGATCCGTCATTGCAGGGCCCGCCGCGCGGACCGATCCTGGCGAGGTAGCCCACGTCGGCAGCACGTTCGTACGGCGATAGGATACCATGAATCATCCGAAGGGTCCGCACGACGGAGCCGCGGGATTCATCCAGCCCGGCAGCTCGTGTATGGGCGGATCAGAGACACGACCGCAAGGGAGCGTTCGGTCAGACCGATCTTGCCTGGATCGATCTGACCCGCACGGCGAACGATGCAAACTGCGGTGGGTCCGCTGTCGCGTCCGGTGTATGCAACCGAGGCACGCCCGCGTCTCCGCTGGCGTCAACGCTCCCTAACAGTCGCGCCTCTGATGGGGGCCGCCGGAGGCGTTGCGGATCCCGGATCCCCGGGCGACCAGGCGACGCTTGACACGTAACGTTTGGGAAGGTTAGGCTAATTAGGTTTGGTTTGTTGGCGGGAATTGCGGGGCCCGGTCTGGTGCCCCGTTTTCGTGTGCGTTCACGGCTCGGCGCTTCTGAGAGGCCCACGATGATGAACCTGCGGCAGCCTGGAAACACCCTGGTGGTCGGCCTGCAATGGGGCGACGAGGGCAAGGGCCAGATCGTCGACTACCTGAGCGAGGAGTTCGATATCATCGTCCGCTACTCCGGCGGCGCGAACGCGGGCCACTCGGTCAAGGTGGGAGACATGAAGCTCGGGTTGCACCTTGTCCCTTCGGGCATCCTGCGTGAGCGCGTGTTGTGCACGATCGCCAACGGCGTTGCCCTCGATCCGGAGGTGCTGTTCGAGGAAATCGACGTCCTCCGCGAACACGGGGTGAGCGCCGAGGATCGCCTGCGGATCAGCGACCGCGCCCATGTGGTCATGCCTTATCACAAGCTGGAGGACAAGCTGAGCGAAGCGGCGCTGAGCGAGGGTAGCAGGATTGGCACGACCGCCCGCGGCATCGGTCCACTCTACGCGGACAAGGCCAGCCGTACGAACGCGATCCGGGTCCACCAGCTCCTCGAGCCAAAGGTGTTCCGCGAACGGCTCAAGGACATCGTCGCGCGGAAGAACCGTGTCTTCGCCGCCCTCTACGATGCCGAGCCGATGGATGCCGACGCTATCTACGAAGCGTTCACGGCCCATGCCGACCGGCTCCGCCCGATGGTTTGTGACACGGCCCATCTGTTGCACGGGGCCGTCGCCGACGGCAAGCGTCTGCTGTTCGAGGGGGCACAGGGCAGCCTGCTCGATCTGGACCACGGTACGTTCCCATACGTGACCAGCAGCAACTCGAGCGCCTGCGGGGTTTCGGTGGGTACGGGCGTTCCGGCCCAGGTGATTTCGACGTTTTTGGGGGTGGCGAAGGCCTACACCAGCCGCGTCGGACGTGGCCCCATGCCGACAGAGCTCGACAACGGCGTGGGGCAGGCGATCCGCGACGTCGGTCGGGAGTATGGCACCACGACGGGCCGACCGCGTCGGTGCGGGTGGTTTGACGGCGTGGCGACGGCCTACTCGGCCAGGCTAGGCGGGATGAACGCGATCGGCCTGATCGGACTGAACGTCCTGAGCCAGTTCGACGAGATCAGCGTCTGCACGGGATACGAACTGGCAGGCCGCCGAATCGACCACTTCCCCTCCGACGTCGACGTGCTCGAGCAGGTCCGGCCCATCCTGGAACCCGTCGAGGGGTGGAAGCAGGACCTGAGCGGCTGCCGTCGCTGGGAGGACCTGCCAACGGCAGCGGCGGGCTATCTGGCCAAGATCGAGTCGATTCTCGGCTGTCCGATCGTGGCGGTCACGGTCGGGCCCGAGCGGCAACAACTGCTGCTTCGTCCTGCATGACGCGGTCGGCCGCCATGCACCGTTGACAGCAGGAGACAGGACCCATGCGTCCAGAGCCCCTCGATCCCCGCCAGCTGTTGGGCCTCGAGCCTGAGCAGCTCCCCCGGCACATCGCCATCATCATGGACGGCAATGGCCGGTGGGCCCAGGCCCGCGGACTGCCTCGGGTCCAGGGGCATCGCCAGGGCGCCAAGTCGGTCCGTGCGGTCGTTCGATCCTGTTCCCGGCTGTCCATGGAGTGCTTGACGCTTTACAGCTTCAGCCTAGAGAACTGGAAGCGCCCGCCGGACGAGATCGCCTCGTTGATGGAGCTCTACACCGAGTACCTCATCAAGGAGCGCGATGAGCTGATGGAGGGCAACGTCCGGCTGGTGCAGATCGGTCGGCGCGAAGGCCTGCCCCCGACGGTTCTCGAGGAGCTGGATCGGACGATGGCCCTGTGCCGCGACAACACGGGCATGACGCTGTGTCTGGCGCTGAATTACGGGTCGCGGCACGAGATCGTCCAGGCCGTTCGTGGCCTTGCCGCGCGGGTGGCCGACGGCGAACTGGCGGCCGATCAGATCGATGAAGACCTGTTCGCCGACTCGCTCTACACCGCGGGGCTTCCGGATCCGGACCTGCTGATCCGGACGGCCGGCGAGCGTCGCATCAGCAACTTCCTGCTGTGGCAACTCAGCTACGCCGAGATCTACGTGACCGACGTGTACTGGCCCGATTTCACGGCCGAACACTTGTATCAGGCCATCGGCGACTACGCTCGCCGCGAGCGGCGGTTTGGCACCGTGCCCCAGGCCGGCCCAGCGCCCTCGGGATCCGGGACGGCGAGCGATGGTTGAGCTGGACATCCCGTCATTCGGTCACGTCGCGTTGAGCCACGTCGTCAGCGATTTCACGGGGACCCTGTCGGTCGACGGGCGACTCGTGGACGGTGTGGCGGATCGCATCCGCACCCTCGCCGAGCAGATGACGTTTCACGTCCTGACGGCCGACACCTTCGGCACCGCCGCCGACGCCCTTGCGGGTCTGCCCATCGTCTTCCGGCGTCTGACCGGTCCGGAGGAGGCCCGGCAGAAAGCCGACTACGTCGCCGAGCTGGGCCCCGAACACGTCATGGCCATCGGAAACGGCAACAACGACCACGCGATGCTGGCCCTGGCCCGCGTGGGTGTGGCCGTCATCGAGAGGGAGGGAGCCTCCACCCGCGCTGTCCAGGCGGCCGACATGGTCGTCGTGGGCGCCCTAAGCGCGCTGGATCTGCTTCTGGAGCCGAGGCGGATCAGGGCCGGTCTTCGTTGGTGATCGCAGCGGTCAACAGCGACGGGAGAGAACGAACTCGCCCAGCGCCGACAGGCAATCGCGCGCCGCCGAGGCGGGCAGGTCCTCCAGGGCCAAGATCGCCCGTTCGGTGTAGCCATGGGCCAGCTGTCCGCAGTAGTCCAAAGCGTCGCTGTCGAGCAGGAGCCGACGGATGTGCCCCAGGCTGTCCGGCCGATCGTTTCTGATGGCGGACATCATTTCGGCGCGACCGGGCCCGTCGGCATCGGTGAGGAAACGGATGAGCGGCAGCGTAAGCTCGCCCTTGGCCAGATCGCGTCCGAGGGTCTTGCCCATCTCCTCTTCACTGCCGACCAGGTCGAGCATATCATCGGCGATCTGAAAGGCCATGCCCAGATTGTGGCCATAGTGCCCCAGCCCATCGGCGAACCGGGAGGGCGCGTCGTTCAGAACGGTGCTGAACAGCGCGCACGTACGGAGCAGGGCGGCGGTCTTCTTCGAGATGATGCCCAGGTACTCGGCCTCGCTCAGCTCCAGGTTCCGGCGATGGGCAACCTGCAGTAGTTCCCCCTCACAGATGACCTGACAGGTCTCGCTGAGAAGCTGAATTGCCTCGGGGGACTTCAGCGAGCTGCAGAGGCCAAAGGCGCTCGACATGACGTAGTCACCGAGGAGCACGGCGCCTTCGTTGCCCACCGTTCGGTTGAGGGACGGCATGTTTCGGCGGGAGTCTGCCTCGTCGATGACGTCGTCGTGAACCAGCGAGGCGATGTGGACCATCTCTGCGACCGCGGCCAGGGCGTAGCGATCGTCGGTGCATCCCCCCAGGGCTTCGGCCCCGAGCAAGACCAACGCCGGGCGAAGCATCTTGCCGCGCTGGTAAGCGATCTTGCTGACCAGATTCCTGACGTAGGCATCCTCGCTGGCGAGCTGGGCATCCACGATCTCGCGGACGCGAGGCAGCTCAGCCGCCACCGAGCCGTACAGTTCCAGTTGTGCCGACGTCATCGTTCCATTCCGCCCGCCTAGACAACCCGTACAAGGGGACCGAGCGCTACTCAGATTGTAGAGCGAACCGGACGGCTAGCTCCAATTGTTTTCATAGTATTTGAAACGACTGGAAGCCCCGCGATGGCGCTGCGGTCCGCCGCCTGGGAGGCGCCCGCCCCGCTCAACACGCCGCCGTCAGGAGCGTGCCGAAAGTGATCTCCACCACGCGATCGTAGTGGCCGGGCTCTTGATACAGCGGTATCCCCAGCGGCTCGGTCAGCGAATAGGCCAGGGCCTGCCGGATGATCGACCAGGCCGCCACACGCGGGTCGATGTCGTGGCGAAACCGACCTGATTCCTGTCCCTGGCGGATGATTCTGGTGAAGAAGTCCGCCTCGTCGCAGTAGAAACTCCTGAGCATGTCGGCGACGTCGCGGTCGTTCACTTCCGCCAATGCGCGATGAGCAACCCGGTACTCCAGTCCATGGGTCTGCATCGCAGATTGAAACGACCTGGCCACCAGCCGAAGGATCTCGAGGGGATCGTCGTTCTCGGCCGCCATCTTCTCCCATTGGTCGAGCGTTTCCCTGCGGATCTCGTTGAGGACCTCCAAGAAGAGGTTCTTCTTGCTTCGGAAATGGCGGTAGAGGATCGGCTCGGTTACGTTGGCGGCCTTGGCGATGTTGGCCGTGGTCGTCAGTTTGTACCCGTTTTGGGAAAACAACTTCTTGGCCACGCGAAGCAACTGCCGCCGCCGATCGGCCGCGTTCAGGCGTTTGGGACTACGGGTGGCCGATGCAACGTTCGGGGACGTCTCAGTCATCGTCATAACCCTCGATGCTTCCGGTAGCTGCTAATAGTAAGCTTACATTCTACCACCTTGAGCAAGCCAGAGCTAGTCGTCACTTACATTAACCTGTCGGGTTGTCGTCCCGATCCACCGGCGACATAGCCCCCCGGTCCGTCGCGGGTGCTTGAAAGTCCCTGGGTCGCCGCCAGAATAGGTGGGCGTTAGCCGGGGAAACGTTCCGGGTTACCGGACGTGAGGTCGCGCCGGAGGCATGAGTATGACACGACGGATGCGGATGGTCCTGTGGACTGGGTCGATAGCGCTGTGGGTTTCTCATCCGGTACAAGGGGGCAAGGTCGGCACGCCGCTGACGTGGCAGGACCACGAGCTGCCCCACGTCCAGAAATCGCACGATGAGACTGTTTCTTCCCCGCGGCACGCGTATCACATCAGGATGGGCGGCACGGTCGACATGGACCACGCCATGACGCGCGAGTGTGGCAGGTGGCGTGCGGGCTGGCAACCGAACGAATCGCTGACCATCGCGAACGCCGGTGCCGTGCTCGTCGAGGACGCCAAGGTTCTCATTAACGACCGGGGCGACTGGTACACGCAGGCGGGTCTGCTCCGTGAGGCGATCGGCTCGGCGAAGACCGACATGGAACGGGTCTATCTCATCTGGCAATTCGCCCGGTCGAACCGCCATCACGACGATCCGCTGTACGAGGGGCCGTGGGGCAACGAATTGCATGATCCGGTCAAGATGCTGGCGATGTACGGGGCCGGGCTGTGCGACGACGCGGGGTCGATCGGCGCCAGTCTGTACAACTCCGCGGGGTTCCGCGAGCAGCGGCCCTTCGTCCGGTGTCTGCATGGTCACATGATGTGCGAGGTCTTCGCCCGCGGGGGGTGGCGGTTCATGGACATCGACGAGGACGTCTTCTATCTCGACCGCGAGAACGAGCTGCCCGTGGCCGGCGACACGGTGGCCCGGGATCACGACCTGGCCCACCGTGAGTTCCACTACGGGCCGATCTTCGGCAGGTGGCAGACGGGCTACAACGCGGCGTCCCTGTTCGGGCGCGACGACGGGCGGACCACGCGGCTGACCCAGGGGTACGAGATCCGCGTCGACCTGCGGCCCGGTGAGCGGATCGAGTACCGATGGGACAACATCGGCAAGTGGGCGATGCGCCTGCCCACCCGTGGCCGACGATGGGTGGGCAACTCGCGGATGGTCTACGAACCGCCTTTGAGCGGGTCGAGCGCCGGCGCGAAGGAGGGCAAAAACGTCTCGCCTGCCCGGATCGGCGGCAAGCCTGCCGTCGCCGGCGACGATGCCAAGGGCGAGCTGGTCTATCGCATGGGCAGCGCGTTCGTCTTCTGCGGCGGACAGGTGACCGCTGCGTTCAACCTTCGCAGCGCCGCCGACCGGGCCGTCATCGAGGCGTGGGCCAAGGACAACAAGGGCAAGGACAAGACCGAACCCGTCAAGGTCTGGGAGGCGACGGGTCCGGGAGTCAAACAGGCCGATGTTGCCATCGACGGGGCCATCGACCCGACGCACGGCCGGCCGGAGTACGAGTTCTTCGTTCGCGTCCGCCTGGTCTCCGCCGGTGGCAAGGGCTCGGCCGCGATGACGCACCTGGCCGTTCGCGGGGACATCATGGTCTCTCCGCTGTTTCTGCCGCGGCTTCGGCTTGGCGACAACAGCGTGGTGTACACCGACGCGTCGAAACCCGGTCGAAAGGTCCGCGTCACCCATCGCTGGCGAGAGACGACGGCGACCAAGCCGCTGCCTGCTCCCAAGGCCATCTACCCGCCGGACAAGCAGACCCTCCGCGACGAGATCGTCACCTACAAGTGGCAGCAGGTGAAGGAGGCAGTCGCCTATCACCTCCAGGTCTGTCGCGATCCGGCGATGCGCTGGCCGTATCGTCCGAGCCTCGACGTGGTTCACAAAGGCACCGAGTTCGCCGTCCCCTTCTGGGGCACCTACGCACCGGATACCCCCTATCATTGGCGGGTCCGCACGCAGAACGACAAGGGCATTTGGGGAGACTGGGGCGCGGTGCGAACGTTTCGCTGGGCCGGCCCGCGCGTGCCCATCGACGTGAAGCTGACCCGCACGGAGGGCGCGTTTGCGTTGTCGTGGGGTCCGAATCCTCGCGGAGAACGTCCGGTCACCTACGAGGTCTACGGCAGTGACATCAAGGGATTCAGCGTCAGCAAGATCCCCCATGACATTCCCGCGCTCGGCAAGGTGCCTGGCAACTACCTCGGCCGGACCTCATCCCCCCGCATGATCGTCGCGGGCCACCTAGCCGCCGCCCAAACGCCGCCGGGCGTAGAGAATCCGAGCACGCTCAACCGCTGCTACTACCGGGTGGTCGCCATCGACGGGCACGGCACGCGGAGTGGCTGCAGCGACTACGCCGAGATGCCGCACCCGCACATCTGGACCAAGCCCGTGACGGTCGCCCGGATCGGCCAGCGGGTTGGGTATCAACCGAAGGTCATCCGCGACCTGGGCGACCTGCAGTTCCGCTATGTGAAGCCGGGCAAGCAATTCTGGGAGCAAGAGCGGCTGACCTTCTCGCTCGAGGCCGGCCCGAAGTGGCTAACGGTCGACGCGAAGACCGGTCTGCTGACAGGCACGCCGCCGCCGGGCAGCGCTGGCAAGCATCCGGTTGGACTCAAGGTCGTGGCGACGTTCGAGCCCCGAACGGGCAAGGACAAGTTCACCAAGGATCTGCCGCCGCGCCCGTCGGTCCAGGCCTTCGAGCTTTTCGTCAGCGACTGAGGCCTGGGCGGTAGGGACCCGCATTGAGGGCGGTCACCTGGCCTGCCTTGATGTCGAACGACCCCTTTGCGGTGTACTCGCACACGCAGATGGCCGCAACCAGTGTTGTCAACGTGATCTTCATCGGGGGCCTCAGGTCGTGCTGGACTGCGCGGGCACATGGGTCTAACGCTCATCCCTTGGCTGTTATCATCGGGCATCACCACCGCCTGGGGGCAACGGCCTATTCCAGACACGTGCGCACTACTTGCGCGACCAGGGCTTCGCCCTGGACTCACAAAGGGCCGAAGGCAAACAGCACAGAGAACTAACGGGTTCCCGCCGAAACACGAAGACCAAAATAGCGGCCGCGGACGAAGGGCTCGAGCCCGCCGCGATTCGCGGAACTGCACCTCCCCCCATGGTAGTCGTACCAACACCCGCTGCGAATGACACGGGAGCTGCCCTTATCCCCACCGCTTACCCAGGCGCTACCATCGGCCGGGGCGCCATCGTACCCCTTGTGATACACATCCTGGCACCACTCCCACAGATTTCCGTGCATGTCGTACAAGCCCCACGGGTTCGGCTTCAGACGGCCGACAGGATGGGTCTTACCCTTTGAGTTGGCGTCGTACCATCCGTACTGGCCCAGCTCCGGATGCATCGGGTCGCCGTAGCTGTAGCGCGTTCGCGTCCCCGCCCGACATGCGTATTCCCATTCCGCTTCGCTAGGCAGCCGGATACGCATACCGACCTTCGCCGACACCTTCTTGCAGAACGCCTGGCAGTCCTCCCAGTTCACTCGGTCCACGGGAAGATCGTCGCTGCCCGTGAAATGTGAGGGGTTTTGGCCCATGACCGCCCGCCACTGCCCCTGAGTGACCTCATGCTTGCCCATGTAGAACGGCTTGGTGAATCGGACGCGGTGCTGGGGGCCTTCGCGATCACGTCGGGCCTTCCCGCCCTCGGGCGATCCCATCATGAATTCGCCCGGCGGGATCCGAACGAGCTCCAGCTTCACATCGTTGCCAAGGTCCAGCACGACGAGCTTGCCCTGGGTGGATTTCTTCAGCTCGAAGTTGCAGACCTGCTCGCCCTCATCGTCTGCGAAGACTCGCGAGACGGCAGGCGCGTATCCCTCGGCCTCCACACGAATCTGACGCGCCCCGCGGGGAGACGTGAAGGACATGGTGTAACGGCCCCCACGGAATCTCTTCGTATCGATGCGCAGTCGACGCCCTTCTTGACCGCCGTGATCACTGGGCTCCGGGAGGACCGTGAACTCGTCGATTGCCCGGCCACTCTCTCCGTCTACGACGCTCCCCGTGATCACCAGAGGCGGGCGCAGAACGATTCGGTAGGGTTCCGTCCGTGGCTGCATCGGGTAGTCAAGACGTGCCATGTACTGCCGGTCAGCTGATCGGAGGAAGTCAGCCAATCGGAAGCTGAAAACAATGGGCTCTTTCGGACAGTTCTTCAAGGTGAATCGGCCATCTGCCAGCGTAAGAGCGCCTATCTTGAGTGTCTGGTGGTGGAGCCGCAACGTGCGAGCGGTGATTCTGATGCCAGCCAGGCCCTTGCCGTCTTTGTCCACGACGCGACCCGTAATGGTGCCGCCCGGACGCATCACGACGCGGATCGGCTCGGCGTCTTTGCCCGTCACGAAGCTCGACAGCGCTGGTGCGAAATGCGGATGCTGGACGGTGAGGATATGCCAGCGGCTCGGGAGAACGGACTCGAGGGTGAACATCCCCCGGTCGTCGGTCCGCGTGACCGGGAGATGGCCGGCGAGGCAGTCGCTAAGGCGGACCGTGGCCGACGATACGGGCTTGCCTTCGGCGTCGGTGACGCGACCGGTAAGCCCCACTCCCCTTTTGAGGATCATCACCGCGGTCCCGGCGCGCAGCTCCTCCAAGATGTGCGCTGTGCCGCGGTTGGCAGGGTCGTTGGCGTACTCGGGGTGAGACAGCTGAACCCCGAAATCCGGATTCCTGGCTGGCAGGACGTTGGTCGTCCATCTTCCCTTCGCGTCAGTCCCAGCCTTGAGCGCAGGGACGGAGGGATACGGATTGTTCTCGATCGGAGCGTTGAGGTACGAGGTGATCAGGACCTCAACGCCCTCTATGCCATTGCCCTCTTGATCCCTGACGAATCCGCCGTATTGGCCGAGCCTCGGCATCTCGTAGCGCAGGGGGCCCTCGGTAATCCACTGGGCGGTCCAGTACGAAGCCATCGTGGTATACCCCTGGGCCTGCACGCGAACGAAGGGGCGCCTCGGCCTTCCTCGGGATCTGATCGGCGGCAACTTCAATCGGACTCGCCCTTTCTCGTCGGTTTTCCCAGCCGCCAGTCTCTTTTTATAGGGCTCCTCCGCGATCACCTCGGCCAGGGTAATGGGCTGCTGCGTTTCCGCATCCACCACTTCGACGGACAGATCGATGGGCTCCGTGATTTCCGTCTTCGGCGCGTTGGACGCGGAGGCCTCCCCACCATCCGGCTGAGCGCTCAGGTAAGTGGCAGCCGCGAGCACGCCAGCGGCCATCAGGATGACAATGGAGCCCGATGTCCGGGTCAGACGGAGAGGGCCAAGCGCCCGGTCCCCCATCAGGCGTGCAATCCGGTGGCGGAGCTGAGAGGGGCTGCCTGTCACAGCAAGCGTGGCTGCTCTGCTGGGCGGGACGCTGCCAGTGATCCCCGCATGGGCAGCCTGGGCGACCTGGACGAGCAGACTGGCGTAGTCGAGCGGGCGGGTTCCCGTCGCCAGGACCAGATCGTCACAGCAGTTCTCACGCTCGATGCGGATCCGACCACTCACGTGCCAGACCGCCGGATGGAAGAACAGAAAGGCCTCGATGAGGCGTTGGAGGAGATTGACGAGGTGGTCGTATCGGCGGATATGGGCAAGCTCATGAGCGAGGACGACCTCCACTTGCTCGGGGGTCAGTCCGCTGAGAAGGGACACGGGAAGGAGAATGGTCGGGCGAATCACCCCAACCACGGTGGGACAGAGAACCCGTCGGCAGTAGGCCACGCCCGGCGTGAAGGAGAGTCGCAACAGCCTAACCTGACGAGCGAGGGCCGAGAGGATCGCGGGATCGCCCACCGCCCAGGCATCTCGGCGGAGTCGGTGCCCCCCGTGGCACGCAAGTACAAACCGACCGAGGAAGACGGCAACGCCGAAGAAGTAGACGCTCACCGTGTAGGGCGCATATCGGTCCCAGTTGGTCTCTTCTGGAAACCCACGTTGAGCAGGGGGCTCTGTGGGCACACCGAGAGGCGTCTCGCCCGGTGGGCGACCTGTCGCGGGGGAATCGACAATGCCAGTCGAGCGTCGGATCGGTTCTGGAATCTGGGCGACCAGCCCGGATGCTGATCCGCGCTTGGCATCCCGCGGCGTTGGGCTGGTTGAAGTCATCGCTTCCGACGCGGGCCACAGCACCATCAACGTCACGATTGGGCAGGCGGCCTGGACGAAAAGGGCCCCGACGGACAAGACGTATCGGGACTGGGCGGAGGCCCGTCGAAGCGCCCCAACTGCCAGTGCAAGCAAGAGTGCGACAAGGGTGCCCTGCCAGAGCGAATGGGCAAGTGCCTTGACCAGGCATAAGGAGAGGTCGACGTCGAACCACGCCAGAGGAGTCATGACGATTCCTCCTGGGACTTCTTGATGAGCAGCGCTCGAAGCGTCTGGAGTTCCTCGGGGTCGATGTCCGAGGCCTCCAGCAAGTTGGTCATCGCCAGCGTTGTCGAGCCGTCGAAGAGGCGATCGACCAAGTCTCCAAGCATGCGACGCGACGTGGTCTTCTGCGTGACGCGAGGGTGATAGGTCCAGGTTGGGCCGTCCTTGCTCCTTCGCAGGAAGCCCTTCTTGGTCATGATGTTCATCGTGGTCATGACGGACGTGTAGGCGAGATCCCGCCAGGGGGCCAGGGCGTCACGGACGGCCCGCACGTTGCCCGGGCCGTCTCGCCAGAGGATCTTGAGGATCTCTAACTCGAGCTGCGTGGGATGTTTCGATGCAGGTCGGGCCATGGCGACCTCCCTCCGGGCACCCGCTCACTAATTCAATAGTGAATATGCGCCAAGAACCGGCGTGCGTCAAACGGATTCTCTAATTAATTAGTTAACGACCGGGGCCGCTTCGACCTCGGCCTCCCGTGGCTTCGGGATGGTTCGCTCCGGCTTGCTCTGTTTACCCTTGCGGCTACGGCATATCGTGCCCGTTCATGCGGCCTGCCTGTTCTGCTGGAAAGTGGGCACAATATCCTGGCGTTCGAACCCCGAACGGGCAAAGACAGATTCACCAAGCACCTGCCGCCGCGCACGTCGATCCAGGTCTTCGAACTGCTCGTCAGCGACTGAGCCCGGCCCTTGAAGAGACGGGGGGATCTCCGGTGATGACCCGCGAGCGGACGCTGCCCACATCGATGATGAATCGGTAGTCTGATGGGATCGCGTCACGGCGGTAGCCTTCGCCCAGGTAGATCCACATGGCGACGGGGTGGTGGTGCACCTCGACGAGGTCGCTGGTTCCCACACGCACGGCGGTCCGGCCATCGTGGGTGACGATGTTGACGTCGGTCCAGTCATCTCCGCTGACGGTTCCGCACCGGACCTCGTGTTTGCCCGCTGCCAGCCGGACCTCGCCGCGGTCGTGGAAGACGCGGGCCGGCTCGCGAGCATCGCCGACCGTGCACAGAACGTGCCTGTCTCCGCGCTCGATCCTGAAACGGAACGCCAACTCTACCCGGTCCCCGCGCCGGCGGCTGTTCTGATCGAGGTCTACGCCGGCCGAGCCACTGCCCTTCAGACGCAACACCCGGCATGCATCGACCGTGCCCACCTCGACCCCGCCGCCGACGTCGGGCAAGACGAAGTCCTGCTCGAACGCTGCCTCGTCGATCGGATCGAGCCGAATCACCGGGTGTGCCTTCGGTCGAGCAGCGGGGGATCGGTTCTGCCGGCCCGCTCGGGCGGCGAGAGCATTGTGCAGCCAGTTGTGCTGTTGAAGGCCGAATTCCGGCGTGGCATAGACCGTCATGGCCATCACCTCGCCGGTCAGTCCGGGCAGGCTGCTGGTCGGCATCCGTTTCGCTCCGACGTGGCCCGTCGTTCCGCGAAGCGGGTGAGGCGCTGGAGGCCGGTAGGTGACCCCGTGGACCTCACCGTTCACGTAGAACATCACCAGGCCCGTCCGGTTGTTCACCGACAGCCCGATGTCGTTCCAGCGTCCGCGCGTCAAGCGCAGCGAAGATGTGATATTGCCCTCCGCCGTAGCCAGGTAGACGAACGGCCGCAGCTCGAGCCGGGATACCCCCCACACGAATCCGCCGGCGGGTCGGCCTGAACGCGTGTCGAGCAGCACGCCGCTCCCGTCCGGCTTGACCCACGCGCCGACACTGAACCCTTCGTCGCTGAGGTCGAGGACCTCGCGCGTGGCGATGTGCTGATAGCCGTCGAACCGAAACGCTCGCCCAACCTGGCCGCTTCGTGTCGGCCTGGCTGAGGGAGACAGGTTGCTCCGGGCAAAGACGTAGTACCGGTCGGGACGCGGCAGGGGCGAGACGTGGACGACCTTGATCGAACGGTACGCTCGTCCCTGGCTGTAGGAGATGAGGACGGCGTCGTCTCGCACCCACATCTGGGGATACGCCACCACGGGCTCGCGCCCGGTGAGCCCGGGCCCGGCGACGAAATCCAAGCCGCCCCCCCGGGTGAAGAACAGCGCCAGGTTGCACCGGTCCGACACGAATCTGCCCGCGGGCCAGTCATTGTGGACCATCATGAACCGATCGCCGCCGGCTGGCAGGACGTGCATTCGCGAGGCCACGGTCTCGAGCGGCACGTACTGATGGGCGGACCACGTTACCCCGCCGTCGGCGCTCCTGGACCACAGGAGCATCTGGTCGGGGGCCGCTCCGCCTTGATCCTGTGCGCGCATGTCGTTGTTCCGCGCGAACATCATCACCGTCCCGTCGGGCTCTTCCCAGACGGTCGGCTCCCATTGGGCCCAACTTCGTTTCGGTTGCATCGCGCCGGTCGACACCTGCCACGTCCTCCCCCCGTCATCGGTATACAGGACGCTGTTGCGCTTCACCCTTGCCCACCAGCTGGTGACGTTCGCCGGAGCGTCGGGAGCGGGTGGGCCGATCCTCATCATCGTGACCGGCGCGAGAATCCGCCCGGACCTGAGTCGCACCGGGTTCTGCGTCGGGAACAATCGCCACGGACTGCCATCGACAGAGGCATGGGGATCACCCTTCCAAAGGAGCCGACGGTTGATCCACTGCCCATCGGGGTCCGTCAGTCGAGATACGTAGCAGCCATGGTGCTCGTCCCTCGAGTTCTGACTCCAGACGGCCCACAACTCCCCGTCAACGACGATCAGGTTCGGCTGCCACTGCGTGCCCTTCTCGCACGGGATTGGGTTGGCGCTTCGCCTTTCGCTCGAGAAGGCCGGCTCCGGCGATGACCACATCCGCCCGTCAGGGCTCGTGCTTACATAGTTGAGTTGCCCGGGTCGGCCTTCGGCGGGGGGATCGTTGGCGTTCCACAAGCAGAACCAGCGGCCCTTGAACCAAGCGAGGCTGCTGTCGTGGTTGTACTTCAGCTTCTGGGTATGGGTGTCGACGACGAAATGTCGCTCGATCCGCGGCTGATAGACCTCATACGTTCGCCAAGGTCCGGACGCCAACACGGCTGCGACGAGGATGAAGGCAGCAGCTGTCATACGCCGGTCCTCCCTGCCAGCAGTGCACGGGTTGACGCGTCGTCGCGACTACTGGCACCAGTACGAATACAGTCGAGCGGAGCGGATGTGGAAGACGAGGCGGAACGGTTTGCCGGCGGGCAGCGTTGGGTCGCCCTGCCAGCTCACGGGAGCCGTGATGCTATCGACCGCCACGGGCAGGGCCTTGGCCACTTCGAACCCCGGCAGCGGCGAACCGTCCGGGTTGGTGACGGCGACGCGAATGCTGCCCTTCGCAGCTTCGGCGTTGATGAAGAGACGGCCCGTCTTGAGGACCACGGGCTTGGTGATGAGCTTACCCTCTTTCTCGCCCGCCTCGACGGCTACGAACCCGTCCACCCGCGCGTGCGCCAGGCCGATCGAGGCCCGCTCGGGACCGCGGTCTTCGTGGCGCAGCTTCGAGCCCTCGTAGTAGACCCACAGCTTGTTGTCGTGCTCGATCGGCGGACTGCCCGGGATCAGGATCATGGTCTGGTCGAACGCGCCCTTCGGGCCGCGGGGGACGAAGACGCCCCGGTCTGCCACGCGTCCCCAGTTCTGTCCGTCGCGGCTGCTGACGAGCTGGAAATCGATCGTCCCCGGGCCGGCACGATACAGCTCGAGCCATCCGAGGTACTGACTTGCGTGACCAAAGACGTAATGCCCGTAGAACTGAGCGTCGGGTGGGTCGTGCTTGTCGGGATGCAGCACCATCCGCGGGGCAGACCACTTTGCCAGATCGGCACTGTCAGCTTGGCGACGGCAACGGCATCCCTTCTCGGTCCACTTCCAGTTGCCCACGAACACCTTCCGCCGCGGATCCCAACTCCACGTGGTGCGGTCCTGGGCCTGCGACAACGTTGCCACCGGGCGGTCCCATCGCGGTTGCCAGCGAATCCCGTCGCCGGACATGAAGGCGTAGTGCCCGGCGGCAACGCCGTACTTGAGCCCGCGCTCGGCGATCTTCTTCGCGTCGTACGGCCAGGTGCCCACGAAGACGATCAGCACGTACCGTTCCTCGGGCTTGGGCCAATCGGGGCGCCAGATGACCGAGAAGCTGTCGAAATGGCTGCCGCGGTGCCGGAACAGGATGTTGTTTTTCTTGGAGTCCTGAAATTCGACGATGCCCAGCTCGGGCTTGACCCACTTCAGGCCGTCGGCGGACTCGGCGTAACAGACAAAAGCGCTGTCCGCCATGGGCACGGCGCCGATCGTGTTCGGCGGCTTCTTGCCCTGGTAGTAACGCGCTGCGGCAGGGATGGTTGGCGCGGGAGCCGATGCAGGCGCCGTAGCGGGTGCCGAAGCCGGCGCCGAGGTTGTCGTCGCGGCTGTCGTCGTGGTCGGTTTGGATGCGGGGGCAGATGCGGTTGGCAGGGCCGAATTCCGCGACCACCACACGTTGTAAACCAGATACCACATGCGGAAGAGCTTGCGTTCTCCGTCGTAGCACACCGACGGAAACGCCACCACGCCCTGCAGCTCCCAAGGCTTGTCGGCCACGAGCACCGGATTGCCCTTGTGCTTGACGGCCGGGACTACGCGTCGGACCAGGTTCTCGGCCTTTTCAATGCCAGCTTCGTCGACGAAGAGCTCGTGCGCCGGCCCGAGCGCCAGCGGCTGCGGACCCGCTGCCCCGTATCCGGTGGATGCATGCATGCCGAGGATGATCAGGCTTAGCGTCCCAAGCATCGAAGTCGGGCTCCTCGCCTCACGTCGCCGTCGAGGCGCTCCTGTGCAGGCCCTTCTGGCTGGCCTACAATGGGGCAGTCTAGCATAGCTGGTCTGACCGGGCCATCACAACTTGGGGGCGATTCGGGGGCGCGTGAGGTAGCGATGAACGACGCCGGATCCGGATGTGGACGCTGGTTCATAGATAGAGGCGGGAAGGACGTGCCGGAACGCCGCTGTTCTGCTCGTCTGTTTGGATGGGCGCGCCCATGGAGCGTCCTGCTCATGACGGCGGTGTTCGTGCTCGACTGCGACCCAAGCGACGCAGCCGATGGCGAGCCGCCGGGGCCGGGACACATCAAGGTCATGACCTTCAACATCCTCTGCTCGTTCTGCAAACCGGGCGAGTATGATCCCTGGGAGGCGAGACTCACCTACTTCGCCGACATCTTCGCCCGCCACGAGCCGGACCTCGTCGGGATCCAGGAGCTCGTCAACGCCAGGGAGGTGGATCAGTTCAAGAAGCTCCTGCCCGACCACGACGCCGTGTTCTACAGGAAGGGAAGACTGGCCTATCCCGATAGCACGATCTTCTACCGGCGGGACCGCTTCGAGCTGATCGAGTCGGGCGTCTACTGGCTGAGTCCCAAGCCCGACAAGGCCTTCACCAGGGGTTTCGCCAAGGGCCCCCAACTGCCGCGGTGTGTGGTCTGGGCGATGTTCCGTCAGGTCAGAGGCCAGACGCGCTTCCTCTTCGCGACAACGCACTTCGACAACAACCCACCCAGCCAAGAGCGCAGCGCGCCCCTGCTGCTGGAGCGAACGGTGCGGCGGGCGTCCGACCTGCCCGTCATCATCACGGGCGACTTCAACTCGAAACCCGCAAGCAAGGCGTATGCGAGCCTGACGCAGGCCGCATCCGGCGGGTTCCGCCTGGCCAACACCTACGACGTGGCCCGCGACAAGCGGACGGTAGCGAATCAGACACCAGTTCCGAAATACGAGCCGGCACACCGTATCGACCACATCTTCGTGGGCGGATCCGCCCGATGGACCGTTCGCGAGTGGGCCGTGGACCTGACCGTCTACGGCAAGAAGAAACGCTATCCATCGGACCACCGCGCGATCATCGCGGAGGTGGCGTTCCAGTGAGGCCGAGTTCCACGTGTCCGGTCGCCCGCCCGCCGTGCGAGCCTACCGGGTGATCTTGCCCCAGAAGCTGCCGTGATCGATCGCGGGGTCGTCGGGTCTTCCGTAGAGGTGCTCGAACTTGCCGTAGACCGCATAGAGCGTGTCGCCCATGCGACACATGTCGGGGGATGAGTTGTACTTCACGTCGTCGACCCAATAGGTGGTCTTGACGTCGCGTCCGCCCGGGCCGATCCGCGTCAGGGCCAGGTCGTGGTACATGTAGCCCGTGTTGGGATACTGGGAGTTGCACTTGTAGACGCAGTAGAACGAATCGCCGAGTTGGGCGCCCTTGGCGTAGCGGTTGCGGACCTTGTCGTTGAACTTGACCGACTCGGAGAACCGCTGCCCGTCGAAGAAGGTGAAGTAGATCGGCTCGTGCTCGGGGTTCTTCTCGGCGGCTTCCAGGTCCGACCAGAGCAGGATCAGCTTGCCGTCGAAGGGGCTCATCGACGGGCCGTACGGATAGGCCGACGGGCAGTTGCCAAAGACGTGCGTGTCGGTGAACTCGCCGTCGACGTAGGGCCTCATGACCAGGCGCGTCCTGCGGCGATTCCTCTCGATCGTCCAGACCTCCAACCACATCATCCAGAGCTTGCCCTGGTACACGTCCAGCCCGCCCTCCCAGGTGCCGCAGCCAGGCTTGGTCGACGCGATGGCGGTCTCGGCGCTCAGCTTGCCCGTCTTGAGGTCATAGGTCACGAACAACTGCCGCGAGTCCATGATGACGTACTTCGGGTTGCCCGTGGCCTGGCGGTTCCACATCACGTACAGCTTGTCGCCGAAGATGCACGTGTCGGGGATGCCCTGATAGGTATTGACCTTCTGGACCTTCGGCACGATCTGTTTGGTCCACGCGACGCCAAAGTCCTTCGGTCGGATCTTCGACAGATGCAGCCCACCCCCCCAGCACTCCACGACGTAGAAGAAGCCGTCGTAGAACTCGACGCACGGGTAGTACGTGTTGTTGGGAAATGTGTCGATGTGCGAGGTGGGCCAGAGCTTCAGGCCCTGCCATGCCTTCGGTGCAACGGCCGTGGTTTGCGCGCGAACGACGGACGTGTTCTCGCCCGACCCACCACCGACCCGCTTACCGTCCTGGTCGATGCGAACGGGCAGGATGGCGCGGGCCTGGAATTCGTACTGGGTCTCGGGCGACAGCATGATGACGTTGTGGAACTGCGAGCAGACGTTCCGGATCGTCTGCCATTTCGGCGCACCGACCCGGCGGAAGTCGACTTCGTGCTTCGCGGCGGCGGACGTCCACCTCAGGTAGACGGAGCTACAGGTCGTGCGCGTGGCGCGGAGGTCGCTGACGGCGCCCCGGGCCTCGAACAACCCGCCCGTCGGCGACGTCAACGTGACGCAGTCCGTGAACACCCGCGTATCGCCGTCGACGTAGGGCACCAAGAGTCGGGCGTAAACGGCGTGCTTCGGTGCATCAAGGGTGACCGTCAGCCGCTGCCAGTCACTCGTTTTCTGCTTGCACTCGGCCCAGTGTGCGATGATGCGTCCCTTGGCGGCGTTATAGTAGTCCAGGTAGATCCGGACGCTCCCGCCGTTGCACCGCTCGACGAAGACCCACGCCGACAGCGTGTAGGGGTGGCCGGGCTGGATCTTCAGCCACTGTTCGGCCGCTACGTGTACGATGCCCTCCAGAACGGGCCGATCCACGAGGATCGCGCGCTTGCCGTGCAGCGCCTTGGCCTCGGACAGCGATTCGTACCGTGGGTTCGCATAGAAGTGCCACGCATCCGGGACACCGTTCTTGGGCTGGTCGGCCTCGAACGAGCAATTCGAGGCGCAGTTCGCAGGGGGGGACAGCGACGCGGGGTCAAACCCCTCGGTCGCTGCGTGCAAGCCCGTCGCCGCCACCGCGACGGCCAGGCACGCCTGCGCGACTGGAACACGCCATCGCACCATCATCCCGTGTCCTCCGAATCCTACTTCTGCGTGCGCTCGAATCGGCCGACAGGATAGCCCGCCTTGTAGGAAATCACGTATGCTCCGTTCGACGTGGCATAGCGGACCTTCTGGTCCCGAAGCTCGAAATCAGACTTGCCCTTGCGGACCAGTGACGCTGAGCCACCGGGCGACAGGTACTTGCCCGCGAACCGGTCGACGATGAGCGTGCGATCGCCGACCGAATGGCCGGTATCCCTGATGACCTTGCCATCGATGTCGGGTTTGGCGATGAAATGGGCTTCGACGTCGACACCGGCGGCCTGCATGTTCTTGACCATCTCCCGCGCATCCTCGATGGGGCAAACGTTGTCTTTCGAGCCATGGCTGACGATGACCTTGCACGTGTTGCCCAACGCCCTCATCGTCGCCAGATGTTTGGGGTGACCGACGTATCGCACCGCTTGCGCGTCCGGGGTCAGATGGTGCCGACTGCCCGGGGCCCGCTTGTATCCGGCGTCCAGCCGACTGCCGCCGGGCAGGCCGAAGGCGATGTCGTCGGTCAGCCTGGCCATGCCCGAGCAATCGATGATGCACGCGAACGTCCGTGGCGCGAGCTTGTTGACCATCAGCGTTACGTTGCCCCCCCCGGATCCGCCGGTCGCGAAGATCCTTCCGCGTGCGAAGGGCTTGCCGAGCTTGTCGAGCCCGTCGAAGACGAAGTACAGAGCGCGAAGGGCGTCGAGGGCCTGCAGGTAGCCGAAATCATACGGCAGCGACCGGTCGTACTTGCCGCTCTGGAGGTAGTCCACGTTGATGGTGACCACGTCGTACCGCCGGGCCAGGAACTTCGGATCGGCCGTTCCCCTCGCCCCCGTCCCTCCCCAGTTGTGCAGCGAGAGCATCAGGCCCGTTGACGGCTTGACGTTGTCGAGCGATCCGCCGGGGTAGGTCAGATAGACCTTCACCTGCCGGGGCCCGGGCAGGTGTGGAGATGCCTGGGCGGGCACGGTGACCGTGCCGTTGCGCGTGGGCAGGGCCGGCCAGGTGGCGGTTTCTCCCCACGCCGGAGACCCCAACACAGAGATCGAGACCAGTCCCCCCACTGCACGCAGGCCAAGCCGCTGAATCATCGTCGCTACCCCGCATCGCCCCCGCCAAGACTGACGCAATCGTGTGGTTGGACAGGTTACCCGTCCCGTCCGGTGGCCGCAAACCACAATGTGGCCGTGCGAGGCTGTTGACAAGGCAGGTCCGTGTTCGATATGTTGGCTGATTGGACCTGCAGCAGCACTTAGCCACCGTCGCCACAAGGTAGGATCTGCACCGATCGCCGGGAGACCGTAACCATGTGTTGCACGAAGCGGAAGTTGCAGTGGGTTGCTCCTGTCGTTCTGGCGATGTTAGTCCTGATCGTCTCTGGCCCGTCGGCCGAGGGGGCCCCGGCTGCCACCAAGCCCAGCGCGGAGGCCAAGGCCGGATTCCCGTACGTGGGCGAGGTCACGGGAGACGTCGTCTACGTCCGAAGCGGGCCCGGCCAGAACTGGTACCCCACCACGAAGCTCAGGGAAAAGGAGCGCGTCGAGGTCCACGACGTGCAATTCGGATGGCTGAAGATTCTTCCCCCGCGTGGGAGCTTCTGCTACGTCGATAAGAGTTTCGTCATCCGCGAGCAATCGGGCACGGGGGTGATCAAGGGGGACAACGTCTACGTTCGTGCCGGCAGCCAGTTGCCGGATCCCAAGTACGCGCGCAACAAGAGCTTCGTCGTGATGAAGCTGAGCCGGGGCGCCGAGGTCAAGATCTTGTCGGAAGACCCGGACGGGTACTATCGGATCGCCCCGCCCAAGGGCTCGTTCTACTTCATCAGCCGGCAGTATGTGCGCAAGGTGGGCGCAGGCACGCTGCCCCCCGGTGGGGAAAGGCGCGTGGCGTCCCTGACTTCCGGACCGTCGAAAGTGGTTGAAGCCGCCAGGCCACCGCGCCGCAAGCGGCCTGGTTCCGAGACAACGGTCGTCCGGCGTTCGGCCCCGGCGGCACCTGTCAAGCAGCCGAAGCTGCTTGACGTCTGGCAGAAGAAGTACGATCTGGTCGACACTGAGCTGGAGGCGGCTCTCGCCCGCCGCCCTTGGCGCGAAGTGGACTTCCGGTCCCTCCGAAAGCGGCTCGCCCCCATTGCCGAGCAGGACCAGGAGGACGTAGCGGCAGCCCTTGCCAGGACACGGATCAAGCACATCGACGACGTGCTGGAGCGGATTGCGATCCTCAAGCGCATCAACGGCATTGCCGAAGACATGGCCAAGACAAGAGCGCCGGCACCTGTCGCCAGCAAGCCGGCGGCAAGCGCGAAACGGTGGATCAAGCCCGACTACGTGGGCAAGCTGGTTCGCAGCTTCGCCTTCGAGGGTCGGTATCGCATTGTCGATCGGCAGGACGGCAAGACGCTCGTGTACCTCGAGTTTCCGCCCGATTGCCCGTTGGATCCGAAGCAATTCGTCGACCGATACGTGAAGGTTCGCGCCAAGAGCAAGCGCTACGACAAGAACGCTCACCGGAACGTCGTCGAGCCGGCGGATATCGTCGTAGCCGATGACGAGCTGGGCGCCCCGACCACCAATCCGGCCGGCCCCCCCGCACCGGCGTCCCCGGCCGGCAAACCGGCCGCCCGGGAGGCCCCCGAGTGATGAATGGAGTCTGTCAATGACCCGATTATCTGCATGTGCACGACGCTTGTGGCTCCTGGGCCTGATGACGGGGCCCGTGCTGGCCCAGACGCAGGGATGCGTGGATACGTCCACCACCAACGCGCTGCGCGAGAGCGTCGCCGCTATCTTCGCCGGCGTCGCCGCCACCGGACTCACGCTGATCATCAACGACTACGTCAACCGCGTCCTCGACGTCCCGACCTCCATGTTCGGGTTCTGACCGGTCACGACGGTATTGCCAAGGGGGCAGGTTGTGCGTGTGTTGCCCCGCCGGGATTGCGAGGCCCACAGTAAGGTGCGCTCAATCGACGTATCCTAGGTCGCGGAGCCTCTCTGTGACGACCTTGGCTTCTTCTTCGGACATGGCCTCCGCGATGCTGAAGGGCTTGTCAACGTCCTGGGGAGAAAGCGCCTCGATCTTCCCCCGCATCTCAGCCGCCAGCTCGGGCATCTCGTCGACAAGGTTCCTGCTTTCGGCGGGATCGGCGACGATGTCGTACAGTTCGGGGAACTTCTCCGGGTTGAAACGACGGTACCAGAACTTATGCTGCTCCGATCGCAACCCAGCTATCCATGGGGATTCCAGCCGCTCTGCTTCGCTGAGCCCGGCGTTGCTGCCCTGGTTCTCGAAGTAAACGTCACGGGCCGGCATCTCCCCTGCGTGCCCCAGCGGCAACAAGCTTGTCCCATCGCATCTCGGCAACGCATCTGGCAAACCCGCCAGATCCAAGAGAGTGGGAGCGATGTCGACCTGACTCACGACACGGTTTAGGACTCTGCCGCTTGGCAAGTCCGTCGCGCCTGAAACGATCAGAGGCACGCGAATCAGTGGCTCGACAACGTGGATGCCGTGACCGGTTGTGAGTATGCGCCTGACCGTTCCCTTGATCTTCTTCGATCCCCGCTTCGAGAAGATCAGCTTGTTCTTGATCCGCGTCGCCTTTTGAATACCCCATTTGGCCCAGCGGGCCGGCAAGAGGGCGTCGGCGAGCCAGCGGAACCTCACCAGCCGGCCCAGTCGTCCTCCTGGCGCCTCGGATTCGCCGATCTCTCCGTGGTCTCCGGTGATCACAACGATCGTGTCTTCGCCTGCTGCCTCCAGGATCTCGGCGAGGAGGGGGTCGAAGCTCGAAACGGCCCGCTCGTAAAGATCACGACCGTATCGCTCGGACCGATGGCGCTTGGCGATCTGTCTGGGAACGTGGAGTTCCCAGAAGTGGCAATACATGAACCACGGGGCTTTCAGACCACCGGTCTTGAGGCGCTGACGGAGCTTCTCGCCCCATTGATTGCGGAGGGTTGACTGCCCGCCGTCGCGCCACGTGAACTCCTGGAATCCCCGCGCCAAGCCTACTTCCTCGCGGACCGGACCACATACCTCTGCGTACGTGCTGTAGCCGTGCAGGTTCAGCACACTTGCCAAGGTAGGTAGCTCCGCGGGCAGTTTCCCAGGATTCTGGTTTCGGAACCCGTGGGCAAAGGGGTATAGCCCTGTGAAGATGCTGGCCATGCAGGGCACGGTATAGGAGTTCACGGATATGAGGTGGGAGAAGCAACAGGCTTCGCTGGCGAGTCTGTCAAAGGTCGGCGTGACCGTCCGGCGGTCGTCTCCGAATACCGCGCTCGCCCGAAGACAGTCGACAAGCAGGAAGAGGATGTTCGGAGCCGCCATTTCATGAGGTTAGCGGATCTTCCAGGCGGCATCAACCCTGACTGCCGAATGGCCTCGGTCGCTCAGGGCTTGGATTGCATGACAGCGAGCCTGCTCGTGCGGTCTCTCGGGTCTGGAGGCCATCTCGGGAACAACGTCCGCTTGGCGCCTGCGTGCGGCGCGCCTTTCACCTCTTGCGCGCTTCGACCAGTGGGTTCGCGCCCGATGCCAACGGCAGTGTGACCGTTCGCGCCGTCACGATCGACTGGTAGGCGGCCATCAAGGTCTCAGTGGCGGCGACGGCCGTCTCGACGCTGCTGGCCGGTGGCGTGCCTTTCTCGAGGGCGGCCAGCATTTGCTCGACTGAGCCGACGGCGCGGGCGCCCTTGGCGAACGTCGCCAAATCCTTGGGAACGTGGTTGACGGTGACCAGCTGCGCACTGGCGTCGATGAGCATCGTCGTGTGCTCGAAGTTGATCGTCATCGCGTTGCTGTGACGCCGCTCGCCCGTAAGCTGCTGCTTGCCGACTTCCAGGAACGCGAAGAATTCACCGTAGTCCAGCACGATCTGGCCGAAGTTCTCGACGTCGGCCTGCTTGTAGACGTCCCACATCTTGCGCCACTTGGCCGTCACCGCCTTGGGCTGGCCGAACAGCGAGACCGCGAAATCGATGGCGTAGCAGCCCATGTTGGTCATCTCGCCCCCGCCGGACGTGCCCGGCGGGTCCAGCCGCTCGGGCCAGGCCGCCTTCAGGTCGAATCCCGGATCGAAGTTCATGCCGAACAGGTGGTGGTAGCCCATCACCTTTCCGTGCTTGCCCGCCTGCACCTCCTCCAGCAGCCGCGCGTAGACCGGAACGAAACGGACCATGGGGATGTCGTGCACGCAGTGGACGTTGTGCTTCTTGACGGCTGCGGCGATGCGGCGGGCGCTGTCGAGGCTTTCGCAGAACGGCTTGTTGACGAAGATGTGCTTGCCCGCGGCGGCGGCCCGCTCCACCAGGTCCGCCTTGTCGCAGGGGTCAGACGACACCGCCACGAAATCGACATCCGGGTGCTTGATCACTTCGTCGTACGACTTGGCGAGCGGCGCGCCGAGGACCTGCTGCAATTCCTTGGCCCTGCGCGGGTCCGGTTCGTAGGCGGCCACCACCCGTATCTCGCGGCGACCCTTGAACATGCCGCACAGCCCGGCGCCGTGCGTGCAGCAGTTGCCCAGGATGCCCACGCCGTAGGTCTTCATCTTGCCCGGCTCCTTGTCTGCAGCCAACGTCGGCCCGGCGCCCAACAGCGTCACCGCCACAAGACAGCACACGGTCTTGCACATGACAGATTGTCCTTCAGATCAAACCCCGCGCGCCGCCCGGCCGTATTCGGCGATCGGCGGCGGGCCGTACATCCGCCAGTAGTCGGGGTCGAGGTAGCAGCCGAACGTCGTGACCGACTCGAACCCGCACTCGGCGTAGAAGACCATATCGGCCTCGAGGCATGCGGATACGTCGGGCAGCTTCTTGCTCGGACGCTTCCACTTGCTGTGCCTTGACGCGTCCAGCCAGTATTCGCAGACCTGGGCGCCCTTCGTGCCGAAGAACGACAGCAGCGGCATGAGCTGCTCGACGTGCTTGCGGTTCTGGCTGCAGTCCGGATCGTTGAAGGGACGCTCATATGAGCGGCGGATCGGGGCGTACTCCAGGAAGATGCCCTCTGCGGGCTTCACGCTTCGGGGGACGGGCAGCGTTTGCGCATAGGCCAAGCAGCACGCCGTGGCGTCGGGGTCGAACTGGCGGACCCCCGCCAGGATCGCGTTGGCCAGGACCAGGTTTTGGTCCGAGGCCGTCAGGTCGCGGCACTTGGGGCATCTGCACCAGTTGGCGGCGTCGTCGGGCCAGAAGAAGTACCGACCGGTCCGTTTCGGCAGCGATCGGGCCAGCGTCTCGGCGTTGTCGCGAATGGTCCGGATCGCCAGGTCGGATGAGCAACAGAGGTTCTTGTCGTTCGACCGCTCGCCCTTCTCGTTGACGCGGAACATCTCAGGGGCATCTTTGAACAAACGCCGCGGCAGCAGCTCGTTCATGATGTGGTGCTCGAACTCGATGGCCACGCCCCGCTGCTCGAATCGCCGCAGGACGTCCGATCCGGTCGGCGAGGCGGCGTAGTCGATAAACTCCTGCGCCGTGGCGTGGTGCACCCCCATTACGTTCAGGTCGGCCTGGGCGAACAACTGAGGCCAGTTCGGCTGGGCCAGGTCGGTCCGGCCCAGCAGGATGCCTCGACGTGCGAAACGCGGGCGGTCTCCGCTCGGGCGTTCAGTGCGATCCGTCGGGGGCTGCGCCATCGTTTCTCTCCTCGGGGTTCGACACCCCGTCAACCAGCTGCCTCCCGCGCACAGCGATACCGTGCCGGCCAGGAATCCCCGGCGGCTGATCGACGTGGGGGTTGGGTCACGATCTGTCGTCGGCGCCCGCGACATGTGTTGCTCCGCTCCAGGATTCTCTGCCGACCAGAAGGGCTCGTCTCCGCCAGTCCGGTGTCGATCAGTACTGGCTCAACTCGATGGTCTTGCCGTCGGCGGTGAACGAATCGTTGGCCGCCAGCGAAATGGCCAGCGAACGCACCGCGCCGCTGTAGTCCGTCAGAATCCCCGATCCGTCCGACGCGCGAACCGCCGCCACGAAGACCTCGTCAATGCCCTGGCCCGGCGCACTGAGCGGCTGGGTTTCGCATTCGGCGCGAAGCGTGGCCTGGTCGGATCGCCACTGCAGCAGCTTGTCTTCGTACAGGATGTGCAGGACGTTCGCCTCGGACCAGTCGGCCGGGTCGAACGCCCACGTCGTCGTCATCGAGCCCAGCGCGCCGCACGCGAACGCCAACGTCGTGACGGTCACGTCCGGGCAGTCGATCTGATCCAGCACGCGGGTCGTCGCGCGGCAGGTGACCGCGGCGACCTCGCCGATCAGGTAGCGCATCATGTCGAACGTGTGCGTCGCCTGCTCGCAGAGCTGCCCGCCGCTCTTGGCCATCTGCAGCGGCCAGGAATTGCGGTAGCCCCGTCCCGAGCCGCTCCAGTACTGGCCCACAACCAGGTTGATCCGCTTGCCGTCCAACACCTCGTGGGCGGCCTGGGCGCCGCTCATGTAGCGGAGCTGGTAGCCCACGCACGTCAGCAGCCCCTTGGCCTTGACGGCGGCCTCGACGGTCCGGGCCGTCTCCATGTCCCGGGCCACCGGCTTTTCAACCAGAAACGGCAGCCCGCGATCGACCACGTCCAGCTCGAGCTGCCCGTGCGCGAACACCGGCACGCTGATCCAGATTGCGTCGAGGTCGTCCCGCTCCAGGAGTCGCCGGTGATCCGTATAGACGTCCGGGCGCGGCAGCTCATCGCCCTCCCCGACGACGCCGTCAGCCATCTGGTTGGCCAGGTTCTCCTGCAGGTCGCACACGCCCACGATGCTCGCCGATGCCATTTCCCTCAGCGAGTTCATATGCCCCCGGGCATTGCCCCCGCACCCGATCATGCCGATCCGAACGCAGTCCAACATCGCTCCTCCTGTCCGCGAGCGAGCCGTGTCCTCATGTCATGCTGGCGCGCCTGCCCCGCGACTGCGTGGATGCCGTCACGACAGGCAAGCCAGCTCCTCGTATGCAAGCGACATCGAGGGCAGGAGATCCGCAGGCCGATCGTCGGATCGTTGGTACAACTCGATGAAACGGTAGGCTGGGGGTCGGTAGTCCTGCCCCTGCATCCGACGCTTCCAGTCCTCGTCCTCAGTCACCTTGTTGCCCAGCAGATAGGCCACCCAGGTCTCGATGTGGCGCCTCGGGATCCATAGGACGATCCGCTCGCCATCTGTCCGCTGCGGAAGACCAGCATCTGCCAGTTCGCTCGACAACTGGTTGTGACGGTGTTCGGTGGTCTCCGTGTCCGCGTCGACGACAACCACCAGGCCGACCTTCTGAGACGCCACCCTACGTCGGTGTGCTCGCACTTCCAGCGCATAGCGCTTTCGGACCCAATGCTCGGCTGCCCCCCGACCCGAAGGGGAGATGAAAGGGCGCAGCTCCCGATTGTGGTACCCGAGTCGGAGGAACGCATGCCTCGCGAACTTCCAGTGCTCGTCGTCCTCGCATACCACAACCAGTCTGACGCCCTTTCGAGCCACTCACTCCTCCCATCCCCGTGCCACGATCTCAGACAGCCGAAGCCCATCGCCCTGCGACCATTCGACTGGCTTGATCCTCACCGGCCCACCGGCGGAACGGACGAAGCGAGCGCCGTGCCTCACCGCAAGCAAATCGATCAACTCCGGATGATGCGAAATGAGCAGGCACTGCGCGCGTTCTTCTTCGACGCGATCCGAGAGTTCGGTGACCCACGGCTGCAGCTCGCGCAGCGCCACGAAGTTGTCCGGCTCGTCAATGCAGATTGTGACGTCCGGACGCACGGCGCAGTGAAGAATGGTGAAAAGGGCAATAAGAGATCGATGGCCGTCAGATAGCTGACTCAGCTTCAGGTCGTACTCGCCTTCTTCGCCCTGCCCCACGTCGCTACATTCGAACCCAACTCGCAGAACTCGCCCCGCTTCGCCTTCCTGCGTCAGCTTCACCCAAGTGAATCCATCGATCACCTCCCGCAGTGACTCGAATAGGGATCCCATCCGCTCCGGCGAGTCTTGGGTTAGGTGTCGGTACCAAGATGCGAAGTTGCGCACCCCCGCGTCAGGAGTTTGCTGCTCTGCCGAGGTCGCATCGTCCATCCGCAACGGGTCGATGGCCAGTACGTAAATCGCTGCCATGCGCTGACGAAACCAGCACAGACGTTGGTTGTCATGACGCTCCGGGACCAGCGCGACACCCGAGCGCGACCAATCTTGTGGGAAGACCGGTCCTGCTGATGCGTCGTCTCTGTACAAGTGCGCATCTTGCCCATCGAAGCGATACAGTGGCATGCCGTCAAAACGCAGTTCCTCTCGCACTATCCTGTTCTTGCCTTGCCACTCATGGTGTTCCACACGGAGAGAGTACGTGTAGCCCCCGCCATTGCCCTTGATGTCAAGTTCGAAAGCCTGCTCCCTCCGAGATTGCCACGCCGTGAGCGTATTGCGAGGCAAAACCTGCTCGACTGGAGCACCGCGCACAACGAGGTCGCGCAGGTGTCCGAGGATCTCGAACACGGTCGATTTGCCACTCCCGTTTTCGCCAAAGACCAGCTGCAGCGATGCCGGGCTATGCTCGAAGTTGACCATGCACTTGTAGTTGTCAACGTACACTCGGGTAATCATGGCATTCTCGCTTGCGCCACTTTCTCTGCAGATTACCTGCAAGCCCTTCTTCCGGCAAGCTGAGTCCATGGGAGCAAGCCTCGCGCACCCGGACTCCCCACATCCCCCCCGGGGCGCCCGAATCCAACTGGGCACGCGAAAGCGCTTCGCTCCAGTTCCTGATCCGCGCTCTGTTCAAGTCGCGCCCCGGACCACTCAGTTACGCCTGCTCCCACTGGTCGCGCAACAGCTTCGCTGCGTCGGCCAGGACCTTGGCGCGTTCGTTCTGGTCTTTCGGGCCGCCGCATTCCAGGCTGACATAGTCCTGGTAGCCGATCAACTTGAGGCCGCGGAAGCCCAGCACGTAGTTGTCGGCGTCGCCGTCCATCGTGGGGATCTTGCGGCGCTTTCGACTGGCCATGTGCACGTGGTGCAGGTAGTTGCCCGCGCTGATGAAGGCGCCGAGATCGCTGGTCTCCTCCCAGGTCATGTGCCAGAAATCGCCCATTACGGACAGCCCGGGGTTGTTGACGTCCTTGCACATCGAGGCGCCGTCGGCCAGCGTCCGCAAGAAGTAGCACTCGCCGCGGTTGAGCGGCTCCAGAATGACGCGCGTGCCGGCCTGGGCCGCGTGCTCGGCCAGTTCCAGCAGCAACGGCTTGGGGTCGTGAGGCCGGCGCATGTCCCAGCGGTCGAAGCCCGTCAGTAGCTTGCGGGCCTCCTTGTGCGGCAGCGCCTTGGCCCGGTTGAAAGCCGGGACCATGATCATGCCCGTCGAGCCCAACTGGCCCGCGGCGGTCAGGATCTCCTTGCTGGTCTGCAGGGCCTGGTCGCGGGCCGCCTTGTCGGTCCCTATGATGCAGCCCTGAAAGCCCCCGCAGATTGCGCTGACCTTCACCTTCCGGCCTTGCAGCGCCTTTTGGTACTTCTCGACCTGCCCGGCCAGCCCACGGCCCCTCAACTCGAGCCCGACGTAGCCCCACTTCTCCATGTTGTCGAGTTTCTCGTTGAGGTCCCGGCCGACCATCACCCATTCCTGGCTGGACAGCTTCAGGACGGCCTTGCGCTTGGGCGCGATCGGCCAGGTACGTTCTGCCGCCTTGACGGTACGGCTGCCACCCATTGCCCCCAACCCGGTCGCGGCCGTTGCGGCCAGGAATTCGCGTCGACGGATTGCCATGGTTTGTCTCCTTCCTACCGGTGTTCGACCTGGGACCATGCCGGCCACGCATGCCAGACCGATTGTGTGCCCGGTGCGGGCCATCAGCCCCGAAACAACGGGACATGATACGTGAAAACCGGATCGGGACAACCTGACGGCGTCGGAGGCCCTAGCGCTGGTAGATGGGCAAGTAGCAGTACTTGACCGCCAACGCCAGGACCATCATGGACGTGCTGAAGGCAGGGCCGGCCTGTTTGTAGACCACCGGCCAGGAGCCGTCGGCATTCTGGTTGGCCAGCGCGAGCTTCTCGAAGTTCGGCTGCCAGAGTTCCCAGTACTTGCCGCCGAGCTGCCACATCGCCTGGGAGACGTAGTAGACGGTGTAATGAAAATGCCCGCCCCCGTACTTGCTGATTGGATGCTTGACCAGCCACTCGCCTGACGAGACGGCCTCCGGGTGATGCCGCTTGCCGCTGTCGGCCAGCAGGTGATAGCCCGCGATCTGCAGACACAGCACGCCCGTGCCCGTCATGGCCGCGCTCGGTCCCCTGCCCGGCTGGTAGCTGAATCCTCCGCCCTTGCAGTAGCTCCGCTTGACGTAGCCGATGGCGTCGTTGATGGACTCGACGGGGACGACCGCGCCGGCGTTCTTGGCCGCCTTGAGCGACATCAAACACCAGCCCGAAACCGACAGGTCGCTGTCCTTGCTGGTGTGCTGATACCGCCACCCCCCGCCGAACCGTGAGTTGGCCTGCTTGAGCCGCTGCGCGTCCAGGATCAGCTTGACCGCCCGGGCCAGGCCCTCTCGCACGCGACGCTCACGCTCCCCCGTCGTCATGCCGACCACCTCGGACAGCATCAATGTACTAATGCCATGTGAGTACATGGGGCCTCCGCCCTGGGTGAAGATCAGCCCGTCCTTGCGCTGATTGGCGATGACGAAGTCGACCCCCCGGTTCACGACCTCGGCATACGGACCGTCATCAGGGACGTGCCCCTTGGCCAGAAACGCCATGACCGCCAAGCTGACGATGGCCGTGTTTCTGCCGAACCCGCCCCCCCACGACCCATCTTGCTGCTGACCCGCTGCCAGATAGGCCAGCGCTTTCTCGATCGCCAGATCGCAGGCGTCCTCCAGGTCGCGAGCGTCCGGCATGACCCGCCGCTTGGCGCCCAAGCCGGCCGCCTCCGCATGGGCTGCGGTCCCGGTCGCCACCGTTGCGGCGACCAGGCTGACCATCGTTGTGACTCGGAGCATGGACGGATATCCTCCGGGATATAGGGGCGTCGCGGCCGTTTGAGCCACTCACGCCCCGCCACACCAGCATACCCAAACAGGCCCACCGCGTCAGCAGCCCCGACGGGTGGGATCTGTGCTGCTTGAACTGCCAGGAGCGCGCCATCATGATAGAATCATTCGGCGGGTTCGGTCATCTGGAGACAATCGGCTCATGACGGAACGGGTGTTGGTCATCGGATTGGACGGCGGCACCTGGAGCGTCTTGGACCCTTACATGGAGGCGGGCCTGTTACCGACGTTGTCGGATCTGGCGACCCGGGCCTGCCGGGGCACCCTCCGATCGACCCTGCCCCCGATCACACCCGTGGCGTGGACGTCCATGGTCACTGGGGTCAATCCCGGCAAGCACCGCGTTTTCGGGTTCGGCAGCCTCCACACCGCCGGTGGGGAATACGTGGCGCCCGTCACGCACCGCCGCGACATCGCCAGGCCGTCGCTGTGGCGGATCCTGTCCGACCACCACCGTTGCAGCCGGGTCGTCCACGTTCCGATGACCTATCCCCCGGAGCAGATCGAAGGCAGCATTGTCAGCGGCATGTTTACGCCAGGACCGGAGTTTGCCTACGCCTGGCCACCGGCGCTCAAGGATGAGCTGACGGCCGCCGGCATCGAGCCCAAGTTCACGACGGACCTGGCCGGCAGGGCGCGCGCATTCCCTGAGCTGGCGCTCTCGCAGGCCATCGCGGGCGACGCGAGCCCCTTCCTCGACGACGTCGATCGCATGACCCGACGGCAACACCAGGTGGCTTGCCACCTGATTCGGAAGGAATGGCATCTGTTTATGAAGGTCTACCAGGGCACTGACATCATCCAGCACGCGCTCTGGGACGACTTGCTGCCCCCCGCCTCCCACCAGCCGGGCTCGCCGCGGGCCCGGCGGATCGCTCAGAGCCTCCGGTTGATCGACGACTGCGTGGGTGAGCTGATCAGTCTGGCGGGGAGGGGCACCACGGTGATCGTCGTTTCCGACCACGGGTTCGGGCGACACCGCGGTCGGGTTGCCTTGGGTCCGTGGCTATCCCAGCGGGGGTACGCCGCGTTTCGGCCCCCCTCGGCGGCCGGCGTGGCTCGGCAGCTGGCCCGGAAGCTGGGGCTTCGGATTCTGATCCGAAGGATGCTCGGGCAATCGCTGGCGAACCGCGTCTCCAGCGGGACGCTGCCCATGCGTTGGGACAGGACCCAAGCCTTCGTCGATGACAGTGCGACGGGGATGGCCCTGAGGATCAACACGCGGGGGCGGTTCCGACAGGGCATTGTCGAACCGGGGCCCGGATACGAGCGGCTTCGCGACGAACTGATCGAGGCCCTGCAAGGCCTGCGGGTCGACGGCCTGGACGGGCCGCCCATTCAGCGGGTCCTCAAGCGTGAAGACGTCTACACCGGCCCATACGTCGAGGATGGTCCGGACCTCCTCTTCGAGCCGAATCCCGACGCACTGGTGACGTTTGTCAACGGTCGCCCCAAAGATCCCCTGCTCAGCGTGCTGCCCGAGAAGCCCGGGAACCATCTGCTCGACGGCGTCTACCTGGTAGCGGGCGCCGGGGTCAAGGTGGGTCTTCGGATGGGCGAGGCGGACATCACCGACGTGGCCCCCACGGTCCTGGCGTTGCTGGGGGTGCCAATCCCCGACTACATGGACGGGCGGGTGCTGTCGGAGGCATTTATCCATCCGCCGACCGTCACCATACAGGCCGTGCCGGATGAACCCGATCACGCCGAGCCGGCAGAGGTCTTCTCCGCTGACGAGCAGGCCCAGATCGAACAGCGGTTGCGGAACCTGGGCTATCTGGAGTAGACTCCGGGCCGCCGGCTCCAGCGATGTCACTGGGGCCAGATTGGCGAATTGACAGGCGCGGTCCGACCGATATAATCCGCCATTGACCCCGGGCATTCCGGGGTCCGTCTTGGCGCGGTCAAGAGCTGTCGTTACTCGTTGGGTCAGAAGGAGTCGAGCCATCCAGCAAGCCACGGTGGGAAGTACAGTACGCAACCGGCGGCCGTTGTCCCTTTGCTGGGGATTGATTCTGCTGGCCGGTATCGTTGGGTGTCAGTCCACGAACTTCACTTTCGACGATCGGCATCTGGCCGACTATGAGAAGCGGTCGTTGGCGCAGGCCTCCGAGTCGGAGTACATCGCCGACTTCCCCAAGATCCAGAATCGCCGGCCGGCCATGCTCGTCGGGACGCTGACCACCACGCAACCCAGCATCGCCCAATCCCTCGAGTGGCAAATGCCCGACCCGTCCGTTGCGGCCGAGGTGTTCGCGGCGCGGGCCAAGACCGTCACCGATGAACGGCAGCTTCGTGACTACGAACGGGTCAGCAAGGCGGCGGTCGAACACCTCAGGGACATCAAGCGGCCTCGCCAGCTCAGGCTGGCCCTGGCCGAGGTGATCCAGCGTGCCCTGGCCAATAGCTACGCCATCAAGATCGCCGGCTTCGAGCCGGCCGTCAGCACGGCCGCGATCGTCGAGGCCGAGGCCCAGTTCGACACCACGTTTTACGCCAACTGGCTCGATGTGATTCAAGATCAGGCGACGGCCTCGACGCTGCAGGGGACCAGCAGCCGCTACCGGACATTCGGTGCGGGCGTTCGCAAGCTCTTGTCCACTGGGACAGCGGTGGACATCGGCTACAACTGGCGACGAACCGAGACGGACCTGGCATTCCAGTCGCTCAATCCGTCTTACACCAACGACATGGCCGTCCAGCTCACGCAGCCCTTCCTGCGCAACTTCGGGTTGGACCTCACGCGGTCTCAAATCAACCTCGCGCGGTACGAACGACGGATCAACCTGGAGAAGTTCCGCCAGCAGGTTCGCGACACGCTCATCCAGGTCGAGCAGGCTTACTGGCAACTGGTGCAGAAGCGGCGCGACATGACGGTCACGGCCGAGCTTTTGGCACAAACCGAGGAGACATACCGCTATATCGAGGCCCGTCGCAATTTTGACGCCTTCCAGGTCCTGATCACGAACGCGCAATCGTCCGTGGATCTTCGACGTGTCGACATGATCCGGGTAACGGCGGAAGTCAAGGAGGCCGAGGACACGCTCAAGACCGTCATCAATGATCCCGAGCTGAACCTGGCCGACGACATTGAGATCATCCCCGTCGATATCCCGGAGGTCGTGCCGATCGTGGTCGATCGGCTCGCGGAGATCCAGACCGCTCTGGATCATCGCAGCGAGCTGAAGCAGCGTGACCTCGAGATCGAGAGCGCCCGCATCGTGGTGGCGACGGCGAAGAACCAGGCGCTGCCTCGGCTCGACGCCCTGTTCACCTACAAGCCGACGGGCCTGGGAAGCGATCCGGACAGGGCCTTCGACCAACTGAGCCAGAACGACTTCCACGAATACCAGGTGGGGTTGCAGTTCGAGTGGCCGCTTGGCAACCGGGCGGCCCGGGCCCAGGTTAAACAGGCCAAGCTCCGGTATCGCCAAGCCGTCATGGGCCGCAAGGCGCAGATCGAACAGGTCTTGTTCGACGTCAACAGCGCCATCCGGAACCTGGAGACCGCCCAGGAGGCCATCTACCCCGCGCGGGATGCCACCCTAGCGTCTGAAAAGAACGTCCAAGCGACCAAGGAACGGGCCGAGCGAAAGAGCCCCTCCGAACTCCAGACCGAACTCAGCGGACAGATCAACCTGGCCGAGGCCCGTCGTACCCTGCTCGAGGCCCTCATCATCTACAACATCTCCATCGCCGAACTCGAGCGCGCCAAGGGAACCTTGCTTCACTACAACAACGTGGTTGCTGAAGAGCAGTATTGAATCGCTGCCCGGCCTGCTGTCCCGGTCGGCCTGGGGGGTAGGCTGGTCGGGGTCTACACGGCCGCACCGGTCGTCGGCGCCGGGGGGTCGGTCCCTGTGACCCGGTCGATGTAGGACACGCCGACCGAATCCCCCCAGACGTTCGTTGCGGTGCGGAACCGATCCAGGAGCCAGTCCACGGTCAGCAGCAGCCCTACGCCTTCGATGGGCAGGTCGACGGCGGTGAGTACGATGACCATGGTGAACAGACCGGCTTCGGGAATGCCCGCCGCCCCGATCGAGGCCAAGGTCGCCGTCACGAAAATGAGTATGACCTGTCCAAGGGACAGGTCGATGCCGTAGGCCTGGGCGATGAAGATGGCGGCTACGGATTCGTACAGGGCCGTCCCGTCCATGTTGATCGTCGCTCCAACCGGCAGGACGAATCCGGCGGCCCGCTTGCTCATCCCGGCGCGCTCCTCGGCACAGTCGATCGTCAGCGGCAAGGTGGCCGAAGACGATGCCGTCGACCATGCGGTCAAGATGGCCGGGATCATCGCCAAGAAATGACGCACCGGGTTCCGTCGGCCGAGAATCGCACAGAGGATCGGCAGGACCACGAAGGCATGGATGCCCAGCCCGATCAGGACCGTGGCCATGTACAGCCCGAGACTGGTCAGGACCTCCTTCCATTCCTCCGGTCCCCCTGCGGCCGCAAACCGATACGCCACCAACCCGAAGATCCCCACCGGCGCCATCCACATGATCATGTGCACGATCTTCATGATGGCATCGTTGACGCCGTCGAAGACCGCGATCACGGGCCGGCCCTTCTCGCCGATCGTGGTCAGCACCCCGCCGAAGATCAGGCTGAAGACGATGATCGGCAGCATCTGCATGTCGTTGAGCGACTTGAAGACGTTCTCGTCGACGAACGACAGGAGGATGTCGGTCCACCCGATTTCCTTCTTGGCCTCGACGTGCTCCGGCGCCTCGATGCCCTCGGTGGGAACGCCCGTACCGGGCTGGATGATGCTGACCACGACAATCCCGATCGCCACCGCGAGGCAGGTCGTGGCCATGTAGTACAGGATCGTCCGAATCCCCACCCGTCCCAGGCGACGAACGTCCCCTAGCCCCGTAATCCCCACAACCACCGATGCCACGACCAACGGGACGACGATCATCCTCAAGGACTTGAGGAAGAACTCTCCGAGGACCTGCACGGCCACCATTCGCTGTCCGAAGAGGGCCAGCGAGATCCCGGCGCAGACAAGCCCAATGACAATGCCCAGCAAGATCAGGTTGGACGCGCGACGTGTCATAGGCGTTGACGGTTGTCCCCGGTGCCATCTCGACGATGTAGGGGTCGCCGCTCGGGGGCCCCCGGGGCGGGCCAGGCGTGCACATCCTAGCGGGGCCGGTTCCGACGAACAACCTACAATGAGCAGCCTATTTTGATCTATTAAGTCCCGTCTTAGTCGTATCAAGAGGCGTTTGGCTCCCGATGTTGACACGCGACCGGCAGGCCGATAGGAGGTATAATCTCTTGGGCGCCCCTCGGCGGGGGGCATCCGCGATGGACGGGTCGACTGGCGCGGGCTGGGGGTGTCGGCCCGAGACTCCGGCTGCTCGATGAGGACTATTTGTCATGCGCGCTTCTACAATCATCGCGATCTCTGCCCTGATCGCTGCAGGATTGGCGTTGCCGTCGGCCGTTGCTCAGATCAATGGGGACGAGGTGGAGGACGCGAACGTACCGAACTCCACCTTTAACAGCGTCAGCCAAGGTGCCCTCATCCGCCGCAGCCCCGGCAACTGGAATATCCACGCCAATCTGCGGTCCCCCGATATCACTCAGGAGAAGCCCCCGGACAACGACATGCTCGACCTGATCTTTGGCGAGGAGGCCTTCAGGAACGGGCTGGTCGAGAACTTCATCATGGGCTTGATTGACACGTTCATCGCCCAGATCAGGCAGGCCATCCGGACCTGGATCATGGGCCTGTTCGAGTTCGATCTCACCGACTTCCTGACCCTTCCCGGGGACACGACCGAAGACCCCAATGACGAGTCTGCTTCCGCTGCGCCCGACGCGCTATGGCCACACCTGGGCCGCCAGCAGCAGGCCGGTTACGCTTGATCTTTAGGCTCCCCGTACGAATGCCCGAAAAACTGCGCGAGGCGATTCTGCGTGCCCGCGCTGCCGTTTCGTCATTCTCAGGTGGGGGTATAATGGCATGCTACGTTGGTCGGAGGATGCCCAATGATGCGAACGAAACGCAACACTTTCATGTCGGGAATCACAGTCTTGGCGGTTGTCGCGGGGAGTGCGAACGTGGTTGCAGGCGAAGCGGCGCGCGCGGCTGAGCCGCTGCCAGGCCAGCTGCGCGAACAGGCCCAGTCTTCCATCGATCGGGCTTTGGACTACCTCAAGACGGCCCAGGAGCCGGACGGGAGCTGGGCCCCGAAGGTCGGACCGGCCATCACCGCGCTGGTCGCCAGGTGCTTTGTGGAGCACCCCGGATATGGTCCGAAGCATCCGATCGTTCGCAGGGCGCTCGAGTGCGTCCTGAAGCACCGACAACCCGACGGGGGGATCTACGACGCGGGCGTGGGGATGCGGAACTACACGACCAGCATCTGCCTGATGTTCCTGGCGTCGCTGCCCAAGTCGGACCCGGACGTCCGCGAGGCCCGCGAGCAGGCTGTCCGGTACCTCAAGAACCTGCAGTGGGCCGAGCATCGGAAAGGCCCGGACGGCAAGGCCATCACGCCCGATCACGTCTGGTACGGCGGCGCGGGCTACGGGCGGCACAAGCGGCCTGACCTCTCGAACACGCAAATGATGCTCGAGGCGCTGAACCAGTCCGGCCTGCCGAAGTCCGACCCGACGTTCAAGAAGGCCGTCCGGTTCATCGAGCGATGCCAGATGCTCAGTGAGACGAACGACCAACTGCTCGCCCGCCGCGCCAACGACGGTGGGTTCATCTACACGCCCGCCAACGACGGCGAGAGCAAGGCCGGCACGGTGATGGTGGACGGCCAACCCATGCTCCGCAGCTATGGATCGATGACGTACGCCGGCTTCAAGAGCCTGCTGCACGCCAACGTTTCCCGCGATGACGTCCGCGTCCAGCGGGCGTGGGACTGGATCCGAAAACACTACACCCTTAACGAGAACCCCAACATGCCGGGCAAGCAGTCCAAGCAGGGGTTGTACTACTACTACCACGTCTTCGCCCGAGCGCTGAAGGCCTGGGGTGAGCCGTCGCTGACCGACGCCAAGGGCACGAAGCACGACTGGCGGATCGACCTCTGTCAGAAGCTCGTCAGCCTCCAACGCCCGGAGGGCTACTGGGTCAACGAGGCCGACCGCTGGATGGAGGGCCTCCCGCCGCTCGTGACTGCCTACGCCGTCCGCGCGCTCCAGACGGCGGTCAAGTGACGTGGGGCTTCGTCCCTGCGGACCATGGGTCCGACCTGATTGCATTGTTGTGGCTTGTCTGGGGGCGGGGCGGCCGGATGCTGTGGGTCGTGTTCCTGATCGACGAAGATGATTCAGTCTACGTCATCCACGCCCGTCCGCTGACCGAGCGCGAGAAGCGACGCCACCGCAAGGAGCGCCAGGAATGACGAAAGGGACCAGTGCCAGACGGACGTCACCAAAGAAGGTGCCATCGCCGCCTCATGACACCTCGGAGTTCGATCAGGAATTCCTGGCAGACTCGTTCAAGGCGCCGTCGCCGACAGACAAGGCGAGATGGCAACGCGCCAAGCGCAAGCGAGGACGACCGAAGGAGGGAAAGGGCGCGAAGGTCATCTCGGTGAGCGTCGAGAAGGGGCTCCTGGCGCGAGCCGATCGGGTGGCCAAGAGGATGGGGATCAGCAGGGCTCGCCTGATCGCCCGTGGCCTGCGGGCCGTCCTGGCGGCCGAAGGGATCGCGGCACCGTGAGCGACGTTACCCTCGCCCTACGGCGAACGGGGACTATACGAAATCGATCTCGCCGGGGTCGGGGCAGAGGCCGGCTTGATGGCCTCGGTTCAGGAGCTCGGCAACGGCCTGTCGGCCCCTCTTGCCGTAGTCCAGCGTCCATTCGTTGACGTACATCCCGATGAACCGATCGGCGAGCTGGGTGTCCAAGCCGCGACCGAATTCCAGGGCGTATTCCACCGCCCGGTCGCGGGTCGACAACGCCATCCGGATGCTCCGCCTGAGCACGTCGCTGAGCTGTTGGCAGGTCCCTTCGCCCAGGTCGCGGCGGACGACGTTGCCGCCCAACGGCAGGGGCAGGCCCGTCGTGTCCTGCCACCACACGCCCAGATCGATCACGGCGTGCAGGCCGAACTGGCTGTAGGTGAGCTGTCCCTCGTGGATGATCAGGCCGGCGTCGACCCGGCCCGCGGCGACCTCAGCCGGGATTTCGTCGAACATCACCACGCGGTGCTTGAACTTGCCGCGTCCCAGGCAGAGGTTCAGGGCCAAGAAGGCGGTGGTCATCTCGCCGGGTACGGCGATGGTCTTGCCGCGGAGGGCCTCTACGCCCATACGTTCCCGGGCGACGACGAGCGGCCCGTAGCCGTCGCCCATGCTCGAGCCGCTGCTCAGCAGGCGATACTTGTCTCTCACGTGGGGGTAGGCGTGGATGCTGATGGCCGTCACCTCCATGCGCCCGGCCATGGCCCATTCGTTGAGCGTTTGGATGTCCTTCAGGACGTGCTCGAACTCGAAGGGCCCGGGATCGATCAGTCCCCTGGCCAGCGGATAGAACATGAAGGCGTCGTCCGGGTCCGGGGAGTGTGCCAGCCGGATTCGCTTGCGTTTTGCCGTCATTGATCACCTCGCGATGTCCGCTCGGGTCTGCCCGTTTGCGGTGGGCAGGCCCGGTCGGTCGATTGTAAGGCCGGGCCGCCGGGCAGACCAGGAGAGATCCGGCGTCGTTTGGGGATCATCATGAGAGGGGCAGCTGGGCGACGGCGTCGGGGTGGATACGCGGGGAGGGCTTTGCTAGGATGGCGTGGAATGAACTTGCCTATCGGCAGGCAGAGCAATGTCCAACGAGCAGCGATCCGAGGAATACTACCGCGCCTGTCCCGGTGAGGAGGGGATCCCGATCTCCGACGCCATCTGCCGGGGGCGACGGCGCGTGTCCTTCCACAAGTGCAGGACCTGTCCGCACAACGACGACCTGAAGGAGAAGCCCCCTGCCCCCGTGCCGGAGAACGTCCGCCAGCTGATCGAGGACAAGGGCCGAAGCGTGCAGGAGGTCTTCAAGGCCTACGACATCCGGGGCATCTTCCCCGAGCCCCTCAGCGAGGAGTTGGCCTGGCGGATCGGGCATGGGACCGCCCAGTTCCTGCGAAGCACGCTGACGGGCTATGACCGGAGCGATCCGAAAACCAACCGCATCGTGGTCGGTCGGGACATGCGGGCGAGCGGGGCAGTCCTCCACGAGGCGCTCATCGAAGGGGCGCGGTGCAGCGGGACCGAGGTGATCGATATCGGCCTGGTGGACACGCCGCAGCTCTACTTCGCGATCAACTACCTGGGTACGTGTGGGGGGATCCAGGTGACGGCCAGCCACAATCCGGCTGAGTACAACGGATTCAAGATCAGCGGCCAGGCCGGCCGGCCCATCGGGATGGACACTGGGCTCAAGGAGATCAAGCAGATCGCCCAGCACATGGCCAAGCACGAGACCGGCACGTACGCGCCGATGAGCCAGTTGGATCTCCGCGAACCGTATCGGGCCTTCGTCCGCGACTTCCTGATCCAGCCCAAGCCTCTGAAGGTCGTGATCGACGCGAGCAACGGGATGGCCGGCAAATGGGTGCCGATCATCTTCGACGACGTCGACGGGCTGGAGATCATGCCGCTGAACATGACCCATGACGGGACGTTCGTGCACGATCCGAACCCGCTGGTGGAGGCCAACGTTCAGCTGACATGCGAGGCGGTGCTGGAGCACGGTGCAGAGGTGGGCATGTGCTTCGACGGAGACGCGGATCGATGTGTATTCGTGGACGAGACCGGACAGATCATCCGATCGGACCTGATGACGGCGCTGCTGTCGCGTCGGTTCCTCCGTGATCATCCCGGCTCGGTGGTGGTCTACGACTTGCGGAGCAGCCGCGTCGTGGCCGAGGAGATCGCGCGGCTGGGGGGGCAGCCGCGACGCGAGCGGGTGGGGCACGCGTTCATCAAGAAGGCGCTGAGCGAGAACGACGGCTGTTTCGGCGGCGAGTTGAGCGGCCATTTCTACTTCCGAGACAACTGGTATTGCGATTCGGGGATGCTCGCGTTCGTCCACGTGCTCAACCTGCTGACCGAGCAGGCCGAACCCCTGAGCAAGCTGGTCGCCCCGTTGAAGCGATACGCCATCAGCGGCGAACGGAACTTCACCAACGACGAGAAGGACGTCACCATTGATGCGCTGAGCAGGGAGTACGCCGACGGGGAGATCGACATGCTCGATGGCCTGACGGTGCAGTACGATCGCTGGTGGTTCAACGTCCGGAAGAGCAACACCGAGCCGCTGCTGCGGCTGAACCTCGAGGCCGACAGTGAGGAGCTGCTCGCAGAGAAGCTGGGCGAGCTGTCGCCCCGCCTCGGCCAACCTGTAGACGGCGGATAACCGATTCCAAGCATCCCGCCACCGCAATGCGAACCGTGTCGGAGGGTCGACCGATGCCCTGACCGAGAGCGGATGCTCCCTGGGACATCACCCAGGGAAGGACGCCAACCGTCCAGCCCGCCTCGATCGGCGTCCGGTTCGCCCGCCAACGGAGTGGCCCGAGTATGACGACGACCCTTCATCGACGGCTCGACTGCGGTATCGACTTTGCGGCCGAGGTGATGCCGGATCGCCCAACGGTCAGCTTCAGCATCCGCTTCCGCAGCGGATCGGTTTACGAGCCGGAAGACCGGCTGGGGGTGGCTCGCCTGGTCGAGCAGGCCATCAGCAAGGGCACGGCCCGGCGTGACGGTCGGGGCCTGAGTGACGCCTTCGATGCGATCGGCGTTCAACGGGGGTCCGGCACGGGGCGAGAGACGATCACCTTCCGATGCACGTGCCTGCCCGAGTACCTCCAGGCCGCGATTGACCTGTATGCTGAGATGCTCAAGACGCCCACGTTCCCGGACGACGCCTGCCGGGTGGCCAGGGAACTCGCGTTGCAGGAGCTTGCCGCCCTGGAAGACGAGCCGATCGATCTTGCGCGGAAGCTCATCAACGCCCAGGCCTACGGTCCGCTGCTGGGGCGGGACCCGCTTGGCACGGAGCAAACCGTCGCCGCCGTAGGTCGGACGGACATCGAAGCCTACTGGTCCGATGCCCTGGCCGCGAGCCGAATGGCGGTGGCCGCTGCAGGGGCATTTGACGCCGATGCGCTAGCCGGTCAGTTCCAGGCCGCGTTTGCGGGGTTCGGCCAGACGTCCCACGAGGCGCGAGACCCGATCCCGCTAACGTTCTCTCCGACTCGGAGGCACCATCCCAAGGATCAGGAGCAGGACTACATGATGATCTGCTGGCCGGGCGTGCCGATGGGCCATCCGGAGGAACCCGTCGAGCGGGTGATCGTGGGCATCCTGTCGGGCGGTATGAGCGGGCGCCTGTTCACCGAGGTCCGGGAGAAGCAAGGACTGGTGTACTGGGTGGGCGCTTGGGTTGCACGCCCGCGGGGATCGGGGATGATCCACATGGGGGCCAGCACCAAGCCTGATCGCTGCGACCGGACGTACGCGACGCTGCTTCGCGAGATAGACCGGCTGGCCGAGGATCTGGCCCCCGATGAGCTCCGCCGCGCGGTGACGGGTATCGCCGCCCGCCAAGAGCGCGAAGCCGACATGACCCAATCCCGAGCCGAAGACCTCGCCGAGGATCTGCTCCACTTCGGCAGGCCGATTCCCGTGGAGGAGAAACTGGCGAAGGTGCGGGCGGTTACGATGGACGACATCCGCCGCTATCTGTCCGAACACCCGCGCAGCCGCTTGAGCGTCCTGACGCTGGGGCCCAAGCCGCTGGCCGGTTGATCGGACGCCTGGTTGCGATCGGGAGGAATCATGGGGTCGCACGACAGTCCATTCGTGGAGACGGCTTTGCCCAACGGCCTGCGGATCGTCATGGAGGTCATGCCCTCCGTGCGATCGGCGGCCGCGGGGTTCCTGGTCAACGCCGGCTCGCGAGACGAGACGCCCGAACTGGCGGGGGCGTCGCACTTCCTGGAACACATGTGCTTCAAGGGCACGCCGAGCCGCGACTGGCGGGCCATCAACATCGACTTCGACGAGCTGGGAAGTTCCTACAACGCGTTTACGACCAAGGAGCGGACGTTCTACTACGGCTGGGTGCCCGCCGACCGGATCGACGCCCAGATCGAGCTGCTGGCCGACATGATGCGTTCCGTCCTGCCCCCCGACGAGTTCGACACCGAGAAGGGGGTGATCCTCGAAGAGATCGCGATGAGCAAGGACTCCATCGAGCACCTCGCCTGGGATCTGATCCATGAGCACCTCTACCCGGGTCATTCGCTGAGCTGGTCGGCCTTGGGCACCGAGGCGAGTATTGCGGCGCTGACTCGCGACCAGATGCACGCGTACTTCCAGCAACGTTACAGCCCGCTGAACATGGTGCTGCTCGTGACGGGTCGGATCGAACCGGATCGCATCGTCGAGACGGCCAGTCGGCTGTGCGGGGACTGGCCGGCCATCGAGCCGACGGGTATGAGAGAGGCGCCGGTCATGCACGGCGGAACCGTGGTCGAGCAGGCCGGGCGGTTCAACCAGCAGGCGGTCGGGTGGGTCTGCGCCGCGCCGCCCGCGGGACATCCTGACGCAGAGGCGGCCCGCGCGCTGGCCAGCGTGCTTGGGGGGTCCAACTCGCGGTTCTACTGGAACATCATCCAAGCGGGACTGGCTCCGCGCGCGGGCGTCTGCTGGCTTGGGTACAGCGACTTCGGCATGATGATGCTCGACGGGTTGTGCCTGCCCGAGAACGCGGAGGCTTTCGCCGAGGCCATCAGGCGCGAGGCAGGAGAGATTTCTCGCCAGGGTGCCAGCGAAACGGAGATCCGGCGCGTCAAGAACAGGCGGCGCACCAGTCTGGCCGTCGAGGCCGAGGCCGCCTACCATCGCCTCATGCAGATGGCTGAAGATCTGTGCGACTACGATCGCCCGAGGACCGTGGCCGAGCGGTTGGCCGAGGTGGAGGCCGTCACCGTCGAACGCGTGGCGACCTATCTGACCGAGTGGCCCATCGTCGAGGAGGGGCTGTTTCTCAGTCTCGGGCCCCGCAAGTGGCCGGAGGCGCAGATCCCGTGACTGCCCCGCCACAGCCCGATCCTCCTAGCCCGGCGTCATCCGATCGGTCCAGCGGCGGGGGGCTGCGCGTCAGACGACCTATCTGGTGGCGGATGATGGGCCTATTGACCGTTCTGGTCGCAGGCGTGACGGCCCATACCGTTTGGAAGGTGAACCGCCACGTCAGCCGGATGGAACTGGCGAGGATCTTCGCGATGGCGATGACGCAACCGAGGATCCCGCGCGCCGAGCGGCCCGTCGGCGATCGAAGGGTCAGGCGGCGCGTCCCTCATGCCCGGGCGCGTCGTCCGCGCGCCGCGCCGTACGATCGAGGCACCACGTTGTCCGATCGGCACCGTGAACCGCGCAAGCGTGGGATCAAGTGGACGCCGGTCCCCGCCGATGCACCGCCCTTTTCACTGGACCCTATGGACTGGATCCGTCCGCCGGACCAAGTGCCTGCCTCGCGTCCTGGCCGCCGTTGGCCCGAGCCGGCCCTGCAGGAACGTGACACGTCCTCGCCCCCGCCCCGAGCCCGGACCGCGCGCCCGCAGAACCGGGCGGTGTCGGTTGAGCCGCCAGCCGAACCTGCGGCGCCTGAGGCGGAGGGGCTCCTGCAGACGGAGGTTTCCGAGGTCACGAGGCAGACGTGGACGCTGCTGGGCCTGGTCATCCTCGAATGTGTTGCCTTGGCGGGCTTGTCGGCCGTACTGGATATGCGGAGGGCTCGTCGCAACCTAATCATCGCCGCGGGCCTGTTGTTCTTGGGTGCAGCGCTAACCGTGACAGCGGGACTGGTCATCACACACTGGGGAGGCTTCCCGCCTCTGACGTTGACGGACTACCTGCGGATCGTGATACGGGCCGCAGGATGCCCGGCGGTCCTGATGCTCGTCTTGCTGCTTCCGCGCAGTCGCCGGTACGGCGCCGCGCGTCGTGCGCAGACTGAGGCGGGACGATGGCCCCTAGGGCTGTTGGGGCCCGGGGGCTGTGGGTTGCTCTACCTGGCGGCGGCGGGGGTCTGCTTGACAACGGTTATTCTGGGCAACGGCCTCGACATGCCCGCATGGCACATCATCCGGCTGATTGTTGGTGGCTGGAGCGTACCCGCGGTTCTGCTGGGTCTGGCCCTCTTTGCCGGACATCGTTGGGTCTTTCAGGTGGCCTACGCCTTCGGTTGGGTCGGATTGCTGGTGGCGCTGGTGTGCTGGGGCCTTCCGTACGCCGTTCTCGCCCCGCCGGTAGCGCTTCAGGTCCTGATGGTCCTGATGCCGCTGCATCTGGTTTCACTCGGCCGCATTCGGGCATGGGTTGCCGCGCACGGCGTTCAGGGAGCGCCAGCGCGTTCGGCCTCAACACCGAAAGGGCGCTGAGACTGGGGCAAGCGGGAGGCGCCGGTTAGAAGCGTTTTATTGGTGTTGTATTATCGTGAGAATCCAAATTATCGTTGTTCTTGAAAACGTGCCTCTTTGCTGCAACAATGGTGTAGGCACGGTTGTCAACGACCGATAACCTAGGTGACACGCTGTCTGGACCTGGGCCCGTGTCTGCGTCAGACATGGCCGCCCCTCAAGCTGGGGGCATGGTTGGACAGAAGGTCGTCGAGAAGAGCAAATGGGCCCGGCCAGTTCCATATCATACAACGAGGTGTACACGCCGTCCTATATGCCGGCCCTCGCCGGATCGCCGGAGGGGTTGGAGCTGGACGAGCCGCATGAACGCATTGGTGTGACGGCTTGGGCCCTCTTCGTGGTGGCATTGCTGACGGGCTGGCTATCGCCAAGCCCCAACATGAGCTGGGTTCCGCAGGTTGCCTCCGTCTGCTTCATGGTTTTGTGGTTAATTGTGGATGTTCTAGGAAAACGATCAGGAATCAGATTCTACAGACCATATGTTCTAATACTTCTTTTTCAACTTTGGTCTATAGTATGCAGTATTGGTTCGAGGTACACCGTCGAGTTTGTAATGGGAAGCTTGCTTTCAGCGGCCAAGGTCTTTGGTTTCAGTCTGGTCGTGGCGAATGTAGTACGCCATCGCGCACAGGCGGTCCCCCTTTTCCTGGGGCTGGCACTGGCCCCGCACTTCACCATGGTGACCCAGCGTCAGCGGTTGGACCAAATCAACCTGGAGTTGGAGCGTGGTGTGCAGAGCGATGCCCTTCGGTTTGGCGGCGAAGAGATTGGCAACGCCAACGGGTTGGCCGCGGGCGCCAATAACGGGCTGCTGGGGTGTGTCTTCGCGTTCCTGATCATCAGGCGTCGCCTACTCCGTTGGCTGCCATTGGCGATGGTGCCTGGCCTGCTCTACTACGTGAGCCGCATGGGAAGTCGGACGGGGCTGGCGATGGTGGTGGTGATGGCCGTCGGCTTCTGGTTCCTCCACATTCGCGAGATCTCCCGTTCTCGGCCGAGCATGAGGATCGGTGGCATCGTTCTTCTGGTGGTGATGCTCCTTGGGGTTGGCGTATGGCTCATCACCTCCCCGTTTGCATACCGGTTTGCCGATGTCGGTTCCCAGTACAAGGAGGGGCGTCTACAGCTGGTGCTTGCGGCACTCGGGATGTTCGCCCAATCCCCCATCCTCGGCCACGGGATTCGCGGGTTCCAATCCGCTGGCTTGAAACTTGTGGTCACCCACAATCTGCCGACGGAAATACTGGTATGGGGGGGGCTTCCAGCGTTTCTGTTGTATTATGGGGCTTGGTTCATTCTCATCAGAATGCTGTGGCGGCTGCGTCGCCAGCTGCTGTCTGCGGGAGATCGGGCGGCCGTCAACATGATGTTGCTCGTTTGCATCTTGTACCATGGGCATTCTATGACCGGCAGCACAGTCGCGTCGAGGATCCCGTGGTTGGCCGTCGGCGCGTGTGTCGGCCTTGCCTATGGGTTGCAGGAGAAGCTCCTGGCGGCCCGCGAGCAGGCCGCCGGGCGGCGGGATTCAGAGATGGCGCAATGGGCTGACCAATCACCTCCTCCGGTCTGACCATGCCGGGCATTTGACTGCGCGTTTCCCGGCCCCGACTCTCATGGTGTGTCGTCCGGCGGTCCGTTGACCGTTGGTCGTCCAATGGAGTGATACTCGAACCGGCGGCGTTGCATTGCCGAAGGTTCGTAGAGATTTCGTCCGTCGAAGACGATCGGTTCGACGAGCAGCTTGCGCATCCGGTCGAAGTCCGGGGCGCGGAACTCGTTCCATTCCGTCACGATAACCAGCGCATTGGCCTGGTCGAGTGCGTCGTACGCGTCCTCGAAGTAGGCCAAGCGATCCCCATAGTGCTTTCGCAGGTTGGCCAGCCCGCGTGGGTCGTGGGCGCGGACGACGGCGCCGATTGCCAGCAGCCGGTCGATCACATGAATGGCCGGCGCCTCACGCAGGTCGTCGGTCTTGGGCTTGAAGGTTACCCCCCAAACGGCGAATGTGCGATCGCCCGTCGAATCGCCGAACCGCCCCGAGATCTTGCTGAACAGCGCTTCCCACTGGCGCTGATTGATCTGGTGAACGGCCTGAAGGAGGTTGGGGTCGTACCCGAAGGTGCCGGCCAGATGGCTGAGCGCCTGCACGTCCTTGGGGAAACAGCTTCCCCCGTAGCCGGCTCCCGGGTACAGGAAGTGAAACCCGATGCGCGCGTCCGTTCCGATGCCGCTGCGGACCTGTTCTACGTCCACGCCACACCGTTCGCAGATGTTGGCGATCTCGTTGATGAAGCTAATCCTCGTCGCCAGGTAGCAGTTGGCTGCGTACTTCGTCATCTCCGCGGCGGCGCGGGACATGACCAGGATAGGCTTCTGGTTTCGGACGAACGGCAGGTAGAGTTCGCGGACCGTAGCGGCCGCCTGGTCGTCTTCAGCGCCGATGACGACTCGGTCCGGCCTGAGGAAATCGTCGATGGCCGTTCCTTCCTTCAGGAACTCCGGATTGCTCACGACGCTCAAGGGATGCGGCGTCTTGTCGAGCATCTCTCGCTCCAGCCGATCACACGTCCCGACCGGCACGGTCGACTTGATCACGATCGTCTTGGGCTCATTCATCGTTTCGGCGATGGTGCGGCAGATCCGCTCGATGGCCGAGGTGTTGGCCGAACCGTCTGGATTCGGTGGCGTGCCGATGGTGATGAAGATCACTTTGCCGTGGGCGATGGCCTCGCCGAACTCGGTGGTGAATCGGAGCCTGCCTGTGCGGAGGTTATCGGTCAACAGATCATGCAGGCCGGGTTCGTAAATCGTGCTGACGCCTCGCGAGAGCTGTTCAACCTTGGCCGCGTCGATGTCCAGACCGACCACATGATTGCCCGTATCCGCCAGACACGTCGAACTGACAAGCCCGACGTATCCCGTACCTACGACCGTAATCCGCATGCTCGTGTCCTTATTCCGTCGCCTGACAGCATGTTGTCGAGCGCTGCTGAAATGTCAATAGGAGTTGACAACCGGCACGGGGCGGTCGTACCATCGCTTCGAGGTTGGATGATCATAGCGAGACGTCAGGCAACGTGTCATCACGATGAGAGGGCCGCCGCGGGGGAAGCGCTTATCGTCGGCGGTGGTTCAGCCGATAACGGATACGATGAGTACGACGAGATCCTGGACGGTCGTCCCGGCGGGGGAGGCTGATGGCTCATAGCCCGGACTACGATACCATCATTGTCGGCGGTGGCTTCTTCGGATGCTGCCTCGCTGTGCACCTCAAGCAGGCGCTCGGCCGACGCGTGGTCGTCCTGGAGATGGAGTCGGAGCTTCTCAGGCGGGCGTCGTACGTCAATCAGGCCCGCGTGCACAACGGTTACCACTATCCGCGCAGCTTGTTGACGGCGCTTCGATGCCGCGTCAACTTCCCCCGGTTCGTCGAGGACTACAGCGATTGCATCGTCAAGGACTTCGACAAGTACTATGCCATCGGCACGACGTTCTCGAAGGTAACGGCCTCTCAATACCTTCGGTTCTTCGAACGCGTGGGGTCCCCGCTCGGGCCTGCGCCGAAGGAAGTCAAACGGCTTTTCAATGCCGATCTCATCGAGGACGTGTTCGCTGCCACGGAGTACGTCTTCGATGCGGTCAAGCTCGCCCAGATAATGCGCCATCGCCTCGCCGAGGCAGGAGTCGAGATCCGGTTTAGCACCGAGGCACAGAAGGTCCACCGGGTTGAGGGCTCCTTGCTCGAGGTCACCTGTGCTGCGCCGGACGGGGCATGTACCGTCACCGCGCCTTCGGTGCTGAATTGCACCTACTCCAGGCTGAACCAACTCCTGGTAGCCTCGGGTCTGCCCAAGCTGTACTTGAAGTATGAGCTGACCGAGTGTGCCTTCATCGAGCCGCCCGACGAGCTCAAGCACCTCGGCATCACGGTGATGTGTGGCCCGTTCTTCTCCATCATGCCGTTTCCGCCGCTCGGTCTTCACAACATGACTCACGTGCGGTACACCCCCCATTGCGAATGGTGGGACAAGGCCGATGGGTCCTACCGGGACCCCTACGAGTACTGCCGCGTCGCACGGAAGAAGTCGAACCAGATCTGCATGATCAAGGACATCGCAAGGTACCTTCCCTGCATGAGCAAGTGTCGATACGTGGACTCGATCTGGGACATCAAGGTCGTTCTTCCCAAGAGTGAGGTCGATGACAGTCGGCCCGTTCTATATCGAAGCGACTGCGGGTTGCCCAACCTGACCTGCTTGATGGGCGGCAAGATCGACAACATATATGACATCATCGAACATGAGGATGCTTCGTACGCACAAGGAACTGCATGATGGCCAGGTCTGACTGCTTCGTCTCGGTCACCGCCCCTCTATACAACGACGGAGACATCGTCGAGGCCTATATTGAGGACGTCCTCGGCGTCTTGAAGCGCGAGTACGCGAACTACGAACTCGTTCTTGTGGATGACGGATCGACGGACGACACGGTCGAGAGGGTGACGGCCCTGCTCGAGAAGTTGGAGTGTATCCGTCTGATCCGGCTGTCACGGCGGTTTGGTCAGGAGACGGCGGTCTCGGCGGGGCTTGATACGGTCATCGGCGACTTCGTCGTCGTGATGATACCCGACCGGGACCCCCCCGAGTTGATCCCCCGGATCGTCGAGCAGTGCCGCAAGGGGTTGGGGATTGTCTTCGGTATTCGTAGGCATCGCCGTGACGAACCGCTCTTCCTGAGGATCGGGGCGAGGGCCTTCTATTGGTATCTGAACCGAATCCTGAAGGTAAACCTGCCCAGGAACTCTACGGATTTCCGCGTGTTCAGCCGACAGGCCCTGAACGCCATGATTCGCATCAAGGACCGACTGCGATACCTCCGCGCGTTCTGCGCGTACGTCGGATACGGCAACGAGAGCTTCACCTACGACCTCGCCCATCGGCGTGAGAAGCCCCGGGTGAAGGGTCTCGGCGAGGCGATGCGCACCGGCGCGAGGATGATCGTTGCGAACTCCACGCACCCCCTTCGCATGGTCAGCGTGCTTGGGCTGACCATGAGCTTCGTCAGCCTGCTTCACATCGGCTACGTCATCTTAGTGTACCTGTTCGACAAGGATGTCGTGCCCGGCTGGGCCACACGGTCGATGCACAGTTCGGTGATGTTTCTGTTCATGTTTCTGATTCTGTCAACGCTGTGTGAGTACGTCGGGCGCCTGCTTGGGGAGGTGAAGGACCGGCCCCTGTACTACGTTCTTGAAGAGCGCAACAGCACGGTTCTCTTGGCTGACGAGGACCGTAAGAACGTCGTCACGGAGACGACAGAGGACTGAGGCCCGGCGGACGAAGAGAGCGCCCGCAAGCCTTGGGAATGGCATGGGCCGCTCGCGAGGCGAGGGAGTTGCCCGCCGAGAGCGGCCGTGCCGTGACTGCTTGAGGAAGCGAGTGATGGACTACTGTCGAATCACCGAAGACGTGGTGCTGGGCCGTGACGTGAAGATCTGGGGCTGGGCCAATCTCTATGGGTGCCAGATCGGGGACGAGACCAGAATCGGCACGTTCGTTGAAGTCCAGAAGAACGCCGTGATCGGCAAGCGATGCAAGATCGAAAGCCACACCTTCGTCTGCGAGGGGGTGCACATTGAAGACGACGTGTTCGTCGGCCACGGCGTGATGTTTACCAACGTTTACTATCCGTGGGCGACCAATCGGGATGGCAGGCTGGAGACCGAAGACGACTGGGCGGTGGTCCCGACGTACGTCAAGAAGGGGGCGTCGATCGGTTCCGGGTCGGTCATCGTCTGCGGCACGACCATCGGCGCTCGTGCCGTCATTGGGGCCGGTGCGGTCGTGACGCGGGACGTCCCCGCAGGCGAGGTCTGGGTGGGGAACCCGGCGCGCTTCCTGAAGAAGGTTCCTGCGGAGGCGGTATGAGGCCATCAGAGATGGGTGCCGAAGCTTCAGGGCCGACAGATACAGTATACCCCGGTCACCGTGTCCTGTTGATGTTTCCTGTCTACAACGAGGGTCCGAAGCTGAACCAGCTGGCGGCGAAGCTGCGTGACGGTCTGGTCGACAAGATCATTGCCGTCAATGACGGCTCGACCGATGAAAGCCCCGAGCTCCTCCGCGCCCATGGCGTCGAGGTGGTTGACCAACCGCACAGTGGCCTGGGCGCGGCCATCAAGCGGGCCGTCGGCTACGCTCGAGAGCACGGATACGACATCCTGGTGATCATGGCGGGCAACAACAAGGACGATCCCGCTGAAGCGCCCCGGCTCGTCGAGCCCATCGTTTACGAAGGTTTCGACTACATTCAGGGCAGCCGTTTCCTGCCGGGCGGGTCAAGCCCGAATCTGCCGCTCTTTCGATGGGTATCGATAAAACTCTTGAGCTTCCTTTTCACGATCTACAGCTTCAAGCGGTGCACCGATTTGACAAACGGCTTCCGGGCGTACCGAATCAGCTTGCTGGACGATCCCAGGATCGACATCTCCCAGGACTGGCTGGACAGCTACGAATACGAGTACTATGTTCACTGCAAGGCCTATTGGCTGGGCCATAAGGTCAAGGAAGTGGCGGTGACCAAGGCGTATCCTGCGGAGAAGGGGGTGGCGTACACGAAGATCAGCCCGATCACCGGTTGGTGGCGGATGCTGCGTCCGATTGTCCTGCTTGCACTGCGCATCAAGAAGTAGGGGGAACACAAGATGGGAACAGACAAGGGCAATCGACCAGGGAAATGGTCGGTCCCCATCGCGGATCTGACGGCGCAGATCGCGCCGCTCCGGGACGAAATCCGTGCGGCCATCGAGCAGGTCATGGATACCGCGGGTTTCTCCAACGGGCCGACGGTGCAACAGTTCGAAAAGGACTTCGCCGCCTACTGTGGGGCCCAGGAATGTGTGGCCGTCAACAGCGGCACCAACGCCCTGCACGTGGCCATGCGGTGTCTCGGCGTCGGCCCCGGCGACGAGGTGATCACGGTGTCGATGAGCTTCATCGCCACGGCGTGGCCGGTGCTTTACCTCGGGGCGCGGGCGGTGTTCGTGGACATCGACCGGGGCCGGTACACGATGGATCCCGGTCAGCTCGAGGCCGCCATTACTCCCAAGACCAAGGCGATCGTCCCCGTTCACCTCTACGGACAATGTGCCGACATGGACCCGATCCTGGAGATCGCCGGCGCCCGCGGCATTCCCGTTGTTGAGGACGTCGCGCACGCGCCCGGCGCCGAGTACAGGGGCCGTCGCGCCGGAGCCATGGGCACCATCGGATGCTTCAGTTTCTACCCGACCAAGAACCTGGGGGCTTGCGGCGAAGGGGGGGCTATCACCACCGATGACCCCGAGATCGCCGAACGGGCGCGGCGGGTTCGAAGCCACGGGCAAACCCAGAGCTACGTTCACGACTGCGTGGGATACAACTACCGCATGGACGGACTCCAGGGAGCCATTTTGGGGATAAAACTGAAGCATCTGGACGCGTGGAACCAAGCTCGCGGCGCGCACGCTGCGCTTTATGACCGGCTTCTGTCCGAGTCTGGCCTTACACTCCCCGAACCGACTGCAGATGGGATACACGTGTACCATCTCTACGTTATCCGGGATGCGAACCGTGATGCGCTGCAGGCCACGCTCAAGCAGCGTGGGATAGAGGCCAGCCTCCACTATCCGGTACCAATTCATCTGCAGAAGCCGTTCCAGTCGATGGGTTATGGCCGAGGCGATCTACCCGTCAGTGAGGAGGTGGCCCGGACGTGCTTGAGCCTGCCGGTGTGTCCGGAGCTGACGGAGGACCAGATTCGACAGGTCGTCGATGCCCTCCATGCGGCGAGAGGATGACCCATGAGAATGCACTTGATTCGTCTGGGCGTGCTTCTCGGCATCGTTCTTTCGCTGAGACTGGGTGTCTTCTGGCTGGCCTACTCAGCCGACTCTCGTTGCATGATAACGGTGGACTCGAAGAGCTACAGTCGCCCTGCGCTGGCGTTGCTCAAGACGGGCCGTCTCGCCGCCACCCCGGAGCTGCCGGATGTCCCGTTGATGTACCGCACGCCTGGGTATCCCGTCTTCATCGCCCTGATCTACCGGTTCTTCGGTGAGAGGCCTGCGGTCGTCATCGTTGCCCAGGTCATTGTCAGCTCCGTAACGGTGTGTGTGGTCTATCATCTCTCCAACATGCTATGGGGCGGCGCCGCGGCTGTCGTCTCGGCGCTTCTCTTGTCGCTTGGGCTCGAGTCGCTGATGCTGTCCCTGTGCCTCCTCACCGACACGCTCTTCACGCTCTTCCTGATGCTGTCGGTGGGGTCGGGGATTCTGCTGGGGTTGGGCAAGGGGGGCAGGAGGAAATGGGCCTTCCTGTCGGGGCTGTTCCTGGGGATAGCCACGCTGGTTCGTCCGGTGAGCTACTACCTCATCGTTCCGATTGCCGTGGGTTGGCTTGCCTACGGGCTCTTTGGCGGCTGGAAACGCAGAGAGACGGCCGTGATCGTTTCGCTGCTCGCTCTGCCGTTTGTCATCTTGATCGGCGGATGGCGCGTGCGCAACTACTGCTTGTCGGGCTATTCAGATTACAGCACACTTCCAGGCATGAACCTGCTTTACTACCGCGCTGGGGGGATCCTGGCTCGACGGGACGGCGTCCCATTTGAGACGGTCAGGCAGAGGCTGTATGAGGAGTATCCGCGCGGAGATGCCGTGGCCACGTCGCCGCAGATGGCAAGGGACTGTGCCAAAGAGGGGTGGAAGACCATCAAGCAGTATCCCCTTTTCTTCGTCAAGGACATCGCGCACGGCGCTGTGAGACTTCTGATCTCTCCGGGGTCTTCGGGCCTTGTCATGTATATGGGGGTAGACCTCGAGGAGACGGATCGCTCGGGGCGCCTGCACGGACAGTCGTTCGTTGGCCGCATCACCAGGAGGGTGCTGTCCAATCCTTTCCTTACCGCACTGACGGCATTCGGATTGGCACATCTGTTTCTGTCCTATTGCGGGATTCTCTTTGTGGCGTGGCGGGTTGTCCGTGTCGACAGGCAGGCCGTTGTGGTGCACCTGTTTGTCCTGGGTGTCGTCCTGTACTTCGTGCTCGTATCTTCTTATGTATCAACCCATTCTCGATATCGCGTTCCGATCGCCCCGCTGATTGCCCTGTATGGGGGCGGGGGACTGAGCCTGCTGATCCATCAATACAGGTCCTGGAAAGCCCGCAGAACGGCCGAGCGCGGATGAACCCCGCAACGACGGGGGAGGCGGCGATCTTCTGGGCTGGCCGGGCGGACCCGTCACGGGGCCGATCGACTCGGCTCAGGAGCGGGAGCGTACAAACGGGATTGAGGCGTGAACGACGGGCTGTATAATCCGCCCGTGGGCCCGACAAGGGCGAGGCGTCCTGCTGTGCGCGGGGCGCGGCTGATTCGGCTGTCACAAGAGAACCAAACAGGTGTTGCGATGAAGAACGTTGGAAGCCTGATCGGTCTGATGCTTCTGGGGGTCTGCGTCTTGGGGTTGGTCAACGGACGTGCGTTCGCAGGGGGTAAGAAGGTGACGAAGTACGTCCGGTTCCAGGTCGGTGAGTCGATCGCGTACGGCATCGTCGAGGGCGGCCGAGTGCGGAAGCTCTCGGGGGACCTGTTTGGCGCGTGGTCCAAGACCGACACGACCTATGCGCTGGCCGACGTGAAGCTGCTGGTTCCGACCCGGCCGACCAAGGTGCTGGCCCTGGCGGGCAACTACAAGAGCCATCTGGGCGACCAGACGCCCCGCAGGACGCCTGAGGTCTTCTTCAAGGTGCCCTCTACCCTCTTGCCGGCGGGGGGCAAGATCGTCATCCCCAAGGGCACGCAGGACGTTCACTACGAAGCGGAGATGGTCATTGTGGTCGGCAAGCGGGCCAAGGACGTCCCGGTCGACAAGGCGTTGGACCACGTGCTGGGGGTCACCTGCGGCAACGACGTCAGCGCACGGGACTGGCAGAAGAAGGACGTTCAGTGGTGGCGGGCCAAGGGGTCGGACACGTTCGGGCCTTGTGGCCCGGTCATTGCCTCGGGCCTGAACTACGACGACCTGCTGCTGCAGCTGCGCCTGAACGGACAAGTGAAACAGCACCAGCGGACCCGTGACATGGTCCACAGCGTGCCCCAGATCGTCAGTTGGATCAGCCGACACGTGACCCTCGAGCCGGGCGACCTCATCTTCACCGGAACCATGGGAAAGACATCGGCCATCAAACCGGGGGACGTCGTGGAGGTCGAGCTGGAAGGCGTGGGCGTATTGAGGAATGGCGTGATCGCCGCCCGCTGACCGCGGGCAGAGTCAAGTGAGGAAGCAGCCATGCAAACCTGCCAACACATCGCCGTCGCCGTGGGTCTTCTCTTCGTCGCCGCGCCGCTTCTGGGCGCCGACTTCGAGGACCGGTTGGCCATCAAGGTCAAAAAGGGACCGCACGGTCCGCGCGGCATGCCCGGCGACTTCTTGCAGCTCAAGGACGGCTCGCTGCTGATGTCCTACACCAAGGACGGCGGCATCGCGTGCGTCAAGTCCACAGACAAGGGCAAGACGTGGGGCGAGCCGTTCGTGCTCGTGTCCAAGCCGAAGCCCCCGGCCAAGGGGTACTTCTGTCACCCCAGCTTCCTGCGGCTCAAAAACGACGAGATCCTGCTGTCGTACATCTACTCCACGCACCCGACGACGCCCTACTTCGGGCACAACTACGTCCGGCGGTCCGCTGACGAGGCCAAGACCTGGACCGAGCAGTTCTGCATGACGCCATATCCCGGCTACGTCATCGTCCACAACGATCGGCTGTTCACGCTGTCGACCGGGCGGATCGTCGCGATGGCCGAGTACAAGGCCCATTACCCCAGCACCCGCGACCACAGCGGGTACACCGGCATCGCCTTCTTCTCCGACGACCTCGGGCACAGTTGGCAGGCCAGCAAGAACACCGTCGACATGATGCCCGTCGAGGTCCAGGAGGCCGACGCGGTGGAGCTCAAGGACGGGCGCGTGATGATGTTTGCCCGCACGTACAGCGGATTCCCCGTGCGGGCCTACTCCACCGACAAGTGCCAGACCTGGTCCAAGGGCGAGCCGATCAATGAGCTCAAGATGCCTTACGCCGGCCTGCCTACGGTCCGGCGGATTCCGTCCACAGGCGACCTGCTCTTCATTTGGATCAGTGAGAAATCCGTCGACAAGAAGAACCCGAAGATCCGCAGGCGCTGCGCCCTGTCGTCGGCCATCTCCAAGGACGAGGCCAAAACCTTCATCCATCAGCGCAACATCGCACGGGACCCCGAAGACGACTTCGGGTACCAGTGCGTCGAGTTTCTCGACGACGACGTCGCCCTGGTCTGCTACCACGCCCGCGACGGCCTGCACGTCGCCCGGATCCCGATCGACTGGTTCTACGGGGAGTAGGCGGGCCGCTCATGACGCCGTTCGAGACGAAGGAGGAGTTCGTCCGAATCCTCTCCACGCTCTGGGAGAGAATCCTCCGCACCCCTCACATCGCAGACCCCCTATCCAGCACCGGGTTGGTTGCGAGGTTCCGTTTCACCGATTTTGCGACCGATCTTTACCTGGACGCCAGCGGGGATCGCCCCAGGTACTACTGGGATCCTCCCGAGGCGTTTGATTGTGACGTGGAGATGATCCTGTCCTCGGAGACGAGTCACCGGTTCTGGATGGAGGACCTCAACGTGCCGCTGGCCATCGCCAGCAGGAGGATCGTTGCGAAGGGATCGGTGCAGAAGGCGCTCAAGCTGCTGCCCGCGCTCAAACCCGCCTTCTCCCTCTATCCCCAGGTGCTCCGGGAGATGGGCAAGGCCGAGTTCCTGCGATCCGGGGAGAGGACGACGCGGAAGCGACGCCGGCTGGGATTTGGGACCAAGAAGAAACGAGATTACGATCTAGCCGTCATACCACATTTCCCGATCGAGTTCCGGACCGAAGCGCCCCGGACAGACCGGAAGGCGCCAGCAGCAGTCCGACCGGCCACGGCTCTCGACTTGCTTCGGACAATGCATCGCATCCGTTTCTTCGAGGAACACCTCTCGGTGGCATTTCGAGAGGGCCAGCTCCCCACGGAGGCCATTCACCTGTCGATCGGGCAGGAAGCCGTCGCGGCGGGCGTTTGCATGGCCCTGAGAGACACCGACTCCCTGAACACGACGCATCGCGGCCACGGGCACATCATCGCCAAGGGCGCGGACCTGAGCCGGATGATGGCGGAGATCTATGGTAAGGCCGCGGGCCAGTGCGGGGGCAAGGGCGGCTCGATGCACGTCACCGACGCGGGCAAGTCGGTTCTGGGCGCGAACGGCATCGTGGGGGCCGGCTATCTGCTCGCGATGGGCGCGGGGCTCACGATCAAGCGGGAAGGACGGGACGACATCTCGGTGGTCTTCGCCGGCGACGGCTCGGTGAACCAGGGGATGTTCCACGAAGCGGCGAACATGATATCTCTCCTCCAGTTGCCCGTGCTCATTTGCGTCGAGAACAACCTGTACGGCGAGTTCACGCCGATCGAGCGCCATTCCGCGGTGACCGAGATACACAAACGGGCGGAGGCCCATGGGATCGCGTCGAGTCGGCTCGAGGCGAACGACGTTAAGCGCGTGCATGAAGCCATGCGAGAGATCGTCGCCGACATGAGGACCGATGGCAGGCCGCGTCTGGTCGAGCTGATGACGTACCGCTGGCACGGACACATGGAAGGGGAACCCGAACGCTACCGATCGGACGAGGAGAAGGAGACGTTCAGGAAACAGGATTCGATCGCCCGGCTCGAGACCGAGATGATCGAGGGCGAGGGGCTTGACGCGTCGGCCATCGAGCGGGTGAGGGCGGAGGCCCGGGCCGAGGTGGCCCAGGCCGTCGAGTTCGCCGTTGGCAGCGAATTGCCTGACCGCTCAGCACTGACCACGGACGTCTACACGCCCGAGGACGAATCGCTGTTCCTCGGGCGATTCGAGGACGTCCGCGACGTAGAGGCCTGTAGGCACATATCGGTGGCACAGGCCATCCACGAAGCCATCGCAGAGGAGATGGCGGCTGATGAGCGCGTCTTTCTGTGGGGCGAGGACGTGTCGCTTGGCGGCTATTTCAACGTCAGTGAGGGCCTCGTGGAACGGTTCGGCAGTGACCGCGTCATCGACACGCCGATCAGCGAAAACGGCATCGTCGGCGGCGCGGTTGGTGCAGCCATGACGGGCATGCGGCCGATCGCCGAGATCCTCTTCGCCGACTTCCTGACGTGCTGCATGGACCCGATCCTCAACCAGGCGGCCAAGCTGCGATACATGACGGGCGGTCAGGTGTCGATCCCGTTGACGATCCGCACGCCATTGGGAAGCGGCATCGGCATGGCGGCGCAGCACTCCCAGTCGATGGAACGGTTCTTCTTCGGGATACCGGGCCTGATCGTCGTGGCGCCGTGCGACGCCTACACGGCCAAGGGGCTGCTGAAGGCGGCCATCCGATCGGACAACCCGGTGCTGTTCTTCGAGCACAAGCTGCTCTACGCCAGCTTGGGACCGATGCCGGACGGCGACGATGTCCTTCCTCTGGGACGGGCCAGAGTGGTCAGGGAGGGGGAGGACGCGACGGTCGTCTCACACCTGCTCGGCGTTAGCGTCGCGCTGGACGCCGCCCGGATCCTGGAGGAGACCGGCATAAGCGTCGAGGTGATCGACCTGGCCACGATCTACCCGATGGACAGCCCAACGATTCTCGAGTCCGTCAAGAAGACGGGGCGCCTCGTGACCGTTGAGGAGGGCCCGGAGACGGGCGGCATCGGAGCGGAGGTGATCGCTCGCACCGTGTCCGCCGGCTTCGGCCTGCTCAAGGCCCCGCCCTTGCGGCTCGCCGCGCCGGAATGTCCCGTTCCCTACGCCAAGAACCTGGAGAATGCGCTGCTGCCGAACCCGGAGCGTGTCGCCGAACGAATCGCCGACGCTATCCGATGACCGCAATCTCGGTCCGGCGCGCAAGGCTTCGAGCCAATGGGTGCCCCGTTCTTCTCGAGTGTCCGCGGAACGCGGACTCTCGAGAAGGGCGGGGGACGGAATGGACTGCAAATCGTCCTGTGGCAGCGTTCCGTCCCTCACGCCTTCGCGTTCCGCGAAGGCGAGCGAAGGATGGGGCACCCGTAGCTGCAGCATAGGTCCCAAGCTGGCCAGTCACGTGCTGATGCAGCACAAAGTCTGCGTTTCTTGACAGTGCTGGGCGCCGTTCGTACCCTCGTTGCAGCGTGGCTGATGTGCGAAACGATGACGTTCACTCAAGGAGGCAGCCATCGTGGCCTCACCAGATGATCGGCGGTATTCCGAGACGCATGAGTGGTTTCTGGCCGACGGCGATACCGTGACGATGGGCATCACGAAGTTCGCGGCCGACGAGCTGACCGACGTGACGTTCGTCGACTTGCCCGCCGCGGGCACGCGCGTGGCGGCGGGCAAACCGTTCGGCGAGATCGAGTCGGTCAAGGCGACCAGCGAGCTAAACACGGCCGTCGACGGCGAGATCGTCGAGGTCAACGAACGGCTGGCCGACGAACCGGGGCTCATCAACAGCAGTCCGTTTGACGAGGGGTGGATGATCCGCGTGCGGGCCGACAGCCTGGCCCCGTTGGATGCCCTCATGTCCGCCGCCGAGTACGATCGGATGACGTCCGCGGGATAGGGCTGCTGCGGTTGATCCGAGTCGCGGGGCGCCGGGCATCGTCTGCGGCGCCGTTCGACGGTTTCCTGTTCCCGCCGAGCTTCCCGGCAATGCGATACACGCAACTGACCGACAACGACGTCGCCAAGATGCTCGAGACGATCGGCACGGAGTCGATCGACGAATTGCTGTCGCCCATCGACGCGTCGGATCGGCTTGCTCGCTCGCTGGATCTGCCGCCGGCCCTGTCGGAGCTGGAGCTGCTGGCCGAGCTGGACCGGTTGTCGGCGCGCAACCGTTCCTGTGACGGACAGATCTGCTTCCTGGGGGGCGGGGCCTACGACCATTTCATCCCGACGGTGGTGGACGAGCTGGCCGGGCAGAGCGAGTTCGTCACGGCCTACACGCCGTACCAGGCCGAGGCCTCGCAGGGGGCGTTGCAGGCCTTCTACGAATTCCAGACGCTGATCTGTCAGTTGACGGGGATGGACGTCTCGAACGCGTCTCTCTACGAGCTGGCGTCCGCAGCTGCCGAGGCGGTCCTGATGGCCCGGGCCATCACGCGGAAACGTCGGGTCCTGGTGGCCGAGACGGTCCAACCCGACTGCCGGGTCGTGCTGGAGACCTATGTCCGCGAGCTGCCGATCGAATTGGTGGCCGTTCCCACGCGCGATGGGCAGATGGACCTGGACGCACTGGATCGCCTGCTGGACGACGACACAGCTGCTGTGGTGACCCAGACGCCGAACTTCTTCGGGGGCGTGGAGCGGATCGACCTGTCGACGACGGCCGCCCACAACGCGGGGGCGCTGGCCATCGTGATGGTCGACCCGATCGCGTGCGGGTTGCTCAAATCGCCGGGTGCGCTGGGTGCGGACATCGTCGTTGGCGAGGGCCAAGCCCTGGGCTGTCCCTTGTCGCTGGGGGGGCCCTATCTGGGTTTGTTGGCGTGCCGCGAGGCGCATATGCGGAAGATCCCCGGGCGCGTCGTCGGTGCCACGCACGATGCGGCAGGTCGACGGGCTTATTGTCTGACGCTCCAGACCCGCGAACAGCACATCCGACGGGAGCGTGCGACCAGCAACGTCTGCACAAACCAGGGGCTGTTGGCGCTGCGGGCGGGCGTCTACCTGTCGGTCGTGGGCAAGCACGGAATCGAGCGGATCGCCAGGCTATGTCTGGACAAGGCGCACTATGCCGCCGAGCGGATCGCCTCGTTAGACGGATTCGAGCTGGCGTTCCCTGATGTGTCGTTCTTCAAGGAATTCGCCGTGCGGACGACGCGGGACGTCCCGGCCGTCCTGGCGGCGTGTAGGCGGCGAGGAATCCTCGCGGGCGTACCACTGGGACGGTGGTACGACGAGCTAGCGGATTGCTTCCTGGTGGCCGTCACCGAGAAGCGGTCGCGGGCCGAGATCGATGCCCTCGTCGAGGCGCTGGATGATGCGTGACGGGTGGTCGCGAATTGCGGAGGCTGTTGGGTGAGTCCGGTTGAGCCGTCAGGACTGCAAGGCGCTGGGCTGGTCCCGCCCGAGCCGCTGATCTTCGAGATGGGTTCGGCCGGGGCGTGCGGTGTCTCCCTGCCGCCGCAGGACGTGCCGTCGGTTGCGCCCTCGTCGGTGATCCCCGCGGAGCTGCTGGCCGACGGGCCGCCGCCGCTGCCGGAGGTCGGCGAGTGTGACGTGGTCCGTCACTACACGCGATTGGCGCATCGGTTGTTCAGCGTGGACGGGAACTTCTACCCACTCGGCTCGTGCACGATGAAGTACAACCCGAAGATCAACGAGCGGGCCGCCGCGATGCCGGGGCTGGTGAACCTGCACCCACACCAGACGGACGACGACGTGCAGGGCATGCTCCAGATCCTGCATGAGCTTCGGACGGCGTTGGCTGAGATCGCCGGGCTGGCGGAGGTCTCGCTGCAGCCGGCCGCGGGTGCACACGGAGAGATGACGGGCCTGATGGTGATCACGGCCCATCATCGTGACCACGGCGGGCTGCGGCCCAAGGTGCTGACGCCCGACACGTCGCACGGCACGAACCCGGCGAGCTGTGCGGTCTGCGGGCGGCATGCGATGGTGGTTGAGTCGCTGCCGGACGGACGGATCGACCTGGTCGACCTGGCCAAGAAGGTCGACGAGCAAACCGCCGCGCTGATGATCACCAACCCCAGCACGGTGGGGCGCTGGGATGGGCAGATCCGCGAGATCGCACGGATCCTGCATGATCACGGGGCGCTGCTGTACCTGGACGGCGCGAACATGAACGCGGTCCTGGGGATCGTCCGTCCGGGAGACGTCGGCGTCGACGTGATGCACTACAACCTGCACAAGACGTTCAGCACGCCGCACGGGTGCGGCGGCCCGGGCGCGGGGCCGATCGCGGTGGCGGAACATCTCCGCGACTACCTTCCCGTCCCGCAGGTCGTGCGGCGCGACGACGGAACGTACGCGTGGGACCATGATCGGGCGAGCAGCATCGGCAAGGTCCGCAGCTTCTACGGCCAAGTTGGCGTGCTGGTCCGGGCGTGGGCCTACATCCGCGCGCTGGGTCCGGATGGGCTACGGGACGTCAGCGAAAAGGCGGTTCTGTCGGCCAACTATCTGGCCGCCCGACTGCGTGAGGCGTACGACCTGCCCTTCGACGGGCCGTACGCCCATGAGTTCATCATGGTGCCGTCGTTCCACGACTACGGGGTGACCGAGCTGGACGTGGCCAAGCGGCTGATCGATTATGGCGTCCATCCGCCGACGATGAGCTGGCCGGTTGCTCACTGCTTGATGATCGAGCCGACCGAGAGCGAATCCTTGGCGACGTTGGACGCGTTCGCCGAGGCGATGCTGGCCATCGCCCGGGACGCCCGCGAGCGCCCGGAGTTGCTGCACCACGCACCGTTCACCATGCCGGTCAACCGCCTCGACGAGGTAACGGCCGCCCGTCGTCCGGATCTCCGGTGGCGGCCCGAGGCTGACCAGGCTGCCGAAACGCCATGACCGTTCCGCTCCGTCTGCTGATCGATCCGCCGCTGGACGGGCCTGTGAACATGGCCCGCGACGAGGCGCTTCTCGATGCGGCTGGAGCGGGGGAGTGTCCAGCCACGCTGCGGTGCTATCGGTGGTCAGAACCAACGGTCTCGCTAGGGTACTTCCAGCCGTACGCTGAATTCGAGTCGTGCAGCGCCGTCCGACAGTTCTCCGTCGTCCGGCGGACGACCGGCGGAGGGGCGATCCTGCACGAGCGGGAGCTGACCTATTGCCTGGCCGTTCCCAGCCGACACCCGTTGTTGAGCGGTGGCGCGACGAACCTGTACTGCAGTATGCACGACGCGATCATCGCCGTGGTCCGTGGCCTGGGGGGGCAGGCGGCACGCCGCGGCTCCGTGCGACCGGACGACGCGGGCGGCGACGAGCCGTTCCTCTGTTTCGAACGGGCGCACGCGTTGGACGTCGTGGTGGGCGAATGCAAGCTGGCAGGCAGCGCCCAACGACGGACGCCCAACGCGGTGCTTCAGCACGGTTCGATCGTCCTTGACGCCATCCACCCGGACAGCGGCGTCAATCCGGACGGACTGGCCCGGCGGATCGCGCGGCAATTCGCCGACGACAACGGTCTATCGCTGACCCCCAGTGTGTGGCAGCCGTCAGAATTGGACCGCGCCAATCGGCACGCCGTTCGGTACAATTCCGCGACCTGGACGCGGCGTCGATGACGGGGTCCGGTCGCTTGCGGCCGACGCCGCGCCATAGGGGTGAAGATGCCCATCTGTACCGAGAGGAGGAAACGCATTGCCGTCGATCGACATGCCCTTGAGCGAGTTGCGCCAGTACAAACCCCCGCTGACCCGGGCCGACGATTTCGACGACTACTGGTCCGAAGCGCTGACCGAGAGTCAGGCTCTGCCGTTCGATCCTCGGATCACGCCGTGTGCCTACCCGGCCGAAGGCGTCGAGCTGTTCGACGTTGAGTTGGCGGCCTATGGGGGCGGGGTGATCAGCTGCCGGCTGATGAAGCCCGTCGGCAAGACGGGTCTGCCGGCCATCGTGTTCTACCACGGTTACAGCGGCATGGGGCCCCTGCCTTTCAGCCTGCTCCCGTGGGCGTGTCAGGGCTTCGTTGCGATGGGCGTCGACTGTCGTGGGCAGGGCGGCCGCAGCACAGACGGGGCGGCCTATCCGGGCGGTCATCGGCCCGGGTTCATGACCCAGGGCATCGAGCATCCCAAGCAGTACTACTACCGCTATGCGTACGTGGACTGCGTCCGCGCATTGGATTGGCTGGCCGAACAGGATGACGTCGATTCGGCGCGGATGGGTATCGCCGGCGGCAGTCAGGGCGGCGGATTGACGTTGTCGGTCGCCGCGCTGAGCGATCGGCCGAAGCTGGCGATCCCGGAGGTGCCCTACCTGTGTCACTTCCGACGGTCCGTCGACATCGCCGCCGCCGGACCGTATCGGGAGATCTCGGACTGGCTGCGATGGCGACCGGAGACCGCTGAGCAATCGTGGCGGACGCTCAGCTACGTCGACGGGATGAATCTGGCCGATCGGATCCGCTGCCGCACGGTCATCACCGTTGGCCTGTGGGACGACATCTGCCCGCCGTCGAGCATCTTCGCTGCTTTTAACCACATCCAGGCGGACAAGCAGATCGAGGTGTTCGACTTTATGGGCCACGAATGCCCACCGCATTTCGCCGAGGCCAAGTTTGAGTTGGTGCGGACAGGCCTGTAGGGTGTACGCAAGCCGTCGGGTCCACGGCTCTGATCTGAGAGCTGCAGGAGAGATCGACTCGCAGGGCAGGTGAACCATGGACTGTATCGTCTTGTGCGCGGGCTACGCTACGCGGCTTCGCCCACTGACGCTAAACATGCCGAAACCGTTGCTCGAGGTCGGTGACAAACCGATCCTCGAGCACATCCTGGACCGGATCGCCCAGACGGACGTGAGCCGCGTGTTCGTCGTGTCGAACGCCCGCTTCGCCGACCACTTCACACAGTGGGCGGCGGACGTGTCGTTTGAGGGGTTGGAGCTCGACGTCGTCAACGACGGGACGAGCAGCAATGAGGATCGGCTTGGTTCGTTGGGCGACGTCCGCTTCGTGTCTCAGCAACGGGACCTGAATGACGACTTCCTGATTATCAACGGCGACAACCTGTTCACGCTCTCGCTCGTGCCGCTGCTTTCGGCGTTCAAGGCGCGGGGGAACATGCTGGCGTTGTATGACGTGGGCACGCCCGAGGTGGCTTCGCTGTATGGCATCCCGACGCTGACCGACGACATGCGGGTCGTTGGGTTCGTGGAGAAACCCGAGCGCCCCAGCTCGGCGCTGGCCTCCATCGGCATCTACGCGTACCGGGCTGAATGCCACAAGCTCCTGGGCGACTATCTCGCCGAGGGCCGATCGCCCGACAAGACCGGCGAGTTCGTCGAATGGCTTCATACCCAGACGGCCGTCTTCGGCTACGCCTACGGTGGCGAGGACGACGTCTGGTTCGACATCGGTACGATCGAGCAGCTCGAAGAGGCCCGCGAATGTTGGCAGAAGCTCGCAGGCTGACACGCTGCTGCCGCATGCTAGGCAACGCTGCCGGTCAGTGAGTTTCATTTCGAGACGTTGCGCGGATCGGGTGGTCCGGCGGACCGAGGGCCTTGAAGACCTCGACCGGCCATCGGGCGAGGCGGCGGAATCCCTTGGGCACGGTCTGCTGGTATTGCACGTAAGCCTCGACCTTGCCCTGGGTCGTGTACTGGATGTCGCCGACTGTCTTCTTGTTGACCCGCACGCCGAAGACTTTGTATCCCATCAGCGTGCAGTCCTCGAAACCCACGTGCAGATACTTGCCGTGCTGGACGCTCTGCACGATCCCGTCCGTCGGCGTGCCATGCGGTTGGGAGAAGTTGAGCGTCACGAGTCGACACCTGCGCAGGGTGATCCGCATGGACGTCTTGAACCCGAAGTTGCCGCCCTTCACGGAGCACTGCGGGCTGATCATCGTGCAGTCCTCGAAGCAGATGTCGGGGCGATCGGGCATGCCGGGGTTCTCGACGCGGACGTACGCGCCGGCCGTGTCGCCCCACCAGTCGAGCGCGCACAGGTAGCAGCGACGGAACGTGATCGGCTCTTTGGTTCGCGACAGGCAGCTCGCCACGCCGCCGCCGAACGCCCGCCCGATCCCCACGCAATCCTCGACGATGACGGTGAAGGGCTTGATCTGGTTGGTGCAGTCCCAGAACAGTCCGGCGTCGGCGCCCGTCACGTACAGCCCGCGCACGATCCACCGATCCCAGATGATGGCCGAGAACGTCGCGGCGGTGTGCTTGGGCGACCAGCCCTTCGACGTCGCGCGGATCGTCCCCCACCAGTCGAAGCTCTTGAAACCCCTTCCGTCCGGATCGCCCGAATCGACGATGACCCACCCGCGGGCGCCCGATCCCAGTCCGCCGTCGCAATCGCCTACCAGCAAGTTGTAGGACCCGGCCGCCCCTTTGTGGGACGTGTAGAGATTGGCCTCCACATACGTGTCAGGACGAACGACGACACGGTGCCCGCCCTTGTCGTCGGGTATGGCGAGCAGGGCCTGCTGAATCGTGTGGAAGGCCTTTGCCCAACTGCTGCCGTCGGTATTGTCACCGAGCTTCGACACGTAGATCGTCGTGCCCTTCCGGCCGGCATAGTCTGCCGCGGCCGGGTCGAACGGCGCAGCCCGCAACGGGCCGACCACTGCCCCCACCACCAGCACCGTGACGAGGGGAATCGCAAGACCACCGATCAGTGAGACATCGGATTGGACCATGCCATGCTCTCCGTTCTTCCTGGTGACCGCTCGAACGTCCGCCGCACCTATTTCGTCCTCTCGGGGCGCTTCCGCGGGCGCGGGCCGACGGTGCTCAGGTCGATCGGTCTGAAGCCCAGCTTGAAGGCCGGCGACTCGGGCTTGAGGGCATAATCGTCCTTGCCGGGGTCGACGAAACACGGGTCGGCGACGATGGAGTGGACGTCCATCTTCTTTCGTTTCCACTGCTCGAACGTGAACGTCTGGAACCGCGTCTCCTGGCCCGGGGTGGCGTCGAAGAACAGGTTGTAGTCCATGATCATGTCGTACTTGGGCCAGGAGTCGCGCTTGAACAGCTTGCTGTCCCGCCAATAGAAGATGTTGCGATACAGCACACCGGTCTGGTCGACCATTTCGTGATCGCGGGGCAGGTCGCCGATGCGGTGCACCTGCATCTGATCGGCCAGGGCAAAGACGTTGTTCTGGATGATGTTGCCCAGGTCGTTGTGGTTGCACATCAGGCTGGCGTACTGGCAGTGGTGAACGACGTTGTACTCGACGACCATGCCGACGCTGCCGTTGTCGAGGACGATGCCGCTGCCCTTGCCGCTGATGTGGTGGACGTGGTTGTACCGGGCCGCCGTGCCCGGCTGGATCCCGAGGAAGTACAACGCCCCGTGCGTGCCGAGGGCGCCTGCGCCGAGATGGTGAACGTGGTTGTACTCGACGAGATTGTCGCGGGCACGGTTGGGGGGCATGTAGCCCCAGTTCCATCCGACCGAGACGGCCCATTCGAACGGGCCGTGGATTTCGTTGTGGGCGATCCGGTTGCCGCTGCTCTGCCCGATCCAGACCGCCGGGGCGCCGAGGTAGACGTTGTCGCCGTCGTGGATGTGGTTGTCGGTGATCGCGTTCCGGCACGATTCCTCCGCATCGTCGAACGTCACATCGGGACTGCCGACCCGGACGGCTCCGGCGCCCAGGTCGTGGATATGGTTGCCCACGATCTGGTTGTCCTGACATCCTCGTGACAGGTCGATCGCCCAGGCGCCGGTGTGGGCGAGTTCGGTGTCCTCGAACCGGACGTGATGGGCGCCGTTGGCGTAGATCCCCGCGGGCACCTCGAAGTGAGACTGCGACACGCTCAGCCCCTCCGCGGGGTGGCCCGCCCACAGCAGCTTCTTTGGCGTCAGCTCGATGGCGGCCTGGGGGTAGCTGTACCCGAGCTTCTCGTCGAGGGTCCAACTGGTGTAGTGGAAGGTCAGGCCGCGGAACGTCACGTGCTCGACCAGTTTGCCGCGCTGGTAGTCGCCCTCCAGGCGAAGCCAATGTCGGGCGACCGGGGCGACGATCTCGAGCTGATCGACCTTCTCGCCTGGCAGCGGTCGGTAGAACAACACACCGGTGGCCCGGTCCAGATACCACTCCCCTGGGTCCGTGAGCCCCTCGTAGACGTTCTCTACGTACCAGCCCTTGTTCCAGTCCAAGGGTCGGAACGCCTGGCCGGTGAACTTCACGGTGCGGGTGGCCTGATCGATCGACGCGATGCGGAGCCGGCCTTCGGTCCAGAACTGCAGGACGATCACCTCGACGTCGCTGAGATTCCGCCAGTTGGGATCGATCTGGCCGGGGCCAAACTTGAAGGCCCACTTGCGCGGTTCGGCGGCCCCGGCGATCTTGTAGGTGCCCTTGCTCGGCAGGCGGGCCCGGGGCCGGCGCTGGCCGTTGACGAAGAGCTGACGGAAGTACCACTCGCCCGCCTTGACCTCGGCGATCTGGGCCGACCACACGCCGTCTTGCCCGCGCTTCCATCCCGTGATGGGCCGGGCTCCGCTGAACACCGGCCTCTCGCCCGGACAGGCCGCGTAGACGATCGGGGCCTCCCGCGTCCCCGAGTCTTGAGGCGCGAAGACCACCGGGTCCGTCAGCCGGTACGTGCCCCCGCGAATCCAGACCCTGACCGGCGCGGTCGCGCTCGCCTTGGCCTGACGGACCGCGTCGCGGGCGCGGGCGAGCGTGGTGAAGGGACGGTCCTTCGTTCCCGGATTGGCGTCGTCCCCCGTCGGAGAAATGTAGAACTCCGCACCCGATGCCGGCGCTGAGGCGAGCATGATCGATACTCCTGACAGGCACACGATACGTTTCATGTCAGCGTTTCCTTCCATGTCCGGACGTGGCCGACCGGCGCAGCCGCCTATTCCACGGCGGGCTCGGAATCCAGCTCGACCCCCACAGTCGAGACGATCCCGTCCGGCAAGGTTGCCGGTATCGCCACGGTCTTCGAGGCGTTGTCGAACTCGAGCGCCTGGCCTGTCTTGAGAACCCACGCGCGTTTGATGTCGTTCTTGAGACCGGGCAATGCAAGCTCGGGTCCGGGGCGTGAGGTCAGGTGGATGTAGAGGTGCGATCCCTTCGTCGTGCATTTTCCGGCAGGCAGCGACTTGAACGGCGAGCCATACGTGCCGTAGATCGACTCGCCGCTGTGCGCCATCCACTCACCGATGCCTCGCAGTCGCGCGTCGTACTGCGAAGGGATTTCTCCCTCTGCCGTCAGGCCGACGTTCAGCAAGAAGTTCCCCCCTCGGCTGGCCACATCGACGATGATGCGAACCAGCTCCGCGGTGCTCTTCAGGGGTGCGTCGTCCTTTGTGTAGACCCATGACTCGCCGATGGTCATGCAGGCCTCCCATGGATACGCCCGGGTCTGCTCGAAGGCCATCTTGCGGCGGATTTCGTTCGGTTGCTCTCGCGTGTAGAAGTCGCACAGACGGGTCTTGCCGCGCTGGCCCTTGCCGAGCCGGTCATTGACCACCGCATTCGGCTGCAGCTGGCGGATCATCCGCACGAGCGCCTCGGACCGCCAGGATGAGATCGGATGGTCCCATTCCCCGTCGAACCAGATGCCGTCGATGGCCCCGTAGTTCGTGCAGAGCTCCTTGACCTGCCCGTGCATGTAGTCCACGTACTGCGGCAAGTTGGCCCGGTAGTCGGGATGGTGCTCGTCCAGCATGGAATAGTACAAACAGAGCTTCATGTCGGCCTGCCTGGCGGCGCGGATCAGCTCACCGATCAGATCGCGTCCGGCGGCACGCGCCGCTGCGTTGTAGTCGGTCAGCTTGCTGTCGAAGAGGCAGAACCCGTCGTGCTCCTTCGTGATGAAGGTCATGTAGCGCCCGCCCGCGGCCTTCAACCGCTCGACCAACTTGGCGGCGTCGAACTTGCTCGCCCTAAGACGGTCGGCGAAGCGCTCGTATTCCGGGAGGGGATAGTCGCCCCTGCGCATCTTGAGGTTCAGCTCGAGGGGATTCAGGCCCGCATGCGGAGACAGAGAGAACAGCGAGTAGTGCACGATGAAGCCGAACTTGGCCTGACGGAACCATTCCCAGCGTCGTTCCTGATCGGCATCCGCCTGTGCGGACGGCTGGGTTGCAGGATGATACCGTCCGCGCCTCGCATCGAACCTGATCATCGGAACGCCCTCTGGGAAGTAGCTCTCGAGAAACGGCTTCATGGACCCGGGGTGCATCGCAACCCGGATCGTCCCCCACGTCTGCTGATCACCGGTGGCATAGTAGAGGTACGTGTTGCCGTCATATTCGAACAGGTCCATGTCGGTGTTGTTGATTCCCTCGCCCGGCACGGGATCGAGCATGGGGAATCGGGTTGGGCTCAGCTCCCAGGTCGCCAGATCCCGCGATCGGGCAATGAGCGTCACGTACTTCGTCTCGGGCAGCCGGTACTGGTAGCGGGTGCCCGGGCCCTTCCATCGCCAGGCGCCGTACATGAGGTAGTAGTACGGCTGGAAGTAGCGTAGGGTCGGATTCCCACACGCCGTCTTGCCTTCCAGATCCGCGAAGTTCACCCCGTCGATCGGCTCCCAGCGGGACAGGTCCTTCGACCGGGCGAATCGGAAGCTCCACTGCACCGGCCGATTCGATTCGTAGGCCATGACATAGCCATGCTCGCCTCTGCAGACGGACGTGTTGAAGAAGTGCTCGTCGCCGACGCGCGTCAGGATCCGCTCGCGTTTCCACGTTTTGAGGTCCGTCGACCAGAATCGAAAGATGTCGTGCGTCCAGTCGTGATCGGTGTTCTCGGTGGCAAAGACGTTCATCTCCTTGCCGTTGACGAACGCGCTGACGAAGGAGAACGTCTTGCCGAAACGCGTCAGCTCCTCGCCGGTCCGCAGGTCCTCGATGAAGAGGTACATGTCGTCGGCTTTGGACTTTGGCCCCCGGAAGTTGTTGACCAGCAGGGGGCGTCCTTCGTAGACGACGGGCGTGTTCTCCATGCCGCGCGGAAAGGCGACAGGCAGCTTGATGAGCTCGGGGTTGTCGATCACGGCGTGCTTCCGCCTCGGACGGTCTTCGGCCGACGCATCTTCGAGCGAGCCAGCGGCCAACAAGATGCTGACAAGCGCCGCCGGCACGATGAACGACAGCATGCGGAAGTGGAAGGGCGTCGGCTGGGTCATGTGCGGTGCCCCCTCGCAGATTGCCGCCAGCGGGCCGAGACTACTCCCGCCTGGCCGTGGTCTTGATCGTCGGCGCACCGTCGGGGAAGTAGTCTTCGAAGAACCGCTTCATGCCGGCGGGGTACCTTGCCACTCTCACCGCCCCCCAGGTCGCCTGGTCGCCGGTCGCGTAGTAGAGATACGTGTTGCCTTCCCACTCGAACAGGTCGACGTCCGAGTTGTTCTTGCCCTCACCCGGGCCCGCCTCGAGGATCGGGTTCTCCGGGCTCAGCTCCCAGGCGATCAGGTCCTTGGATCGCGCGAGGAACGAGATCCAGCCGTTGTGGCCGGGGATCGCGGCGTGGAGATAGATCACGTAGTAATACGGCGCGAAGTACCGCAGGACCGGACAGGCGCTGTACTCGTTGTTCACACCGGTAAAGACCAGCCCGTCGATCTTCTCCCACCGAGCCAGATCCTTCGACCGCGCGAACTTGAAACAGAACCCAACCGGCTTGTTGGATTCGTACGCCATCAGGTAGCCCTTCTCGTCGCGACAGACCGAGCAGTTGAACAGGTGCTCGTCGCCCTCGAGCGGAATGGCCAGCTTGCGCTTCCAGGTCTTCATGTCGGTCGACGAGAAGCGGTAGATGCTCTGGAACCAGTCGTGATTCGTGCCCTCGCTGGCGAAGACGTTCAGCTCCTTGCCGTTGACGAACGCGCTGACGAATGAATGGCCCTCGGCGAAGCGGGCGATCTCGTTGCCGGTCTGCAGGTCGCAGATGTACAGGTACATGCTCTTGGTGTAGCCGTCGGTCTTGTTCTTCGTGTCGTCGCGACGGTTCATGGCGATCAGGGGCCGGCCCTCGTAGACAAAAGGCGTGTTTTCCATGGCCCCGCCGAAGGCGAAGGGCAGCTTGGTGAGCTTGGGCCGGGCCGGCGTTGCGACCGTCACGGTTGCTGGCGGGCGCGTCATGCCCGGCTTGGGCGGCTGGAGGGCGTCGAAGACCTCGACCGGCCAGAAGCGAAGCCGCTCGAATCCCTCGGGCACGGGCTGGCGGTAATGGACGTACGCCTGCACCTTGCCGGCGGTCGTGTAGGAGATCGGCCCGCCGTCCGGCCGCTTGCCGCTGCCGAATTGCGCCCCGCCACTGCCGAAGACCTTGTAGCCGACACAGATGCAGTCCTCCAGATCGACGTGCAGCAGCTTGCCCTTGATCGTGCTGTAGATCACGCCCGTGGAGGGCTGGCCGTGCGGCTGCGAGAAATTCAAGACGATCAGCCGGCAGTTCTTGAGCTTTACCCGGGAGTAGCCGTCGAAGCCCGGGTTGCCCGCCTGCAATGCGTTGTCAGGGCCCACGAGCGTGCAGTCCTCGAACACGGCGTCGGGGTAGTCATGGGGCTTGGGGTTCTCGGCGCGGACGTACACCCCGGCCGCATCACCCCACCAGTCCAAGCACAGGAAGTAGCTCCTTCGAAAGACGATCGGTTCGTCGGGGCGCCCCGTGTGGGCGCCGATGCAGACGCCGGAGAATCGTCCGATGCCGACGCAGTCCTCGACGACGACGGAGAACGGAGACCCCTTCTCGCACGTCAGGTCCCAGCCCCAGCCTTCGCTGCCGGTGGTGTAGAGGTTTCTGAAGATCCACCGGTCCCAGATGACGCCGGAGTAATCCGGGGCGGCGCGGAATACGCCCCACCAGTCCACGCTCTTGAGGCCCCATTCCTTCTTGGGGTCGCCCTCCTCGTGGATCTTCCACATCTTGTTGCCGCCGCCGACGCCCTTGGGATCCGTGCGGACGATGACCTCGGGTGCGCCGGCGTCGATGACGACCCAGCCGGTCGCCCCCGATCCCAGCTTGCCGTCAACGTCGCCGATCATCAGGTTGTACGCTCCGGGCGCGCCCTTGTGTGAGGGATAGAGGTTCGCCTCGGCGTACGTGTCCGGGCGGATGACAACGCGGTGGCCGCCCTGGTCATCCGGCACGGCGAGCAGAGCGGCCTGGATCGTGTGGTACGCCTTGGCCCACGACGACCCGTCTGAGTTGTCGCCTTGTTTCGAGACGTAGAGGGTCTTGCCCATTCGTCCGCCCTCCGTCGGGGCTGCGTTCGGGGTGCCTGCAGAGACGCCCACCCAGCCAAGAGTGGTCAATAGCAGTAGTCCGACCGGGCCGACGCCGACCCAGACGCCTCGAAGGATTCGACTTTCTCGGCTCATCAGAGGAGCTCCCAGGAAAGGTGAACGTACGACCTCCGTCAAGGAGTCACGGCGATTCTTTCTCCTTGACGTTAGCATAGGTCCAATCAGGCTCCAGGCCGGCTGGCAGCCCCAGCACGGGCACCCGTTTCGCGTTGGGAAACGCTTCTTGGAATCGGTTGCCCTCGCCGCTGAACGTGGGCACGTCGTGTCGTCGGGTCAGGCCCATCTGCAGGACCGAGACCTGCCCACCGCGATCGTGCCACACGGCCCGTGAGAACAGGACATACTTGCCGTCAGGGGAGACCGTGCCGCCGTAGAGGTGTCTTCCCTCTTCGGCATGGACCGGGCGCACGTGTTTGCCGTCCGCGCTGGCCATCCAGAGCTGCGTCCACGAGTGGCCCTCTGGTCTGTGTGGTCGGCGAGAGAACAGGACGCGCTTGGCGTCGGGAAACCAGTCGGGCGCACACTCCAATCCCCTCGAGATGTCCGAGCCCCGCGACTGACCCTCGGCCTGCCCTCCCGGGGGTCTGAACAGCGGATTGGTCTGGCCGGTCTCGGCGTTCAGCCGAACGACCGTCCACTTTCCGCCGTACGTATTGGCCACGCCGCAGAACCACTTACCGTCGGGCGACCAGTACAGGTGCTCGTAAATTCCCTTCCTCGGCAACGTGCGGACGACTTTTTCCGTGGCCAGATCGACGATCTGGATCCCCTCTAGGGTCAAGCAGGAAACCTGCTTGCTGTCTGGCGACCAACACGCCCACGGATGCTCACCGACCTCACCGATGGCCACCGGATCGGATCCGTCCGCGTTGGCGATGATGACGCGTCCCTGGAACCCGAACCGGCGGTGTTCGAGTTTGGTTGTCCTGCGGACGCGCCGGTAGAGCAGCTTGCGGCCGTCCGGGGAGAATTGCGGGGCGCCCTCATGCATGTCTGGCGTGTCGGTAATCTTCCTTGAGTCCGAGCCGTCCGGGCGCATGAGGTACAGATCCATGTCCCCTCTTGCGCGGAAGTTCCCGTAGGCGATCCAACCCTTGTTGCGGACCTCCCTGGCCAGCTCAGCCACCCCCGCCGGTCCGGTGGCGGGGGCGCCGAACGACACGGCGCTCGCCAGCAGGCCGAGTGCCCCCACACCATGCCATCGGATCGACCGCACGACGCGGCTTCTCCCAGGTTCGCCCACCTGCGGATGTCCGCATGAAATCGCGGGCATGACACGTTTCCTGAACGACTCAGGATGGTCCTTGCTTGGTCACGTCGGCGTAGGTCCAGTCGGGCTCGTAGCCTGCGGGCAGGTTGAGGACGGGCTCTCGCTTGGCGTTGGGGAACGCGTCTCGGAGACGCCGGCCCTTGCCGCCGTACGTGGGCACGTCCCGGAACCGCGTCAGCCCCATGTACGTGCCCGAGACCAGTCCTCCGGCGCCGTCCAGCAGCACCCGCGAGTACAGGAGGTACTTGCCGTCAGGGCTGAAGGTCCCGCCGTAGAGATGCCGACCATCCTCGCCATGGACCAGCCGCATCTGCTTGCCGTCCCCGCTCGCCATCCACAGCTGTGTCCACGGATACCCCACCGGCGCGCGCGGTCGCCGGGAGAACAAGACGTGCTTGGAATCGGGGAACCAGTCGGGCGTGCACTCTGCGCCTCTCAAGATGCCCGAGCCCTCTGACGGCTCCTCGGGCGGCGTGTCCTGCAGCTTGCAGAGGGGGTTGATCTCGCCCGTCTTGGCGTTCATCCGGGCCACCGTCCACATCTCGCCATACAGATTCGTCACGCCGCAGAACCACTCGCCGTCCGGCGACCAGAACAGCTGCTGGTAGATTCCCTTTCTCGGCAGCTGACGGACGACCTTGTTCGTCGCCAGATCGATGATCTGAATCCCCCTGAAGGTCAGACAGGAAATCTGTTTGCCGTCCGGACCCCAGCACGCCCAGGGATGTTCCCCATCCTTCCCGATCGCCACCGGGTTGGACCCGTCGGCGTTGGCGATGACGACGTGTCCCTGGAACCCCCATCGGTTGTGGTGAACCCTGGTTCCCTTGCTGATCCGCCGGTACATCAGCTTTCGCCCGTCCGGCGAGAACCGCGCCGCGCCTTCATGCATGTCCCGCGTGTTGGTGATCCGCCGCCGGTCCGAGCCGTCCGGGCGCATGAGGTACAGGTCCATCTCCGCTCTCGGACCGATGGCCCCATAGACGATCCAGCCCTTGTTGCGGACTTCCTCGGCCAGTTCGGCCACGTCTGCCGGACGGTTCGCGGGGGCCCCAAGTGATGCGGTCCCGGCGAGAAGGCCTACCAGACCCCCGCCGTACCATCGCGTCAAGTGCATGATCTGACTCCTCCGAGAAGCGTTCAGCACTCGATGATAGATGCGGAGCGCTTGTTGCACAACAAGAGCTGCCGAAGTCACGTCCCGGCGCGGCGGCCCTGGTATCCCTGCTTTGGCGCAAAGCAGGGCTGCTCAACTATTGGGTGGCCGATTTCTACTGGAACGTGTTGCCTTGTCAGAGGACGCAATTGCATCGACCGATGGCGGCGGTCAGGTCCAGGGCTTGGAAGACCGATCGCTCCTCCAGACACAGGCCGACGGGCAATTCCGGTCGCTGGGCGCGGACGACGGAGATGAGATGGCGGTAGATCGCGATCCGATCGGCGGGGCGGTATCGGTTCCGGCCATCTCTTGACTTGCTGGCGTGTCTATCGAGGGCCTGCGAGATGGCGTTCTGCGTGCCGAGCTTGGACGCCATCAGATCGACCGCGCCTGGATAGCTGCACACGCCGCCGAGGGTGATGCGGTCCAGCTCGACCTGTGTCACGAGCTGAAGCAGAAACGTCGCATACACGCCCCGCCAATCGGGAACGGGAATGATGGGCATGATGACGGCTCGAACGGGATAGCCCGCCGAGGCGCACTTCCGCATGGCCTGGATTCTCGCCTCCGGTTTGGGGGTGTTCCTCTCAAATGCGTCGCACACGTCAGGTGGGTTGAGACTCCACGAGAGAATCGTGTGGCCGGCGTGGTCGAGATCGAGCAGGTTGTCCACGTCGGCGGCCTTGGTCAGGAGCGTCAGTCTGGCATGCGGATGTGCGGCGAAGAAAGGAACCATGGCCCGCGAGTATCCCGTCAGCGGGTCGAGCGCCAGACCGTCCTGGAGCTTGCCGAGGTAGAACGGCGTGGGCGTCCTCAGGTCCGAGGCGATCCGATCGATCCTGGCCAGCATGGCATCCAGGTTGAGGAAGACCTTCACCGTCGGCGAGAACCACACGCCCCGGGTCGCCGCCAGATAGCAGTAGGTGCACCCGTAGGGGCAGAAGCCATACGGTGAGACGTGCCAGTAGTTGGGACAGGCATTGTGCTTCTCCGCGCTGAGCCGGACCGCGCTTTGGTGTTCCCCAAGGACGAGCGTGTGTTTTCCGGCGTAATGTCGGTCGAGTGGCTGGGTCACGTCCAGGTCAATCCGGTTGTGCGGACGGTCGAGCGCCTCGATCACCTCGGCATCGGGATAGACCTGGCAGATCTCGCGCACCATGGCGGTTCGCTCCGGCGTGTCGAGGCTCCCCCTCGCCAGCACAATCCGCCGGGGCGAAAACAAGCTGGCGCGTCTGGGGGCGTAGTCCCAGGCGGTGTCGCAGGGAATCAGCGGGCGGTCTGCCTTCTCGCCGAAGGACATGTGCCTCACCTCGGTTCAGTCACTTCGCCGTCAGGTCGCGTCGATGGGGCAACCTCCACGGTCTCGCCGGCGAGCAACTCGAGCACGAGGCGGCCGGCTTCGACGCGCTGGGAGCCGAGCGTGCCGCGGACCTTGGCGTTGCCAACAGTGATTGACGACACGAATCCCTCGGGGTTGAGCTCCGCCACCGCGTCGCACGTCGACATGATCCCGAGGCGGGTGCGATCCCACCTCAGCATCATGTTGGTCGGTCTGGTCGCACGAAACGTCAGGTTGGGTGATGTGTAGGCAGTGTCCCCAATGAACAAGGCGTTCCTGGCCCGGTAGACGTAGGCGGCGCCGATGGCGGTTGCGGCCCGCTTGACCTGCAGCTCGCCGCCGGGGCCGGCCTCGTCGACGTGGTCGCGGAGGAACCGCAGCGCATGTGCGATCGGTTTGGGCCGGCCTCGGAGTGTGCCGTCGTAGGTGTACAGACCGAACCGCGACTCGTAGATCCGCTTGTCGCGGCCCTGGATCCACGGCGCGTTGTGCCGCATCACCGCGATGGGCCAGTCGGTCAGCGTCCACTTCATGCAGCCGTCGTGGCCGTGCGAGAGCGCGTATAGATAGTGGATCATTTCGCCCACGCTGGACGTGTCGGGATCGAGGTATCCCCGGTCGGTTCGGATGCCGTTCGAGTAACCGAACTCGCCGAGCGTGATCGGCTGATCGGGCCAGATGCGGGCGAGCCGGTCGAGCGTCGTGACGTTTCGCATCACGCGCTCGTAGCTGGCGGGCCGTTCGTACACGTGTTGCGAGACGAAGTCGAGCTGCCGGTTCGCCGGCAGACAGGACAGGACCGAGTTGTAGCCGATGGTGATCAGGTGGTTTCGGTCTTCCGAGCGGATGGCCTCGACCTGGAACTTGATCCAGGTCGCGAACGTGTCGTCCACGGCGCGGAGGAGTTTCCGCCATGTGTCGTTGACGGGGAGTCGATCGACGATTCCCGGAAACGTGGAGATGCTGCCGATCCGAAACCGGGCCTGGTATCGGTTCCACAGCGAATAGGCGGCGTACAGATGGCGGGCGTCCTCGTCGCCGAGCCACTTGTGCATCTGCGGCCAGGCCGGGCGGTGCTTCACGTTCTGGTCTACCCACCTTTTGCTGAACTCCCCGGCGAACGTCTCGTAAGGCTTCAGCTGGAGGATGGGCGACTTGGCGCCCTGATGCGTGATCGCCCCGACGGTTCCGAGGTACGGCTCGTTGATCAGGTCGTAGCCGAGGACCATCGGTTCGTTCTTGAACGCCCGGACGGCGGGCAAGATCCCGGCAACGATCTTCTCGCTTGACGACGCCTTCGGGCCGAGGTGCAGGAGCAGGTAGACGCCGTACCGTCTGGCCAGCTCTTTGACGGCCCGGACCTTTCGGGGATCCCTCTCCAGCCCATGAAGCCAAAACCGCAGGATGTTGACGCCCGCGTCGCGGGCCTTGCGGAAATCGTCCTCCATCCGCCGCACGTCGAACAGATCGCCCCCGATGTAGCACTTGCGGTCGAACGAGCCGAGGTAGTTGCATCCGACCATGAAGAACCGTCGGCCGTCGGGGTACAGGGGGTGCTTGCCGTCCTTGCTGAGGCGGATGAAACCGTCGGGGGCGGGCGTGGTCAGCTCGAGACGGGCCGACCTCGATCTTGCGTCGCGCTCCCGGGCCGGTCCGGCCAGGTCGGTCTGCGTAACGGTCCGGAGCAGATTCACCAGTGCGGGGCCGAACGCGGGGTCCTTGTAGAACGCAGGCGACGTGATGCCGAACAGGATCCAGCTCGATCCTGTGTACACGCCATCGTAGTGGATCAGCATCCCGCCGGCCCAGCCGCGGTCACGGCCGTGCTTGTCCAACGCGCTGAACAGGGGGACAAACGTCGATCGGGCCGGCAGGGCAAAGCCCACGGCCGACGGTCCCTCGAACCGCCCCGAGATGGACAGCTTTGTCTCGAGCACGTCCTGCCCTGGCGCGGTCGCGACGCGGACGACGTCGCGGAGCTGGTGCGCCTCGTAGTCGCTAAAGACGTTCAGCTCGAGCGTCTTGCCGACGTCGCCGCTCGCCGGCTGAGGCGCCTTGGCGCTGCCCACCTCGTCGATCCACAGTGTGTGGTCGCCCGGCGGCTGGGCGGTCAGGCCGAAGGCCAGGCCGAACGAGACCCGCCGGGCCTGGGGCAACTTCAGGCCGTCTCCGCTGCCCCCTCGGCGCTTCGGGGAGGCGTCCTTCCAAAACTTGAACCGCCCCGCGGTCAGGACGTAGCGCTTCCACCGGTCCGTCAGGTCCACGACGGCGATCCAGCGCGAGCCGTCCTGCTCGTCGAGCTCGACGGCCATCTGGGGGGTGTTGTCGCTGGCCTTGGCCCAGAAGCACAGGGCGTTGGCTTTGGCGTCGAAGCGGGACGGCAGCTTGGCAGCGTGCGTGTCCCAACCCTCTTCCAGCCGCCTGATGTCGATCCGCATGCACTGGCCGACCTTGCCTTCATCCGCCGACAGCCGCGTCGGGCGGGACGGTTTCGAACTGCTTCGCGACCACGCGGACACCCCATCCGCAAAGCCGAAGAACATCTGCATTACAGGCACGGACGAGAACGCGTCTTCCATCTCCGCGCGGGTCCGCCAGCGCCCCCCGATCTTCCAGATCGGATCTCGAAACGCATGCCCCCCCATCAACACGAGATGGCCGCCCCCCTTCAGGAACCCTTGCAGGTTCTCGTTGGCGGCGGTTGGGAACGACGGGCTGTTCGTCAGCACGAGCACGTCGAAGTCACGTCGGCGCAGCCCTGACGCGCGAATCAGTTGATCGTACGAGATGGGGGCGACGGCAAACCCGGCCCTGGCCAGCACGGTGCGAAGCCCATCGACCAACGATAGGTCAAGCCCCGATACGTCGTCGCGTAGGATGGCGATCCTGGCGTGTCGTCCTGTGGCCACATTCGCCGGTGCCGCGGCGCGTCCCTCGCTACCCCACGCAGCACACGCCAGGAAGACCAGCACCCGTGTCCCCACCGTCCCGCGCCGACTGGCTGGCCACCCCATCATGCGTGCCTCCATCCGCGCGAACGTCGGATCCCACTGTGACCTGATACCGGGGCTGGTTGGGGAAAGCAACGGCCCCGGACGGGATCGAGATCGGTGACCCGTCCGGATTCCGACCTTGACCCTGTTCGGGCGGAGCTTCCATACTATGCGGACCCGACACGCGAGTGTCGGGGGCGCGCCCCTTCCGAATGTGTGTTCGGAATCGCGAACGGTTCTGTTGCCCCTGTCCACGAGGGAATACGCCATGAAGACGCGACGGTTGACGATGGCCCAGGCGGTCGTTGAGTTCCTCAAGCATCAATACGTCGAGCGGGACGGCCAGGAGGGCCGGTTCATCCAAGGGATGTTCGGCATCTTCGGCCACGGGTGCGTGGCGGGGATGGGCCAGGCGCTCGAGGAGTACGGCCCGGACGGGATGACGTACTACCAGACCCGCAACGAGCAAGCGATGGTCCACATCGCCACGGCGTTCGCCAAGCAGAGCAACCGGCTTCGGACCTTCGCATGCCTGACGTCGATCGGCCCGGGGGCGACGAACATGATCACGGGGGCTGCGGCCGCCACGGTCAATCGCATCCCGGTGCTGCTGCTGCCGGGGGACATCTTCGCCAAGCGGATGGTGGCCCCCGTCCTGCAGCAACTCGAATGCCCGCACAGCCAGGACGCCTCCGTCAACGACTGCTTCCGACCGGTCAGCAGGTACTGGGACCGGATTTATCGTCCCGAGCAGATCATCACCGCGCTGCCCGAGGCGATGCGCGTCCTGACCAACCCGGCTGAGACCGGTGCCGTCACCGTCGCCCTGCCGCAGGACGTCCAGGCGGAGGCGTTCGACTACCCGGTTGAGTTCTTCGAGAAACGCATCTGGGGGATCCCTCGCGTGCCTCCTGACGAAGAGACGCTGCAGCGTGCGGTCGACTGGATCCGACAGAGCAAGCGCCCGTTGATCATCGCCGGCGGGGGCGTGATCTACTCCGAGGCGAGTGAGGCATTGGCGGGGTTATGCGAAGCGACGGGGATCCCGTCCTCGGAGACACAGGCGGGCAAGGGGGCACTGCCGTTCGACCACGCGTGCAACGTCGGCGCGCTGGGCGTGACCGGCACGTCGGCGGCCAACCCCATCGCCCGGCAAGCCGACCTGGTCATCTGCGTCGGCACGCGGCTGAGCGACTTCACGACGGCGTCGAAGACGCAGTTCCAGAACCCAGACGTTCGTTTCATCGGCTTGAACGTCTCGTCGTTCGATGCGGTCAAGCATTCTGCGCTGCCGCTCGTGGCAGACGCACGCGTTGGCCTGTCCAAGCTGACCGACGCGCTGACGCAGGCGGGCTATGGCGTCCCGACCGACTACAAGCAGCAGATCGCCGAGCTCCGCGAGGTGTGGGACCGCGAGGTGGACCGACTCTTCAACCTGAACGCCAAGCCCGTCATCAGCCAGGGCGAGGTCATTGGCATCGTCAACGGGTTCATGACCGACAACGACACGGTGATCTGTGCGGCCGGCGGCCTGCCGGGCGACATGCACAAGCTGTGGCGGACGCGAAGCCCGAAGGGCTACCACATGGAGTACGGCTACTCGACGATGGGTTACGAGATCGCCGGCGCGGTCGGGATCAAGATGGCCGACCCGAACCGCGACGTCTACGTGCTGGTCGGCGACGGGTCGTACCTGATGATGAACCACGAGATCGTCACGTCCGTTCAGGAGCGACAGAAGATCATCATCGTATTGCTGGACAACCATGGGTTCGCGTGCATCCGCGGGCTGGCGGCCAGCAGCGGCAGCCACGGGTTCGGCAACGATTTCCGGTATCGTTCGGAGGCCGGCACGCTGGACACCGACGCGTTCCTGCCGATCGATTTCGCCGCGAACGCCGCCAGTCTGGGCGCGAACGTGATCCGCGCGACCGACCGCGAGAGCCTGACCGCCGCGCTGGCCGAGGCCAAGGCCGCCGACAAGACGACCGTCATCACGCTTGACGTCGCCCGCGATGAGTACGTGCCGGGCTATGAGTCCTGGTGGGACGTGCCGGTGGCCGAGGTCTCCGAGATGGCGTCCGTGCAGCAGGCCAGGGCCGACTACGAGGAGAAGGTCAAGGCCATGCGCTACTTCCTGTAGCGACCGAACGCGGGTGACCTCCGCAGACGGCAAGGACAGTCCGATGGGTTGGGTGGAGAATTTTTTCGACGATCCGCTCTACGATCTGGAGTACGCCGGTGTGTTGGGGGCCGACGAGCGGACGGATCGTGAAGTGGCGTTCATTACCGATCAGATCGAGCTGTCCGCGGAGAACCGCGTGCTGGACCTGGCGTGCGGCCACGGACGTCATGCGCTTAGGATTGCAAAGGCTCTCTCGCACGTCGTCGGGTACGACCGGAGCGAGCGCTTCGTCGAGCACGCCCGCAAGAGGGCAGAGGAGCTGGTCCGTCTGTTTGGCGAAGCGGGGTTTGCCGAATCCCGCCTCGTGAGCGCGCCGGACGGAGAGGAACTGACGATCGACAGCCGGCGGGTGGCCATTATTGGGACGAAGATATGACCCCTTCAGCCGACAGTCTGCTGATTCGGCCTGCCGAGACGAGTGACGAGCCTGACGTCATCACCCGGGTCACCGCCGAGCGGGCGGGATGGTCGTTCTTGAACGCCGAGATCCGGCGGTTGGGCGAGGGCGCGACCTGGTCAGGTCGGACGGGTGAATGTGAGGCCGTCCTCGTGGTGCTTGGTGGACGGTGTACGGTGACGAGTGACCGGGTCGACTGGCGCGAGGTCGGCGACCGCCTCGATGTTTTCGGCGGTATGCCGTTTGCCGTCTACCTGCCCCGTCGCACTGCGTTTGCCGTGACGGCGCTGACCGACGGGCTGGAGCTGGCGCATTGTTGGGTGCCAACCGATCAGGACCACCCGGGGCGACTGGTCACACCGGACGATTCCGAGGTCGAGATCCGCGGCGGCAACAACGCGACGCGTCAGATCAACAGCATCATTCCGCCCGGGTTCGATTGCCACCGGATCGTCTGCGTCGAGGTCTACACGCCGGGCGGAAACTGGAGCAGCTACCCACCCCACAAGCACGACGTCCACAGCGAGGACGAAGCCGGCAACGTGCTCGAGGCCGACCTGGAGGAGATCTACTACTACAAGATCGACAAGCCCCAGGGGTACGCGATGCAACGCGTCTACAACGACGACCGGACACTGGACGCCGTTGCGGTCGCGCACAGCGACGACATCGTCCTCGTGCCTGAGGGCTATCATCCCGTCAGCGCGCCGTGGGGGTACAACTGCTACTACCTGAACTTCCTGGCCGGGTCGGCCCAGTCGCTGGCGGCGACGGACGATCCCGATCATGCCTGGATCAAACAGACCTGGACCGAGCAGGACCCGCGCGTGCCGATGGTGACCCGTGACATGAAGGGACGTACGTCATCATGACCCCGCAAGCCACACCGCCGACGATTCCCACCGACCGTCGATATGATCTGCTGACGATGGGCCGCAGCTCGATTGACCTGTATTCGAATGACATTGGCGTGGCCTTCCCGGACATCAAGACGTTCGGCGCGTTCGTCGGCGGATGTCCTACGAACGTCAGCGTTGGGGCGCGGCGATTGGGGCTCAATGCAGCGCTCCTGACGGCGATGGGCGACGACCCGGTGGCCGATTTCATGCTGAAGTTCCTCGACGACGAAGGGGTCGAGACGCGGTTTGTCCCGCGCAAGGCCGAGTACCGTACCAGCGCGGTGGTGCTCGGCATCGAGCCGCCCGACAAGTTCCCGCTCGTCTACTACCGAAGCGGGTGCGCGGACATCCAGCTCACGATCGACGATGCGCTGACCGCGCCGCTGGCCGACACCCGCGCCCTGTTCATCACGGGCACGGGCCTGAGCGCCGAGCCGAGCCGCAGCGCAACGATCTTCGCCGCAGAACAGGCCCGAGCGAGCGGCGCGGTCGTGATCCTGGACATCGATTTCCGCGCGGACCAGTGGCACGACCCCCGCGCGTTTGGCGTGGTCGTCCGGTCGGTGCTGCATCTGGTCGACGTCGCGATCGGTTCGAAGGACGAAGTCAAGGCGACGGCGCTGAGAGAAGCGTCGCAGTTGTCCATTGAGCACTCGCAGGTCTCCGATCCCAACGTGGCCGGCGACGTGTCGGTCGCCGTGGAAGCCCTGCTCGAACGCGGGGTCGGGGCGCTGGTATTGAAAGAGGGAACGGACGGCTCGTCGGTCTGCCTGCCCCATGGCCAGGTGATCCATGCGGCCCCGTTCGAGGTGGAGGTGTGCAACATCCTGGGCGCCGGCGACGGCTACGCAAGCGGGCTGATCTATGGTCTTTTGAAGGGCTGGGACTGGCAGCGATCGCTTCGCATGGCCAACGCCGTTGGGGCGATCCTGGTCACACGTCAGGGCTGCGCGAACTTCATGCCCTTCGAGACCGAAGCGCTTGACTGGATCGAAGCGAACGGGGGGTTCTAACGGGGCGCGGCCCGGATGGGCGGGACGTCCCTTCCTGATGAGGTTATGAAGATGAGTGAAACCGTTCTCGACACGTTCCGGTTGGATGGCCGTGTGGCGGTGGTGACGGGGGGATCGCGCGGCATCGGATTCGGCATCGCCCGCGGTTTGGGCCAGGCCGGTGCGGCCGTGGTCCTGGCGGCGCGGCGCCCCGACGTCGGCGAACAGGCCGTCAAGCAGCTAACCGACGAGGGGCTCGAGGCCCGCGGCGTCTGGGGCGACGTGGCGGACGAGGCGTTCCGCAGCGAGCTCGTCGAGCGCACGCTGGCATGGCGCGGCCGGATCGACGTGCTGGTCAACAACGCCGGCACGACGGTCCGGCATCCGAGCGAAACGCTGGACCTGGCCGACTGGGATCGCGTCTTGGACGTGAATCTGCGAAGTCTGTTCGCCCTGACGCAGTTGGCGGCCCGCAGCATGTTGCAGGCCGGGCGAGGTTCGATCATCAACACCTGCTCGGTCACCAGCGAGATGTCGCGCCCGACCATCGTGTCGTATTCGTCCAGCAAGGGCGCGGTGAAGATGCTGACCAAGTCGCTGGCCGTCGAGTGGGCAGATCGCGGCGTCCGCGTCAACGGCATCGGTCCGGGTTACATCGAGACCGACCTGACCGGGCCGATGCTCAACAACCCCGAACTGCTCTCCTGGGTCAACGCGCGGATCCCGATGAAGCGCTGGGGCACCCCCTCCGACCTGGCCGGTGCTGCCGTGTTCCTAGCGTCCGACGCCAGCCGCTACCTGACCGGCCAGATCATCTACGTCGACGGCGGCTGGCTGGCGGGGTGAGGTCACTCCCCAATGATCTTGACGAGGACGCGTTTTCGTCGTCGGCCGTCGAACTCGGCGTAGTAGATCTGTTCCCACGGGCCGAAGTCGAGCGCGCCTTCCGTGAGGGCCACGACGACCTGTCGGCCCATGATCTGACGCTTGAGGTGGGCGTCGCCGTTGTCCTCGCCGGTGCGGTTGTGGCGATAGCGGCTGATCGGCTCGTGGGGTGCGAGCTGCTCGAGCCATTCGTCGTAGTCCTCGATCAAGCCGGACTCCGCGTCGTTGATGTAGACGCTGGCGGTGATGTGCATCGCGTTGACGAGGATAAGTCCCTCGCGGATGCCGCTTGCACGAACGGCCTCCTCGACCTGCGGTGTGATGTTGATGTACTCACGCCGAGACCGCGTGTCGAACCACAACTCCTGGCGATAGGACTTCATAGCGTGTTCTCCGGAAACGAAGTCGTTGGTTAGCCGGTTGGGCCGGATGCGTGCTCCTGGCCTTCCGATCGGCGCACCCATGAAGCCGTTGCCCGGCCGGTCTGCGGGTCCAGTCGCGCCCAGGCCGCACCGACGGGCACCTCCAACCCCGGCGCGAGGAACGTCCTGACCGGTTGGTCCGCCGGACAGTATGTAAACGTATCGGTGACGGCGTCCAGCTCGATCCGAAATCTTGGATGGGTCACGGGCGCCCCCTCCGTCCCAATGCCAGACCACTCCGGCAGGTGTAGGTCCACCTTGCCGGGGTGCTCGCGAAACGGCACGACCAGCCACGCCACCCAGATCGGGGTGCGTCCGGACGTGGTCAGTCGGGCCATCGTGGTGGGGACCTTGCGACCGTAGCCCGGCGAGAACCACCCCGCCATCGGGTCGGGTTGCCCGCGGACCGTCTCGACCGCCAGCGGCTCGGAGGACCATGTCGCGATCGACGCCCCGACGCCGTTCGGGCCTGTGGCCAACAGCAAGCCGTCCTGGTGTGCCACGGTCAGGTCGGGATGGAAATGGAGGCAAAGCTCGACGCCATGCCACTCCCGGCCGAGCAGGCCGTCCAGCACGAGCCAGTATTCGCCGCGGACCGACAGCACCACGCGCCGATGGACGGGCCGACCCGGCAGGCGACGGAACCCGTCATGCTCACCCTCATAGTAGTCCAGCACTGGATCCGTCTGCCACGCGAGCGTTCGGCCGGTCGGCGGGAACAGCCATCGGAAGAGCCGATGGGCGAACGTCTGTCCCTGCCCGTCGACGATGAGCCCGTTGTGGGCGCCCGCCGAGCGGAAGTACGTCCGCTCCGCCCAGGGCCCGTTGTAGGTGTGGGTGCCCGGGTCAACGATGATGGGCTGACCGAAGGCGGCCATCTCGACGTTGAGCAGATCGGCGTGCGTGTGGCTGTCGAAGGGCCCGTTCCGAACGACGGCGTAGTGTGCCCGGTCCGACCAGTCGCTGCGCGAGATGTAGTAGCCGCCGTCGGGAAAGGCCCGGTTGGTTTCCTCGGGGGGCGCGGGCTCGAGTGCGTCGAAGGCCTCGCCGGCCTGCGGACCCAGCAGCCAGAGCGTTTCCTCGTCGAGGCCGCCGGCCGCCCAGGCCATGTCGCTGCGGCCGAACAGGACCGCGCCCGTACTCAACATTGGTCGGAAGTCGTCCAGCGACTGCTCGCTGAGCACGACTGTCCGACCATCGTCCCAGTCCCCGATCGAAGGCATGCCGCCGTCGGCCCTGCGCAGGTGCAGGACGAACTCGAACATGCCCTCCAGGCGTTGGCGGACGACGCCGGGCACGGCGATGCGGTTCTGCTCGCAGAGGCGTAGGATCCACACGTAGAAGTAGGCGACGAAGCGGTGGTAGCTGATCGCACACTCGAAGCTGGCGCCATCCGGGTGGATCTGTCGCGGCGCCTCGGTCCAGAGAGTGTCCAGCCCCAGCTCACGCCAGCCGTCGGCCTCGGGCAGGTCGGACAGAATCAGCCCCATCGTCGCCAGGCCCATCGCGTCGCCCAGCAGGTGGTTGTTGGGCATGTTGATCCGCGAGTAGGCCAGATCGGCGACGATGTGACGGGCCTTGAGGATCATCGTGCCGATGATGCGGCAGACCAGCTCGTCGGGAACCTGGGAGGCGGGCAGGAACATGGCCAGCGCAATCCACCAGTTGACGATGCGGATTGCGTGTTCCAGGTTGCTCCGCCAGTTGACGCCGATTTCGGGCGGGTTGTCGTCGAGCCAGCCGGTGACCTGCCGCACCCAGGCCTCGACGTATCGGGCGTCGCCGGTCAGCCAATAGGCCCGCCCGAGCGTGGGCCAGAACTGGTGTCGGTTCAGCTCCCAGGTAAACTTCACGTCGCCCGGGGCGTCCGCGTCGTACAGGCCGAAACGATTCCACCGCAGCCGGGGCCAGCTCCGGCCGCTCTCCGGCTCGAGGTGCCAGTCGATCGGACCTCCCCCGAAGTCGAAGGTCTTGCCCATGAACTCGAACCGAGACCGGCAGATCTCCTCGGCCGCGGCCACGAGCCCGTCGATCCTGTCGGGGCAGTGCTGTCGGACGGCGTGGGCGTAGGTCTCGCGGGCCTCGGGCGAGATCACAGACGACTTGGCGAGGGCGTTGTGGATCCGTCCCCGGAGATCGGCCGGCCCGTCGGCGGGAGGGTCGAACAGGGCGCAGAGCTCGTCAACGCCCAGCGGCTCGGTCCGGTAGTAGGACTCCACCAGCCGCAAGCGCTTGCGGAGCTCGTACCCGATCCGCCACGCCGACGCACGCCACCCGCGCTGCCGGACCTCTTGCAGCCTGGCCAAGAGTCGATGTCCTGTGTACTCGGTCTCCATCGTCAGACGCGCAAACGTGGCCGGCTCACCTCGAAGCGAAACCATATCCGCCGCGGTCCCGCGGATCAACCGAAGCCGCCCGGATGCAGGCCCGAGCGGTCGGTTGCCTGACGGTGGTAAACGTGGCAATCAAAGATCGAGGCAGGATGGCCCAGACGTTCTGGACCTGCTAGAATGCGCCTAGATCCGTCTGCGATGGCCTACCCAAACCGCGCTTCCCTGGAGGCGGGTGATGCCAATATCAGCTCTGCACCTGACAAACCTCGGACCTGTCGATGATGTGGACTTCGAATTCGACCCGCAGGTCAACGTTTTCGTTGGACCCAACAACTGCGGCAAGACGACAGTCCTTCTGTTGCTCGGTCATGTATTGGTTCCTGAGGCCGTCGTGCCAAACAAGCTGGCTCGACAAGTCAAGGCCCGATTCCGTCTGTGTCACACAGCAGTGGATGTGCGACGGGGAGAACTCAAGGGGACGTTCCCGTCGACAGCCACCTCCCGCCCCGACGCGAAGAAGAAGATCCCGAAGGGGACAAAAGAAGCCCGGCAGCACCTAGGCTACACGGCCTTTGTCCCGGCGCTCCGCTGTAGTACGGACTACCGTTCGTCGGGTCCAACGCAACACCAGAAAGAGAGCTCCGCCACAGGAGGGGCCGAGGACGAGGAGGGCAATGCCACATCCATGCTCTGCGATGGCGAGTCGGCCTCGCTTGTCCGCGACGAGGAAGTCGTCCAGAAGATGATAGACCTGGACTACAGGGCGTACCGTCAAGAGAGCCCGGCGATGCGCACCATCATCCAGAAGATCGCGGTCATTGCATCGCAGGTGACGGAAGGGTTCCCGATTGAGTTTATTGGGATCGCTGAGGACAAGCGCGGGCTCTTCCCCGAGTTCCAAACACCCGACGGCAAGGTCCCGTTGAACGTCCTTAGTCAGGGGACGCAATCGCTCATGCAATGGGTAGCGAGGCTGCTAATCGGGTATGCGGAGCACTATGACTTCCCGGAAAGCCTGCAGGACAAGCCCGGGATCCTGATCATCGACGAAATCGACGCCCATCTGCATCCGTCCTGGCAGCGGCGGATCATCCCTGCGATCACCAATGAGTTCCCGGCCTTGCAGATCTTCTGCTCGACGCACTCGCCGCTGATGCTGGCGGGGTTGAAGGCTGGACAGGTCCATCTGCTCACGCGCAACGAGAAGGGCAAGGTGGTCGTGTCGCGGAATGAAACAGACATCATCGGCTGGTCGGCCGACGAGATCATCACTACCTTCCTGGGCGTCGAGAACGCGACTGACCTACAGACGGAGAAGGACCTCGAACGCTTGCGGGAGTTGCGCGGCAAGAAACGGCTCACGTCGAAGCAGCGCGACGAGCTCGAGTCTCTGCGTACCACCGTGAATAGGCGGCTCCTCAGCGGACCCGGCGTTGAGGACGTAGATCAGCTCGCGGAACGTCTGAAAGGCCCTCTGGGCGAGTCGCCCGCCAAGAAGACCGCCCGGAAGGGCCGCACGACCGGGAAGCCTTCCAGGCGCCACAAGAAGAAAGCCACCTCGGTGTCGCGGAGGGCGAAGGGCTGATGCACACCGTAGACCGGGGTGACGAGCCGAAGGGACTCGCACCGATCCGCAGGAGGTACACGCCCAGATGGGTGGCCTACTACCGGGATGGGGTAGGAAACAAGCCCACAGACGCCAAGTGGCAGGATTTCCATGACGACCTGAGCAGGGCCTTCTGCGGTCTCTGCGGATACTGCGAAGACAACTGCAAGGGGCAGGTCGATCACTTCCGTCCTAAGCACAAGTTCCCCGGTCAGGTCTACAAATGGGACAACTGGGTCCTTGCCTGCGGTCCCTGCAACACCAAGAAAGGCCGGAACTGGCCGAGAGGGGGATATGTCGATCCCTGTTCCAATTCCCCCTCGGAGCGGCCCGAGGGCTACTTCGACCTCGATACCACGACCGGGGAGATCATCGCCAAGCGCGGTCTAACGGCTGATCGACGCCGAAGGGCCGACCGCACGATCGAGGACATTGGCCTGAACAGATACCACCATCTAAAGGCCCGTAAGGGGGAGCTCGAGGTAATCGCCAAGCACTTGAAGGAATGGCCCGCGGACGATCCTAAGCGCCAGGAGTTCATCCAATTCGTGGCCTCGCGCAACCGCAGGCTGTCCAGCTTCATTTGCGCCTGGCTTCAAGAACAAGGACTCACGTGGGATCCCGCCTAGCCTGCCAGTCCGCCAGCCGCAGTTGCGTCAACTTGCGCAAGAAACGTCGCCCAAGCCTGACTAGTTGATGATCGCCCCGGTTCTCTGAATAATGGCCGTTCGAGCCGAGAGGACTGTGTGGAGACAACCATGGGACAGACTAAGCGATTGGCGGGGAAGGTGGGCATCATCACGGGGGCGAGTCGGGGGATCGGGCGGTGCATCGCACTGGCCTTCGCGCGGGAGGGGGCGGACGTCGTCATCGCGGCGAAGACCGAGACGCCCCATCCCAAGCTGCCCGGGACGATCCACACCGTGGCGGACGAGGTCCGTGCCCTCGGACGACGCGCCCTGCCGATCAAGGTCGACGTCCGCGACGACGACATGATCGAGCGGATGGTCGACGAGACGATGGCGACGTTCGGCCGGATCGACATCCTGATCAACAACGCCGGCGCGCTGTGGTGGCAGTCCGTCCTCGACACGCCGATGAAACGATACGACCTGATCAACGACATCAACGCCCGCGCCGCCTTCGCCTGCACCCGGGCGTGTCTGCCGAACATCCTGGCGGGCGGGGGCGGGCATGTGCTCGTGTTTTCTCCGCCGGTGGATCTGCGGTGGCTGGGCGGGAAGGTCGCCTACGTCATCAGCAAGTTCGGCATGACGATCCTCGCGCACGGCCTGGCGGAGGAGATGGCGGGCAAGCCGTTCTCGATCAACGCGCTGTGGCCCGTCACCGCCATCGAGACGGCCGCGACGATCAACTTCCAGCTCGGCTCGCCGGAGTTGTGGCGCAAGCCTGACATCCTTGCCGACGCGACGCTGGCCCTGGTGGCCCAGCCGCCCGGGCAGACCACGGGTCAGGCCTTCTTCGACGAAGACGTCTTACGGGCCGAGGGAGTCACCGACTTTGCGAAGTATCAGTGCGTCCCCGGGTGTGAGCCGCCGCCGATGATGCCCGCCGACTACCCACAGCGGGGGTTGTCCCCGGGGCGTTGACGCGGCGAGCGAGACCACGACGATGAGCGATCGTCCGACGCGACGTGACGTCATGCGTGGGGGGTTGGCCGCGGCCGGTGCCCTGGGCGCCGGTGGCGTGAAGGCAAGGTCCGTCCCCGCCAATCGGCCGCCCGCAGCCCGACGAAAGCAAGCTCAGCGTTACGAGGCGACCGTTCCGGACACGTTGGACCTGGCGGAGCGGGCCAGACTGGCGTTGCACGGCATCGCCGGAACGATCGACCCGGCCGACGAGTACATGATGTGGTTCGAGGTCTACTGGTGCAACAACCCGCCCTACCTGAAGCACAGCGGCTGCGACGTGGAGATCTCGGCCAAGTTTCTCGACGCGATGACCCAACTCCGGCTGATCTGCGGCAGCGAGAAGTACCGCGACATCGAGCAGGGCATGGAGAAGGCGCTGCTGAGTTGCCTGGACAGGCAGGACGGCCTGTTCTACGCGATGTACAAGCCGCACCGCAAATGGCACATGGCCGCTTACGCGGGCAAGGGCTACCGCACCCAGGCGGAGGACTACGCCCTGCCCGGTTCGTCCGGGATCCTGATGACCGCGCTGGTCCTGCGTCATGAACTGGGGCTGGGGCGGTACGCGGATCGGATCACGGCCCTGGCCCGTGGGATGGAGAAGATCAGCATCGACAAGGGGGACTACGCCTACTACCCGGACGGTGGGACCGCCCACCCGTTCTCGCGTCCACGCTCCGGCTGGCCCAAGACCAAGGAACCCGGCGGTGAGCACGAGGGCGGTGAGGGCAGCGTGGTCGCCTACTTCGGCTACCCGATCCGCGCGCTGTCGATGTGGGCGGCCCGAACCGGCGACGAACGGTTCCTCGAGTTCGCCCGCAAGCTCGTGCGGTTCGTGATGAAACCCAAGTTCTGGGGCCATCCCGCCGACCCGACCCGGGTGGCGGGCGCCGAGCAGGGACACGTCGACAGCCACCTCCACGCCCGGGCGATCGCGCTACGCGGCCTGCTGGAGTTCGGCCTGGTGACGGGCGACACGCACGTCTGCGACTTCGTCCGGTCATCCTACCAGTTCATGCGCACGTTCGGCATCAACCGAATCGGCTTTATGCCCACCTGGATCCAAGACGCCCGCAAGACGATGGAGGGCTGCATGCTGGGCGACCTGGTCGCGTTGACGGTCAAGATGAGCCGGGCCGGCATCGGCGACTACTGGGACGACGCCGACCGCATCATCCGCAACCACCTGGCCGAGGCGCAGTACACCCGACGGGATCTGTTGGAGCGCGTCAGCAAGAACAGCCCCCCGTCCCCGCCGAAGGGCCACCCCGGACAGATCTGCACCGACAACGTGCTCGACCGCTGCCTGGGCATCTTCGCCTCGTACCTGACGCCAACCTCCTCCAGCGGCCGGGTCATGCAGTGCTGCACCAGCAACGCGAGCCGCGGCCTGTGCTACGCCTGGGATGCGATCGTCAACGGCAGCGGGGACGAGGCACAGGTGAATCTGCTACTCAACCGGGCGTCGTCCTGGCTGGACGTCGACAGCTACCTGCCCTATGAAGGCAAGGTGGTCATTGGGAACAAGACGGCCAGGCGGATCGCCGTTCGCATCCCCGTGTGGGTCGATCGCAGCAAGCTGTCCGCCAGCGTCAACGGCCAGCCGCGACGGCTGTCGTGGGTGGGGGGCTATCAAGTCTTCGACGACCTCGAGCCGTCGGACACGATCGAGCTGCGTTTCCCCGTGCGAACCGAGACGATCCATCGCACGGCCGGCCGGGGCACGAAGGCCCAGACCCCCTACACCCTCACCCTGCGCGGCAACACCGTCGTGGACATCAGTCCGCGCGATCAATCGCCGCGGTCCTATCCAATGTACCTGCGCGACGGCATGCGCGCCGCCAAGGCGCCGATGAAGACGGTGCAGCGGTTCGTCGCGCCCCAGGTTGCGCGCTGGTAGCCCTTCCCGTGGGTCGATGCGCCATCCGACGCCATCCCGCTTTCGGCGAGACAATTTCGCCGCAGGAGGAAAGGGTGGGATGGAGTCGCGCGATGCAGTCGCGTGCCCGCCGTCCCTGCTGGGATGACCACGCCAACACGCCCAGCACGGCGACCATCGTCAGGAGCGGTGGACAAACGGCTACCGCCTCCTGCAGCGTAACGCCAACCCGCCGAGGGCCAAGATGCAAAGGGTGACGGGCTCCGGGATGATGGCCATGAAGATCTCCGCGTCGGTGGTAGGATCGTATGGGTCAAGATTGCCGTGGCCACTCCAAACCACAGTTGACCCGGACACGCGAACACGGCCATCATCATAATCATTCTGCGTGAGTTGAGTGATGGCATCATTGGGGTCAGCCCCGGGGCCCAAGGCGAGGAAAGCACTGTGGTCGTACACGAAGATCTCCGTGTCTGTGGAGGGGTCGCCCGGGTCCAGGTTCCCGTCCCCCTGCCAGACCACGTACGCGTCGCATACGAAGGGATGATGGTCATCGTATGCATTGTCGGTGAGGCGCGTAATCCCGGCGTTTGGGTCGTCTAGGTCACATAGGTAGATTTCGAGCTCGCCCGTTGGCTCATCCGAATCCAAACGGTTCCCACCGACCCAGACCACGTGCGATCCGCAAATCTGGACGTCCCCATCATAGTGATCGTTATCGGTGAGTTGAATGGTGGCATCTTCGGGGTCAGCACCGGGGCCGAAATCGAGGAAGACATCGTGGTCGTACAAGAAGATCTCACGTACGTTATACGAGGCGCCGCCGCCCTCCCAAACGACGCTTGCACCAGAGATGTCGGACTGGCCGTCGAAGTAGCTGTTCTCGGTGAGTTGGTAAGTGGTTTCCGTGTCTGCATCGTAGAGGTAGGCCTCTCTGGCGTGATTGGTCTGCCAGTTCGCCTCGCCCCCACCCCTCCAGACGACCTTTGACCCATCAATGCGGGCGCCACAGTCGTATTTGCTGTCGTCAGTTATCCGAGTGATTCCCCCACTCGGATGGTACTCGTAGACGTCGCTCGCCGCACCCGTATCGCCAAGCCAGGCAACGTAAGACTCGCTGCCCTGCTCGGACGCGTAGGCATAGTAGTCATGGATGCTGTTCTGTGTGATCTGCTCTCTCGTCCTCGTTGCGAAATCATAGCGAAAGACCTCAAGGTCGCCTCCGCCGTCATAGCCCTCCCAGACCACTTGCGAAGCTGAGATCTGCGGATAGCCGGTGGCATAGTCCGGGTGAGAGATAGGCACTACGGTGTTTCCGTCATATAGGTATATCTTACGGTCCCTCGGGCCAGGCTCAAGGGCGTCCGGGCCGCCAACCCAACCCACGTTTGAACCCGACACGACTGGACGCACGTCTCCGTAGTCATTGTCAGTGAGTTGCGTGACGACCCAGTCAACCCCAAACACCGGGAGATCAGGCACACCGAGAACAGCCACCATCAGAACGAGACCAGTTCGCACGTTCATGGCTCACCTCCTACGTCCACAGAAGAGATTTGACGTGACCTGCGAGATGTCTTCGGAAGGCGGGATGGGCTCGCCGAGCGACCCTGTCCCTCCTACTCCGTATATCCCTCAACTCCAGGCAACTAAACCACACGACCCCGTGATTGTCAAGCAGCTCTGTGAGTTCCCACCAGGCAAAGTGATCTCGCGTTCCCTCACCGTGCGCCCAGCAGCGACTAATCGGGCTAGCCAGCGTCGACAAGCACAAAGGCGGACCTCCTCCGCACCGACGAGGCGTGACGCCACGAGTTGCGCCGCGACACATAAGCATGTGAGCCGAACCCAGGTACTGCTACAATGACGCCCGCACAAAGGACCGCCTGGACTGACGGAGGGCGCTGTTGACGTGAAGGCGATACGGTTCGGCATTCATCCTGTTCGTTGGCCGATCTGCAAGGTCGTGGGGCTGCTGACGCCGCAAGTGTATTGGAGTCGGCTGTCGGGACTCCGCCTCGGCGACATCGATCCGCCGCCCCTGCCCGCTGCCGACTGGGTGCGCATTCGGCCACTGCTGGCCGGGATCTGCGGCACCGACTTCGCGACCATCATGCAGCGAAACCACCCCGCCTCGATGCTCCGTTGCTTCACGCGGTTCCCGGTGACCGTCGGACACGAGGGCGTGGGCGTGATCGAGGAGGTCGGCGACGACGTCACCGGCTGGGAACCGGGCCAACGCGTCTGCGTCGAGCCAATGCTCTCCTGCGTCCCACGGCGGATCGACCCGCCCTGCCCGCGATGCCAGGCGGGTCAGGTCAGCCTGTGCGAGAACGTGACGGAGGGCGCCTTGCCGCCCGGGATGATGATCGGGTGGAACCACTTCACCGGTGGGATGTGGAGTGAGTCGTTCGTTGCCCATCAGTCGCAGCTCGTCGCCGTGCCGGACGCCGTCGACGACGAAGCGGCCGCCCTGGTCGATCCGATCGCCTGTGCCGTCCACGCCGTGCTGCGTCATCGACCGTCGCCCGACGAACGGGCCCTCGTCATCGGCGCCGGCATCATCGGGCTGGGCGTGGTGGCTGCCCTGCAGGCGCTCGCCCCGGGCGCGCACGTGACTGCCATCGCCCGGCACGATCACCAGGAGCAGCTGGCCCGCCGGTTCGGCGCCGCCGACGTCATTCGATCGAGGCGCAAGGACAGCAAGGCCGACCGCTATCAACAGGTGGCCGACCGCGTCGGCGGGCGGCGGTTCGACGCGATGTTCGGCAACCAGGCGCTGATGGGCGGCTTCGACGTGGTCTACGATTGCATCGGCACCGGCGACAGCCTGACCGACGCGATGAAGTTCACCCACGGGCGGGGCACGGTGGTCGAGTGCGCTACGTCGCAGATCACCGTGGTCGACACGACGCCGCTCTGGTTTGCCGAGCTCAACTTGATCGGCAGCTACGGCCGATGCATCGAGGCCTTCAACGGTCGTCAGATGCACACGTACGAGGTCGTGTTCGAGCTGCTGGGCGCCGGTCGGCTGCAGCTGGATGGGCTGCTGACGCACCGGTTTCGCCTGGAGGACTACCGCCAGGCCCTGGCCGCGATCGCCGACCGCGGACAGACCGCCCTGGTCAAGGCCGCCTTCGATCACCGCATCTGACCCCTCCGAAGATGCGTCGGTCTTGCGCCCCCGACGCATGGGGCAAAGGAGAATCCGTCAATGGCCAAGCTGACCGATCGACAGGACGCCTACGGACATGCCATGTACGACGCCTACCGGGGCGAGGGCGGCTACGAGGTCAACGAGCGGGACGACGGCTGCATCGGATTCGTCAAGGCAGATGCCTACCTCGCCCAATACAAGGACTGGCCTTCGGTCGCGAAGCGGGCCGTACGCCTGGCGAGAGGCAACGTCCTCGACGTCGGCTGTGGGGCGGGCCGACACGCCGTCTATCTGCAGAAGCAGGGCCTGGACGTGATGGGGATAGACGTCTCACCACTGGCGCTCAAGGTCTGCAGGCTGCGTGGGCTGGCCAAGACGCGACTCCTATCGATCACGGAGGTGACGCATCGGCTGGGGACCTTCGATACGATCGTCATGTTCGGGAACAACTTCGGCCTGTTCGGTGGTTTCAAGCGAGCGAGATGGCTGCTCAGACGGCTACGCCGAGCGACGAGCGACCAGGCGAGGATCCTCGCGCAGAGCACCGACCCTTACGGTACCAGCCAGGCCTACCACCTGGCGTACCACAAGCGCAACAGGAGGCGAGGGAGGATGTCCGGTCAGGTCAGGATCCGGATCAGGTACCAGACGTACGCCACGCCGTGGTTCGACTACCTGCTGGCCTCGAAGGATGAGATGCAGCAGATCCTGGCCGGCACGGGCTGGCGGGTCAGCCGGTTCATCGAGTCCAAGGGCCCCGGGTACATCGGCGTGATTGAGAAGGAAGCGCCCGCCTGAGCACAGAGACAGCCGGCCCAGGTCGCAGCGCCGAGCGCCGCATGAACATCGAAGACATCAAGCGACTTAGGACGTCCGAACGGACGTTCTTGATGAAGGGCGAGCCGGAAGTCTGTACGCTGCGGTCCTACGACGAACACCGGTGCATATTCGTCCACATCCCGAAGACTGCTGGTCTGTCCATCGCCAAGTCCCTGTTCGGCAATGCGGGTGGATCTCACGTTCCCCTCTCGACGTACGAGCAAGTGTTCGACAAGGCCGAGTTCGATTCGTATTTCAAGTTTGCGTTCGTCCGCAACCCGTGGGACAGGGTCGTCTCCGCGTACGCATACCTGATAGACGGCGGCGGACAGAACGAATACGACGAGAAGTGGGGGCGTACGCTCGCCGAGTACGATGGCTTCGAGGCATTCGTGACGGGGTGGCTCACTTCCCGCAACGTCAGAGAGCAGATTCACTTCCTGCCACAGCATGAGTTCGTGTGCACCGAAGGCGTCGAGCTGGGCGTGGATTTCGTCGGGCGCTTCGAACGGATCGAGCAGGATTTCGAGCGCGTACGCGGGAAGCTCGGCATCGGTGGTGCATTGGTGCATCTCAACGCGAGCAAGAGGCAGCACTACACCAGCTACTACAACCAAGAGGCGATCGACATCGTCGCCGACGTGTATCGGAAGGACATCGAGCTGTTTGGGTACGATTTCGAGGGCTCGCGGTCCGGGCTGTGACGGCGCGAAGCGCCCGGACCCCAAGCAGGGGGGCGCCTCCTGCGTTCCCGTTGATGCCGCTACCGCACAAGCACGCTCAAGCCGACGTCGATGTACTGGCCGCCGCGGGTCTGGTGGCAGTGCACGGCCAGGACGTTCTTCCCTTTACAGAGGCGACGGGCTGCAGGCGGCGGCAACACCTGGGTCGTGTAGTTGCCCCGATGGCCCGATCGCTTCTGGATGACGTGCCCGTTGAGGTAGACCACCATGTCCTCGTCGTGATGGAACTTCAGAATGACCGGGCCGACGATCGGCTCGTCGGGTAGCTCGAACGTCTTGCGAAGCCAGATGTCCGCTGTTTGCCACTTCGTGAAGACCTTGGCCCCCGGCGTCCCCGGCTTGCCGAATCCGGACCGGCCGGTCTTCCACGATGCGTCGTCAAACGCCGGATCGAACCACCGGTCCGTCGGCCGCTGGGTCGTGTGCCGCCACATGGGCTTGCCTTCGTCTGCGGTTGGCACGACGCGTAGCCACTTCATCGGGGCGCTGGCTTGGCCGGGCTTGACGCCGTGAGGTCGGCGGGTGTGGATCGTCAGCATGGGGTCTGCGGGATACCGCCCCAGCCGATCCCCGAAGACCGCCACGCCGTGACGATGCTGGGCATCGCCGGCCACGCGGAACGTCAGATCGATCGGCCTGGCCTGGTCGCCGGACGTCGCCGCGGTGACCGCCTTGATAACTGCCTGCAGCGTCTGGCCACCGACAGCGATCGACTTGAGATACCCGTAGCTGCCCGGATCGAACCCGTTGGCATGGGACAGCACGCCGCGGGCGTCGGCGGGGTCGTCGGGCAGCGTCATCCGGGCGATCGTCTCGCCGGCCAGGACCACCTCGACGTCCGACGGGAACTTGCGGTCCTGCGTCTGGGGGTAGTTGTGGTTCCCCTTGGGGCCGGGCCAGTCGTACTTCTCCTTGCCCGCCCGAGCAGCCAACTCGGCGGTCACGACGATGCGGTTCACCTCGCTCGGCTTGATGCCGTCGGGCCAGGTGATCCGATACTGGATCGCCCCGCCCTTCTCGACCCAGCGCTTCTCCAGACTGGGCGTGTCGTCGGGCGAGATCGGCGGCGGGCAGGGGATCTCTTCCAGCAGCGGGTCCCAACGGATCGCCAACGTGTACGGATCGGGGGCCTCCACGCGGGGCTGGGGCTCGCCGATCACGTCGACGTTCACGTAGTTCCGCGCCACGACCCGCCCGTCGGATGCCGTGACAGAGCACCACAGCGCCGCGACCATCTGCTCCGTTGGCAGCTTGACCTTGAGGGTCGGTAGCTCCACAACGTCATACTGCTTTGGGACGAACCTGTAGCGTCCGCCGGCCAACCCCTCGACGGGGCGCCCAAACCGGTCCGCGCCGTCTAGCTGCCAGGCAAGACGGGCCGATTCGATCCGCTGGCGGCCGAAGTGGCTAAACTTTAGAGGCACCTCGAGCGACTCGCCCGGCTTGCGTCGCGGGCAGGGATCGATGTCCATGCAGATGAAATCGGCCGCAAACACGTCGGCAACCGTCATGCCCGAGCAGAACGCATCATAGCCGTACGCCTTGCCCGACCGGTCATAGTTGACCACCCCGTTGTGTTCCCACTCGATGTCGGACAGCTCGGTGTAGACGTAACCGCAGATCTTCGGATACAGCCGCAGCTCGTTGGTCAGGTACTTGACGCACCAGGAGATGTCGCCGTCGCCCGCCCCGGCGCTGATGCCGCCGTACTCACTGTTGATCAGCGGTTCGATGCCCTGTTTGCGGCCCTTGACGTAGTTGAAACCCGAACCGGGATACGTGTTCTTCACGACGTTCTGGATGTGGAGGCGGGCGCGGAGGTAGCTGTTGATGTAGAAGTGCCAGCTGTTGATGTCGGTGATCACGTGGTCGTAGCGGCAGGGCGAGTTGTCCTCGCACAGCCGCGTCGGGTCGAGCTTCCTGGTGTGATGGTACAGCTCCTCGATCCAGGCGTCCCACGTTGCGTCGTGTCGGATGCCCCACGTCTCGTTGAACAGCACCCAGGCGATGATGCACGGATGGTTGAAATCGCGCCGGATCGCGCCCCGCCAGGTGTCCTCCCAGTTGCAGCGCTCGCCGTCTGTCGGCGGATTCGAGCCCAGGTTGGGCATGTCGGCCAGGATGAGCACGCCCAGCTTGTCCGCCCAGTAGAGTCGTCGCGGCTCGTCGACCTTGATGTGGATCCGCAGGCCGTTCATCCCCGCCTGCTTCGTGATCTCCATGTCGCGACGCAGGAACGCGTCCGACGGCGCGGTGTAGACGCCTTCGGGGTTAAAGCTCTGGTCCAAGGCGGTTCGCAGGTAGATGGGTTCGCCGTTCAGCAGGATGTACTCGTACGGACGGTTCTGCCACTTGGCCCGCGTCACCTCGCGCAGACCAAAGTACGTCCGTACCGCGTCGGTCGTCGCGCCGGCCTTGGCCTCGACGACGGCCGGATACAGATGCGGCGTGTCGGGATGCCACAGCTTCGGATCAGGCACGCGAACGGTCAGCCGCGCCGATCCCCGGCCATCGGCCAGGTCCGCCTTGGCGGTGACGGTGGGGAACTGACCCGATTCGGACCGCACCGAGACCGTGGCAGATTGGGCCCCATCGCGACTGCACACGTCGATCTCGAACGTGGCCGATCCGTTCTTGATGTCCGGCAAGATCCGGAAGTAATCCAGATACGTCGCGGGCCTGGCCTCGAGCCAGACTGTCTGCCAGATCCCGCCGCTCGGCGTGTACCAGCGCTCCTGCTTGCCCTTCGGATAGGTCGTGCTGCCCAGGTCAACCGCGCGGACGGTGAGCGCTTGTGCCCGGCCCCATTGGATTTGCTCGGTGATGTCGAATGCGAAGGGGATGTAGGCTACCTTGTTCTCGCCGATCCGCTTGCCGTCCAGCCAGACGGTGGCCTCCTGATCGACCGCGTCGAATCGCAGGAAGACCCGTTGCCCCTTCCATTGCGTCGGGATGGTGATGTTGCGTCGGTACCACCCCACGCCGTCGCGAATCGCCGCCACGCCCGACAGTCGGCTCTGCCAGGGGAACGGGACGACGATCTTCCGATCGAACGTGACCGCCGCCGGATCGTCCGTGGGCTTGTCGTGGAGGGCAAACTGCCACGTGCCGTTGAGGTTCAGCCACGTGTCGCGCTGGGCGTCCGGGCGGGGATGCTCCGGCCTGGGAATCGAGCCTTCCCCCAGAGCCGCCGGAGAGAAAGCCAATACCAACAGACAAGCCCCCACGCAGACCCGAGCCAGGGCCGGACAGCGATGAATTGATCCACGCATCTGAGTCCTCCTGCATTGAGCGTCCTGGCGTTCGATCCCATCGAACAGCCGGGCACGATAACACGACCGCACTGGCAAATCCATTCGCTGCCGCCGAGAAGTATCCCATCGGGTGCGTGACAGATTCGGCGGGCTACCGGAGGGGTGCCCCGTTCTTCGCTGTCCTACGCGGAACGCGGAGGGCAGTGAAGGGCGGGGGACGGAATCGCACTGCAAAGGGCCCTTCACGGTCCATTCCGTCCCCCGCCCTTTGCGTCCCATCGCTGACGCGATGAGCCGCAAAGGATGAGGCACCCCTTCTGCCAGACACCTTCACTGAGCCGGACGACCGGGTACAATTGCGGGTGGAGGCACGCTGTCGATGGAGGCGAACGTCGTGGGTGTCGTTCGGGCGCTGCTGTTGCTAGGGATCGCGGGGTTTACCGGGCCGGCTGGCGCGGGGAAGTCCTCCGCGTCGTCACGGCCGAGCAGCCGATCGACGACCGCGCCCATCGCCGGGGATCACATCGTCATCTACAAGCCCGGCGTGGCCATCAACTGGACGCGCCGGCAGGTGGAGCTTGCGGGCAAGGTGGCCTTGCGCGAGGGGATGCTCGAGCTGTTCGCCTGTGCAACCGACGTCTACGGCGGCGACAAGACGCACGAAAGCATCGTCCTGCTGAGTGGCCGGCCCTTGCACGTCTACCAGGCTTTGGGGCTGATCGGACTGCAACCCGGGCGTCCCGCGCGATGGGACGCCAAGGCCAACAAGATGTTTCCCGCCACCGGGCAGCCGCTCGAACTCCGCGTCGAATGGCTCGACGACGGCCGGCGGCGCCAGGTCGACGTCAGCGAGTGGATGCAACTCGAGGAGGATCCCAAGAAGCCCCTCGGCCCGCTGCCGTGGGTGTTCGCGGGTTCGGCCCGCACCCCGGGCGGCGGCATCCTGGCCGACGAGGACGGCACCGTCGCGACGGTGGTGGACTTCGACGGCTCGATCATCTGCCTGTCGATCGTTCACGCACGCGACTACGATCAGCTCTGGGTTGCTGCCCGGCGGGACAAGGTGCCTCAGCTCGACATGCCCTGCACGCTCATCGTTCGCGCCGCCGGACTGTGGCTCCAGATGGACCGCTTCGGCAGGATCACGGCGGACGGTCAGCGTTTGGGGCCCGAGGATGTGGCCGACGCCGTCCGCCGATATCTCAAGACCCACCCGCGCGGGCAGATCCATATTCTGGTGGCCCCAACCGCGCTGGCCGTCGATGTGCAGAGATTGCGAGACCGCCTCCGCGCCGCGGGCGCTTCGGACAAGGCCGTTCAGATACACCGCCAGCCGGCCGCGACGTTTCCCCGAGACAATCCCGAGGCGGGCAGGGCTTTCTTGCGAGACCAGTCCTCTCTGGTCCGATCGTTGTTCGAATCGGCGCAACGGGAACACCGGCGCGCGATCGACGAGCTTGCCGCAAGGCAGACCGGGCTCGAGCGGCGACTGTCCGCCGTGGCCGACTACGTCGGCCGGCTCCGGGACGGGTTGGCCTACCTGGCAAGCGACTCGGTTCCGCCGCCAGCCACCGCGCCGGTCGATTCTCTGGACGACATCGGACCCGAGAAGCCGACCACCGTTCCGACGTCGAAGTCCGTTCAGAAGTAGCCGAGCTGGGCCGCCGACTCGCCGCGATCCCCGGCGTCAGCACGCAAAGGCCGATGGACACCACTTGGCCACGACGCACGCGTCGCAGGTGGGTTTGCGGGCCGCACAGACCTGACGCCCGTGCAAGATCATCGCGTGACTGAAGAACGTCCACGACCGGCGCGTGATGACCTGCATCAGGTCCGCCTCGATCTTGACCGCATCCTTGGTGTCGCGGCTGGTCCAGGTCAGACCCATGCGGCAGGCCAGCCGGCCCACGTGCGTGTCGACGCAGATCCCCTCGCTCTTGCCGAACCACGTGCCCAGGATCACGTTGGCCGTCTTGCGGGCCACCCCGGGCAGGCGGAGCAGCTCCTCCATCGTCTGGGGGACCTGGCCGGCGTGCTCCGTCGCGATCGCGGCGCATGCACCCAGAATGCTCTTGGTCTTTTGGCGGAAGAACCCGGTGCTTCTGATCTGTTCCTGGAACATGGCCGGCGACTCGGCGGCGTAGTCGGCGGGCGTCTTGTAGCGCCCAAAGAGGGCGGGCGTGACCATGTTGACCCGCTCGTCCGTGCACTGGGCCGACAGGATCGTCGCCACCAGCAACTCTAGAGCGCTGCTGTGGTTCAGCGCACAGGTTGCGCCCGGATAGGACTTGCGGAATGCGGACACGATCTTGCTGGCCCGGGCCTTCTTGTTCTTGAGGGATTCGTCCTTGGCCGTTGTGGCGGGTGAGGCCTTCTTCTTGGCGTTGACGGCCCTTTTGGCCATGACAAGCACCCTCCATCTCGGTCCGCCGTATCGACTGACAGAGAGTCCTGCAGACCCTATCATAGGCGGGGACGAGGGACAATCTATGTCCGGGCCACCGCGGTTGCACTGCGGCGACAACCTGCCCTACATGCGCACGCTGCCGGATGGCTGCTGTGATCTGGTCTACGTCGACCCTCCTTTCTTCGCAGACCGGCGGGGGCGCGGTCACCGGGGGCAATTCAGCGGCGCCTGGACGGGCGGCCTGGACGACTACCTGGCGTTCCTCCGACCGCGTCTCGAGCAGATGCACCGGCTGCTCAGCGAGCGTGGAAGCGTCTACGTCCACCTGGACTGCCACGTCGTGCACTACGTCAAGGTGATGCTCGACGACGCCTTCGGCCGGCGGAACTTCCTCAACGAGATCATCTGGTTCTACCGCACCGGCGGGGTTGCCCGGCGGTGGTTCGGTCGAAAGCATGACACGATCCTGCTGTACGCTCGACGGCGCGGCGCGCACACGTTCAACGTGCAGCGTGAAGGCCAGTACCGTACCGATGGTCTGTGCTATGACGAGAACGACCGGCCTTACAAGAAGACCCGCAAGGGCCGGCTGTATTTCGACCCGCGGGGCCCGGCCATGACCGACGTCTGGGACGTGCCGTTTCTCTCCACGGTCTCGCGGGAAAGGACCGGCTGGCCCACGCAGAAACCCGAGGCCTTGCTGGACCGCGTCGTCCTGGCCAGCAGCAACCCCGGCGATACCGTCGCCGACTTCTTCTGCGGCAGCGGCACGACGTTGGTGGCGGCGAAGCGTCACGGACGCGAGGTCCTCGGCTGCGATGTCTCGCCCAAGGCCATCCGCATCGCCCGCCGCCGCCTCCCCGATCTGTCCTGAAGGGACGCAGCGCCGGGCGAAACCGGTGTCGGAGGGGTGCCCCATCGCTTTAGCGGTGGGGGACAGAAACTCTCCGCTGATTTGGCTGCCCCACCGCTGAAGCGATGGGGCACCCGCACGCGGGCGTTGGGTTGCTGGTCGGCACCTCTGGGAGCCTATACAATTCTGTTCGTGACAGGGACCGTGGAGGCCCAAGCGCAGCAGTTCATCCCGTGACTCCCCCAGCACAAGGAGACCCTCCTGCGATGGCAATCATGTTCGAGAAGATCCACATCGGCGACGTGACCTACGAGGCCGCTGAGGTCTTCGACGTCAACAACGACGGCAAGTTGGACATCGTCTGCGGCGAGTATTGGTACGAGGCTCCGGGCTGGGCCAAGCACAAGATCTGCGACGTCATGCCCGAGGGCGAATACTACGACGACTTCTCCGACATCCCGATGGACGTCAACGGCGACGGGTATCTGGACATCGTCACGGGAGGGTGGTTCGGCGAGACGCTCCGCTGGCGCCAGAACCCGGGACCCGCCGGCGGCGAGTGGACGGTCCACGACATCGACACCTGCGGCAACATCGAGACCGCCCGGGCCTGCGACATCGACGGCGACGGCCAGCTCGAGATTCTGCCCAACTGCCCCGGCAGCTCGGTCATGTACTACAAGCTGGTCGTGGACGAGAACGGGCGGGGCACGGGTCGGTTCACGCGACACGACATCTGGCCGAACGCCACGCACGGCATGGGCGTCGGCGACATTACCGGCAACGGGCGGCCGGATTACATCCTGTCCAACGGGTGGCTCGAAGGACCCGCCGATCCGGCCAACGACCCGTGGGTGTTCCACGACGAGTTTGACTTGGAGTCCGCCAGCATCCCCGTCCTCGTCCATGACGTGACGGGCAACGGGCTGGCGGATCTGATCGTCGGCCAGTCGCACGCCTACGGGCTCGCCTGGTGGGAGCAGGGCAGGGACGCGTCGGGCAAGCGGACCTGGACCAAGCACGACATCGACCCGACCGCCTCGCAGTACCACACCATGGAGCTGGTCGATATCGATAACGACGGCGAGCTCGAATTGGTGACCGGCAAGCGCTATCGCGCCCACTGCGGCAACGACCCCGGGGCGGATGACCCGGTCGGCGTCTACTACTTCAAGATCAACCGCGGGCGGTTCGAGAAGCACGTGATCGACTACGGCCCCGTGCCCGGTCACAGCGGCGTGGGCATCTACTTCGCCGTGGCCGACATGGACGGCAACGGCTGGCTCGACGTCGTCGCACCGGGCAAGGAGGGGCTGTATCTGTTCCGAAACCTGGGCAACAAGGCGTAGGCGCACCAACGCGACAAGCCATGGACACTGCGATCGCCCGAATCCTGGACGCGAATCTGAACCGGGCCCGCGAGGCGCTGCGGGTGATCGAGGAGGCCGTTCGCTTTGGCGCTGACGATGCGGACCTGAGCGCTTCGTTGAAACAGGCCCGCCACGACCTAGCCGCCGCCGCCCGGCGACTCGACGCCAACGCCCTCCTGGCGGCTCGTGACACGGCCGGCGACGTGGGCACGGCGATCGATACCGCGTCGGAACAGGTCCGCGACTCGGTCGACGACGTGATCGTCTCCGCTTTCAAGCGGCTGACCGAGGCACTGCGGGTCCTGGCGGAATACGGCAAGGCCGTCGACGCGGAGTTCGCCGCCGCGATCGAGCAGCTCCGCTATCGCTGCTATGACCTCGAGTCGCGCGTCCGGTTCGAGCCGTTGCGCCGTCAGCGGTTCGCCGAGGTTCGACTGTACGTCCTGATCACCGAATTGCTGTGTAGCGACGATTGGCTGACTGTCGCTGAGCGGGCCCTCGACGGCGGAGCGGAGTGCTTGCAGCTTCGCGAGAAGGCGCTGACCGATGCCGAACTGCTGCGTCGAGCGAGGCAGCTTCGGGAGCTTACGAGCGCACGCAACGCCCTGCTGATCGTCAACGATCGGCCCGACATCGCCCGACTGGCCGACGCGGACGGCGTCCACGTGGGACAAGACGACTTGCCCATCGCCGCTGCCCGGCGAATCGTCGGCGAGCGGATCCTGATCGGCACGAGCACGCACACGCTCGACCAGGCGCGGGCCGCCCTCGCCGAACCGGGGCGCCCCGACTACATCGCCGTCGGTCCGATGTTCGCTTCGTTGACCAAGCCCCAAGACCACGTCGCCGGGACAGAAACGTTGGCGGCCGTGCTGGCCCAGATCGATCGCCCCCACGTCGCCATCGGCGGGATCACCCCTGCGAACGTCGGGGAGCTGACGGCCGTCGGCTGTCGTTGCGTCGCCGTCTGCAGCGCCGTCATCAGCCAACCCGACGTCCGCGCCGCCGCACAAGCGCTGCGCGACGCCATGGGGAGGTAGCGCGGGTCAGGTTTCTTTGGATGCGTTCGCCCGTGCGACTGCGGTTTCAGCATCCGTCGTTTAGCCCCGCCGCGTGCGGCGGGGAGTGGCCGCACGCGGCCACGCTATACGCGGACTTGCCGCGCATCCCTTCGCCATTTGCGACGGACAAGAGCTCATCGACGCAGCAACCGGCGGAGCAGATCCACCGTCCGTTCGGTTGCTCCCTGGTTTGCCAACAGGACTTGACGGGCCGACTGCCCCAACGCCAGACGCGCGGGTTCGTCCTCCAGCAGTCGCTGGATCTCGCCGGCGAGTCGCGCGACGACGCCGTCGTCATCGACGCCTTTGTCGAACTGGACGATCCCCCCGCCGGCCAGCAGGGCCCGAACCGGCTCGGCGAAGTTGTAGACGCTCGGGCCGACGACCATGGGCCTGGCCAGGCCCGCCACCTCCAGAACGTCCGACCCCCCCAACGCGACCATCGTTCGGCCGACGAACACCACGTCGGCCAGCGCGTAGAACTTGCGAAGCTCGCCCATCGTGTCGCCCAGCAGGACGTCAGCGTCCGAATCGGCGGGCGGCCCGGACTGTAAGACGCTGCGACGCAGGTAATGGATGCGGCGCTTCTCGATCTCGGCAGCCGCTTCGTCGAAGCGCTCGGGCTTGCGCGGGATGATCGCCAGCTGCAGACCGGACGCGTGCTCGCGGAGGCGCTGATGGGCGTCGAGGATGACGGCCTCCTCGCCCGGGCCGGTGCAGCCGCACACCCACAGTGGACGGTTCCGGTCGATGCCCATCTCCGTAGCCAACTCGTCCTGACCGTCCACGCGATCGACCACCGGCGCGGTGTCGTACTTCATCGTCCCGGTGACGTGCACGCGGTCGGCCGGCGTCCCGAGCATCCGGAACCGCTCGGCGTAGGTCTCGTCTTGGGCGCCGACGCACGTCAGCCGGCCAAACATCCGCCGCGCGATCGACCGGATGATGGGCTTGCCAAACCGCCGCATGCTCCGCTGTTCGGTGATCCGTCCGTTGGCGACCATGACGGGCACGCCGCGGCGACCAGCCACCTCGAGTAGGTTCGGCCAGACCTCCAACTCCATCAACACGATGGCCGCCGGGCGGAGCCGTCGGATCGTCCGCGCGACGGCCCAACTGAAATCGAGCGGATAGCGAAAGACCAACCGATCCGCGTAGACCTGCTTCGCCCGCTCGAACCCCGTGTCCGTCGTGGTCGAGACGACCACGGGCAGCCCGGGCAGCTCTCGCTCGATGGCCGCCACCAGCGTCCGCGTCGCGTTTACCTCGCCGACCGAGACCGCATGCACCCAGATGCACCGTTCCTCGCCGGAGCACCGCGGCACCCCGCCCAACCGATCCCGCCACCCCGTCCGGCTCTTGCCCAGCACGAGCATGCGGTACAGCAGAATCGGCAGGTACGCCACGCCCGCAACAACGTAGATGAGATCGAAGACGAACCGCATGGTCGAATGATAGCTGCCGCAGATCGTTCGGCAAGGTGTCATCCATGCTGGCCCGCCCAGTCCATATCGTGGCAAGCATCGGGGACCACCCCTCGGCGCAAGCAGGGCCAGAGGACAGGCGCCCATTTGACGTCTGTCTATCCTGAGCTATACTATCAGCATGCCCAATCCGGTCCGATTCGCCAAGGTGAAGCGGCTTCTGGAGCGAGACGGCTGGGTCCTTCACCGCATCAGCGGATCGCACCACGTGTTCAAGAAGCCTGGCAGGCCCAACATCGTCCTGCCAGTGCACGGTGGAAAGGTCAAGGCTGCGTATGTCAAACAGATCGAAGAGGAAATCGAGCAGAGCGATTGACCGCCCTTTTGCGAAGCAGATCCTACGCCGGGCTGCCCAGGTTGCCTCGCGCTATCAGGTCATCATCAAGTTCGAAGACGGGGAGTACTACGGCCGCGGATTGGAACTGCCTCTGGCGATGGGCGACGGAAAGAGCCCTGATGAATGCGTGGCCAGCACGCGCCGGGCCATGGCAGTGTGTGTAGCCACCATGCTCGAGGATGGCGAGACGCCTCCCCGCCCTGCCTCCGAAGGGCGGCGGACCGAACAGGTCAACATCCGTCTCACACCCGAGGAGAAGCTCTTGATGGAAGAATCCGCCCGCGCCAAGGGCTTCCGCGGCATCTCCGACTACGTCCGATCACTAGTGACCTCGAGTTGACATGCTTGGATGAACAACACCATCACTCGCCGCCCAGGGGCGCGATGTCGGCTTGCCCGCTCGGCCCATTTCGACTGTAATCTCTATGTCAATCAGCCAACAGGAGAGCTACCCATGAGCTTGCGATGCGTATTTGCGGTGTCCGTCGTCGTGATCGGGATGGCGTCGCTCGGGTCGGCCGGGCCGATCCATATCGTGGTGAACGTCGGGGACTACCCCTCGGCGCAGAAGGCGGCGGTGGACGAGGGCAACGTCGGTTGGGACGACGGCAAGGACGCCGACGACATCATCTGCACGGAGTGTTTCGCCGCCGTCGAGCTGCAGCACTATCTGCGCAAGATGACGGGTGACGCAGGCAGGTTCGGCATCGTCGACGACGACAAGCTGCCGAGTGACGGCGCGCTGATCCTGCTGGGCAATCCCAAGACCAACAAGGCCGTCGCCGGGGCCACGCTCAAGATCGGTCTGACCGACGCGACGTTCGCCGCGCTGGGCAAGGAGGGGTACCTCATCAAGACCGGCGCGCTCAACACGGGTCGGCAACTGATGGTCATCGGCGGAAACCGGCGGATCGGCACGTTGTACGGCGTGTACGGCCTGCTCGACCGCCTGGGCGTGCGGTGGTTTGCGCCTACGGAACTCGGCGAGGAGGTCCCGAAGCAGAAGATCGACGACCTGCCCCAGATGAACGTTACCGACAAGCCCATGTTCTTCACGCGCGGGTTCCACGCGTGGGAGTACCGGGGCAATCCGGATTTCTTCGACTGGATGGTCCGCAACCGGATGAACTACTGGTGCGTGGAGAACAAGGACCGTCCGGGGCTCAAGAAGCGCGGCATCCAGATGAACTGCGGCAACCACGTGCTGATCCCGCGGTTCCTCGGCCCGCGAAACCCATATCCCTACAACCACCCCAAGTTCGCCGGCGACGAGGACAAGCCCGCAGACCCCTACGCGGTCGGTAAGGACTACCAGGGCGACAGGAACGCCGACGGGAAGTTGAGCTACTTCGAGGCCCACCCCGAATGGTACGGTCTGCGCGGCGGCAAGCGGAGCGACCGGATCCACGGCGACGGCGGCGACAACTTCTGCACGGCCAACAAGGACGCCGTCGACGAGTTCATGAAGAACCTCATCCAGGACCTGATCGACGGGACGTGGAAGGACGCGGACAGCCTGAACTTCTGGACGCTCGACGGCGGTCGGTGGTGTGAGTGCGAGAAGTGCAAGGCGTTGGGCATCTCCAGCGACCGGAACCTGCTGCTCGTTCACCGGTGTCGTCAGGAGATGAAAAAGGCGATGGCCGAGGGCCGGCTGAACCGCGACATCATGATCTACTTCCTCGCCTACGCCGACGTGCTGCATCCGCCGACCAAGCCGCTGCCCGAGGATTTCGACTACGATTATTGCATCGCGACTTACTTCCCGATCGCGCGATGTTACGTGCACGCGCTGGCCGATCCGAAGTGCACCGAATACAACGCCCGGTACGAGAAGAACCTCTACGGCTGGGCGATCGACCCGAAGCGACACTACCGCGGCCAGATCTTCATCGGCGAGTACTACAACGTCAGCGGCTACAAGTGTCTGCCCATCATGTTCTCGCGGACGATGTCGGTCGACATGCCCTACTACTACAAGATGGGCGCGCGGCACATGCATTACATGCATTGCACGACGAAGCATTGGGGCACCAAGGCCCTGACGAACTACCAGTTCGCCAAGATGCTGTGGAAGCCGGACCTGGACACCAAGGCGCTGCTGGCCGAGTACTTCGCCAAGCGCTACGGCCCGGCGGCGGGGATCATGCGGCGGCTGTATGACCGGCTGGACACCGCGCTGTGCAACGTCACCGAGCTGAAGTATCGACTCAGGGGCCGGCTCAACGGCAACCAGAAGAACCTGTTCCCCCACAAGCACATGAAATATGCCAAGACCGAGTTCTCCGATAACGACGGCCCCGATCTGGCCGAGATGGCAACCGCCATCGACGACTGCGTGACGATGCTCAAGGAGGCGCGATCCATGTCGCTGCCCGAACGGATCCACGCCCGCCTCGCCGAGGACGCCGGCCCGCTGACCTACGGGTCCAACATCATCCACTTCTACGACGTGATCGTCCGGATGACGCAGCTCCTGCACGCCGACAAGAAGGCCGAGGCCGTCAAGCTCTTGCCGGAAATGAAACGGCTGGGCAAGGCCTTGGAGAGCGACACGGAGAACATGAAGCACTCGTCCTCCCACGCCAGCGCGGCCAATGGCCTGGTGGCCAGCTACATCCCCGCCGTCTATAAGCGTCTGCTCGTCGAGCTCTCGCCGATGGACCCGGCCAGCGTCAAGGAGCTCGATGCGGCCGGGGCGCTGGTGATTGATGGCCAGGACTTCTACGGCGGCGGCCGGATGAAGTTCGGCACGGGATTCCAGCTGACGCCGGGCGATCCGAAGACGAAGCTCTGCAAGAAAAGCAACTACGTCTACGCGAAGAGCAACGGTGTCTACAGCTTCGTGACGGTGTCGGTCCGGCTGAAGGCCGTGCCTGCAGGCGGTCTCGAGTTGACGTTGGTCGGCATGTCGTGTCCGGCGGAGGGCAAGACCGACGTGCCCATCCGGATCACGATGAACGACACGCAGGTCTTCGCCGGAGAGGGCGGGTTTCCCGAACGTGCGCTGACCCCGAAACAGTACGCGATCCCGGCGAAGTCTTTGAAGGTGGGCCTCAACAAGCTCCGGATCGAGAGTTCCGTAAAGAAGGGCCCTACTGGCACCCGCCCCTGGTTCGGCATTGCCCGGGCGGAGCTGCGAGCCCGGTAGGCGCCGGTGCCGACCCGCTGCCGTCAGGGATCAGTCTCGCCACGGCGTCTTGGGGACTCACCACTGCTCAAGGGGAATGCACGCGCGGTGTTCAGGAGTTCCCCGAGGAGACTAACTGCGATGAGGGCACCATGGGCTTGGGTCTTGCCGGGCGCAACCGTGCTAGTGGGGCTTTCGGGCGGCGGGGTTGTAGTGAAGGCGAATGACGTTCCGTACGGGGTGGCCGAGAAGCCGTGGGCGACGCCGCTCGGCAACCACCGTGTGCGAATCCGCGTCGCCGAGAAGGCCGATGCGGTTCGGGTGCACATTGCCTGGCGGCGGCGAGACCCGTCGCCGCAGGACAAGGGGATCGTCATCCATGACGCCGCCAGCGGCCAGGCCGTCAAGAACGTGGCATGCGTCGAGGTGAACCGCGAGTTCGGCGATATCGTCTTTCAGCCGAAGACGGCCCCCGGCGAGTACCTTGTCTACACCATGCCGTTTGCGGAACGTCGTATCCCGCACCAGTACGTCACCACGTATGTCAAACCACGTGATACATGTGAACCCGCGTGGCGCGAACGAAACGGCCTGACGCAGGAGCAACTGGCCTCGGGCAAGTGGAAAGCACTTCCCCAGGCGACGGTGTTGAAGATCGAAGCGCGCAGCGCGTTTCACCGGTTCGATCCGATGGGGGTCATCGCGACGGCCGCGGAGACGCGGCAGCTCGTCGCTCAGCACGCCGGTCGACCGTACCTGCTGTTTCCGGAGGACAGGAAGTACCCCATCCGCATGACCAACGATGTGCCGCTGCGTTGGATCCGAACGGGCCCGGCCGCGACGTTCCAGGGCCGATCCTGCCCGGGGGAGTTCTACGTCTTCCAGATCGGCGTGTTTGCGGTCAGGCAGGCGATCGAGGAGATCGCCGTAGACTTCCCCGGCCTGCGGTCGGCCGCGGGCAGCCAGATCCCGGCGACGGCGTTTCGGTGTTTCAATCTGGGCGGGACGGACTGGTTGGGCCGTCCCTTGACGAAGACCGTGTCCGTGGCGAAAGGCAAGATCCAGGCGCTGTGGTTCGGCGTACAGGTCCCGGCCGATCTGGCCGTCGGCGACTATCGGGGCGTCATGACGATCTGCCCGAAGAACGCCCCCCCGACCGATGTAGAGCTGAAGCTGACGGTGACGGGCGACGTCCTCCCGGAGGCCGGCGACAACGAGCTCTGGCGGTTGTCGAGACTCCGATGGCTGGACTCGACCATCGGGCTGGATGACGAACCGGTCGCGCCGTACACGCCGTTGGAGGTCGAAGGTCGCACCGTGTCGTGCCTGGGAAGACGCGTCCGGTTCGCCGACACGGGTCTGCCCGAGAGCATTTCCAGCGAGTTTACCAAGACGGGTCAGGTCGGTCGGGGCGAGGACGGGCTTCGTGAGATCCTGGCCGGCCCAATCGCGTTGGTCGTCGAGACCGCCGATGGGGTGCTCCCATGGTCCGGGGGTAACGCCGAGATTCGTAAGATCGGGTCGGGTGCGGTGACGGCGGCGTCGGTCAGCACGGGTGGGCCCCTCGAGATGACCTGCCGCGCCAAGATGGAGTCCGACGGATACATCAACTACCGCGTGGCCATTGCGGCGTCACGCCCAACCAACGTCAATGACGTCCGGCTGGATATCCCACTGCGGCGCGATGTGGCGACGTACATGATGGGCATGGGCCGCAAGGGCGGATATCGCCCCCGCGAATGGCAGTGGACGTGGGACATCAACCGGGCGAACAACAGCCTGTGGCTGGGAGACGTGGACGCGGGGCTGCACTGTCGATTGAAGGGACCCGAGGAGGCGTGGGAGTTGTACACCCTCCGATCCTCTGGGATCCCAGCGGCGTGGGGCAACGACGGCAAGGGCGGGTGCACCGTCAGCGAAGACGGGAATGACGCCGTCCTGATCCGCGCACATAGCGGCCAGCGCAGTCTCCGCGCCGGCGAGAAGCTGGAATACTGTTTCGGCCTGCTCATCACCCCGGTCAAGCCGCTCGACGCGGCGCACTGGAACGAGCGGTACTACCACGCCTGTGTGCCGGTCGACAAGGCCGTCGCGGCGGGTGCGAACATCATCAACATCCACCACGGCAACGAACTGAACCCCAACATCAACTACCCCTTCCGACCCCAGGCCGTCGCGAAGCTGACGGAGTACGTCGAGCAGGCACACGCCAAACGGGCGAAGGTCAAGATCTACTACACCGTTCGCGAGCTGAGCAACTACGTGGCCGAGATGTGGGCCCTGCGAAGCCTGAACCACGAGGTATTCACGGACGGCGGGGGCGGAGGCCATTCGTGGCTGTGCGAGCACCTCGTGTCGGGCTACGGCAAGGCCTGGCATCACGTGTTCGGCAACGGCGAGGTCGACGCCGCCATCGCCCAGGTGGGCTTGTCGCGGTGGCACAACTACTACCTGGAGGGCCTGGGCTGGCTGATCAGGCACGTCGGCATCGACGGGCTGTACCTCGACGGCATCGGCTATGACCGCCAGATCATGAAGCGGGTCCGCAAGGTGATGGACCGCGCCCGCCCGGGGTGCCTGATCGATTTTCACTCGGGCAACAACTTCCACCCGAATTACGGACTGAGCAACTGCGCGAACCAATACATGGAACACTTCCCCTACATCAACAGCATCTGGTTCGGCGAAGGGTTCGACTACAACGAGTCGCCCGACTACTGGCTGGTCGAGATCTCGGGCCTGCCGTTCGGTCTGTTCGGCGAGATGCTGCACGGAGGAGGCAATCCGTGGCGAGGGATGGTCTACGGCATGACCGGCCGGTACTACCAGAACGCGGACCCCGGACGGATCTGGGCGGTGTGGGACGCGTTCGGCATCCAGGACGCGCGGATGGTCGGCTACTGGGTGCCGACCTGCCCGGTCAAGACCGACCAGAAGGACGTGCTGGCGACGGCGTACTGCAAGAAGGATAAGGTCCTAATCTCGCTTGCTAGTTGGGCGAAGGCGCCGGTTCGCTGCCGTTTGACGATCGATTGGCAGGCGTTGGGCCTGCGGGCGGACAAGGCGAACCTGTTCGCGCCGGCCATTCGGGGATTCCAGCCGCCAGGCGTGTTCCGACCGACCGACCCGATTCCCGTCGGCCCGGGTCGGGGCTGGCTGCTGATCCTGGACGAAACGACGCGTGAGATCCCCGCCGGCATTGACGCATACAAGGGACGAAGGCAGTTGCTGGAAGAACGATTCCCGGGCGATGCTCTCGGGGCCGCCTGGTCGACGCATCTGTCCAAACAGCCTGGCACGAAGGTGACGGTTCAGGACGGGGCGATGGTGGTCGAGGCCAAGGCGAACTGCGTCGCCTACGCCGAGCGCGCCCTGCCGCCGGGAACGGCCCTGGTGGATTGCCGCGTCTACTCGGGGACGGACCAAGGCGCGACCTGGGGACCGGGCCTGTGCCTGGTCTGGCCTTCGAACAGGATCCTGCGCATCAACGTGCGCGCGGAGGGAAGGCTGGGCGTCGACGATGGAGCGTCGCAGTGGTTTGGCGGATTCTCGATGCCCGACACGTGGCATTGGCTGCGGATCAGGCTTGAAGGCAAGCAGATCCTGGCCGAGTGCTCCACGGACGGGCGCTTCTGGGAGGCCATTCACACCGCGGACCGCGCCCGGTTCCCGGGGACCCCGGTGGGCGTGCGGCTCGGCAAGATGAGCGGGGACGGCAAGAACACGGACCACCACGTGCTGGGTCCCCCCGGACGATGCGCCCTCAAGGCGCTGCGCGTGTTCGGCGACAAACCGTAGTTGGACCTCGCGACGATGACCTCAGGAGGAACGCAGCATGTTGCGAATGTGCTCTGTGCCACTGCTCATGTCGGCTGTCTGGATTTCGTCCGGGGCCGTTTCGGTGGCCGAGATCTGGGTCCTGGGTGATTTCGAGACCGAGGGCTGGGACGGGACGGCGCGGAGCAACGATCACGTCAAGCAAGGGCAGTTTGCCGCCAAGTGGTGTGACGTGCCGGAGCATTCGTTGGTCGGTCCGAAGCAGGTGCCCAAGGACTGGTCGAACTATGACCGGCTGATGTTCTGGCTGTACTCGGCCAAGGCAAACGGGCAGCGATTGACGATCCTGTGCAACTCGGAGGACAAGCAGGACAGGCAGGGGTCGGACTACTATTGCCATCACCTGACAGTCGATTGGCAGGGCTGGCGACTCATCAACCTGCAGCTCGGCACGGACATCCGGGCCGTTCGGAAGCCGAGGGGATGGCATGAGATCAACAGCCTGAGCATCCGGGCAAGCGGCTGGCGGAACACGCCGCTGGCGGACACGGTGCTTTATCTCGACAACGTCAGACTCGTCCGCAGCCCGGCGGCGTTGAAGGTCGATGAGCGCACGTTGACGCGAGAGGTCGACGGCGGCGTGCGCGTGACCTACACGCTGGGCGTGACCAACCGGTCCGCCAAAGCCCGGCCCTTCGAGCTCGAGTGGCGCGACGCAGCGACGGTTGGTCCGCGTCGAGGCGTCTACAAGCTGGTCGACCCGCCCCGTCGAACCAACGCCATCGCCCCGGGCGCGACGGCCTCGATCCGCGCGGTCTTGTCCGCCGCGGCCGCTGACCTGAAGCAGCGCGAGCCGCTGACGCGCGACGCCTTCATCCTGAGGATTAAGTCCGACACCCCAGACGTTCCGGGCCCACAGGTGACCCTCAGCGCGGGCGTTCCCCTGCCGAAACGCAGGCACCCGTTCCTGTTCGCCGACGCCCAAACGTTCGCGCGGGCCAAGGCCCGGGCAGCCAAGTTCCCCTGGGCCAAGAAGCAGCTCGACGGCATCGTTCGAAGCGCAGACGGGATCGTCAAACGCCCGCTGGACGTGCCCAACGAGTCCGGCCAATGGAGCCACCACTACGTCTGCAAGAAGTGCGGCGCTGGGCTCCGACACATCGACGATAAGCACGTTTGCCGGAAGTGCGGTGAGACGTACACGGGCTGGCCCTACGATCAGGTCGTCATCAGGAGGATCCATGGTCGCAACTGGGCGGACATCCGTACGCTGGGCCTGGCCTACGCCCTGACGGGCAAGGAAGCCTACGCCGTCAAGGCCCGCCAGATCCTGCTGGCCTACGCCGAGAAGTACACGACCTACGCCCTGCACAACGTCTGGGGTCGGGTGAGCCGATCGGCGGGACGCATCTTCGCCCAGACCCTCGACGAGTCGGTCTCCGTGATTGGCGCGGCGTGGGGATACGACTTGATCTACAACAGCCCCTGCCTCTCGGCCGAGGACAGGCAGAAGATCGAGTCGAAGTTCCTGCGACAGGTCGTCGAGACGATCCGCCGCCATGACGCGGGGATCAGCAACTGGCAGTCGTGGCACAACGCCGGGATGGCGGCGGTGGGGTTCTGCCTGCAGGACGACGACATCGCTTCGCAGGCCATCAACGGCAAGAGCGGCCTGCGGTTCCAGTTCGGCAACAGCGTGCTGAGCGACGGATTCTGGTACGAGGGGACAGCGGCCTACCACTACTACGCGCTCAGCGCGATCCGCTATGCAGCCGAAGCGGCGCACGCAGCTGGCATCCGCGTCTACGACAACGCGGCGCACAAGTCGCTCTACGCTGCGCCGATCGGGTACGTGTTTCCCGACCTGAGTTTCCCCGCTGTCAACGACAGCAACGTCTTTCGGATCACGGGCCAGCACGGGCTGTACGAACTGGCCTACACGCGGTTCGGCGATCCTGAGTTCCTCCTGGTCGCCCATCACGGCAAGCGGAACAGTCTGGGGGCGTTTCTATGGGGGCCGGACGAACTGCCGAACCCGCCGCCACTGGTCCTGGCCAGCAGGGATTTCCAGGGCCTGGGGGCGGCCGTGCTGCGACAGGGAAGCGGCAAGGACCAAATCTACGTCCATCTGGACTACGGTCAGCACGGAGGGGGACATGGGCATCCGGACAAGCTGACGATCATCCTGTTCGCACTGGGACGGCAATTGGCGCCCGACCCGTCCCGACTGGCCTACGCCGCACCGTTGCATCGCTCCTGGTATCGCCAGACATTCGCCCACAACACCGTTTGCGTGGACCAGGCGAGCCAACGGCCGGCCGAGGGCAAGCTGACACTGTTCGGTTCACAGCCCGGCCTGTCGGTCGCCCAAGCCGAGTGCGTAACCGCGTATCCCGGCGTGCAAATGAACCGGACCGTCGCGGTCACCGACCGGTACGTTATCGACGTGTTCGCGGTGCGCGGCGACCAGGCGCACACGTACGACTGGCTGTACCACAACTTCGGCCGGCTCGAGCCCGGCCTGGCCACCACCCCGCCTGATACGCCTCCGGGCAAGACCAACGGCTACCAGCACATGAAGGACGTGACCCAGGCCGAGACGGCCGAGTGCTGGACCGCCGATTTCAGACAGCCCGACGCCAACGTCCGCCTACGGATGCTCGGCGCTGCGGGCACGGTGCTCTACTTCGGGACGGGCATGAGCGAGAATCCTCCCCGTTCCTGCCCGATGGTGGCAGTGCGGCGCAAGACGAAGCGGACCACGTTCATCTCGCTCCTGGAGCCCTACCGCGACCGTCCCGTGGTCACGGGCATGAGAACGATTCCCGTGACTGGTGACGCTAACGCGCTGGCGCTGGAGATCACGCGTGGAGACACGCGCGACCTGCTGCTCATCGCCGATCGCGTTGGGATCGAGCGCGGATTCGGCGGCGTCAAGAGCCGGGCTCGGGCATGCCGGGTGACGGTTCGCGACGACAAGCCCGACAAGACGATCGAGATTGACTGAGGTCCGCCCGATCACGGCCTTGATGGGCGCAAAAAAAAGGCCTGGTCGCTGTAGATGGGCTAGGGGGGGATAACCCATCCGTGTGGATCGCGACCAGGCTTTTCGGTCTAGACTGACTTCCTCGTGTGGCAAATGGGCTTAGATCTGCGTACAGACAGTACCCTTGTCGCCCGCCCACTACAGTATATTGTTACCGATATCCAGCCGATGTCAAGCCAAATTGGAGCCCTGTTCGCCAAACATAACAGAAGATTGGCCGACCACGACCAGGGGGGGTACAATCCCCATCGACGAGCAACCCACCGGCGGAGACGCACAGGGGTGTGCAAGCCGCTGTACGCCAGCGTCAGGTAACCCCAGGCCGTCGGCGCAAGCATGCTGGTGCGAGGTGATTCGATGACAAGACTGGCTGTCTCAGGAGCTGCGGGTCGAATGGGACAGCGGATCATCGCCCTGGCCCATCAGGACGATCGATTCGAGATCGCCGCCGCCTTGGAAGCCGCAGGACATCCCGCCCTCGGCCGGGACGCCGGCGAGCTGGCCGGCGTCGGCCCGCTCGCAACGCCGATCCGGCCGCATGCCGACGCGGACGAGGGCGCCGAGTTCGACGTCTTGATCGACTTCTCCCTGCCGGCTGGGACGATGGCGTCCGTGGACCTCTGCCTCAAGGTCAGACGTCCCATGGTCATCGGAACGACCGGCCACGCCGACGAGGAACTGGCGCGAATCCGCGCCGCCGCCGAGACCCTCCCGGTGCTCAAGGCGCCGAACATGGCGGTCGGTGTGAACGTGCTGTTTCGCCTCGCCGGACAGGTGGCGGCGGCTTTGGGCGACGAATACGACATCGAGATCGTCGAGTCGCACCACCGGTTCAAGGCCGACGCGCCCAGCGGCACAGCCATGGAGTTGCTCAACCAGGTCTGCCAGGCCACCGGCCGCGATCCAACCAGCGACGCCGCCTACGGCCGGCAGGGACAGACCGGCCAACGTCCGCCGCGTCAGATCGGCATGCACGCCCTCCGCGTCGGCGACACCGTCGGCGAGCACGAGGTCCACTTCGGCTGCCTCGGCGAGACGCTCGTCTTGCGTCACGCCGCCCACACCCGCGACACGTTCACCCGTGGCGCCCTTCGCGCCGCGGCTTGGGTCGTTGGCAGGCCGCCCGGGTTCTACACCATGCAGGATGTGCTGTTTGGGAGTTGACCCCGCCGCCGTCATTTGCCGGCGTCGCTCGTGCGGAACCTCAGCGACGCGTTGGATGACCTCAGTTCGATCGCCCCCCCGCCACCGTTCAGCGTGGCGATGAGTTGGTTCTGGCTCGATTCGAGATCGGCGACGGTCACGTTTTTGAGATCGGCGTCGACGCGTCCGTCACTCGTCCGCATGTGAAGCCTTGCCTTGACGGTCGCAGGCACCTCAACCGTCACCCCGCCGTTGCTGGTCACCGCGCGGATCTCGGGGATGTCCTGCAGTGACGCAATCTCAAGATCGATCGGGCCGTTGCTCGCCCGCAGATCCACGTTCCCCCGGAGTTGCCTGGCCCGGATCCCGCCGTTGGCGGTATCGGTCTTCACGCGCTGATCCCCTACCCGGATCAGCTCGACCGAGCCGTTCGACGTCTGGATGTCCACGTCCCCGATGACGTCCTTGGCGACCACCTTGTCGTTGCCGGTTTGAATGCGCGTCGTCCCCTTGACGTTTGCGACGTGGACAGCCGCGTTGGTCGTTGAGAGGTCCGCGTCGCCTTCGATGCCGGCAAGCTTGATTCGCGCGTTGTAGGTCTTCGCCTTGACGGCAATGACGGGCGGGAGGGCAATCGTGAAGGACGCTCCGCTGCTGCCTCTGTATCTGACCGGCGGCACGCGGGCGGCGATCCGGAGCACCTCGGGCTTCTTCGGGTCCCGCTTGACTTCGATGACGATCTTCTCGGCGCTCGCCTCTGCCTCCGCCTGGGTGCGGCCGCGGGCGAACTTCTGGCCCTGGATGCGGATGCTCTCCTGGTTGGGATCGCCCCGCACCTCGATCGCCCCGTTTTGCGTCTCGACGACGATCTGGCGGATGCCCTTGGCCTCCGCAATCTCGTCGAAGTCAACCGTGGCCTGGAACGAATAGACCCGACACCCGACCAGAGGCATTGTCCCCACCAGGAGCAAGGCCGCCGCCCATCTCGTTCGTCTCATGGCACGCATCTCCCGCCAATGAGATGTGGTATGCGGAGTGTCACCGCGGCTGATCCCACCGGTCATTCAACAGGGCCCCCTACAACTTGGCAGTCGCTTCTGAGGCACAAGTATTTCAGCGGTTTGCCTTCCTGTCGCCTACGGTCCGCCGCCTTCCGTCGTTCGGAAGCGAACCGATCCGTGCCGGGTCTCCATGTCGATCGATCCCCCGCCACCGTTGACGGTGACGGCCAGCGTCCGGTGCTCCGATCGGAGGTCCGTGACGGCCACGCCCTTCAGGTCCGCATCGATGTCCCCAAAGTCGGTGTGCATCCGCAGCCTTGCCTGGACCGTCCTGGGCACCTCTACTTCCACGCGGCCGAAACTCGTGATCGCCTTGATTTCGGGCCTCTCCGGAACCGACAACGCGCGCAGCTTGACGAAACCGTGCCGGGTCTGCAGGTCGGCGGCGCCGTGCACCTGTTCAGCGCGGATGTCGCCGAACGACGTGTGGGCCTTGATCCGGTCGGCGCGAACCTCGGTCAGCTCGATATCGCCGTGGCGGGTGCCCACGTCCAGCTCCCCGTCGACCCGGTCAGCCGCCACGTCTCCGTACCGCGTCCGCGCACGGACCTTCCCCCGGGTCTTGAGGACCGAGACGTCCCCGTACTTCGTGTCGATGTCCAGGTCGTTCACGGCGTCGGTCACCTCGATCCGGCCGTAGGCGCTCTTCAGCGCGAGCGACGGCCCCGTCGGCACCGTGATCCGGAAATGCACCCCTTGGTCGCGCGACGGCTCGGTCAACGGAAGGCGGGCCACGATCCGCAACAGGCTCGATCGGGCCGGCTCCCGACGGACCTCGACCCTGATCCGCTCCGCCTGTGTCCGGGCCTCCTGCTCGGTCAGGCCCCGGGACCATCGCTCCGCCTCGATCTGGATGTCTTTCCGCTGGGGGTCGCCCTGGATCTCGATCGTGCCCTTCGGCGTCTCCACGACGATCTTGCGGATCCCATCCAGGTCGATCGCCCTGTCGAGGGCGATCGTTTCCCGGAACCCCACCGAAGCCCTGGCCGGATACGACACGCACCCGACGCTCTGAGCAACCAACAGCACGGTCCCCAGCACCGCCCATCGTGTCCGCGTCATGGCGATTATCTCCCGGTCGAGAAGTGAAGCTCAGGAAACCCGCGCGCCCGGGCTCCCACGAGAACGGAACCACCTACCCATCTATGGATAGTCGCTTCTGGCGCAGAAAGGTTAGCAGAATTCCGGACAGCGCCTACGTTTTTTCGGCGAGGCGGGTGCTCTCCGCGACAGACAGGCCTCAGTCCGTGCGTGGGTGGGCCCCGCGACTCCCCCTTCCCCCAAGCCGGCTGTTGGCGCCCCGGAGCACGCTGCCTGCGCAGTACCACACGCGGTCGACTCCTACGCGAGACTCCGTCGGCGGAGGCGGCCCTCGTCCCCGGATTTGCCCGGACGCCCGTAGCCGATCACGCGGTGGCGGTGCTGGGCCTCGATCTGCTTGGCCCATTCCAAGAGGCGATGCTTGTCCTGTCCGCAACGGTCAGCGATCTGGCGCCGGGCGGATCGAACGCGCTTCACAACAGGATCATCATGCGCCATGTTCGATCTCCGTTCGGGCAAACCGGTTAGCGGTTGCCATATTCCTCAACGGCCTCCAGGTAGCACTCGATCGAGGGGATCGGGACGGTGTAGGGGATGTGGTTGCCGACGGCGAAGAAGTAGCCCGGGCAGTCGCGGCCCAGATCGGCGCAGCGCCTGACCTCGGCCCGGATCTCGGCGGGGCCCTTGAACTGCAGGATCCGCGAGTCGATGTTGCCGATGATGACGTGCGTCCGGCCGTAGCGCTCGACGATGGTCTCCAGACTCGTCAGCGGCTCGAAGATGAAGCCCCCCGCCCCGGCGTCGGCTAGGTCGTCGATGAAGGCGTCGAAGTTCCCGTCCGAGCAGAACAGGACCTGGATGCCGGCCTCGCGGAGCGGCGCCCACATCCGCTTGTGACGCGGGAAGACGTATTGGCGCATCCAGTCCGGCGAGAAGACCGGACCCGATGCCCAGACGATGTCATCGTGGCACAGGAAGATGGGGACCTTCGCCCGGATGTGCGCCTCGACCACCATCATCGTGATCTCGAAGAACCCCTCCATCACGCGGTCGAAGCGGTCCGGATCCATCATGGCCGCGGCCATGAACCGCTCCCACCCGAACGTCACGATCGCCCAGGTGAAGACCGAGTTGTAGAACCCACCCGGGAAAACGGCCTCGGGATAGGCAGCCTGGCTCTGGTCATAGTGTCGTCGTACGTCCTGGGTGAGCGCTTCGATCGTGGGCAGGTTGGCGGCCTGGACCGGGTCGAACTTGAGGACATCCTCTTCGGTCTCGATCTCGTAGTGAGAGGCCCAGGGCGTCTCGGTCTCGTAGAACTTGGCCCGGCCCATGTCGGCCCGGGGCAGGCCCCAGTCGCGGCTGTAGCAGCTCCAGATGAAGTCGTAGTCCAACGCCCGGGCCAGCGCCGGGCCCACCTGGCTGCTCTGCGTCTCGTCCTCCGGGTCGATGCCCGTCACCTTCATGATGAACTGCCGGTGCGAGATGTACTCCGTCTGCGGGATCTGGTCGGTCATCTCCAGGCGCAGGGCCCTGGAACCCCGTTCGTAGCTCATGGAGCGTCGTCTCCTCCTCCCGAATTCGCTGAAGGTCGGAACCGGGGTGGGCCAATCCCCGACGGGCAGAAGGCGGCGCGCCCGCCCCCGGCGAGCCGGACTACTTGGCCTTCCCGACCGGCTCGAGCGTGACCTTGGGTGGGTCCACGAAATCCGCCGCCCATCGGTCGTTGAGCTTGCGATCGGGCGGCCCGTCATGGACCACACAGCGATAGCGGAGCTCGAGCGATTCTCCTGCCTTGATGGTGTACGCCTCCCGTTGGGCGAAGGCGTAGCAGAAGTACGGCATGCCGGGGTGGATCCGGACGGCGGTCGGATAGGTCGGGTTCGACGGGTGGTCGATTAGGGTCAGGCCGGCCTCGCCGCCCGTCGGCAGAACCCCGGCCATGTCTACCCACCGGGCCCCCTCGGTCCTGCCCTTCCGGGCGTCGTAGCCGTCGCTGGCTTCGATCTTGGGGCGCTTGGCCCCCAACCACTCCGGTCGACCGCGATAGGCCATGCCGCCATACGGGTACTTGGCCAGGACCACGTCCTGGTCGGCGGCGGTGTGGCGGATGTCGAAGTCGACGATCCACGGTCCGGTCGGGCAGGCGTAGATGCGACCAACCCAGGTCTCCTTGATCGCCACACGGTTGTTGGCCACGCAGTCGTTGTCAGCGACGAACCCGCCAAACACAGGTCCGCCCCCCACACGGTCCAGGCGCTTGTGGAGGGTTCGACCCCGCCTGGCCTTGAGGTTCCAGAAATCGGCCTTGTACTTGCCGATCTTGGCCCGCGTCCAAGCGAAGAACAGACCGCGCTGATGGGGGTGCGACTCGGGGAAATCGTCCGTGATGATCTGCCCGCACGGGGCCCACACCGGATGAAAATACGCCATCCGGTCGAAGACGTTCCGCTTGCCCGGCTCCTTCTGGACGAGCCCGTAGTTGTACTTGGCGATCGATCTCCCCGCGTGCCTGAACAGCAACGCCTTGCCCTTGTCGTCCTCGACCTGCACGTCCTTGGTTGACACGACGCGATCGGCTGCCCGCAACCGGAACCGCCGCACACTGCCGGCGGGGGTCTTGCCGGCAAGCGTGAAGACCAGGGCACCCGCCCCCGACGCCTTCATCGGCGGATCGGTCGACGTTTGCCATTGTGCCAGCAAGGGCTTGGACGACGCGCCTTGTCCCTCCTCGAGGAGTTCGAAGGTCCTCTGGGCCGATCCGCCTGGCGGCAAGATCTGTGCCCACGGCGCTGCGGTTGAAGCCGGCACCAGCACGGGGGTGTCGACCCGTTCATGCCGCCCCGCCTCAACGATGACGAGGGCGATGTCCTTGCCCGGCGAGGCGCTGGGTCCGTTTGCGGCGGCAACCGCCGACAACATCGAGACCAGGCCAGTCCACATGGTTCTGCCACCTTTCGCAACGGATAGCACGGGAGCGGACGCGGATGCCCCCTCCAGGAACCCTCTGGGGAGCCGCGCAGGGCACAAACGTCCGTTCGGCAGGAGCACCCAGCCGTCAACGCCGAGGTATGCTACCGGCTCTCCGGACCCGCGGCAAGACTGACGCGGCCCTTCGGATTCGCCGGTCTGGCCAGCCGCACCTCGCCGGGCCCAGCGGGGACAAAGAGACGAAGAACACGCGCGAAACCCGCTTGCGGGCACCCCGGCCATGTGTTACACTTACTCTATAGTACAACTCGAAAGGGCGATCGGTCTCGGCATAATATCACTCATATCCGTCATCCCTTGCAGTAGCGTATCGCCCTGAACATCGCGGTAGCAGTCAGGGCGCTGGTTGTGCGCCACTGGGCGTGCCATGTCGGCTTGTGCTGTCTGGTCACTTCGCGTCGTTGAGGGATGGGGTAGATATGGGTACTCACGTTACGGGCAACTGCCCGCACTGCAATGCGAACTACCGATTGCGGGCCTACGCGGTCGGCCGGCGAGCCAGGTGCAGGACCTGCAAGCAGGTCTTCGTCGTCCCTGGTGAGCCCAAGGACGCCGGGGTCGAAGACGATGTCGTCTCCTGGCTTGGGCCAGAGCTGAACGAGGAGGGCGGCGGCGACACAGACGACGACGAGGAAGAGGACGAAGAGTCCGACGCCCCTCCCGTTCCAGGCCTGGGCCGCCCGGAGGCCGAGGGCCATCACGCTGGTTCTCAGCCCGTCTGAGACTGGCGAAACGGTCAGGAGCTTGACACCACGTGAGCCCTGACACAGGCCCGCACGGGCCGCACGACCGACCTCTCCAGGGAACCACCCCGAGCGCACGCAGCTACTGAGCCAGGGCTCCGGCAGAATAGGTGTTGGCGCTATGTGCTTAAGACATTTCAAGACCAAGAGGTGACACGATGGATTATATAACAGCAAAAAGCTTGGTTGAGACGACAATGACCGGTCCGGTCGAGCCGACACTCTCGGCCTCAGCAGCAAGTGAACTGATGTACGCCTGTAGGGAAGTGGCGAGACAGGCCCAGGATTCCCCCGGCTATGTGACGCCACACCTGAGAGACTTGGCTCTCGAGGCAATCAGGAGGTTCGCTGCGAACGCTACGCCCCAAGCACAGAAGCTCGCTCTACGGGCCAGGGAGATCTTGGAGAGCGGGGCAGGGGCAAGCGCAGGTGGCGCTTCGGGCTTGGGCTTGTTCGCTTCGAAATGGAAAGGCTTGCTCCTGATGCTGGTGGCCGCAGCAGCGCTATGTGGTGGCGCATACTACGGCTACCGATACTTCGCCACAGGAGGATCTGACAAGGGCATCCGCCTTGGACCCCAGCAATACAGGCCGCGTGCGAAGAAGGAGGATGTGGATAAGGTCAAGAAGCGCGACACGGGTGCCATTTCGTCCTCCTGGCACGTCTGGTACGCGGATAATATTGCACTGAAACCCGTTATGGTCGGAACGAAGGAGGAGTACTGGGAGGTGGAGTACTGCTGCGACTATCCGGGTGGAGGCCATGCGCGCATCAAGATGGTCAAGGTGCCCATAGCACAGGGCACCACACGTCAGTCAGCCATCGCTAACGCGCTTCGCCAATTCCAGAAGGTCAAGCGTTTGTCTGCAAATAGCACGTTCGTATATGCTGAGTGGCTCGGCTGGCGGAACGGGCAGCGCCATGACATAGATGAGCTGAAGTAGCAGCGGGCTGAAGCAGGGCCCGATCCGTGTATTGTGGGGGGCTGCCAAACCCCTGGCCAGCCACGCCAGCAACGGGGTCCCTGCGAGCAACGACTGTGGGGGTCGCCTACGAGGAGGCCGCTGAGTCCTCCGACGAACCGTCGCTGCCGGCGTGGCCCCGCTCTGAACTCGATCCACTGACATGATCGAACTCGTCGCCGCGAAACGTCGTGCCCAGGTAGGTTCGGCGGACGAGCGGGTCGTTGATCAGGTCGCGAGGCGTCCCGTCGCGGAGGACCTTGCCCTCGTCGATGATGTAGCTGCGATCGGTGACCGACAGGGTCTCCCTCACGTTGTGGTCCGTCAACAGGATCGCGATGCCGCGGTCGTTCTTCAGATGCAGGATCTCTCGCTGCAAGTCCTGCACGGCAATGGGGTCAACGCCGCTGAAGGGCTCATCAAGCAAGATCAGGGACGGATCCGACACCAGCGCCCGGGCAATCTCCAGCTTGCGGCGTTCGCCTCCCGACAGCGTTCGGGCCTCCTGGCGCCGCACGATCGTCAGGCCGAACTGCTCCAGGAGTTCGTTGGCACGGGCCTTCCGGTCTCGGCGGCTTACGTTCTTGAGGGCCTGGAGAATAGCCAGGAGGTTCTCCTCGACGGTTAGCCTTTGGAAGATGCTGGGCTCCTGGCTCAGGTAGCCCATCCCCAACCGAGCCCGCTTGTACATGGGCAGCTTGGTTACGTCCTGGCCACCGAAGAGAACCCGGCCGCTGACCGGATCGATCATGCCGACCGTCATCCGAAAGCTGGTCGTCTTGCCCGCCCCGTTTCGCCCCAGCAGGCCGACGATCTCCCCCCGGTGAACCCTGTAGCTGACCTTGTCAACGACGGTTCGCCCCTCGTAGCGCTTCACAAGGTCGATGGTTTCTAGCAGTGCGTCATTCTGGCTGGGCAACGTGATTCGCTCCCGTTCCAGGCCGAAATCCCGTGTGGATAAGGTGTTGACAACACGCGTGGGCCCAAGCTCAAACCACAACCCCACACGGACTGCGGGCTTTGTCTACCACACCAGACGAAACGAAGCGCCGCGGCTGGCTCAGGGCCAGTGCCCTTCTTAAGTCCTTTTTGGATAACGACTTAAAGTGATCTCTGCTGCTGGTCTTGGCCCTGGGGATTACCCAATAGACGGATTCTAGTCACCTGGAGAAACACCCCAGCTTTCCAGTCTCTACTTCAACTCGCCTGCCAGCCATTGTGGATAACCCACTTCCAGCCGACATGTGCTAACCTCCAAGAAGCAGACAACATACAGAAACCCTCTGGCCCTGTCAATGCTTGGTGGTGGCGAGTTGGCGCATGAGGCGCTGCGCTTTGCCGGCCATCATCGCGTACGATCGATTGTCGAGAGGGGCTTGGTCGGATGAGATCGAAGGTCCCGATCCCAACCGGCCTGCGTCATAGGCACGTCACCCACACAGACGGGCCGATGGTTGTGAGCACCACATCGCTGCGTCCGGTGCTGAGCGGCCTGAGACGTTGACCCCAAGTGCGGTCGATCTATAATCGATCCTGAGAGGGCCCCTGTGGCGCTGCTTGCATGCTGTGCTGGGGGAACGTCCGTGAAGCGGCGCATCCAGTTCATCGTCAACCCCGTCTCCGGTCGCCGACGAAACACCGACGCGGTGGCCCAGCTGGTCGGCAGGCTCCGCGAAGACGGCGATTGCGTTGCCATCCACATGACCCGATTCGCCGGAGACGCCAGGAGCTTCGCCGAGTCGATGTCCCCCGACGTCGAGGCCGTCGTTGCCGTCGGCGGCGACGGGACCGTCAGCGAGGTCGTCCACGGACTGATCGAGCATCCCATTCCCATCGTGATCTTGCCCACCGGCACGGAGAACCTGCTGAGCCAGGAGTTCGGCCTTCGCGCCAACGCCCAGCTGCTCTATGACACCCTCAATGCCAATTGCCGGCAGTGGATTGACGTCGGTGTGGTCAACGGGAGGCATTTCCTGATCGTCGCGGGGGTGGGGTTCGACGCCGAGGTGGTACACCGACTGGTCGATCAGCGGGTGGGCCACATCACGCATCTGAGCTACTTCTGGCCTCTGTGGCGGACGTTCTGGGGGTATCGGTTCCCGCCGGTCCGGGTGACTGCAGATGGCGAACGGGTCTTCGACGGCCGAGGGCTGGCCTTCGTTGGGAACATCTCTCGGTACGCGATCGGATTGAAGATCTTACGGGACGCGGTGTGTGACGGGGGGTTCCTGGACCTGTGTGTCTTTCCGTGTCGGTGGCAGGGCAAGCTACTGTCGCATGCGGCCTGGACGGCGTTTCGCCGGCACGTGGGGCGGGACGGCATCGTCTACCGGCGGTGCCGACGGATCACGATCGACTCCGACGAGCGGATGCCGTTGGAGGTCGACGGCGATCCCGCGGGATACCTGCCGGCTCGTTTCTCGGTCATGGCGCGGCGCGGGATCTTCTTGGTCCCACCGCCGCGTTCGAGGAGACGGCGATGGTGGCGGCCGATGCGGTGACCATTGCCGACGGCGTGACCGTCGGCGGGAAGGGGCTGACCGTCGTCGCAGGCCCCTGTGTGATCGAGTCGCGCGATCACACGCTTCGGTTGGCCGAGGCGGTGGCCGGTGTGTGCGCCCGGCTGGGCCTGGGCGTGGTGTTCAAGGCGAGCTTCGACAAGGCCAACCGCCAGCACGCCGACAGCTTCCGCGGGATCGGGCTGGAGGCGGGGTTGGCCGTTCTGGCCGAGGTGCGGCGTGACCTGGGCATGCCCGTGCTGAGTGACATCCACGAGCCGTCCCAGGCGGGTCCCGCCGGCGAGGTCCTCGACGTCGTCCAGGTGCCCGCGTTCCTGTGCCGGCAGACCGACCTGTTGATCGCGGCAGGCCGAACGGGCCGATGCGTTAACGTCAAGAAGGGGCAGTTCGTCTCCCCGGAGCAGATGGCCGACGCCGCCGAGAAGGTGCGTCGGACCGGCAACGAGCGCGTGCTGCTGACCGAACGGGGCACGTTCTTCGGCTACGGCCGGCTCGTCAATGACATGACTGCCATCGAGGTGATGCGTCGGTTTGCGCCGGTCGTCTTCGATGCGACGCACAGTTGTCAGATGCCGGGCGGGGCAGGGGGGCAATCGGGCGGGCGTCCCGAATTCACGCCCGTCGTGGCGCGTGCCGCCGTTGCAGCTGGCGCGGATGCCCTGTTCGTCGAGACCCACGACGATCCACCGCATGCCAGAAGCGATGCCGCGACCGTTTGGCCCATCGACCGCTTAGAGGGGATGCTCGCAGAATCCGCACGGGTCTACGACGCACTGCACCGATGATCGACTGGAACGGTAGGGATTAGCAGGAGTCTATCCTATCGTCTCGAATCCCGCCGCTGGTCGGAACGGAGCAGGTCCTCGAGCCGCTCCTGCAGCTCGTCGAACAGATCTCGTAAGGGTTGACGAAGCTCGTCGAGATCCTGCTCGAGCTTCTCGCGGCGAATCGGATCGGCGGAGGGCAGCTCGCTCGCGATCCGCTGGAACAGGTCGCGGTTCTGGTCCGTGTGGTCCTTGCCCCGCTTTCGGATCTCCTTGAGCAGGGCCATCGCCTGATTGCTCTGTCCCTCGTCCAGGCGTCGCTGGCGGATGAATCGTTTCACGTAGGCCTGCCACTTGTCCAGCGGCAGCAAGGTCTGACGGCGAACGGGGGTGCTCGTCGGGCGTTTGGGCTTTGGATCCCTTGGTCGGCTCGACCTCCCGTCTCCCGTCGCTTTCGACGGCGGGTCAAACGCTGGGTCCGGACCGGATGCCGTCGACGACTCGGTGTCCAAGGACCGCGGTGAGATCTGCGCTGCCAGATCCCCCGGCTTGAACAGACCCCGTTTCCAGCGGCGCAGCTGCGTCTCCGCCGCCGAGAAGCCAGCCCAGATCTTGACGAAGTCCCCGTCCAGCCGCTTGCGCTGCTCTGGTCGAAGCAGGGGTTTGATCTTCCGCTGGGTCCCCCGCAGGGCCTTGCGAACGTCCTTCAGTACCGGCTCGACGGCACGAGCCATCTCGGCCACACGCTCGGCGGTGGGTGTCTCTTGGGCGATCTGCATCTCGATAATTTCGTTGATGATCGGCTGCAGCACGGCGCGATGCCGATTGAACAGAGCTGGATACCGGGCGAGCAGATCCTCCTTGAGGGCGGCGTACTGGGCCTCATCGAACGCATACTGCTCGGCGACGGCCTCGACCGTCCTGGTGAGCAGGGCGTCGATCATCCGGGGCGTCGGCCAGAATCCCGCGTCCGGTACGGCTGAGGCGGAGGGAGCGGGGTCAGGGCTCGGCTCGGCCGGGTCAGCTTGTACGAGCGCACACAGGCCCGCAGCCAGGCAAATGGACAGTCCGACCCGTCTGCCTACCCGCGTCCCGCGCCCGCCGAACCGGTCGTGTCGATCGACAAGACGCATCATTGCCGGGTGCCTCGGCGCTGCTTCTCGGACAGCAGCCCGTCCAATCGGCGGTGGAGTTCGTCGAACAGGTCGTCGATGGGACGACGGAGCTCGTGCAGTTGTTCCTTGAGCTTGGGCCGAGCCGCCGGCTCAGCCACACTGACGGCGCGCTCCAACCGCTTCAGCTCCTTTTGATGCCTGGATTCATAGGTCTTGGCCTGACTCCTAACCTCCTTGAGGATGGCCATGGCCGAGTTGGCCTGTCCCGTGCTGAGCCGGTGACGACTGATGAACTTCTTGACGTAGGATTCCCAGGTATCGAGCGATCGGGACGGCCGCCTGGTTTCTGCCGGGCGGCCCGACCCGGTCGGGCCCTTCTCACCGTACCTCGGCGGGCCCTTCGCGCCGCGCCCGGGCTTGAACCGGTTGGGCGATTCGCCGGACCGTGCGCTTCCCTCAGAGCGACCGCCCTCGCCAGGATCCCGACCGGAAGCAGCCGACGGAGACGGCAGGACCGGCAGTCTCTCTTTTGCGGGCACGCTCGGCAGAGGCGACCGCCAGGTGCGGGGGTTGAAGTGGCCTCGGGCGAGCTTGGCCACCTCGTTGTGGACGAAGTCCTTCTCGGCCCCAAACGACTTGTACTCCTTGTCCCACGTCTTGATCTGGTCGGGGCGGAGCACCTTTCGAACCGCCTTGTAGGAGCCGTCGGCCTCCTTGGCCGCCGCCTCAACGACTGGTTGAAACGCCTTCGCCCAGCCCGCCACCTTCTCAGCCGACGGCGCCTTGCCGACGATGGCCACCTCCAGGTACTCATTGATCAGCTTCTGGAGCACGGGGCGATGCTCCTTGAGGAACGCCGGCCATCGAGACATCACCTCGCGCTCGAGCACGGCGGATTGCTTGGCGTCGAGCTTATGGTGCTTGGTCAGGTCGCGGATCATGCGCCGCAACCCGGCCTCGATCAGGCGCTTCGGCGGCCAGGGCCCCTTGGGCACGTCTTGGGCGCCGGTCGGTGGGCCCGCTGGCTGGGCCGCGCACAAGGGGGAAGCGAACAGGGCAACCGCAATGAACGCTACGATGATGGTTGCTGCTTTGGACATCGCATGGGACCTCACTCGAGCCAAGGTACAGACCCCCAGCCCAGCACCGCGCTCTATCGGATTGTACACAGAACTCGCCCGACGGACGACAGGAACCCGGTTTTTGTCTAAGCTGGTGGGGTCATGCGGATTGTGGGCGGTCGATGGCGGCGTCGGAACCTGGCTTCGCCGCCGGGTCTGAACACCCGGCCGATGCCGGATCGCGTGCGCAAGGCGGTCTTCGAGACGATTGGTTCGCGGTGGGAGACGCTGGGCAAGCTCCCGCCCGTCCGGGTATTGGACGTGTTCGCGGGCTGCGGGGCGATCGGGCTGGAGGCCCTATCGCGCGGTGCGCGGTGGTGCGGCTTTGTGGAGCGCGATCACCGCGCCCTGACCGGGCTGCGGCGGAACCTGTCGGACCTGCTGGGTGACGAGGTGGCCGACCTGGCCCAGGTTCTGCGGACCGACGCGTTTCGGCCGACAGGCTGGGCGCCAACGCTGCCTCACACGTCGATCGAGCTGATCTTCGTCGACCCCCCGTACCGCGACAGCCGTGATAGCACCCCTTCGGGACGCGTTTCGCGGCTGCTGGCATCGCCGGCGGTGGCTGCGATCCTGGCGGACGATTCGCTCGTGGTCTTGCGGCATGAGGCCAAGGTGCAATACGATCGGTGTGCGTACGGATGTCTTGGCGCCACGGACGTACGTCGATACGGCAGCATGAGTATCACCTACATGGAGCGAAGCGAAGGCGCCGGGGCGTCGTGATCTGAGCGTCGGATGGGCAAGCGACAACGCTACAAGTACTTCGAGCCGGACGAGGCAGCCCGACTGGGCAAGCTGAACCTGATTGCGCGGACGGCCGTCGAGGGGTTCATCACCGGCTTGCACCGCAGCCCGCACCACGGCTTCAGCGTGGAGTTCAGCGAGCACCGCGAATACACTGCCGGTGACGACCTGAGGCACCTCGACTGGGTCGCCCTGGCCCGTACGGACCGCTACTACATCAAACAGTACGAGCAGGAGACCAACCTGCGGGCCCATATCCTGCTGGACGTGTCGGGCAGCATGGACTACGGCAGCGGGGGGATGACGAAGTTCGAATACGGGTGCCGGCTGGCGTCGATGATCGGGTACCTGATGGTCCGTCAGCAGGACATGGTCGGACTGGTGACGTTCGATCGGGCGATCCGCACGCACCTGCCGCCGGGCAGCACGGCGACGCACCTGGATCGGCTGTTCACCAACCTGGAAGAGGTGATGCCCGGCAACCTTACCGCGGTGAGCCGCACGTTCCACGACCTGGCCGAGAAGATCGCCCGCCGCGGCCTGATCATTATCATCAGCGATTTGTACGACGAGCCGGTCGACGTCATGCGGGCGTTGCGGCATTTTCGGCATAACAAGCATCAGGTGATCGTGTTCCACGTCTTCGATCAGGCGGAGCTTGAAATGCCGTTCAACAAGCTCGTCACGTTCGTCGACATGGAGACGCAAGAGAAGCTGCAGATCGACCCCAAGTTCATCCGGGAGGAGTATAAGCGGCAGGTGAACGGCTTTGTCGGGCAGTACCGCCGCGATTGCAGCGACAGCGCGATCGAATACGTCGTGGCCTCGACGGCTACGCCCTACGACGCGATGCTGCGGAGCTACCTGGCCAGCCGGCAGCGATTGGGAGTGCGGCGCTAGACCATGGTTGCCCAACTGACTATCGGCCCGTTCTCGTTCGCCCTGTGGCGGCTCCTGCCGATCCTGTTCGTGTCGGTCCTGATCCCGGTGGTGCTGCACCTGCTTTCGAGCGTGCGAGCGCCGCAGGTCTACTTCTCGACGTTGCGGTTCTTGCGTCTGTCGATGGAGAAGACGGCCCGCCGCCGGCGGGTCCAGCACTGGCTGCTGCTGTTGCTGCGGACGTTGTTGATCGCGCTGCTGTTGCTGGCGGTGACCCAGCCGCTGCACAAGCCGCGTCACGGGCTATCGGGCGGCAGCGCTCGACTGGCTGCGGCGATCGTGGTCGACAACTCCCTGTCGATGGCGGCCGCCAGCGGCCCCAGACGACGGTTCGATGCGGCCCGCAACGTGGCCAAGGACCTGATTCGAAGTGCCGGCGGTCCGCAGGAGCTCGTTCTGCTGTTCACCAACGGCCGGGCCGCCCAGGCCGAGCCCAGACTGACGTCCGACAAGGACATGAAGGATGCGTTGGACTGGCTCGACACGGCCGAGGTTGGGTTGGGGTCGGCCTCGATGGTGTCGGCCGTCCAGACGGCCGTCGAGACCCTCAAGCAGTCGAGCTTGCCCAACCGGGTGGTCTACGTCCTGTCGGACATGCAGGCGGGCACGTTCCGGAACCTGGCCACCTGCAAGGCCCTGACCGAGAATCCCGACCTGCCCGTCATGGTGCTGGACTGCGGACGAGGGGATCCGGCGAACCTGGCCGTCTCGGACGTCCAGATCAAGGGCCACGGCCGCGTGGTGGGGGCGACGCTGTTGTTCGAGGCCACCGTGTCGAACTGCGCGGCCGCGTCACGCCGCGCCCGGGTGGGATTGGAGCTCGATGGTCATCGACAGCAGCACCTGACCCAGACGGTGATGCTGACCGGCCACGGAACGCCCGGCAGCGAGCAGAAGGTCGTCTTCGAAACCGTGTTCGATCAGCCGGGGTTGCACCACGGTCGCGTCCTGATCGAGGGCGCCAACGACCTGCTGCCCGACGACGACGCCCGCGAATTCACGCTGCGGATCGCCGACCGGATCCGGGCGCTGGTCGTCACGGGTCCCGGCGGCGCGACCGATCCCACCGGGCCGGGCTACTACGTGATGGCGGCCCTGAAGGTGCCGACATCGATCTCGGCCGTCGTCAGCCCATTGGAAGAGGTGAGGACCGAAACGCTCGCGGAGAACGACGTGCTGGTTCTCTGCGACACGTCGAAGCTCAGGGCGGAGCTGGCTGAGGCCGTCAAGCGGTTCGTGGCCGGTGGTGGGACGCTGGTCGTGTTCCCGGGCCCGAACACCGACACGGCCGCCTACAATGCGCAGCTGGCCGACGCAGAGCGCCCGCTCCTGCCGGCCACGCTCGGCGAGCCGGTGGGCGATCCTGTCTCCAGACGTGAGGCCAGCCAACTGCTCCGTGTCGACATGGCCCACCCCGTCTTCCGCGATCTGTACGACACGCAGGAGAAGTACCGGTCGGTCCTCGTTTACTGTCACTTGACCACGGCGCTGCATCGACGTCGGCCGGGCACGCCGATCGCCTGGCTGGATCGCGACCGTCCGCTCTTGCTGGAACGGCGCTTCGGGCGGGGGCGGTGCCTGCTTTTCACGACGTCGGCGAACACCGTATGGACCAACCTGCCGACCAAGCCCATGTTTCTGCCGGTGCTGGTGCGGTTGTGCCTGGGGTCGGTCGAGGGAGCGGAGGAGGCGGGCTGGGTTGCCGAGGGCTCACAGGTGAATCTGGCCGTTCAGGGAGATCAGCCGGTCGACATCGACGTGATCCTGCCCGCAGACCAGGCCGGCCGGAGCGCGACCGTTCGCGTGCAATCGAAGCCCGGGGATCAGACCAACGCCGCGGTCTACAAGGAGACCTTCACCCGCGGCATCTACACGTGGCAATCGGTGGGCAACCCCGAGCAGAAGGGTCAGTTCGTGGTGGCCCCCGACGGGACGGAGTCCGATCTGCATGCCGTCAAGGCCCAGGAGCTGACTGATTCGTTGCCCGACCACCCGATCATCGTGGCCGGCAACCTCGATGAACTCCGCGACGCCGTCCACCGGGCCGCCCGGGGCAATCCGGTCTGGGACTACTTCCTGATTCTGGTGCTGATCATCGCGACCGTCGAGGCTTTGTTCGCCAACCGCTACCGCCCCGCCGAGACCCCCGTCTCCGCCGGCCAGACCCAACCTTCCGCCGCTGCATAGATGCCGTCTTCACCCGACGCGCGTTGTCCATGCGCAGAAGGTGCAGACAGGAGAGTCACAGGCGAACCGGCGCGGTTGGATCACGTGCTGCCGGCCGCCACGCCGATTTGCGCGATCGGCACGGTGACGCGGATCGTCCTGACGAACTGGCGCCCGCTTTCGATCTTGAGGGTGACCTGGACGTCGAACGTGCCTTCCTTGGTGTAGAGGTGTTCGGGGGAGGGGGTTCGTGCAATCGATCCGTCGCCGAACCGCCAGAAGTGCTCCACGGCCGGCGGGGACGATCGGACGCGGAACTTGACGGCCATCAGCTCGTCGGGCCGGCTGGCCTGGGCCGTCACCACGATCCACGGGTACTCGCGAACGCACCGACGGAAGAAGTCGTGCGCCACCTGGGGCAACAGGCGATGGTGGCCGGTGAGTTCCTGCGGGACCGCGTAGGCCATCCGGTGCTTGCGAAGCCACTTCATCGCATCCTTGGCCTGCGTCTTGAGCGGATCCGTGTAGCCGTACGACATCTGGACGGGCTGGTACGGGTTCAGTCGAGACGTGACCGGCTCGAGGAACCGTTCGTCGAAGTTGCCCTGATGGACGGCCAGGGCGCGGAAGACCTCTGGATGCCGCAGTCCCGTGAACAGTACCGCGTAGCTTCCGCCCGACCACCCCGTCAGGAACACGCGGGCCGGGTCGATGTTGTAGGCCGGCTTGAGCCGCTCGACGAGCGACAGGATTACACGCTCGTCTTGCTCTTGCTTGGCGATCTGACGACTGACGATGGGGAACAGCTTGTCGCTCGCCGTCCCCTTCAAGCGCGGGGCTACCACGACCACGCCCTGGTCACCGGCCAGGTGACCCCATCGCCCGATCTGCTGGAGCGCGGTGTCCCACAGCGGCGTCCCGTGACAGGTCACGATCAGCGACCACTTCTTGTCGGCCGTATGCGCCGTGGGGACGGCCAGGTAGTACGTCGTGCCCGTCTCGGGATCCACGTCCTTGACGTACCGGACGATGCTTTCATCCTTGGGCAGCCCGCTGCAACCGACCACACCGGCCAACGTCCAGCCCATCAGCAAGCACAACACCTCACAGCATCGCATCCTGTGCCTCACAACGGTGATGAGATGACTCCAACAGACCCGACCGAGTGGGGGGGAGTCCGAATCGAGGTCCGAATGACCGTGTCAGATCCCGCGCTGGGGTCGCGGCGGGCACGTGGCATGGGCATCTTGCCCATGTACCCTCACGGGCGAGACGCCCGTGCCACGGTGGCGCGGATTCATGCACGGTCATATGCCTCAGATCCCTGCCCAGCGATACAGACTGGGTGCGGGTCCTGCAGCCTCTGTCTTACCCGTACGAACGTTCCGAAGACGTCGAATGCGACTCGGGTCTCATTGCCGACGTTCTGTAGGTAGACGATTGCGTAGCCGCCTGCCGCGTCGTATTCCCAGGCACAGAGCATGTTGTCATCCTGGTGGATGTCAGGGACGTTGGGCCACGCCGCCTGTGCTCCGGTCAACGCACACAGGATGGCTTTAAAAACGGCAAGAACCAATCGGCTGACATCGAGCATGATGCGCTCTGCTCCGAGGGCGGCGGGCTTTCTCCCTATGATAGCAGCCTAATCAAGCATACCCGGCCACGCCGGCTTCAGGAAGGGGAGATGGGCAACGGGCGAGGAAGACCGGGACAGTCGCGTGTCGCCGCCTCCGCGGGAGCAGGGCGGCGGCGCTTGGGCGACAGGTCAACGGTCGCTGGCGTGAAGGATGGTCAGGCCGACGATCTCTTGGCCCTCGTAGCGGATGATGACGTCGTCGTCTGTCAGCTCGCTGTCGTCGGCGTGCGCGGGCTTCTTGAAGTTGATGTAGAGGACATCGGCTTCGGCATCGTAAGTCGACCACAGGGAGCGATGAGGGGTCTGCAACACCACGGGTACGAGGTCCAGATATTGCGCTAGTTCTTGGGGGGCCATACCTGTCTTCTCCGGCTCAGGCTGTCCAACCGCTTCGTCAAGAAGGCGGTGATGACGAATCCGTCCGCCGGGTCCACCTCTCGGTATACTACGACAATCGCCTTGCCTTCTTCCATAGCTCGGATTGCCAACAGCTCCCCGGATCCGCCGGCCAACACGCGATCGGCCACGGCGACGGCTTCCAGGACCTCCTCACGCAGGCCGGCCAACTCACAGTGCTGGTCGACGATGTGGCCCCAGCGCTCGTCGGTCAGGCGAATGGGAACACCCGCTCGCGATGAGACAGTGTTGGTCACACGACCGCCCCGCCGCACAAAGCGGCATCGTTCCTGGGCTCGATGCTACCGCGGCATGGGATGCACCTACGCGGTGACGACGACGCGCACTTGGACAGGTGATCAGGAGACCGCAGGTGAGCGGGTCCACCCCTGCCGCAGACGAAGACGCTGATGGGCGTCAGACGCCTTTCACCTGTTCTCCTGTTCCACTGCTCACCTGCTCTGTTTTCGAGCGACCGCTCGGAAACGGAGAGGGGGGGATTCGAACCCCCGGGACCGGGTTTACCCAGCCCAACGGTTTAGCAAACCGTCGCATTCAGCCACTCTGCCACCTCTCCGAGGCTGTCTGGCGTGCTCCGGTTTCCAGCGTGCGCCGCGCACTCGCCAAGTGTTTCCACGGTACCGATGGGTCCTGTCAGTGTCAAGGATGCGTCAGATGATCAACATCGCGTCGCCGTAGCTGTAGAAGCGGAGGTTCTGCTTGATGGCCCTCTGGTAGACGGCCAGGATCCGCTCGCGGCCGGCGAAGGCGAAGACCATCGCCAGCAATGTACTGCCGGGCAGATGGAAGTTGGTCAGCAGTGCGTCTACGGCCCGGAATCGATAAGGGGGATAGATGAAGATGTCGGTCATGCCCTGTCCGGGCTCCAGCTGGCCGTCGGCGTTGGCGCAGGTCTCCAGGACCCGCGAGGCCGTCGTTCCGACGGCTACGATCCGCCCACCCGCGGCCCGCGCCGCGGATATCGTCTGCGCCGACGCGGGGGTCAGCTCGTACCACTCGGCGTGCATGCGATGGTGTTCGAGCCGCTGGGCTCGGATCGGCTCGAACGTCCCCAGGCCGACATGGAGCGTCACCGGCGCGACCTTGATTCCTGCCGACGCCAACTCCGCAAGCGACGCTTCCGTCAGGTGCATTCCCGCCGTCGGCGCTGCTACGGCCCCGGGCACACGGGCGTAGACGGTCTGGTATCGCTGGCGATCCATCTGGTCGAGCTGGCGGGCCTGGTCGCCCGTCGGCGGCCGCTTGATGTAAGGAGGCAGCGGCGTCCGACCGATCCGTTCCAGCAGGGCCGTTGCGGGCTGATCCGGCTCGATCCGTCCCTCCCACAGGCCCCCGCCATGCGACGCCACGAGGTGCAGGTGTGCGTCGCCACCGATCAGTTCGAGGGCCTCGCCCACCTTGAGACGACCCGAAGGCCGCAGCATCACCAGCCACTCGCCCGACGCCTGCGACTGGAGGTACACCCCGTCGACCCGGCCACCCGTGGTCCGACGCGCGGCAAACCGTGCCGGGATCACGCGCGTGTCGTTGATGACCAGGCAATCCCCGGGGTGAAGGTACTGCGGCAGGTCCGCCACGCGGGCCAGGCGACAGTTCAGCGGCCCCGTGCGGTTGACCACCAGCATGGCAGCCTGATCGCGCCTTTCGAGCGGCTGCTGGGCGATCAGTCGATCGGGAAGCTCGTACCTCAGCTCGTCGACGTGCACGTCAGAAGGATCTTGCGGTTCGATTGGTCGATCACAGGCCCTATCGGGGCGCGGGTAGTTCTTTGACCGCCCACACCGCCGCCCATTCAGGCCGTATCTGGCAGTTCGGGCACGATGCCCGTCGCTTGCAGCATTCTAGCGGCCCGCCGACACTGCGGGCAATTCCTCGGCGGATGGACGACGGCGTGGGTGCGCACGATCAAGCACAGCTTGAATCGGCCAATCCCCCGTTCCCAGCCCAAGGTTCCGCCCGGACGCGGATCGCGTCAGGCCTGGCTCGGCAACGAGAAAGGCCTTGCGCTGTTGGCCCATGTTGCCCAAGGCATAGCGGGTGGCCGCCTCCCCCAGTCCTTCTTTGGGGCTCCGAGGCGTACGACAGCCTCCCGCAAATCGCAACGCCCCAAAGCCCTGGCGCGGGAATGCCGATATAGATGTCTGTAGCAGGTTGCGCGCCCCGCGGTTAGCGGGGAGTCGACCAGGGCCATGCCGGGGAGCAAACGTTGAGCGCCAACATGCCAGTAACTCAGCACGAACTGACAGCGGCTGCCATCAGCAGCCTGCCCCGCGACAAGCTCATACACGAGCTGTTGCATTTCGAGGGGGCAGTTCGATTGGACTTCACCGAGGAGTTTCTGGCCCGGCTCAGCGATGAGCGGCTTCGCCACATCCTGCTGGCTGCCTGCATCCATGGGCACCCCCGCCGGCTCCCGAGCGCAGGCGATCTGCAACCCCCCACGTCCAGCCTAAGCTCCTGATCCGGACCGACCTGAGGTCGCGCGGGTCTTGTGCGGTGCGGCGTTTCTGCGTGCCCTTGCGGCCTTGAGACCGGCGCGCCGATACGGGGCGCCCCAACGGCCGTGGTCCTTGAGGTCGCCCGCGCCTGACCGCTACAATCCGCCGCATGCGGGGCAATCGATGGTTTGACTACGCTGCCTATGCGGGACTGCGCGTCTTCTACGCCATCGTCCACATGTTCCCCATCGACATGAACCTTCGGACGGCTCGGCTGATGGGGGATCTGTGGTATTGGCTGAGCAAACGCCACCGCGAGCGCGCGATGGACAGCCTGCGACGTTCTTTCGGGTCGGAGATGACCGAGGCGGACCTGCGTCGGCTGGCGCGGCGGAGCATGCGGCAGATGACCATGATGGCCATGGAGGTCCTGTTCGAGCCACGGCTGATCAACGAATGGACCTGGCCTCGGCACATCCGGCTTCGCGGACTCAACGAGGCGTTGCGTGTGTTGCTGCAGGGCCGCGGCTGCATCCTGCTGACCGGCCACTACGGGAACTGGGAGCTGGTGGGTTTCACACTGGCGGCGTTGGGGTTCGACATGGTGGCCGTCATGAGGCCGCTGGACAACCCTTACCTCAACGAGTGGCTGGTGAGGATCCGAGAGCAGCGCGGGCTGCGCCTGCTCTACAAGAAGGGCGTGGCGCAGTCGGCGGACGACGTGCTCGAGTCCGGCGCGGCGCTGTGCTTCATCGCGGACCAGAACGCGGGTCGCAAGGGGTTGTTCGTGGACTTCTTCGGCCGGCCGGCCTCGACCTACAAGAGCATCGGGCTGCTGGCCATGCGGCACAACGTGCCCATCGTCGTCGGATGCGCCCGGCGGCTGAGCGACCGGTTCGACTACGAGATCGAGGTCAACCGCGTGATCCATCCCGAGGAGTGGACGGGTCACGCCGATGAGCTGTTGTGGATCACGCAGGAGTATACCCGCGCCATCGAAGCGTTCGTTCGCGTCGATCCGGGTCAGTACCTCTGGGTGCACCGTCGATGGAAGACCCGGCCGAAGGAGGAACTCGCCGAGCTGGCGTAGGGCGCCCGTGTGATTGTCGAGCTACAGTGAGCAGATGGGGCCGAGGTCGGATCATCTGCTGAGGGGCCAAACGATGAAGACCAGAGCCTTGCTGTTGTGCTTTGCGATGGGGATCAGTCTGTCGGTCGGTTGCAAGCAGCGCGACGCCGCGCCGGCTGCCGGATCGGCCTCCGGCAAGCCAACGAAGGATGCGAAGGCGGGCGGGGCGGCCAAGTCCAAGGGGGCGATCGGTCTGTCGGTGCTGACGCTGACCAACCCGTTCTTCAAGGTCATCGCCGATACGATGAGGACCGAGGCCGCCAAGCACGGCTACGACGTGATCGTCACCAGCGGCGAGTTCGACGTCGCCAGGCAGCAGAACCATGTCAAGGACTTCATCGTCCAGAAGGTGGCCGCGATCGTGCTGACGCCGTGCGACTCCAAGTCGATCGGCCCGGCGATCAAGGAGGCCAACGACGCGGGGATTCCGGTCTTCACGGCCGACATCGCCTGTCTTTCGCCGGAGTCGAAGGTCGTCTGTCACATCGCTACGGACAACTACCAGGGCGGACGCGAGGCATGCAAGGCCATCATCGAAGCGCTGGGCGGCAAGGGCAAGGTCGCCATCCTCGACTTCCCGATGGTCGAGTCGGTCATCATGCGGACCAAAGGGTTCAGAGCCGAGCTGGCTGAGCAGAACAAGAAACCCGACGTGGACATCCAGATCGTGGCGACGCTCAACGGCGGCGGGGTGAAGGACGTCGGCTACAAGGCGGCCGAGGACCTGCTCCAGGCCCACCCGGAGGTCCAAGGCATCTTCGCCATCAACGATCCGTCCGCGCTCGGCGCCCGGGCGGCACTCGAGAAGGCCGGCAAGGCCGATCAGGTCGTCCTGGTCGGCTTCGACGGGCAGCCCGAGGGTAAACAGGCCATCAAGGACGGCAAGATCTACGCCGATCCGATCCAGTTCCCCGACCAGATCGGTGCCAGGACGGTCGAGGCCATCGTCAAGCACTTCAAGGGCGAGGAGCTGCCCAAGGAGATCCTGATCCCGACGGCCCTGTACCGCAAGGCCGACGGGATGAAGGACCCGGAATTGAAGTAGCCTGTCTGCTTGCTGGGCCCGCGACGCCTACCGCAGCCGTCGCACGAGCACGAACATCCCCAGTACGCCGAGCATGAGCGGTAGCATGGGCGGGACGCCACCGCCACAGGTGAAGACCGCCACGACACTCTCGTCGCTGTTCATGACGATGGTCGTGGGGTTCGCATATGGATCGTCGACGTTTCCCTGCCAATGGTTGAAGCCGTAGAGGCCCCCCGAGGCATGGGCCGTCAGCGTCACCTCTTCGCCGGGCAGATAGAAGGGCCCGAGTGGCAAGGCCTCGACCCAGCCCTGGTTCGCGGGGCTCGCGGCGGTAGTGAGCCTGTGGTACTCACTGCCGAGGTGGAGGATCCCGCCGTGCCCGCCGACGATGTAGACGTCGGTGGCGCTGCTCCCCCAGGCGCCATCGAGGTCCTCGAGCCAGCCTACCCCGCTGGGCATCGTTGTCCAGCTGCTTCCGTCGTAGTGAAGGATCGTTCCCTCGTTGCCCGCGACGTAGACGTCGTTCGGCCCGCTGCCCCAGACGGCGCGCAGCAGTTTCGTCGAGCCGCTGCTCATCTGCGTCCAGCTCAGGCCGTTGTAGCGCACGATCAGGCCGCCGTCGCCCACGGCAAAGATGTTGCTGGCGCTGGTGCCCCAGATGGCCAGCAGCCGCCCGGTCGTCCCAACGGTCATGGGCGACCACGTCGAGCCGTTGTAGCGCAAGATCGTCGTGTCGTACTCGAACCCGTTGAGGACCCCGCCCACGGCGTAGATGCTGCTCGCGCTGGTGCCCCAGATGTCGTTCAGTGATCCGGTCGTCCCGCTGCTCATGGCCGACCAGCTCGAACCGTTGTAGCGCAGAATGGTGCCCTCCGAGCCTACGGCGAAGACGTTGTTCCAGGCGGTTCCCCAAACGTTCCACAGGGCGTCCGTGGACCCGCTGCTCACGGGCGACCAGGACGAACCATTGTAGCGCAGGATCGTCCCCAATTGGCCGACCACCCACACGTTGCTCGCTGAAGTGCCCCAGACGCCCAGCAACGTCATGGTCGTCCCGCTGTTCAGGGACGACCAGGTCGAACCGTTATAGCGGAGGATCGTACCTTCATCGCCCACGGCCAGGACGTTGTTTGCGCTGCTGCCCCAGACGTTCCACAGCCACTCCAATGTGCCGGTGTTCATCGCCGACCAGGTCGATCCGTTGTAGTGGCTGATCGCGCCCCTGAAGCCCACGACGAACAGGTTGCTCGAACTGGTGCCCCAGATCGCACTGAGGTGCCCTGTCGACCCGGTATCGATGGTCGACCACGTCGAGCCGTTGTAGCGGTAGATCGTGGAGCCAACCCCAACGGCGTAGATGTCGCTGGGACCCGTGCCCCAGAGCATGTCGGCGTAATACGGGCTACCCGACATCTCCGACCAGGTTGAGCCGTTGTACCGCAAGACCGCTCCGCCCGAACCGCCGGCGAAGACGTTCGTCGAGCTGGTCCCCCATATGCCCGAGAGCTCTCGGTACGAGACGTCGAGCATCACCGACCAGCTTGTCCCGTCGTAGTGGAGGATCCGACCGTCGTACTCACTGCCGTACAATTGGGACCCGACGGCGAAGACGTCGCTGGGTCCGCTTCCCCAGACGCCTGCCAGTTCAAAGGTCGTGCCGCTGGTCATCGACGACCAGTTCGAGCCGTTGTAGCGGAGGATCTTGCCGTTGTCGCCCACCGCGAAGACGTTGTTCGCGCTGCTTCCCCAGACGGCCTCCAGATCGGCGGTCGTGGGGCTGCTCATCACCGACCAGCTCGATCCGTTGTAGTGGAGGATCGTGCCGTCATCGCCCACGACGAAGACGTTGCTCGCGCTGCTGCCCCAGATGCCGTTGAGGTTCGAGGCGGTCACGGCGTCCATCACCGACCACGTCGAGCCGTTGTACCGCAGGACCATGCCGGCGTGCCCCACGGCAAGGATGTTGCTCGCACTGGTGCCCCAGACGCCGCGGAGGTAGTTGCCCTGCGGCAGCGGGTTCTGCCACTTCCATATCAGGCCCAGTGCCGACGTGGGGGCAAGTCCACTCGCAACCACCGCAACGGTGAGTAGACCCACCCACCTGCTGCGATGCCTGCCATGCTTCGTTGGATTCGAGGTGCCAATCATCTGCATTTGTCCTTTCTCTGCAGTCTCCCTTGCCGCGACCGCTTCTTTCTCGCCCCGGGACCCAGCGTCCGGGTTTCTAGACAACCTGTCAGCTCGGGAACACGCCGCGGGAATTCGGGTCATTCAGGTCCGACGCCCAGCCCGGGGCTCCTGACGCCAGGGAGGCCCGGAGTCGCCGATTCAGATCCGATGTCGACCGATGTTCAGCTCGCCATTCCCCCGCCTTGCTTCTTGCTCCCACGCGCCTGCGGCGCTCACCTCCGATACGGGCAATCCCCCTTGGTTAGTCATCACTAATTCTACGCCGGGGCCATGGCCTCAGGCAACCCCTGTTTCCGCAAACCTTCGTTGTAGATGCCCTTACAGAGCCGGGCCATCCCCGGCCCGGATCCCATCGCAGGCGGCGGGGGCGGACTGTCCCTCCGGGGAGGCTGGCGTTATACTGCCGCTGTGATGGCGTAGAGCATGTCGGGTCCTCCGGACGCACGGAGTCGACGATGGCGATTGGACGGGATTCCCTGGCAGTCCGACTTCCGCTTCTTGTCTGGATCGGCGCCGCGTGTGCATGCACGTCGGGATGCGGTGTGCTGGTTCCGATGTGCTACGACGCGAGTCTCAAGGCGCACGTTGGGCGCGGCGGACTGGTGGGAAAGCGGTATGTCCTGACGCAGGATGTCCTGGTGATTCGCGAACCGTGGAAGCGCGCGGTCATCGTGCCCGAACCGCGAACGGACTGCGGTAGGGCTCGGCAGATCCGCCGACCGGCGCGCCCCGTAGGCGGTGCGTGGGGAGTGTGGGGCAAGCGGCACCTTGCCAGCCTGGATCCAAACCGCACGTCAAGCGGGGAGGCGGGGACGCTCGCGAAGGGCACACGCCTGAAGATCGTCGCCGTCATTGCCGAAGTCATGAACTACCCGCCGCCGGTCTACTACGTCCAGGGCCGAATCGAAGAAGGACGGTTGAAGGGAACTCTCGCCGATGTCTCGCATGTCATCGAAGAACGCGTTCCGCCGGAGAGCAACTGGCGCAAGCTGCCCAACGTCGCCGACGAGCAGTACCTCAGCCCTCTCGTGCCGACAGAGCCCAATCGGACGGTGCCGGCTGTCCTCGAGGCGCTGCACAGCAGACACTGGGCTGTGCGCTATCGTGCGGTGCAGCTCCTGGGGGAGATCAAGGGGGACCCGGCGATCACCGTATCGGTCCTTCTGGCCGCCATGAAGGACAGAGACTCGGAGGTGCAGTGCGAGGCGATCGAATCCCTCGGACGCATCGGCCCCGCTGCCAAGGCTGCCGTTCCTGCCCTCGTCGAAGTGATGAAGACGAAGGACATCCCCAGTGGGTATTCCCGACGGGCGGCCGAGGCCTTGGCAAGCATCGGCAGGCCGCTTTCGCCTGCACTTCTGGATGCGCTCAAGGATGACGCGTGGCCGAACCGATTCATCGCGGCCGAGGGGCTGGCAAGCCTTGGGGCGGAAGCGGCGGGGGCGTTGCCTCATCTCATTGAGTTCCTGAGGTCCGACCCCCCGAGCGCTGCGGACAAGACGCCGGAACATATCGGCGGGGCGATCCATCGGATTGCAGGGAAGGAAGGCGTAGCGGCCGTCATGGAGCTCCTGAAGGATGCCAGAGACAACGTGCGCGGCAACGCCGCTCGTGCGTTGGGGGAGATGTCACCGGAGGCCGAGCTAGGCGTCCCTGCCTTGATGGAGATGGTGGTGGGGGAGAGAACCTTCAACCGGATGTATGCGATCGATGCCCTTGGAAAACTCGGTGAGAGGGCAACCCCAGCGATCCCTGTGCTGACGGAAGCCATGTGGGATCGGTCTGAAGCAGCGTACGTTCGCGCCAGGGCAGGCCAAGCCCTGGGTAGGATCAAACCGATCCCGTAGGCTCCGGCCACACCGCGGGGGTTGCGGGGGGTCTCCGCCACGCCAGGCATTGCGGTTCGCACGGCGCACCCCACACCTTCTTGTTGCCCCCGAAGGCCCAAATGGTGAAACCCGGTTTTCGGTTGGGGTATACTCCCTGCATGATCGGCCCGCAGAGCACATATGATCGATCCGCCGGCATTCCGCTTCTCGTCATGGCGGGCATGGACAAGTCATTCCCCGGGGTCCGGGCGCTGCGGGAGGTCGACCTGACGCTGCAGGCCGGTGAGGTGCTGGCGCTGGTCGGCGAGAACGGGGCGGGCAAGAGCACGTTGATCAAGGTGCTGAGCGGCGCGCACCTGCCGGACGCGGGGACGATCCGCATCGACGGGCAGGCCGTTGTCATCGCCAACCCGATTGACGCTCAGCGGGCGGGCGTGGCGGTGATCTACCAGGAGTTCAACCTAGTCCCCTCGCTCAGCGCCCGGGAGAACATCTTTCTGGGTCAGGAGCGGACCCGCGCGGGGTTCGTTCGGCATCGCGACGAACACCGCCGGGCCGCAGCGCTGTTCGGCCGCGTCGGCGTGCAGATCGATCCCGACGCCCCGTGTCGGTCGCTGACGGTGGCCCAGCAACAGGTGGTCGAGATCGCCAAGGCGCTTTCTCTCGACGCCCGTATCATCGTGATGGACGAGCCGTCGGCGACGCTGACCGGTCAGGAGGTCACGCGCCTGTTTGCCATCATCCGCGAACTGAGGGATCAGGGCATCGGCGTGGTCTACATCAGCCACCGCCTCGAGGAGGTCTTCGAGATCGCCGACCGCGTGATGGTCATGCGGGACGGCGAGCACATCGCGACACGCCCCGTCGGCGACGTCACGCGGGACGACCTGATCGAGATGATGGTTGGCCGGAAGCTCGAGAACGAGTTCCCCACACGGCGCGCCGCCGTTGGCGAACCGCGCCTGGTCGTTCGGAACCTGAGTCGGGGCGACAAGGTCCGTGGCGTTTCGTTTTCGGTCCGGGCTGGTGAGGTGGTCGCGCTGACCGGCCTGGTCGGCGCTGGACGGACCGAGACCGCCCGGCTGGTCTTTGGCGCCGACCGACCCGACGGCGGCTCGATCGAACTGGACGGCAAGCCCCTGCGGATCCGAAACCCTCGCGACGCGATCCGTCGCGGCATCTGTCTACTGACCGAAGATCGCAAGGCCCAGGGTCTGGTGCTGGGGCTGTCGGCGCGGGAGAACTTCGCGTTGCCGAATCTGCCGCAGTTGAGCCGCGCGGGGTTTGTGAAGCGCCGCGAGGAGCGGGCCGGGTTTGCACGCTACGTCGACGCGTTGCGGATCAAGATCCCCCACGCCGAGCAGCTAACCCGGAACCTGTCCGGCGGAAACCAGCAGAAGGTGGTGCTGGCCAAGTGGCTGGCGTCGAACTCCGAGGTGGTCATCTTCGACGAACCGACGCGGGGCATCGACGTAGGGGCCAAGTACGAGATCTATCTGCTCATCAACGAACTGGCCGAGCAGGGCAAGGCGATCCTGATGATCAGTTCGGAGTTGCCCGAGGTGCTGGGCATGTCGGATCGCATCCTGGTCATGCACGAAGGACGGATCACGGGCGAGATCCCCGACGGCGCAGAGGCCACGCAGGAGCAGATCATGACGTTGGCCGTGGGATGACCGGGACGCTGGTGGTAGGGACGGAAACTGCGCATGGGAAGGTCGAGCGTCAGTACGATGCTGTCTCGGTTCGCGTCGGACTACGGCATGTTGCTGGTCCTGCTGCTGTTGTGTGCCCTCTGCAGTTGGGTCACGTGGGCCGAGCAGCACCCGACCGGTGCAGCCGCGGGCGAGGGGCTGGCCGCCGATGTCGTCGAACGCTTCGGCAGCTCGGCGCGGGTGATCGTGGTGGCGCGGGCCAGCCAGGAGGACGCGGCCTTCGCCGATGCGCTGCGGGCCGGGCTGGCCTCCTCGGGCGTGACGGTGCTGGCCACCGTCAAGGGGGATCCCGCCGACGCCCGACGAGCCCTGCAGCAGGGCGCCCAGAAGGGCGATCGGCTGGACGTGATCGCCTGTAACCAGGCCACCGCCGAGTGGGCCGTTTTCGATGACCTCGAGGGCGAGTTTCCCCAGCTCGGCCAACCCGTCGTCGTCATGCCCCGCAGCTACTGGTGGCCGAACTTCCTCAAGCCCGACAACCTGCTCAACGTCGCCAACCAGATCGTGGTGATCGCGATCCTGGCCATCGGCATGACGATGGTCATCATCACCGCCGGTATCGATCTGTCGGTCGGCAGCCTGATCGCGTTGTCGGCCTGCGTGCTGGCTTTGTTGATCCGCGACGTCGCCGGGGCAGAGAACGCCGGCACGACCGGCATGGTCCTGGCGTGTCTGGGCGGCATGGCGGTCTGCGGACTGGTGGGGGCGTTCTCCGGGGTGATGGTGGCCGTGTTCGCGATCCCGCCGTTCATCGCGACGCTGGCCATGATGTTGGTCGCCAGCGGACTGGCCTTCATCCTGGCCGAGGGGCAATCGATCTACCAGCTCCCCGCTCAGTTCATCTGGCTCGGTCGCGGGACCGACCTGCTGGGCATCCCCAACGCCGTGCTGCTGATGGCCGTTCTCTACATCGTCGCGCACGTCGTCATGACGCAGACGGCGTTGGGTCGGTACATCTACGCGGTCGGCGGCAACCCCGAAGCGGCGAGGCTGTCCGGCGTGCCCGTCCGGCGGGTGCTGGTGTTTGTCTATACGATCTGCGGCGTGCTGGCGGGTCTGGGTGGCGTGGTGACGGCCAGTCAGCTCAAGAGCGGCCTGCCGACGTACGGGTTGATGTACGAGTTGTACGTCATCGCCGCCGTCGTCGTCGGCGGGACGAGCCTGTCCGGTGGCGAAGGCAAGATTCTCGGCACGCTCATCGGCGCGTTCATCATCGCCGTCATCCAGAACGGCATGAACCTGACCGGCGTGGAGAGCTACACCCAGAAGGTCGTCCTGGGCATGGTCATCCTCGGTGCCGTGCTTCTCGACATGCTCAAGAAACGGGGCGGGGGTCTGTTCCGCCGCGGGCGATCGGCAGGCTAGTGGTCAGTCGCCCGTGAAGTTGCGGGTTGCCGTGGACGCTAGGCCCCAGACCTCAGGCTTCAGGCCTTTGCTTCTGATTCGTCGCGCCATCTCTGTGGCCGGACTCCTGTACTTGCGCGAAGGCTTGCCTATAATTGACCGTTGCGAATGGGAGGCGAGGTCCCGCATGCGTCTTCGTCTGGACTCCATCGACCTGAACCACGTGCAGGTCCCCCTGCAGGCGCCGCTCCAGGCGGATGCGTCGGGGGTGCTTGTCAAGGACTCGGTGGTGCTCAGGCTGCAGACGTCGCGCGGGACGGGCTGGGGCGAGGCGTCCATTCCCATCGACCCCGAGAAGCGCGAGGACCAGACCGTTGACGCCTGCTGGGAGGACCTCTGCGATCGGCTCGGGCCGGCCTTGCTCGCCGAGGGCAACGTCGAGGTGGAGGGGTTCGCCGATATCCTGAACCGCGCCGCAGAGACGACGTGTGCCAAGGCCGGTCTGGAGATGGCCGTGTGGCATGCCGCCGCGATGGCCCGCGACGTGCCGCTCTACGCCCTGATGGGGGGCGTGGGTCGCCCGATCCCTTCGGGGTTGTCGATCGATGCCTTCCCGTCCACCGTGGACGCGCTGTTGGAGCGCGTCGAGCAGTACCTGAGCGATGGCTACCGTCAGGTGAAGATCCGCATCCGGCCTGATTGGGACATCGAGCCGGTGGCCCGGATACGCCAGCAGTGGCCGGATCTGCCGTTGGTCGTTGACGCTGGTGCCAGCTACAGAGCGGAACACATCGGCACCTTCCGGAACCTCGACAAGTACGGACTGGCCGCCATCGAGCAGCCCTTGCCCTCGGATTCGCTGACCGAGCTGGCTCAGCTGCAGGCGGTTCTCGACGCGCCGATCTGTCTGGATGCCTCGAGGATGGACGTCAGTCTGATGCGCGATGTCGCCAAGCGACAGGCGGCCCGGATCGTTAGCATCAACATCCAGCGCGCGGGGGGGCTGACCGAGGCCCTGCGACGCCGCGAAGTTGCCTGCAAGACCGGGTTGACCTGCTGGGTTGCCGCGACGCCCGACCTCGGGATCGGCGCGGCGGCGGGGCTCCACGTAGCCACGCTGGATGGGTTCGACCATCCGACCGATATCGGATCCGCCAGCCGGTGGTTCGCCGACGACCTGCTCGAGCCGCCCATCGTCGTCGACGCGGGGGGATACCTGCATCTGCCCGACGGCGCCGGTTTCGGCTATCGGCCCAACCGGGAGAAGGTCGAGAAGTACAGCATCCGATACGAGACCCTGACGGCATGACCTCGCGAGAGTCGCCAGGCCGATCTTCCGATCCGCCGGCCCGGGGTCCGTCGGCACGTCCGCGACCTTCGGCGTTGTTCCTGGACTTCTACGGTACGTTGACCTCATTGGCCCGCGAGACCGTCGAGGGGATCTGTGCACGGGTCATGGCCGACGTGGGCGTGGACGGGGAGGCGGCAGATCTGGCGGCGGCCTGGGGCCGGCGGTTCTTCCAGTTGATCGAACGGTCCAACCTTGATGAGTTTCGGACGTTGTATGCGTGCGAGCGCGACTCGCTCATCGACCTGCTGGCCGAGATCGGGCATCCGCTGGACGGCGATCCGATCCGTGCCGCCGACGACTACGTGAGGCCCATGCGGGACTACCTCCGTCGCCCGCACCTCCACGACGACGTGCACGAGGTCCTGGGGCAACTCGACGTGCCGATTTGTCTGGTCACCAACGCCGACCGCAACGACGTGATGGCCGCCATCGACCATTACGGTCTGGACTTCGACGAGGTGGTGACCAGTGAGGAAGCGCGCTGCTACAAACCCGACGGCGGCATCTTCGAGTTGGCGTTGGCGCGAACCGGCTGGTCGCGCGACCAGGTCGTCCACGCCGGCGACTCCCGCCACAGCGACGTCGACGGCGCCAACCGGGCCGGCATCACCAGCGCCCTGATCGACCGGGCCGGTCGGATCAGCGACGTCGGCCAGGCCGTCCCCGACCACACCTTCACCGACCTCCGCGGACTGCTGACGCTCTTCTGAAGTGGGCGTGACAGGTCGTCCGCTCTCGATAGCAACTCGTAGGCGGGGAAGAAAGGGGTCAGGCATCTTTCGCCTGGGACACGACTCTCGCAAGATCGGTTCAGTGTCGCGGCGAAAGCAGCCAGACCCCTTTCTTCCCTTCCGAGATGCTCCTACGGCCGGCTTGCGATGGCGTGAGCGAGGGGATTGACGATGGACGGAATCACGTGGTCGGTGGCCAGGCGACCGGCGTGCTCGCAGAGATCGTCGTAGGCGGCCATCAGGTCGCTTCCCTCCCCGGTTCCCCAGTACCGCCGAACGTTCAGGCTGACGGTCAGCGGCCTGGGCTCGTATTGGCCCTTGCTGGCCTCGTAGGTGGTGCTTCGGCTTCGCAGCTCGACGTAGGCCTGTAGCTCGCAGTCGGGCGTCAGGGCGATGCCGACGCAGGGCTGGCACTCGATCACGTGCGTCGCGTGATCGCCGGCCAGCAGCGACGTAAAGGGATGGTCCCCGAGCAACGTCTCGGACACGAGTTGGTCGTGGTTGCCCCCGTAGTCCAGATCGAACTCGTAGACCAGCTCGAGCCGGTCGGTGTCGAGGTCGCTCAGCGTCAGGTGGTAGGGCGCGTGCTCGAGCACGACCGCGGCCAGTTGGCGCGGCCGGTCCATGTCCGGCGGGTTGACGTCCCCGAAGCGCAAGCAAGTCCCGTCCAGACGAAGCCACATGTGGCTGGGCAGTTCGGGATTCTCCTCGAGCGTCAGGCCCCCGCTGCGCCGATGCCGCAGTCGATCCATGCTCGGAAACGCACGGCGAACCCGCTCGAAGAAGGGCAGCACGGTCTCGCGGTTGTCGGGCAGCTTGAGCTTCAGATGCAGCCGAACGCCCACAGAGAACTCATCGCAGATCGCCCCGAAGTAGGTGCTCATCCAGACTACTCCACAGGAAAGGTTCAGAAAGGGAACAGGCACCCCGTCGTCACGTGGTCTTTCCTCGAAAAACCGTGCGTATCCGGCTCGGAGCCAGTCCCCTTTTTGAACCAGGCCGAAAAGGACACGCTCGCCACCGATCGATTATGATCATCGGCCCCGGCGGGTTCAAGATCCGGCGCCACGCGATTCGCGGCAGATCCCTATTGGGCGACACCGGGGGACCGATCGGGCTCGAGTCCCCCGCTCAAGAGGATCCAGGCACACAGCGCTCCCAGCGGGACCCAGGCGAGCACGCCGAGATACTGAACGAACACGAAGCTGGGTCCGCCGGAGAACAACAGCCCGGTCATCGACACGCCGATGGCGTTCGTCGCCGCGTGGGCGAGGCTGGCCGCCCAGACACTTCCCGTCCTGAGCCGAAGCCAGCCGAATATGATCGATAGCATGACCGTGCAGACCGGAAACACCAGTGCTCCGAGCAGCGGATGGTCCGGGTAGTTGTATCCCCGCAGGTTGACCGGATAGTGCCACACGCCCCAGATCAGGCCGGTTACGACCGCAGCCAGCGCCGGACGATGTGCCAGCAGCCGGATTTGGAGATATCCCCGCCACCCGAACTCCTCTCCCCACAGGATCGGGGTGGCCACCAGCGCGGTCAGCATCAGTTGCAGGGACACCATGGTCAGCATCGTGAGCGGGGGCAGGGGGGGGACGTCCGCACCGGGGGAGAGGGCCTGCAGTCCCCGCTGCAGCGAGAGATCCGGTTGGCTGATCCCCAGGACGACGGCCAGGCCGACGATGACGGCCGTCACGGCCAGCGGCAGCAACCAGGCACACAGGTAGTACGGCCACTGCTGGAGATTGAGCCGGAGCCCAGCGTCGGCGAACCCCTCGCGGGTGATCCATTTGCGGACGACCAGGGCTGCGATGGCCGGTGCGAAGGCCCCCGGCAACAGCGCAAGCTGAAACAGCGGGTGGTGCGGCGATAATCCGATCAGAAACGGGATCTCCCACAGGGCCCACGCCAGGCCAAAGGCGATGACGAGGAAGGAGACGATTCCCTTCGTCTTGGTGTCCATTCGGGCGGATCGGTTCGGCATACTACGGCTGGGCAACGCATTCGCCCCTATCACGATCGCCGGTCAGACGCGCGGACGGAGGCCTAGGCTCCGCGGGCGTCGGCGACGGCTTTGAGGAACGCGGCTGCGTTTGCGGTCAGCGTGGCGTAGTCGCGGTCGGCGACGGCCTGCTTCGTGACCATCGCGCTGCCCACGCCCACGCAGACCGCGCCTGCCTTGATGAAATCGCCCGTGTTCTCCAGCGACACGCCCCCGGTCGGCGTCAGCCGGAGCTGGGGCAACGGCCCACGGATGTCCTTGAAGAACGACGGGCCCAGCTTGGTGGCCGGGAAGACCTTGACCAGATCGGCCCCGGCCTGCCAGGCGGTCAGGATCTCGGTTGGCGTGAAGGCGCCGGGGACGACGGCCTTGCTGTAGCGCTTGCACAGCGCGATCGTCGGCAGGTCGAGCGTGGGCGCGACGACGTACTCGGCCCCGGCCAGGATAGCCGACCGGGCCGTCTCGCTGTCGAGGACGGTGCCCACGCCGATCAGGCACTTGCCGGCGAACTCCTTGCTCGCCTTGTGAATGACGGCGATGGCGTCGGGCGTCGTCATCGTGACCTCGACGCACGTCAGCCCGCCGGCGTGTAGCGCGCCGACGACGTCGATCAGCTGCTCGCTCGATTGCGCTCGGATCACGGCGACCACGCCGGTCCGCTCCATCTCGGCTACGACTTCATGGGGTGTGCTCATGGTTGGGGTCCTGGTCAAACGTCGAAACGTCGAAAAATCGAAACGTCGAAACGTCGAAAAATCGAAACGTCGAAACGTCGAAAAATCGAAAAGTCGAAACGTCGAAAAGTCGACACGTCGAAACATCAGATCCGTGCACATGCTACGGTCCGATGGTGATTCTAGGGGGCGGGCGCGCCGTGACAAGGGGGCGCGCGTTTGTGACGGGGACGCTGGGGTTGTCCGGTCCGGGGAGTCTGGGAGAATGGCGGGGTCTGTTGGGGGACGGAGAGATACCATGAGGCGTATTCTGTCTGTCGGATTGGCGGGGGTGTTGTCGATCGGCGTCACGCAGCCGGTCAGGGCGCTCAAGCATGTGGACGACCAGCGGGTCGTTGATTTGGCGGCCGTGTGCTTGCTTGACGTCAAGGCCAAGCAAGATCGCAAACACGTGCTGGGCGTCGTTGATCAGGTTATGCAGGGCCGTGCGACGGACCTGATCGTCCTGCCCTTCACGCCGTTTCTGTCGTTCGCCGAAGGGCGGGAGGCGGCCGACCTGGCCGACTTTGTTGGCCTCGCCCGCAAGCACCGCATGCATCTGGCCGTTGCGATGAAGGAGACTTCGGGCGCCGGGCGCGTCTATCACACCGCGCTGCTCGTTGGGCCGGACGGCGCGCTGATCGGCAAGTACCGCAAGACCCATGCCCTGCCCGACGACGACGGGATCGTCTTGGGGGACGATCTGCCGGTCTTCAAGACGGCCTTCGGCGTGGTGGGCCTGACGATCACGACCGACTTCTACTTCCCCGAGGTCTACAACGTGCTGCGTTTGAAGGGGGCGGAGATCCTCGTCTGGCACCACTCCCCCGAGCGGTTTCGCGAGCATTTCCAGTGGGTGCCGCTGCTCAAGGCCCGCGCCCTCGACAGCCACGCCCACATGGTCACGGCCATGTATGCCGATCCGCGGACCCTCCTGGCCAATCGGTACGCGATCGGGATGCAGGGGGCGGCGTGGGGACGCAGCATGGTCCTCAACCGCGTCGGGACGCCCGTGGCCGACACCGGCTACGAAGACGGCGTGGCCCGTGCGACCGTCAACCTCGACAAGCGCAAAGTCAACGCCCACAGCCCCTACTACCAGAAGGAGAATATCTTCTTTTGCAACTGTCTGGGCGATCGACAGGCCTTCGTACCGATCGCCGAACCGTGGAAACCGCCCGCCCTGCCCAAGTACAAGAAGCGCAAGGCCCGGATCGCCGTGGGGTACTTCGATCCCAAGGACATCTGGCGGGACAACGTCATCCCCAAGACCATGCTCGACGTCATCGACCAGGCGGCTGCGCTCAAGCCCGATCTGCTGTTGCTCTCCGAGATGTCGGCCGTCATCGAGAACGAGATCGGCGAGAAGGCCATGGCGATGGTGGCCGAACGGGCCAGGCGGATGAACTGCTACATCGTCATCGGCGGGCTCCGCAAGAAGGACCGTCTCAGCCTCTCCCACGTCTGGGACCGAACGGGCAAGGTCGTCTTCGTCGAGCCGATCTACTGGGTCAAGGGTTTTTTGCCGCTTCGGGTCTACGACACCGACTTCGCCCGCATCGGCATCCACGAGTGCGGCGATCTGTACACGGGCGAGATCGACCGCGTGCTCGCGCTGGCCGGTGCGGAGATCATCCTCGACCCGTCCCAGCACTGGGGGGCAGACGGGTACAACAACGAGCTGATGCTCCGCGCCCGCGCCGTCGACAACGGGTGCTGGGTCGCCTGCGCGCATTGGAACTCGTCCGACGCGGGCCTTCGGTCGCTGATCGTCGATCCCTACGGCTACGTGATGGTGGCCTCGCACTTCCAGCGAAACGGTGCGGTCTACGTCGACGTCGACTTCGACGACAAGAAGGTCTACTACGCCGGCCGGAAGCCCAAGCAACCCAAACCGGCCCAGACGGGCATCCCCAGCTACTACACGGGGGACATCCCCGAGCAACGCCGCGGTTGGCGGGAGATGATCTTCCCGCGACGCCGGCCGGAGCTCTATGGCATCATCCCCACGGTCAATGAGGTCACGATGACGTACCGGCCTGTGAAGAACCCGTTTGCGAAGAAACCCTAGCGCCCGGCGGCGCCGGCTACACGTCGAGAGTCTGCTTGATCGCTGCGGCGTCCCGTCTATCATCAGGGCAGACTGGGAGACGTCCATGTCCGTTCGTTTCATCCTCGGCCGGGCCGGCGCGGGCAAGACCCACCACTGTCTGGGGCAGATCGCCGAACAGCTCGAGGATCCCACCGTCGAAGAACCGCGCCTGTTCCTGCTGGTTCCGGAGCAGGCCAGTCTGCAGATGGAGCGGGCGTTGCTCGAGTGGCCTGGTCTGTCGGGTTTCGCCCGGTGCGAGGTGCTCAGCTTTCGGCGGCTGGCGCACCGGGTCCTGGCAGCCTGCGGGGGGGGCGTGAACACAATCAGCCCGACGGGCCGGCTCATGATCGTCCGGCGGCTGGTGGACCAACATGCCCGGCAGCTGACCGTCCTTCGAAGCGAACGGGGACGTCGCGGGCTGATCGACCGGCTCAATCGGACGCTCGACGAGCTGATCGAGGAGGAAGTCTCGCCGGACGACCTGTCCGAGGCGTGCCGGCAGATCGCCTCCCAGGACGACGCGCTGGCTGCACGTTTGCGGGACGTTCACCTCATCTACCAGGCCTACCTTGATCGCCTGGGCGATGAGATGACCGACCCGGGCCATCATCTGGCCATCGTCCGCGAGCGGCTCGACGCCTATCCCGCGCTGCGGGGGGCGCTGATCTGGGTGGACGGCTTCGCGGGGTTGACGCGGCAAGAGCTCCGTCTCCTGGTGGCGCTGGCTGAGCGGGCCGAGCGGATGGAAATCACGCTCCTGATGGACCCCGACAGCGAGGTGGTGCAGGCGGACGAGCCGGTCGAATCGTTCGGCCTGTTTGCCCGCACAGAGCGGACCTATGTCGGCCTCCGGCGCGCCCTGCATGCCGCCGGCGTCGAGGCGGAGGCCCCATTCGTTCTGGGCGGTCCCAGCCCCCGATTCGACAAATCGCCGGTCATGGCCCGGTTGGAACGGAATCTGTTTCTGTCACGCGCCAAGGAGGCAACGCAGGACGACCCTTCCCAAGCGCCCAGGGCGACGATCCGGCTCGTGCAGGCGGCCACGCGTCGCGTCGAGGTGGCCGCCGTCGTGGCGCAGATCCAGCGCCTCGTCCGAAGGCCTGACGCGCCGATGCGATACCGGGACATCTCGGTGATCGTCCGCGACCTGGACCCCTATCACGATCTGCTGACCGCCGCGCTGACGGCGGCCGGTATTCCCCATTTCATCGACCGACGCAGGCCCATCGCCCATCACGCGCTGGTCGAGCTGGTCCGGTCGGCCATCGACGTCGCCCGCCACGTTGGGATCGAGCCCGTCTCGACGTTCATCAAGACGGGCTTGGTCGGTTTGGACGACGCCGACGCCCATCTGCTCGAGAACTACATGAGGGCCCATGGCATCACGGATCGATCGCGGTGGGTTCAGGGGGACTGGGTGTATCGACGTCGACCCAGTCGGGTCGCGGCCGACGACAGTGTGTCACCGTCGGAACGCGCAGACTTGGCGAGGCTCAATGTTATCCGGCAACGGCTGGTCGCGGCGCTCGAGCCGTGGTGGGAGCTGGCCGATGCGCCCGAGCCCCCGGCTGCGGAGCAGTGGGCGCGCGGTCTGTTCGACCTGCTGCGGCGGTTCGACGTGCCTCGTCAGATCACGGCATGGGCGGATCAGGCGGATCAGGCCGGTCGGCTCGACGAGGCCGAAGAGCACCGGCAGGTCTGGGCCCACCTCGTCGGTCTGCTCGATGACCTGTCGGGGACGTTCGGCGACGACGCGATGTCGGTGAGCGAGTTCGCCGAGGTGGTGGACACCGCGCTGACCGGCTCCACGCTGGGCCTGACGCCGCCCACGCTCGATCAGGTCCTGGTCGGGTCGATCGAGCGATCTCGACACCCGTCGATCCGCGCCGCTTGGGTCCTGGGATTCGGCGAGGGGCAGTTCCCTAGAAGGCCGTCTGAAGACCCGATCCTGTCCGACGACCACCGTCGGGACTTGGCGAAGGTCGGTGTCGAGCTGGCGCCGACCAGCCGGCAGCACTTGTTCGACGAGAAACTGCTGGCCTACATCGCCATGACCCGGCCGAGCGAGCGTCTGTGGATCAGTTGGTTCGCCGCGGAGGAGGACGGCAAGGTTTGTCATCCTTCGCCGTTCGTCCAGGCCGTCCGCGCCGTCTTCCCGGAGCTGCGCATCACGCAGCTCGCTGAGCCGGCGTCGGCCCGCCAGACGTGGGCGATCGCCACCCCCGATGACCTGGCCGCCGCGGTCGCAGCGGATCTCCGCGCGCGTGTGCGGCAACCCACGCGCAGCACGGACGACGATCGGCGCTGGAATGCCCTGTACGAATGGGCGCGACAGGAGGACGGGCTTCGCGATCGGCTGCGGCGGGCGCTGGGGGCGCTTCAATACACGAACCAGGCGGCGTTGTCGGCCGACGCGGTGGAACGGCTGTACGGCGACGACATCCGGACGAGCGTTTCGCGGGTCGAGGCCTTCGCGGCGTGCCCTTTCAAGCACTTTGCGGCCCACAGCTTGGGCCTCGAGCCCCGGGCCGAATGGGAGCTCGGCGCCGTCGATCTGGGCCTGCTCTACCACCGCATTCTGGAGGAGTACCTCGGCCGACTGATCGCTGCGAATCAGCGGCTCGACGACGTGCCGCCTGACGAACTGGCCGCGAGCGTCCGCGATCTGTCGCAACAGGCGCTGGGCGAGTTGGTCGACGAGTTGATCGTCGGCGATGCCCGCAACGCCTACCGGATCGACCACGGCAATGATGACTTGATCCGGGCCCTGGAGACCCAGCGAATCGTCGCCGCCGCGGGGGAATATCGACCGGCTGGCGTCGAGGTCCACTTCGGGCTCGACGTGCCGTCGGGGTCTCGCGGGGATCAGGTCGTCCTGCCGCCCCTCGAAATCGTCACGCCCGCCGGGCGAGTCGTGAAGCTCCGCGGCAAGATCGACCGGATCGACTTGGCCGAGCGCGCCGGCAGCGTGCTGGCTTCCGTCGTGGACTACAAGCGATCGCAGAACAGGACGCTCAAGCTGGACCGGGTTCATTATGGACTCGACTTGCAGTTGCTGAGTTACCTGCTGGTGGTGGCCGACCATGGCGAGAAGATCGCCGGGCGACCCGTCGAGCCATCGGGCGCGTTCTACGCGACGTTGCTCGACGAGGTCCGCCGTCTCGACGGTCCGCCGGAGAGCCCGCCCGAGGAGGTGGAGCGCTATCGCGAACTCCGGCCCCGGGGCGTCTTCGACTACGACGACCGGTCCGCGTTCGATGCCGAGCTCGAGCATCCCTCGACGATCTCACAGGTCGTCTCGGCGCGGGTCAAGAAAGACGGGTCACCCAGCCATTTGAATCAGACGGACGTCGCGGAGCATGCGGCGTTCGGTGCCCTGCTGCGACACGTGCGTCGACGGATCGGCGAGCTGTGTGATCGGATGGTGGATGGCGTGGTGACCGTCGAACCGTATCGCATCGGCCAGGAGATCCCCTGCACCTACTGTCCGTACCAGGCAGTGTGTCGGTTCGAGTTCGACGCCCACCGCCCGACGCTGCTGCGACCGATGAAACGGACCGACGTGCTGGCTGCCGTCTGTCCATCCGGCGAGGAGGGCGACGATGCGTGATGGGCCTCAACTCACGCGGTCGCAATACCAGGCCGTCCACGCCGTCGGCCACAGCGTCCTGGTGTCGGCCGCGGCCGGCACGGGCAAGACGCATGTCCTGGCGGAGCGGTGCGCCCATCTGGTCTGCGCCGCCAGACCGCCCTGCGACGTCGACCGCCTGTTGGTCGTGACGTTCACCGAGGCCGCCGCCGCCGAGATGCGGGAGCGAATCGGCTTGACGATCCGACAGCGTCTGGAGGCCAGGCCCAACGACGGCCGGCTTCGCCGGCAGCTGGCCCTCCTCGACGCGGCCACGATCACGACCATCCACGCATTCTGCCTGCAGCTCGTCCGCCGCTGGTTCGCGCGGCTCGACCTCGACCCGAACGTCGAGGTGATCGACGCCGACGAGGCCGACCTCATTCGACATGAGACGCTCGAATCGCTGTTTGGGGATCTCTACGAGCGTTCCGGCGAGGACGAGACGGCTGCGGGGTTTCGCCGACTCGTCGACGTCTACGGCATGGGGCGCGACCAGCGGATCGCGCGGATGGTGCTGGACCTGCACGCCTTCGCCCAATCGTTGCCGGATCCGTCCGCGTGGCTGCAAGAGTCGTGCCGTCGGATCACGTTGGGCGACGCGTCGGACCTGCCCGCCGAGATGGTGGGGCTGCGTCGGGAGATCCTGCTCGGTCGCATCGAGATGCTCGGCGACGCGGGGGTCGCCGAGGCCGACCTTGTCGGGAAGCTGTATCCCGCGGGCCAGGCGTACGGCAACCGGATCGATCGGTTGGTCAAGGAGCTTCGTGGCTGGTGGAAGGTCGTTCGAGATGCCGAGAACGAGGCGGCGATCGATGAGGTCCTGGACGCTATCGCAAGCTACAAGGATGAACGAGTTGCTTCGGTCCGTGGGTTAGACGACCGGGCGAAGCAGGAGCGCGACGCCGCCAGAGAGATGTCGGAGTCGGTCCGGAAGCGTTTCGTTTCTGAACTGCAGCGGCGTGCGGGCGTTTTCAAGAGCGAATTCATCGTGGAAGGCCTGGACCGAATCGGCCCGCATGTCGCTGCGCTGGCCGAGCTGACCCGGGCGTTTGGCGAGCGGTATCGGGCGGTCAAACAGGCTGAAGGGCGGGTCGATTTCGGCGATCTGGAGCGGTTCGCCCTGGATCTGTTGAGCGCCGACGAGGCGGGGTCGACGCCGTCGGAGGCGGCTCTGCAGGTTCAGGACCAGTTCGACCACGTCCTGGTCGACGAGTTCCAGGACGTCAATCCGGTGCAGGACGCGATCCTGCGACTGGTCAGTCGCGAGACGGACGCCGGCCGGGACGACAATCTCTTCGCCGTCGGCGACGTCAAGCAGAGCATCTACCGGTTCCGCCTGGCCGAGCCGGACATCTTCATCCGCCGCGCCGAGACGTTCGTGCCGGGCAAGAAGGGCGGTCGAAGGTCGGAGCCGACCGGGCCGGGCCAGCTCATCTGGCTGCAGGAGAACTTCCGCAGTCGCGGCGAGGTGCTCGAGGCCGTCAACGCCGTCTTTCAAAGGATCATGAAGCCGCAGCTCAGCGGCCTGGCCTACGACGAACGCGCCCGACTGAGGCCGGGCGCGCCGTACCCCGACCGCCTCGAGTACGGGTTCGGTCGACCTGCGGCGGAACTGCATTTGATCGAGAAGGAGATCGACGACGTTTCGTCCGAGGAGGAGGAATCCGAGGACGCAGAGGCCGATGCGTCGGTGCTGGGATGGGATGCCGTCGAACGCGAGGCCCTGTTGGCGGGGCAGCGGATCCTCGAGTTGACGGGCAAGGCCGACGGGCACGAGCCGATGATGGTCTGCGACAAGAACCCGGACCCGCAAGGGCCGCCGCTTTGTCCAAGGCCCATCGAGCTGCGCGACATCGTCATCTTGTTGCGGGCGACGAAAGGCAAGGCAAATCACTTCGAGCGCGTCCTGCGGAACATGGGCGTCGCCGTCTACGCCGACCTGTCGACGGGCTACTTCACCAGCCTGGAGGTGCAGGATGTGTTGTCGCTCCTGCACGTCATCGACAACGCCCGGCAGGACATTCCCCTGGCGGCCGTGCTCCGCAGTCCGCTGCTGGACCCGGCGCTGACCGAATCGCAGCTGGTGGAGATCCGGCTGCACGCCCCAGACCTGCCGTTCCATGAGGTCGTTCGGCGTTACGCCGATGACGGCACGGACGACGAGATCCGCCGGCGTCTGCGGGACCTGTTCGATCGGCTCGATGATTGGCGAGGTCGGCTCCGTCGCCAGCCGCTCTCCGACGTGTTGTGGCAGATCATGACGGAAACGGGCTACTGGGCCTATGTGGGCGGACTTCGCAACGGGCTGCAGCGCCGCGCCAACCTCGTGCGGCTGCACGAGCGGGCCCGACAGTTCGCCCGGTTCGCACGGCAGGGGCTCCACCGGTTCCTGCGGTTCATCGAGCAGCTCGACCGGCGCGGCCGGGACTTCGGCGTCGCCCCCGCGGTCAGCGAGGCGGAGAACGTCGTGCGGATCATGAGCATCCACCGCAGCAAGGGCCTGGAGTTCCCCGTCGTCATCCTGCCCGACCTCGGCAAGCGGTTCAATCTGGAAGACGCCCGCCGGACGATGCAGTTCGACCGGAAGCGCTTCATCGGGCTACCCGTCGTCGACCTCGACCTGGGCGTCCGCTACCCCACGCTGAGCAGCCTGGGCGTCGCCGACGAGATCGGACGGCAGATACGGGCCGAGGAGATGCGCATCCTCTACGTCGCCATGACCCGCGCCCGTGAGCACTTGATCCTGATCGGGACGATGCCTCTTGCAGATCTGGAACGCCAGCGCGAGCGAGGGCGATCCGCTCGGGACGGCGTCCGGCTGGTCGACCTTGCCGGTGCGACGGCGCCGCTGGACTGGCTTGCGCCCGCCGTCGCGTCCATGCCGGACGATCTGGCCGACTGGCCGTCGGCCGAGCGCCCGCCGACACCGTGTAGATCACTCTTCGCTGTCATCGCGCACGGCGTCGAGGCCGTCCGCGGGTGGTCATCGCCCGACCAGGTCTCGAAAGCTGAGGCCGTGTCGCTCGAGCGGTTCGCCGACCTGAAGCCCGTCGATGCTGAGTGTACCGATCTTGATGACGCAAAGGCCGAGGCGGTCACCAAACGGATCACGGAGCCCTACCGGCACGCGTCGCTCGGCACCGTGCCTGCCGTCGTGGCGGCCAGCGAGATGAAACGCCGGTTCGCCGGGGACCACGAGCGCGACGAGCGACGCCCACCGCTGCAGGTCGCCCGCTCTATGCTTCGCCTCCCGCGGTTCGCGATTGAGGCCGAAGCGGAAGGCCCGGCAATGACGCCTGCTGAACGCGGCACGCTGATGCACTTGGTCCTACAACACCTCGACCTGGGCAAGCCCTGTGACGTCCAGGGCATCGCACAGCAGGTCGATGACATGGTGGCCCGTGGGTTGTTGTCCGGTGACGAGCGACGATCTCTGTCGCTGGAGTCGTTGGCCTGGCTGTTCACCACCGAGCTAGGGCAGCGGCTGCTCCAGACGCCCGATCGCGTCCAACGAGAGGTCCCGTTCGTGCTGGGCATTCCGCCTGATCGTGTTGTCCCTGACCTGGCGTGCGAATCGGGGGATGACGAGGTCGTGCTGGTTCGCGGCATGATCGACTGCGTCCTGAGGGTCGACGAAGGGGATGAGGTGATCGATTTCAAGACGGACGCGATCGGGCGCGACGAGCTGTCCGGCCGCGTCGACCTATACCGTCCACAGATTCAGATCTACGCCGAGGCCGTCCAACGGATCTGGCAGCGTCCGGTGGCCCGATCCTGGCTGGCGTTTCTGACCGTTCAAGAGATCGTTGAAGTGCACGCAGCCGAGGGCTGATCCGATTCGCGGGGGGACGGTTCCTGATCCAGTTCGCCCAGCCGGCGCCTCTACCTTTCGCGGTGATGGGGAGGGGCTGCATCCTCGACAGAGATGGCCAGGAGGGTCACGTCGTCGCGGGGCCATCGGCTATCGGGGATTTCGTCGAGGCGACGGCGGAGGTCGGCGATGTGGTCCTCGATGGGTCCGCGGCCCAGGCTCTTGAACCATGCCGTGTCGTCGAGACGATCGCACCGGCTGGCGGCATCGCCGAGCAACAGGGCCTCCAACCCGTCGGAGAAGAAGATCATCGTGTCGCCCGGTTGGAGTTGCTCCCGCCGCAATTCGAAATGGGGTTGCTGGAAGGCGCCGAGCAGCTCGCCGTGTGTGCGGATCTCGATGGGGGCCTCGCCGGGCCGGACCAGGATGGGATAGGGCAGTCCGCCTCGGGCCCACGTGATGGTGCGATCGTGGCGGTCGTACACGGCACAGCAGGCGCTGAGGAACTGGCACTGCTGCAGGTCGGCCTCTAGCACGTCGCGGTTTAGCCGATCGAGCAGCTCGTTGGGCGGGATGATGCGATAGCCGTTGCCGTCAATCTCCTTCGCCCGCCACGCCCGTTTGACGAACAGCGTCAGCAAAGCGGCCGGGATGCCGTGCCCCGTCACGTCCGCCACCGCCAGGCCGATCCGCGTCTCATCGAGTCGTGAAATGTCGTAGATGTCGCCGCTGACGTAATCGGCCGGGCGAAACAGCGTCAAGAATCGGACGTCGTCACATCGGGGAACACGCTGCGGGAGGAAATCGCGTTGAACTTGGCTGGCCAGACGGAGCTGCTCGTCGAGGTGATTCACCTCGTCGGCGATCTGCCGTCCGCGCTGCTTCATGCTCTCGGCCTGCTCGGTGATGTGCCGCAGCGCCCCGCCGTGCTCGCAGATGGTCGACAGCCGCGCCGCCAGCTCACCCACGGATGGGTTCACGGCGAAGCTGATCGGGAGCCCAGGGGGGTGTCCCATCGACGCGAGCCCGTTGAGGGGACGATCGGTCAGCACGAGGGTACCCCGCGGCCGTTCGGCCAGCACGTCAAGGACGCGCTGGATCTGAGACGCAGCGGTCTGCTGATCGGGAGGGACAACCAGGACGACGGCGTCTGCCCTGCAATCGGATTCTGGGTAGCACGCCTCCTCGTACCCCCTCACGGTGACGGCGGCGCAGGTGCGATCCAGAGCAGCTGCCAGGATCGGCGGCAGAGGTTCTGCGTCTAAGATGACCTGTACGTGCGGCGAATCCACGTCGGCCTCGATCGGTCGAGAAGTGCACCCCCCGGCGGTAAGGGTGGCCGTGCCCATCGTATAGTCTCGTCATTCGCGGGGGCCTTCTTTAGAATAGGCCCGCCAGTATGGCCGTTCCTCTGGGATCGGTTCGTCGTCTGGGGTCTCAGTGTGGACTGGGGACCTGAGGTCTGCGTTTGGCTTCTGTTGGATTCAGGTGAATCATGAACCCGATCGATCTTGTCGACCCAACCCTCCTGGAGAGCCTGACCGCCCTGCGACGCGAGATCCACGCCCATCCGGAGCTCGGTTTCGAGGTCGGCCAGACGGCGGATCGGGTCCTGAGGCGTCTGTCGGCCCTGCCAGGCTTGACGATTCGCAAGAACGTCGCCGAGCATGGCATCGTCGCCACGCTGAACGCCGACCGTTCCGGGCGGTCCGTCGCCCTCCGGGCCGACATGGACGCGTTGCCCCTCACCGAGCAGACCGACCTTCCCTATCAGTCGACCGTGGCGGGGCAGATGCACGCCTGCGGACACGACGGCAACACGGCCTGTCTGGTTGGGGCGGCGGTTGTCCTGTCGCGGATGGCCGGCGAGCTGCCGGGCAAGGTCAAGTTCATCTTCCAACCGGCAGAGGAAGGCGAGGGCGGCGGACGGGTCATGTGTGAGGAAGGGGCGCTGGACGATCCGGCCGTCGACGGTGCGTTTGCGCTGCATGCCTGGCCAGTACTGACGGTGGGCCAGATCGGCGTTCGCCCCGGGCCGGCCCTGGCCGCCACCGATACGCCGAAGATCACGATTCGCGGCGCGGGCGGGCACGGGGCCCATCCCGACAAGTGCATCGACCCCGTCGTGGTGGCCGCCCACGTGGTGACGGCCCTGCAGACCGTTTCGTCGCGGTTCACCGATCCGACTGACCCCGTGGTCGTCACCATCTCGCAGATCCACGCGGGCACGACGCACAACATTATCCCGTCGGAGGCCTATCTCGAGGGGACGATCCGTACGCTCACGCCCGAGGTCCGCGACCGGACGGGAGCGCTGGTTCGCCAGATCGCCGAGCAAACGGCCACCGCGTTCGGCGCGACCGCGGAGGTCGAGATCGAGCCGGGGTATCCGCCGCTCGTGAATGACACGGGCGCCGCCGAGCTGGTCGCCCAGGTTGCCAACGACGTCGTCGGCGCGGACAACGTGATCCTCGTCGAGCCGCCCAGCATGGGCGGCGAGGACTTCGCCTACTACGCCCAACGCGTCCCGGCTGCGATGTACCGGTTGGGCGTGCGTCCGAAGGACGCCGACACGACGCCCGGGCTGCACACGCCGCAGTTCGACTTCAATGACGACGCGCTACCGATCGGCGTGGCGATGCACTGCGAGATTGCCCGCCGCTTCCTGGCCGGCGGCTGAAGGATGATCGAGATGGACTACGAGAAGGCGGGCATTTCGCGCGATGCGCTGTGGCGATACATTGAGGAGCAGATATTCGCCCTCCCCGGCCTGGACGCGCCGGGCGAGGTGCTCACTGTGCTCCTCACCGGGAGCCGGGCGGCTGGCGTGCATCAGCCCCAATCCGATGTGGACATCGACGTCGTATGCCCACAGGCGGTCTACGAGTCTGTCCATCGAGCCGCCCTCGAGACCGGGGTCATCGACACCCCGAGAAGCTTCTTCGTGACTGTCCCGGAGGTGGACTGGGAACGCTACTTCGGTCGTGAGCGGGGGCGCCCTCACTTCTCCGTCACGAGCCTGCGCCAGGTGGAACGTCATTTCCGAGAATACCACGACGTCTGGCTGTGGATCTGGACCAACGCCCAGGTCATCACGGACCCGAACGGACAGTTCGAACGGATTCGAGGCCAGTTCAAGGGGTACCCCCAGGAGGTACTGGTCGGGAAGATCAAGTATCGCTGGCTGCTGGCATCCTACTGGGCCATTGAGCAGTATCCACACAATCACGGTGCGAGGGACGAGCTGCTCCTTGCGGCTGCAACGGGGCTGTTGAGCTCGATACAGGAGTACCTGCGGGTCTTCTTCCTGGTCGAGGGAAAGCCCTTCCCCTACGCGGAGCGTCTGATGACGTTCGCCGAGGAAACGAAGTTGGGCCGGGAGTTCGTTCCGCTCTTCCAGCGTGCCATCGATCTGATCCTCGGGAGGACGGACGAACAGAAGGACCTGTGGCAGCGGCTGGATAGCGCCTTTGAGCTGCTGATGTGCGAGGATCTGTCGGACGAGTCCAAGCGCCTCTGCGGTGCCTGCGCGGAGATGATGATCGACGCAGGCGTCGAGCCCGATTGGGTCCAGGCCGACTTCAACAACATCGATGAACTCCTGCTCGGCGAGCTCGGTCCCATCCCGTCTTGAGCGGGGCGGCCGAGCAGTGCACTGCTGTTGACACGGTGTGTTCGGGAACTAGACTCTGGGATTCCGTGGGGTGCGGGGACGACGAAGGTGTTCCCGTGAAGCGAAGACGGTGGTGAATCTGCATCCTAACGAGTGCGCTTGGGAATCTCGATGGGCACATTCAAGCAGTTGACGGACGCTGAATCCTGTTCTGCACCTCTGGACCCTGCGCAGGCCGATCGATTGGCAAAGGCGCTCGGTTCCGTCGTCAGGGGCGACGTCTATGCATCGTCGCTCGTCGGGGCCGGCGGGTGGTTGATCGCGCTGGCACGGTTGGGCGAAGCCAAGCGTCTCGTGCTGGCCCGCCCTTCGGATGCGCCCGGCGACACGGCTGGCGCGAAGCTGGACGGGATGCCCGTCACGGCTGACATCTGCGAGATGAACGCCTATGCCGCAGGAGTCGTCCGTAAGCTGCTGCCGTTTGCCAATCCGGAGGTCCTCGGCGTACAACGCGCCTTCGGCGCGGGCGATCGGCTGGGTCTGGCCGGACCGGGTCATATCCGGGCGGGGCGTCAGCACGGCGGGGGCATGGCGCTGGTGCTCGCGCAGCAGAGCGCTCGGGAACTGACGCGGACCCACCGCACGCCGCAGGAGGTCATCGACGCGGCTACTTGGGCGGTCCTGCAGGAGGGATTCCGCGAGCCGTGGGGGGCGGACGCCGACCATCTCAAGACGTTCGACGACGTTGCCGCGGCCGCCGAGGCCGGCTTTGCCATGTTCACGATCGACCCGGGCGATCACGTGGACGACCAGGCCGACGCGAACGACCACGCCGAACTGATGCTCAAGTACGACGACCTGCCCTGGGACGCGCTGGAGACCACGAGCGACGCGATGTGGCACAAGTACGTGGGCATCACGTACGACCTGGGCGACGGCGTTCGTCTGGTCAGCGAGACGCCCGAAGACCTGATGCGGGCGGCCTGCAAGTACGGCCGGGCGATCGCCCATTCGGTGTCGATGGCCAGGCGGATCGCGGAGGTCATGGGCGATCGGCCGTTCGAGATCGAGGTGTCCGTCGACGAGACGGCCTCGCCGACGCGCGTCTTCGAGCACTTCTTCGTGGCGACCGAGCTGAAGCGGCTCGGCGTGCCGAACCTGGTCAGCCTCGCGCCGCGGTTTATCGGCGAGTTCGAGAAGGGCATCGACTACAAGGGCGACCTGGACGCGTTCGAAGAGACGATCCGTCAGCACGTCGTCGTGGCGCGGCATTGCGGCCCGTACAAGCTGAGCATCCACTCGGGCAGCGACAAGTTCAGCGTCTATCCGATCGTGGCCCGGCACGCCGGCGACCTGGTGCATCTCAAGACGGCCGGGACGAGCTATCTCGAGGCGTTGCGGGTGATCGGTCAGGTTGACGCCGAGTTGTTCGGCCAGATCTACACGTTCGCGTACGACCGATACGAGCAGGATCGCGCGAGCTACCACGTCTCGGCCGAGCTGGCGGGGCTGCCCGCGCCGTCAGACCTGTCGGCCGACCAGATGCCCGGACTGCTCGACCGGGTCGACACGCGTCAGGTATTCCACGTCACGTTCGGCTCGGTGCTGACGACGAAGAACGACGGGGGGGATTGGCTGTTTCGCGATCGGTTGCTGGCGGCGTTGGAGGCCAACGAGGAAGCGCACTACCAGGCCCTCGTCGCCCACATCGGCCGACACATGGCACCCTTCGCGGTCGCGTGAAGCGATCGCGCGGTAGAGAGGAGGAACCATGGCTGACATCAAGGACTCGTTCGACATCACCGGTCAGGTCATCGCCGTCACGGGCGGCGGGGGCGTGCTGTGCAGTGCGATGGCCAAGATGCTGGCCGCGCACGGGGCGAGGCTGGCCGTCATCGACTTGTTCGAGGACAAGGCCCAGGCCGTCGTAGACGAGATTACGGCGGCCGGCGGTCAGGCCATCGCCGTCAAGTGCGACGTGCTCGACCGCGACAGCGTCGAGCAGGCCTGCACCGCCATCGTCGACGCTTTCGGGCGCGTCGACGTCCTGATCAACGGGGCCGGCGGCAACAAGAAGGAGGCCACCACCAGCCCGGACATGCCCTTCTTCGACCTGCCCGCAGACGCGGTCCGATGGGTGTTCGACCTGAACATCATCGGGACGGTCCTGCCCAGTCAGGTCTTCGGCAAGGTGATGGCGAAGCAGAAGCGGGGCAACATCCTGAACCTATCGAGCATGTCGGCCTTCAAGCCGCTGACCAAGGTGCTGGCCTACTCGGCCGCCAAGGCGGGCGTGAGCAACTTCACGATGTGGTTGGCCGTCCACATGTCGCAGAACTACTCGCCCGACATCCGCGTGAACGCGCTGGCCCCGGGCTTCTTTTTGACCGAACAGAACCGGTTCCTCCTCACTGACGAGGGCACGGGCGAGCTGACGCAGCGCGGCAAGCAGATCATCGATCACACGCCGATGGCCCGATTCGGCCAGCCGGAAGACCTGCTCGGGACGGTCCTGTGGTTGCTGAGCCCCGCATCGGCGTTCGTCCATGGGGCGGTCGTTCCCATCGACGGGGGTTTCAGCGCCTACTGCGGCGTGTGAGCGATCGCGGTCCGACGGGCAATCCGCTCGCGTGTGGACCGATCCGGCGCATCGTCGTTTCGCGTCGCCGCGTGCGGCGAGTAGAAGGCGCAGGGCGTCTCATTGGCGAGCTACGCTTCTACTGTGTGTGTCCGCCCCAACCGAAATGCCTCGCAAGCGAACCGTCACCGATCCCGCGGCAGCAACTACCGTCCTCGGCCGGACAGGCCTGGCCGTCTCGCGGATGGCCCTGGGCGGGTTCGACGCCCTCGACCAGGCCGGGTTCGAGCGTGCCATCGAGCTGGGCATCAACTTCCTGATCAGCTTTGGCGGTTACGAAAGCGAGCAACGGGCCATCGGGCGTGCCGTCCGTCAGGTGAGCCGCGAAGCCACGGTGTTGGCCACGGGGACGGCGGGTCGATCGCCCTCGTCGGTCCGGCGGGACCTCAAGCGTTCGCTGGCCGCCCTTGGGACCGATGTCGTCGACGTCTTCTACCTGTATCACGTGACGTGCGACGCCTGGCCGCGAATCTGCGGCGCTGGCGGCGCGCTCGAACAGCTGTCCCGAGCGCGACGCGCCGGACGGGTTCGCTTCATCGGCGTGACGGTCCACAACCGCGACCTCGCCCGGCGGATCATCGCGTCCGGCGAGATTGACGTGGTCAACCTCCGCTACAGCCTGGCCCACCCGGGACACGAGACCCGCGTCCTGCCGGCTGCCGCGGATCACGATTGCGGCGTCGTCGCCTACTCTGCCCTCAAGTATGGAGCCCTCATCACGCGACCGGAAGGCTGGCCTGCCCGACGACGCGTGCCCACGCCATCGGAGTGCTACCGGTTTGTCCTCAGTCATCCCGCCGTTCACGTTGCGTGGGTGGGCGCCCGCAACGTCGAGCAAGTCGAGGCGAACGTTGAGGTGATCCGGCCGTTTGTAGCCCTACCGTCAGCGACCGAACGTCGGCTCCGTCGGTTCGGCGCCTACGTCCACGACGCAGCCGTCGTCCGACCCGCGGGTCCGACCGGCAGGCGATCACCGCGCAAACGTCGCTGAGGAGGCGTCAACGGCCCGCTGAGGGGAGGGGCTGCCTGGGCGACCAGGTGAAGGTTCGTTTCCGGCTCAGGCTCAGCGCCTGGGTGTTCGAGCCGATGTAGTGGTTGCTGAGGTAGCGGCTGCCGGCGCCCCCGCGGCTGAGGATCAGGGCGTTCTTCGGCCCGGCACCGACGTACGTACGTTTGGGCAGAAGGCCGCGGTCGCGGGTTACGTCGAAGGGCACCCAGCCGTAGGGCGGTAGGTAGACCTCGGCCCAGCGGTGATACACCGTGTCGATCACGGGCCACGACGCCCCCAGCTTCCGACGGAAACACGTCCCGCCTGCGAACCGCGTCGGGATCTTGACGGCCCGGCAGAGCGCACAGAACAGGTAGCTGAACTCCGAGCAGCTGCCGTTCTTCCGTCGCAGCACGGTCGAGGCGGGGTCCCACCGACCGTCGCGCTTGTACGTCATCAGTGCGACGAAGTCGTGAAATGCCATGACCCGATCCAACAGGTTGCGGTGCGGCTCGGCCAGCTTGGCGGCCGTCTTTTTGATCTCGGGCGACTCGAGGTCGTAGACGTACTTCAGGTTGGTCGTGTACTGCTCGCGGATCGCCTTCGGGATGTCGGTCAGCGTGCCGACGCGTTTGCGATCGAGTGGGATCCGATGGTCGGGACGGATGATGACGTCGCACCTGAAGCCCACTTCAACCGATTCGCGCGGGCCGATCCGCGGCAGCGTGATTCGACAGATCTTCTGACCGTATTCGTCAGTCACCTCGTTGGCTTCGTACGCGCTCTTCAGCAACATCTCGAACGTTTGGATCGTCTGGTAGGGGCAGTCTTTCGGGATCGGAATGTGGACCCGGACGTTCTTGAGCTCAGCGTCGGTCCTGTTCGTGAGTTGGTACCGGCAGCGGACATGGTAGGCGTGGGTCTTGTCGGTGGGGGGGGCGGCTTCAAGCGACGCGGCAGAACACACAGGAACAGTCAGCAGCAGAATGCACAGGCGGAAGGCATTGGCCATGGCCCGATTATAGCGACCCGCGGGCTGCGGTTCGACATTTGGCGCAGTTACCCGTTCCATTTCGAGCGGATGTGGTTTCTACTGTACGCCGTCATGATCGCGGGCAAGAACATCATCTGCATCGCCAGCAACTGGTTCTTCGATCCGACCAGCAAGCATCAGGTGATGAAGCTGCTGGCCGAGCAGAACCACATCCTGTGGGTGAACTACCACGGTTCGCGTCGGGTGACCGCGTCGGCCGGCGACCTGAAGACGGTCGTCCACCGGCTGGGGCAGTTCCTCACCGGGCCCCGGCAGGTCGCCCCGACGATCACGGTGCTGACGCCCGTCGTCCTGCCTTTGCCGAGTTCGCCCCGCGTGCGGCGGCTGAACGGACGAATCCTGGTGCGCCAGATCCGCCGCGCGCTGCGGCGCCTGGGCCCTCGGCCCGTTCAGGTGTGGAGCTTCGCCCCCGACGTGTCGTTCCTGGCCGGGCGATTCGCCGAAGAACGTCTGGTCTACTATTGCGTCGACGAGTTCAGCGAGTTCGCGGGGTACGACGCCCCGACGATCCGTAACCTGGAACGCGAGTTGATAGGACGGGCGGACCTGGTCGTTACGACGTCGCAGCGGCTCTTCGCCAGCAAGCGTTCGCTGCATCCCCAGACCCATCTCGTGACGCACGGGGTGGATTGCGAGCACTTCGCCCGCGCGACCGATCCGACCACTGACATCCCCGACGACGTCGCCGATCTGCCCCATCCGATTCTCGGGTTCTTCGGACTGATCCAGGAATGGGTCGACCTCGATCTGCTCGCCGAGGTCGCCCGCCGTCGCCCCGGCTGGTCGATCGTGCTGATTGGGGAGTTGCGCGTCGATCGCCGGCCCGCCGCCACGCCGTCCAATCTGCGCTTCCTCGGCCGACGGGCGTATGACGACCTGCCCGGATATTGCCGGGCGTTCGACGTCGGGCTCATTCCGTTCCGCGTCAACGAGTTGACGCTCAACGTCAACCCGATCAAGCTGCGGGAGTACCTGGCGGCGGGGCTGCCGGTCGTCTCAACCCCCTTGCCTGAGGTGGCCGCTTACGCACCGATGGTCGAAATCGCCGACGGTGTTGACGCCTTCGTCGACGCATGCGATCGTGCTTTGGCCGGCGACACTCCCGAACGGATTCAAGCTCGCCAGGCCGCCATCCGAACCGAGACGTGGCGAGCCAAGGTCGAGCAGTTGTCTCAGCTCGTCGAGGACTGCCGGCAAGACGACGCCTGAACGGCGGCGGTGGGTACCGCCCTACGGCGCGACGAGGCAGCGTCGTTGGCAAGGAATCTCCGCCTTGGGGCGTCATATTGAGAATAAGGGATCTTGCAGTCTGGACAGACGGAGGACGGGCCGATGACCAACATCGCGGGCGACATCACCCAGCTCGTGGGCAACACGCCGCTTGTGGACCTGCCCAAGATCGGTGCCGGGCTGCCGGGCCGCGTGGTGTTGAAGCTCGAGTCGTTTAACCCGTGTTCGAGCGTCAAGGACCGGATCGGCCTGAGTATGATCGAGGCGGCTGAGCAGGCCGGCAAGGTCACCGCCGACACGGTCCTGATCGAGCCGACCAGCGGGAACACGGGCATCGGCCTGGCGTTCGTGTGTGCCTCGCGGGGGTACCGGCTGGTCTTGACGATGCCCGAGACGATGAGCGTTGAGCGTCGAAAGCTGTTGGCCGCTCTGGGGGCTGAGCTGATCCTGACACCGGGGAAGGAAGGCATGCCCGGCGCGATCCGCAAGGCGAAGGAGCTGGCCGAGTCCGACCCGCGCTACTTTATCCCACACCAGTTCGCCAACCCCGCCAATCCCGAGATCCATCGCACGACGACGGCAGAGGAGATCTGGACCGACACCGGCGGGGCGGTCGACGTCTTCGTGGCCGGGGTCGGCACGGGCGGGACGATCACGGGCGTGGCCCGGGCCCTCAAGGAGCGCAAGCCGTCGTCCAAGGCCATCGCCGTCGAGCCGGTCGGCTCGCCGGTCTTGTCCGGGGGCGAGCCGGGGCCTCACAAGATCCAGGGCATCGGCGCGGGTTTCATCCCCGAGGTGCTTGACACCGACCTGTTGGATGAGATCGTTCAGGTCGGGCACGAGGACGCCGGCTCGATGGCGCGTCAGCTGGCCCGCGAGGAGGGCATTCTGGCGGGCATCTCGGCCGGCGCGAACGTCTGGGCGGCGGTGGAGGTGGCGCGAAGAGCGGAAAGCGAAGGCAAGATGATCGTGACGGTCGTGTGCGACACGGGCGAACGCTACCTGAGCACGTGGCTGTTCGATGAAGAAAGCGAGGGATAGCGTGACGACGCATGGCGAGCCAACCGAGTTCAGCCCCCAGATGGACGACACCCGGGAGATAGCGCTGGCCTCCGTGGTCGACTCGCTCTGCGAGGTGACCGAAGGGCTGGCGCACGCCAAGACGCGGGGCAAGTGCCGCAGGGCCCTGCCGGAACGCAGCGCGCTGATCGAGATGGTCGAGCAGCTGCGAGCCGTGCTGTTTCCGGGGTACTTCGGTGTGTCGGATCTGAGTCAGGAGTCGATGAGATTCTACGTGGGGTCGGCACTGGACCGGGTGTTCGGCATCTTGCAGGAGCAGGTCAAACGGGGGTTCTGTTTCGTCTGCGGCGACGATCCGCACAATTGCCCGGAGGTCGAGCGCCGGGCGATTTCGGCGAGCCGGGATTTTGTCATGCGCCTGCCGGCCGTGCGACACATGCTGGCCACGGACGTCCAGGCTGCCTTCGAGGGTGACCCCGCGGCGACCAGTCCGGACGAGGCCATCTTCTGCTATCCGGGCGTCGTGGCGGTCACCAACTACCGGCTGGCCCATGAGCTGTACCGGCTGGGCGTGCCGCTGATCCCCAGGATTATCACCGAACACGCGCACAGCACGACCGGGATCGATATCCACCCAGGCGCGACGATCGGCGAGCATTTCTTCATCGACCACGGCACGGGCGTCGTCATCGGCGAGACGTGCGAGATCGGCAGGCGCGTTCAGATCTACCAGGGCGTGACGCTCGGGGCCAAGAGCTTTCCGCTGGACGAAAACGGCAAACCGCTCAAGGGAATCCCACGGCACCCGATCGTGGAAGACGACGTGGTCATCTACTCGGGGGCGACGATCCTGGGGCGTGTGACCGTCGGGCGCGGGTCCACGATCGGCGGCAATGTGTGGCTGACGCACAGCGTCCCGCCGGGCAGTCGGGTGACGCAGGCCCGGGCCAAGGAGGATGGTTTCGAAGCCGGGGCGGGCATCTGAGAAGCCGTCCGCGACGGAAGAACGAACCTGTCCCGTTTAATCTGCCCCGATCACAATCGTCCGTGACGCTTGTACCTTGCCGTACAGCTCCAGTGTGTCGTAGCTCGCCGTGATGGTGAACCGCTCTTGCTTTCCGGCGAGTTTGAGGTCCTTTGGCACTCGCCACGAGTACCCGCAGGTGCCGTCTCAGCCGAAGGGCATGACGCCCTCGGCCACACGCTTGCCGCGCGAGTTGGTGATGGTGACCTTGGGGTCCAAGGCCAGGTGGGTTTCGTAGCTGTGTGTCTTGCCGTCGCTGCTCTTGTACGTCTTCTGTTGCTTGCGCGTTGTGTCATTCAGGCCGCGGATCATGATGTCCAGGATCGGGTCCGTTAGGACGCCTTTCACCGCGATCTCGTCGCCGAGGGCGAATCGTTGATCCTTGGCCGGGCTGGCGAACATGACCGCCGGCTTGTTCGAGAAGTCCAAGACGAAAGGCGTGTCCTGGCGGATCTTGATCCCGTAGACGGGCGGGCGCCCCCGTCGATCCCGCGAATGCCCGTCCGAGTGGTAGTTGTTGGAGACGCGGACGTACAGGCGCCCGTACTCGATTCCCAGGCTACGCGGGTAGTAGTTGCCGACGGGCACCCGACACTGCCGGACCCTATCTGTGCCGCCATGCTCGTTGGCCTTCCCCACGGGAACCGACGTAGATTCAGACGAGAAGGATCCGGACACGCTAACCTTCGTCAGGTTTCGGCGGCCCGGACCGATCTCGAACACGCCGAATTTCCCCTGATAGGGCCGGACGACGATCTTGTCGCCCATCGGCGAGGCGGACAGACAATACCATGTGCCGTCGACGATCCGCATGCCGCCCAAGGTGTCCGCCCCCCGCCAGCGCTGTCGTCGCCGGTCGGGGGGGAGGAGCTTCAGGTCCAGGCTCGTGCCCGGGGCGTCGAAGCGCCCGGTGATCAGATACGGTTGGGCGAGCAGGGCGTCGTACTCCTCGCTGCCGATCCGTACACTGCCCTGCCATGCCACCGTGGCCACGAAGCAAATCGCAGCGTAGCCGCTCTCCGATTCGCTGAACCGGGGCAGGAGGCGGACGAGACGTTTGCCGAGGGTGGGACCAAAGTCCAGGTGTACGGTCAGATAGTCGAAGCAGACCAACTGCCTGGTTTCCCACTTGGGAACAACGCCCTTGGGGGGGGCCTTCATCGGACGCAGCACGCCGTCCTTCGTCAGGTCGCCGTCGCCGTTGGCGTCGACGTAGAGGCGATCGTGGCCCTTGCCGGTCCCGCCCGATTCGTCCAGGACGAAGGCACACCGCAGTCCGGTGGATGTATCCCAGTACGAGCGTCTGCCGAGGACGGCGCTCCCGTAGAGCGGCCGGCTCGACGTTAGCTTGGGATAGGCCTTGACCCGCTCGTCCGGTTCTGTTCGACACTTCTCAAGTTGCCCGCGCCACAGCGTGAGCTGGGGGCGTTTGCGTCCGACGTCGAACGGCGAGATCTGCTTCATCTCGAAGACCGCTTGCTCGGCCCCGGGCGCCAACGCTGATCCCCCCAGCGCCAGGAGTAGCCCAACGCAGACTACCCGCCCTTTCCGGATCATCGTTAGCATCCTCTTGGCAAGATGGACATTGGCATGAGCTTGCCCCGATGCGTCTCCCGCCTCCTGCCGATTCATGGTACCATTTTTTCTGTCCCGAGGGCATCCCGCTTCATGACGGTTCCCGATGTTGGTGCGCTCAGCCGAGCGGCACCCGGGTTCGGCGTTCGCTTGGTCCCAAGTGCCTTCCTCGGCGTACCACCAACACAGAGTCCTTGCCGCGGACACATCATGCCATAGAATGCGCAGCGCGAGTTCGGTGGAATCCACAGCGGGATGACCTCGTTTGTTGCATGAGAGGCCGAGGGGTGAGCCGCCAAGACGCAATCGAACCGACAGTGCGAGGCGCGGATCAGGGAGACGAACATGAGCGAGATGCAGAACCGCATCCGTCGTCCGACGACGAGGGCGTTGATGGTCATTCTACCGAGCGTGCTCTGGGCGGTGGGGTGTGCCTCGACCACGCGGGCGGCGGACGACATCCTGATCGCTGACTTCGAGGGAAAGGACTACGGCGATTGGAAGGTGACCGGTGAGGCGTTCGGGCCGGGACCGGCGCGGGGCACGTTGCCCCGTCAGATGGCCGTCAGCGGCTTCGAGGGCAAGGGGCTCGTCAACAGCTACTACAAGGGCGATGCGACCGCGGGCACGCTGACCTCACCGCCGTTCAAGATCGAGCGTTCGTACATCAACCTTCTGGTGGGTGGCGGCAAGCATCCGGGCAAGACGTGCGTTAACCTGCTCGTGGGGGGCAAGGTGGTCCGGACGGTGACCGGCCCGAACGATCGGCCGGGCGGGAGCGAGGAGCTGGACTGGCATTCCTGGGACGTCTCGGACCTTGTGGGCAAGACGGCCCAGATCCAGATCGTGGACCAGGCCACCGGCGGCTGGGGACACATCAATGCCGATCACATCACCCAGAGCGACACCAAAGCGGCCGTGGCAATGGAGAAGACCATGGAACTCGTCTGCAAGAAGCGTTACCTCAATCTCCCCGTCAAGAACGGTGCGCGCAAGCGGTGGGTCAGCCTCATCATCGACGGCAAGACCGTTCGAGAGTTCGACATCGAGCTGGCCGACAACAAGGTGGATTTCTGGGTCGTCCTCGACCTGACGCCGTTTAGGGGCAAGACGGCCACGCTCCAGGTCAGCGCCCTTCGCAAGGGCTCCAAGGCGCTCGAGATGATCCACCAGGCGGACGCAATCAAGGACAGCGAGGACCTCTACCAGGAGAAGTACCGCCCGCAGTTTCACTTCTCGTCGCGCCGCGGGTGGAACAACGACTCCAACGGCCTGGTCTACTACAAGGGTGAGTATCACCTCTTCTACCAGCACAATCCCTACGGGTGGAAGTGGGGCAACATGACCTGGGGCCACGCCGTCAGCAAGGACTTGGTCTACTGGACGGAATTGGAGGACGCCATCCACCCGGACAAGCTGGGGACCATCTTCTCCGGTTCGGCCGTCGTCGACGAACGGAACACCGCGGGTTTCCAGACGGGCGACGAGAAGGTCATCGTGTGCGTCTATACGTCGGCCGGCGGCAGGAACAGACTGTCGAAGGGACAGCCCTTCACGCAGTCCATCGCCTACAGCAACGACCGCGGCCGCACCTGGACGGTGTACGAAGGCAACCCGGTGCTCAAGCACATCAACAAGAGCAATCGCGACCCGAAGGTCATCTGGCACGAGCCCACGGGTCGGTGGGTGATGGTGCTGTATCTGGACGACAAACGGATGGCGTTCTTCACGTCGAAGGACCTCAAGTCGTGGGAGTCCCACAGCGAGCTGAAATGCTTCCACGAGTGCCCGGAGTTGTTCGAGTTGCCCGTGGATGGCAACAAGAAGACCAGCAAGTGGGTGCTCTACGGCGGCAGCTGCGACTACTTCCTCGGTCAGTTCGACGGCAAGCGGTACACGCCGGACGGCAAGCCCATCAAGTTCAACTACGGCAACTGCTTCTACGCCTCGCAAACGTTTAACAACGTCCCACCCGAGGACGGCCGGCGGATCCAGATCGCTTGGGGCCGGATCGGTCACAAGGACATGCCGTTCAACCAGATGATGGACTTTCCGGTCGAACTGACGCTGCGGACCACGGACGACGGTATCCGCATGTTCGCCGAGCCCGTCAAGGAGATCGCGCTGCTGCACGGCAAGAAACACGCCTGGCGGAATCGGGTGCTCGAGGAAGGCCAGAACTTCCTCGATGGTGTCACGGGAGATCTGCTCCACATCCGTGCCGAGCTCGACGTGGGCAGTGCCGACCAGGTGGGCTTCGTTATTCGGAGCGTGCCGGTGGTGTACGACGTCAAGGCGAAGCGGCTCGAATGCAAGGGCTGCAAGGCGCCGCTGGCGGCGGAGGAGGGCAAGATTCGGCTGGAGCTTCTCGTCGATCGCATGTCCATCGAGATCTTCGCCAACGACGGGCGGATCTACATGCCGGTGGGGGTGATCCCGCCGGACGACAACAAGACGCTCGAGGTCTTCGCCAAGGGGGGCACGGCGAAGGCGGCGTCGCTGACGGTGTGGGAACTCGAGTCGGCCTGGCACTGATTCGCCTTTGGCGTCGCCAGACGGGGAGGAGAAGCCTACCCATGAGACAACGAACAGGGGCATATATCATACCTGTGCTACTGCTTGCGTGTTGCGGGGCCGCCGTGCACGCCGGGGAAGTGCACTCGCCGGACGGCAACCTGGTGGTCCGCTTCGGCGTGACCCCATTCGAGGGAATGCACGGCTGCCTCGTCTACGGCGTCTCCTACAAGGGCAAGCCGATCCTGGCCCACTCGCGGCTGGGCCTTCGCGTCAAGGGCGCGCCGCTTGCCGGGGGGCTCGAGATCGTCGCGCAGTCAAGCAGTCAACATGACCGTACCTGGAAGCCCATCTACGGCGAGCGAAGCACGGTTCGAGATCGCTACCGTCAGGCAACCGTTAAGCTGGCCGACTTGAAGCCGCCACACCGGGCTGTCCATGTGACCTTCCGCGCCTACGACGAAGGGGTGGCATTTCGCTACACGATACCCAAGCAGGCCGGGCTTGGGCCTATACAGATTTCGGCGGAGCTTGGCGAGTTCCGCTTCCTCGGTGATCACGCCGCTTGGGCGGTCTACAGCGCCCAAGGGCGTTACGCGAGGGTCCCGTTGAGTAAGGTGAAACGCGGCTGCGAACGCCCGTTGACCATCCAGGTTGCCGACGACGTCTACGTGGCCATCGCCGAGGCCGGCCTCGTCGACTACGCCCGAATGAAGCTCGCGCCGCTGACGGGCAAGGCGTATTCGCTCGTGAGCGACCTGACCGGTGAGGTCAGGTCCGATCTGCCGCTGACGACGCCATGGCGGGTCATCATGGTGGCCGACAGCCCGGGTGAGCTCCTGGAGAACAACGACCTGGTCCTAAACCTAAACGAACCCTGCGCGATCGAGGACGCCTCGTGGATCAGGCCGGGCAAGGTCATCCGTGAGGTCACGCTGACGACGCAAGGCGGCAAGGCGTGCGTCGACTTCGCGGCGAAACACAACCTGCAATACGTCGAGTACGACGCCGGTTGGTATGGTCCCGAGAACGACCAGAAGGCAGACGCCCGGACGGTCGCGCTCGATCCCAGGCGGTCGAGAGGGCCGCTGGACCTGCCCGAAGTGATCCGCTATGCCAACCAACGGGGCATCGGCATCATCCTCTACGTCAACCGCCGGGCGCTGGAGCGGCAGCTCGACGAGATTCTCCCGCTCTATCGCAAGTGGGGCGTCAAGGGGCTCAAGTATGGCTTCGTGCAAGTTGGTTCGCAGCGATGGACCCGCTGGCTTCATATGGCCATCCGCAAGGCGGCCGAACACCGGCTGATGGTGGACGTCCATGACGAGTATCGTCCGACAGGCTACAGCCGCACCTACCCCAACTTCATGACCCAGGAAGGCATCGCCGGGGACGAGACCGCGCCCGCCAACGCGCAGACGCTGACGATCCTCTTTGCGCGGATGTTGGCCGGCGCGGGCGACAACACGATCTGCTACTTCGACGTCCGGGTGCCCCGCAACGCCAGCCACGCCTATCAGCTCGCCAAGGCGGTGTGCTTCTACAGTCCGTGGCAGTTTCTCTACTGGTACGACCGCCCGATGGGATCTCCCGGTGCGTCACGCAACGCCGACGGGAGCTACGGCCACAATGTCATCAGCGACGTGCCGGAGCTGGAGTTCTTCGATCACGTCCCCACCGTCTGGGATGACACGAAGGTCATCCACGGCCAGATCGGCGAGGTCGCCGTCATTGCCCGACGAAACGGCGAGAACTGGTTTGTCGGCTGTATGAACGCGGGGAAGCCGAGGACGCTCGATGTGCCGCTCCGCTTCCTCGAAGCGGGCAAGCGCTACGTCGCCCACATTTACTCGGACGACCCGACGGTCCAGACGCGCACGCACGTGAAGATCGAGCGTTTCCGGGTCGCGCGAGAGACAGTGCTGAAGGCCGCCATGTCTGCGAAGGGCGGCATGGCGGTGCGGATCTTGCCGGCTGGGGAACAGGAGAGATTTCCCGAATACCGCTAGCCGTCTGCGTCTGGCTCTTCGACATCCGGTGCCGTCTTCGGCAAGACAGTGTCGTGCAGAAATGAATTGCATGCGGCATGGACCTGACGACGTATTCAGGAGGTCGTAAGCCGGCTTCCAGCCGGCGCCACCGTTAGGCACGGGCTTTAGCCCGTGTGTGTCTGCGACGCCCGCGGCTCCCCCCTCCGCCCAAGCCGGCTTCAAGCCGGCTTGGGCGGAGGGGGGAGCGGTGGGTCGGGCCGCCCGCTCTGCACGGACTGAAGCCCGTGCCTAACGGCGGAGCCGGCTGAAGCCCGGCAAAGGCCTTGTCGGCCCCGCCGAGTTCGAGACTGGTTGCTCTGAGAGCATTACGCCGCGTACGACCACGGCGAAACAGAACTGACCGACCAAACACGGTAGTGGGAACCAACATGTTGCGATTCGAGTTGGCCTTCATTATTGCGATCGCCGTGTGTTCGTCGTTATCCGCGTCGAAGATGATCTGGCTGGAAGCGGAGCGGTTCGAACGTCATGGGGGATGGGTCAACGACGCGCAATTCGTCGACCAGATGGGCTCGCCGTACCTGCTGGCCAACGGAATCGGCGAGCCGGTGGAGGATGCCGCAACCCGTGTCGCTCTGCCAATGCCAGGGCGGTACCGCCTTTGGGTCCGCGCCAGGGACTGGATACCGGAGCATCATCCCGGTCGGTTTCAGGTGCTGCTGGATGGCCAAGCCGCGAAGCTTGTCTTCGGCGCGAGCGGCGGGCCCGGCTGGCGTTGGGAGGACGGCGGGGTCCATGAGCTGTCGGGTGAGATCGAGGTGTCCCTGCGCGATCTGACCGGCTACTACGGCCGGTGCGACGTGCTCGTTCTGAGCAGTGATCTCGATTGGACCCCGCCGGCCGACGTCGAGGCGATCGCCGAGCTCCGCGAGAAGCACGGGGGCGTCAGCCGGAAGATCGAGGACCACCCCGCCCGCGACGTCGTCGTCATCGGGGGCGGGCTTGCCGGTTGCACGGCCGCGGTCGCCGCCGCACGAAACGGCGCCAGCGTTGCGTTGATCCAGAATCGCCCCGTGCTCGGCGGGAACGCCAGCCCCGAGATCCTCGTCCCGCCCGTCGGCGTCTGGCCACACATGAAGCGGGATCCCCTGGACCCGCGCGAGACGGGGCTGGTCGAAGAGTATCGCACCGAGGGCAACCAGCGCGTCCGCGAGGGGAAGCTCTACGCGAAGCGCCTGATGCGCTTCGTCCGCCAGGAGCCCGAGCTGCACCTCCACCTGAACACACACGCCGTCGACGTCGAGATGGCCGACGGCTCGAAGAAGGTGATCGCGGCGGTGCTGGCCATTGACGTGAATACGGGCCAGCGCATGCGGATTCCGGGCCGGATCTTTATCGACTGCACCGGAGACGCCGTGATCGGCGCGGCTGCCGGCGCGGAGTACCGCCACGGCAAAGAATCCAAATCGATGCACAACGAGCCTTGGGCGCCGGAGCACCCGAACAAGCGGACCATGGGAAACGGCCTGAAGTACTATCACCGCGACACGGGCAAGCCCCAGCCGTTCGAGGCCCCTCCGTGGGTCCATGCGTTCCCGGACTGCGATGACTTCGCCCCGGGTCGGCATCCGCGTTTGGTCAAGGGAGACGCCGTCGGGTACCAATGGCAGATCGAGCTCGGCGGGATGCGCGACACCATCGCCAACGCCGAGGAGATCCGCGACGACCTTCTACGCCTGATCTACGGACTGTGGGACCACACGAAGAACCACTGTCCGAAACTGAAGGCAAAGGCCGCGACGCACAAGCTGGTCTGGGTCGGGCATGTTGCGGGCAAGCGGGAGAGTCGCCGCCTGATCGGCGACTACGTCCTGACGATGAACGACATCGGCAACCAGACGCTCTTTGCCGACCGAGTGGCCTATGGCGGGTGGTGCACAGACGACCACTACTCTGAGGGGTTCTTCTACGACGGCTCGTTCGCCAGGCATCAGGATCTCAAGACGTATGCCTACACGGGCTTGCCCTATTCCATCCCGTTCCGCTGTCTGTACTCCAGGAACGTCGAGAACCTGATGATGGCCGGGCGAGACATCTCCGCTACGCATCTCGCGCTTTCGAACACTCGGGTCATGCTGACCTGTGCCGTCATCGGTCATGCCGTCGGGACCGGCGCGGCGATGTGCCTCGAGAAGGAGACGACCCCCCGCGGCGTTTACAGGGAACACATCCAGGCGCTCCAACAGCGGCTCCTGAAGGAGGGGGCCCACATCATCGGCCTGCGGGCGAACGATCCGCGCGACCTGGCTGGCAAGGCCAGTCTGACGGCCTCCAGCGAGCGAACCGTCCAGGGCGAGCGGATGGCTGCCGCCAACGTGACGAGCGGCTTCGACCGGGCGGCAGGTGGCAAGGCCAACGCCTGGGCGCCAGAGCCGGATGCGTCCGGGCCCCACTGGATCGAGCTGTCCTGGGAGGCACCCGTCACACTGAATATGGTTCACGTGGTCTTTCAGACCGCGCGGCTGGCGCCCAAGCAGTTCAAGGTTCAGGCGCGTGCGGAGTCTGCATGGCGGGCGGTTGCCGATGTTGACAGGAACCGCCATCGTCGCCACGTGCTTGGCTTGGATCGGATCACCACGGCGAAGCTTCGGCTGGTGCTGTCCGAGCCCGTTGGGGTCTGTGAGATTCGCGTCTACGACGAGCCGCAGCGTTTGGTCGATGCTGCACGTCGCGCTCACCATACGATGCGTCTGCCGGACAAGGGCCCCTGGCTGCCCTGGAGCGAAGGCGAACTCGCCAAGATGACCTACCGGGGCATCGTGCTCGACGCAGACGAGGCCGACCGGGTGGGTGATTGGGTCCACTCCACCTGGGCCGAGCCGTTCGTCGGCGATGGCTACCTTCATGACGGCAACGTCGAGAAGGGCAGGAAGGCAATCCGATTCGCCCTGCAGGTCCCTGCCCCCGGGACATACGAGATCCGCTTGGCCTACGTCCCGCACACGAACCGGGCGAGCAACACGCCCGTCACCATTCGGTTCGCGGGAGGCGAGAAGACGGTTCGGATTGACCAGCGCAGCAAGCCCCCGATCGGCGGGTTGTTCGTTTCGCTCGGAACGTACAAACTAGACCGACAGTCAACGGTGACCGTTGCCAACGACGACACCAACGGCTATGTCGTCGTTGACGCCCTACAGCTGATTGCCCGGGACGATGCCGAGAAGATTCAGGAAGACTAACCGAGGATGACAGACGCAGTGTCCGCACGTCGTGTGAAGGGATGCGTGACAGATTCGGCGGGACATCTTGGGGTGCCCCGTTCTTCGCTCCCTCTCGCGGTACGCGAGAGGGAGCGAAGGGCGGGGGACGGAATCGGGCCGCGAGAGCGAGTTCACTGTCCATTCCGTCCCCCACCCTTTCCGAGCGCCGCGTCCCGCGGCACTCGAAAAGGATGGGGCACCCGGTGATTGCTCGGGGCGATGCCGAGAGGAGTCGGGAAGACCAACCGAAGACGAGGAACCGTAGAACACAGGGAGCACGATCATGCGCAGGCGTTCGACCGTACTTGTCAGCACGTTCCTGCTTGTGGGCGGCGGAGCGGGGCTCTTTTTGGAGGCTGCAGCCCAAGGCGCTTCGCCGACCGCACCACAGGGGCCGTACAAGCCCGACTTCGAAGCGCTCAAGAAGCACAACGCGGCGCCCGACTGGTTCCGGAACGCCAAGTTCGGCATCTACTTCCACTGGGGCGTCTACTCGGTGCCGGCCTTCGGCAGCGAGTGGTACCCGCGCAACATGCACATCAAGTCCCGCGGTGAGTACAAACACCACCTGGCCCAGTACGGCGACCCGTCGAAGTTCGGGTATCACGACTTCGTGCCGATGTTTAGGGCCGAGAAGTTCGACGCGGAGGCATGGGCGCGCCTGTTCAACAAGGCCGGCGCGCGGTTCGCCGGTCCGGTCGCCGAGCACCATGATGGCTTCGCGATGTGGGCCAGCAAGCTGACCCCGTGGAACGTCAAGGACATGGGCCCGAAGCGCGACATCACCGGCGAGCTGGCCAAGGCCATCCGAAAGTGGGGCATGCGCTTCGTCGCGACGTTTCACCATGCACGCAACAACCAGCACCAAATCGTCAAAGGCGGCAAGCAGGTCTGGACGGGCCACTACCCGCGCGTGGAGGGTTGGCCGACCGTCTCGGAGGACCCGAAGCTCCGCATGCTCTACGGCAACCTGCCCCGCAAGGAGTTCCTCGAGCTGTGGAAGGGCAAGCTGATCGAGGTGATCGACACCTACCGGCCGGACATCCTGTGGTTTGACTCCTGGTTCGATGAGATCCCGTCCAGCTACCAAACAGAGTTTCTGGCGTACTACCTCAACCGCGCTCACCAATGGGGCAAGGAGGTCGTGGTCACCGTCAAGCAGCGCGACCTGCCCCACGAGATCGCGGTGGAGGACTTCGAGAAGGGCCGGGCCAACCGCCTCACCGACTTCGTCTGGCTGACGGACGACACGATCAGCCGTGGCTCATGGTGCTACACCAAACGCCTGCGGATCAAGAGCACGGACGAGGTGCTCGACACGCTCATCGACATCGTCAGCAAGAACGGCATTCTGCTGTTGAATATCTCCCCGAAGGCAGATGGCACGATCCCGGAGGACCAACGGAAGGTGCTGTTGGGCATCGGAAAATGGCTGAGCAAGTACGGCGAGGCGATCTACAACACGCGCCCCTGGCTGGTCTTCGGAGAGGGACCGACGCGTTTGAAGAAGGGGGGCCACTTCGTCAAGATGAAGGGCGGCTACACGCCGCAGGACGTACGCTTCACCCGAAGGGGCAGTACGATCTACGCGGCTGCACTCGGGTGGCCCGGTGAGGGCAAGCAGCTCGTCTTGAAGTCCTTCGCCAGGGCCAAGCTCGAGGGCGATCTGAAGATCGTCAAGGTGTCGCTGTTGGGCAGCGATCAGGCCGTCTCGTGGACATGGCACGATCAGGGCCTGGCCCTGACAATGCCCAGCCAGAAAGTGGATGACATGGCCGTCGTCTTCAAGATCGAGACGACGGGGTCTGCAGCCCTCCGCTAGTACCCTGCAGCAAAGAACCGACGCCGTGCTCCACTTCCGTCGCGCGTTTCTCACGGAAACGCCCAGCCGGCCCGTGTCAGATTCAACTGGTTGCTTCCCCTTCGTGACCGGCTAGAATGCGCGTCCCTTCCGTAGGTCACAACAGAGGAGGCGCTCAATGAGCTTGAGCTTGCGAATTCGTCTTAGCGTGATGATGTTCTGCACCTACGTGATCTGGGGGGCGTGGGTGCCCCTCCTTGGACGCTACCTGATCGACTTTTTGCACTTCAGCGGGTGGCAGTGGGGTCTGATTCTGGCGACGGGCGCAATCGCATCCGTCACGGCCATGTTCCTCAGTGCCCAGATCGCGGACCGATGGATTGCCTCCGAGCGGCTCATGTTCATCAGCCATCTGCTTGGCGGGATCCTCATGTTCGTCGTCGCGCGGCAAAACGAGTTCGTGCCGTTCTTCCTTGCGCTACTGGCCTTCTCTATTTGCTACATCCCCACGGTTTCGCTGGCGAACTCGATCAGTTTCGAGCACATGCCAGACGCCCAACGTGATTTCGGGGGGATCCGGGTCTGGGGGACGATCGGATGGATCGCTGCGGCGTGGCCGATTTTCTTCGCCCTGCGTGGCGTAGAAGGCGAGGCCCTGAAGACCGCCCTGAAGTCGACGTTCTATCTGGCAGGTGGCGCTTCGTTCTTCCTGGCCTTCTTCTGTCTGCTCCTCCCACATACGCCGCCGAAGAAGGAGGCTACACAGGCGTTTGCCCCGTTCAAGGCGCTCTCGCTGCTGAAGATGCCGGCCTTTCTGGTCCTGATCATTCTGACGCTGAGCGATTCGGGGGTGCACCAGTGCTACTTCGCGTGGACCAGCCCGTTTCTGGCCACGCTGGAAGTCCCCGACGAGTGGATCATGCCGGCGATGAGCGTCGCGCAGGTCGCCGAGATCTTCACCATGGCCGCGATGGGGTGGTTCCTCAGCCGACTCGGCTGGCGGAAGATGCTGTCACTCGGCGTCTTCGCGCACGTGATCCGCTTCGCCATCTACTCGTACAGCGCGGGCCATCCGGACCTGGCGTGGCTCGTCATCGCCAGCAACGCCGTTCATGGTGCGGCGTATACCTTCTTCCTGGCCGTCGTATACGTCTTCGCCGAGGAGTTCTCGCCGAAGGACGTGCGGGCCAGTGCGCAGATGTTGGTCAACCTCGTGATCCTCGGGCTCGGGTCGTTCCTGTCCAGCCTGCTGTGGGGGCACCTGGGCGACGTCTACAGGGACCCCAGAACGGAGGTGATCGATTACGGCGGGCTGTTCATGGTGCCCACGATCTGGGCGCTGATCACCGCCGTGGTGTTGCTGCTGACCTTCTGGCCTCCCGAGAAGCCTGCCGACAGCGACGAGGACGGCTCGGATTCCGGTCTCGGCGAGGGCGAAGCCCAGGTCGAAGAACGGCTCCGGGACCTCGGTTACATCGAGTAGCCTGGGCCAGAGGTCGACCCCGCCTCGTCGACGTGTCTGCCGTTGGGAGCAGAGCCTGAAAGGAAAGGCAAATGGGCTTGGCTCATGACGCCGGCTGGACCGTGCCGATCGATCGGCCGTTCTATCCGCCGCTGCCGTGCCATTACCGCAACGTCGAGTCCCACTTCGTCTTCTTCAGGACCGACCCGCGTGCGGTTGGGCAGCTGCTTCCCGAACCCCTGAAGGCGTCCGAGGATGGGGATTGCGTCGTCTGCGGCATGGATGTTCCGTTCTCCAGCAACTATGGATGCTTCCAGGAAGCGTTCATCTTGGAGAAGTGCGCCTTCCGCGATCAGACAGGCTGGTTCTGCTCGCACGTCTTCCACAACGGGCCGGCGGGCATTGCCGCGGGGCGTGAGATCTATGGCACCCCCAAGTTCTGGTCTGACCTAGAGGCGAAGCGCTCGGGCAGCGTGATGGCGACGACGGCGAGGATGGGTGACGCACCTGCCCTCACCATCGAGTCGACGACGGATGAATCATGTGGGCTCGAGGATATGCCCGTGCTGACGCCATCTTGGCGCCTCAAACTCATTCCTCGCGCTGACGGGCCGGGCCTGGCGATCAAGCAGTTGATCGACGGGGCCGCGGCCGCGAAGGATACCCAGGTACACGCGATGAGGAAGGGAACAGGCACGGTTCAGTTCCATGCTGGGCCTCTCTGCGACCTGACAGGGCTTCGACCGCTGCAGTATCACGACGCCTTCTACATTGAATCGAGCTACACCGAGACCTTTGCCCGAATCGAGTATGACTACCTGACACCCTCGTAGCGAGGCTGGGCCAATCTCGTCCACTTTCCCTTCGGCGTGTCATCAGTGACAAGAAGGGACGGAGCCATATCACGGAAGGAGCTGACAGATGTGGGGAGTCCTCCGAAGACTGGTCCTGATCCTGCCGATGGCGTGCATGTTCGGACCTTCTGGGGTGGCTGCTGATCAGACGCCCCGGTCACATCCGACGCCGCCGCTGATCTCGAAGCTGTCGGCGCCTCGCGAGGTCTTCAACGAAGGCGCAACCTTCGTCGTGAAGGTCCGTCCTGCAACCGAAGGCAGCGTCCATTTCGCCATCAAGACCTACGCAGGCAAGACGGTCTGGACGCGAACAGCCGATCTGGTGAACGCAACGGCGACGGTAGTCCTGAAAGGCGACGAAGCCTCCAAGCTGGCCAAGGGCAGCCGCGTCCTTGTCGCGACGGTCAATGACAAGGCGGACAAGAGCGCCTACCTTGGGATTCGTCTCCGTGGGCGTGTCTTTCGGAACGTCCGCCAACCGCCGAGCGATCTCCGCGCCGGCGACGAGATCATCATCACCGATCTTTCGCGCGTCGAGCCGGCCGAGGCGATCTCCGACCGAAGCGAGAAGGGCACGTGGTGGCGCCGACGGTACGCCGTGCCTGGTGGAACCGAAGGGCGTTCACTTCTGTGCGTCGAGGAGCAAGACCTGGAAACCCCGAAGCGCTGCCTGGCGCCCCAGCTCAGACTGCCGCTCGATCTGAAGGGCTGGTATGAGATCTGGGTCCAGACCTATCGTCATCGCGAGAACGGCGGGGTGGACGTGCGTCTGTCGGGCGAGAAGTACTTCCTGCACATCGATCCGCTTCAGGTGTGCACCATCAAGGAGCTGCCGGAGCCGCGGTACGGCGTCCTGGTCGACGTTTTGTATCGATCCGCCGATCTGACCGGACAGCACCTGGTCTTTCAGCAGCCGTTCGGTACCTATGAAAGTGCGAGCAAGCTGTGCAACGCGTCGCTGGCCGGCGTGCGACTCATCAAGCTGTCCGACGAGCAGGTGGGACGTATCAAGGCGGCGCGCGTGCGGACGGACACGCGCACTATCGGCTTCGACAACGACGGGTTCAGCTACTTCCATCGATGGGCCGAACACGATCCGGCCTGTATCGCTCGACTGCTCGAGCCGCTCCGGAACGCGAGCGTGTCCTTCTTGAATTACTCGCTGGGGGGGCTGGGCGGGCTCTACATTCCGACGCCTTACACCGGGCTGTATCAGATGCGGGGCCATACGCGGCACGGCGACTACCGCGCCAACGCCTTCTTCCGCTGGAGTTTCGACAAGAAGGTCAACATCGTCGACGTCCTGGCCGATCGGGCGCACGAGCTTGGGCTGAAGCTCTTCGTGTCGCTCATGATGGAACGCTGCTACTCGCCCGACCAGACCGTGCGTCGGCATCCGGAGTGGCGCATCAAGCGGGGCAGGGGTGTGTGGGACTACGCGTTGGCGGAGGTCCAGGACTACCAGATCGAGAAGTTCGCCTGGATCATGACCCATCACGAGATCGACGGCCTCATCGCCGACTACACCCGCTACGGCCACTACTTCAACGAGGACGAGCCCCGGAAGTTCGAGCACATGAACGCGTTCCTCCGGAAGCTGCGCGTTGCCACCGACAAGGTCAACGCCGCCAAGAAGCGGAAAGTCCTGCTTTGCGGCAGCTTCGGCGATCGGAGCCATCACCTGACCCACTGGGGGACCGGCAGGCTCGACGATCAGGGCCTGGACGTCAAGACGTGGCTCGAGGAGGGCATCTTCGACCTGCTCTTGCCCGAGGGGCCGACCGCGATGACGTTCGTCGAGATGGGCCGCCACAGCCGCACGAAGGTCTGGCCGCGCAAGGTCTGCTTCGTCGATCTGCCCGAGCACAAGTACCGCCGCGGGAAATGGGATCCCAAGGCGATCGAGAGGCAGGTCAAGTGGGCGTACGACCATGGGGCGCCGGGCGTCTTCTTCTTCAACCACGACACATGGACGACGTTGGGAAGGTTGGGATTCAAGAAGGAGCTGGCGCTGCGGACTCGGACCGATGAGGTCTATGGCCTTCGCGAGGGGCCGGTCGTCGCGTTCAAGACGTGGTATCCGAACCTGAAGGAGAGGGAAGCCCAACGGGCGGCCTTGAGGCCCGTTACGATTCCCATCGACGCCGGAAAAACTGTCAATGGGGAGCTGGTCATTCCGATTCCAAACACGTTCAAGGAGACAGTGACGGCCACGGTCAAGCTGTCCGCGTCGGCCAAGAAGCCGACACGCGCCTGGGAGGTCACGCCGCTGACCCGCTCCGCGGTCATCGAGCCGCGGAAACGTGGCGCCGTGTCGTTTCATATGGAGGGACGTGCTCGCGGGCAGGAATTCGTGCCATCCGCCGAGATTGGATTCTCCTCGAAGGGGCAGACCGTCTTTCGGCATCGACTCCCTATCCGTGCCGTATCGCATGCCGTCTGCAAGAAGGTGACAACGCCGCCGACCGTGGACGGACGGTTGAACGATTCGGTGTGGGCGGGCGCATTCGGCGATAACGCGCAGGCTTTCTTCCGGGTCGGCGAGTCGAGCGATAGGGCGGGCCGAGTCGTCATGGCCACCGCCTACGACGCCAAACACTTCTACATTGCGTGCAGCGTCTCCGGGATCGACGTGTCCAAGATTCCGCGAAATCCGCTGAAACGGGACGCCCGCAAGATCAGCGGGACCGATCACGTCGGCATTCTCATCGATGCACAGGGCGCCGAGCAGCAATACCTGGAGTTCCTCGTCACACCGGCGGGTGCTCAGGCGGACACCCGGTGGTACTACTATCCGTTCGCGGGCCATTTTGCGCGCAAGACGGACTGGAACGCCGACTGGGCGGCCAAGGTTTCGCGGGGCGACGACAGCTACGCCGTCGAGGCCGCAATTCCGCTCTCCGTCCTTGGCGGAAAGGCCAAATCAGGCGACAGATGGCGGATCAACGTGTTCTCGACCTCCGTCGCTGGGTTGGACAAGCCAGTGACCTGGTCGTGGGCGACGCCGGAGACCTCATACCACAAGGCACAGTCGCTGGGGACCATCGTCTTCGAGTGACGGCGGGTGCGATTCTATGACAGGCGCTTCACATAGACGTAGTAGGCCCCGCGAGAGACCCCGTGCTCGTCGGTCAGCCACGTCTGCAGGCGGGTGCTGCCGGCCTCGAGCCGGACCTCGAACGTGACAGCCGCTGCGTCGGCGGGGACGGGCTGTGTCAGGTCCAGGTCGGCGACCTTGAGCCGTGCCGTGGTGACCGCGAGGCGCCTCCCGCCGGGGACGGCAGCGGAGATGAGCTTGTCCAGCTCCCTCGGCCACCGGCGCAGCGCGATCGCGTACTTGCCGGCCCGCGCGACGCGGACGGCCCAGAAGCCGTTCACCGCAAGGCCGTCGAGCACGGCCTTGCGATTCGACGGCGCTTTGGGCCCGTGCCAGTCGTGGCACGTCAGCTGCGAGGGGTTCTCCTGGTCTGCGCCCAAGACGATCTCGGCGTAGGCGTCGAAACGCTTCGAGACGTCCGCCCACCAGGCGTCGTAGGCGGCGCGGAACTCGTTGACGACGTCGGGATGGTCGGCGGCGACGTCGCGCTTCTGGCTTGGGTCGGCGTTCATGTCGTACAGCGCCTTGCCGTCGATCAGGCGCCAGCGATCCGTCATGACCGCGCATCGTCGCCACTTGATCGGGTGCTCGACCCGCTGGGAGTCAACGAATAGCGTGCGGTCGGGCCAGGTGTCTGACCGCCCCTTGAGCAGGGGGACGAGGCTCGTGCCGTCGAACGTCACGCCGTCTGGGCGCTTGAGTCTGCACAGATCGATCAGCGTCGGCAGCAGGTCGATGTGGGCGGTAAGACGGTTGACGTCGCGGCCGCCCGCGATCCGGCCGCCGGGCCAGCGGATGAAGCAGGGGACGCGGTGGCCGCCGTCGTACTGGCTGCCCTTCCTGCCTCGCATCCCCGCGCTGAGGCCTCCGGCGGACGTGCCGTTGTCGGTCATGAAGATCAACACGGTGTTCTCGGCCAACCCCAACGCCTCGAGCCGGCGCACCAGCCGGCCCACGTTCTCATCGATGTTGGCGATCATGCCGTAGAAGCTGGCCCGCGGGTCCTTCACCCCTTTGTCACGATACGGCTTGCTGTACTTGTCGGCGACGTTGTAGGGGCTGTGCGGTGCGTTGGTGGGCAGGTAGCAGAAGAACGGCCGGTCCTTGTTGGCTTCGATGAAGCCGATCGCAGCGTCGAAGAACACGTCGGTGCAGTAGCCGACGGCCTTCTCGGGGCGGCCGTTGCGGAGGTACGTGTCGTCGAAGTAGTCGTTGCCCCAGTGGTCGGGTGTCTGCCCGACACCGCCGCCACGATGGACGAGGGTCTCGGCGAACCCGCGGTCCTGCGGGCGAAACGGGTGGTTGTCACCCAGATGCCATTTGCCGAAGATGCCCGTGCGGTAGCCGGCGGCCGCAAAGACGTCGGCCATCGTTACCTCGTCTTCGCGCAGGATTGACCGCCCCATGACCGTGTGCCACACGCCGGTCCGGTTGCAGTATCGCCCGGTCATCAGCGATGCCCGCGTCGGGCTGCACGTGGGGCAGACGTGGAAGTTGGTCAGCCGCACGCTCTCGGCGTGCAGGGCATCCAGGTTGGGCGTCTGGACGACGGGATTGCCGTGGCAGCCCAGATCGCCGTAGCCCTGGTCGTCCGTGTTGACGAGGACGACGTTCGGGCGTCGTTTGGATTCGGTATCCGCTGCGCGTACATCCCGCAAGGCCAGCGCAACCGTGCCGAGGCCAGCCGTTTGCAGGAAGCCTCGCCGGTCGAGGTTGCCGTCCATCCCGTTAACTCCTGTGCGGTGCCATTTGCGTTCCCCATCATTGAGCACGCGTTTGGCGGGGCTGCGTGCAGCCCCGCCCCCGCCGCACGCGGCGGGGCTAACCGAAGCACGCTAGACACGTACATCGCTGAAGCGATGAGGCACCCGCGCGATGATCACAGCATTTCAACGTCCGCCTCGAATTCGGGCGGGGGGACCTCCATCGCATCGGGGCTGGGCGGCTTGATCTGCCGGCCCCAGCGGGCCAACGCCGCGAAGTCCCTGTTCCCCTCGGCCGTCTGTTCGTGGACCCGTTCCGGGTCCCAGTCCGCAAATAGCTTGCCCAGCAACTGCTCGCGGATCTCTACGTGTTTTGGGTCCTGGCCCAGGTCGTGGCATTCGTCGGGGTCAGCGTCCAGGTCGAACAGCGCCGGCGACAGCCTCTCGGGATCGTCGTAGTACCACAGCTTCCATTTGCCGCTTCGGATCATCCGCGAGGGCAGGTTCCCGCCGCGATGGTCGCACAACTCACTGAACGTCTCATTCGCCCAGTCTTTGGGGTGACGTCCCTGCAGCGTGGGCCACAGCGATCGCCCGTTGGCGTGGGGGATCTTGCCTGCGCCCGCGACCTCTGCGAAGGTCGGCCCCAAATCCATCAGGTTGCAGACGCCTCTGGACACCGAACCGGATGCGGTCACGCCGGGGAGTCGGGCGATCAGCGGTACGCCGGCACTGCCCTCGTAGTAGTTGCTCTTCCACCAACACCCATGCTCGCCCGCCAGCTCGCCGTGATCGGTGCAGTAGACGACGAGGGTATTGTCCGACAGGCCGGTCTTCTCGAGGCAGGTCAGGATCTGGCCGATCAGGGCGTCAACGTGCTCGCACAGTCCGTAGTAGGCGGCCCGTGCGACCCGGATCTGCTTGTCTGTCAGCGGACGGTCAATCTTGCGCAGTCGGCGGAACCGTTCGATCGTCGGCGGCAGATCCTTGGCGGCGACGGGCATGTCCACCTTCTCGTAGTAGTAGTCGAACAGCGGCTTGGGAGCGATGAACGGGCAGTGAGGCAGCACGAAACCGACGACGGCCGCGAACGGTCGGTCCGTCGACCCGGCGTGTTCGCGGAGGTAGCCGCACGCCTTGGCGGTGATCCGTTCGTCCATGTTCTGGTACGTGGTCCGGCCCCGACCGGCTCTGGTGACGTCCGGTCGGGTCTGTCCCGAGCCACCGTGATAATAGGGCGTTCGCGTCGGCTTCTTGCTCCGATACGGCGCGCCGGGGTGTTTCGCGCCGTATTCGCCGATCGGCCGGTTCTCGAAGCCGTGACGTTGGTCCGCGCCGCAGAAGTGCATCCGACCGATCAGGCTGGTCTCGTACCCCGCCGTCCCGAGAACGTGCGCCCAGGTCTGAGTGCCGGAGTTCAAGATCGCGTTGTTGTTCCAGACGCGGTTGTGACTCGGCATGCGGCCGGTCATGAAGCTCGTGCGGCTGGGCACGCAGAGGGGCGCGGGGCAGTACGCGTCCGTGAAGCGCATGCCCTCGGTGGCCAGGCGATCGAGGTGGGGCGTGCGGACGAGCTTGTTGCCGTAGCAGCCCAGGAAGTGCTTGCTGTGCTGGTCCGTCATGATGACCAGGATGTTCGGTCTGCGCTTCTTGGTATCCATGTGATCCTTGTCCTGCTTGGGCGCGGCATGACCCGACGACGGCGCAGCTGCAACAACGCCGGCCGCGCCGGCCATGCCCGCCTTCACGAATTCACGCCGTGTCGTCTTCATTGTTGTCTCCGGTCTGACAGGTCTTTGCTACGTGCGCTTGCGTTTCTTCTTGGGCGGCCGCACCGGCCAGTTCGGCGAATCCGTGCGGGCGGTCTTCAGGTATGCCTCGATTCTGGCCACGACGTCCGGATGCTTTGCGGCCAGGTCGTGTCGTTCACCCGGATCGCTCGCCAGGTCGTAGAGCGCCAGCGGCCCGCGCCATTTGAGGCGGATGGCCTTCCAGTCCCGCCAGCGAACGGCCTGCTGCGCGCCGCGCTCGTAGAACTCCCAGTAGAGGAACCGATCGCGCAGATCCTGGGGCTTGCCCAGCAGCGTCGGTCGCACACTGACACCGTCGATGCTCGGGGGCGCCTTGGCGCCCGCGAGATCGGCCGCGCTCGGCAGGACGTCGGCGAAGGTCCAGGCCGTATCGCTGACCGCACCCGCACGGATCCGTCCAGGCCACCGGACGATCATGGGCGTGCGGATGCCACCTTCGTACAGGTCACGCTTGTGGCCCCGCAGCGCCCCGGAGCTGTCGAAGACGCTCTCCCACCGACTGGCCGCCCCGTTGTCCGAACAGAAGAACACGATCGTCCGCTCGTCGACGCCCAGCCGCTTCAGCATCGCCATGAGCCGGCCGACGTCGCGGTCCATCCGTGTGATCATGGCCGCGTGCACCTTGGCGTTTTGCTTCCACGGCTTGTCGCCGTACGGATCGACGCTGGGGATCTGGTACTTGGCATGCGGGATGCACCACGGCAGGTACAGGAAGAACGGCTGCTTGGCATGCCGTTCGACGAAGTCCAGCGCGAAGTCGGTGATCATGTCATGGGAGTACTGTCCCTTCTTGTCGTCGCGGTTTCCCTCCAGGATGACCTTCTCTTCGTTTCGCCACAGGTAAGGCGGGTAGTAGCTGTGGGCATTTCGCTGGTTGAGGTAGCCGAACCATTCGTCGAATCCCTGCCGATTGGGCACGCCCGTGGTGTCCGGCTCGCCCAGGCCCCACTTGCCAGTGATGCCGGTCGCATAGCCGGCCCGCTTGAGGACTTCGGCGACGGTGACGTCCTCCGGCAGCAGGGGCACGCGACGCTGTGGCCCGACGCCGCCGACGATGCCAGCGTTCCCCCGGACGCGCGTGTGACCGGTGTGCTGGCCCGTCATCAGGACGCTCCGCGACGGTGCGCACACGGTCGAACCGGCGTAGCACCGGGTGAAGCGCAGGCCCTCTGCGGCCAGGCGGTCGATGTGGGGCGTCTGGATGTGCTTCTGGCCGTAGCAGCCCAGATCGCCATAGCCGAGATCGTCGGCCATCATGAAGATGATGTTGGGTCGGTCCTTCCCCCGTTGCGGCCTTGCCTGGCCGGCCGCACAACGTTCCACGCCGGTGCCTGCGATCGCGCCCAACCCGGTCTGTCCGCATCGTCGGAGGAACTGCCGTCTGTTCATGATATCCGCTCCTCTCGTCCGCCGACATCGTCCGCACGTCCTGCCGGTACCGACGATTTTCCGCTGCCACGTCGGTCTGCACAAGCCGGACGCGACACACCGGGTGCGTGACACATCCGACGGGCTGTCAGAAGGGTGGGGGACGGAATCGCGCTGCGTAGGGCGCTTCACCGTCCATTCCGTCCCCCACCCTTCTCGAGCGCCCGCGCCCCGCGGCCACTCGAGAAGGATGGGGCACCCCCCGCCGAGACTGTCACGCATCCCGACCCACCGCTAAGGCGGCCACACGCGGAGGTAGTGCGTCGCCCGGCGGCCGGAGGCCAGCTCGCAGGCCTCGATTTGCCAAGTCCCTCGGCTGTCGTTCGTCGCCAGGTGTATGGGAATGTGCAGGATGCCGTCCGCGGCGCCATAGTAGCCCGTGAACTCAGCCGTCCGGCCTTCGGGATCGCGGATGCTGACCTCCACGGGGACGACCGCGTCGATGCGCATTCCCTGCGCATCAACCACCTCGATGCGGCAGTGCACGTTGCTGCCCGTGGACACTTCTTCCGGGGCGGTGATGCGGACCGCATCGATCGGGCGCTCCGTGACCATGAGCAGCATGCCGTCGCAGGGACCCAGCGCGACGTTCGCGTTCAGCCCGCCGTCCTTGACATCCGCCGCCAACGGCCGACGCGCCACCAGGTCGTAGACGAATCCCGTCTTCCGACCGACGCGCAGCACGGCATCTGCGGGCAGGCCGTTCTCCATGACCCGACCATGCTGCCCCACGTATTGCCCGAACTCGCGCCGGTCGTTGACGAGAAAGACGTAGTCCGTGTCCTTGTATCGTCGTCGATAAGGGATGACGTCGGGCTCGGTCGTGTCGACGTATCGCGTGTAGCGCGGGTCGAGGGCCTTGCGGAGCGTCGCGGCGCGTGCGAGGAGCGCTACCTTGTCCGCATCGGCCTTGCCCGTTCGTTTGTAGGATTCCAGCCGAATGTCGGGCTTGACCGCGGGGGCCAGCCGCTCGTCGCCCACGATCAGGCCGCCCTTCTTCTGAAACGCCTGGATCCGATCGGCCATCGTTTGCGTGATCACGTCGCAGTCGCACATGACCAGCACGCGGAAGTCGTCCAGGCCGCGGCCCATGACGGTCTCGTCGTAGATGATCTCGGGCTGGAGGTGGGCGTACAGCGTGACCAGGTACGCATCGCCACCCCAACTTCCGCCCCAGCCGTAGGTGCCCCGTCGGGCGAACATCTGCGACGCGAAGCTCTCCAGGAACGCCACGTCGCTCTGGATCCCCGACACGCGCACCAGCGTCGGGCCGAGGGGTTCGACGACGTCGTGGATCAGCCGGGCCAGCTCGTGCTGCGTCTGGGTGTTCGTCAGGCGGTAGCTTCTCTGCGGCGAGCAAGGCACGAGCGACTGCCACCCGTGGTACATGATGCCGCCGATCGGTCGGGCGATCTTGGTCCAGAACGCCTCACGCAGGTGCATCGGCGCGATCGTGATGAACGGCGCGTCCGGCTGCTCCCGTTCCCACCGCGCACGTGGCGGGCAGGTCGCCGCGTCGGCGCCGGGTTTGGGCATCGGGGCGGTCTGTCGGCGATACCAGATGATCTGCGTCATCTTCATGACCGCCTTCGGCGGGGACGCGCCGGCCGCCATGGCGAACAGCTCATCCGTCGCGATCGCGATCCGGATCGGGTCCGGATAGGAGTACGTCCACTGCGACAGCACATTGACCGCGCCCCCGCTGCCGTAGGTGCTCGCCAGTCGGACCGCCGGGTCGTGAAACGTCCACAGGTCGCCGCGACCCGTGGACTTCAGGCCCTTGCACACGGCCGAGTTGAGCGCGCACCAGCCATCGCCCTGTTTCCAGAACCACTGGCAGTACCGGTAGATCGGGTGGTCGTCGGGAATGACTCGGGACGATGGGAACCCTTTTAGCTTCTCCCACTGCACACCGTGCTTCGTCGACACCTCTTGGGGGATGTCGAGGCCCGCGCGTTTGCGGTAGGCGGCCCGGTCGTGCTCGTGGAAACAGACCTGCGCGCTGTCGCGGACCTCCGTGTGGACCAGGGCAGCCTCAAACGCTGGATGGTCGGCATAAGCCTGCGCCACCGACGCGCCGACGTTTTCGCAAAACGTCACCATCTCTGGGAACAGCCCGCAGATGTCCTCTCTTTCGTACGGCTTGCCGTTTCGGTCGATGCGACGGAACTTCTTGATCGAACGCAGGTACCGCCCCGGCGACAGACTCGCGACGATGGTGAGGTCGTTCGCCAGCGCCTCGTCGAGCATCTCTCTGGTGGCGGCGACCGTCTCGGGCTTATCCGGGGCGGTGGGCTTGCCTTCTTTCCAGATCTTCCCGTAGTCCGCGCCCAGGCCTAGCACGTGCGTGAAGCCGATCTGCTTGAGGCGCCCGATCTCCTTGACCACGCCCTGCGGGCTGTAGACGCCCCACATCAGCACCAGGAGACGGTGGGGGGGTCGGCGGGGCACGATTCGCACGGGAAACGACGCCGTGCTCTTGCACGGCTCGGCGCCCGGCAGCGTCAGATCGGCCTGCAACCTGTACGCGTCGGGTCGGAGGCTGGTGTCGAGTGCGTAGGCGATGGTGTGGGACTGGCCCGGCGCGAGACTCGGGAGCTTGACCCGGCTGGGGCCGATCCCCTCGAGCGAGATCTCAGCCGTTGCGTCCGCAAGCGGGCGGCGCTGATGGTTCGTCACGACCAGCTGCAGGGCGGCCTGCTTCTCCATTCGCACAAACGTGTGCCGCTCGGACCCCAGCGCCACCGCCGCCCGGCGGAACTCCAGCACACCGTTGGCGATGCGGACCTGGTCGATCAGGCCCGGAAATCCGTGGTAGTAGCTACCGATCCGGTCGCCGATGGAGAGATGATTCTTGCCGGGGCTGACGCCTTTGCGATCCGCGTGTTGCGCGCGTCCACTGGGAACGCCGTTGACATAGAAGGCCCCCGCGCCCGCACCGTTGTACGTAAAGGCGATGTGATACCAGACGCCGGCGTCGACCTTGAATCGCTCGGAGTGGTAGCTGACCGAGTCGGCGCCGAAGCCCAGGCACATCCGAAAGCCGCGCTTGCCGGACTTGTCCGCCCTGGTCAGGGCGAGTTGGTAGTCGTCGTGCGCGACGTACTTCTTGTCCAGCAGGATTGCTTCGGGGTAGTCGGTCAGCTCGGGTTTGGGCTTGATCCACATCTCGACGGTGAAGGCACCCTTCGGCGTCAGGTCGGGATGGTCGCTGGCGACGGCAGCGTGTCGCACGTCCTCGACCGGATGTCCGCAGAACGATTCCAGGCACGGTCCGGACCGGCCCTCCGGATGAATCTTCGCCCCGTGCAGCTTCAGGGCGTGGCCGTGCCCCGAGGCGTCTTCGGTCTCCTTGCCGGCGTCGAACTGCCACAGGGCGATGACGTGCTTCCCGGCTGCGTCGTCGCCCGCATAGGAAGAGTCCCACGGCTGGCGAAGCTGGACCGCGGCCTCACCTGCGCCGGCGACCGCGCTACAAGCCAGCAGCAACGCGACGGTACGAGGTCCTGGGTTCATGACATCGGCCTCCCCACGGGTTCGAGAAGAACAGGCGGGTGTCTGAGGCAACCTGCCCAGTCTCGCCGTCTTCCGACCGATCGCAACGTAGAGGCAATCACATCGCGGTTCAAGAGATCATCCGGCGAACCGCCACTTGCAGGGACGCGGCGATGGGTGCATTCTGGGCGACACGTTCGAGAACCGATGTCAGGAGACAGGAGTGATGACGCCAACCACACGACGAACCATCCTGATCTCGCTGCTGATGGCACCGGGGCTCGCGGCCGGTGAGAAACCGGGCCGTCCGACCTCGCCGCGGATTATCTTCAACTGCGACGGTGACAGCACGACGCTGTCGCACTTCAAACCGCCCATCACGCCCGAGCAGCTCTGCCGGACCCTCGACGAACTGAAGGGCACGCAGGTCGACGTGTTTGTCCAGTGCATGAACCGCGGGGACGACACGTTCTCCCATCGAACGAAGGTTGGCGAGATCTACGGCCGGAACGTGACCGAATGGAATGAGGGAGCGATCCGAAAAGGGATGAAGCGCATCGCCGAGAACACCTGGGCGCTGCTCGACGCGGGACACGATCCCTTCGAGATCCTCGCCAAGCGCGCCCGCGAGCTGGGCATGCAGTTCTGGGTGAGCATGCGGATGAACGACATTCACGAAGACGATAGCACCCGCTTCTACCCGCTGCGGAGCACGTTCAAGATGAAGCATCCAGAGCTGTTGATCGGCTCGCCCTATCCCGATCCTGCCCGGGGCTACCCGGCCGACAACTTCACGTGGGCGTTCGACTTCGCCAGAAGGGAAGTCCACAACCACAAGCTGGCCCTGATCGCGGAGGTTTGCACGAACTACGACGTCGACGGGTTCGAGCTCGATTTCCAGCGCGGGCCCTGGTACTTCAAGAAGGGCCAGGAGCTCCGCGGTATGCCCATGATGACCGAGTTCGTCCGGCGGGTCCGACGAGAAGTGAACGAGATCGGCAAGCGCAAGGGCCGGGCGCTCACGCTCGCGGTCCGCGTGCCGGTGACCTTCGACGCGTGTGCGGACAAGGGTCTGGACGTTCGAACCTGGATCCGGGAAGGGCTGGCCGACGTCATCACGCCGATGGACGCCGGCTATCTCGACATGCACGCCGACGTCCGCGGCTTCGTCGACCTGGCGAAAGGGACGCGGTGTGCCATCGCGGGCGGCCTGGAGCACAGCACGCTCGGCTACGGGCACGCGGACATCGCCATACTCCGCGCCGGCGCCATGGGATTCTGGGACCAGGGGGCTTCCAGCATCTACCTGTTCAACTACGACTGCCATCGGCGCAAGGGCCGGCACGCAGCCTACACCCCGCAGGAGATTGAGGCCCTCAGGCAGATCGGAAGCCCCGAGATCATCGCTCGCAGGGACAAGCGGTACGTCGTCGCCGTGGACATGTCGCATCGGACGCCGGAAGACGGCGGCACCAGGCAGTTGCCCGTTGTCCTATCCAGACCGGGAGAACAGCGGGCGTTTGCGTTTTGGATCGGCGACGACCTCGCCGCAGCCCGGCGCGATGGCGTCCTCGCCAAGATCGTCGTTGCCATCACGACCAGGGGCGCGAAGCCATCGCAGCAGGCACTCCGCGTTTGCCTCAATGGCCATCTTCTCGGCGGCAAGGGACACACGTACCAGGAGGGCGCCATTGTCTACGTCGATCCCTCATCGATTCGGCGCGGGAGAAACGACCTGACGATTGAACATCCCGAAGGCGCTGACAAGACGGCAAAGGGCATCCGCATCGAGCGGATCGCCATTGACGTGTCGTATCGGAACGCCAAGTAAGCCGTCACCTCTCTCTCGATACGGGCCAGGTGGCGCGATACTCGTCTTTGTATGGGCCGATCTTTTCGAAGGGGATCTTCTTGAAACCGGGGATCTTCCGGTAGACGATCGAGTCGTCCTTCAACCGGAAGTCCATTTCGGCCGAATTGACGAATCCAGGATCTTCGTCCGTGACGAAATTCCCTTCTATTTTTACGTATTTCCTATCAATGTTGTTCTTGGATGTCTCCCGGCAGTGCTCTTCGGGGTCGCGCCAACTACTCTTGTAAGACACGTTATTTGCGAGCACATTACCAAGAGGTGCTTGCGGGACCTCGTCCAGGATCCGCGCGAGCTCGGGGTACCGCTCGCTCCACGGTGGTTTGTCGTACCTGACCTGTTTAAGGTCCTTGTACATCGGACCGCCCGGTCGGAAATGGTCCCATCTCAGACCTCGGTTGTCGAGGTGAACGGGCGTATCGCACTCGACAAAGATGTTGTTGGCGATGACGTTGTCCCGACCGCCGCCGATGAACGTCGGCTTGAGCATGTCGAAAAAGACGTTGCCGAAGATCTCGGTCGAGCTGGCGCAGTCATCGAGATAGACCCCGACCGTGCCGAGCCCCGGCCCGTGGGGGATATGGTGGATGAAGTTGTATCGCACGACGTTGCCGCGGAACGTCCAGTTGCGGCCCGTGTAGAGCACGCCCGCGTCGGCGGACGCCAGGACAACGTGGTGGATCTCATTGAACTCGATGACGTGATCGTTGCCGTCGTAGCCGATCGCCTGGTGGGGCGCGTCGTGGATGAGGTTGTGCGCGATTCGGTGACCGACGCCGTACATCCGGACGGCCGGCTGGTAGACTTTCTTGCGCTGGGCGTAGTGATGGATGTGGTTGTTCAGGACGCAGTTCTTGGAAGGCTCGAGCGTCGAGCGGTTGCCGCCGGTCAAACGGATCACCGTCGACCCCACGTCGTGGATGTCGCACCCGACGACGGCGTTCTCTATCCCGTGGTCCATGACGATGGCATCGGAGCCGATGTCACGAACGATGCACCCGGCCAGACGGTTGTGCGTCCCGCCTCCCAGCACGATGCCGACGCCACGCGTCACCTCCAGCGTCAGACCGCGGACCGTAACGTGGGAGGTGTGGTCCAGGACCAACAGCGGCTTGGCTAGCGTCGAGCAGAACACCGGCTCGTCGGGGAACCCCTCGGGCGGCAGGAGATACAGGACGCCCGTCTTTCGGTCGAGGTACCATTCCCCCGGTTGATCGATCTCCTCCAGCAGGTTGAGGGCGTAGTACCACTGCTTCCTGCGGATGCCGCCGCCGGGGACCTGGACGAGCGTGATTTCTTTCCTTTCTGTGTCAATCCGTTCGATCTTGACGTGCTCATCCACCCAGCCGTACCACCAGAAGCCGTGCAGCTCGATCTGGTCCGCGTTGATCCAGCGCTTCGGTCGGTCGCCCTCGTACTGGAACGTCTTGCCTTGCTTGTTGCCGTCCACCAGGCGGCGGGAGCCATCCTTGCCGACTTCGACGATCTGGCCGATATGCGTCCACCCCTTGTTGGGCCAGCGGGACAGTTGCAGGCGCTTCCCTTTGCAGAAGAGCTCCAGCATCGGTCCGGATATCGACATCTGGCCGAAGTCCGTGATCCCGTGCGCTTTCAGATCCACCTGAAGCACCTTGCCGCGTGCGGCTTCGTCAAGACGCTGCAGGACGGCGGGATCCTTGACGGGCTTGCACCACGCCGGCTCGAGCTGTCGTCCGCCGATCAGACGCACCGTCTCGTTCTCATAGGCGCGGTACACAATCGGTGCCGATGGCGTCCCCGAATCCTCCTTCTTGAGTTCAAACGTTCCCGTACGGTAGTAGATGCCGCCCCGGATCCACACCGTAACCGGGCCCTTGAGAGGCCCCGCCTCCTTGAGCTTCCGGATGGCATCGCGCGCGGCCTCTGGCATTGCGAATGGCTTGTCCTTCGTGCCCGGATGGTCGTCCTTCCCGTCGGCGGCGACGTAGAACGCCGTGTTGACGTCTGCGACGGCCGAGACGCCAAGCAGTGCTGCCCAGACGCCCGCAGCGAGTCGCGATACCCGTATCGTGGACTTCATCATGTCTCCCGCCTTCTCGTTCATTGGGGCCGATCTTTCGGAACCGGCCAGGTTGCGCGGTATTCGTCCTCGTACAATCCGATCTTCTCGAAGGGGATCTTCTTGAACCCCGGAACCATGCTGTAGACGATCGAATCGTCCCTCAGTTCGAAGTCCATACTCGCTGCGTCAACGAAGCCCGGATCCTCGTCCGTGACGAAGTTGTCCGACATCTTGGTGTATCCTCTGTCGACGTGCGTGCTGAACGTCTTTCGGCAGACGGCTTCTGGATCCGACCAGCCGCTCCGAACGGACACGTTTCGCTCGACGATATTGCCCAGCGGCGCCTGGGGCATCTCATCGAGAATCCGCGCGAGCTTCGGGTAACGCGTGCTCCATGGCGGCTGATCGTGTTTGAATTCCCGCAGCGGCTTGTACATCGGCCCGCCGGGACGGAAATGCCCCCATCGGGTTTCCCATCTGAGGCCGCGGTTGTCCATATAGACAGGGATTTCGCACTCAATAAAGACGTTATTTCGTATGATATTGTCCCGCCCGCCGCCGATCATCACAGGTTTGGTCATCTTGTAGAAGACGTTCCCGATGATGTCTGCAGAGCAAGCGCAGTTGTCGAGATAGACGCCGACGACGCCCGGGTAGGGCCGCTTGGGGATATGATGAATGAGATTGTGGCGAATGACGTTGCCGCGATACGTCCAGTTGGTCCCGCAGCCGATCACGCCGACGTCGCTCATCTCCAGGCACAGATCGTGCATGTTATTGAACTCGAAGAGATGGTCGTTGCCGTCGTACGAGATCGCGTATTGAGGCGCGTGATGGATCCGATTGTGTGCCACGCGCTGACCGACGCCCTGGACTCGGATCCCGGGTTGCCAGGTCTTGTGGAGCAGCGCGTAGTGGTGGATGTGGTTGTTGACCGCGTAGTGCCCGGCTGGCGTGAGCGTCTTCCGATCGCCACCGGAGAGGCGGACGCCCATGGCCTCGAGGTCGTAGATGTCGCATCCCACGACGCCGTTGTTCGTCCCGCCGGCGACGGTCACGCCCTGCTTGGCGTTTCGGATGATGCACCCGGCCATGAGGTTGTGCGCCCCGCCTCCCACGATCACCGCACCGCCGCGCATCACTTCGAGCGTCAGGCCGCGGATGGTGATGTAGGAGGTGTTGTCCAGCGCGATCATGGTGTCCTGGAGCATGGAGGCCTGCAGCCTGCCCTTCGCGAGGTGAGGAGGAGGCAGGAGGTAGAAGACGCCGGCCTTTCGATCGAGGTACCATTCTCCCGGGCGGTCCATCTCCTCCAGCACATTGACCGCGTAGAACCGTCGCCATTCCATCAGGTAGTCGCGGAGGGTGTGGCCGAAGGTGATCTGCTGTTTCTCGGGATCGATCTGCTTGGGGGTCCAGGCATGGAAGCAGTACTCCTCCCACCAGTATCCACGGAGGTAGACCCCCTCGAGTCTGTGCCAGCGGTTGGGAGGATCGCCGATGAACTTGAACCCGACGGTCTTGCCCGTCTTGCCCTCGTCGATCAGCTTGGGCACGCGATTGGGATCGAGCCCCGTCACCTTGCCGCGTCGGGCGAGGGCGTAGCCGTCGTCGGGCCAACGGGCGAGCGGCAGGCGCTTGCCGTTGCAGAACAGCTTCAGCCCACCGGCGTGACCGCCCATTTCGCCGTAATCGGTGATGCCATGGGCCTTCAGGTCTACCTGGCGTGCCCTGGCGCGGACGCCGGGCTCCAGACGTTCCAGGACGCTCGCGTCCTTCACCGGCTCGAGCCACGACGCCTTGATTTCCCGCCCGCCGACCAGATGGACCTTCTGGCTCTTGCAGGCGCGATAGACGACGGGGGCATCCTTCGTTCCCGAGTCCTCCTGTTTCAGCTGGAACGTCTTGGCGCGCAGATACACGCCCCCCCGGATCCAGACGGTGACGGGTTGCCTCAGCGCCCCCCCGCGTTTCAGCTTGCGGACCGCGTCCCGGGCGGCCTCCAGGCTCGCGAAGGGCTTGTCTTTCGTACCGGGGTTGGCGTCGTTGCCGTCCGTGGCGACGTAGAACGTCACGTCTCCCTTCGCGCCGCCTGCCGACGCCCAGAGCAAGGCCATTGCCAGCAAAGGCCCGACAAGACGCATGTTGGGTCTCCCGGAAGAGCGTCCTTCGGTGGTACGAATCGCGCGGTGCGAACGCGATCGGGCCACCTGGCTCAGGCGTGCCGCGGGCTGCCGAAGTCCCATTCCCTGTGCCGGCTGAGGATGATCGCCTCACTCGTGTTCGCGCGGGCCATCTCCTCGCCTATGCGGAGGGTCTCTTTCATCTCGACGTCCGTGAGCGGACGGAATCCCTTCGCTGCCCGGACGGCCCGCTTGACCTGGTCGGGGCTTCTGACGCCGATCAGCGCACAGGCCACGCCCGGCACGCTGAGGGCATAGCGGAACGCCCGGTCGTAGTCCTTGGCCAGCTTGCCCGGGTGGCCGCCGAGCACCTTCATCGCCACGATGCCCAGGTTGTGCCGACGCGCGACCGGCAGCAGCGCCTCGCGCGCGGGCCGATTGACGTCCTCGAAATCAACGTCGTCTGTCGCCTCCTCCTGGGCGCGGGCCACGTAATTGACGTACGGCATGACCACGTCCCATTCGCCCGACGCGCGGAGCAGCTCGAGCGCCGCGGTGTGCGGCCAATGCACGCTCATGCCGATGAAGCGCGTCAGGCCTTCCCGCTTCGCCTTGCGCAGAAACGACAGCGACCCGCCCTCACCGAGGATTTGCCTGTTCGTCGAGACGGGCTTCAGGCCGACGCCGTGTTGCAGAAACAGGTCGACGTGATCGGTCTGTAGCTGCTTGAGGGCCGTGGCGAGATCCTTCTCGGCTGTTTTGGCGTCGTGGGCGTACGACTTCGACACGAGGAAGACCTTGTCCCGGACCGGCTTGACGACCGGCCCCAGCCGTTCTTCCGCTTGGGTGTACTCCGGGGCTGCGTCGAAGTAGCGCACGCCGCCCTCCAACGCTGCTTCAATGGCGGCTCGCGTCTGTGTCTCGCTGACCCCGCCGCCGGCGTAGGCACAACCCAGTCCCAGGATCGTCACCGATTCCTTCGTCCGGCCGAGGACACGGCGGGGCATGGCGCCGTCGGCAGCGGTCCTGCCGGACGTTTCCGCGGCGTCGGTCAGGTTGGCCGCGGCGCCCGTCAGCAGCGCGGTTCTCAGGAACTCCCGTCGCGTTTGTGACATGGCAACCCGTCTCTCGCCAGCCTGCGGTGCGTCGACTTCTACGAATAGTCCTTGCCCCGCGGTTTGTCAATTCGACGGTCAGTGCAGGCGTGCGAACTGTCCCTCATCTTCTTCGAGTGGGCGCCGAACGGTCAAGGCGAGAAGATGTCGTTGGGGTCGTCGATTTCCTTCTCGATCGTGCAGGCGTCGATCTTCCGGACGTCGCCGCGGTGGAGGTCCACGATCTTGCTGTCCTTGAACTGAAACCGCAGCGTCAGCGGAAACGCCGGCTTGTACGGCGAGATGGCATGTGCTTTTTTGACGGCCTGGGCGGCTCCGTCGCGGATCAGCGCCCGCGCCCGCTTCGGCGATAGCATCAGCGCACCCTCGCGGGACAGCCCTTGCTTGACCTCTACGGTGACGATCTCGTCGCCCAGCCAGTCGCGCGCTTCGGCGCAGGTCGCGTCGTCGCCCGTCACCATCACCACCGGGATGTCGTGCCCCCCGACGTAGATCGCGCACTGCGCGATCTCGCCCGCCAGGCGGCCGTTGATCCAGAAGTTGTTCCACGTCGCGGAGCTCTGCGTGTGGCACAGGATGCCGTCAGGCGTATGGCTCATCGCGTGATAGCCCAGCAGGATCGCGGCGTCGAAGCCGATGGCGAGGGTCCTGTCGCGGTCGCCAGGATGGCCCATCACCATCTCGGCCCGCTCGTCGAGCGCTTCGGGGAAGAAGCTCTTGGCGCCGTCGTGGCCGTCGCGCACGACCACGCGCGTCGCCCCGGCGTCGAACGCACCGGCGACGGCCGCGTTGACCTCTCCCATGAGCAAGTGCCGGGCCTCGACGTTCGCGGGCGACCCGTACTCACGGGTCTGTTCCCACCGGTAGACGCCGCAGACCCCCTCGAGATCCGTCAGAATGAACACCTTCATCGTGCCGTCCTTTCGTGTCCCGCGGACTCCCAGGACCAGGCCCCCGCCCGGTCCGCATGCCGCAGTCTATGCATCCTCGCGCCCATCTTCAAATCGCACAACAGGAGCGCCGAATACCGCGTGCGAGGGTGGTCAAGATTCTAACTGGGGAGTAAGATAGTGCACTGGATTCGGAACGCCGCAGCGTCACGCCGTGCGGTGTGTCCTTAGCGAGGCGGCCTGGTCGGGGGCGTCTCGTGCCCATGTTGTCGTGCTCGATCGGGCGGCGGCTACTCCGGCCTTGTAGGCATTTCGGATCGGCCCATGGTGCACGTACTGCTCACAGGATTCCCAGGCTTCCTGGCCGAGCGCCTGATTCGCCGGTGCCAAGAGGCCGGGGACGAGATCTTCTGGCATCTCATCGTCCTGCCCGAGCAGCTCGCCCTGGCGACCCACACGCTTCGCGACCTCAACCTGACCGTCTCGGACTACGCGATCTACCCCGGAGACATCACGCGACCGGATCTCGGGCTCCCCGGTCAGGACGCCCAGAAGCTCCAGCGCCTCACCGAGCGCTGCTTTCATCTGGCCGCCCTCTACGATCTCACCGCGCCGGCGGCCGCCTCCGCAGCCGTCAACGTGCGCGGCACGCGTCGCGTGTTGGAGTTCCTGACCCGGTGTCCGCAGCTGACGAAGTTCAACTACGTCAGCACGTGCTACATCTCGGGAACGTTGGAGGGCGATATCCTCGAAGACGAGCTGCCCGAGCCGCTGGAGTTCCGCAATGAGTATGAGCGGACCAAGCACGAGGCCGAGAAGCTCGTGCGAGCCTACCTCGACAAGATCCCCACGACGATCTTCCGTCCATCCGTGGTGGTGGGCGACTCGCAGACGGGCGAAACCAGCAAGTTCGACGGTCCGTACGTCTTGATTCGGTTCCTCAGATGGGCACGCCATCTCTTCAGCTGGATGCCCAATTTCGGGTTCGAGACAACGCGGTTTAACTGCATCCCCGTCGACTTCGCAACGGACCTCCTGCGGGATGTCGGGTTTTCCGACGAGTTCGTCGGCAAGACGCTTCAGGTGGCCGATCCGAAGCCGCCGACCACATCCGACAGCTACCGCGTCATCTATCGCCAGACGACCGGACGGAGATGCTACAACATTCCGGATTGGGCCAAGAGATTCGTCCTCTGGCTCTTGCACCGTTTCCCGTTCGATCTGATGACCGGGATTCCGGCCGAGTCGCTCGATTACTTCTCTCACCGCGGCCTCTACGGAACGGCCAACCTCGAGGCCGCGTGCCAGCGCTTCGATATCGAGATCCCAAAGTGGACCAGCTTCTACAAGCCCGTCATCCGATTCGCCTTGACGGAACAACGGCATGCGCCGAATTCCGGCGTCATCCGGGAGTTCAAGCGCTGGTGCTTCGCCTTTCGTTTCATCTATCCCGTCGTGGGCATCCTGTTTCTGGTCGCGCCGGCCCTGGTGACGGGCTTCCTGACGATGTTCGATGAGGACAAGGCCGCAATCGCGTTGGTGACGGACAACCTGTTGTGGCGTCCGTTGAGCATCTCGTTGCTCGCCACGCTGTTCGTGGCCGTGACGTTCCTCGAGCGCGATCCGTTTCAAAAGCCCCTGCACGGACTGATCATCGGGGCCAAGTCCATCTCGAGCGCGATGTTCTTCGCCTATGCGGCCACGCTCGGCATGGTGTCGCTGATCGCCTGCGGGGTGATCGACGGTCTGATCGGGTTCTTCCATATGCTCTTCTACTACCGGCTGTCGCGGGTACGCGAGATGTCGGGCAGCGGGTTCCGGTGGGATCCGTATCACCTGTTCTTCCCGAAGCGATTCCTGACGGGTTTCACCGAGTCGATGGCGCCGCAGCTGGACGATCCGGTCGACGTCCCTCTCGTTGTCGAGAGTATTCGAGCCGAGGTGCGGCGGTTCCCGTTTCTCTACCGGTATGGATTCGTGCTGGCCTGCTACGTGCTCGAATTCGTCCTGCCTTGCCTGCGCGGGTTCAGCCCGTTCTTCTTGATGACTCGGGAGAGACGCCGTCAGTTCCTAAAGAGCGTTCAGCACTCCAAATCGATTCCCGTGAAGCTGCCGCTGATCTTCGTGAAGTTCGTCAGCACCGCGCACCTCTTCGCGCAGAAGCCGTACCTGCGTTCGATTGGAGCGGAGTAGCCTGTGAGACGTCCTGAAGGCATCAGTTTCGGCAGTGAGCTGAGCGGACGTCGCGAGATGTCGTGTGACGTCTGCGTCGTGGGTTCCGGCCCGGGAGGGGCGATCGTCGCAGACGAGCTATCCCGGGCGGGCCAGAGCGTCCTCGTTATCGAGGAAGGGCCGCTGCCTGAACGCGCCGAGGCCCTCACGCCCAAGGAGGTCGTCGCGACGTACTACCGCGACATGGGCCTGCTCTCGACACACTGGCCGGCCCAGGTGGGCATCTTCTGCGGACGGGCGTTCGGCGGGACGAGTGTCATCAACTCGGGGACATGTTTCCACACGCCCGATCGCGTGTTCGCGTGGTGGAACGAGGCGCTTGGCATCGGGTTCGACGTCAAAGCTTGGCGGGAGGTCGAGCGGGAACTGGACACGGAGCTCTCGGTGTCGCCTTGCCCCATTGATCGGATGAGCCCGTCGAACCGGCTGTTCGCCGAGGGGCTCGAGAAGCTCGGGTTGACGGGCGGCAGCCCGCTCATGCGGTGTGAGACCGGGTGCGAGGGCAGTGGCCGATGCTGTTTCATCTGTCCCAAGGACGCCAAGCAGGCCGTCAACCTGAATCTGTTGAAGCGGGCACTCGAGCACGGCATGCGGGCGATCGTCGAGACGGAGGCGGTCAAGCTGAACCACAACGGTCGGCGGATCACGCGGCTCGTCTGCCGGACGGACGCCGGCGGGCGGCTGGTCGTTCGCGCCAAGCGTTTCGTCCTGGCCATGGGGGCCTTGTTTACGCCGCACTTCCTGATGAAGAACGGGTTGGCGAGGCACTATCCTGCCCTCGGCCGGCACCTTTCGATCCATCCGGCCGCCAAGGTCTTCGCCGAGATGCCGGAGCCCGTTCACTCCTGGGAGGGCGTGCCGCAGGCCTATCGCTACGAGCACCCCGACCATCGCGACGTGCATTTCGAGGGCATCTTCCTGCCCGCGCCGCTTGGTGCGATCGGCATCCCGTACCTGGGCGCGGATCTCCGCGAGTGGATGCACGCCTACGACCGGCTGGTGGGGTTTGGCTTCTTCCTGTCGGACTCCGAGCACGGGCGTTTGTTCCGGGCCCCGGGGCTTGGGCCGGTGATCCGGTATGGGCTCTCATCGCGGGACGTGGACAACTTCTGCTTCGCCGTCAAGCTGATCGCTCAGTGCTATTTCGCCATCGGCGCCCGACGGGTGCTGCTGCCGCTGCTGAACCCGCGTAACATCTTCGAGTCCGCCGAGCAGCTCGAGCGCGAGTTCAATCGGAATCACCTCCAGGCCAGAGAGCTGTACGCGATGGGGTTCCACCCGCTGGGTACGTGTCGCTTTTCGTCCACGGTCGAGAAGGGCGTGGTGGACCAGACGGGCCGGTGTCACGAACACGACAACCTTTACATCTGCGACGGGTCCGCCATCCCCGGGCCGCTGCACGTCAATCCCCAGATCACGATCATGACGTACTCACGACTCGTGTCCCGCGGCCTGATCTGAGGGCATTCAGTCGGCCGGCGCTCGGGTCAGGGGTTCCAGAAGGCCAACATCACCGGACCCGCCAAGCGCGCTGGGGCGACGCGGTAGTACCACCGGTCCAGCGTGGGCTGCGGCTCGTGGTGGACCGTGACCCTCAGCGTGTTGGGCCCTGGCTTGACGCGCCCGCTGAGGATGAAACGGTAGGGCGGCCAGTGATCGACAAGCGCGGGGGCGTTGTTGACGACGAGCTCGCAGTGGTTCTCGACCGTGCCGAGGTCGAGTTGGACGGCGCCGGCGGCCTCGGCCTGCGACAGCTCGAACGTGCACTCGTAGACCCGCGCGTCCGCCGGACCGTAGACCCCTTCGCGGAGGTCCTTGATCGTCCGACCGCCGTCGACCCGCCATTGGACAGCCAGTTGTCTTGATGTGGCGCCGCTTGGGACCATGGCTCGAATGGCGCCTGCCAACTGGGACGGAACCTCCGCTTGATCGGTCGGGCCGGGCGCCGCGTCGGACGGATCGATGACGACGACCCGCGCCTGTCCGTCGGGGGTCTTCAGATCTGCCAATCCCTTCCTAACGTCCGGTTCCAGGTCGGCGCTGGGCAGCAAGGCGACTACCCGGAAGTCCATGTCAATCAGGTCCCGCACGATCTGGTCGACCACGCGACCGAAGAGCTTGCCAGACAGGTGGACCCCCGCGCCGTCCCGCCGTGGACCGTAGAAGAGAGGTGGGAATACCATGCCGCCGGTCTTCCGTGCGTAGCGAGCGGCTTGCCGAGTCAGGGGCTCGGCGAGTTCACCCGCGGCAGGTAGGGCCACGTAAACGACGGGCGCCTGCTCGAATCGCTTGATCCACTGATAGGGCAACTGGTAGTCGTAGCGGACCTCGGGGGTCTGCCGGGTGTCGAACGGCCAGACGATCCCGCGTCGATGTCGGGCGTAGGAGGCGTCGCCCAGGGCCTGGCGGATTTCGCGAGCCAGCCCCTCGATCACCGCCTCCACGCCTCGCCGTCCGAAGAGCGTGTTCGCCCAGACCCGCGGATCGGATCCGTAGACCCCGTAGTATTCGCTCCGTTGGCCGAACTTCCAGGCGGGCGGCATGACTTGCCCGGCCGGACGCGTGCCGCGCGGCAGGGGGGGCAGGCGCGACAGATCGACCAGACCCGGTCTTAGCACCTGCAGCACCGATGTCTCCCACGTGGCCGCGTGATCACCGGCGGGCATGTCCCTGACGACTTGGTTCTCCGAGACCGAGATCACCTTCATCTTGCCCCGCTGGTTGAACCGCTTGGCCACGTCCGGGATGACGCCGGGGTAGTGCCCCGACAGATAGACCGCGACCCGAAACCCCATCGCTTCGATCTGGGTCAACAGCTCATCGGCCGCGGTCAGGTACAGCGTCTTGTCGATCGTGACGGTTCCGCGGGGGTACCGGGTCGGGTCGAACGGCGTGGAGGCGTCCGGGCCCAACCAGACGTGCGGGAAACACACCCCGCCGAGCAGCTCCGTCGCCATCCAGCCGAGCGACTCGGCCTTGAGACCGTCCAGCCCGCATGCGGATTGCTCGCCATGCCATTCCACGATGCCCGCGGATACGAAGGCCACCGGACAACGCCTTATGGCATCGGACAGTTGCCTGGGCGACATCCGTTCATAGCGGAATGCGTCGGTGCTGCCTGCGGCCGTCCCCCCTGCGAATCCGGCGGCTACCGGACCGGAGATCGACGTCCCCTTGGTGGGGTGGGGCAGGGCATTGGCGGCGGCGGCTACCATGGCGGCCATCTTGATGAATCCTCGCACAGACAAGCGCGTCGCATGAGATTGTCCCACTGGCGCTCCCCCTGACGGGCCCAACCTACTCCTTCGCGAACCAGAACGAGTAGAGCTTCGCGTCCTTGAGGTGGAAACGAATGCTCACCGTCTTGCCGACGAGGTCGCTGCCGATTTCCGTCTTCCATCGCATCTGGGCATCGAGCGCGTCGCCCGTGAAGGGCACGGTTGACCCCAAGTCGCACCCACGAAGCGCCCAGCCGTTGGCATCGAGTAGCTCGCCGCGGATCTCGCCGTTCCGCGCGTCGGCATTGACCCGAAGCGTCTTGCCGGAGCAGACGAGGGGTTTGGTCAGCAGCGTTCCGCCCGCCGCGCCGGCGTCGGCGGAGACGAACCCGTCCAGTCGAAGGTGCGCCAGACCGATGCCGTTGTCGCGGCCCCCCTTGCCGTGAGCGCGTCCTGCATGGTCGGTGTTGTACCCGCAGTAGTAGATCCAGATCTTGCCATCGCGGACGACCAGGCCGCTGGCACCCGCCAACAGCATGCCGCCGTCAAATGTCCCCTCCGAGTTCGGCAGGAACGGGACCCGCTCGCGGTAACGATGCCACTTCAGTCCGTCCCGACTGTAGCACAGGTGTGTGTCAATCAACTCGGTCTGTTTGATGAAGACCGTCACGTAGCCGATCCGGAGGCCCTGGTACATGTAGGCCACGTGCGAATAGAAGTGCGTGGAGGGCGGATCGTGCTTGTCGGGCACGAGCGCCCACGTCGGGTCCGACCAGTTTACGAAGTCGTTGCTGAAGGTGGTCAACCTGGCGCGTCTCTTCTCCGATTTTCCCTGGTCATCCTTGAAGATCCACCGGCGTTTGAGCAGCCCAACGTACTTCTTGAGCTCCGTGTCGTGGTACATGCTGATGACGTCACCGGTGTCGTGCTTCTTGGGGTTGATGGGGCCGCGCCAACGGATCCCATCCGGCGAGATCATCGCGGCGAAGCGACGACCGCCGTTGTAGGTGAGCATCTTGTACCGGCGGTTGGGGTCTGGGTCGTCGGGGTCCTTGATCACGGCGAAGCCGTCGAGATAGAACTTGGGCTTGACGCTCCCCAGCACGATGTTGTTCTTCTTGGAGCCCTTGTAGGGCATCACGTCCAGGATGGGCTTGGTCCAGTGGATGCCGTCCTTGCTGGTGGCGTAGCAGGCGTAGCAGGTGTCCTCGATCGAGCGATACCACATCTTGAAGAGCCGTTCCTGCTCGTCATACAGGACGGTGCCGTAGATCGCGACCGACTTGGCCTCCCAGGGTTTGTCCGCGACAAGGACCGGGTTGCCGTTGAATTTCGTCGGCTGATGGAGCGTGAGCTTGACGTTGGATCGCTGTGCGATCACGAAGTCGTCGACGAACAACTGCCGAACGTGCCCCACCCGGATCGGCTCGGCGGCCGAGCTGGCGACGCCGCACACCCCCACGACCGCTACCCACGTCACAAAGTCTCGTGTGGCCATGACAGGCCTCCCGATGGTTCGCGTTGCCCGAATCGAAGACCAGATGCCAGACGTCTGGTACCTGGGATTCGCAAGCAGGTCAAGCGATTCTCACGCCGCCGGCTCGAAGGCCCGCCGCCCTTGCTTCCTTCGGGTACACTGTGCAGATCGTAGCGGATAGAGGGATTACGACATGACGCCCAAAGAGCGCTTCTTGACCGCGATGCAGAACCGCGTGCCCGATCGGGTGCCGGTCGCTCCAGATACCTCCAACTACATCCCCTGCAAGATAACAGGACTGCCGTTCTGGGACGTCTACTTCCACCAGGCCGTCCCATTGTGGCGGGCCTACCTCGACGTCGTGGATCGCTTCGGGTTCGACGCATGGATCGCGAGCTGCACCGGGCCGCCGCTTCAATACGAAGCGTCGCGGGTCGAATCCGAGTCGAGCATCACACACGACAAGCAGCGCGATGCCATGGTCCGACGGACGATCCATCACACGCCCGACGGGGACCTCGAATCCGAGGACGTCTGCTACCGTCATGACCCGCCCACGCCGACGATCAAGCCCATCAAGGACCTGGCGACCGACTGGAAGCGGTTCAAGTGGCTCCGCCAGCCGCCGACGGGCATCGACGCCGAAGCCGTCGAGGAGGTACGGGCCGAATGCCGCAGACGTGATCAGGCTTTCGGGCTGTGCATCGGCTATCCGGGGTTTCAGGCCTGGATGGGCAGCGCCCAGGGCGGCGTCGAGCCGCTCAGCTATGCCGCCGTCGACATGCCCGAGGTTCTCGACGAGTGGTTCGAGATCGACCTGGAGATCGGCACGCGGGCGATGGCGCTGATCCTGTCGGTCGAGCCCGACTACGTCCTGCTGGGCGGGTCCGGCACGATCACGCTGGCCTCGCCCTGCCTGGCCAACAAGTATGCCATCCCCGCCATCGCGCGGTGGACGCGGATGGCCAAGGAGGCGGGCGTTCCGACGATGCTGCACAGTTGCGGCCGGCAACGGGCGCTGGTGGACATGCTGGTCGAGCACACGGATCTCGATTGCGTCAACCCGCTGGAGATCCCCCCGATGGGCGACGTCGACCTGGCCGAGGTGAAGCGTGCCCGGGGACACGAGATCGCCCTGATGGGCAACCTACATACCACTGACGTGATGCTCCGCGGCACGCCCGACGACGTTCGCGCGGCGTCGATGGCGGCCATGCGAGACGCCGGCGAGGGCGGCGGATTCATCCTCAGCACCGGCGACCAATGCGGTCCGGACACCCCGCCCGAGAATATCGATGCCATGGTCGCCGCCGCTCGGGAGTTTGGCGTCTATGACCCGCGAACCGGTCGACTGCCGGCCCTATAGGCGTAGCCAAGAATCTCCATCGAGACGCAGCGTTCGGTAGGATCTCGAGCTGCCGAACTACCTCAGGTACGGCCGAAGGTCTGGCACAGCTTTCGAAAGCCCATCGACCACCAGCTTGGCCATAGCGCGGGCGCCCTTGGCCGAGAAATGGGTTCGGTCCTTCGGGCTGCAATTCAGGTCGGCGCTGCCGGTATCGCCGAGCCGCTCGAACAGCGCGACACTCTTGGCGTGTAGGTCGATCACGGGGACGTTTTTCTCGGCCCCCACCTTGATCATCGCTTCGGCGTAAGGCCTCAGCGTCGTGCGGATCCTGCCATCCGGGTTGAACCGGCGTCGCGTCATGGGGGTGACCAGGATCGGCGTGGCGCCGACCTTTCGAGCGTCGTCGATGTATTTGCGGAGGTAGTCTCGGTAGTCCGATTGGGGGTCCGTCGACCGCTCGCCCTTGCCGGGGCAGTCGTTGTGGCCGAATTGGATCAGGACGACGTCGGGCTTGCGGGCGAGGGCTTTGTCCCACAGGCCTTCGCGGATGAAGCTCTTGGAGCTGCGACCGCTCCGGGCCAGGTTCACGCACCGCACATCCATGTCGAGGAACTCGGGCAACACCTGTCCCCAGCCGAGGATCTTGCGCTCGGCCGGGTAACTGGCGACCGTGGAGTCACCGACGACGACGATCGTGATGACGCCGCCCTCTGCAGCGGGCAGGGCGGGTGGCGCGGCGACGGGCTTGCCGTTCGGGTTGTAGCCGCCCCATCGCCTGGCCAGCGACAGGAAGTTGCCCATGATGGTCCGAGAGTTGTCCAGCGTCTGGTCGAACAGATCCACGTGGAACTGGGCTGCGTAGATGTGGCGGTCGTTGACGCGCATGCATTGTATCTTGGTCTTGCCGCCGCGCCCGCGGGTCGCGATCAGCGTCCAGCCGTCCGGCACCCGTTCGATCTGTCCGCAGTGGCTTTCCATAATCTTGAACTCGCGGGGTAGGCCGGCGAAGACCGGGTCGCCCGCCACCTGCAACACGTTGTAGACGCCCCGCTCGAACAGGTTGCGCGAGTAGTCGCCGCACGGAGCCGGGCCGGTGTGACCGATGTGCGTGTAGACGGGCAACTTGGGGTGCTTTGGATCGCGGCAGCGCGGACAGTCCCATGGTTTGTCGACGCCGACGGTGCTCAGGATCGCCAGCGATTGAGCCCCGCCGCAGCCTGCCCAGATCGGCAGGTTGCGGTTCCGGAGCACCTGCTGCACCCCGCGCCACGGCTCGCGGGGTTGTTGGCACCAGTCCTTGGAATTCCCCGACAGGAACGCGCACAACGGTCGGGGCTCTGCGGCGACGAAGGCCTCATCGAAGTTGCCCTTCCAGACCTGCTGGATCGGCACGTGCTCCCAGCCTTTGCACTTGCGGGCCAGCTTGATGTACCCGATCCCCGAACCGGGCAGCTTGGGACTCACGATTGTGCTGACCACGACGATCCAGTCATCGAACGCGACCTCCGTGTCAGTCTCGGGATAGACTTCGATCTCCCGCAGCGTGGGAAACGCGCCGTGGGCGTCGGAGATCATCAATCGTAGGTGCTGGATTCGTCTCGGCCGTGCCAACCGATGGATCCGGTAGGTGCGGCATTCCTCTGCAATCTTGGTTTCAGGCAGGTCGCGCCAGCTCTTGCCGTCCGAGCTCCCCTGCCAGACGTAGCGCTTCGGCGCGTTGCGAAGGACGAAGTCGTGGTCGCCATTGATCTGCAGGATCGCCCCGACGCTGCGGGGCGCCGAAAACGAGATCCGCCACCCCCACGGGCCGCGTCCCGCCGCCCCCCTCCAAGCGGACCCAGCCTCGACGGCGAAGCGCTGGCCGTCGACAGCGCCGTTGGGGTTCCAGCTTTCGGCCGAGCTGGACGCCGTCGCCGTGCCTCGATCGGGTACTTGCGTTCTCGGGCGTGTTTCTGCCCCTGCGCAGACGGCCACGCCGACCACGATCATCGAGGCCAACGACAACCGATACAGTCTCCTTCCCATCCGCGTGCTCCTCATGGTGCCAAGGCGTCCGCGTCGCCCCCTCACGACTTGCGCAGGTCCGACACCGGGACGGCAACGCCCTCGATCTTGTTGTCGATCAGCTTGATGTCGCGCGTCTCGGTGCCGAGGCGGATGCCGATTCGCTTGGCGGGGCCTCGGGTCTCGCGGATTTCGTTCCGAGCGATCGTGTTCGACTCGGTGACGCCCTGCACGTCGATGCCGATGCCATCCTCACCGCCGCTGTCGATGATCCGGTTCCGTTCCAACAGGTTCCCGCGGGCGGTGAACCCCTTGCCGCGCTCCGGCCGGAACACCACGCCCGCCTCGCCGCTGTGGGTGATTTCGTTGTCGCGGATCAGGTTCTCGTTGTCGCGATGGCCGATCGACACGCCGAACTTGGCGTTGTCGCGGATCGTGTTCTTCTCGGCCAACCCGTATTGCACGCCCCAGCAGAAGAACAAGCCGATGCTGTTTCGCTCGAGCCGGTTGCCGCGGACGATGGGCCGTTGCGAGCCGGACCCCGGGTGGGCGCCGAGCCCGGCGTTGTCGCGGCAGTGGCAGTCGACCACGATCGTGTCGTGACAGATCTGCCAGCTCATCCCGTCGCCGTTGTAGTTCCGGGCCGTCACGCCGCGGATCATGATCCGGCTGCAATCCTGCATCCAGATGCAGCCGGCGTGGTTGCCGTCGAGGTGGGCGTTGTTCGCCCGGTTGCCGTCGAGGGTGATGTTCTCGATGACAATGTCGGTGGCCTCCTCGGCCGTGAGCAAGGGGAACAGCGTCGAGACGGTAGGGGCCTTGTCCACCCAGAAGTTCTTGCGCAGCGCCCGACTGAGCTTGAACCGATTGCGGCTGCGAGCGACGAGCGTTCGCTTCAGGACGTCCCGTCCGCCGTGGTGGGGGTTCTCGGTCTGCAGACATACGCCGTCGCCGACCCGAAAGCCCTTCGCGTCGTCCAGCGTGATCTCCTGGTCGTACCAGTCCGAGTCGGCGGCCAGCTTCGTCTCGATCGAAGATTCCTTGATCAGGACTGAGTCGGTCCCGCTGCCGAGGACACGGATTCCCGAGGTCAGGTGGACGGCATTGCGCATCCGATAGGTCCCGGGCAACACCTGGACCGTTCCGCCACCCAACCGGGCGACGTAGTCGACGCCGGCCTGAATGACCTTGTCGTTGCTGCCGACCAGGTCGGCCTGGGTCGGGCCGACGGTGAGCGTCAACCGTTCTTGCCAGTCGGGCTCGACAGCCGTATCCCCGGATGTCGCCCGAGGCCGGGTCACCGGGGGCCGCCCGTCGGCCCACGACAGACGGGACCAGGCCGATCCCGCCACCACGCCCGACGCCGCCCGCAGCAGATCCCGCCGATTCAGTGCCGTCCTGCTTGATCCGCTCATGACCGTCTCCTCGCCCAACGCCGTCGGGTGCCTTGGCAGACACCCGTGTTTCGAATGCCCCCAGGCCGTTGCCCTCCCGTTTGCCTGTCTGGATACCACAAATGCACCGACCCGGCCACGCGATTCCTGGGATACGGGCCGAGCGGGATCTGTGCGGCAGGGCCTTTCGATCTGAGCTTCGCGTTGTTACGGTGTGTCGTGCAGATCGGAGGTAACCATGGCCGACATCGTCAAAGACGTGTTGAAGGAAGTTGACGACCTGACCGATGACCTGGTCGAGTTGTGTCGATCGCTGGTTCGGGTCAACACCGTCAACCCCTATGCCGGTGCGGGCGTGACCGGGTTGGAGAAGGACGGGCAGGTGCTCATCCAGCCCACCCTCGAGAAGATGGGCGGCAAGACCCGGCTGTTCGAACCGCCCCCCGACGTCTACGAACGCGTCGGGATGATCGGACCGAGGGACAGGAGCTGGCAGGACCGTCCCAATCTCGTCACCGAGTTCGACCTGGGCCCGGGCAGTCGGATCGTCATCAACTCGCACATGGACACGGTCGGCGTGGACGGCATGGACTTCGATCCGTTCTGTGCGGATCTGAAGGACGGCAAGATCTACGGCCGGGGCGCCAGCGACGACAAGGGCGGCATGGCCGCGGGAATCATCGCGATCAAGGCGGCGCTCAAGTTCGCCGACGCGCTGACCGGCTCGATCATCCACCAGAGCGTGGTGGACGAGGAGTGCAACGGCTCGGGCGCAGGCACGCTGGCGTGTTGCCTGGAAGGCTATACGGGCGAGGAGGCCATCGTCATCGACGGCGGCGAGCTGGTGGTAACGCGCGGTTGCCAAGGGTGCTTGACGGCCGAGGTGACGGTCCACGGTCGGGCCGGTCATGCGGCCCGAGGTGGCGTAAACGCGATCGACAAGGCCGTCCACGTCAAGGGCTTCATCGATCAGTTCAAACAAGCGCGCGAGACGAAGTACCCCGACTGCCTCGTGAACCTGGGCGTGTTCAACGGCGGGACGCACCCGGCCGTCGTGCCCGGCCTGGCCTCGCTCAGCCTGAACATGGTTTATACGATCCAGGAGGCGGCCGCCAACGAGCAAGCGGGACGAGGATGGAACGGTTCGTCCGTCCGCGACGCGTTCGTCGACGCGATCACCAGCGCCGACGACGCCGACGCGTGGCTCTGTGAGCATCGATCGGACGTGGCGTGGGTCAAGGACCTGGTTCCGTTCGAGACGCCGGCGGACGCGCCGGTGGTGGCGCACCTGTGTGAGGCCTGCGAAACCGCCCTGGGCAAGCCACCGGAGGTGGAAATCATGTCCGCCTGGGCTGACGCGGCGAACATGGTCCGCTACGGTGGCGTACCGGCCGTTCTGTTCGGTCCGGGGACCCCGGAGGCCGCTCACGCCCAGGACGAGACTGTCGAGGTCGCCAACTTGGTCAAGGGCGCAAAGGTCGTCGCAACGTATCTCGTCCGCCGGCTCGCCAAGGCACGTGTTTAGCGTGCTGAAGGGGGGTGCCCCATTCTTGCCCTGCGGACGGCGGTAGCCGATCGCAGGGCAAGGGTGGGGGACCGATCGCCCCCAGATTCGAGCCCATTCGACGTGCGATCCGTCCCCCACCCTCCAATCCGCTTCGGCTCTCGCCGAATCGCATTGGAGGATGGGGCACCCGCGCGTCCGCCGGCTTGCCAAGGGGAACGGGTGACCATCCGCCCGCTAGGGATGTGGGGCCTGCTACTTGGTGGGGTCTTGTCCGGCGACCTTGATGACGAACAGCTCCCGCCGATGCCAGGGATTTCGCCAGGGCCGGCCGCGGATCTGGTCGGGCAGGACGGTCGACAAGATGGCGAGCGCGGCGACCCGTGATTCGGTGCTGTGGGCGTCGCCGAGCCAGCGGCGATGTCGTGCGGCATAGGCCCGCATCAGACCCGCCAGACTGCGCTCGAGGGCCCGTCGTACCTCGCTGCGCCGATGTGAGCACCGCTTGGTCAGGTAGGCCAGCACCCAGACTGCGTCCATGTTGCCGTAGCCGAACCCACCGTCGAACGACCCGTTGGCCCACTGCATGGCCAGCACGCTGTCGATGATCCGCTCGGGATAGGGCAGATCGCGTCCCAACGCGGCGTAGATGGGCCAGATGTGAAACGCCCCGCCGAGCGCCTCGAGTGGGCGGTCATACTGGACGCCGCGCCGCCACATGCCCGTCTTCGGATCGACCTGTGCGTCGAGCCACGCGAACAGCGCGTCGCGCCACGGTTGCGGCGTACTGTCCGTGCACGCGAGCGGCACGCCGGCCCCCCAGATGTCGTGCGACGCGCCCCACGGATGTTGCCAGTCAATGCCGTTCAGCCACCGATCGATCCCGTCGACGTCGCGGTACTTGTCCAGGAACCTAGGCGCGAATTTCTGACGGCCCTTGAGCATGTTCAGCGCGCCGGTCGCGTGACAGAACGCATGCGTGGCGATGTGTCGGGTCAGATGACGATACGATCCGTCCGGGTTCTGTTGGGCCTGGATGAACCCGATCCATTCGCGGCGCTCCGCGTCGCTGAGCGCATCGAGGTCGTCCATCATCCACCGGATCCAGGCCACGTCGGCCGAGGCGTACAGGTCTGGCTGGATGCCGGGGTTCAACCGATACGCACCGTAGGGCTGATCGGGAGCCTGGAGACGGCGGTACCATTCGCGGACGCCGTCGCGAACCGCCTCCAGATCATGCGGCGGCTGGGGCATCGGCGGGATCGGCTCGACCTTGCTGGTCACCTCGGTCCGTCGGGTCAGGTCTTCGAGCTGTCCGGGCGTCAGGGCGCGGTCGAACACCCAGACCTCGCTGATCTTGCCCGTCAGTCCAGACGTCCCCACGCCGCCCGGTCGCGCGCCGATCAGCGCCGGCGTGACGGTGTCGAAGACGGCCCTCGGCACGGGCCGGCCCAGCGCGCTCTGGTCGGCCCGGACGCCGTTGATGTAGACCCCCAATTGGCGTCCCGGTTCGAACACCCCGGCCAGCACGTAGGGCACGCCCGGTTTGATCGGCCGATCGGCCATCACCTCGGCGGCGCTTGCGTCCCACTTGCCTGATGCGCTGACGTGGAAGTAGATGTACAGGTCCGCACCCACGCCCAGTTCATACGCCCGTCCGCCGTTGATCAGCTGCCACTTCGAGAGGATCGCTGCCTTGTTGGCCGGCGGCGCGTCGACCTGCACCACGGCCGCCAGCGTCAGCGGGCCGGTGATCCGCAGCTCCTTATTGGGTCCCTGGCCCAGGAAGACGTGTGTGCCTTTCCGTCCATTCAGACCCCAGGCCGGTCGGCCCAACAGGCGGGTCCGAGTTGGGTCAGCCGGATCGGGGCCCAACAACGTGCCCAGAAACGCCGATGTTCCCTGCGGCCCCGCCAGCTTCTTCAAGGCAGCGTCGGACCACGCGCGGAGATGGGCCCTGGGGGTGGGCTCGTCGGCCCAGGTCGCACGGTCGCCCGCCAGGACCAAGACGACCGACCATCCGACCACTGCGCACAGGGCGGCCCTGCCAAATCCACCCAGCCCTTCCTTGACGGTGTCAGTGATCGCCCGTGATCGATCCATTCGCGTGTCCCCGCCGCTTACTCCCCATCGTCATGCGGATGTGTGGCGGCGCTCCTCGGTCCAGAGCGCTCAGCGCGAGCCATCGCGGTTGGGTTTCGACGCTGCCTTTCGCTGCTCCTCCCGCCACACGTCGAGAAACACCGTCAGCCGATCCAGGTTGACCATCTGCGCCCCCGACCGGATGATCCGCCGGAACACCTCCGGGTCGCTGCCCGTGTATAGGATCATGACGCGGATGCCCATCCGGTTGGCCTGCCGGATGAACGCCGGCGTGGCCGCCTCGACGCTCGTCTCGACGATGGTCGCGCCGAACGCGCGCTTGGCCCATCGGAGCTGCTTGGCCTCCTTGACGTTGATCTTCAGCGGAAGCTCCTTGTCGAGGCGTCGCAGCCGCAGCGCCTGCCGCCGGTCGCCGAACCAGAAGAACACGTCGTCCTGCATCTTCAGTTCGTAGATGAGCTTCGTGAGCTCGCCGAGATCGGCGTCCTTGACGTCAAAGTAGACCTTGCACTTGCCGCCGATCCACTCGAGCAGCGTGCGAAGCCTGGGCACGCGCTGGCCCTTGAACTTCGGATCGAACCAGCTGCCCGCGTCGAGCTTGTCGATCTGCTCGCTGGTCATCTTCTTGATATAGCCGCTGCCGTCGGTGGTTCGGGCCACGTTGGGGTCGTGGATGACGTACATCACGCCGTCGGCGCTCCTCCGGATATCCACCTCGACGTAGTCCGCCCCGAGTTCCACCGCCTTGCGAGCCGACGCCATCGTGTTCTCCGGCGCCAGGTGGTTGGCGCCGCGATGGACGACGATCTCCATCCGCTTGGCCGACCGTTCAGGTCGGTTCCTTTTCTCGGAGGATCTTCCTTTCGCGATCGCTCGGTTTCCCGCCGTTCGCTGATCCGCCGATTCTGCGCCGCAGACCATGGCTCCCGCGCCGCAACTACATGCCATCCAGGCCAGTACGCATGGCAACGGGCGATTCATGCTGACTCCTCTCTGACGGGTGCCTGACGAGACCAAGCCGCGAGCAACCACAGTTCCGTGAACCATCATGCCTCCTGGCCAGTATCAGTCAAGGAAGCCCAACAAGCCATTTCTCAGGACGGGACGGCGTACCCCCGTCCCGCCACCCGAGGAGCGTCCTTTGGCCAGACAGGTTTCCTCGGCTGCCAATCCCACCTTGCGGGAGGCGATCCAGAAGATCGCTCCCTGCGAAACGTGCGGGTACGACCTGCACGGCCTGCCGCCGGACGGAAGATGCCCCGAGTGTGGATCGGTCATCGACCCGAGCCTTCGCCGGGAGCTCATCAGGTTCGGGCATCCTGGATGGGTTTCAGGACTGCATAGGGGCTCGACGTTGCTCCTGTGCGGGCCGGCCTTGGCAGGGGTGGCCGTCCTGCTCGTCCCCCTCTTGGAGATCATCAACCGGTTGGGGCGAGACCTGCTCACGATGCTCGGCGCCGTCCTGCTTGTGGCCTGTTTCAGCGGGGGGGGCGGCATGTTTGTTGGCGGCGTGTTGTTGCTGTCGAGGCCCGATCCGCGCGAGCTGCCAGAGGCCCGAAGCGGCTGGCTGAGGTCGACGTTCCGTTGGGGCTGGCTGCCCGCGTGGACGTGGGTTCTCTACGTCATCGCAGAAGAAGGAGGCCTGCCGCGACTCAACACCATCACGTTCGTCTTGGGAATCCTGGCATGTACGACCTGGTTGGCGGTCCTCATCCTGCACATCACCCAGCTCGCGGGCCTCCTGACGTCTCGGTCGCTTCGGCGGAGCGGGCGCGTCTGTCTGCTGGTTCTCACCGTCACGGCCGTGTCGGTCGGGTCCCTGCCCGTCGTCATGCTGGCACACGGCTCATCGGCGATCGGCGCCGTTGTCGTCTTCCAGACGGGGACCCCGCCAGGTCCTCCCGCCGGCCGGTCCATCACCGTGATGGATGTCTGGCTTCCGATGCTTGCCATGGTGTTCCTTGGCTTCACCGCCTCGATGTTCGTCCTTTTTGCCAAGTGCCGCCGCGTGTTTCAAGAGACGCTCGAGCAGGCCAGACAGAACTGGTCTCGACCCCTCGCAGGCGTCGATCGGCAGCGGTTTGCTCCCTAAGGTCGCTGGGGTCATCTCGCACCGTTGGTAAGAAGCTTGGTCTCAAACTGGACAAAGCTTCCCTTGTCTCGGAGAATCCGTGAGCGATTTGGAGGTGTTCCGCTTGGCCAAAGCCGTCCTCCCCATCGCAAGGCCCGTCCGCGAGGTGACCCTCGACTTCGACACCCATTGTGTCTCCTGCGGGTACAACGTCCGAGGACTCGCACCCGGCCACCACTGTCCGGAGTGCGGCATCCCCGTCGGCGCGAGCCTTCGTGGCGAGCTGCTCCAGTTTGCCAATCCGCGCTGGGTTTCGCGACTCCATCTCGGGGCCGCTCTGGCCTGTTGGGGGGGGCTGGCGATCCTCCTCCATATGACGCTGGGTTGTATGAGAGTTGTCCAGTCGACGACGTTCTTCTACGCGCTGTGGGGCATCGCGACCGGGCTGTTCATCGTGGGCCTGGCGATCCTGGGCAGCCCCAGCCTTCGCGAGACCCCCGAGACGCCCGGCCGATGGGTCAGACACGTCGCGCGATTTGGCTTTCTGCTCGTGATTGCGACAGGCATGCCCGGCTGGTTCTGGCCGTCGGCGCAGCAATGGGTCGGCCTCTCGGTGTCGCTGCTGGGATGGGGGGTTTACCTCGGCTGGATCATCGTCCTGCTCCGCTATCTCAGGTCGTTGGATCGGCTCTTTTCGGCGCCGGCGCTTCATCGGATGCCGTACTACTGCATCGGTGCGGGGGCTCTGAATTGTTGGCTCGTACTGATGTACCTTGTGCTCTGGGCGGCGACGTTGCCCCCCACAGGTCGGGATGGATCGTCCGCTGCGATTCCCGCCGGAGTGAGCGCACTGCTCTGGATGTGTTATTGGGTCGAGCTCTCCGCGCGGTTCGTGGTTACGCTGCTGCTGCTCGCGTGCCTGAACCGCTGTCGGAAACGCCTTCGTCAAGAAGCCAAGCTTGCGGAACAGAACTGGCTGCCTCCTGGGACACAGGTTGCCCCGATCGGCCACGGGGATCTCTCGTGACGCCAGAAGACCAAACGCCCATCGGCCAAGACGTCCTGTGCGTGAGCTGCGGGTACAACCTCCGCGGGCTGTCGGCGGATGGAGATTGTCCGGAGTGCGGGGCCGCCATCCGCGGTAGCCTTCGCGGCAACCTGTTGCCGTTCAGCCATCCACGCTACATCGGTCGGCTTGCCAGGGGCGCGTCGCTCGCCTACTGCGGATACCTCCTGATCGCTGCGTCGATCGTGCTGGGATTCGGCTGGGGGCCGTGGCGTTTCCTGACGCCCCTCTGCCGCGTGGCGTTCTACCTGTGGGCCTACGGTGTGATGGGGGTGCTGCTCGGCGGCGTGTGGTTGCTGACCAGTCCCGACCTGCGCGAGTCGCCGGAGACCCCGGGCCGCCGGCTCAGGATAGCCTGTCGGGTGGGACTACCGGCCATGCTGATTGTCCCGCTCGGCGCGGGGGACTGGGCTTGGTGGTTTTCCCCCGGTTGGCTGATGATGGCGTGGCCGATTTGGGTGGCTTGGCTCTCACTTGCGTGGCTGATTGCGGTGGCTTGGCTCTCACTCGTCCTAGCCCACATCGCCCGATTGGGCGATCGGCTGCCCTCTCGCTCGCTTCGCCGGATGTGCCACGCTCGGATGGCGGGCTTTATGGCCTGTTGGGTGGCGTTCGTGGCTTTCTGGGTCCTTACGCAAGCGCTCTCGAACACCCCGGTTCCCCCCGTTCTGTTTCCTGCGTGCCTCGCCCCAACGCCCTTCTACCTCGATCAGCCCCTGATCGACCTGCTGAGGATATGCCAGACACTGGCCGCCTTCGTAGGCGTCATCTTCGCCGCGCTGGTCGGGTTCGTGTTCGCCCGGTGTCGCAGCGCCCTTCGCGCAGCGGCAAGACATGCCGAACGGCATTGGCCCGACGACAAGACGCGGCTTGAGACATCCGATCCGGCCGCCTAACATGTTCGCCGTTGCCCCCGCGAGGGTGGTGCGGACCGCATCGGCGGACGGACCGGCATCAGGAGGAATGCTGGCTGCACGCCTGAAGGGCACCGGTGAGGGCAGGACCCATGAAAGGGCAGGCGGCAGGCAACTACAACGTCACGTGGTTCCAGTTCACCAAGCACCCGGACTCCGATTCGTGCTGGTCGCTGTCGGTCGGGCCGGACGGGCGGATCTATGCGGCGGCGTGCGCGGAGACCGTGCCCGGCGGCGTGGTCAAGGTCGTCCGATACAACGAAAAGACCGACGCGCTCGACTATCTGTTCGCGCTCGACGAGATGGTGGACGACCCGCATGACTCCGGACGGGCCACGCAGTGCAAGATCCACTACAGCTTCGCGCCGTCGATGTCGGACGGCGTGATGTTCATGGCCACGCACCTGTCCGGGCCGCCCATCGACCAGCCCGCATACTCGCCGTGGCATTCCTGGCACGATCCGGAGCGGTGTTTCCGCGGCGCGGCCCTGCTCGCCTTCGATACCAAGACCGACCAGGTCCTGTGGTGGGACACGCTGATCCCCAAGGAGGGCTGCCGGTGTCTGCTGCACGACGAGGACCGCGGCCTGCTGTACGCCCTGAGCTACCCGCGCGACCACTTCATCATCTATGACATCAAGAAGCGTCGGCGCAGAGACGTCGGCCGGATCGGATCGGTCAACGCCCAGGCGCTGTTCATCGACGAGAAGCACCGCGTCTGGACGACGAACGACTACGGCCGACTCGTCCGCTACGATCCCGATAAGGACCGCCTGGAGACGTCGCCCTACGTCCTGCCGCACAATCCCGAGTACCAGACGGGCTGGCACAGCGTGTTCTATGACGTGGTCGCTTCGCCCGACGGCGAGTGCGTCTACGCGGTCACGTGGATCGCCAACCCGTACCTGATGCGGATCTGGCCCAACGAGGGCGAGTGGGGCATGGTCGAGGACCTGGGCCCGACCACGCAGAAGCGGGACCTGACGTTGCCGATCAACACGTTTACCGATCACTGCGGTGGACTGACGTTCGGCGCCGACGGCCAGCTCTACTACGTTGCGTCGCGATGGCGCGACCCCGTCCACAACCCGATGCCCGCGGATCGCAAGGACAAGGAGGGCGTCGTCTGGCGGATGGACCCCGAGACGCTGGCGCGGACCGAAGTGGCGCTGCTCGAGCGCCCGGGCCAATGCGCCCAATACGTCTCCCGCGGGGCGATCGACCGTAACGGCGATCTGTTCTTTGGCCACGTCGGCCCCAAACCGGTGGGTTTGTTCAAGATGCAGATGCCCGCCGATCGCAAGAAGCCCAACGCGCACCTGCCCATCAGGATGTGGGGGTAGCCATGGCGACCAAGACCAAGCGAAAGCGCTACGACAAGAGCGGCCCCGAGGCCAAGGCCCTCGTCGACGAGATCGTCCACGGCACGTTCATGAAGGAGGGCACGATGGTGGCCTTCCCGACGTGCTTTCCGGGCGTGACCACCCCGATCGAGGCCGACGAGAGCCACATCACCGCCCTGGACGTCGCCGCCGACGGGATCGTCTACGGCGGCACGAGCGGCCGGCGGACGCATCTGTTCGCCGGTATGTTCCATGGCGTGACCGGTTGTGTGTTCGACATGGGAACGGTCGACGGCGCCGATGAGTGCGTGGCCGTGTGTTGTGGCAGATCGGGGTTCGCCGCCTGTGTGAACGGCCCAACGGGCGGGCGCGTCGTGACCCGTGGGCTGCAGGGCCTGCCGTTCGATCTGCTGCAGGAGTGGGGGTTCGGCCGTCCGGCGTTCAGGAATCTGGGCCAACCCGCCAAGGGCGAGCGGATCGTTCACGCCGTGGCCACGGCGTCGGTGGGCACCGTCGTCGGTGCGACCGAACGCCACGTCTTCGTGGTCGACATCGACCAGGGAACCCTCCGCGTTGTGGGCGACGCGATGGGGTTGGGCGAGCTGGCGGTCGGCCACATGGGCGGCGTCTTCGGACGGGACGACGGCAACACGCTGTGGCGATACGATGCGAGCACAAGTCAGGTCGAGCGGAAGGCCGTCAAGCTGCCCGGTCATGCTTGGGACCGGGTGCGTCTCCGGTGGGCGAGGGACCACCGCACCGGCCAACTGTACACGGCCGACGGCGAGGGGCAGGTGTACACGTTCAGCGAAGCGCAGGGATTCAGCCCGCCTCTGGCACGGACGCGGCTCGCGCCGGTCGGCCCGATGTCGGTCACGCTCGACGGGCGGGTCTTTGGTTTCTGCGGCGATGAGATATCCAGGATGTTCTGCTACGATCCGCGCCGCTCGAAGCTGAGCGACGTCGGCGTGGCCGTTTCGGTTCTCGAGCGCCGCCGCTATGGCTACGTGTTCGGCAGCGCCGGCACGGGCCGCGACGGACAGATCTTCTTCGGAGAGGACGACGATCTCGGGCACTTGTGGTTGTACTTCCCGAAGATCCAGACCCCCGGCGCCCGCGCCGAAGCGTGATGCCAATGGCCACCAGAATGCCTGACTCCGCCGAATCGCTCCTTCAACAGATGATCGGCATCGATACGACCAATCACCGTCCGAACGGACCGCCCGGCACGGAGGACAAGCTGGCCGATGCCCTCGAGGAGCTTGCCACGGAGGTGGGCTTGGCCACGACCCGCCTGCCCGTCCCCGAAGAGCCGCACAACCTGCTGGTCAGTCATGAGGTGAGACCGGATGCACCGTGGGTGCTGTTCGTCAGCCACCTTGACACCGTCGACGTGGCCGGGATGACGATCGATCCGTTTGCGGGGGAGATCCGCGACGGACGGATCTACGGTCGCGGCGCGTGCGACACCAAGGGGTCGGGCGCAGCGATGCTCTGGGCGCTCACGCAGTACGCGGCCCGGCAAGAACGCCCCAACAACGTGGCCGTCCTCTACACCGTCAACGAGGAGATCCGGCAGACCGGGGCAATCTCGTTCGTCGCCAACGACCTGCCCGGGCTGAGCTGGGTTCCCGCCGGCGTGGTCGTGGGTGAGCCGACAGGCCTCGAACCCGTGGTTGCCCACAATGGCGTGGTCCGCTGGCGGATCCGCACGCAGGGCGTCAGTGCTCATTCGTCCAGCCCCGAGCGCGGGCGGTCGGCCATCACCATGATGGTCGAGGTCGTCCGCGCGATCGAGTCGCAGTACATCCCCCACATCGACGCGAGCCACCCGCTCACCGGCCGGGCCCAGTGCAGCATCAACCTGATCCAGGGCGGCAGCCAGATCAACATCATCCCGGCGCACTGTGAGATTCAGGTCGACCGCCGAACCGTTCCCGGCGAGGACGATCGCCAGGTCCTGCCGACGGTCGACCAGATCCTCGACACGCTCCGCCAGGCCGATCCGAACCTGCAGGTCGAGCAGGACAAGCCGCACATCGTCGGCCCGCTCGATCCGGCCACCAACGAGCGCTGGGCGAAACACGTCTGCGGCGTGCTCGATCGATTGGGCCTGCCCGCCCAGCCCGTCGGCGCCAAGTTCGGCACGGAAGCGAGCACGTTTGCTCGAGCTGACCTGCCCGCGCTCGTCCTGGGACCAGGCCAGGCCGCTCAGGCGCACACCGAGGATGAGTGGCTGTCTCTCGATGAGCTTCACGCGGCCTGCGACGTTTACCTTGAGATTATGAAGGAAAGTGTGTATCCCGGGGGGGCGCCGAACCGCTCCTGTGGGACGATACCCACGTGATCGGGAGGACAAGAACATGGCTGATCGTGCTGACGCCCACATCCATCTGTTCGAGACGGGATTCCGAGGCGGGTCGTTCACCGCCCGGCCCGGCGTGACGATCGACGAGGTCGCGTGCTATCAGTCGCTGGCCAAGTCGCACGGCGTCAAGGCCGCGTTGGTCGTCGGGTGGGCCGGGGCGCCCTGGGCGGCGGGCAACAACGCGTTTCTCGCGCGGGTCCTCGACGACCACGCGTGGGTCCGCCCGGTCGCCTATCTCGAGCCGTCCGACGCGCTGACCGTCGCAAGCCTGACCGAGCGTCAGCAGCAGGGATTCGTCGGTTTGAGCTTCTACATCTTCGGCGCCGAGAAGACGGCTGCGCTCCAGCGGGTGCGCGACGACGTGTGGCGATGGATCGTCGAGCGGCGCTGGCTGATCAGCTGCAACTCACGCGGCAAGGACTGGTCGGCGTGGTTGCCGATTCTCGAGAAGCACCCCGATCTGCGCCTGATCACGTCACACCTTGGCCTGCCGGGGGCCGTCAAGAAGCCGCTCGACAAACAGACGGCCCGCAAGAAGCTCAGCCACGTCCTCTCCCTGGGCAAGTTCCCCGGCGTTCGCATCAAGCTCAGCGGGTTCTACGCGACGACCGATCCGCCGTACGACTACCCGCACCAGAACGCCTGGCCCTACGTCGAGGTGCTACTCGAAGACGTCGGCGTGAAGCGATTGGTGTGGGGGTCGGACTACAGCCCGTGTCTGGACCACCTGACGTTCCCGCAGACGCTCGGCCTGTTCGCCAAGATGCCGTTTCTCAAGAGGGCCGACCGCGAACGCATCGAGGGCAAGAACCTGCTGGATCTGCTGGGCGAGGTCGACGCGCACAAGTCGACCTAGCGAACGCCCAACGACGCACATAGGCTCGAGGAGGGTACCCCGTGAGAAAGAGGACGGATGTCAGCCCGAAGGGCGTTTCGCTCTATCTCCTTCCCGTCGAGACGCGAGTGCCGCTGAAGTTCGGCCCGGAGACGCTGACGTACGTGACCTGTGCGCGGGTTCGGATGCGCGTGGCCGACGCCGAAGGACGCTCGGCGGAGGGGTGGGGCGAGACCCCGCTGAGCGTTCAGTGGGTCTGGCCCAGCGCGCTGTCCTACGAAGAGCGGCATCAGGCGATGAAGGACTTCTGCGTGCTGTTGGCCGAAGAGTGGGTGTCCTTCGAGAGGAGCGGCCATCCGATTGAGGTGGGCCATGCCTTCGTGGCCGACGTGCTGCCGTCGCTCCTCCAACAGTTCAACCAGCAGCGCGAGGGGGCCGAGCCCATGCCGTGGCTGGCGGCCTTGGTGTGTTGCTCGGTTTTCGACATCGCCCTGCACGACGCCTATGGGGTGCTCCATGACGTCCCCGTCTACGAGACCTACAACGCCGCGTTCATGAACGACGACCTGGCCAGCTTCCTGAGGCCCGCCGACGGGGCGAGCTTCTCGTTCGCAGACAGGTTCCCGACCGATTTCCTCGTTTCCATGCCGCCGGAGCGCTTGCCCGCCTGGCATCTGGTCGGCGGCAAGGATCTGCTCGATGCGTCCGAGCTAGACGGCAGCGAGCCGGACGACGGCTACCCCGTGCTGCTGCCCGACTGGATCCGCCGCGACGGGCTGACGTGTCTGAAGGTCAAGCTCCGCGGCGATGACGAGGACTGGGACTATGACCGGCTGGTCCGCGTCGGACAGATCGCCGTCGAGAACGATGCCTTGTGGCTGACGGCCGACTTCAACTGTACCGTCAGGGATCCCCGGTACGTCAACGAGATCCTCGACCGTCTTGTCATCGAACACCCGCGGCTCTACGGGATGATCCTCTATGTCGAGCAGCCGTTTCCCTATGACCTGGAGGAGAACCAGATCGACGTGCACAGCGTCTCGGCCCGCAAGCCGCTCTTCATGGACGAGAGCGCCCACGACTGGTACCTGATCCGCCTCGGCCGGGCGCTGGGTTGGACGGGCGTGGCGCTCAAGACCTGCAAGACGCAGACGGGTGCCCTGCTGAGCCTCTGCTGGGCGAAGGCCCACGGCATGACGTTGATGGTGCAGGACCTGACCAACCCGATGCTCGCCCAGATCCCGCACTGCCTGCTCGCCGCCCACGCCGGCACGATCATGGGGGTCGAGACCAACAGCATGCAGTTCTACCCCGAGGCCAGCATCCCCGAAGAGAAGGTCCACCCCGGCGTCTACAAACGCCGCAACGGCCAGGTCGACCTGTCCACGATCCAAGGCCCCGGCTTCGGCTACCGCGTCAACGAGATCGACCGATGCCTGCCGGAGGCGGAGACGAGCCTCCAATGAGGCCTTTGAAGACGGAAGCTGCTCAAGGCGCGAAAAAGGGGGAAAGGGCGACCGCTGGTTTGGCCGAACTATAGTGTTGACAGGGACGTTATACTTTTGTAGGGACATCACAATAGTGGGCGAGGGTGGGGGCATGGGAGTGATCCCCTAGTTACGCCGAGCAGACAGGATCCGACCGTATTGCTCCGACGACACGCAAGGTCCCACAGTGACATGAGCCTTGAACTAACCCAAGTGGACACCGTGGTGGCGGGAAGATTCAACCCGCATATCATCAACCCTCTTTGGTTGGTTAAGCAGGGGATAGTCGAGGGGGAGGAGGAGGCCAAGTACAAGGGAACCGTGGATATATCAGACAGGGAAACACGTTTTGGATTTGAGATCGGCGGTTACGAGTGGCAAGTCAGCAATCACCGGCTCGTTGTCAGGTCGCCCTCGTGCGAAGACCCAGGACCGGTCGTCCGCAAGGTGCTGAAGGATCTCCCGCACACTCCGATCCGTGCACTCGGTCACAACTTCACGTACGAGTCCCCGTTGTCTGAGTGGAGCGTGGGACTGCCGCAGCTCGGCGCCTTGTCCGCCGAACGCTTCAGAGAGCACTTCAAGCTTAGACAGGCGGAGTGGGGAGTGTCGCTGGGGTGTGACGATGGTGTCACGCTCAACGTCAGAGTGTCTGTGGATGAGTCATCTGCAGCGATCAGTTTCAACTTCCATCGGGAGGTCAGCTCAGCAGAGGGGGCGTCGGAATGCACACAGCAGTTCGAGGCCGATCTTCGCTGCAGTAGGGGTTTCCTCGATGATCTGTTGAGTCAGGAAGTGGACGGTGAGTTACATGCATAGTGCTACTGCTCCTTGGGTGCTCCCTCAAATCGGCTCGTGTGCGAGAGGCGCCGCCGCGATGTTTCCGGAGGATGATTCCTGTATCTATGAATGGCCCAAAGACGAGAGAAATTCGGACCTATCCAGCACTGTGACGTCAGGCATCATGGAATTCCAGGGGTTCGTCTCCAGGTATCATCGAGCGAAGGCGTGCGCGAAACGCAGGGAACGTAACCGCATCGTTTCGCTCATACAGACGCACTACCGCCCCATCGAACGTGCGGAAGCGATGGCGAGATACCTGGCAAGAAGTTCGAGACCAGATGCCCTTGACGACGGGATCGATGTGCTTGCTAGGCTGAGCTGGCGGACGGAACAGCTTGTCTGGGACAGGTACAGGGAGGGGGAAATCCCTGGTCACGAAGAGGACTACTGGTACATCCTCATCCGTGGGCTTGGCAAGTGCCAGCCCTCTGACCTGGGCAAGATGCTGATCAGGCAACTTACGAGGTCCGATCGGTTGGCTGTCCGGGAAGCCGCTGTCGAGGCATTGGCTGATGTCGGCGGTTCTGAAGCAGCCGATCGGCTGGTCGAAATCGCTCGCACAGACCCATCGCCCTTCATCCGTGGGCTTGCGCGGGATCGCCTCGAGGACTGCGTTCGGTGATGCACGACGATGGCGGACGCCGATTTCAGCATCGAGGCCGCTTGGGACGTATCTTCTCCGTGTTACGTGCGAAAACTCAAGAAGGGGAGTCATTGGGAGGACGGCGAATCACCATCAGATCGGGTCGACAGCATTGTCGAGAAGGACTTCCGGCTCGACCAGGATGGTGTAGTCAGCGTCTTTCAGGTACGTTCCGGAGTAGACCTGCGCAGAGTCGCGGTGGGTCTCAACGCGACACGAGACAGCCTCAGCGAAGACATCTTCCTCATTGCCATCTTGCCCGACGAACTCCAAGGCGTTCTCGCCGAGCCGACACCGGGAGACACGAAATGCCTCTGGGCGAATCGACTTCACCACAATCTCGTGGTTGAGCGGCAATCAGGCTTTACTTCCGTCGTTGAATCCCTGATCCGCGCGGGGCGCAAGCCGAAGAAGTTCACCCGCTCGAAAATGAGGAGGGCGGTCGAGGAGGCCCGCAGAGAAGGTTGCTACGCAACGAGAGACCGTGCGACGAGCTCGGATCCGTGCGTCTGTGAGCGCGGAACCTAGCCTTCGGGCGGGCGGTTACCTTCGATAGGCGTGCGGGGAATCAAGCTTCGAGTGACGTACAGTTGGTGACGCTGGCGGTCTTCCCGCCAGTGCTCATGCTATCCTCCGGGGCGTAGCGCCAGCTCTTCGTCGATTCGTTGGCACAGATGCTCGACGATCAGGCCGATGATCTCCTCACCGAGCTCGGGGGAGGCGGCCTCGCGTAGGTCGCAGGTGTAGCGCCATGTGCCCTGCGGCGATCGGAAGGACCAGGGGTTCTCGCGATACGGGTACTCGTAGGGGATCTCGATCTCCTGCTTGAACCGGTCCATGTGCACGAGGTGGGGAAACAGCGCCATCGCCAGCGACGTCTCGTACCTGTCGGCGTGATCGGGGGACGCCTCGCACTGGCTCCAGTCGACGCCTTCGTATTCCGGCTGGGCGATGATGCGGAGCTTGCTGCGGGCCATGTACTCGTCGGCCGCCTCGGTAATCGTCTCGACCTGGTACGGGCCGTAGTGTCCGGTCAAGAAGACGACCAGCTTGGCGCCCATCTTCTCGAGGTTCTCGAAGAACTCGGTGGCGATTTGCTTGACCAGCCCCTTGCTGAACGTGATCGTGCCGAGCATCTCGTCGTAGCCGACCACGCCGAACCAGTTCTGCGGCAGCAGGATCGCCCGGGCACGCTCGGCCAGCCGCTCGGCGATGCCGCGCATCTTGAGCACATCGAGCCCGAGCGGCAGGTGATCGCCGTGCCATTCCAGGATGCCGGTGGTCAGGATGAAGACGGGCCTGTCTTCGACGGCCTGCTTGAGCTCAGCGGGCGTCATCTCCTCGGCCTTGTAGGTCCGTGGCATGGGTGTGGGGTCTCCTCGTCGAGCAGCGTATCAGGCGCGTCGTGCGATTCGCCACGGGTGGCCATCGCGTCGCGGGGTTCAGAACGTCACGACCTGTCCGGTCTTCATGCTTCGTTGGATGGCGTCGAGGATCCGCGTGACCATCAGCGAGCTTTCGGGCGTGATGGACGGCTCGCGTCCGTCCAGGACGCAGTCGACGAAGTGGCCCAGCGAGCAGACCAGCGCGCCGTGCAGCCGGCCGTCCAGCTCAGTCACGATCGTGCTGCGGGGGTAGCTGAACTTGTCGCTCATCAACTCGACCTGCTCGTGTTCACGAAGGAGCTTGATCGTTTCGTTCTGGCAGACGACGTGCATGTACGAGTCGGGGACGGCCGGGGCGGTGTCTGGATAGACCCAACAGGCCTCGAACGTGGCGATCGCCCCGCCCTGGAAATGGACGGCCGCCTGGATGGCATCAGGCGTGTCGATGCCCCGATCGACCAGCACGGAGCGGACCTCCTGTGCGTAGACGCGGTCGGGCTCGTCCTCGAGCCACCACAGCGTCAGGTCGATGTCGTGCGAGCTGAGGAACGACGCGGGATCGGTCCCGCTCGCCCAGCCGATCAGATCGGTCGGCACCCACCGCGGGTTGTTCTTGCGGGCCGAGACGACCAGCGGCCGGCCTGTTTCGCCGGAGGCGATCCGCTGTTTGACCGTGTGGTACGACGGGATCCACCGGTGGCTGAACTGCGTCATCAACAGCACGTCGGTCTCGTGGGCGATGGCGACCATCGCCGCCGCGTCGTGCAGTGTGGTGGCCAGGGGCTTCTCGACCAGGATGTGCTTGCGGGCCTTGGCCGCGGCGATGGCATCCTCGGCGTGCACGTGGTCGGGCGTGGCCAGACACACCGCCTGAACCGCGGTGTCCGCGATCAGATCCTCCGCGTTGTCATAAACCGAAGCGATGTCGTATTGCTCGGCCAGCTCGCGGCAGCGATCGGGCTCCTTCGAGCAAGCCGCCACGACCCGGGCCCGCGGGTTCTCGCTGAACGCCCGGATATGTGTGACGCCCATCGTACCCGTGCCGATCACGCCAACCTGTAGCTCGTCCATGCTCGCACCTGTATCCAGGAAAGTCCCCTCGCGCGGATCACGGCCACGCCCGAACCTGGCCAATTGTATCAGGCGACCCCCCCGATTGCAGCGGGATCTGCCGGGCTGCTCCCAGGCTTTTCAGATCACCCGTAGCGGCCTATGATCTGCATCGTTCAAAGCCACAGGATTCGAGGGGCCAATCCCATCATGCATCCGGTCGCCGCACTCATCGCCGTCGGTGTGTTTTACGCGGCGGTCTTCGCGATCGGGCTGTATGCGGGTCGCAGACGGGCCGCCGGGGGTGGCTCGGCGGGGCTGCTCGTCGCGGGACGACGCATGCCCCTGCTGATCGGCGCGCTGACCATGACGGCCACGTGGGTGGGCGGCGGCTACATCAACGGCACCGCCGAGGCCGTCTACGATACCGCACGCGGGCTCGTCTGGGCACAGGCGCCCTGGGGATATGCCCTCAGCCTCGTCTTGGGCGGGCTCATCTTCGCGCGCAAGATGCGGCGGCTGGGGTTCACGACGCTGCTCGACCCGTTCGAGCGCCGCTACGGCAGGCAGGTGCCGGCTGTCCTGTTCTTGGCCGCTCTCGTTGGCGAGGTCTTTTGGAGCGCCGCGATCCTGGCCGCGTTGGGCACGACCTTCGGGACGATTCTGGGGTTCGACTTCCGAACGGCGATTCTGGTGTCGGCCGCCATCGCGATGGCCTACACCATGCTCGGCGGGTTGTGGGCCGTCGCCTACACTGATGTCCTGCAGCTTGCGTGCATTCTGTTGGGTCTGGGCGTGGCCATCCCGTATGCGCTCGACCACGCCGGTGGGCTGTCGGCCGTCCTGGCGAGCTACGCGGAGCGTGGTCCGGCCGCCTCGCTCATCCCGCCCCTGGCCGCCTGGTCCAGCGGCGGGGAATGGGGGAACCGCGGCTGGTATTGGCTCGACTTGGCCCTGCTGTTGATCCTGGGCGGCATCCCCTGGCAGGTCTACTTCCAGCGCGTCCTGGCCAGCCGGACGCCGGGCGGCGCGGCGAGGCTCTCGGTATTCGCCGGGGTCGGGTGTCTCGTGATGGCCATTCCGGCGGGCCTGATCGGCGCGATCGGCTCGGGCGCGGATTGGGTCGCCGCCGGGGCTGGCGACGCGCCTCAGCCTGCGTTGGTCCTGCCCTATGTCCTCTGTTACCTCACGCCGCCCATCGTGGCCACCGTCGGTTTGGGCGCGGTGGCGGCGGCCGTCATGTCGTCGGTCGACTCGTCGATCCTGTCGGCCAGCTCGATGTTCGCCTGGAACGTCTACCGTCCGTTGTTCAGACCGTCGGCGGGTGATCGCGAGATCCGCATGGCGGTACGGATGGCCATCCTCGTGGTGGGCGCGGCTGCAACGGGTTTGGCCTTGACGGTCCAGTCCGTCTACGGCCTGTGGTACCTCTGCGCCGATCTGGTCTACGTCGTGCTGTTCCCGCAGCTCGTGATGGCCCTGTTCTTCCGCGGCGCGAATCGAGTCGGTGCATCGGCCGGCATCGTCGTCGGCGTGGTACTCCGTCTGGTCGGCGGCGAGCCGCTCTTGGGCATCCCCGCCCTGATCCAATACCCCATGCAGGACCCGGACCTGGGCAGCCTGTTCCCGTTCCGGACGCTTGCCATGCTGGCGAGCCTTGTTACGATCTGGGTCGTCTCGAAGCTGTCCGTTCGCTGGAATCCCCCGTGCCCGCTGACGAACCCAACACAAGAGGCCGCCGATGCCTGACCCCCCTGATACCCGCATGCCCTCGGCGATCAGCGTCCCGCGTCAGGTGCTCGGTTACGCGGTTCACGTCTACACCGCGACCGGTGCCGTCTGGGCCTTCCTGACCGCGGTCGCCATCTACCACGACCGCTATGCGATCGCGTTTCTCTGGATGACGGTCGCCGTCTTCGTCGACTCGACCGACGGGGCGTTGGCCCGATGGGTCCAGATCGGCCGCACCGCACCGCGGATCGACGGGCGGCGCCTCGACGATATCGTCGACTATCTCAACTACACCTTCCTGCCGCTCATCCTGGTCTGGCATGCCGAGTGGCTGCCCGCCCCCGCATGGTTGTGGATGGCCTTCCCACTCATCGGGAGCTTGATGGCCTTCACCAACACTGGCGCCAAGGAGGACGACGCCGGTTTCTTCGTGGGGTTCCCGTCTTACTGGAACGTCTTCGCGTTCTACACCGCGTTGTGTTTCCGACACGCCGGTCCGCACGTCGTCCTGGGGTTGATGCTCGTCCTGAGCCTGCTGAGTGTCCTGCCGCTTCGGTTCGTCTATCCGACCAAGGCGCCGCGGTGGAAGGGCCTGTTCGTCATCGGCGCTCTGGTGTGGATGGTCGCGTGCCTGGCCATTGTGGCGCTGTACCCGGACGTCCCGCGATGGCTGGTCGGGATCTCGCTCGTCTACCCGGCGATGTACGTGTTGCTGTCGATCTACCTGGACGTGAGCGCTCGCTCGGCATCGTCCGGTTAGCCCCGCCGCGTGCGGCGGGGAAGGGGCCACACGCGGCCCCGCTAAACCATGGCGCTGACTGACTGAGAAAGGCACTACAGAACCCGGTACTTGTTGTACACCTCGCGGAGCGTCTTGCCCTCCTTCAGCTCCTTACGGGTCAGGTTCTCCTTGCCGACCTTCTCCATGGCCCGCTGGAGTACATCATCCTCCACGTCTTTGGGAACCACGATCACGCCGTCGAAGTCGGAGTAGATCAGGTCGCCCGGATGAACCAGCACCTCGCCGCACCGGATCGGGACGTCGTAGGCGACCACCCACCCCCGGCCCTTGCTGTCCAGCGGCCCGATGCCCTGATAGAAGACCGGGAATTCCATCTCCATGATTCGCTTGCAGTCGCGGACCATGCTGTCGCAGATGCACCCGACCGCCCCCCGGACCTTGCAGACCGTCGTCATCAGCTCGCCCCACGGGGCGATCGTTCCGCTGTAGTCGGTCGAGTGGACGGCGACGTCGCCGGGCCTCAGCGAATCGATCGCGTCGATCTCGTTGCCGTACGGGTCCTCCTCGACGATGTAGTCGGTCTCCATCCATCGAAGCGTCCGCGCACGTCCCACGATCGTGCAGTTGTCGGGGTCGAGCGGGCGGAGACGCGGGTGCATGGCTTGGTGCTTGTGGCCCAGCTCGTCCAGGATGTCGGACACCACGGGGACATACACGTTCTGGCGGATCCACGCGAATCGTTCCTCGTCGTTGGCAAATGCGGTCATCGTTGTCCCACCTCGTATCAGACAGTGCGTTTCTTGGCCTATGTGACGACGTATTCTGGTGCTGGCGAGCGGCGGTGGCAAGCGCGGGGTCCGCCCCGCCCGTCGGCGACGCGGTCACGTGCGGTTGATCCTGAACCTCTCCACGGCGGCTTCGTCCACCTCGATGCCCAGGCCGGGGCCCTGCGGGACGGGGATCATGCCGTCACCGTCCATCTGGACCGGGTTGCGGATGATCTCGCGGAGCATCGGACTGTCGCTGACGTTGTATTCCAGAAACAGACTGCGGGGCAGACAGGCGTTGACGTGCAGGCTGGCCGCCGTCAGAAGGTCCGTCAGCCAGGCGTGCGGGCAGACGTCGACACCGGCCCGCTCGGCCTCCCACTGGATCTTGCGGATCTGGGACAGACCGCCGCAGCGGCTGAGATCCGGCTGGATCACGTCGACCTTGCCGTGCACGATCAGGTGGTGGAATCCCCAGGCCGTCGCCTCTTGCTCACCGGCCGCCAGCCGCGTCTTGACGCCCGCCTCCTTGACCCGGGCGTAGCCTTCGTAGCACTCGGGATGCAGGAAGTCCTCCAGGAAGTAGACGTCGTACGGTTCGAGTCGGCGGAGCAACTCGACCGCATCGTAGGGGCTGCGGTTGACGCCCCATCCGGCGTCGACCAGGAGATCTACATCTGGGCCGATCGCCTCCCGCGCGGCCGCGACCAGCGCCACGTCGCGCTTGCGGTCCTCGCCGAACACGCCCCAGCCGAACTTGATGGCCGTGAACCCATGCTCGAGGTAGTCCGCACACGCGCGCTTCATGTCGTCCGGCGTGGGTCTAAACAGCGTGGACGCATAGGCCCGAATGCGATCGCGCTCCGGGCCGCCGAGGACCTTGTGCACAGGGCGGCCGATCGCCTTGCCGATGATGTCGTGACAGGCAATGTCGAATCCGGAGAGCACCTGGATCGCCACGCCTCGCCGGCCGTAGTAGATGCTGCCGCGATAGACCTTGTTCCACAACCGTTCGACGTCGAACGGGTCCTCGCCCACGACGAGCGACCGCAGCCCTTCGAACATCCCCGTCCCGCTGACAGGTGCTTCGACGGCGGCGGCCCCCACGTGCGGCGCAGTCTCGACGTCCGACCACCCGACGATGCCCTCGTCCGTCGTCACCTTGATCAACAGGCAGTGTCTGACGCCGTGGGCCTCCTCGCTGCCATCCGGCGCGCTGTAGGCATAGGGGGATTCCAGGATGATCGGCTCGACGTCGGTGATCTTCATGCGTGCTCTCCAGAGTCTGGGGCGCTGCAGACGCTGCTACGTGTCTGCAGCGGGATGCGCAATCCCAAGCAAGCCCAGCGCGTCGCGGTGAATGATGCCTTCGATGACCTCGTCCGGTATCTTCGGCAGCCCGCTGTCGGCGATGACGCTATTGACGTTGCGGATCCCCGCGATGGAATCCGATGTCGTGGTCGCGGGGTAGTCGGAGCCGAACAGCACCTTCGAGTCCGCACCGTACTCCACCAACAGCCGCATCGCGTTGTAGAACTGCCACGGGCGGTAGTAGAGCGCGGACACGTCGGCGAACAGGTTGGGGCTCTTGCGAATCGCCGCGATCGTCTCGCCCTCCCACGGATGCCCCAGGTGCGGCAGGATGATCTTCAGCTCGGGGAAATCGACGGCCACCTGATCCATGTACGCCGGTCGGGCGTAGTCCAACGGAACCCCACTGCTGAACGTGGTGGCCATGTGGATCATGATGGGCAGGCGGTGGCGTTCGCAGTAGGCGTAGATGTCGTAGTAGCGCCGGTCCAGCGGATGGACGCCCTGATAGATCGGTCCCAGCTTGACGCCCTGACAGCCGAGGTCTTGATGACACCGCTCCAGCTCCGCCATCGCGTTGTCCTCGCCAGGATCGGGCGAGCCGAAGAAGACGAGTTTGTCCGGCGCCCGTCGAACGTGCTCGGCGACGGCGTCGTTCGACACCCGCCAGCCCGTTGCCTTCGCCCGCATCCCGAACACGACCGCCGCGTCGGCGGGCCCGACGGCCTCGAGATGCTGCTCCGGCGTGAACCGCCACGGCTGGAGATCCATCCCGCAGCGCTCGAGGTCCTCGTAGACCCGCGCGTCGAGGTCGGTGTCGGCCTGCAGAAAGTGGGTATGGATGTCAATGATCATGCGGACGCTCTCAATGCCGTTGCCCGGCGGGTGCGTGGCCCTGCGTTCGGCCGGAGTATCCCACACGCCCATCCGCCGTTCAACCGGTCGTCTTGACCGCCTACATCACCGGACCGACCATATGCCGCGCAGGTTGATGACCGGCGCGAAGCTCCGGCCTCGTGCTCGTCTTGGGTTGGGAGATGCGGATGAGCTACATCATCAGGGAATTCAAGAAGGGCGATCCGCATGAGGCTGTCCTGTTCGCGGAGATAGAGCAGGAGCGGCGGCGTGAGCGCCGAGGGCGCGGCACGGGCATGCCTCACTTCACTTGCGGGCACGCGCGTGGGTGGTGTGGGGGACGTGATCGGTGGGGGGCGCTTCGAACGGCCGCTGGAGGAAGATGATGAGCCGAGGAATGAGCAGCGCTGTGACCGTGCTGGTGGGCACGTGGGCGATCGGACTGTGTGTCGACGCGATGCGCTTGCCCAGTTGCCGCGGGGCGGAGCAGGGGAGGACGGGTCTGATGAAGGAGGAATGGCGGCGAAGTCTTCCGGACGTCGTGGTGTACCTGCCCAAGGGGAAGGCCGACGGGGACAACGAGCATTTTCTCGTCTTCGAGGCGCCCAAGAGCGACGAGCTGCTGGCGATGTGGAACCAGAGCTCGTGTGAAGGACGCGGCGACAACCGCGCCGTGCTCGCTCGCAGCAAGGACGGCGTGACGTGGTCGGCGCCGAAGATCATCGCAGGGACGCGCCCGGGCGAGAAGGGCGGCCAGGCGAGCTGGCCGTTCCCCGTCGTGTCGAAGCGGGGGCGGATCTACTGCTTCTACACCAAGCAGATGCCCCTGACCGACGGGAATCCGCAAGGCTGTGGCGCGATGGGCTGCGCCACGTCGGACGACAACGGCCACACCTGGGTCCACGGCCCGGACATTCCCATGCCCCGAAACAAGTTTGACCATCCCGATCCGAACGTGCCCAAGCACTGGATCGTCTGGCAGAAGCCCATCCGAGACAGCAAGGGGCGGCACATCGCCGGATACACGCAGGGCACGAGCCCGTCGAGGAACCCCGAGCTCAAGAAGGTCGGGTGGTGGGCGTGGGAGAATCGCTGCCAGTTCATGCGTTTCGAGGATATCGACGACTCCCCCGATCCCAGCGATCTGAGGATCACCTGGCTGCCGCGCGACGAGAACGGCCTGACGACCAAGCACCCGAACCACGATTGGTCGTCGCTACAGGAACCGAGCCTGGTGCTGACGCCCGACGGTCGGCTGTTCTGCACGATGCGGGCCTGGACGGGGCACATCTGGTACTCGGTCTCCAGAGACGACGGCGAGACGTGGCGTCCGCCAGAAGTCCTGCGCTACAAGGACGGCGGCGAGCCGCTCAAGCACCCGCTCGCGCCGTGTCCGATCTACGCCCTTCGCGACGGCCGATACCTGTTGCTGTTCCACAACAACGACGGCCACGTCGGCAAGCACAACCAGCGCGAAAAGCGCTGGAAGACCAACCACCTCAACTTCCTGAGGCACCCGGCCTTCATCGCCGTCGGCGCCTACCGCCACGAGGCCCACCAGCCCATCTGGTTCAGCGCACCGAAGCAGATCCTCGACACGCAGGGCGTCCCGGTGGGCCCCAAGGGCACGGCCGAGATCGCTACGTACACCAGCGTCACCGAATGGCGACGGAGGCGCGTCCTGTGGTACCCGGATCGGAAACACTACCTGCTCGGCAAGGTCATCGACGACGAGCTGCTGGCGGACATGAACGTGCCCAAGTGAGGGCGCGAGCGATCAAGCGAAGGCTGCTACAATGACTTTAGTGCACGAGAGCCCGGCCGGAGCTTCCGGCGGTCTGCACGATTGGGGTTGGCGCTTGATTCCATGAACAAGCGGCTCGTCATCTGGATTTCGGTGGGCGCCGGGGTCCTCCTGATCTGCGTTACCCTCGCGTTCCTCCTGTGGGATCTTGGGGGCCCGGGATCGTGGCCTGTCTACATGGTCACCGAGCCGACCGTTTCTCCGTCGCGAGACCGTATCGCCTTCACCGTGTGTCGTAGGGGGAAGAGGCGGCACCAGCTGGATGTACGTCTGGCCGTCCTCTCGCTCCAGACCCGCAAGGTCTTGAACACGGGTGCTGAGATTTCGGCAAGGGGGTTCGCCTCTACTTGGTCCGAGGATGGCACCAGTCTGGTCTTCATCTCGGGCGCATATCCAAGGCATTGGGGCCTGGACATCATTAACATCGAAACCGGCGTCGTCACCCGTGTCTCGGAGCCCTCGTGTTGGACGCCGAAGTTCTCGCCGGAAGGCGCTCTGCTTGGGTTCGTGAGGGATGACGATCTGGTCGTCCTCAACATGACATCGCGCCAAGAGACGGTTGTAGCCAGAAACGTCAATCACTGGCATTGGTGTTGGGCCTCCGGTGGACGCGAGGTCTTCTACGTTCGCGACAAGGAGATCCTCTCATCGCAGGTGGGCCCAGGCGCCACCGAACGCCTCCTCTGCACGGAGGCCAGCACGGAGCCCTATGATTCTGCCGAATACCTCACACCCTCGCCTGACGGTTCCCGGTTGGGGTTCTACCGCAGCGCTGACGACTCGTTCAACGCGCTCGATCTGAAGACGGGCCGCGCCGTCGCGCTGTTTCATTGCGACCACTACTTCATGAGCTTCCTGTGGATTCCTTCTGGTGTCGTTTACCTGGACGCTTGCGAGGGCGAGCGCCGTGAATTCGCTCGGCTGATGCTCTACGACGTTTCGTCAGGCGAGTCGCGGGAGGTAGCCGCTGGCCCATTCGCCGCCATCCGTTGGTTGGGGGGCAAGGACATCCTGGTGAAAGTCGGGAACATGGAGCTCTGGCGGTACAACCTGGACTCTGGGAACGGCGAGCGGGTCCTATCGATCGAGGACCTGGGCACACCCAGGAAGCCCTCAGCCCGCGGATTACGTCCACCAAGCATTCCTCAGAAACCGGGCCGCTAGCGGACATGAACGTGCCCAAGTGAGAGAAGACATGATCGGGAAGGAGCTGCAGCAGCGACCGTCGCGTCCGATGAGGCATGCCCATGTTTGAGACCACAGAATACGCATGCATCATCTCCTTTCAGGGAGACGCCGAGGCGGCACTGGAAACCGCAAAGACAGCCCTGCTCGGGCAAGGCTTCGAGATCGTTCGCTACTCACAAGACGAGTTGGCGGTGCGCGGCTCAGGCATGAACAGCACGCGCGAGCCGCCAATCCGCGGGGCTTCGGAGCTTGCCATCACGGTTCGGCAGTCCGAGATCGAGCTCCACGCCCGTCTGGGCGGCGTCGCGCGGATGAAGGCCTTTCTCTACCTCTTCCCACTGGGCATGGCTGTTATGTTCCTGGTGGGCTTCGGGCTTGCCTTCGGGTCCCGGCTCTGGTGGGCCTACCCGTTGCCGCTGGCGCCATGGCTTGTGCTCTCACCCGTCTTGGCACGCTGGGTTGAGAACCGTACGAAGCGGGCCTTGGACGGGCTGCTGCGCAGCGTGGAAGTGACCGCGAGGCATGGCGCTGCAGGCTGACCGCCGCCCCGCGTTGCGGTCAGAACCCGTTTCGTCTGGAAGCTGAGAGAACATGAACGAACACGACGAGGTCAGAGCCGCCAACGAGCGGCATTGGAGCCGGATGGTCGAAGAGGGGTGCGGGTTCACGATCCCGTGGCTGGACCTGGACGTCGCCGTCCTGCGTCGGTATGCGAAGGCTAAACTGGACCCGGTAGGAGAGCCGCTGTCCACCGTGTACCCGCCCAGCGTCCTGCTCGACGTCGAGGGCAAGGACGTCCTGTGCCTCGCCCTCGGCGGTGGACAGCAGTCGGCCGTGTTCGGGCTGCTCGGCGCGCGGGTGACTGTGGTGGACCTGGCTGAGGGGCAGCTTGAGGGGGATAGAGAAGCAGCGGAACACTACGGCTATGAGGTGACCACGATCCACGCTGATATGCGCGACCTCTCGTGTCTGGCCGACGCATCCTTTGACCTCGTGTACGGGACAGCTGTGTGCTACGTGCCCGATGTGCACGAAGTCTATGCCGGAGTCGCCAGAATCCTACGCCGCGGTGGGCGGTTCCGCGTCGATTTCCACCAACCGGCCATTCACTTCGTGGCCTGGGATGGACAGGCCTATCGCATCACCAAGCCGTATGCCGAGCGAACCGACCGGCGCGAAGACGGTGCCATCGAGTTTCGGCACGACCTGGAAGACATCTTCAACGGACTCCTCGGTGCGGGCTTCGCCATCGAAGGCGTCTACGAGGAGCGGCAGGACCGGCGCGCAGACCCAAACGCTCCCCCGGGAAGCTGGCCGCATTATCAAGCGTACGTGGCGGGCGGCTTCGCCATCGTGGCAAGGAGATCTTGAGGAACGGGTCTCGCTCGCCGCAGTCGGTAAGATACGATGCACGTTGCTGAATCGTTGTCATTGACGGCCTGCTCCCAAGGGATCTTGGGCAGAATCAGTCGGGCGCAGTGGCTGGTGTTGCCCATCGTCTTGGCGGCGCTGTTCGGTGAACCGTCTGCCGAGGCCGACGAACGGTCGGCGCCTCATCGGCCCGAGCCCGCCCGGCTCCGGCCGCTCCCCAAGACGGCCAAGCTCCTGTTTACCTCCAACCAGGATGCGGGCACCCATCGCTGGGAGGTCTACGCCATGGATGCCCGAGGCCGTCACGTCACCCGCATTACGCGAACGGACGAGAATCACTTCCTCGTGGGCATCGACCGTTCCCGACGCTTCATCGCGGCCACCCGCGGCACGGAGAAGCGAAAGCGGGTCTGGCTGCTGGACCTGAAGACAGGAACGGAGACCCCTCTGACGGACCCGAAGAACCACGCCGAAGGGCGCAGCTTCTCGCCGGATGGCAAGTGGATCGTGTTCTGGATGGTCAAGGCGGGGGACCAGTTCTCGGATATCTACAAGATACGCCGAGATGGCACCGGCCTGACCAACCTCACCAGGACACCGCGGGCCCATGAGTTCGACCCGGCGTGGTCGAACAGCGGGCATGCAATCGCCTACAGCTTCAACAACGGCCGTCCCCATCGGTTCGTGCTTAGGACCATGGCCCCGGACGGCGGCCGCGTCAGGACGGTCTACACCACGGACGAATCCGTTGCAACCGCCATCTTCCCGGCAGGCGTCTACGATCCTGGCTGGAGCCCGGACGACAAGTGGCTCCTCGTCGAGAAGCCCGTGCGCTTCACCGGGCGAGGCGAGAACGGCACTGCCGGCGTTTGGCGGATTCTCAAGGTCAGCGCAGATGGTCGTCACGTGGTGGATTTGACGGGTCAAGGAGCGCATCGCAACAGCGCCGTCTACACGCCGTCCTTCTCGCCGGATGGAGACACCATCGTGTTCACCTCGAGGTACGGCTCCGCAGATCCGGCGCGCGGCCTGTCAATCAACCTCCTGAAGATGGACAGCAACGGGAAGGGCTTGAGACAGCTCACCAACACGCCGCATTGGGAGCAGTTCGCCGTCTGGATCCGATAGCCCACCCAACCTGTCACGCACCCCGGCTTCATCCCAACCCCGAGGACCGAATGCGGTAGGCAGCCGGCACGTCGCTGAGGCCCGAGATACACACGCCCGCGTCGCGAATCAGACCGTCCTGCATCTGATAGACCCATCCGTGGACGGACAAGGGCTGTCCGCGGGACCAGGCCTTCTGCACGATCGTCGTGGCGCACACGTGGTAGACCTGTTCGATGACGTTCAGCTCAACCAGCTTGTCCGTCCGCTGCGACTGGTCTGGAATGGCGTTCAGCACGGCTTCCTGTTCTCGGCGAAGATCCCGGACGTGGCCGAGCCAGTGGTCCACCAACCCCAGTTCATCGTTTCGCATCGCAGCCGATATGCCGCCGCATTCTGTGTGCCCGCACACGATGATGTGCTTGACCGCCAGCACGTCGACGGCGAACTGAATGACCGAAAGACAGTTGAGGTCCGCATGCAGGACGAGGTTGGCGATGTTGCGATGGACGAACAGCTGGCCCGGGTCCAGGTCGAGGATCTGGCTGGGCGGGACCCGGCTGTCGGAACAGCCGATCCACAGGTACTCCGGCGATTGCTGGGCAGAGAGCGTCTTGAAGAACCCGGGATCGCGCCGCCTGACCCGTTCCGCCCAGGTCTTGTTGCCTTCCAAGAGGTGATCCAAGCGCTGCATAATCCTTCTCCCGTCGCTGGCACGTCATCAGTTGCCCCAGCTGGCCAAGCTGAGACGCTACTCCGTCCACAGTGCGTACAGACGCGCGCGGGCCAGTGATATCTTGAGCTGAACCGTCCGGCCCGCCAGTTCCCCGAGATCGGTGCCGGCCTCCCATCGCACGGGCAGACGAACCCCGTTGCCACAGACGCCGACGGCCTCGTCACGCGTGAAGCCCGAGATCGATTGCCCGCGCTCGTCGAGGATCTCGATCCGCGCTTCTCCCTTGGGTGCATCCAGGTTGACGAACAAGCGACGCCCGGAGAGCTTCAACGGCTTGGTCAGCACGTGTCCCGGCGTATCGCCCGCGTCAAGCGAGACGAACCCGTCACGCCGCAGGACCGCCAGACAGACGGCTCCCCAACCGTCATCGAAGTCCGCACGCTCCGGCGCCGACAACGTCGCGCGGTCGCGCACGCTGCCGTCCGTGTAGCGCTCGTAGATGTAGGCGCGCCACTTCAGCCCTACGTAGTAGAACCACAGCTCGTGGCCACGCTCGACCGGCTGGTTGGTCGGGACCAGCTGCATCCGATCGAACACGCCCACCAGCCCCTGATCCACACGCGACGGGCCGATGAAGGGCTGGCGGTCGCCGAGCCGCTTCCACGTCACCAGGTCGCGGCTCATCGCCAGTTTGATCAGGTCGAACCCGTCCGTGTTGTTCCGCGCCGGCAGAGACGTCCCGGTCGGATAGTACATCATCGGCAGGCCGATATAGACGCCCTCGTACGGGAACACCGCGATGTTGTAGCACTCCGCCCGCCAAGCGGGCTGCGTTCGCTTTCCCTTCGGCGGCGTCCAGCCCGTCTTCGGGTCCGGGTCGACGAACAGCGGCTTGGCCAGGCCCGGGTCGGCCAGACGTCTCCGGATCGTGTCTATGGCGAGCGGTTGATCCGCCGCGTCGGCGCCGAACAGGAACCGGTTCTTCGTCCACTGCACGAAGTCCTCGCTGATGGCGATGCTGAATGCCCGGCCGTACTGGTTGCCCGTCTTGACCATGGCCAGGAACCGACGCCTCGGGCGGTCGTAGACGAGTTGCGACTCGTCGCTCGAGGGGATCGCGGGGGCATCCAGCTTCTTCCAGTGCACGCAGTCGGCGCTCACCACCGGGACGCGCCCCTGCGCGCCCAGCAGACCCTTGTACCGCCGGGCCGGGTCGGGGTCGTCGGGATCGTAGATGACGTTTTCGAAGGCGTTGTGCGGCCAGCGCAGTTTGGGGTCGATCACGATGCGGTTGTTCTTCTTGGACCCGCGGACCGTCATCTGACCGAGCACGGGCTTGTCCCAATGGACCCCGTCCTTCGACACCGCCAACGACGGGCCGATCGTGCTGTGATCCTCCATCGTGTAGCCGATGTAGATCAGCTTGTAGACGCCCTCGTCGGGCACCCACATCGGGGCCGAGCGGATCTGAACCAGCGACCCGTCCGACGGGATGTCGGGACGCAGCACCGCGCCGCGCTTGACGGGCTGGTGCATCGTGCGACGCAGCCCCGAGATCTCCTGCACGATGTGATCGTCCAGGAACAACTGCTTACGCCCGGGCGTCATTTGGATCGGACTCGCGAAGAGCGCTGCCTGGATCGAGCACACACTGGCGACACAGAGCACTCCCAGCGATAGCGACCTCGTGTTGACGACCATTGTGGGGACGTCCTCCGATTGATCTGCAGTTCAATGGACAGTGCGACGCACACGTAGCGTCCTGCACCCGCCGTTTCGAGCGCCTTGCCGGTTTAGCCCCGCCGCGTGCGGCGGGGAAGGGGCCGCACGCGGCCCCGCTAAGCGGGCAGACGACTACCGTTGCCGAGATTTCAGCGCCCCAGATCGCGCGGAACGAGCGCGCGACAAACCGACACGCCCACTATCCGTCCTCGACCGGCTCGACGCCCGACTGCTGGATCTTGAGACACCCGCGGGTCCAGTCGGTCTCGGCGTCCCGGGCCTGGACGTTCCGGGCGATCCCCGGGGCAGCGTGCACGATCGCCTCGAACACCTTGTGGGCGATCAGCAGGTTGCCGATCTTGTTGGCGTGCACCGTGTCGGCGTGGACGACGTGGTCGCACTGACCCTCAGCCAACCAGACGTCGGCGTAAACGCACGCATTCGCCGCCGCCACGTCGCGGATCATCTCGTTGTAGCTGAACGTGGCCTGCAGGCTGCCCCGGTCGAACGGCGGGTAATAGCCGAACGCCGGCATGTAGTACACGTTGACCAGCACGATCATCGGCGACAGCGTCGCCCGGATCCGCCGGATCAGATCCTCCAGCTCGCGCCTGAACGCCGCCACCGGCATCCCGCACCGCATGTCGTTGAGCCCATATGCGATCACCACCAGGTCGGGTCGATGGGCAATGACGGCCTCGTCCAGGCGCTCGGCTGCGCTGGGCTTGGCCGACGCATCGTATCCCGGGCTGCTCGGCGCGATCACGCTCGCCCCGACGCCGGCGTTGTGATAGCGGACAGGCTGCTCCTGCGCCGTCTCGATCAGCCGGTGCAGGACGTCGGCGCATCGCTCTTCGGTCTTGGCCAGCCACCCGCCGCCCTCGACGGTACTTTCGCCGAGCACGACCATGCATTCGAACGGACCGTGTTGCGAAGAAGCTTCGGCCATGACCGTTGGGCCTCCTGCGTGGTCTGCCGCGGGCGATGCGCGGGTGCCCCATCCTCCAATGCGATTCGGCGAGAGCCGAAGCGGATTGGAGGGTGGGGGACGGATCGCACGGCGAATAGGCTCGAATCCGGGGCGATCGGTCCCCCACCCTTGTCCTGCGAGCGGCTGCCGCCGCCTGCAGGACAAGGGCGGGGCACCCCTCCCCAGCACGCTAGACACGTACCCTCCGTAGTCTGACCTCGGGCGATGCGCTGTCAGCGCGCCCGCCCGGCCTTCGTCGACCGCTTCTCGAGCCGGTCGGCCCCGTCGCTCAGCCATTCCAGGTTGAACCGCGCGAAGCTGATCTTCTCGTAGCGGTGCTTCTTGCCCGTTTCGTAGAACACGCCGATGGTCCCGTCCTTCAGCACGGCCAGACACGAATACGCCGACGGCCCCGCGTACACCGTCTTGCCCACCGCCCAGGTCTTGCCCTCGTCGTAGCTGATCCGCACCGTCATGTTGACCCGCGCCTTCGTGCTGGCCGGGTTCGAGAACAGCAGGCGGTCCTGGGCGTATCCGTCCTGTCGCCGTGTGTACCGGATGATGCAGCCCTGGCAGACCGGGGTGATCAGCGCGTCGTCCAGCCGGCCCTTCGACCATGTATCGCCGCCGTCCTTGCTGATGGCCACGGTCCGCCGGTGGTGTTCGCGGCCCGACTTCGTCCGCCAGTTGAGCATGAGCGTCCCGTCGGTCAGTTCGACCACCTGCCCCTCGTTGCCCGGGCCCGCCACCGTCTTGCCCGCACGCCAGGTCTTGCCATGGTCGTCGCTGAAGCACACCCCCGTCAGGTAGTCGCGCTTGTCGCGGCCCTCGAAATGCCACAGCGGCACGACGAGCCGCCCGCTCGACGTCTGGATCGACACGCCCGGCCCCGAGCACAACGACCCCCACGTCTTCGGATCGCCGATCTGCTCGCTGAAGTCGACCGGTTTCGACCAGGTCGCGCCGTCGTCGGTGCTCCGCAGCATGAGCTGACGCACCGCGCCCGGGATCTCCTGCGACTTGGCGTTCGGGAACAGGTTGCAGAACAGCAGGATCGCCCCGTCCTTCCGATCGATCACCGGGCAGGGGTTCATGATCGCCTGCGGCCCTTTCCGCTTCACGACGATCTGCATCTTCTGCCACGTCGCCCCCTGATCGAAGCTCCGTTTGAGCACCATGTCGGTCGGGCTCTGATCTCCTCCCTCCCGCGCCTCGCAGAACGCCAACACCGTCCCCGCCGGCGAGACGATCACCCCCGGAATCCGATAGATCTTCACCCCGTCCTGCCCCCGGATGAAGACGTCTGTTTGCCGAAACAGTCGTTCGCCCCGCGCGGTGTCCATGGCAGTCCCCACGACAAGGCCAACCAGCATGCCAGCCACTCGCAGACCTCTCATTCTTGATCTCCTTCCTACCCCGTGATGTTAGCCGAAATCTCACCTGCTCGCACGCAGGGAGTTCGCAGTCCGAGGCCAGCTAAATAGACTCGTCTACGGTCGCACACTAGCCGAGTCTGATGGGATTCCCTGAGGACGAACAGTCATCAACTTGCTGAGGGTCGCAAGGGAGTGAACCGCGTGTCAGGGATTCGCGCCGATCTTGCGAGTAGATAGCTCTCTGTGGTCCCCTATCCGCCCTCTGCTAGCGGAGACTCGAAGCCAGCACCGGTCCCGCTTGGATCACGCCACATCAGGAAGTCGCCGATGAGAATTGGTCTAAATGACCTTCCATCAAAACGGGGCCACCCTTAGGCGGCGGCCCTTCGTCGTCGTCTTGCCGCGGCCTTTCGATTCTGTGTGGCGATGAAATGGCCGACCTCTTGCATCAGCTCGTCTATC